>OBXO01000024.1_pt1 | contig 214452 bp, 205 predicted proteins | sample 1501431 | NCBI WGS metagenome assembly OBXO01 (sample SAMEA2580163, study PRJEB22360) | human gut metagenome | biome: human gut; feature: human-associated habitat; material: faeces | place: Denmark | collected 2008/2010
TCGGAGATCACGGAAATATGGCCGTTTATGGCCGCCGTAGTATCCATTATTGTAAAGGAGTGGATGTACTGGTTCACCAGATCGGCCGCAAAGAAGATTAATTCCGGCTCTCTGATGGCAGATGCGTGGCATCACCGTTCAGATGCCCTATCTTCTATTGGTTCGTTTGCGGGGATTCTGGGGGCAAGGCTTGGCTATCCTATTTTAGATTCAATTGCCAGTGTTATCATTTGTGTGGTGATTGTGAAGGTGTCCATGGATATTTTCCGTGATGCTATCAATAAAATGGTAGATCATTCCTGCAATGATGCTACTGAAGATAAACTACGAAGTCTGATTGCCGCAATCCCTGAAATAAGGCGTATTGACCTGCTACAGACCCGCCTGTTTGGTATGAAAATATATGTGGATATTGAGATTGCCGTAGATGAAAACCTACGGTTAAAAGAAGCGCATTATATTGCTGAGCAGGTTCATTACTCAATAGAAAATTCCTTTCCAGAAGTAAAACACTGCATGGTTCATGTAAATCCAGCAAGCACTGTATCCGATGGCAGTACAAAGTAGAACATAGCAATCTATGAACTATTATCAACGTATTATTCTTTAAAATCTTGCCAAATCGCAAGGAAATCGCAAGGTTTTCGCCATGTGATTCTCCTTGCGGTTTTTATATACTGTTCGTGGTCGAAGGGAGGCGATTCGCATGTTTTACACCGATTTTGTTTTAAGAAACTCCCTCTCCTTGGCGCTTGGCTTTCTGATTGAATTGGAACGGCAGCTAACCGGCCATCCGGCAGGTATTCGTATCAATGTTCTGATTTGCATGGGAACCAGCTTCTTTACCTTGTTTCCAATGCTCTATGGCCCGGATCAGGTATTTCGTGTCGGGAGCAGTATTATATCCGGTGTTGGCTTTTTATGCAGCGGTGTGATTTTCAAGGACAGCGGAACAGTGCGTGGAATGAATACTGCGGCAACGCTATGGTGTACAGCTGCCATTGGCATTCTTGCAAGTACAGGGATGTATGCAATGGCAATCACCGCTGCTGGTATTTTGATTGGCTCCAACTTGATTTTGCGTCCTCTTGCAAGAAAGTTGAATCCAATCACTGCCGGTGATGAATCTGAAAAACAATATCGTATTTCGGTCACTTGTCAGGAAGATGCAGAGCAGGAAATTCGTCTGTTGCTTATTAACAGCAATCCTTGCAAAACGCTGTTCCTGGATAATCTGGAAAGCGGCGATGTTGTTGGTGACAAGGTTGAGATCATTGAGGAATACTGTTCTGCTAGAAAGCCTAAAAACAATGTTTTAGAGGGAATCGTTGGGCAGGCATTGGCAATCCCGGAAGTTGTAAGCGCTGGTTGGGAGGTGTTGTGAGTGAAGACGAAAATCAAAGATCACAAACTGGCAATTTTCTTTGCACTTTACTCCGTGTTCACAATAATATGCGGGTGTTTAAGCTGGATGTTCTCTAAACAGAGGATTTTGATGTTTCAGATGTGGTATCAGGTAACTGCTGTTATTTGGTTTATCCTTGCTGTTACAGTGATCATACTGCTCACCAGACTTCTGAGACTAAAAAATGAAATAAAATATTGGAAGGAGTGAGGAAATATGGATTTCACCTGCATCTTTTTCGGAGTTCTTTTTACTATTGCAGGTTTCTTGTTTGCTTGTGGGAAAGGACATATTCACCTGTCTGCGTGGAAAAATATGTCGCAGGAAGAGAAAGATAAAATTAAAATTATCCCGCTTTGCCGTAACATCGGGGAAGTCATTGTACTCAATGGCATTATCTTTCTGATGAAGGGGTTTTGGGCAGGATTTTCAAACCACTGGTTTGTGTGTGCGATGATAGCATGGCTAATCGTTGCAGGCTTTGATGTCTGGTATATCGGAAAGAGCAACCGCTATTATAGTCAATAATCCGCATTGCGGTTTCACATAGATATTTTATAAAACAGTGAGGTGAAAGGCATGGACTCTGACAGTAGTCCGCGAAGGCAAAGAGCAGCAGATGGGGATTCGGAAGTTCCGTGTCCCTCATGTGATTGCCCTGGCCTCTACAAAAATTCAAGGAGGTAAGTTTAATGAACAAGAAAGAAAACCGCATGGCTGTTCGTCAGTCTGTCGAAAAGACAGTCATTCGTGACGAACAGAACCGTCGCATTCAATTTGCTGCAACCAATCCCATTAAAGAGGTTTTGAAAAAACTTCATACCACACTTCGGGGATTAGATGCAGAAGCAGTACACGTAAGTCGTACCAAATATGGCACCAATAAAGTAACGCATGAAAAAAAGAAGTCCTTGGCAAAACGGGTGGCCGGTGCGTTTATCAACCCCTTTACAGCCATTCTGTTTTGTCTGGCTCTGGTATCAACCATTACAGATATGATTCTACCTTATTTTTCTCTGTTTGGCAGTACGCCGGAGGATTTTGATTGTCTGACGGTGGTTATCATTTTAACAATGGTGTTCATTTCAGGTACGCTTCGGTTTGTGCAGGAATCCAGAAGTGGAAACGCAGCAGAAAAGTTGTTAGCCATGATTACGACCACCTGCACCGTTACCCGTAAGAACCAGGAAAAAATAGAAATTCCTATGGATGATCTGGTGGTCGGAGATATTGTACATCTGTCTGCTGGAGACATGATTCCGGCGGATGTTCGTATTTTGGACGCGAAGGATTTGTTTGTCAGCCAGTCAAGTCTTACTGGAGAGAGTGAACCTGTTGAAAAAACGCCCAATGTGAGCGCACAGAAAGAGAGCGTGACCGATTACACAAACATTGCTTTTATGGGTAGTAATGTGATTTCTGGCAGCGCAACAGCTGTTGTTGCTTGTGTTGGCGATCATACTCTGTTTGGCTCCATGGCGTGCGCAGTTGCCGGGGAAGCGGTTGAAACAAGCTTTACCAAGGGTGTCAACGCCGTTTCTTGGGTGCTGATTCGTTTTATGCTCGTTATGGTTCCGCTGGTGTTCTTCGTCAACGGTATCACCAAGGGCGACTGGTTAGAGGCCTTCTTATTCGGCATTTCTATTGCTGTCGGTTTGACACCGGAAATGCTGCCGATGATTGTAACAACCTGTCTTGCGAAAGGTGCTGTTTCCATGAGCAAGAAGCAGACAATCGTTAAAAACCTCAATTCTATTCAGAATTTCGGTGCCATTGACATTCTCTGCACCGACAAGACCGGCACTCTGACCCAAGATAAGGTTGTGCTGGAATACCACCTGAATGTAAATGGCGAGGACGATACGCGAGTACTGCGTCACGCTTACATTAATAGTTACTTCCAGACCGGCTATAAAAACCTGATGGATTTGGCGATTATCAATAAGACGGAGGAAGAAGAAGCAGCAGATTCGCGTCTCATTGACCTGTCCGAAAACTATGTAAAGGTAGACGAGATTCCTTTTGACTTTACTCGTCGCCGTCTGACTACTGTGGTGCAGGATAAAAAGGGCAAGACCCAAATGGTAACAAAAGGTGCTGTGGAAGAAATGCTTTCTATTTGTACATTTGCAGAGTGTGATGGAGGAGTGCAGCCTCTGACGGATGACGTTCGTTGTCGGATTCTGGAGACAGTGGATGATCTTAACGACAAGGGATTTCGCGTTCTGGGGATTGCACAGAAAAGCAATCCGTCCCCAGTTGGCGCATTTGGTGTCAAAGATGAGTGTGACATGGTGCTGATTGGATATCTGGCATTCCTGGATCCTCCAAAAGAATCTACTGCGGATGCTATTAAGGCTTTGAAAGACCACGGTGTTACCACCAAAATTTTAACCGGTGATAACGACAAAGTGACTCGTACCATCTGCAAGCAGGTGGGGATGAAGGTTCGCAATATGCTTCTAGGTTCTGATTTGGAGCACATGAGCGATGTAGAGCTTGCAAGAGCGGCGGAGTCTACAGATGTATTTGCAAAGCTGACTCCTGACCAGAAGGCTCGTGTGGTTTCCGTTCTCCGTGAAAATGGTCATACGGTCGGTTTCATGGGTGACGGTATCAATGATGCCGCAGCTATGAAAGCCGCCGACATCGGCATTTCGGTGGATACTGCTGTCGATGTGGCAAAGGAATCTGCCGACATCATTCTGCTGGAAAAAGACCTAATGGTTTTGGAGCAGGGTATCATTGAGGGACGTAAGACCTACGCCAACATGATTAAATATATCAAGATGACTGCATCTTCCAACTTCGGCAATATGTTCTCTGTACTGGCGGCTTCCGCACTGCTGCCGTTCCTGCCGATGATGAGCGTGCATCTGATCTTCCTGAATCTGATCTATGATCTGTCTTGCACTGCCATTCCTTGGGACAATGTGGATGAGGAGTTCATTGCCAAACCACGTAAATGGGATGCTTCCAGTGTTGGAAGTTTTATGATCTGGATTGGGCCAACCAGCTCCATCTTCGATTTTACAACCTATATTTTCATGTACTTTGTATTCTGCCCGTTATTCGTATCGAACGGTGTGTTGTTCAATGATTTGCCCGCCCATTTCAGCGGTGCAGAGCTGGCAACGCTCCAGGCGCAGTATATCGGGATGTTCCAAGCCGGATGGTTCGTGGAATCTATGTGGAGCCAGACGTTGGTCATTCACATGATCCGTACTCCGAGGCTGCCTTTCATTCAGAGTCGTGCGTCCGCTCCGGTGACTTTGCTCACAATGGCTGGAATTACGGTTCTGACCATTATTCCGTTTACTGTGTTTGGAACTATGCTGGGATTTGTCGCATTGCCTGCAACATACTTTGCTTATCTGATTCCATGTATTCTGGTGTATATGATTCTGGCAACAAGTTTGAAAAAAGCCTATGTCCGTCATTTCGGCGAACTGCTCTAAGGAGGTGCAATGATGAACTGGAAAGAACTTTGGATGACCCTTTTCGGAACTACCGAATGGCTTGGTCTTAATATCGGTTTTTGGGTGGCTATGGCAGTTGTGATACTGATTGTCATTGTAATGAATGTAGTGTTTTGGTCTATGAAGCCAAAAGCAGACGCAAAAGAGTCTTATAAATAAGATGGCTGTATGAATGAAGCAAGGGAGATACACAGTTTTTTATTGTGGAATCTCCCTTATCTATTATCATCATATCAAGGCTCATTCAATCGTGGTAATTTCGTGGTAAAATAAGTGCTTTTTAATCATTGAATTACTTATAAATGCTGTATTTAAGCGGATAATTGGAAGTTCGATATAAAATTTCTACAGAATTATTTTATTTATTAAATTTCGTGTGATACGGAAGTGAAAATACACAACATAATAAGAAAAAACGCGTCAAAAAATGAAAAATTTTTCCTTATTCTTTTACAGGCTTTAATACGGAGATTTGGGATTTGTACCATTACTACAGTACTTTATAAATGGCGTAACACCTGATAAACCAAGGGTTTACATGAAGCTCAGATTGCAAATATAAATTATAGAGATATCGGATAAGTATTTCTGCGGAACCAGTTTGGAGCTATGAGCAAATCATGGCTCCATTTTTTTATTACAGATAAGAACGGACCTGACAGTGGAAGACGGGCAGGCTTTTAGAGCCCACCTGTTTTCTTGTGTGTCCGTTAAGCATCTTATATGCGATCAAGATGGGAGTGCATCCGAAAGAATCCACAGCTCAGAATATTGAAAATATCAAACGCCAGATCGGTGAGATCGCAGCCATCTATGACTGGGATATGGAAGTCAACACCACAGATCCTGAGTTTTACAAATGGACTCAGTGGATCTTTGTCCAGATGTTTAAAAAGGGACTGGCCTACGAAAAACAGATGCCGATCAACTGGTGTCCTTCATGTAAGACCGGACTTGCCAACGAAGAGGTAGTCAACGGCAAGTGCGAGCGCTGCGGAGCCGATGTGACAAAGAAGAATTTAAGACAGTGGATGTTAAAGATCACAGAAAATACAGACCGTCTTCTGGGAGACTTGGATAAACTGGATTGGCCTGAAAAATTTAAGAAAATGCAGGCAGAATGGATCGGAAAGAACCACGGTGCCGAAGTAGACTTTAAATTAGAAGACAGGGACGAGGCGATCACTGTCTATACCACAAGACCGGATACGCTCCACGCAGCAACTTTCATGGTTTTGGCGCCGCAGCACAAGCTGGCAGCAGAACTCGCCACTGACGAGACCTATCATTGTCCGAAGAAAACGATGGTGTATACTCCTTCCCTAATCTGGAAATTCATCTGAAAGAGCTGTGGACTTGCCACCCGGAAACACCTTGCTTTGCAAGTTGTTCCCGTCCGACAAGTTTTATTCATAAAACAATTATTTGTAGTACCCTATTTCGCAGATTACAAGATAAGGCACAGGTTTTCCCCTTAGATGATGATGACTATATAAGAACCCGTTTAACGCATTCATTAGAAGTATCGGCAATAGGAAAAAAGCTAGGCGAATATGTATTCAAAAAGCTAAAGAAAGAAAAGAGAGATTTATGGTTTGAAACCCATACAGAAAAAGAGTTTTCTGATGTCCTTCTATGTGCAGGTTTAGTACATGATATAGGAAATCCACCATTTGGCCATTTTGGAGAATATGCAATTCGTGAATGGTTCCAGACAAATCTTAGTCATTTGTATTTAGGAAAAGAACAAATAACAAACATACTGTCAGAATGGCAACTCCAGGATTTATATTCCTTTGAAGGGAATGCACAGTCTTTGCGTATATTGTCCAAAACGCCTTATCTGGGGAAAAAAAACGGCTTTAATCTCTCATATGAAGTTCTGGGAGCAATTATGAAATACCCTATTTCTTCTGTCGATTTATTATACAATAACCCGAACAGTTATAAAAAAATGGGATATAACTTTTCCGAGCATGAATTATTTGAGGACATCAATGAAAAAATGGGATTGTACGGAAACCGCCACCCATTATCCTATCTTTTGGAGGCGGCGGATGATATTGCTTATAGAACCTCTGATGTGGAGGATGCTATGGTAAAAAAAGTAATAAGTTTTCAGGAGATTATAAAAACTTTCCAACATTACAGGACACAGGACGGTATATATGGGAGCCGTATTCAGGAATACATTAATAAATTATTGACCATATACGAGGAGGAATTGGCAAAAAATGAACGGAAGCCGGAATTAACTGCCGTTCAAAGATGGAATCAATATATACAAAGTATGATGATAATAAATGCCGGTGATTCTTTTATTAAGAACTACGAAGAAATCATGAAAGGCAAATTTAATGGAAGCTTGTTTGACGATACTGTATCTGGCGATATTATCTTGGCTATCGCAGAACTAAGCGAACGCCTGGTTTATACAAGTTCCATAAAAACCAGAACAGAATTATTTGGACGCCGGGTTATAAATTCATTATTGAATCAATTTATGCCAGCAGCGCTTGTCTATGATACGGAAGAAAACGCTACGTTTATAGAACAGAGGACAATAGACACCGTATCTGAATTTTATAAATCCATGTACCATAGCGAAGCATATAAAAGAAATGAACAGGAGAAGCTTTATTTAAGAATTTTGATGATTACGGATTATATAAGCGGTATGACAGATAGTTATGCCAAACGCTTATATCAGGAACTTTTTGCATAAATTTATATACCGCATCAAATTTTACATGTGAAATTTATAAAGCTGATTAGCAATTTTGTTCGTAATATCCAGAAACCGTAAATAATGAAATGCCAGCTGTCCACCGGCGGCTCCACCAAGCAGAAAATCTGAAACAGGTTCCCTGCTTTTTTACCCAAAACATGGAGAAATCTTTCGGTTGAAAATGTCGGGGATGGGCCAGACAGGAATTGTCAATTATCTGAATGACCAGGGCGTGTTATCCTTTATGGAGTATAAGCATAGCATTGGAATTAATATTCAGGATAGTTTCAAGATACACAAACAGGCTGAGTGGAGTGCCATGTCAGTGAATCGTATTCTGGAAAATGAGGTATATATCGGAACACTGATCCAGGGGAGACATACCATACCGAACCATAAGATCAAAAAATTTATGGATAAGCCGGAAAAGGACTGGATAAGGATTGAGCAGAACCATGAGCCAATCATAACTGACCCAGAATTTGCTTTAGTGCAGAGACTGTTGGGGTTGGATACGAGGACCTCTCCAAATGAGGAAAAGGTATATCCGTTATCCGGTCTTGCTGTCTGCGGTGACTGCGGGGCATTGATAGAAATAGCAAAAATCAGCATTTTCTAGTAGATATAAATATTGTAGCCAAATAATGTGATTGTTATTTTTGAATTTCTAGGTTGTAGCTTTTATTTAAAATCTCAATTATTTTATTTATTAAATTTCGTGTGATACGGAAGTGAAAATACACAACATAATAAGAAAAAACGCGTCAAAAAATGAAAAATTTTTCCTTATACTTTTACAGGCCTTAATATGGAGATTTGCGATTTGTACCATTACTACAGTACTTTATAAATGGCGTAACCCCTGATAAACTAAGGGGTTACGCCATTTTATGGTTTGGCATTTATAGATTTTTTAAATTGATTTTAATAGTGAAACTCTTTTTAAGCTGTTTTTAGAAAATGCATAGTGGTAGGTTCGACTCCTGCCTGGTGCAGTTCTAAAAACCGCATATATATGCGTTTTTTTATTCTTTTTAGGCAAGATTTGTCCAGTAGATATGATGTCCATTTTCTATATGATTGGAGGCGGTCAGGATGAAGATGAGGAATGAGTACACGTGTCCTTTGGAATTGACACATGACATTATAAAGGGCAAATGGAAGCCGATTATTTTATGGGAGCTCAGCAAGGGCGGCAGTTCTCTTTCAGTTCTAAAAAAGTCCATCCGGGGAATCAGCCAGAAAATGCTGGTGCAGCATCTGAAAGAGCTTCAGGAATGGGGAATGATCGGAAAAACGATAAATGACAGCTATCTATTGAAATCGAATTACTTTCTCACGAAACGAGGGAAAAAGATTTTTGAAGCCGTATCAATTATGCAGGATGTTGGGATCGAGATGATGATTGAGGATCACAGGGAAGAATTTTTAAAAGAAAAAGGGCTGTTATAGTTACAAAAAAGTAACTGATTTACCATAACTCCTGCCTGTCTTATAATGTAGACATAGGTTAAGGAGGTAAGAAAATGAGAGATCCAGTGAAGATGATTGGAAACCTGATCGATAAGCAGGGAGTGTCATTTATCAGTTCTGTGGATGAAAATGGTTATCCCAATACGAAGGCTATGCTGCCGCCGCGGAGAAGAGAGGGTATCAAGGTATTTTATTTTACCACGAATACGTCTTCTATGAGAGTCAGCCAGTATAAATACAGTCCTAAAGCCTGTATTTATTTTTGTGACAGACGGTTTTTTTGGGGCGCTATGCTGACAGGTACTATGGAGGTACTGGAAGACAGCTTCTATAAAGAGATGATATGGCAGGAAGGTGATACCATGTATTACCCGGAAGGTGTCACAGACCCGGATTACTGTGTTCTGCGCTTTACTGCGGAGCAGGGGAGATATTACAGCAATTTCAGTTCTGAAAATTTTGAGGTTGAATAACCGGAAACTGCTGTAATAAAGACAGGAGAAAAAGAAGATGGATTACATAAATCAAAGAGTGCATGAATTGTATTGGAAGAATGATTATAACTGTGCAAGAACCATGCTGTTTTGTTTGAGAGAAATATTTGAAGTTACACTGGAAAAACAAACCATTATCTCGGCTGCAGGTTTACATGGCGCCGGCGGCTTCCGTGCACAGTGTGGTCTGGTTGAGGGCGGATTAATGTTTATAGGCATTTATTATCATTTTTTGGGAAGATCAGAAGAAGAAACTGTCACAGCTTGTTATAAATTTGCAGATACTTTTCGTAAGAGGTTTGGTTCATTAACCTGTTATGAATTAAGGCCAGGCGGATTTACCCCTAATGATCCTCCGCATATGTGTGAAGAGCTTACCTGCCAAGCTGTTGGATTTGCGTGTGATTTTATGAAAGACGCAATATGACATTTTCACCAGATGAGCAGGAGCTGCAGGCGAAGTGTGAATTTAGTGAATCGAACCTCGTTGCCTCCGAACTGGTGACAATGGACATAGTTTCTTCTGGAGAAGGCTAATGAATAAATATTCCTTAAAAATAAGAGGCTTGGTCAGCCATCATTTTTTAGTAAGTGATGGCTAATCAAGCCTTGCCATCTGCCCTTTCATCGTTTATACTTAACAAATAACTTGAATGAAAATTGGCAGATATGTCTAAAAATAAAAGAAGCGCATAGAAATATGCGGTTTTTTCATTACTCGGCGAAATCATAAGGAGAATTCCATTGAAGATCATCAAAAGAATCATTCTGTTTATACTTCTGATCCTCATTTTAACAGGCCTTTTAGCGGTATATGCAGTAAAAATAGAACCTTACAGACTGGCAGTACGAGACTATGATTTGAAGAATGGAGCGGCATCGGCAGAACTGAAGCTGGTCCATATATCTGACATCCAGGTGAGTGAAGCATATTCGGAAGAACGGCTGGGAAAGTTAGTGGATAAGATCAACGGACAGTCGCCGGATATTGTTGTCTTTACCGGGGACCTCTATGACAATTATGCTGCTTACCACCCTGAGAAAAAAGTAGAAAAAGCACTGTCTGCCATAGAGGCCAGGTATGGAAAATATGCGGTCTGGGGAAACCGGGATTACGGAGGAGGCGCCATGAGGGCTTATCCGAGAGTCATACAAAACGGAGGATTTAAGCTGCTCGCCAATGCATCTGAGACCGTCCGCCTCCCCAACGGAAAAACGATTGGAATCGGCGGGCTGGATGACGTACTGTTCGGAACACCAGACTATGAACTGATGGGGTCGCAGGAGTTAAAAAACTGTGATTACAAAATATTGCTGATGCACGAACCGGATGCTGCAGAGCGTCTCCCTGAAAACAGTGCCGACCTGATTCTTGCGGGGCACAGTCACGGCGGACAGGTCAAGCTTCCGTTTTTTAAGATGAAAACGTCTCTTGCCAAAAAATATACGGATGGGTTTTATACAGTGAACGGGATGAAGCTTTTTGTCAACACAGGGATCGGGACATCTCACTATCCCATACGGTTTCTCGTTCCTCCGGAAATTGATGTATTTCGTATTTCAATCTGATTCAAAATCAGGTATATTAGACTTAGAGGTCATTAATGCCGGCAAGGAGGGGAAAGATGAAGCAGACAATCAAAAATAAAAAAGGGTTTACGCTGGTGGAATTGGTCGTAGTGTTAGTGATCATCGGTATTTTTGCTGCGATTGCGATCCCTTCATTTACCGCATACCTGCGAAAGCAGAAAGAATCAGATGCCAAGTCGGAGTGTAAGCTTATCGTGGCGTCTTCACAGAGTGCGTATATGGAACTGTATGCGAAAAACCGTCTGACCTCAGTGGGCGCGGACAAGAAGCAAATCTTAAAAATGGCCGGCACCGGCGGATCTTTTCAGGGCAGCATCTTCTTCGATGAAAATGAAATGAAGATCCAGACTCTTACCTATAAAGCGGAAAACGGCCTTTGTGTGAAATACAACAAAGATGCCGATGTTAAATATGTGATTTCTGATGACAGTGCTTTGACCCCCTTGGAGGAATATGTAGAAGAATACAAAAAACTCATGGATCAGCTTTACAAAGAGGGAAAAGTAAACAACTGGGCCAGCAGAGAGCTGCTGATGAAGTATATGTATGACCATGGCAATGGATATATGCCGGTCGATTCCTCATTTCTTAAATCAAAATATTTTGACGAACTGGAAGACCAGCTGTACTGGCAGCCCTATTATCTGTCATCCAAAGGGGTATCGGGGTCTTTCGGCTCCTTACTGATCGCTACGAAAAGCGACGGATCGAATCCGAATAACATGCACGGGCAGTGGAAAGCATATCTTGTATATTATGACGGGAAAATATATGAGACGGGTAAGACTACAACCAATGGAGCGGGTACCCACCCTGAGTATATAGGAGTCTCCTCTCTGGCTACAATTAAAAATCCGGATGACGTCCATGATTTTCTCATAAGCCTTGGATTCCGGGTACAAAGTTAGAAAGCCTGAGAGATTGAAAGACCGCATTCTGTCTGTTTTCCTGTGAATTACACGGGATTGGACGGAACGCGGTCTTTATTTTATGTTTTCTTTGTATCAAAAAAAGGGATATGCTATAATAAAAAAAACAATCTAGATGGAGGCATGGTAAGTGAAGCTAAAGAAATCAACAGTCATTGTCATCGTATTGAGCTGGATTTTATTTTTTTGCGCTTGTTTTTTGATTTTCCTGAAACTGGACAAGGAACATACGGAAAAAATCACAAATGAGAAGATTTTCAGGGAAGAGACAGAAGCCTCAGAGAAAAAAAACACCGATGCTGTTGCAGCATCCCAGCCGGTGGAGCCTGAGACAGAGAAACTGCTGTCATTTATGAATGAGTACTATAAAAAGCTCAGGGCAGGTGACGAGAAGGGCTTAAAAGGCATGGTGGAAGACCCGAAAGATCTGGTTTCCAGCCGGGTAGTAAAGAAGCTACATAAGTATGTGGAGTCATATGAGAACCTCTCATTCCACACTGAAAAAGGCGCGGATGAACAATCGTTTATCGTTTATGCTGCTTACAGTACAAAGATCCGGGGGATCAAAACACCTGCACCAGGCATGAGCCAATATTATATTGTAAAAAAGGGCCAGTCTTATCTGCTCTATAACAATGAGAAACATTATACGGCGCAGATGAAAAATGCTCTGAATGCCGGTCTGGCAACAGAAAAAGTAAAACAGCTGATCAAAGAGACCAACGATGCCTTTGAGAAAGCGCTCAAATCTGATAAAAAACTGAAGAAGTTTTTTGATAAAGGCAAGTCATGATGAAGTTCTATATTTTTATTTTACAGAAGAACAGGGATACACTGTATGTCCAGGCTATGGAAGAATATTTGAAACGTCTGGGGAAATATTGTACAATAGAAGTCAAGTATGTAAAAAAAGAGAAACAATTGGGAAGAATCTTTGATAAGGAAGGAAAGCATTTTCTGGTCACAAGTTCTGAAAACAGTTTGGAGAGCACTGCATTTGCAGAAGAAATCAGCCGTTGGATGCTAGACGGCTGTTCTAATATCTTTTTTTATATTGGCGGATTCAGCCGGAAGCATCATGTTTCAGAGTTTTCCGTATCTTCTTTTGATATGGCACCTGAATTATGCGCTGCTGTTCTTTTGGAGCAGATTTACCGGGGATACCGAATCATGAACTGCCAGCCTTATCACAAATAAATAAAGGAGTTTACAATGGAATTTAAGACACCGAAATTAGAAGATAAAAAAATGTTTGATGCATATTTTGACAAAATCAATTACCGGAGTGCCGATTTTTCGGCCGCGACACTGATCCTGTGGAAAGATCATTATCACATGACATATGCCATAACAGAGGATATGCTGATCATCCGGTCAAAAGACGGAGAAGGGTGCACGTTCAGCTATCCGATCGGAGGCGGGGATGAGAAGAAAGCCGTGGAGGCCGTCATGGAATACTGCAGGGAAGAAGGAATCCCATTTGCCATGCATGGTATCCTGAAGGAAACAGAAGAAAAGATGAAAGAGATGTTCGGGGATATTTTTACAGTGGAATATGACCGGGATCTTTTTGATTATATTTACGAACGGGAATCTCTGGCAACGCTGAGGGGCAAGAAGCTTCACGGCAAAAGAAATCATATCAACAGGTTTAAGGAAAATCACGACTGGTCTTACGAATCTTTAAATGATGAAAATGCCCTGGAAGCCCTGACCATGCTCATGGAATGGAAGATGGCAAACGAGGCTACCAAAGCAGAAGACGCCGACAAGCATGAAGAGATCTGTGCTGCCAAGAATGCTCTGATGTATTATAAAGACCTTGACTTAAAGGGCGGGGTGCTGAGAAGTGACGGAAAGATTATTGCGTTTGCCATAGGGGAGGGAACAACAGAAGATACCTTTGTTGTTCATTTTGAGAAGGCGTTCGGAGAGATACAGGGAGCCTACCCGATGATCAATCAGCAGTTTATTCTGCACGAAGCCATGGATTATCAGTTTATCAACAGAGAGGAAGATTTGGGGGAAGAAGGACTCCGGAAGGCAAAACTTTCTTACCGTCCTTCGGAACTGCTGGAAAAAGGCCTGCTAAAATATAAGTAATTCATTGACACTATTGGTCTATAAATGTAGAATTATTATAATATAACGATTAGGAGGTACTTTCTATGAAACATTTAATCGATCCGATGGATTTGTCTGTGGATGACGTCGACAGGCTTTTGAATCTTGCGGATGATATTTCTTCCATGCCGGAGAAGTACAGGGAAGTATGCAGATATAAGAAGCTGGCAACACTATTTTTTGAACCAAGTACCAGGACAAGGCTCAGTTTTGAAGCGGCTATGCTGGAGTTAGGAGGCAGTGTACTTGGCTTTTCTTCTGCTAATTCTTCCTCAGCAGCAAAAGGAGAAAGTATCGCCGACACAGCGCGGACTGTGGCCTGCTACGCAGATATCATCGCTATGCGCCATCCGAAGGAGGGAGCTCCGTATGTCGCTTCCAGACATGTGGACATCCCGATCATCAATGCAGGGGACGGAGGACACAACCATCCGACCCAGACACTCACCGACCTTCTGACCATAAGGAGGGAAAAAGGAAGACTTAAAAATCTGACCATCGGATTCTGCGGGGACTTGAAGTTCGGGCGCACCGTGCACTCTCTGATCAAAGCCCTTTCAAGGTATGAGGATATCAGTTTCATCATGATCTCTCCGGAGGAGCTTCAGATACCGGAATATCTGAAAAAAGACGTATTTGAAAAGAAGAATATTCCGTTCCGTGAAGTCAGGAAGATGGAAGAAGTCATGCCGGAACTGGATATCATATATATGACCAGAGTTCAGAGAGAACGATTTTTTAACGAGGCCGATTATGTCCGATTAAAGGACAGCTACATTCTGGACCCTGAGAAGTTAAAGAAGGCAAAAGAAGACCTGTCCATCCTGCACCCGCTGCCGAGAGTCAATGAGATTTCTGTCAAAGTGGACGAGGACCCGAGAGCCTGCTATTTCAGACAGGCACTGAACGGCAAACACGTGAGGATGGCACTGATCATGGATTTATTGGGGGTTACGGCATGAACATAGACAGTATAAAGAACGGAATCGTTTTAGACCATATCACAGCCGGAAAAGGCATGGATATTTACTATCAGCTGGGACTTGACAAACTGGACTGCAGTATCGCGATCATTCAGAATGCCAAGAGCAATAAACTTGGCAAGAAAGACATCATCAAGATTTCCAATAACTTTGATATCGATCTGGATGTGCTGGGATATGTAGACCCCAATGCCACCGTATGCATCATTGAGGACGGAAAGCTGAAATCTAAACATAAGGTCGGGCTTCCGGAGGTCATCACCAACATTGCAAGATGCAAAAATCCGAGGTGCATTACTTCCACAGAGCAGGAGATCGATCATACATTCAAACTTGTGGACAGAGAAAATAAGGTTTACAGATGCATTTACTGTGAATCAAAGTTAAAAAATAATTAATCTGGAGTGGCTGCCAATGGAGCAAAACAGTAAAACAAAAATAAACCGTGTAAAAAAAGATATCAGCAATCCCAAGAGTTTTACGGCTCCCGATGAACTCCGTCAGCAGCTGATGGAGACGATGAAGAGCCTGTACAGCGATGAAGATATAGAGATGGTGAGCAGGGCCTACGATATGGCTTTTGAAGCCCATAAGGACCAGAAGAGGAAGTCCGGGGAACCCTATATTATTCATCCTATTTGTGTCGCCATTATCCTGGCCGAACTGGAACTGGACCGGGAGACGATCATTGCCGGTTTGCTGCACGATGTGGTGGAAGACACAGACGTGACATATGAAGACGTAGTCCGGGAGTTTGGGGTGGAGGTTGCCCAGCTTGTGGACGGTGTCACGAAGTTGGGCCAGTTAAGTTATTCCAAGGACAAGATCGAAGTACAGGCGGAGAATTTACGGAAGATGTTCCTTGCCATGGCCAAGGACATCAGGGTCATACTGATCAAACTGGCAGACCGTCTGCACAACATGCGCACCATGCAGTTTATGAAGCCTGAAAAGCAGAAGGAAAAGTCCAGAGAGACTATGGACATCTATGCGCCTATCGCCCACAGGCTTGGTATTTCCAAGATCAAGGTGGAACTGGACGATTTGTCTTTGAGATATCTGAAGCCGGATGTCTACAAGGAACTGGAACATTCCCTGGACTCCCAGAAGGTACGCAGGGAAGCTTACATCAAAGAGATCGTCGATGAAGTCAGCGGTCATATTGAGCGGAGCGGCATCAAGGCGGAGATCGACGGGCGGGTGAAGCATTTTTTCAGCATTTATAAGAAAATGGTGAATCAGAATAAGACTCTGGATCAGATTTACGATCTGTTTGCGGTGCGGATCAAAGTGGATACGGTCAAGGACTGTTATGCGGCTCTGGGAGTAATTCATGAGATGTATAAGCCTATTCCCGGGAGATTCAAGGACTATATCGCCATGCCAAAACAGAATATGTACCAGTCGCTCCATACGACGCTGATCGGGCCGGAAGGACATCCTTTTGAAATCCAGATCCGGACATTTGAGATGCACAGGATCGCTGAATACGGTATTGCCGCCCATTGGAAGTACAAAGAAAAAAGCAGCAGCGTGGGCGTCAACAAAGAAGAGGAAAAGCTGAGTTGGCTTCGGGAGATCCTCGAGTGGCAGCAGGACATGGACGATAATAAAGAGTTTTTGTCTCTCCTCAAGACGAATCTGGACCTGTTTGCGGAGCAGGTTTACTGTTTTACCCCAAACGGGGATGTAAAGAGTCTTGCCAACGGCTCCACACCGATTGATTTTGCTTACAGTATTCACAGTGCGGTAGGAAATACGATGGTAGGAGCCAGGGTCAACGGCAGGCAGGTGCCGTTTGAATACCATCTCCAGAACGGAGACCGGGTGGAGGTGATTACCTCACAGAACTCCAAGGGCCCCAGCAGGGACTGGTTAAATATCGTGAAATCCACCCAGGCTAAGAGCAAGATCAATCAATGGTTTAAGACTCAGTTTAAAGAAGAAAATATTGTCAAAGGCAAGGAGATGCTTGAGAAGTACTGCAGGGGCAAGAGAATTGAACTGTCAAGCTACTTAAAGCCGGAATACATTAAAAAAGTACAGCTCAAATATGGATTTAAAGACTGGGAGTCTGTGTGCGCAGCCGTGGGACACGGCGGACTGAAAGAGGGCCAGGTTGTCAATAAGCTGGCGGAGGAGTTCAATAAAGAGCAGAAACAGAAGATTACAGATGAACAGGTTTTGGAGGCGGCAGAACATGTCAGGGAACGGCGTCCGGAAGAGAAACAGAAGGGCGGAATCGTTGTCAAAGGGGTGGACGACGTGGCAGTGCGGTTTTCCAAATGCTGCAATCCGGTTCCCGGAGATGAGATCGTCGGATTCGTCACAAGGGGACGGGGAGTATCCATTCACAGGACAGACTGTGTAAACTTATTAAGCATGTCAGAGACCGACCGGTCCCGCCTGATCGAGGCAGAATGGCAGGAAGGATCTGAGGGCTCCGGACAGACCTATACCACGGAAATTTCGATTTATGCAAACAACCGGAAGGGAATGCTTGCAGATGTATCCAAAGTGTTTTTGGAGCTGGACATCGACATTCTGACGATGAATGTTTCAAATTCCAAAAAAGGAAGGGCTACCCTCAGCATGTCCTTTGACATCAACGGAGTTGCCCAGTTAAATCAAGTGATCGCAAGGATACGCAATATTGAAGGTGTGGTAGACATAGAGAGAAAGGTAGGATAGTTTTTCAGACATGAACGAAAATATTATTTTGATCGGAGCAGGTCTTGGACAGATGCAGACAAACTGTTATATCGCCGGCAACCGCCAGACGAAAGAAGCGCTTGTATTTGATCCGGGAGACGAAGGATACCGGGTGATGGAAATGCTTGAAAAAGAGGGGCTTGAGCTCACGGCAGTCCTTCTGACACACGGACATTTTGACCACGTGATGGCTCTTCCTTATCTGCAGGAGCAAAAGCCGGGGCTGCCGGTTTATCTGCATGAGGATGAGGAAGATGTACTGAGAGAGCCCTCCCTGAATCTGACTTCTATGTTTGGGGAGCCTGTTTCTATGGATGCTGATCATCTCGTAAAAGATGGCCAGATTTTGGATCTTTTAGACACGGAGATACACTGTATTCATGTGCCAGGACATACAAAAGGCGGAGTCTGCTATTATTTCAAAGAACAGGGGTGGCTGATTGCGGGAGATACTCTGTTTCGCCAGAGCATCGGGCGGACAGATTTTCCTACCGGAGATACAGATGCACTGCTGTCAGGCATCCGGGAAAAACTATTCGTTCTGCCGGATGAGACGGAAGTGTATCCGGGACATATGAACAGCACGACCATTGGACTTGAAAAACGGACGAATCCGTTTCTTATGCAGCCATGATCGGACTGATTCAGAACGAAACCCTGTATGAATACGATATCAGAAGCCTGATTCTGGCATTCTGCATTGGAGAAAAGATAGAATTGTCTTCGGAAGGAGATGACAATTCTATCTATGATTTTATATGCAGGGTCTTCTGCGATGAGGAGGAAACACTTCTGGAACTGAGGACCGGGGAATCTGTCATTTCCGAGAAAGTCAGAGGAGACTTCAGGGACAAGAGGAACTTCAAAAACAGCCTGAAGGCGGCTCTGTACCGTCTGCTGTCCTGTTATTTTCAAAAAGAACTGCCCTGGGGAACATTAAACGGCATCCGTCCCACAAAGCTTGTGTTTGAGGACTGCCTGCGGGGGAAATCCAGGGCAGATATGCAAGCGAAACTGTGCCGGGATTATCTGGTCAGCGAAGAAAAGGCAGATCTTTGTGTATCTGTGGGAATAAAAGAGACAGAACTGCTGAAAAATATCACCTATGAAAGCGGATACAGTCTGTATGTGGGGATTCCGTTTTGTCCAAGCACATGCCTGTACTGTTCTTTTACGTCGTATCCGATTTCGGCATACAGGGAGTATGCAGATCATTACCTAGACGCCCTGATCCGGGAGATCCACTATATAGGAGAGCAGTACAGGGACAGGGAGATGATCAGCCTGTATGTGGGAGGGGGAACACCTACTACCCTTTCTCCAGAGCAGCTTGAGCGTCTGTTTGGAGAGCTTAAACGATGCTTTGATTTTGGCAGGGTCCGTGAGATTACGGTGGAGGCCGGAAGACCCGACAGCATCACCGCGGAAAAACTTTCCGTACTCTCGGAAAACGGAGTTACAAGGATCAGTATCAATCCCCAGACGATGAACAATGATACACTGAGAAAGATTGGGAGAAACCATACGGCGGAGGATGTGGCTGACAGCTTTCATGCTGCCAGAAAAGCAGGATTTGACAACATTAACATGGACACGATCTGCGGACTTCCTGGAGAAGGAATCCGGGAACTTGAGACAACCTTTAAGGCTCTTGGGGAACTGGAGCCTGACAGCATCACGGTCCACGCGCTGGCGATCAAGAGAAGCGCTCCCCTGAATCAAATGAGGGATCAGTTTTCTTGCGGTGCCGATGACGAAATGATCCGGTTTGCACAGCGGGCATGCTTTGATCTGGGAATGGAACCTTATTACATGTACCGGCAGAAAAATATTCCCGGAAATTTTGAAAATACAGGCTTTTCTTTGGAAGAAAAAGAATGCCTTTATAATATACTGATTATGGAGGAACTGCATGATATTATTGCAGCAGGTGCCGGCGCTTCATCTAAGATTGTCGGCGGCAGAAGAAACATCCAGAGGGTGGAAAACCTGAAGGATGTCAGACAGTATACGGAACGGATCGAAGAAATGATTTTACGGAAAGATAAATTACTAAAAAGTATGTGTTAGGTGGTGTTATGATATGCCGATGAAATATGAATCCCGGGATGTAGAGACTCCGATTCAGGTCAGTCTGGACGATTCCATCGAACATGGGATCGTTGTGAGCAACCTCGCATATAACGTGGGAAAAGAATTAGGACTGGATGAGGCAGTCTGCTATGATCTGGCAGTGGCGGGCCTGCTGCATGACATCGGAAAAGTCCGGCTGAATTTTTACATGAATGAAAAGGAAGAACAGATTCTTGCAGTAGATGAGACACGCTACCTGCGCATGCATTCTACGATCGGCCATTCGATTCTGGTCGAACACGGCTATGATAATATTGTGCTGGATGCGGTTTTGTACCATCATGAACATTATGACGGCACAGGATATCCGAGCAATCTAAAGAGAGATGAGATCCCGCTGGTGGGCAGGATCATGCATGTCTGCGATATTTTTGGGGCCCTGATCGCCAACCGGGATTACCGGGAGGGATTCTCTGTAGAAACCGCTCTGGAAGTCATGATCGAGGAAGTAAAGAATTTTGACATGAAAGTGTTTCTCGCATTTCAGCGGGTTGCATTTTCGAAAGAAATGCTTAGAATATTAGAAAAGAGTAATCTGCACGATACAGATACAATAAAAGGAGGAACTGCGAATGATAACACAAGCACCGAGAGGGACGAAGGACTGGTTCGGGGAGGAGATGCAGAAACGGACATATCTGGAGAATGTGTTCAAAGACCTGTGTGAGACATATAATATTCATGAAATCATTACCCCTGTTTTTGAGCATACCGTACTGTTTCAGCGAAGCGTGGGAGAGACAACGGATGTGGTCCAGAAAGAGATGTATACTTTTGAAGATAAAGGAAACCGGAGCATCACCTTAAAACCGGAGGGAACTGCGGGTGCCATCCGCGCTTATCTGGAACACGGAATGCAGAACGAACCACAGCCGGTAAAGATGTTTTATATTACCCCGGCTTTCCGATATGAAAAACCACAGAGCGGAAGACTCAGACAGCACCACCAGTTCGGGATTGAGTTTGTAGGGGCAGAAAGTCCTCTGGCAGAAGTGGAACTGATCACACTGGTAACAACGTTTATCAATAAGATTGGGCTCAGTGATGCGAAACTTCACATCAACAGCATCGGATGTTCAAACTGCAGAAAAGATTACAACGAAGCTCTTCTTGCATATCTTCACAGACATGAGGACAAACTTTGTCCGACCTGCCGGGAGAGGATGGAGAAGAATCCTCTGAGAGTCATCGACTGCAAGGTCCCTTCCTGCAAAGAGATTATCAAGGATGCACCGAGAACGATCGACTATCTGGACGAAGAGTGCAGAGAACATTTTGAAGAGCTGAAAAGCCTCCTGGACAGCCTGAATATCCCTTATGAAGTGGACACAGGGATTGTCCGCGGGCTCGATTATTATACAAAGACCGTGTTTGAGTTTGTAAACGGAGAAGGGTTTACTCTGTGCGGCGGAGGAAGATATGACAACTTAGTCCATGAGATCGACGGGAAAGCGTCTATGCCTTCGGTGGGATTCGGCATGGGAGTAGAGCGTATCTTATTTTTCCTCGAAGAGGAGGGAGCAGAACTTCCGGCGGGAAGACCACTGAACCTCTATGTGGGAATTCTCGGAAAAGAAGCTAAGGCAAGAGCCTATGAGATCGTTTCCGGTCTGCGCATGGAAGGATTTAAGGTGGAGACAGACTACCTTGGACGAGGAGTAAAGGCACAGATGAAATATGCAAATAAGCTCCGGGCACAAAACACGATCATTATTGGCGAGAATGAATTAAAAGAAAATAAAGGAAGACTGAAAAACATGGAATCCGGAGAAGAGATAGAAATCTCTTTGGACGATATAAAAAATGCATTATAAGGACAATCGTTTTATAGTGCACAGAGGCAAAAGCTTCTCTGATTATTTGAGATCAGAGAAGCTTTTTATTTTTGTGAGATTTCATGAAATTTATAAAAAATGGAATGTTCTGTGAAGCAGATGCAGACCTGTTTCAGCGAATAGGATCAATCAGAAAAATAATATAAATTTCAGCGTTTTGCACAAAAAATATAGAGTATCATGAGACTTGTTCATGCAAATGGGCTTGACAAACGATAAAATTGGTCCTACCATAAGGGGCAACAAGGGGATTGGTAGAACCAATTTATTTGGAGTGTAACTCGTCGTCCTGAACAGAAAGGAGATTCTGCTTGTGATGTTCATTAAATTTATTTTGGCTTTGCTTCCTATCCTTTGGCTGATGCTTGCCTTAAGCGGCCTTAAAATGCCCGGATACAAAGCCTGTCCTATTTCACTTGCGATCACACTAGTTCTTGCACTGCTTCTTTGGAAAATGCCGCTTGTCGATGCTCTTACCGGAACTTTGGAAGGAGCGGCCATGGGAATCTGGCCGATCTGTCTCGTCATCATCGCGGCCATTTTCACTTACAACCTGACGGTACATACAAAAAATATGGATTTAATTAAACGGATGCTGACCAGCGTATCCAGAGACAAACGGATTCTGATCCTGATCATTGCATGGGGATTTGGAGGATTCATGGAAGGGATGGCCGGCTTTGGAACGGCAGTTGCGATTCCGGCCAGTATCTTATGCGGACTTGGTATCAGTCCGATCTTCGCTGCAACGGTCTGTCTGGTTGCCAATGCAACGCCTACGGCGTTCGGTTCGATCGGTATTCCGACAATCACGGCGGCTTCCGTGAGCGGCCTGGATCCCAGAGGCGTGGCAGTTGCCGTAGTTATGCAGCTTGCAGTCCTGGTAGTCCTGACACCGTTTCTGATGATGATCATGACAGGGGGATCTGTCAAAGGACTGAAGGGGATCGGCATGATCACACTGCTCTCCGGACTGGGATTTATCATTCCGGAATACCTCACTGCAAAGTTTGTAGGCGCTGAACTCCCGGCGGTGATCGGCTCTGTATGCAGTATGGTCATTACAATCCTGGCGGCAAAGCTTTTAAAGAAAAATGAAGACCCGGAATACATTTTGAAAGATCTTGATGACTCGGAGCATTCCGGCAGTGAGCCTCTTGGATTAAAAAAGGCAGTTCTTGCATGGCTTCCCTTTCTGCTGATCCTCCTGTTTCTCCTGATCACTTCCAGTCTCGTCCCTGCTGTCCACGATCCGCTGGCGAGCGTAAAGAGTTCGGTTCAGATCTATACAGGTGCCGGAGCCGTCCCGTATACCTTTACATGGCTGGCAACACCGGGTGTCCTGATCTTCCTGGCAGCGCTGATCGGAGGAAAAGCACAGGGGGCATCCTGGAAAGAAATCGGAATGGTATTGAAAGACACCCTGATACAGATGTTCAAGACAGTGCTTACGATCGTATCCGTTCTGGCAACAGCAAAAGTCATGGGATACAGCGGGATGATCAGTGACATTGCAGCACTGATAGTGGCGGTCACCGGCTCTTTTTATCCATTGGTGGCACCGCTGATCGGTTCGATCGGAACCTTCGTGACAGGAAGTGCTACATCCTCAAGTGTCCTGTTCACCGGCCTGCAGGTCCAGACAGCCCATACACTTGGAATGAACGATGTCTGGCTGGCTGCGGCCAATACAGTAGGATCCACGGCGGGAAAGATCATCTCACCCCAGAGCATTGCCATTGCTGTGGCAGCCACGGGAACAGTGGGAAAAGAGAGCAGCATACTGAACGGGTCCATGAAATACTTCATTCTGTTTATCGTACTATACGGAGTGATCGCATTTTTGGGACTTAGATTTATTTAAGACATTCTACGGAGGTGACTTATGAAAACGATAAACCTTCCCTATGGAAAAGGGAAATTAACGATTGAGATCCCGGAGGAACGGCTGGCGGGAATCCTCTTATCAAAAGCTCATGACTATCAGGCCAAAATGGAGGAAGAAGAACTGGTAAAAGATGCCCTGCTGCATCCGGTGGGAACACCGAGGCTTAAAGAGCTGGTCAGGGGAAAAGACAATATTGTGATGATTGCCAGCGACCATACCCGTCCGGTTCCGAGCAAGGTGATCATGCCGGCTGTTTTGGAGGAGATCAAGCAGGGAAATCCCGGCGCAAAGGTGACAGTTTTAATCGCCACAGGGTTTCACCGCCCTACCACAAGGGAAGAACTGATCTCAAAGTTCGGAGAAGAAACAGTGGATCACCCGGACATCAGATTTGTAGTGCATGAAAGCGGAAAACAGGAAGATATGGTAAGTCTGGGGAAACTTCCGTCCGGAGGGGAACTTCTGATCAATAAAATCGCCTGGGAAGCCGATCTTCTGATCTCGGAAGGATTCATTGAACCTCACTTTTTTGCAGGTTTTTCCGGAGGAAGAAAGAGCGTGCTGCCGGGAGTCTCCAGCAGAACAACAGTACTGGCAAACCACTGCTCGGAGTTTATTGATGATCCCCATGCCAGAACTGGAATTCTTGAAGGAAACCCTATTCACAGGGATATGATCTACGCGGCCGGAAAGGCAAAACTTGCTTTTATCATAAACGTTGTGCTGGATGAAGATAAAAAGGTGATTGAGGCATTCGCAGGACACTATGAAAAAGCTCATGAAAAGGGATGCCGGTTCGTGGATCAGCTTTCAGGAGTGGACGCAGTACCTTCCGATATTGTCATATCCACCAATGGGGGATACCCTCTGGATCAGAATATTTATCAGTCAGTCAAGGGCATGACGGCGGCGGAAGCCACCTGCCGGCCGGGCGGAGTGATTATTATGGCTGCAAGCTGTATTGACGGACATGGTGGTAAGGAGTTGTATGATACTTTTGCAAAAGAAAAAGATAAGGAAAAGATCATGCAGAGATTCCTGGCTACAGACAGGAACTCTACTGTGCCTGATCAATGGGAGTCCCAGATCTTATGCCGTATCCTGTTAAAGTATAAAGTTATCCTGGTGACACAGGCTCCGAAGGATATGGTAGAGGAGATGCAGATGGACTATGCTGACAGCGTAGAAGATGCGATCCGCATGGCCGATGAATATTTGGGCAGAGAAAACAGTAAGATCACTGTAATACCGGACGGCGTAGCAGTGATTGTAAGAAATAGAAATTGAGATTTTTTAGAGGAGGAGAAGATGAGCGAATATGAATATGGCAGAGTGACACAGGAGATCATTGACCGTCTGAATGAGATTGCACCCAGACGTGTCTATACGGGAGACGAGATCAATGATGATTTTACCCATGACGAAATGTCAATCTACGGAAAGGCAAAACCCGAAGCGGTAGTAGAACCACTGACGACAGAAGAAGCTGCAGCGGTAATGAAGCTTTGTAATGAACACAAAATTCCTGTGACGCCAAGCGGGGCCAGAACCGGGCTGGTGGGAGGAGCTGTCAGCATCCATGGAGGAATCATACTGTCCATCACAAAGATGAACAAGATCCTCGGCTATGATAAAGAAAATTTTGTCGTGACCATACAGCCCGGAGTTCTGTTAAATGACCTGGCGGAAGATGCAGAAAAACAGGGGCTTTTGTATCCGCCGGACCCGGGAGAAAAATTTGCGACCGTAGGCGGAAATGTAGCAACCAATGCCGGCGGCATGAGGGCAGTAAAATACGGTACGACGAGAGATTATGTCAGGGCGATGACCGTCGTTCTTCCCACAGGTGAGATTGTCAAATTGGGGGCGACAGTTTCTAAAACCAGTTCCGGATACAGCCTGCTGAATCTGATGATCGGATCGGAAGGAACATTGGGAGTCATCACAGAGCTGACGCTGAAATTGATTCCTCAGCCCAAAGCGGTCATCAGCCTGATCATTCCTTATGAAACTTTGGAAGACTGTATTGCAACAGTGCCTCAGTTTTTCATGAACCATCTGCATCCGCAGGCTCTGGAGTTCATGGAAAAAGATGTCGTCATGGATACGGAGAAATTTCTGGGAAAGAAGGTTTATCCAAAAGAAATGGAAGGCGTGGAAGTCGGTGCGTATCTGCTGGCTACCTTTGACGGAGATTCGGAAGAACAGCTGGAAGATATCATAGAGGCAGCCTCTGAGGTTGTCTTGGAGGCGGGAGCCATTGATGTTCTGGTAGCCGATACACCGGCACTGAAACGTGACGCGTGGGCTGTGAGAAGCGCTCTTTTAGAGGCCATTGAGGCGGATACTGTACTTTTGGATGAATGTGATGTGGTAGTGCCCACAAATAAAATCGCAGAGTTCCTGACCTACACAAAATCACTGGAAGCGGAAGCAGATTTCCGGGTAAAAAGTTTTGGTCATGCCGGGGACGGAAACCTGCATATTTATACATGCAGCAATGACATGCAGGAGGAGGAATTCAGAAAGCAAGTATCAGTATTTATGAAAAAAGTATACGAAAAAGCCACGGAATTCGGAGGACTGATCTCCGGAGAACACGGCATCGGACACGGAAAGCTCGACTATCTGGCAGAATCTGTGGGACCGGTCAGCATGCGTATCATGGAAGGCGTAAAAACTGTTTTTGATCCGAACATGATCCTGAATCCGGGCAAAGTCTGTTACAAGCTGTAAGGAAAATACAAACCATTGATCAATTTAAAAGGAGAAATCAATTATGGCATATTTAATTTCAGAAGAAGCAAACGATTTACTGCAGGACGTGCGGGAGTTTTGTGAGAATGAAGTCAAAGAACAGTGTAAAGAATTTGACCGTTCAGGAGAATGGCCGAAGGAGATCTATGATAAAGCGATTGAGATGCAGCTTCATTCTCTTGAGGTTCCGGAAGAATACGGCGGACCCGGACTTTCCAGAGTGGATGTGGCTGCGCTGATCGAGGAGATGGCTATCGCGGACGCAGGATTTGCCACCACGATTTCTGCCAGCGGGCTGGGAACAAAACCGGTTTTAATCGCAGGGAACGAAGAACAAAAAAAGCATGTCTGTGATCAGATCATCGAGGGCGGATTCGGAGCATTCTGCCTTACTGAGCCGGGAGCAGGTTCCGATGCAGGAGCAGGTACAACAACTGCAGTGAAAGACGGAGACGAATACATACTGAACGGAAGAAAATGCTTTATCACAAACGGCGGGATCGCTTCCTTCTACTGTATTACGGCTATGACCGATAAAAGCAAAGGTGTAAAAGGCATCTCCATGTTCCTTGTAGATGCAGGAACACCGGGACTGAGCACTGGCAATGAAGAAGATAAGATGGGAATTCGTACATCGAATACCTGCGATGTGGTTTTGGAAGACTGCCGGATTCCGGCCAAAAACCTGATCGGAGCGGAAGGAAAAGGTTTTGGCATTGCTATGAAGACTCTTGACCAGGCCAGGGCATGGATGGGATGTGTCGCAGCAGGAATCGCACAGAGAGGCATCAATGAGGCTATTGCCTACGGAAAAGAAAGAATCCAGTTTGGAAAACCGATCATCAAAAATCAGGCACTGCAGTTTAAGATTGCGGATATGGCGATCAAGACAGAGACAGCCCGCCAGATGGTTGCCCATGCACTGACAAGGATGGATCTTGGACTTTCTCATTCTAAGGAAGCAGCTATTGCAAAATGCTACGCCAGTGATATTGCCATGGAAGTGGCATCAGAAGCCATTCAGATGTTCGGCGGATACGGATACAGCAGAGAATATCCGGTAGAAAAACTTCTCCGTGACGCGAAGATCTTTCAGATTTTCGAGGGAAGCAATGAAATCCAGAGAATCGTCATTGCGAACAATACCATCGGCAGATAAGAAATTGACCCGACAAAGGAGTGAAGATTATGGAAATTTTAGTATGTGTGAAACAGGTGCCGGATGATTCTGTGGAAGTACATTTGACAGCAGAAGGGAAGCCGGATCTTGCAAACATCACACCTGTAGTCAATGCGTTTGACACCTATGCGCTGGAGATGGCTGCACGCCTGAAGGAAGCCGGGGAAGGGGAGATCACCGTCCTGTGCATCGGCGGTGAGGAAGCCAGAAATTCATTAAAAAACTGTCTCGCAGTAGGAGCAGACCATGCATATTTGGTACGGGATGACCGGTTTGACGGTTCGGATTCCAGGGGAATCAGCCATATCCTGATGTGTGCCGCCAAAAAGATTGAGGAAGACACCGGAAAGAAGTTTGATCTGATCTTCTGCGGGAAAGAGGCTACCGACGCTGCCCTGGGACAGGTGGGAGCAGAACTCTCCGAACTGCTGGGCACCGGTGTTATCACCAACGTGATCGGGGTCGAATTCGAAGAAGGACAGGTGTGCGCCAAACAGGAGACGGAAGAAGGCTACCGTCTTATCGAGACAGCGTCTCCGTGTGTTCTGACTGTTACAAAACCGGATTATGACCCGAGATATCCGACGATTAAAAATAAGATGGCAGCCCGGAAAAAGCCGATCGGTACGATCAAGGCAGAAGATCTGTCTATGCTGGAACTCGAAAAAACAGGGGAGGACGGGGCCTTTGTAAAAACTCTTAAACTCTATGAACCGCCGAAAAAAGAGGCCGGAATCAAGATCCAGGAAGAGACAGCGCAGGATTCAGCATTTAAAGCAGTTGCCATGATGGCGGATGCGAAAGTATTCTAAGGAGGAGTTTGCAATGAATATGACAGAATATAAGGATATCGTGGTTTATATTGAGACTGCGGACAAAAGTCCGGTAAAGGTCGGTTTGGAAATGCTCTCTCCTGCCAGAAAAATCGCTGAAAACACGGGCGGGAAGGTCAGAGCAGTTCTGATCGGAGACGGAATTCGGACAGCCGCCCAAAAAGCTGCCGAATCCGGTGCCGATGAAGTGATCTTAATTGAAGACCCTCAATATGAAAGCTTTCATCTGGACTATTTTACCAACGTAATGGAATCAGTAATCAAAGAAGAGAAGCCTATTGCAGTGCTGGTAGGAGGAACTCAGGACGGCAAGGATCTTGCTCCAAGACTGGCTGCCAGATTAAAGACTGGATGTGTTTCTGACGTCATGGATCTAAGGACAGAAGATGGAAAAACAGTCTATACCTGCCCGCTTTATGGAGGAACGGTACTTCAGGATGTGGTAATGGAAACATCCGTGCCGCAGATTGCGGTGCTGCGTTCCGGCGCCTTTAAAAAAACAGAAGAAGCCGGAAAAGGAACGATCACAGAGAAAAAAGTCCCGGTTACGGATGAAAAAGTTCGGCTGGATATAAAAGATGCAGTCAAAGAAATTTCTGAGGCTGTCAATTTGGAAGAGGCAGAAGTCATTGTCTCCGGCGGACGGGGAATGGGCAGCAAGGATAACTTTGCCCTGGTCAAAGAACTGGCTGATCTGCTCGGCGGAGTGGTTGGGGCCACAAGGCCGGCCATCGAAGACGGATGGATCTCCAGGGTACACCAGGTAGGGCAGTCAGGAAAAATCGTAGCGCCGAAGCTTTATATCGCGTGCGGTATTTCCGGCGCGACACAGCATGTCTCCGGAATCATGAATTCCGATTATATAGTAGCTATCAACAAAGATGAAGATGCGCCTATTTTTGAAGTGGCCAACATCGGCATCGTAGGAAATGCAGTAAACGTGCTTCCGGTTATGATCGAAGAGATCAGGAAGAAAAAGGAAGCAGAATAAATCAGCGTGTTTCTATGCTTAATGCATATTGACCATCTTAATGCACCTTCTGTTTCGGAGTTATCCGGGACAGAAGGTAATCCTCTTTTATGAAAAAAACGGCGAAAAAGCTGGAAATAATAGAAATTCCCTTGATTTGATGAAACCTGGACGGTATAATTCTCTCCAAACGGTTTTAAAGAAAGAGGGATAGAGATGCAGCAGACAAAAGCTTACGAAAAAGTGATTGAACATATTAAGAAACAGATCATCAATCATGATTTGACGATCGGTGAAAAATTACCTCCCGAGAGGGAAATCTCGGAACAGCTGGGCGTCAGCAGAAATTCTGTGCGTGAGGCGATCCACATGCTGGAGATGATGGGGTTTATATCCAGCCAGCAGGGAGCGGGAAATTATGTTTCCTGTAATTTTGAAAAAAACCTTGTAGAATCAATGTCCATGATGTTCATTCTGCACAAACTTGACTATGGCTCCATCACACAGCTGCGTTTCGCGCTGGAGATGCAGGCCTTTGTGCTTGCCGTGGACAACATCAGCAAAGAGGAGATTCAGAAGATTGGTGAGTATATACTGAATCTGGACCGGGGCAAAACTGAGGAAGAATGCGTAATCTGGGATAAAAAGATTCATTATGCGATAGCAAAGGCTTCCCACAATGTCCTGATTATAGATATTTTACAGGCATTATCCGATGTGCTGGATACTTATATCACAGATATGCGGAGAGAGATCTTCAAGGATGACAACAAGGAAAAGCTGCAGCAGGCACATAAAGAAATTGCAAAATGTATGATTGAAAAAGACCTGGAAGGCGGAAGAAAAGCAATCGAGGATCACTTTGACATCATCAACAGCACGCTGGAGCGCATGAAAACGAGATAAACTTGTGCATTATGACGAAAAAGTCATAAGATTTAAAAAAAAGCTGGACGGATAATACAAAAGAAGTTATAATAAAGATAAATTGGTAGGGCCAATATAGAGAACAGGGAACCTGGAAATGATGTTTCATTTCCAATTATTTTTCAGACGATTGGTAGGACCAATCGTGAAAGCAGGAGGAAAAGCAGATATGAATATTTTAGTTTGTATCAAACAGGTGCCGGAGTCCAATAAGGTAGAGGTTGATCCAAAAACGGGAGTCCTGAAAAGAAACGGGGCAGCGTCCAAAATGAATCCCTATGATCTCTACGCGTTGGAGACAGCCATGCGGTTAAAGGAAGAACTGGGAGGGGAGGTCAGTGTGATCACAATGGGACCTCCTCAGGCGGCTCAGGTGATAAGGGAAGCCTATGCGATGGGAGCTGATCACGGAACTTTGATTTCCGACCGGAGATTCGGGGGAGCCGATGTGCTGGCCACAAGCTATACCCTGGCTCAGGGGATTAAAAAGATGGGAGATTTTGACCTGATTCTGTGCGGGAAACAGACCACAGACGGTGATACAGCCCAGGTTGGACCGGAGATCTCCGAATGGCTTGGTATCCCGAGTGTATCAAATGTAAGAAAAATCACCGAGGCAGACGGACAAAATATTACAGTTGAGATGGATATGCCGGACGACATTGAGATCACAAGGATTGCCTATCCCTGTCTTCTGGCAGTGGATAAAGACATTTTCCAGCCAAGACTTCCTTCTTACGTGAGAAAAACCGAGAAAGCAGATACGGAAATCACTATGCTCAGCCTGGATGACATGGACGACAGAGATGAGACTCATTACGGACTGAATGGTTCACCCACACAGGTTCAGAAGATTTTCCCTCCGGAAACGAACCACCATAGGGAACTCTGGAACGAGGAAGGCAGTATCCTTTCAGAAAAACTCTTTCAAAAAGTGAAAGAACTGAAATTTGTATAGGAGGAATTACATATGGCAAAGTTAGAAATCAATCAGGAAAAAATAACAGATCTCAGTGAACTGATGAAAATTTGTCCGTTTGGGGCAATGGAAGAAAAAGACGGAAAACTGGAGATCAATTCGGCCTGTAAGATGTGCAGACTGTGTGTAAAGAAGGGACCGGAAGGAGCCGTCACTTATGTGGAAGACCAGAAGGCAGAGGAGATTGATAAATCCTTATGGAATGGAATCGTAGTATATGTTGACCATGTGGACGGCAAAATACATCCGGTGACTTATGAACTGATCGGAAAGGCAAAAGAACTGGCCAGAAAGATTTCTCATCCTGTGTACGCATTGTTCATTGGAAGCGATATTAAAGAAGAGAGCAGAGAACTGCTGCATTATGGAGTCGATCAGGTATTTCTGTATGATGACCCGGAGCTGAGCCGTTTTAAAATAGAACCGTATACGGCAGTCTTTGAAGACTTTATACAAAAACAACATCCATCCGCTGTCTTAGTAGGTGCAACAACGGTCGGAAGACAGCTGGCCCCAAGAGTAGCAGCCAGAATGAAAACCGGGCTTACAGCGGACTGTACGATCCTTGAGATGAATGAAAATACAGACCTGTCCCAGATACGGCCTGCCTTCGGCGGAAATATTATGGCACATATCACAACACCCAATCACCGTCCCCAGATGGCAACCGTCCGCTATAAAGTGATGAATGCTCCGGAACGGATGGAGGAAGAACAGGGTGAAATTGTAGAATGTTCCATTGAAAAGGGCAAACTCAAGACAAATGTTGAAGTTCTTGATATTGTGCTGAAAGAAAAGGAAAAGTTCATAGAATCTGCCGATGTACTTGTGGTTGCGGGACGCGGTGTTAAAAAAGAAGAGGATCTTTTGATGCTGGAAGAATTGGCAGACCTTCTTGGCGGGCAGGTGGCATGTACAAGGCCTGTGGCAGAGAACGGCTGGCTGGACGCAAAACGGCAGGTAGGCTTAAGCGGCCGTACCGTCCGGCCGAAACTGATCATCACCTGCGGGGTATCCGGCGCTATTCAGTTTGTTGCCGGCATGGATCATTCAGACCAGATCATTGCCATTAATAAGGATGAGAAAGCCTCTATTTTCAAGGTAGCTCATTACGGTCTGGTGGGAGATTTATATGAGGTCATTCCTCAGTTCATTGAAAAGATTAAAGAGAGTCAGGGGGCATAGCTATGGGATATAAAAGATTAGATGAAAAAGATCTTAGATACATAAAGCAGGTAATCGGTGATGACGAACGTATTTTATACGGAGAAAATATAAATGAAGAATACAGCCATGATGAGCTGAGCGGTACCCAGAGCTATCCTGACGTCGTAGTGAAGGCAGCAAATGCAGAAGAGATTTCAAAGATCATGTCCTATGCATATGAACACACGATTCCGGTCACTCCAAGGGGAGCGGGCACAGGGCTTGTGGGATCTTCTGTGGCAATGGAACACGGGATTATGATGGATACCAGCCTGATGAATCAGATCCTTGAACTGGACGAAGAAAATCTGACGGTAACCGTGGAGCCTGGAGTACTCCTGATGGAGCTGTCAGCATTTGTGGAGGACCATGACTTTTTCTATCCGCCGGACCCGGGTGAGAAATCTGCAACGATAGGAGGAAATATCAGTACAAACGCCGGTGGAATGCGGGCAGTAAAATATGGAGTTACGAGAGATTATGTCCGGGGACTGGAAGTGGTTCTGCCCAACGGAAAGATTGTAGAATTCGGAGGGAAAATCGTAAAGAACAGTTCCGGTTATGCGATGAAGGATCTGATGGTAGGGTCTGAGGGAACACTGGGAATTATCACGAAAGCAGTTCTTAAACTGCTTCCGCTTCCGAAAAAAGCGATCAGTCTTCTGATACCGTTTAAAAATCTCAACTCGGCGATACAGACGGTGCCGGAAATCATCAAGTCCAAAGCGATTCCTACCGCAATCGAATTCATGCAGAGAGAGGTTATTGAAGATGCTGAAGAATATCTGGGCAAAAAGTTCCCGGACCATCAGGCAGACGCATACCTTCTTCTGAAATTCGACGGAAATTCGGCCGAGGAGATCGAGGCGGATTACGATAAAGTCGCAAAACTCTGTTTGAGTCAGGGCGCGCTGGATGTGCTGATCTCTGATACAGAAGAGCGGGACGAATCCATCTGGAAAGCCAGAGGTGCATTTCTGGAAGCGATCAAAGGATCTACCACCTATATGGATGAGGTGGATGTGGTCGTTCCAAGAAATAAGATCAGTGAGATGGTGGAGTATATGCACAATCTTCACAGCGAAGTGGATATCAGGATCAAGAGCTTTGGCCATGCGGGGGACGGAAATCTCCATGCTTATATTTTGAAGGACGATCTGACTGAGGAACAATGGCAGGAGCGGATGACACTGGCCATGGATAAAATATACCGGAAAGCGAATGAATTAAGCGGTCAGGTGTCCGGGGAACACGGCATAGGATATGCCAAGAAGCCATATCTTAATGAGTCTTTAGAAGAAGAAACAATGAATATCATGAGGGGGATCAAAGCAGCCTTCGACCCGAAAAATATTCTGAATCCTCACAAAGTATGCCAGGTATAAATTTCATATAGACTGTTTCATAAAAAATCGGCGGAGAACATGTGTCTCCGCCGGTTTTTATGGTATTAATCCTGTTTTACGAGAATCTGCTCGATCTCTGCCACGTAGAGAGTATGGTAGTCTTTATCCGCATACCACTGAGCATCCAGTGCTTTTGCGTCTCCTATAAATCCTTCCGGGTCCATCGGCTGACTGTACAGCTTTCTGCAGATCAGAACAATTTTTGCTTCCTCAAAGTAAGGGATGCCGTTGGCATCGGTCGGTGTAAGTCTTGTCTTTGAAATTTTATCTTCGGTCCGTCCTGACACACTTCCGAGATACGTCAGGTCTTTCTTAAATGCTTCATCATAGAATGACAGCGAGAAAGTTTCAGAGTTATCGATAAATTCTTTCGTATAGCGCTGCGGACGGATCACAGATACTGCCACGTCCTTGCCCCACATGACTCCGAATCCACCCCATGATGCGGTCATCGTATTAATTCTGCCTTCTTCATTTTTGGCGGTTACCAGCATCCAGTCCTTCCCTATGAGACGGAAGGCACTCTGGTCAAAATCTTCTGGTGCAACAATTGCATATTCACTCATGTTACTTGCCTCCTTTTTTGTGTAATTACCATTATAATGCAAAAATGATGCAATGTCTATAAAACCTGCAAGTTTCATTGAAATCCTGCCATCCCTTATGCTATAATGACAGACAGGTTTAATATATGTAAGGAGGAAGCAGCATGGCAGAGTCAATGGCCGGGTTATCACGGAGCCACCGGTGTACAGAAGTGGGCCGTGAAAATATCGGCGAGAAAGTAACCGTCATGGGATGGGTACAGAAGAGAAGAAATTTGGGAAGTCTTATATTTGTAGACTTAAGAGACCGTTCAGGATTATTGCAGCTGGTCTTTGATGAAGATACATTGTCAGGTGAAGATTATGAAAAAGCCAATTCCCTGAGAAATGAATATGTGATCGCGGCGGCAGGGGAAGTGCAAAAACGAAGCGCCGCTGTCAATGAGAATTTAAAGACAGGGGATATCGAGATTAAAGTGACAGACTTAAGAATCCTGTCAGAGTCAAAAACGCCGCCATTTCCTGTGGATGCGGAACAGACCGTAAAAGACGAACTGCGGCTCAAATACCGCTACCTGGATTTGAGAAGACCGAACCTTCAAAAGAATCTCCTCGTGAGGAGCCAGGTAACAAAAGCGGCAAGAGACTTTTTAGCAGAAGAAGGATTTTTGGAGATTGAGACGCCGATCCTCGGGAAAAGCACGCCGGAGGGGGCCAGGGATTATCTCGTGCCGAGCCGTGTGCATCCGGGAAATTTTTACGGACTTCCCCAGTCACCGCAGCTGTTTAAGCAGCTTTTGATGTGTTCAGGAGTAGACCGTTACTATCAGATCGCAAAGTGTTTCAGAGATGAGGATTTAAGGGCGGACCGGCAGCCGGAGTTTACACAGATCGACATGGAGCTTTCTTTCGTCGATGTAGATGACGTGATCGATGTCAACGAGCGCCTGTTAAAGAAAATGTTTAAAGAAGTGCTGGACGTGGATGTGCAGATCCCGATGAAGCGTCTCACTTATCAGGAAGCCATGGACCGGTTCGGTTCCGACAAGCCGGATACAAGGTTTGGCATGGAACTCATTAACGTATCGGAAACAGTGAAAGACTGTGATTTCATGGTCTTTAAAGGAGCATTGGAAAACGGAGGCTCCGTGCGGGGACTGAACGCAGAAGGCCTCGGGGATCTGGGACGCAAGAAGATCGATGCTTTTGTAGACTTTGCCAAAGAGTTCGGGGCAAAGGGACTCGCCTATATCCAGCTGAAGCAGGATGGAAGCGTAAAATCTTCTTTTGCCAAGTTTATGAAAGAGGAAGAAATGACGGCGCTTATCGATGCGATGCGGGGGAAACCCGGAGATCTGCTTCTGTTTGCGGCCGACAAAGACTCTGTCGTCTATGATGTCCTCGGAAACCTTCGTCTGGAGATCGGAAAAAAATATGAGATGATCGATGAGTCCTTATATAATTTCTTATGGGTCACAGAATTTCCTCTGCTGGAGTGGAACGAAGAACAGAACCGCTATACGGCGATGCATCATCCGTTTACCATGCCGATGGAAGAGGATTTAGAGTACATTGAAACAGAGCCCGGAAGAGTCAGGGCGAAAGCTTACGATATTGTTTTAAACGGCACAGAGCTCGGAGGGGGATCCGTGAGGATTCACCGCAATGATATCCAGAAAGCCATGTTTAAGGCTCTTGGATTCAGCGAGGAGGATGCCAATGAAAGATTCGGATTCCTCCTGGAGGCTTTCCAGTACGGAGTGCCGCCTCATGCAGGTCTTGCTTACGGCCTGGACCGTCTTGTCATGTGGATGACAGGGGAGGACAGTATCCGTGACGTCATTGCATTCCCAAAAGTAAAGGACGCTTCCTGCCTCATGACACAGGCACCGGGAGGGGTGGACACAGAGCAGCTTGATGAGCTTGGAATAGATTTGAAAGAAAACGATACGAACGAGGAATAAGGAGAAGCAGATTATGGAGAAAATGTTATTTAGCGGCGTGTTGTCAAACACAGATGTTGCACAGGTGGCGATCAAAGGGCTGAAGCACGAACCGGGGATCGCGGCGAAACTGTTTACCGCCATCGCGGACAAGGGGATCAATGTAGAACTGATTCTGCAGTCCATAGGGAGAAAAGACAGCAAAGACATCTCCTTTGTTGTGAAAAAGTCTGATGCGGATGCGGCGGTGGAGACCTTAAAAGAAACCTTTCAGGAAGGCTCTTATAAAGAGATTGTTTCTGACAAAAACGTGGGTATCGTATCCATTGTGGGCGCAGGAATGATGTCCAACTCAGGGGCGGCATCGAAAATGTTTGAAGCTCTTTATAACAAAGGCGTCAACATCCATATGATCTATACTTCTGAAATCAAGATCACGGTCCTGATCAGAGAAAGCCGTGTGGAAACAGCAGTGGAGGCACTGAAAGAACAATTCCAAGATTAACATCATCAATATATAACAGGAGGACACGAAGATGTTCGATTTTAGCGAAGTTAAGAATTATGATCCTGAAGTTGCCGATGCAATGCAGGACGAGCTGTCCAGACAGAGAAACAATCTGGAACTGATTGCTTCTGAGAACTTAGTTTCAAAGGCAGTCATGGCAGCCATGGGCAGCCACCTGACTAACAAATATGCGGAAGGATATCCCGGAAAGAGATATTACGGCGGCTGTGAGTTTGTGGATGTAGTGGAGAATCTGGCAAGAGAACGTGCCAAAGAACTGTTTGGCTGTGAGTATGTCAATGTTCAGCCGCACTCAGGTGCACAGGCGAATATGGCAGTATTTTTTGCGGTCTTAAATCCAGGGGATACCTATATGGGAATGAGCCTGGACCACGGCGGACATTTATCCCACGGAAGTCCGGTCAACATGTCAGGGAAATATTACAACTGCGTGCCTTACGGTGTCAATGACGAGGGATTCCTCGACTATGATGAGGTGCTCCGCATAGCAAAGGAGTGCAGCCCAAAACTGATCATTGCAGGGGCAAGCGCTTATGCAAGATCCATTGACTTTAAGAAGTTCCGTGAGATTGCAGACGAAGTCGGAGCCGTTCTTATGGTGGACATGGCGCATATCGCAGGCCTTGTTGCGGCAGGGGTACATCAGAGCCCGATTCCATATGCCCATGTGACGACTACGACTACCCATAAGACTCTGAGAGGTCCCCGCGGCGGTATGATCATGTGCAGTAATGAGATCAATGAAAAATACAACTTTAACAAAGCCATCTTCCCGGGTATCCAGGGCGGTCCGCTGATGCATGTGATTGCCGGAAAAGCCGTGTGCTTCAAAGAAGCGCTTTCCGATGATTTTAAAGAGTACGGTAAACAGGTGGTTAGAAATGCGGAAGCCCTGGCAAAAGCTCTCATAGAAGAGGGATTTGATATTGTATCCGGCGGTACAGATAATCATTTAATGCTGGTGGATCTTAAAAAATATGACCTGACCGGAAAAGAAGCGGAAAAAGTTTTGGATTCCGTCCATATCACCTGTAATAAAAATACAGTGCCGAACGATCCAAAATCTCCATTCGTCACATCAGGACTCCGTCTCGGAACACCTGCAGTGACGACCAGAGGATTGAAAGAAGAGGATATGGCGGTGATTGCCAGGGCAATCCGCCTCACTCTTTTAGATCAGAAGCTTGAAGAAGCAAAACAGCTTGTAAAAGAATTGACGGCAAAATATCCTTTATATGAGTAATCAGCAGAATAGATGAAGATAAAGTACAGCCGGTACTGCGGCTGTACTTTTTTGTCCTATGATTAAGTAAAAGTGAGACATTACGGAGCAAAATAGTGTATAATAATACAAATAAAAACGAAAGGCAAAGAGATGATACAAACAGAGTTATTCCTTCTGCTGATTGGTGTATCCGCGGCACAGGAAATTTTAAGAGTAAAAGCCATGGAATCTGTCGGATATCTGTGGAAAGAACACAAATCGGCTCTGATTTTCTGCGGGGCTGCCAGCCTTGTATGGTCCGGCGTGACTGTATTGTCTGAAGTACCCGTATACTTGAGCCTGCTTTTATATTTTCTGCTCTGGTACCTGCCTTATCTGCGTGTACACATCAATGGCAAGATGATTCAAACTTTTTCTATGATAGGATATCTTCATCTCTCGTCCTTTTATCTCATGTTTCTGGGAGCGGCTTCCATTGGCCGCGGAAGTGTCAGGAATATAAATCTTCAGAGTTCCGTGAAAGCATCGGGATATTTGACTGCAAAGATCGTGCTCTGTATATTTTATATTATATGGATCAGATACTTTAGCGGTAAAAATGTGAAGGAAGAACACACTGACTATAAGAAATCAAAAATATTTTTGTTGTTTCTCTGGAGCTGTCTCGTCTATGAAATGATCGACAGTATCCTGGCATCGTTCTTTTCAGATAATGTTTTTGTACCGGCTCTCATGATCAGCGGCAATGCTCTGATTCTGCTGCTGACATTTTTATTTATGCGCCATAATTATCTCATTGTGCGGGAGCAGTATTTGGAAGAGAGATACCGGAAGATGGAGGAGGCAAAAGCCAGAAAACTGCTCCGGGAGGAACAAATGACCAGGATGGCAAAGACCGACAGTCTGACAGGGGCCTATGCCCGCGGATACGGAATAGAGCTCCTTAAATCCTTTCTGAAGCAAAATAAGCTGCTGACTGCGGTGTATATGGATCTGGACGGACTGAAAGAGATCAATGACAGCAAAGGACATTCCGTTGGAGATGTATATTTAAAAACGTTTGCAGAAGAAATGAAAAAGAATCTCAAAAAAGATGAACTGCTGATCAGATTCGGAGGGGATGAGTTTTTAGCTGTCTTTCCGGGAATCGGTTCTGAAGAAACGAAGGACAAGATGGAAAAAATAAGAAGAGAGATGGAACATCCGGAGAAGGACCGGCTCCCGATACACTTTAGTTTCGGTGCCGTGTCCGGTCAGAAAACACCGGAAGAATTGATTAAAGAGGCGGACCAGGCCATGTACTCAGACAAACATAACAGGAAAGAGGAGCGTGATACTGTATGCCCAAACAATTAGTCCTGATGGCTGCAGTCGCAGTATCTTACTTTTTTTATCATTATGAGTTTTTCTCCTTTGCTGACTGTGTACTGGAATGCAGGGAAAAAAGAAGGTCTGTTGTTATCCTTACCTTTGTGCTAAATTATGCATGGTTTGTTGCGGCCAGTTTTCTGGATCTGCACCTGATCGTCAACTGGACCATTTTCTTCTTTTTCTTTCTGCTGCAGATACGGATCTTTTACCATGTAGGATTCGATAAAAGTGCGATGCTTGCTTACTTCGGAATCATACCGGGTCTGGCGTGGAACATCTGTCTGCGATGTATCTTTGCACTGCTGTTAAACAGGCCCCTGACATCCTTTGACAATCAGATCAAGCTGCCGGGAAATATAAAGGAATATCCTATTTTTCTCGGCTTTGTAATCACAGGATTTCTGTTTTACTTCTTCAGACGGAGTCAGCTTTACGAAAGGCTCTGCATCATCCTTAGGGACCGCTCCAGTCTGAGGTTTCACGTTGGGATTCAGTTTGTCCTGTATGTATATCTCGTCCTGAATCTGCTTGGCTACTATGTCCCTTCAAATTCCGTATTTCTGAAGTTTTGGGGTATAAAGTCCGCTGTTTTTGTATTTATAGGCCTGAATATTTGTATTGTCTATACGATGAGAATGAGCAGGCTTAATCTTTACAGGAGAAAGATGAGGGAAGAATGGACAACCATGCTGGCAGATAAGGAAGAAGAAGAGAGACTTTGGACACTGGCTTATGTGGATGCACTGACCGGATGTTATAACCGGCATTTGGCCGGACAGGTTTTGGAAAAATATTCTGCGGCCTCTAAGGATTATTGTCTTTGCTTTGTGGATCTGGACCATCTGAAAACAGCCAATGACAAATTCGGACATCAGGAAGGCGACCGTTATCTGAAGACCACTGCTTCAGCTCTGACTGCCGCGGCTCGGGATGAAGACTATGTGTTCCGGTACGGCGGCGATGAATTTCTCTTGTTATTTTCTGAGAAAAATTGCAGCCAGGTGACGGATTTATTGAAAGATACCGGGGAGAAACTGAAGCAGTACAGCAGTGATAAGAATTTTCCATTCATTATGTCCATAAGTTTTGGAGTGGCACAGTGCAGTGTAGCGGAGACGGCAGAAGAGCTGCTTTCGCTGGCAGACCGGAGAATGTACGAACAGAAAAGAGGAAAAGACAGGAGGAAAAGATGAGCATAAAAGGGATTGTATTCGATTTTAACGGAACGATGTATATTGATGGGGACAAACAGGAAGCCGCGTGGTTTGAATTTTTCCAGAGACATGCAGATGGGAAGTATACGGTCAGACAGCTTCACAAAATGATCCATGGGATCAACGGAGGAGAGTTTTTAAAAATGGCTTTAAATCCTGATCTCACAGAACAGGAGATTTATGACCTGACAGAGGAGAAAGAAGATATTTACAGGAAAATGTGTCTGAATGATCCAAAGGGGATCAATTTTACAGAAGGGCTTCCGGAATTTCTTACCAAGCTCAAAGAACATGCGGTACCTTTTGCCATAGCCACGGCGTCAGCCATTGGAAATGTAAGATTTTATATGAAGCATATGCATCTTACCCACTGGATTCCGGCAGAACACATTGTCTATGACGACGGAACCTTTAAGGGCAAGCCCGAGCCGGATATTTACCTCATGGCCATGGAAAGGATCGGCCTTTGCCCCGGGGAATGTGTTGTCTTTGAGGATGCAGATGCAGGAATTGAAGCGGCCAGGAGGGCTGGAGCAGGAAAGATCATAGCCATAGGGCCGAAAAAGGACCATGAGAGGCTGCTTGGGCTCCCGGGAGTCACGGCTGTTATCGAGGATTTCAGAGAAGTCGGACTGGATCTGCTGGAAATTGTTTGACAGACTAAGAAACAAAAAACAGGTGTTCCAGAAGTTTCTTCTTCCAGAATACCTGTTTTGTTTTAATAACCCAAATCTTCTCCGACCAGAATGATCTTGATCCGGTCTTTCTGTCCGCATCTTCTTGTGATCAGCAGATGGGAGCAGATAGAGGAATCACCGTAACACTCCCCGCAGTGTCCTGTGATGGAACACGGAGTTTTCAGTCCCAGGCGGATTGTGTTCGGACAGGAGGCCTTGCTTCTCGTCCGGTGCACGCCTTCTTCCACGGTGCTTACCACTTTGTTCATTCCAACGACCAGAATCACCTGTCTCGGTCCGTAGCTTAAACAGCCTACTCGGTTGCCGGAGCCGTCGATATTGATCAGTTCCCCTTCCAGTGTGATGGCATTGGTACTCATAATATAGGTGTCGGCGAGGACTGCCTTTGCATATATCTGTCTCTGTTCCTCATAATTTTTTGCCGCCGACCGGTCCACAGCTTCATACTGACCTGAATTTTTCACGGCATCTATAAGCCCGATCTCTGCTGCACTCATGGAACCGCCCCATGAAACAACAGAGCCTTTTTCTATGTAGGACAGAGCTTTTTGTAAGGCTTCCTCCTTCGTAGCACAGTATACTCCTGAAAAATTTCTCTTTTCCATGTTCTTAATGATCGCAGCTGCGGTCACCTGATTTGCTTTTTCCATACTCATATCAAACACACTCCTTTACTCACTTTATCTCTGGATATTATTGTATCACAGGAGACCTAAATATGATATAATAGCAAAAGAAAAAAATGAAAGCAGGATTACGTTTGAAGTCATTATTTATTACAGAAAAACCAAGCGTGGCAAGAGAATTTGCCAATGCACTGGACCTGAAACCGTCCAGCAGGGACGGATATCTGGAGAGTGAAAAAGCCGTGATTACATGGTGTGTGGGTCATCTCGTTACCATGTCATATCCGGATAAGTATGATCCCAGTCTGAAGCGGTGGGATTTAGAAACACTTCCGTTTCTGCCGGAAGATTATAAGTATGAGATCATTCCGGGGGTAAAGAAACAGTATGATATTGTATGTACACTCCTGAACCGGGAAGACATCGATACGATCTATGTGTGCACCGACTCCGGACGGGAAGGAGAATATATTTACCGGCTGGTGGATCAGGAAGCCCATGTGACCGGAAAACAGAAGAAGAGAGTCTGGATCGATTCCCAGACGAAGGAAGAGGTGCTCAGAGGAGTCCGGGAGGCCAAAGACCTGAGCGAGTATGATAATCTGGCTTCTGCCGCTTACTTGCGGGCAAAGGAAGATTATCTGATGGGGATCAACTTTTCCAGGGTACTGACCTTAAAGTATGGCTGGACCCTTGGAAACTTCATGAAACAAAAGCGAAGTGTCGTTGTGGCTGTGGGCAGAGTCATGACCTGTGTCCTCGGCATGATCGTAAAAAGAGAACGGGAGATCAGGAGCTTTGTCCCCATACCTTTTTATAAAGTGCTCTCCCACATTACACCGCAGGGTGTAAAGATCGAGTCTGAATGGAAGGCGGTAAAGGGTTCCAGATATTTTGAGTCAAAGAAATTATACAAAGACAACGGGTTTTTAAAAAAAGAGGATGCAGAGGCCTTTATAAAAGAAATAGAAGAAGCCTCCGGTATGGAGACGATAGTGGAAGCTTCTTCAAAACGCCAGGAGAAAAAGAATCCGCCCCTTTTATACAATCTGGCGGAACTTCAGAATCAGTGCTCCAAGATGTTCAAGTTAAGTCCTGATGAGACACTGAAGATTGTTCAGGAATTGTATGAAAAAAAACTGGTCACTTATCCGAGAACCGATGCGAGAGTTTTGTCTAGCGCAGTTTCTAAAGAAATTTACAAAAATCTGTCAGGATTAAAAAATTACGGAATCCTCTCGGAAACAGCTGCGGAAATTTTAGATAAGAAGTCCTACACCGGACTTGCAAAAACCAGATATGTAGATGATAAAAAGATCACGGACCACTATGCCATCATCCCGACCGGACAGGCTTTGAATAACTTAAAAAGCGTTTCACAGACCGGGCAGAAGGTGTATGAAGTGATTGTCCGGCGGTTTTTATGTATCTTTCTGCCTCCGGCGGTATATTCTAAGATAAAGCTGGTGACAAAAACGGCGGGAGAAACCTTTACCGCAAATTTCAAATTGCTTGTAGATCCCGGATATCTTTTAGCAGCCGGAGGAAAAGAGGCCAAAAAGCAGGATTCTGTTTCCAAGGAGCAGACAGATGCTATACTCTCCCTGAAAAAGGGAATGAAGCTTCCGATTAAAAAACATTTGATCAAGGATGGTACTACAACCCCTCCGAAGCGTTATAATTCCGGTTCTTTGATTCTCGCCATGGAAAATGCGGGGCAGCTCATCGAAGACGAAGATTTGAGAGCGCAGATCAGAGGAAGCGGAATCGGAACAAGCGCAACACGGGCCGAGATCGTCAAAAAACTGATCAATAATCAATACATAGCGCTGAATAAAAAGACCCAGACGGTAACGCCGACACTGATGGGTGAGATGATCTTTGACGTGGTCAGAGGCTCTATCCATTCTCTTCTGAATCCGGAGCTTACCGCAAGCTGGGAAAAAGGGCTCACCTATGTGGCAGAAGGCACAGTAAGTGAAGAAGAGTATATGAAGAAACTGAATCATTTTGTGGCAAAGCATACCGATGCGGTCAAAAGGACGGATCATCAGTATATACTGCGCAGAATGTTTGACGAGACTGCAAAATATTATGTAAACAAGAAAGGGAAAGGTGAAAAAGAATGAAACAGCTGACAAACAAGGAATTATTCAAAGATATGGACCAGACGATAGCAAAAGAACTGTTTGAAGAGACTACATATCCATGGGAAGTGCTGGCGCTGATCGGCGATTTTATCTTAAAGACGGGCCCGGAACTTCCCGAGGAAGAATTTAACCGGATTGGCGATGATGTCTGGATCGCAAAATCTGCTGTGATCGCAAGAACTGCGGAGATTAATGGTCCGGCTATCATCGGGGCAGGCACTGAGGTAAGGCCGGGAGCCTTTATCCGCGGCAATGCGCTGATCGGTGAGAACTGTGTGGTCGGGAACTCCACAGAAATAAAAAATGATATACTGTTTAATAATGTGCAGGTTCCCCATTATAACTACGTTGGAGATTCTATTTTAGGATATAAATCCCATATGGGTGCGGGGTCGATTACATCCAATGTAAAATCCGACAAGACCAATGTAGTGATTAAATGCGGGGAACAGAAAATTGAAACCGGAAGAAAGAAAATAGGGGCAATCCTGGGAGATCATGTGGAAGTAGGCTGCGGCACTGTTTTAAATCCCGGGTCTGTTGTCGGAGCGAATACGAATATATATCCTCTTTCCATGGTAAGAGGATATATCGAGGAAAACAGTATTTATAAAAAAGCAGGGGAGATCGCCCAAAAACAATAAACAAAGAAAGGATTTCACAGCATGAGAAAAAGAATGATGACTCTGACGCTTTTCATCTGCGTTTCTTTTGCGCTTTCCGGCTGCGGGAAAGCTTCCAAACAGGAAATCATCGAATCGGAATACTACCAGAAATTACAGGACCAGAACGAAAAGCTCAGCCAGGATCTGAAGAGGTCTAGAGCAAGGGAAGATTCGCTGGACAAAAAAATTAAAGAAATACACGAATATACCGGTGATCAGAAGCTGGCTGCCTACAAAAAGGAAGTGGAGGGGAGCACCATTTCAAAGACAGATTTTGTCCGTATCCAAAAGGGAAAGGCGTACCAAAGTTTTGCTGTCACGAATGAGCCGGTTTGTAATTTTGTGAAAGATATTGTGCAGAATTCATATCGCATCATAGGGCTGACTGTCACCGATCTGAGGGAAAAATATCACGGTAATATTTACTCTTATGCACTGATCGATGAGGATAATTCTACGTATGAATTTAAGGTTTATGGGAACAGCTATATTGTATTTGACCAGATTCCTGAAAATGTATACTGCTTCAACAATGCGAGCGTCATTGGGGACGGGCTGATCGACGCGGTTAACGTCAAACATTATCCTTCCTATCTGGAAAGGCTTGCAGATGCGTCCCTGATCATCACAGATCAAAAGCTGAAATTTAACGAAACAGCTGTTCAGGTATCTGAACTCCTGCGGAATGCCAAGGCAGATAAGAAAAAACATGATACTGCGAAGTGGACTGAGTACCGTTTTTATACGCAGGGAACACTGACCAGTCTTTCGGTATCGGAAGAGGGGACGTCTTTTTGCATCACGGATAAAAAGGGCAGCCAAAAGTTTTATACAGCCAGCGAAAAATCACTTTCAAAAATAAAAAAATTGTTAAAGTAAATAGTTCTTAAGAGGGTAACATGATGAACAAAGAAGGGGATATAAAGGTATTATAATATGCACGCCATAAGGAGCAAAAATATATGGGGGATTGTTAAGCGGACGCTGAACAAAGTAGATCCCCGTCTGGTTGAACACGGAGAGAGGGTAGCTTACATTGCTCTCAAAATTTTAGAAGAGGCAGAGGGAGAGATCTCACACGAGATGCTGAAAAATGTCCTTCTGGTATGTCTCATTCATGATATCGGGGCATATAAAACAGAAGAAATTGACTGTATCGTGGAATTTGAATCGAGAAATGTATGGGAACATTCCATTTACGGCAGCTTATTCCTCAAAATGTTTTCGCCTCTTTCCGAATATACGGAGGCAGTGCTTTACCATCATGCGGATTACTGCCTGATGAAGGAGCAGGGAGTGAAAGGACGTACTCTTTTCCTTGCAGATGTCATTCATCTGGCGGACAGAACTGATCTGCTGTGGCAGACAAAGGCACAAATAAGGGAAAAACTTGAGGAGAGAAAAGGAAGGGAGTTTTCTGAGTTTGCCGTTGAGACACTTCTGCGTGCGGAGGAGAAATATCAAATCGGCCGGGCACTGAAGGACGGCTCCTTCGAGGAGGAATTGGAAGACATCATAGAAAAGATGAGATTTACGGAAGATGAGCAGCGGACTTACCTGGAAATGCTGGCATATTCCATCGACTTCCGCAGTGAGTTCATGGTGCTTCACACGATCACAACGGTTAATGCCAGCATTGCCATAGCAAATATTATGGGAATTCCCGGTGACAGGTCAGACCGCCTGTATTACGGCGCTCTGCTCCATGATATCGGAAAGGTTGCCACACCGGTTGAAATATTAGAAAAGCCGGGGGCACTGACACCAGACGAATACAAGATCATGCAGGAGCATGTAGTTGACAGCGGAAGAATTCTGAAAGAATACGTCCATCCTGATATATATAAGATCGCAGTCAGACATCATGAAAAGCTGGACGGCTCCGGCTATCCGCTGGGTCTTACGGGAGATCACCTTTCCAGGGAGGAAAGAATCTGTGCGGTGGCGGACATCATCAGTGCACTGATCCGAAAGCGCAGCTATAAGCAGGTCTTCTCAAAGGAACAGACCTTGAAGATACTCGGTGACATGGCCCGCAGAAATCAAATATGTCCGGAAGTTACAGAGGCCGTTTCCATGAATTATGATTTTCTTATGGAGGAGATCGATAAAAACGGAGAGCGGCTGATGCTGATATATCAGCAAATGAAGGATGAGTACAGAGAGATGCTCGGGATGCTGAAAGAACAGGGATTTCCAAAGATGCTGTCCTAATCTTTTTTCTGATATAGTCACTATTTTATGAAAAACGAAGAATAAAAATAATTTCCCACTCCAGATTCGGAGTGGGATTTTTTTGTGATGAGATCATAACAAATACACAAATGAGCATATTCACATTAAAAAGTGAATATGCTTGACATGCTGCCGAAATATGCTATAATTTGAAACATAAGAACAGATGCACAATAAATAAAGCAAATGCACAGATGGAGGTAATGGTATGATCACAGATATGGGTACAATATTACGAAAGGCAAAAGCAGAAGGATATGGAGTTGCAGCACCAAATGTATGGAACCGTGTTACGGTAAAGAGTGTTTTTGAAGCCGCTGAAGAGCTGAAAGCACCGGTCATCTTTGACTGCGCAGGAATCCACAGCCTGGAGGAAACGATAGACACAGTGAACTACTATAAGCACAAGTTTCCGACTGTATCAGGGGCGATCAACTTAGACCACGGCGGGGATTTTGAAGAAATCATGACGGCTATCCGGTGCGGATGCACATCCGTCATGGTAGACCGCTCCACACTGCCATTTGAAGAGAATGTAAAAGAGGTTGCAGAGATCGTTAAAATTGCTCATGCTGTCGGTGTTTCTGTGGAAGCGGAATTAGGGCATGTCGGACAGGGATTTGAATATGAACAGACCAGGGATTCAGGGCTTACGAGAAAGGATGAGGCCGCTGAGTTTGTAAAACAGACTGGGGTCGACTGTCTGGCAGTTTCTGTAGGAACATCCCATGGCACATACAAGGGAACTCCAAAACTTGAGTTCGAATTACTGGCTGAGCTCCATCAGATGCTCGAAATTCCGCTGGTTCTTCACGGGGGATCGGGGACAGGAGATGACAATCTACGAAAAGCAGTGCAGACAGGAATCCAGAAAGTAAATTTATGTACAGACTTGAGCAATGCAGGGCTTGCACAATTAAAAGAATATCTCGGAATTGACTATGACAGCATGGTAAAGGACGGAAGTCTCGGAGAGTTTGGAAACCAGAGTGCCAACATGTATGACTTGTCAAATGCTATGGGAGAAGGCTATAAAAACCTGCTGAAACATTATATGAGATTATTCGGCGGAGAGAACAGAGCATAGAGACTTTTAGGACAGCAGAAAAGGAGCAGATTATGAGCGAAGGGAAAATGAGATTCGGATGTTTAGTAAAAAAAGGTGTGGCAGAAGTCAGGGAAAGAGATTTGCCGGAAATCGGTGAGTATGATGTCCTTTTGAAAATGAAAGCCTGCAACATCTGCACTACAGACTACGGACAATGGCTTGGCTTGAGAGAGCACCAGGGATATCCGATGGCAGGAGGACATGAGGCTGCCGGTATCGTACAGAAAGTCGGATCCAAGGTGGCTGATTTTAAAATCGGTGATCTGGTTGCAACGGGATATGAGGGCTGCGGAAACTGTTCTGCCTGCCGGAACGGACAGGTGGATCAGTGTGCAGACATCAGAAAAGACACGGAAGACGGATACCGCTGGGGCTTCTTCGGATTTTCAGACTATTGTGTGAAAAGTGTGCGGGGCATTTACAAAATAGCAGCTTCTGTGAACCCGGCTGAGGCAGGATTTTTAGAACCGCTGGCTACAGTACTCCACGGGGCAAAAAAATTAAGGCTGAAGCCATTTGATACTGTGGTCGTCATTGGGGCAGGAACGATGGGGCTGATCAATGCACAGGTGGCAAAGGCTTATGGATGCCGTGTGATTGTATCAGAAATGATTCCGAAGAAACTTGAGACTGCCAGGGCTATGGGATTTGAGGTCATTGACTGTAATCAGGCGGATCCTGTGGAGGAAGTAAAAAGGCTGACAGAAGGAAAGGGAACGGATGCTGTTATCGCTGCTGTAGGAGTCACAGCGGCTAATGATCAGGGTCTGAAAATGATCAAAGAAAAAGACGGTAAACTGCTGCTGTTTGCGGCCGGCTATCCGGCACCGGAATTACATATTGATTCCAATGAAATGCATTACCGCAGGATGGAACTGATCGGAACCTTTGGCGCAGACAATGAAGATTTCCAGGAAGCTGCGAGAGCACTCAGCACAGGAGTTGTAGATGTATCTAAGCTAATTGAAGAAAAAACGTTCAAATTAGATCAGATCCAGGAAGCATTTGAAGAGGCAAGCAGGCCGGGAATGTATAGGGTATGTGTCTTATTGGATCAGCAGTAAAAAAGTGAAAGTTTATCAGCAAGAGCAAATGATTTTCCGCATTGATACAGAGGGATTCTTAAATGACGATGAAGATGATGACTAAATCATCTTCAGAATGTCACAGAAAAGGAGAATGAGGTATGGCGAAAAAATTAGCAGTCAGAGTTGATGACCGCCTGATCCACGGACAAGTGGTTACCCAGTGGGTGAAAGTCTTTCATGCACAGAAAATCGTTGTCATTGATGATCAGGTGGCGATAGATAAAATGCAGAAAAGTATACTGAAATTTGCAGCGCCGCCGGACTTGAAAGTCAGTATTTTATCCGTAGAGAAGGCAGCGGAAGCCTGGAAGAAAAATAAGTTTGGCTCCGGAAATGTGTTCGTATTATTCCGGGATGTAAAGCAAATAGCTGAACTCCAGGAAGCAGGCGTATCTTTTGATGAGATTACCATCGGCCAGATGGCAGTCATTCATGACAGAAAACAGATTTACAAGCAGGTAGGACTCTCAGAAAGTGAAGCACAGACCCTGATGGACATTGAAAAGAGCGGGGTGAAGCTGTGTTTCCAGATGCAGCCAACTGACAGGAAAGAGTCTTTGGAAATTATGAGGAAGACATTTCCGAATCTTCATTAAGAGGAAAAGGAGGATGAAAATATGACGATTTCATTAATGCAGGCTATATTGCTGGGGCTGTTCTGCGGTATTGCTAAATGCTGCATTCCATACACTACCGGGGCTTTCATGTTTAACACTGTGATTTTTAATGCTGTCATTATCGGTGCTGTCATGGGAGACATGACACAGGCAATGATCATCGGTGCGTCTCTGCAGCTGATTTACCTGGGTGTCATTTCCGCCGGCGGAAATCAGCCCACAGATCCATGTCTGGCTTCCTATGTTGCGATTCCGGTTGCTATGGTTTCCGGACTTAATACAACAGCTGCGGTTGCCCTGGCAGTGCCGGTAGGACTTCTGGGAGCACAGCTGATGAATCTTGACTACCTGCTGAATGGATTTTTTGCCCAGAGAGGAGATACCTTTGCGGAAAAAGGTGATGCAGCCGGAATGACAAGGTGGTCTGTTATTTACTGCGGCATTATCAGAGCTTTAATGTTTGCAGTGCCCGTGGCGACTGCCCTTTATTTTGGAAGCGGTGCATTACAGGGGATTCTGGATGATATTCCGAAGTTCGTAACAAATGGACTTTCTGCCATGGGAGCATGTCTGCCTGCTGTAGGATTTGCAATCATAGCAAATCTAATCTCCAAACCGAGGTACATGCCGTTTTTCTTTGCGGGTTTTTTCCTGATCCAATATACAAAAATCGGAACAATTCCATTGCTTCTGGCCGGACTCTTTCTTACATTCCTCTATATTACATTTACTATAAAGGATTATAAAGGAGAGGCAGAAGATGAGGATGACGAGGATGAAGAGGAAGAAGAATACGATGAGACAATAAAACTGCTCGGAAAAAAAGACATATTCCATGCATGGATGCGCTGGTGGATCGGTGCAGAAGTCGGACACAGTTTTGAAAGAATGCAGGCGCCTAGTTTTTGTACAGCGCTGGTGCCGGCACTGAAAAAATTCTATCCGGGAGAAGAGAATAAAGAGCATTACTGTGAAGCACTGAAACGCCATATGACATTTTTTAACACAGAGGCTCACTGGGGCGGCGGCCCAATTCTTGGACTGACTCTGGCAATGGAAGAGAAGAAGTCACAAAATTATGATGTAATACCGGGTGAAGTGGTAATGAATCTTAAGACAGGCCTGATGGGGCCGCTGGCCGGAATCGGCGATACCATTTCCTGGTCCACCCTCATGTATCTGTTTATCGGATTGTTCCTGCCCCTTGCAAAACAGGGAAATCCCCTGGGAGGAATTGGACCGGTCGTATGCTTAACTGTTGTCTGTTTTTGTATCGGCTACTTTCTGACCTCCAAATGTTATACGTTTGGATACTCTTTTGCGGAAAATATGCTGAAATCCGGACTGGTCAATATGATCATTGCAGGAGCAAGCATCTTAGGTCTGTTTATGATGGGAGGCCTTGCCTCAACTTATGTTACGGTGTCCACACCGTTAAAATTCGCAACCAGTGCGTACACAACGACTCTGCAGTCTATCTTCGACTCTATTATACCCGGCCTTCTTCCTCTGGCTGTAGTGTTATGCGTATGGGGATACCTTGCAAAGGTCAAGAGAAATTATTTTGCGGCCACTCTGGGGCTGACCATTGTTTCACTCATTTTAGGATGTCTAGGGATAATTATATAAAAGGATGAATGGTTTCGATTGACGGATTACATATCATTTCTATATACTAGTAGTAAGACAAACAAATTTGCAGAAGACAGGGAGACGCAGGAAGTTGAAAGACGAACGGTTCATGATGAAAGTTGTAAAGATGTATTACAAAAACGGCATGTCGCAGGTGGATATCGGTAAGAAATTAAACGTGTCCAGGATGACGGTCGCAAGAGCATTGGAGCAGGCCAGAAAACAGGGATATGTACAGATTAAAATCAATTTTCCTGAAAACAGTGCTGCCAATGAAGAAGAATTCCTTGAAGAAAAATTTGACCTTAAAGAAGCAATCATAGCTTATCCCAGAGAAGGGGAGGTCATCGAAGAAATCGGGTTTCTCACGGCAGACTACATGATCAGGATCATGAAAAACCATATGACCCTGGCACTTACAAAGGGAATTACTCTTCAAAAGGCTATTCAGTATCTGGAAAAAGATATGAGACTGAGGCTGCAAAAGTATAAGGATGTAAAAGTAGTTCCATTGTCCGGTTCCAATAATCCGCCGGCTTCTGCGGATGAAGAATACCGTCTGGCATATTCCAATTATCTGATCGATGTGGTCGCTAAGATTTTAAAAGTAAGTGCATATCAGATCATGGCACCACTGGTCGTTGCAGACGAGCAGGCCAAACAGAAGTTTATGGAAGAAGAAAGTGTCCGCAACGTCATTGAGATAGCGGAAGGCGCAGATGTAGCAGTGTTTGGGATCGGTGCATTGGATTACAATTCAACCATCATGAATACAGATATTATTCCACCGGGAGAATATGACCGTCTAAAAGATAAAGGAGGGGTCGGCGAGATTCTCTGCCATGTTTTTGACATAGAAGGAAACCTGATTGAAGATTCTTTCAACAAGCGCCTGGTCAGTATTTCGTTTGAGAATTTAAAGAAGATACCGATCAGAGTAGGGGTCGCCTACGGCAAAGAAAAGCGGCAGGCAATTCTGGGCGCGCTGAGGGCAGGCATTGTAAATGTCCTGATCACCGATATGCAGGCGGCGGAATATTTGATAGCTGTAGAACAATAAAACACATATTAACATAATTTAAGGAGGTCCAAATGAACAACTTCACATACTCAATTCCAACAAAGATTCACTTTGGAAAGGGACAGATCGCTCATTTATCTGAACTTAGGGAGAGCGGAGAAAAGGTTCTGCTTGTCTATGGAGGCGGCAGCATTAAAAAAGCAGGAATCTATGATACCGCGATGAAGATTTTGAAAGATGCGGGACTTTGTGTGTCCGAACTTTCCGGTGTGGAGCCTAATCCGCGGATAGAGTCTGTGGTAAAGGGAGTAGGAATCTGTAAGGAAGAAAACATTGACATGGTCCTTGCCATCGGAGGAGGAAGTGTTATCGACTGTGGGAAAGTTATAGCAGCCGGAGCCTGCAGTGAAGAAGATCCATGGGAACTTGTTTTACACCCGGAAAAGATCACTGCCGCACTGCCGATTTACTCTGTGCTTACATTGGCAGCCACCGGATCTGAAATGGATAAGTTTGCGGTAATCTCCGATCTCAAGAAAAATGAAAAATGGGGAACAGCCAGTGAGCATATGAAACCAAAGATGTCTATTATGGATCCGGAGTATACATATTCTGTTTCCAAAAAGCAGACGGCAGCAGGTACAGCAGATATGATCAGTCATATTTTTGAAAATTATTTTACCAATGTGTCCAATGCTGATGTACAGGCACGGTTTGCGGAGGGTCTCTTAAAGAACTGCTTTTACTATGGGCCTGTTGCGCTGGAACACCCGGATGATTATGATGCCAGGGCCAATCTCATGTGGACATCCAGCATGGCGATCAACGGCATTCTTTCAGACGGAGCCGAAGTTGCATGGTGTGTACATCCCATGGAGCACGAATTAAGTGCATTTTATGATATCACCCACGGGGAGGGACTTGCAATCCTCACACCTCACTGGATGGAGTTTGCACTGAATGAAGCTACGGCGAAGAAATTTGCAGACTACGGAAGAAATGTCTGGAATCTGCCGATGGCAGAAGATGACATGGAGACAGCGAGAAAGGCCATCAACTGTACGAAGGAGTTCTTTAAAGACATGGGGCTTCCTTCTACATTGAGAGAAGTAGGAATTGATGAAACCTATTTTGATGTCATGGCAGAAAAAGCGGCGGCGGGCTGTAAAGGCTCTTATGTGGAACTCACGAAGGAAGATATCGTTCACATTTATGAAAATGCATTATAGGGTCAGAGCAAAATAACAGAAAAAGGCCGGAGTCCTGCGAATGGAACCCGGCCTTTTCCAGTCCGCGAAAAAATACAAAACATTACAAAGTTATTGAGATAATTTCTTGTTTTAATTTTAACAATATGATAAAATAAACTAGAGCAAATGAGCTTAAAAACATTACTTACATATGAGTGTGGAATGTTTATTATTTATTCACTGAAAGGAGTTTCAACATGATTTATTCACATGAAGTAGAACAAATGTGTACTGTAGCTCAGGGTGTAAACCACGGAGCTGCTCCGATCCCTGAAGAAGCAAAATGGATCAGTGCAAAAAACGTAACTGATATTTCCGGGCTGACTCACGGTATTGGATGGTGTGCACCTCAGCAGGGGGGATGTAAGTTAACTCTGAACGTAAAAGAAGGAATTATCCAGGAAGCATTGGTAGAGACTATCGGATGTTCTGGTATGACTCACTCAGCTGCCATGGCATCTGAAATTTTACCAGGAAGAACAATTTTAGAAGCATTAAATACAGACTTAGTATGTGATGCTATCAATACAGCGATGAGAGAACTGTTCTTACAGATCGTATACGGAAGAACCCAGAGTGCTTTCTCTGAGGACGGGCTTCCAATCGGAGCAGGGCTTGAAGATTTAGGAAAAGGGTTAAGATCTCAGGTTGGTACTATGTACGGTACACTGAAAAAAGGACCTCGTTACCTTGAAATGGCTGAAGGATATGTTACAGGAATCGCTTTGGACGAAGAAGATCAGATTATCGGATACCAGTTTGTAAGCTTTGGTAAGATGATGGACTTCATCAAGGCAGGCGATGACGCTCAGACAGCTTTAGACAAAGCAAAAGGTCAGTACGGCAGAGTAGATGATGCTGCTAAAATCATTGACCCGAGAAATCAATAGGAGGTAACGAACATGGCTTTATTTGAATCATATGAGAGAAGAGAGAAACAAATTCTTGCTGTATTAAAAGAATATGGTATTAATTCTATTGAAGAAGCTGCTGAAGTTACAAAAGCTGCAGGATTAGATGTTTATTCTCAGGTAGAAGGCATCCAGCCGATCTGTTTTGAAAATGCAAAATGGGCTTACACCGTAGGTGCTGCCATTGCAATCAAAAAAGGCTGCACAAGAGCTGCTGACGCTGCTGCTGCAATCGGTGAAGGACTTCAGGCATTCTGTATTCCCGGATCTGTTGCAGAACAGAGAAAAGTAGGTCTTGGACATGGTAACTTAGGTAAGATGCTTCTGGAAGAAGAGACAGAATGTTTTGCATTCTTAGCAGGACATGAGTCTTTTGCAGCAGCAGAAGGTGCGATTGGTATCGCTGAAAAAGCGAACAAAGTACGCCAGAAACCACTTCGTGTTATCTTAAATGGTCTTGGAAAAGATGCTGCACAGATCATTTCCAGAATCAATGGATTTACATTTGTTGAAACTAAGATGGACTACTCCACAGGAAAAGTAGAAGAAGTATTCAGAAAATCTTACTCAGAAGGACTGAGAGCAAAGGTTAACTGCTACGGTGCAAATGATGTAACAGAAGGTGTTGCTATCATGCACAAAGAAGGTGTTGACGTTTCTATCACAGGAAACTCTACGAACCCAACACGTTTCCAGCACCCGGTTGCAGGTACATACAAAAAAGAATGTATCGAGCAGGGTAAAAAATACTTCTCTGTTGCATCCGGCGGTGGTACAGGCCGTACACTCCATCCGGACAACATGGCTGCAGGACCGGCTTCTTATGGTATGACAGATACTATGGGACGTATGCATTCTGATGCACAGTTCGCAGGATCTTCTTCCGTACCGGCTCACGTTGAAATGATGGGTCTGATCGGAATGGGCAACAACCCGATGGTAGGTGCAACTGTTGCAGTTGCAGTTGCGATCGAGGAAGCTGCAAAAGAAGGTAAGTTCTAAGAAATGGCTTAAAATAAGGATCTCTGATGGTGTGAATGGCTGTCAGAGGTCCTTTTTTGGTGTGCGTAGGTTACAAATTACTCGGAAAAGATAGGTATTTCTATTTTTTTGTTTACAAATATTGTATAATAAGACAAATTAGTATTTATGGTGATAGAAAATGACAATAAACGAAAAGTGCCCTTGTAAAAAACAAAAAGTGAGGTTTATGGCAAATGTGATGAATGCAGAAAACATCATGCTAATTCTAAAAGGCCAAGACCCTGTGAAAGAAAGACAACAGGGTTAAAGAACATAATCAGCAGATAAATTTAAAGTTTGCTGAATTAATAAATTTCAGTTTATCTGGTACAATTCTTTGTTTCTTGATTTTTATTTAGGAGTGTTCTTAAATGCCAAAATAATAGAAATAATTGATTAATTTATAGTGGTGATATATACAAGAACGATGGAGGTGTTTTCTTGCAAACGCAGGTTAAAACATGGGGAAATAGTCAAGGCACACGTATTTCGAAAGAGATTTTACAGGAAGCCAATATTGCAGTTGATGATGCATTAGATGTAAACGTAGTGAACGGCATGATTACATTAGTTAAACCATTTGGACATAAAACTCTTGAAGAAAGAGCTGCCGATTTTAATGGAAAACTAAATTTAGACGGTGAGTATGACTGGGGAGAACCTGTAGTAAAAGAGGTTTGGAATGAAAGAAACATTACATCAAGGTGATATTGTCAAAATAGAAAGAGTCAAGAGTCCTGTACTTGTTACGAGTAAGGACTTTTTTAATCAAACCGGTGAAATTATCGGTTGTCCCATTATTCAGAATAGTGTGGCCAGCCCTCTGCATATTCCAATGGCAGACATTATCAATATAACAGATGCAATTCAAAGTATTTTTGATTATGTATAAAGCTGTGTTTCATTTTTCATATAAGTTAGCTATATTATGTATTCTGCGTTTCATTTCTGCACGGATATGTTTTGGCTCTAAACACTCGCATTTATCCCCAAAACTTAAAAGAATATCATAGTGGTATTCATTCTCTATGAAGGGAAAGCTGACAATGTAATACTCATCACCGGCTGGTGAAAAATCTTCATAGGTGCAATAATCGAGCACTCTATCCATCACAGATTTATGAATTCGGATTTTGATTTTTGTTTGTAAGGCTTCTAAAATGTCTGTAACGTCTAAAGTCGGCTTTTGATAATCCCGCAGTGCAAAAGTTTCCTCCTGCATTTGCAGATTTGACATGCGAGACAGTCTGAATAAGCGAAAATCATTCCTTCTATGGCAATATCCCTGTAAATACCAATGACTGCTTTTCATTACAAGCTGATATGGATCGACTGTTCGTATGGTGCTGATTCCGCGGTGGGCGATATATTCAAACGCAAGTACTTTGTTTTCCTGTAAGGCTGCTTTGATAATTTCTACATATGTTTGTAAGTTACTGTTACCTTTCCACGGACTTACGTCTATACATATTTGATTTAATTTTAATTCAATCTCTTTCGCCCTGTCGTCAGGAATAAAACTCTTGACTTTTGTAAGAGTGTGTATCAGCTCATCACCTTTTATTATATTTGAAAGACTGGAAAGTCCCATCAAGAGAGTGGAAAGGTCAGCGCTGGAAAAGACCTTTTTATCAATTTTGTATTCCGGCATGATTTCAAAGCCGCCGCCTACTCCCGCAGCTCCGCGGACAGGAATGCCTGCCATGTTAATAGCGTCTATGTCGCGGTAGATTGTGCGGGGTGAGACTTCAAACATATCTGCTAACTCCTGCGCACCTATACGTTTTTTATCAAGGAGTATCATAATAATACTAACAAGCCTGTCTACTTTCATTTAATAATTGCCTTTCGATTTGGATTATGGCCATAATGTTGTCAACAATCACATGGTACAATGATAAAGCAAACAAATCAATAAGACAATGAAATTGGAGGAAATTATGTTTACAATTTATGTTTATGTTCTTGATACTTTAGCCGACTGGGAACTGGGGCATGTTATTTCGGAGCTCAATTCCGGTAGATTTTTCAAAAAGGGCGCGCAGCGTGTATCACTTAAGACGGTCAGCTATTCTAAGGACCCAATCCATACAATGGGCGGGATGACCATTGTGCCGGATTGTTTCATCGACGATATTGTTGTGAGTAAAACAAGCATGCTGCTTTTGCCGGGATCAGATACATGGAACGACCCAAAGCATGCCGCTGTCATCGAGAAAGCAAGTGAATTTCTCACCTTAGGTGCTGCGGTAGGTGCAATCTGCGGGGCTACTGCAGCGCTTGCCAACTTTGGGCTGTTAGATCAGCGTCCGCATACCAGTAACGGGCCGGGATTTCTTGAAATGGTTTCTCCTGGTTATAAAGGACAAAGTTTTTATATAGACAAGCCATCCGCAGCAGAAAATAATCTTATTACTGCAAGCTGCACCGGAGCTTTGTTGTGGACAAAACAAATCATTGAATATTTAGATGTTTTTGAAACAAACACACTGGAATCGTGGTATAAATACTTTAGTACCGGCGACCCGAAACATTTCTTTGCCCTGATGCAATCATTGCCGTCCAGAGATGAAAGTTAATGGAGATTCAGTATTGCAGCTGATGATGTATTAGATGTAAAAGTAGTTAACAAAATAATTATGAGTTTTTCTCCATTATCTCCAGTCGGCTCTGGAAAGGCCTCCTTCCGACAATGGAGAAAAACTATCACAGGTGGCACCTTTTTTACAGAGGCCCTTCTCCAACAGACATTACGTCCATTTTCCATATGATTGGAGTGAGGCATTCTAAGAGCCGAACGGAAATCATGTGGAAAATGTCATGATTTTTACGCAGCATCCTGACTGTGTAATGCATCCTTTGTTATTGTGTGAGGACTGTCAGGAAATGATGAGATACCATCTTCCTGATAAAATATGGATCTAAAGATAAATATACTTGTCCACTAACTTTGAGGTGCATAAAGCTGCCCTCTTACATGATAACTCCATAAAGTTTGGGCAGGCAGTGCCTGCACCGCAGTATCAAATGCATCAGAGGCACAGTCCAATTTATAATAGGTTTCATGAGCGCCTATCGCATGAATTTCTATAAGATTATTTTGGGCCTGGTCGAAAGTATAAAATAGGGAACAGTTATTGGCGCCATGGTTAGTGTCAGTTTCGTGATAAACGGGCAGACCATTGATCAGCAGTGACGTTGTTTTGCTCGGCAGAGGCTGCCTTGTAGAAATGAGGGAATCGAGATTTCTTTCAACTGCGCGAAGCGTTCTCATTAAGCATGGGTGATTTTGTCTGGGATTATCATCGTAATTTTCTGGCGGTTGATGTGCAAAGAGCGTGAGTATGCTTTGTGCAAAATCATTTGTAGAATACAGACGATCATAAGAGATCGTTGGAATAAAATCTTGGGTATAAGTTCTAAATGGCATATTGTGATCCTCCTTTGCTTGATGTAAATAAGTGATGAAACGATCTGTATGATTGTAATTATATGTATATTAGAAGAGATAATCAATCATTTGTGGCCAATGACGGATGTGAATGAGCCAATAACTGAAACAGACCAGTACATACTATCTGTAATAGATATGATTATGAAGATACGATATGAAATATCCAGCAGGGGACTCCTGCTGGATAAAAATTTTTATTCTTGAAACATGACGGGCCACGGTCATCTTACAGTTCATTAATCGTCTCCGTCACAGATACATCTCGAATCCTTTTTGCCGGGCCATATACTGCGGCAGCAGCTGAAAAGGAATATTCTGTCTTGCACAGGCAGCACAGGCTAAAAATATTCCTTCGGAGGAGGAAAGTCCGGGTTTTTCTGTTACATGGGATTTCTGTTTTGATATTTCTAATATAGCACCATTTGAAGTAGTGATGAACTCTGCCGGGTTAGTAAACATTGAGGCATATCAGGCACATACAGAAGCAATAGAGAGGACGAATAGCAGAATTAATAGCTTAAATTCGGCTTTAGAATATGAAATGGAAGAGTATACACAAGCTGGCTTTAACAGCGGTAGTATATATGCAGAAAAATTCGGGGAAATAATGAATTTGACTTTTAATTTTACTTATGCGCAAGATGTTCAACCTGATACAACTATAACAGTATATATTTTACCAAAAAAGTTTTGGCCAAAAAAATCTATGAAAGTAACTTTCGTTCATAATGGATATATTTCACCTTTGCTATTCGTAAATAACGAAAATGGAGCGGTTAGTTTTAAAGCTATTTCTGGAAAATACACAGCAGATACATGGATTTATGGAACACTAACATATATGCTATAAAGTAAGAATTTAACAAATTATTATCAGCGTAAAGCCATAACTAATGCAAAATTTTTTAATGAAAGAGCCATAAGGGTTCTACCTATCATATTGCAAAAATGCTCTCGGAAAAGCTGGAGGGGGAAGTTACAGAATTCTTTTTGCCAAGAGATTTTGACTCCTTTTGCATAGGGTGTACAAACTGTTTTGAAAGATCTGAAACATCATGCCCTCATTATGAAAAATTAAGACCTATTACTAAAGCCATGGATGATGCAGATGTCATCATCCTGGCAAGCCCGGTATATGTATATCATGCAACAGGCGCAATGAAGTCATTTTTAGACCATTATGGGTACCGATGGATGGTACACCGTCCTGAAGAAAAGATGTTCCATAAACAGGCTGTCTGTATCTCGACTGCTGCAGGGGGAGGAATGAAAAGCACAAATAAAGATATGGCAGACAGCCTGTTCTTTTGGGGGACTGCAAAGATTTATAAATATGGGGCTGCAGTTAGGGCGGTAGCGTGGAATGGTATTAATAACAAGATAAAAAATAATATAGAGAAGAAAACCGATTCTTTGGCATTAAAAATCAAGAACAATTATGGCAAAGTAGAACCGTCTGTAAAGACCAGATTATTTTTCAATATCATGCGCATCGTTCAAAAAAACGGATGGAATAAGGCGGATTCAGATTATTGGCAGGAAAAAGGATGGACGGATAAAAAGCGTCCATGGAAAAGCAAAGAATAAACTTTATCATTCCGTACACTATTTGAACAGCCCGGCAAATTCTGAATATAATACAGTAAAACAATTGTTGGAAGCTTTTATGGATAACATTACTCGTGGGAGATTGATTCAACAAGGGAATCTGATGCGGATCAACAATGCTTTCGTGGAAGAGGCTTCTTGTGTTAATAATTCAGTTGGAAATATCTTGATATCTTATTCTGTCCCGGAAAGAAACCGGCCTGATTCGATTCAATATATACGTTTAAATTTAAATAGGAATACGGTGATCTTAAATTCCTTTGGGCAGAGCATGTGTATATGCTGTATTCAGAGGGGAATGTGGGTCAATGTCATATTTTCATCACGCATGACAAGAAGCATACCGCCTCAGTCCAATGCCGTTTCTGTGATTGTACAAAGGATTTCTCTGCCGCCGCGGCCGCCATTGCCGCCTCAGCGACCATCCTCGGTGACAACAGGAAGGATTGTTTTAATTGATTTTGACAACCATTTTATCGTTACGGAAAATCCAAGGAATATGAATGATCAAAACAGATTTTTAATTACAAATTCCACTACTATTACAAACCAATTCGGTTTGCCGATCAGACTGCGTGATCTGCAGCCCGGCAATATGGTGAGAGTGACTCATGCAAATTTTCAGACGCCTTCTGTGATACCCCAGACAACGGCATTTCATATACAGCGGTTATAATTTGAGAAATTAATGATTTTGGGGAGAACGTTTTATGAGCAAAAGAAATTGTATGATAATACAAAAATTTGATTTAAAAGACAGATATATTCCAGATGTTTACCATATCATTCTGCATTTATATCAATGATAAGCTTTATTTTACAGCAAAAACATAAACATTAAACGCTGACTTCAGCTTGGTTGGGTATATCCCAATCAAGCTTTTTTTATTCCATAGGAGAGTTCGTCCTATGGAATAAAAAGCCCTGCGGGCAGGATGCGCTGCTTCGTGCGCGGAACAAAAGCTGTGCATAGAAAAAACTGGTTCGCGAGGTGTGTGAAGCACACTTTTGTTCAAGAACTGCTTGCTTGTGACGCGGCGTCATGAATTATAATAATTTTAGGAGGTACGACAAATGAGAGAACAAAGAGAGTCATCCAAAGAATATATGACAGTCGGAGAGCTTGCAAAGAAAATGGGGATTACGGTTCGTGCTTTACAGTATTATGATAAACAAGGCATTTTTTCTCCGTCCGCCGAAAGCAGAGGCGGCCGCAGACTGTATACATATAAAGACATGGTGAGGCTTCACCAGATCCTGTCCTTAAAGTCTCTGGGATTTTCACTGGATGATATAAAGAACAGACTGATCTCCCTTGACTCGCCCGATGATGTTGCGGATGCCCTTTCAAGGCAGGCTGCTGCTGTCAGAGAAAAAATAGATCGTCTGACGGAATCGTTAAATGCCATTGAAATGTTAAAGTCAGAGGTGTTGCAGATTCAGACCGTGGATTTTAAGAAATATGCCGATATTATTGTAAATTTCCATATGAACAACGAGTACTACTGGCTGATCAAGCATTTTGACGACAGTCTGCTGGATAATATCCGAAGCCGTTTTGACGAGGAAAGCGGTACGATTTTTATGGAGAAGTATAATTGCCTGAACGAAGAAGCCATAGAACTCAGTGAAAAGGGCGTCCCGCCTGAAGATGAAAAGGCTCAGGTGCTGGCAGAAAAATTTTGGACATTGATCACAGAATTTACCGGCGGAGATATCAGTATACTGCAGGAGCTCATAGAATTTGGGAAATTCGAGGGCATAGACAATGATTGGGTGCAGAAACAGGCAGAAGTGAATGCTTATCTGGACCCTGCCCTGGAAATTTATTTTTCGCGGATGGGCATCAATCCGTTTGTGGAGGGTGAATTATGAGTTATGCGGTCCGGGTAGAAAGTCTGACGAAAAGCTATGGGAGCCATACTGTACTGAAAGGGCTGAGTTTTCAAGTAAAGAAAGGAGAGATTTTTGGGGTACTCGGCGTCAACGGGGCGGGTAAGACTACGACTCTTGAGTGCATGGAAGGTCTCAGAAAATATGACAGCGGGAAAATTACGGCAGACGGAAGGGTAGGAATTCAGCTTCAGTCAGCTTCTCTCCCCGCCTTTATAAAACCGATGGAAGCGATACAGCTTTTCGCAAAATGGAATCATACAAAGGTAAACAATTCTGTATTATCTGCACTCGGAATAAATGAGCTGAAGAAGATGAAATATGCCGATTTATCCACTGGTCAGAAAAGGCGTCTGCATCTGGCTCTTGCCGTGATCGGCAATCCGGATATCATTTTTTTGGATGAGCCTACAGCCGGGCTTGATGTGGGAGGAAGAATATCTCTGCATGATCAAATTGGAAAATTGAACAATCAGGGAAAAACAATAATCTTAGCCAGCCATGATATGGCGGAGGTGGAGAAGTTATGTGACCGTATAGCGATTTTACATGAAGGAAGGATAGCCTTTATGGGCACGGTTTCAGAATTGACCGTAAAAGCAGGCGGACAATATGATATTAAAATTACAACGGAACTCGGAGAAGAACATTATACGTCAGATCAGATTGGAGAGACTATGTTTAAACTTCTTAAAAACTATCAAACGAGAAATCTTCAGATTTTAGATATAGAGATAAACAGAGGGAAATTAGAACAGTTCTTTATGAAACTGACAGAGGGGGAATGATATATGAATGCTTTTTTATATGGAACGATGCTGCAGTTTAAGATAGATATAAGGAGCAGAACTATGCTTGTTACGTGCTATCTCGTTCCTCTTTTATTTTTTGCCGTCATGGGAGGGATTTTTACCTCGCTGATGCCCGAGGCAAAGGATACATTAATTCAGTCCATGACGGTCATGGGGGTATCAATGGGAGCACTGATCGGTGTGCCTTCTTCGGTTTTGGAAATTTGCGGAAGTAACATCAAGAAAATGTATGAGGCCAATGGGGTGCCGCTGCACTGCGGTCTGCTTTCCTCCATACTGTCTGCATTCGTCCATCTGTTTATCATGAGCGTAATTATTTTTGCTGCCGCTCCGGCTGCTTTTGATGCAGTCATTCCATCTGATCTTTTATTATATTTTGCCGCCCTGGTCTTTTTTCTGATCGTTTCATTGAGTATTTCAGGTGTTCTGGGTCTTCTGGTGAAAAGTCAGGCAAAACTGACGATGATCAGCCAGATCTTATTTTTTCCCTCTATTATGCTGTCGGGAATCATGTTTCCTGTAAATCTGCTTCCTGAATTTTTAGAACAGCTGGGAAAATTATTTCCTGCGACATGGGGTTATGCTCTGCTTTTAGAACCGAAATCAGAGCTGAAGAGCTGTATTCCGCTGGCCGTTATTTTTTTCATAGCAGCTGTAACAAACCGTTTTTTGCTTAAGAGGATACGAACAGAGTAAAAAGGAGTATAAACGAGTGTATGCAACCGGATATAGAAAACTTTTTTGTTGAATATTGCCACACGTCATTGTATAATAATTACATGAGAGAGAACTTTGGTAACAGGAACTATATTCTGCATATATAAAAGAGATGCCTTTACCGTGCATCTCTATTTTGCGTTATAGAACCAGGTTTTTAATTTTAGTTCTCTCAAAGGTAAGAACCCAGAAACTTTTACGAAAGAGGAGGTACATATGGAAAGTATCATGGATTACATTTCAATTTTATTGCCGGCTGCAGCGATCATATTCGTTCTAATTATTTTTTCTCCGGCTATGTCAAGGCATCTCCGGATACCGCACTGATCATTTCCGGTCTGAGGAAGAAACCGAGATTTCTTATCGGAAAGGCGGGCGTTAAGATCCCGTTTTTTGAAAAGAAAGACGAATTGAGCCTGAGGCTGGTTTCCGTAGATGTAAAGACTTCCAGTCCGGTTCCGACAGCCGATTACATCAATACCAATGTAGATTCAGCCGTCAATGTTAAAATCGGAAGTTCTCAGGAGATGCTGGAAAAGGCATCCCAAAACTTTTTGGACTGCGGAACCGATATCATCGGTATGATATCCCGGGAAGTACTGGAAGGTAATATGAGGGAAATCATCGGCCAGAATTGAAAGAAATGGTTTCTGACCGCCAGAAATTTGCAGAGAAAGTAAAAGACAATGCCGTTCCGGATCTGGGAGCTATGGGCCTTGAAATCATCAGTTTTAATGTTCAAAATTTTGTCGATAACAATGAAGTCATTGAAAATCTTGGTATCGACAACATATCAAAGATTAAAAAATCAGCCGCTATTGCCAGGGCAGAATCTAAAAAAGAAGTTGAAGTTGCCAAGGCACAGGCCGATAAAGAGGCCAATGATGCAAGGGTTGCCTCAGAGACAGAAATTGCAATCAAAAATAACCAGTTGGAAATCCGCAAAGCAGAACTTAAAAAGGAAGCGGATCTGAAGAAGGCAGAAGCAGATGCCATTTATAAGATCGAGGAGCAGGAGCAGCGAAAACAGTTGGAAATTGCCAATGCCAATGCTAATATCGCAAAGCAGGAGCGGGAAGTCGAGTTAAAAACGAGAGAAGTAGATGTCAGGGAGAAGGCATTGGATGCCGAAGTCCGCAAAAAGGCTGAGGTCGACCGATTCACGAGAGAACAGGAAGCCGAAGCAGATCTTTATGAACGCAAGAAGGATGCGGAAGCTTATGAGGCCGAACAGGAGGCTGCCGGAGTTCGGGCAAAGGGTGAAGCGGAGGCATCTGCAATCCAGGCAAAAGCGCTCGCGGAAGCAGCGGGTATTGAAAAGAAAGCAGAGGCCATGGCGAAAATGGGTGAGGCTGCAATTCTTGAAATGTACTTTAAAGCTTATCCGGAAGTTGCAAGGATCGTTGCCGAACCGTTATCCAAGGTTGATTCCATCGTTATGTACGGAGACGGGAATTCGGCTAAATTGACGGAAGATATCGTGAAATCTGTTGCCCAGGTTGATCAGGGACTGCAGAAGTCCATGGGACTTGACATTAAGTCCCTGCTGGCAGGCGTTATCGGCGGAAAAGTAGCCGCTGTTGGAGTTCAAAAAGATAGTGAAAATGACTCTGACAGTATGGAAGAAGTAAGAAGCGAACCAGAAGATAACTGAGAAACTGACAGGAGAGAGTTTGTTCGAATATTTCCTTTTATGGAAAATCAGGCAGGCTCTCGTTTTCTTTGCTCTGGCAAGTATCAGATTAATAAAAACAGCAGAAATTTTTAACCAAAAATTTCTGCTGTTTCCGAACTTAAAGGAATAAAGAAAATGAGTTGGTGGATGGTATTACTTTAGCATCCTGATTTGTTTGCGAAAGATTCACAGTCAGTGCATTCTTTTGTTGTCGGATTAGGCTCATGAGTTCCGATTTTGATTGTCTCTAAAGTACAATAGTCAACATCACCTGCATGGTAGGCACAGTTATTAATTGTACACTCGATACAATCGTTTTTTCCATTTGATTTCATAACAAGGCTCCTTTCAATTTATGATACAACTTTAGTATCTCCGTAATCTGAAAAAGGATACATCACATGTTGACACTAAATAAAATGTTCGTTATCCTTATACATGGCAGGAAAAAACAGGCCATAAAAGGGAAAAGCAGCTTAGAAACAGGAGAAAAATATGGCAAAAATAAAACAAAAATATTTATATATCATGGGTGCAGCGGCGGTGGCCGTCATCGCAGCACTCACAGCAGTACATATTTATTATAAAGACCGGTGGTATCCGGGAAGCAGTATCGACGGCCTCAAAGTATCGGGAATGACCTATGAAGAGTCTCTGGATGAGCTCAAAGAGACTGCAGACCGATACAGCATTACCGTAAAAGGGAGAGAAAAGGGAACTTTAACGATCAAAGGCAGGGATATCGGCTTAAAAGTAAAGTCTTTGGATTCGGTGAAAGAACTGTATCAAAAGCAGCATAAACAGAGTGTCATTTTTTCTTTTATGAAGAAGGAACAGAAAAATTTAAAAGATACGATTGATTTTTCAGAGAAGAAGCTCTCAGGTCTTGTAAAAAAATCGGTTTTGGTGACCGGGGATGACGGCTATAAGCTGACGAAGCCCGAAGATGCGGCAATAGAATACTCTAAAGAGAAAAAGTATGGCGTGCTGAAAAAAGAAATAGAAGGAAATATTTTGGATCAGAAGGCCTTTGTGAGACGGTTATCGGAAGCCATAAAGGAACTGAAAACTTCTATGGATCTGACGGACCAGAAAACATATCCCGGTGTATATAAAGAACCGGGGTTAAGAATCGATGACTCTGAACTTACCAGGATGCAGGAGACATATAATCAGTATTTGCTGCACTGGATTCAATGGGATATGGGAAACGATACAAAGGAGACGATGACACCTGAGGTTTTGAAAGACTGTATCAGGGTCAATACAAAAAAACGTACGGTGAAGCTTGACAAATCTGCCGTGGAAGACTGGGTGGAAAAATTCTGTCTTAAATATAAAACCGTAGGGATTGCCAGAAAATTCACCACGCATTCAGGCAAGAAAATAAAAGTAGAAGGCGGAGACTACGGATGGAGGATTGATTACGACAAGGAGATCGCCAGAGTCCTGAAACTGCTGAAAAAAGCACCGTCAAAGAAACTGATGGAGACTTACCAAAAAGATCCGTCGGATAAAAATCAGAAAGCTATGACCGTAAATTTAAAACCTGTTTATTTTAATAAGGCCTATCGGAAAGATTATCAAAATCCTCAAAATGACTGGGATCATAAAAATTACAGTGAGGTGGATCTCTCCGCTCAGGAAGTATTTGTATATAAAAACGGCAAGAGAGTATTTTCTGCAAACTGTATTACGGGAAAACCGACTCCTGACCGCATCACAAGGACCGGAACATACTATGTGAAAGAAAAACGGCTGACCAAAACCCTGGTTGGTGCAGATTACAGTGTAGACACCAAGTATTGGGTCAGGATCATGTGGACCGGAACCGGATATCACTGGAGCAAGAGGAGCGACTGGGGTCTGTGGTCTCCAGGCAGATATAAAGTGACCGGTTCCCACGGGTGTGTAAACCTTCAGCTCTCAGATGCCGCGGCCATATATAAGCTTGTGGAGAGCGGAGATCCGGTGTTTATCCACTACTAAGAGGTCTTAATACTCCACATTCATCAGGAACAGGCCCTGGGGCGGGGCGGTGATGCCCGCATCTTTCCGGTCTTTTGACTGAAATACATGAAAAATAGACTCCGGGTCTCTGCTTCCTGCACCGATCTCAGCCAGTGTTCCGGTCAGAATCCGGACCATATTATAAAGGAAGCCGTCGCCGGTGAAACTGAGGCGGATTTCGCTGTGTTCTTCTTCAATCACAATAGAATAGATTGTTCTCACCGTTGATTTCTTTGTCTTTTTGACGGAAGAGAATCCTAAAAAGTCGTGGGTGCCGAGACAGAAGGCGGCTGCCTTGTTCATTTTTTCTATGTTCAGTGTTTCCGGATATTTCCACAAATATTTTCTTTCAAAAACATTCACAGTGCCGGGAATGGCAATACGGTACTGATATGTCTTTTGTTTTGCATTCAGCCGGCTGTGGAAGCGCTCTGAGACTTCATCTGCCGTCACAATACCGATATCGGAAGGCAGATATTTCGTGAGGTATTCTTTGATCTCCCGGCAGGAGAAGCTGCAGTCTGTATGGAAGTTGGCGATTTGTCCGCAGGCGTGTACGCCGGCATCTGTGCGGCCGGAACCGATAATCTGGATGGATTCCCCGGTCATTTTTGAGAGAACTGACTCCAATTTTCCTTGGATCGTGCTGGCGTTTGCATTTTTGCCAAGTTTCTGCCAGCCTTGATAGCGGGTGCCGTCATATTCTATCTTCAGACGGATATTTCGTTTCATCATTTCCTGTACTCCTTTTTGTGCGGGATTTTTTTAAATCTGCTGGACTCCATTATAGGGGAAGATGCCAAAAAATACAAATCATAGTTTCTGCTGCAGGCTGTGTACAGATGCGCAGGGAATTTATGATATAATAGAGGACAGAAAATATCAGGAGGAGAGATGAAGTTTCGGATACCGGATTATTATGACAAATTTAAATGTATAGGTTCTGACTGCACAGACAGCTGCTGCGCGGGATGGGATATCACTGTGAACGATGAGACCTATGAAAAGTACACCCTCGTGAAAGGATCATTCGGAGACCGTCTCATGAGATCTGTCAGCTCTTCCCGTCCTCATCATTTTCTCATGGAGGAGGGAAGATGTCCTTTTTTAAATCAAAAGAATTTATGCGATATTTATATACATCTGGGAGAAGATTTCCTCTGCCAGATCTGTACAGACCATCCACGGTTCTATGAAGTTTATGGCAGCCGGCAGGAAGCGGGACTGGGACTCGTGTGCGAAGAGGCGGCAAGACTGATTTTGACCAACAAGAAAAAGGTCCGGTTTCTTGATGAAAATTTGGATGAAAAAACGGAAGAAGAGGAGCCCTGGCTGGAGCCGCTTACGCTGGCAAGAGACTGGATCATCCGTCTGCTTCAGGACAGGGAGCAGACTCTGGAGAGACGTTTGCGGCAGACGCTGTCGGCGGCAGCGGTCTTTCAGGAAGATTACATTCGCGATGATATGGAGGCCATGTATCTGCATATACATAAATGGGAGACGAAAGAAAGAGTACAAAAGCCGCGGACCGGTCTGAGAGAATGGTTCACGGAATGTCTGGAATTTCTCCTGGATCTGGAGATTCTCACCCCCGAGTGGAAGCAGGCTTTAAGCCAGGCATCTTTCATGTTTCGGGAGAGAGACATTTGTTTTTCAGATTTTGACGGAATCTTTTATGAACATTTGATAGTGTATTTTATATACCGGTATTTTCTGAAATCCGTCTATGACTTTCAGCTTTTGGATAAGGTTAAATTTGCGGTTTTCAGCTGTTTGGTTGTCCGGGGGACAGAGGCAGCGGTTTCACGAGAGGAAAGCCTGACGTCATTGGAAATTGCCCGTCTGTACTCAAAAGAAATCGAATACTCGGAAGAAAATATGGAAGCGGTCAATGAAGAACTTTTGTTTTCAGATATGTTTGACACACAGAGACTGTCAGATATGGTATCCGCAGTGTTCGGAAGTTCATATTTAATCTGAAGAGACAGGGAGAATTTATGAATAAGATAAAAAAATATCTGGGGTTTCCGGCAGATCCTGCTTACCGGATTCAAATTGAACAGAACATGACCGCCAATATTTTTAAAACTCATACGATTTTTCAGCTGCTTATTCTGGGATGTCAGATCTTAATGCTCTATTCAATATCGACTCTTCCGGGAGGCGTTTTTATGAAACCAAGAAGGACCGCATATTTCTGTATGTATATCCTGCTGATCATTTTAACAGTGCTCAGTCTGGCAGTGAAGGCAGTTTTCAGGCGAAAGATCATGGAACATTACTGAATGATCTTCTCCCGTACTTTCCTGATCCTTATGGGGCGGATCAGAGCTTTAATAATATGACGAACAGCTTTTTTATTACGGTTCTTTGTATTGGAATTTCAATCATTCTCTATCGGAATCGTGTCTTGTCAGAATATGACCGTATTATTATCGGAGAACAGTATCAGAAAATCGCCGAGATCAATCAGAAGTTGAATCAACAGGTAATCCGTGACCGTCTGACTGGACTTTTTAACCGCAGTTATCTTGAAACTTCCCTGAGAGAACAGTTTCAAAGCGTACAAGAGAAGCACGGAAACATTGCATGTATGATGATTGATATAGATTCAATAAACTACTTCTTAAGTAAATGTAGCCCTGTCTATTTTTTTTATGATACTATGTAAACAATGATATTTAGTTTTATGGAGGATTGCAATTATGAAAAAGAAAATCTTTGCAATGGGACTAAGCCTATTGTTTGCGGCATGTTGTTTCCCGAAGATGTCTTTTGCCGCTGAGCCAGCGGAAAATGTCGTGGCCAAAGTGAATGGGAAAACATATGCAACATTGAAAGAAGCTGTTGATGCCGCACCGGAGAACAGTACTGTTACACTACTTTCTGATGTGACAGAAGATGTAATCTTTAACAAAAATATCACTGTTGATGGTGCCAGCAAGTACACGATTTCAGGTGCGTCAACCGTAAAGGCAGGAACACTTACGAATCTTACTTTAAAACCGAATGAAACAAATACAAATGGCAAGCTTTTAACAATTGGAAATGGAGACAGTACTTCGATTAATCTCGAAAATGTTACGATCCATTATTCCGTAACAAAAAGATCCAGCGGAAGCGCTGTGACAGTAAGTGGCAACAGTGCAACTATTAAAATCAATCATTGCCGCTTCATCAATACCCCAAATAATAATGGAACGACAACAGACGCACCTGAATGGTCTTACGGTCTATACGTTAACGAACAAAACGACGCCGGAAGTATTACTTTTACAAATAACGAATTCAACGGGGCATTCCGCACAATGCTTGCAAATGTAAGTGGTAATTTTCTAATTGAAAACTGCGAATTCATAAATAGCGTTTACAGCGTGGCAAATGGACCTACCGGAGGCTCTGCCGGGGAAGCCACAACAATTACTACTTCAGCCGCTTCCAACAATCAGATTGTCGTAAAAAACAATATGCTTGATAATGCCGGATCTATTTATTTACAGACACAGGCAAATTTCACAGGGAATACGATCAAAAACGATAAATTTGAACACTATATCCAGGCAAAGGGAAGTATTGGACAACCTATAGACTTTAAAAATAATACTTTTCAGTTAGGTACAAACAATCTAGTGGTCATTGATGTTGCTGCCACACCAATTTTACTTCCAGCTGGACAGCCTGCGGTAAACTATTGGATCTGGAGTGATACTCCTGCAAATGTTCGTCCCGCCGATTACAGCGACTATAAATATATGTACAACGAAGACGGAAGCATTACATTCATGCCTCAGTCTGACGTAGCATTTGAACAGTTTTTCGCTCAAAAAACAAATGGAAATATACAAGTAAACGATCAGGATACAGTACTTATTGAGAAGAATTTAAAGATAAACGACATAGAAATTGGTTCTGATAAAAATATTACTTTTGAAATAGCAAAAGACGCAACTTTAGAAATTGCAGGCGCCTTAGACATCCAAGGAAAAATTACGGTAAAAGGGGAAGGTGCCCTCATCATTACCGAACAGGGAAAAGTAAATATCTACTCTGATGCTGCATTAACTGTTTCCCCCGATACAAGCCTTAAAAACAATGGCTTCATTTCAAACAACGGTGAACTGACAATTCCAGATACCACCACAGGAAATGGAACAATCGAAGGCACTGGTATTACAGAAAAAGTACACAACGCAGTACACGTTGAAGCTAAGGAGCCTACCTGTGACACCGACGGAAACATTGAATACTGGTACTGCAGTTTTTGTGATAAATACTTTTCTGACAAAGCTTTAACCCAGGAAATTTCCAAAGAAAAAACAAGCCGAAAAGCTCTGGGGCACAAATATGAAAACGGAAAATGTACCGTGTGCGGAAAAGCTGATCCTAATTATAAGCCTGAGACATCTCCGACAGATAACGAAAACGACGGAAATTCTAATCAAGAATTCTCCAATTCTCACGCCCCTAAAACAGGGGATAACAATCATATCGGACTAATGATCGCACTGATGCTTGGTGCATCGATTGCTTTCTTTGGCGTTAAAAGAGATAAAAAACAACACGGTTAAAATGACTTAAAAATGGAGCAGAATTGCATGAAATGCGATTCTGCTTCATTTTTTCAGGATATCATCTTATTTGAAGAAATGAACAGTCGACTTGATTACTGCCATTAAAAAGTACTTAGGTCAATAATAATTCAAGATTATGATAGCTTTCATAAAAATATCGAAATTTTCCACTTCATTAACATTGCTTTCTATCTCCTTTCGCTTTTATTCTTTAAAATAATAGAAAAAGTAACATGAAAACGTTACAATAAAAAAAGTTTTTTAGTCCGCGTATGGCATCCACAGAACTAAAAAACTATGTAATCTTTACTAAAAAAAGGGGGCATCGCCATAAAGAATTTTCTACTAAATGATGTATTCCCATGTTTTAATTCCCTTTCAGTTATAATGTATATACCATAACAGGCATAAAATTATACTTCAAGATAAATTTATGAAAAAAGAGTAAAATAATTATCGTAAGAATTTTAAGAAAGAGAGTGAGAATATGTATTCTTCAATTTATGCTGAAAGCAAAGAAATGTATAATGAACTTATAGAATGGCGTAGAGAACTTCACAAAACACCTGAATTGGGACTTGAACTTTCTAAAACAGTTTCTTTTGTGAAGAAAAAATTAGCAGAATGGGATATTCCATTTGAAACAAAAGTCAATGGAAATTGTATTATTGGCTATATGGGCTCTGGGGATAAATGCTTACTTCTTAGAGCAGATATGGACGGGCTTCTTATGAATGAAGAAAGTAAATTGTCTTTTGTTTCGCAAAATGGTAATATGCACGCTTGCGGACATGATATGCATACGACCGCTTTGTTAGGAGCCGCCAAAATATTAAAAAAACACGAAAAGGAATTAGGGTGCTAACGCAGTGATTGCTGAGGGTGTAATGGAAAATCCTAAAGTAGACTCAGCTTTTGCAACTCATGTAGCGTCCGTTATTCCTGCAGGAACAATTGCTTATGGAACTATGACAGGGACATCTGTCTTTGGATTTAAAATAACGATAATAGGAAAGGGTACGCATGGTGCTATGCCCCAGAACGGAATAGACCCTATCAACGTTGGGGTTCATATTTACCAAGCATTGCAGGAGCTAATCGCACGTGAGTGTTCTCCAAGCCAAGAAGTAACATTAACAATTGGTCAATTTAACTCTGGAACGGTAAATAATGTTATTCCAGAAACAGCTATTTTACAGGGAACACTTCGCACATTCGATAATAAAATAAAACAGTATTTAATTACGAGAATTAAAGAAATTGTTGATAATATTTCCCATGCTTTTCATGCAGAAAGTAAAGTAGATGTCCTAGCAGATATACCCGTACTCTGCTGTGATGAAAAAAGAAATACTGAAATTGCTAAGGCAATAAGGTCCATGAATGGTGAATTTAACATGGTATCCGGGTTACACACAACTGGTTTTGATGATTTTGCAGTGTTTGCAAATAAAGTACCATCTTCTTATTTTATGATAGGAGCTAAGGTTGATTTAGATAATATCTATGCACATCATAATCCGAAAGTATGTTTTAACGAACAAGTTTTACCAATCGAAACGGCGGTATATGCATGTGTGGCTATGGACTGGAAATAAGTTAGAAAACAATAAAATTAAAAGGGAGACACACGTTTTTTGTGCAGTATCCCTCTCTTTTTTCTGTCATATCAAGGCTCGTTCAATCGTGGTAAAATGAGTGCTTTTTTATACTTCAAAGTACTGTAAAGTATAATGTTTATGCGGATAATCAAAAATTAGATAAAAATTTTTTTAGAAAACAATATAATGATCGGTTTGGGCATATATCCGAGGACCAGTGCCTGAGAACTTTCGCAGGCTTCCTGAAGAAGGAAGTGCAGAACAGGTCAGGAAGCCTGATCCGTTATGGCGGTGAAGAATTTCTTATATTCTTATTTGGGCAGGACGCTGAGGCGGCAGAAGAAATAGCAGAACATATGCGCCGGTCCGCAGAGTCCGGCGGATACATCAGCGACGGGCCGGACAGCAGTCCTGTCACAGTCAGTATAGGGGTCTATAAATAATGCCCGTCCGCTGAGACTCCATTCAAAGAATTTATTACTCTGGCAGACAGTGCCCTCTATGAAGCAAAATGCTGCGGAAGAAACTGTGTAAAATTAAAGACAGGGGAGATGTCTCAGCAGACATAGACCAGTCTTGCTTCCGGAAGGCGCAGCCTCACATAGTCTGTCAGCACCGGCTCTGCCTCCAGCCGCAGTTCCTTCCGGTAGCGGTATTTTCCTCTTCCGCCTCCGGACATAGACTGATTGTCGTAGAGGTCAGGAGCCTCCGGAAATGCCTCTTTGTTAATAGCATTCTGCACAAAGCTGTAAGTCATAAAAATCATCTCTATTGTCATTGACTTCTTGGCCTTTTCGGTAAGACCGTCGGCCAGCTGATCGATCAAATTCATGTATTTTTCTTTCCAGCCATCATTCAGGATGATGGGAGCGATCAGTATTCCTACGGGATAACCGGCCTCACACATGTCGTTGACTGCCTGGATTCTCTGATGAAGCGGGGAGGTCCCAAGTTCGATATGGTCTATGATTTCCTGAGGATTGACGCTCATTCGAAAAATGCTCTTTCCCTGATGGTCAAGGCCGAGCAAAGGTTTTACAGACGCAAATTTGGTGGGAAATGTAATCTGTCCTCTCCCCTCACGGGCGAAAGCAGGGATGACCCATTCCAGATTGTTTGTTATCATATTTTCTAAAACAAGATCACTGTTGGAGCCTATCTCAAAAGTCTGGGGTACAGCTCCTTTTTTTGAATTCTTTATCAGCCGTTCCATCATGTCTTCCCGATTTACGAAAAGCCTTAAATAGGCGCATTTATTGTAATTGCATACCAAATAACAATAAAGGCACATGGCAGTACATCCGGACGAAGTGAACGGAACCAGATAATCGGATATCTTATGGTTTTCTGTATATCGGTGAGTCTTTCTTGTGCCGATAATCAGAAAACGTTTCATTTTTGGAAAATCGCTGTTGGGCCTTTGGGTCATCTCTTCGATCCGGTTATGGCTTTTGATCTCATGCCAGGGCAGATCCGCAAAATCTTTTTTTAATTTCCGGCCGAGGGGATAATCAAAGATTCCCGGTTCATGATATACGGCGGTAAATAGTTTCATAAGCAGTTCTCCTTTTCATATTTGTATTAGTATTTCTGAAAAAAATGAGATATATTGATTGCTGTCTGATTTTTGGTAAGGATTTCATTGGAAATGCAAGAAAATTTTCTAGTTTAAACAGATTTATTATGTTATAATAAATGCAAACAAATTTGTTTGCATGTAAAATGATGGGAGTTATAAATTGGATGAATATTCAGCGTTGATGATACATATAAAAAAGAGAATGAGGTATGAGCCCGAAGAGGAGCAGAATCTTCAGATTTATCTGACCAAAGTGGCAGAGCAGCTGAACAGCCTTTTTGTGGACAGCATGATATTTCCGGTAATCTTCGGAAGGCATGATGAACTTCAGGGTCTGTTTACATCTTCACTGTCCGCAGCCTCCTATTTCCGGCTTTTCGAGATCATGTGTTATCCGGTCGCCGTCACCGGAGGGATCGGGATCGGCGAGTGGACAGTGCGTATGGAGGATGGGACCTCTGCCCAGCAGCAGGGAACGGCCTATGACCGGGCGGAAGAGGCTTTAAAGACTGTGTCAAAGAAGAAGACACAGAGGCTGCGGATCCATTCTTCAAGAGAAGACGGTATGGCAAACTATCTTCTGAATGTTTCCAAGGACATGCTGAGTGCACAGAATTCGATCCAGAACCGTCTCCAGCTGATCGCAGAGATCCTGTACCCGTTTGTTGAGAACAGGACATGGATACGATTTGAAAATCATGGCCTCAGGCTGCTGACACTGAAGGAAAATTTCGGACCTGCGAAACAGATGGTGGATAAGATCGCAAAAGTGCCGGAACAGACGATCTCCTGGAAGAAAAACGTTTATGTCCAGGAACCGATCTTCATTACAGGCGAAAAAAAGGAAGGAGAAGAAGCCGTCATTCTTAAAAATGTTTCCAGCAGCATTGCGGTGACTGCAAAGAAAAGCCGGCAGAATGTGGAAACGATCATGAAACGGGGGAAACTGCTCACGATCCGGATCATGGATTATATGGCACTGCAGTATATAAAACGGTACTACTAAAAAGGGAGAAACAAATATAAGTATGGAAAATAAGGAAAAAAGATTTGCACTTTTAATTGACGCTGACAACATATCAGCAAAATATATCAAGCCGATTTTGGACGAGCTGTCACAGTACGGCAATATTACATACAAGAGAATCTACGGTGACTGGACAAGTACGCTTCATGCCAGCTGGAAAGAGGAGCTGCTGGCCAATTCCATCACACCCATCCAGCAGTTTTCTTATACACAGGGGAAAAATGCGACAGATTCTGCAATGATCATCGATGCCATGGATATCCTTTACGCCAACCGGGTGGACGGCTTTTGTATCGTCTCCAGTGACAGTGATTTTACGAGGCTTGCCAGCAGGATCAGAGAGACAGGGCTTACTGTGATCGGTATGGGTGAGGGGAAGACTCCCCCGGCTTTCCGTAAAGCATGTGATGTTTTTACAAACCTGGAACTCCTGATCGAGGACAAAGAGGAAAAGGAAAGCAAGCCGATTGGCCGCAGGGATATCGAGGCAGCGATCCATTCTATCATCACAGACAATCAGAACAGCGATAAAGAGACGACGCTGGGAGAGATCGGGACAAGGCTGTTAAAGAGATATCCGGACTTTGACGTGAGGAGCTACGGATACAGTCTGCTCTCTAAATTTCTGGAAGAATTCGATCATTTCAGACTGATTAAGGATGGCAATATTGTCACTGTTTCTCTGAGAGAAGATATTGACATGAAAGAACAGCTGGACCACTATGTAACGGCATTGGTGAAAAACACAGGAAAAAAGGGACTTGATCTGTCTGATCTTGCAAACAAAATATATGCAGAATATGAGAACTTTAAAGTACAGGATTTTGGATACAATCGGTTCAGCTCTTATGTGCGGAGCATCCCGGGTATGCAGCTGGAGAACAAAAATAATATTACAAAAGTAACGTTTTTAAAAAAATAATACCGCAAAGGCAGAAAAATTTTCTAATAGAAATACGAAAGCAGATCAATATACAAACCAAACGAGGTATTTTAAATATGAGAATTTTTTTATGGGAAATCAGGGAAGAACAGGGTTACAGTTTGAGGAACCTTGAAAAATATACGGGCATCAGCCATATGCATATCTATGATATTGAAAGAGGACTGGTAAGTCCCACACTGGAGGAAATCGAAAAGCTGGCGGGAGTCATGAGAATCAGTCCTTACCGTCTGTTTGACTTTCGGCCGGCTATACAGGTGAATTCCAATTAAAGAGACTGCTGCAAAACGTACATCAATGATTCTGTCAAAAATAACAGAATCCCGGGTTTTGCAGCAGTCTTTTATCAAACGAATATGAGGATCATTGGTATTAGAGATCTCTTCCACAGCGGCCGTAAAAGGTTAAAAGATAAAGTCCGCAGATGCCGACCAGATCATAGACGATCCTTGAGAGCATCGTCATGCTGCCGAAGAGAAAAGCTACTAAATCAAACCGGAAGAAGCCAATCAGGCCCCAGTTGACCGCACCTATAATTGTAATTGTCAGTGCTATATAATCTAATGTTTTACTTCCCATAGCAACCTCCTTTTCTATTAATAATCTTCCCAGTCTTAGAAATATTATGCATGGGTTGTTTAATCTCCTCCGGGACCGTCTTTTCTCGGACGTTCAGACTCGGGCAGAGGTTCCACGATGTGCGGACGTTCTTTTTTTGCCTCTTTTGGTTCCTGCTGTTTATGCCTGTGGCAGTTGGATTCGTGCATTGCGATCACTCCTTTCTTTTTAGTTTTCTTAGTATGTTTGCAAAAAGTCCGGATTATACAGTATAATAAAGACAGAAACTACGAATACGGATTTAGATTAGGATAGGAGGGATTTTATGGCGGGAAAACAGAAAAGCAACTGTGAGTCTTGTATAAATTATGTGTATGACGAAATGTGCGGTTCCTATGTATGTGATGTAAACCTTGACGAAGATGAACTGATGCGGTTTATGACATATTCAAATTATAGCTGTCCGTATTTTCAATTAAATGATGAATATAGTATTGTCAGAAAACAAATTTAAACAGGGACAGATATATGAAGATAAAAAGAAATCGCGTGATATCCTGGACAATGGTCATTTTGATGATGGCGGTGATTTTTTTATTTTCTGCGAAGACGGCAGATGCGTCAGAGCAGATGAGTATGGGAGTTACCCAGTGGATTTCGAAACTGGTCGGGATATCCCCGGCAGAAGCGGGAGGATTCGGAAACAGCCTTTATGATATGCTGTCTGTCATGGACCACTATGTGAGGAAGACAGCCCACTTCCTGGAATATGCACTGCTCGGAGTGCTTGTGTGCCGGGCCTTGGGGATTGATGTAAAGAAAAAGGCTCATCTTCTGGGTGCGGCATTAGCGTTTTGTTCTTTCTATGCCGTGACAGATGAACTGCACCAGTATTTTGTGCCGGGAAGAAGTTGTCAGATAAAAGATGTCATGATCGACAGTTCGGGTGCTCTGACCGGCATCTGCTTTTGTATGCTGGCAGGTTTTGTATTAAAAAAAATAAAGAATAAGCGTAGAAATGTCCGACAAAAAAATACCCCGGATGTCAGAGTTTTCTGATATCCGGGGAGAAATTTTTGCGGCGGCGGCAGATAAACTTTTGAAAATCCCTTATCTCCCTGTGACGAGATTGATCAGATCAGATCCAAGCTGTTTGGAATCTTTCGGGAAGTACAGGGTAACTGTGTCTTCACCGCTTTTGATATTCTGTTTAGTCAGTGTAAACGTCTTTGTCTTCATGTCGGAAGAGGGTTTCATACTTTTAAAACCTTTTGCCACGTTTTTGATCAAAAGTTTCTGAGCATCTTCTTTCGTCTCGATGTGCTGAGGCTTTAACGCGTCTACTGTTTTTTTCTTGGCGTCCTTGAATACAGATAAGTAATCAATATACTGTGATTTTACAGTAACAACAGCCTCTTTCTTTTCCTGTTTTTTTACGGATACTTCATAATCAAGACTGGACAAAGCCTGGGAGAGTGCATCATAAATATTTTCAGCGTCTTTTGTTGTCAGTGTGATGCCCGCAGATTTGAAACTGTCTTTCAGTGATGAAATCGTAGACTCTTTGTATACGTTCAGGGTATCACTGACTTCTGCAGAGTCAATGCCCAGATCTGTCATGGCATCTGCTTTATGGCATACGATCAGCTGATAAAAAGCATCCATGGATTTATCTGCATCCGGAGCTTTTTTTGTGCCGCATCCGGTCAGCAGAGTTGCCGCCAATAAGGCTGCTATAACCAAGGTCATCAATTTCGTATTTTTCTTCATAATTCATTTCCCCAATCCTGTTTGTTTATAATGAATACTCGTCTCATTATAAAGGTTAGAAGGAAATGTGTCAATAAATGCCGAATAGAATCGAAGAACAGAATGTTTCCCATAACATTTTCATGACCGGAGTTCCTCGATCAGTCTGCGCAGTTCAGACATAATCTTTCGCCTGTGTATGCCGGTATAGCCTGTCTTATTTGAAATTTCTGCGGCAGACTGAAAATAACCGGCGGCGTCAGAAAGTCGTGGAGTTTGTAATAAGACTGGCAGATGCCCTTGAACTTCAAGTCATCGCAGAGGGGGTGGAGACAAGGGAACAGGCACAGATGCTTAAGAAGCTGGGATGCCGTCATGCCCAGGGATATCTGTACGGACGTCCGATGCCGGAGCAGGAGTTCATAGACTATTTATCAGGAAAAGAATTGTAATCAGGGCTGTTATGCGGACTAAGCATAACAGCCTTTTGCATGAAAAGCGATAGAATACTGCACACTATGACTGCTGCAGGATATCTACTTGAAGTTCTTGTTCAAAATGTATATAATATTTTAGATTGTATAAAAGAAGACGTTTCTATGACAGGGCTGCAGGATAGTCCTGATCATATTGGGAGGAGAATATAGAAAATGAGCAGTCAAAACTATGACGCAAACAGTATTTCCGTACTGGAAGGGCTGGAGGCAGTCAGGAAGCGGCCCGGAATGTATATAGGAAGTGTTTCGACAAAGGGGCTTAACCATTTGATCTATGAGATCGTAGATAACTCGGTGGATGAATTTCTTGCGGGACACTGCGATGAAATTACGGTAACATTAAAAGACGACGGGACAGCAGTGATCGAAGACAATGGCAGGGGCATTCCTGTCGGAATCAATGAACAGACTGGTCTTTCAGCGGTTGAGATGGTGTTTACCATGCTGCATGCCGGAGGGAAATTCGGAGACGGGGGATATAAAATTTCGGGAGGACTGCACGGTGTGGGGGCATCTGTGGTCAACGCCCTCTCTACATGGCTTAAAGTGACGGTTAAACAGGACGGAAACATTTATGAAGAATGTTTTGAAAGAGGGAAGGTTACAGAACCGCTGAGGGTGATCGGAAGCTGCAGAAAGTCGGAGACCGGAACAAAGATCGGGTTTCTTCCTGATCCGGAGATTTTTGACAAGACCTATTTTAAAGCCGCTATGATCCGCAACCGTCTCCATGAGACGGCTTATCTGAATCCGGAATTAAAGATCCATTATATAAATGAACGTTCAGGAGAAGAGACGGAAGTCTTATATCACGAGCCTGAGGGAATCTGTGCCTATGTAAAGAAACTGAATGACGGCAAACATGTACTGCATGATCCAGTCTATTATAAGAGGGAGATCAACGGAATCGAAGCGGAGATCGCCTTCCAGTATACGGAAGATTTCGGAGAGAATATTTTAGGCTTCTGCAATAACATTTATACCACGGAGGGCGGTACCCATATCACAGGATTTAAGTCCAAATTTACAGCAGTGATGAACCAGTATGCCAGGGAACTGGGTATATTAAAGGAAAAAGACACAAACTTTACAGGGGCAGATGTGAGAAACGGCATGACCGCCATCATTTCCGTAAAACATCCGGAACCAAGGTTTGAAGGGCAGACGAAGACAAAATTGGACAACCCTGATGCTAATAAAGTGGTCGGTGAAATTACCGGGGATGAGACGGTATTATTTTTTGATAAAAACCTGGATACCTTAAAAAAAGTCCTTGCCTGTGCGGAGAAATCCGCAAAGATCCGAAAGGCTGAAGAAAAAGCGAAGACAAACCTTCTTGTGAGACAGAAACTCTCCATTGACAGTAACGGAAAGCTGTCCAACTGCGAAAGCCGGAAGCCGGAAGAGTGTGAAATTTTTATCGTCGAGGGAGATTCGGCAGGAGGATCTGCTAAAACTGCCAGAAACCGCCGGACTCAGGCGATACTGCCAATCAGGGGAAAGATCCTGAATGTCGAGAAGGCTACCATGGACAAGGTCCTGGCGAATGCAGAGATTAAAACGATGATTAATACTTTTGGATGCGGATTTTCAGAAGGCTACGGAAATGATTTTGACATTGAGAAACTGAGGTATCAAAAAATTGTGATTATGACCGATGCCGATGTGGACGGGGCACATATTGCCACCTTGCTGCTGACATTTTTCTACCGGTTTATGCCGGAGCTGATTACCCATGGACACGTCTATCTGGCAACGCCTCCTCTATATAAGGCAATTCCTAAGAAGGGGAAAGAAACTTATTTGTTCGATGATACTGCGCTGGAGAAATATAAGGCTGCCCATAAGGGTCCGTTTACTCTCCAGCGGTACAAAGGACTTGGAGAGATGGACGCCAGCCAGCTTTGGGAGACGACGCTGGACCCGGAGACGAGGACATTAAAGCAGATAGAGATCGAAGATGCCAGAATGGCATCCGATGTAACCTCTATGCTGATGGGCAGTGAGGTTCCGCCGAGAAGGCAGTTTATTTATGATAACGCAGAGGATGCGATGTTGGATATATAGAAAGGGAGAGAGATGGCAGAACATATCATTAGGGCAGAATTTTCTGAGGTTATGCAGAAGTCGTATATCGACTATGCCATGAGCGTTATTTGTGCGCGTGCCCTTCCCGACATTCGGGACGGTTTAAAGCCCGTACAGCGGCGCGTCCTGTATGCCATGGACGAGCTTAATCTGAGGCATGACAGGCCGCACAGAAAATCTGCGAGAATCGTTGGAGACACGATGGGTAAATATCACCCTCACGGTGACAGCTCTATCTATGAGTCTCTGGTGGTCATGGAACAGGAATTTAAAAAGGGTATGCCTTTAGTGGACGGACATGGAAATTTTGGTTCCATCGAAGGTGACGGAGCCGCGGCCATGCGTTACACGGAGGCAAGGCTTAAAAAATTTACTCAGGAGGTCTATCTTGCGGATCTGGATAAAAATGTAGTGGATTTTATATCCAATTTCGATGAGACGGAGAAAGAACCGGAAGTGCTTCCGGTCAGAGTACCGAACCTTCTGATCAACGGTGCCGAGGGAATTGCCGTCGGTATGACTACCAGCATTCCGCCCCATAATCTGGGGGAAGTGGTCGATGCCATGATCGCGTATTTGGAAGACGAATCAGTTGCCAATGAAGATCTGCTTACCTATATCCAGGGACCGGATTTTCCTACGGGAGGCCTGGTGGTCAACAAAAAGGATATAAAAACAATTTATACCGAAGGCAGCGGAAAACTGAAACTCCGGGGAAAGGTGGTCTTTGAGCCTGGAAAGAAGCGCGGGGAAAAGGATAAGCTGGTTATCACAGAGATTCCATATACGATGATCGGCGCCAATATCGGGAAATTTCTTTCTGATGTGGTAAACCTCGTGGAATCTAAGAAAACGACGGATATCGCTGATATTTCCAACGAATCCTCCAAGGAGGGAATCCGTATTGTCCTGGAACTGAAGAAAGGGACAGACATCGAACGCCTGAAGAATCTTTTGTATAAGAAAACAAAGCTTGAGGATACCTTCGGCGTAAATATGCTGGCCATCGTTGACGGCCGTCCGGAGACGCTGAGCCTTCGGGATATCATAGCGCACCACACAGAATTTCATTACGGACTTGTAAAGAGAAAGTATCAAACCCTGCTGTCTAAGCTCTATGACCAGCGGGAAGTCAAAGAAGGTCTGATCAAGGCCTGCGATATGATCGATCTGATCATTGAGATACTGAGGGGGAGCAAAAATTTAAAAGAGGCGAAAGCGTGTCTTACCAAAGGCGAAGTGGGGAATATCAGATTCAAATCATCTGAATCCATGATCGAAGCCTGCAAGCTGTCTTTCACAGAGAAACAGGCAGAAGCGATCCTGGACCTGCGCCTCGGAAAGCTGATCGGATTAGAAATCCTGGCTCTCAGAGAAGAATATGAAGAGATCGTTGCCAAAATAGCTGAATATGAAGATATCCTTCACAATCCGGCATCCATGCAGCGTGTTATGAAACAGGATCTTATGAAGATTAAAAAAGAATATCAGCGAGAGAGAAGAACGGTGGTAGAGGACGGAGCCGAGGCAGTTTTTGAAGAAGAACCGCTGAAGGAGGAGCAGGTTTATTTTGTCATGGACCGGTTTGGCTATGCAAAGACCTTCGACAAGGCTACTTACCAGAGAAACCAGGAGAATGCATCCAGGGATTATAAATATATTGTCCCTTGTATGAACACAGATAAGATCTGTATTTTTACGGACACCGGCGTTATGCATCAGATCAAAGTGCTGGATATACCGGCGGGAAAATATAAAGATAAGGGTACACCGATCGATAATCTGGGCAACTATGACAGCTCTGACGAGGCAATCATCGCAGTCCTGGCAGCAGAGGCAATGACACATGACAGCCTTTTCTTTGCCACGGAACAGGGAATGTTAAAGATTGTTTCGGGAACAGAATTTCAGGTGACAAAGAGAACAGTATCAGCAACAAAACTGTCGGACGGAGACGCACTCCTCTCGGTAAAGCCACTGAAAACAGAAGGTGGCCTGATAAAACCGGATATGGTAATATTAGAAACTAAGGAGGGTGTTTTCCTGCGGTTTTCACTGGAAGAAGTTCCGGAAAAGAAAAAAGGAGCAGTAGGTGTAAGAGGCATTAAACTGAATAAGGATGACATACTGCTTCATACTTATCTCATGGAGGCTGACGGCATTACATCCATGGACTACAAAGGAAAACGTCTGGATTTCAATAAACTGAAGCTTGCGAAACGGGATACAAAGGGTTCTAAAATCCGGCGCTGAGAAAAAGGAGAGAAGAGATGACAATTGATCTTGTGATTCCAACTTATAAACCAGGGGAGAAGCTTTTTGAATCTCTCCGGCGCCTGTCCAGACAGACGGTTCCATTCGGTACGATTTTTCTGATCAATACGGAGGAGAAATACTTTCCGGATCATCTTACAGAGCAGTACCCGAATGTAGTAGTGAAGCATATAAAAAAAGAAGAGTTTGATCACGGAGCCACGAGGGATTACGGAGCTTCCCTTTCAGATGCGGAGATCATTGCGTTTATGACCGATGACGCGGTGCCCGGAGACAAATATATGGTGGAAAATCTGCTGAAGGCTTTTGAGGACCCACGTGTGGGAGCCGCTTATGGACGTCAGATGGCGGACCCGGAGGACAATTATCTGGAGTATTATACGAGGATTTTTAACTATCCTCCGGAGAGTTCCATAAAGACAAAAGCCGATCTGCCAAAGCTTGGGATCAAGACATTTTTCTGCTCCAATGTGTGTAGTGCATACAGAAAAAAAGATTATGAAGCCATGGGCGGATTCATTCACAAAACAATCTTTAATGAGGACATGATTATGGCTTCCAGGCTGATCGGGGCAGATAAAGCCATTGCATACCAGGCAGATGCCGCTGTATGGCACTGGCATAACTACCGCTGTTTTGAGCAGCTTCACAGGAATTTTGATCTGGCAGTCTCACAGGTATCCTACGGAGGGCTGTTTCTTGAAGTCTCCTCTGAATCGGAGGGGATGAAGATGGTCCTTCACATGCTGAAACATCTGCTGTTTACCGGAAGATTCTTTAAGATTCCTAAATTTATGGCGGATACGGCGTGTAAATTCATAGGCTATAAACTGGGCAGAAACTATAAAAAATTTCCCAAAAGCCTTATTCTGAAACTCACGATGAACCGTTCTTACTGGGATTCGTATGAAAAGCTTTAGATTTTCTTAACATTTCTGGTTTAGTTTTCTGTTACAATAGATAAAATTACAGACATACGTTTGGAGGATAAGGAAATGGGAAAGAAATTTAAAATTGTTATGGCTGTCTTCCTTGTAATTGCTCTTTCCATAGGAGGAGTTCTTGGATACTATGATGCGAAATTAGAGGCTTCGGTGACGCCGAAGGGAAACTTAAGCAAAGTAGATGTGGGAGACGACGTTAAATTTGATAATGATGTAGTTAATATCCTGCTGGTCGGCTCTGACCGCAGATCCGATGAGACTGAGGCGGGAAGATCAGATTCATCTATGATTGCCACCATCAATATGAAGACAAAAGAATTAAAGCTTACTTCCCTGATGAGGGATATGTATGTGGATATTCCGGGACACGGAAGAAACAAGCTGAATTCAGCATATTCTTTCGGCGGAGTGGATCTGCTCTACAAAACCATTGCCCAAAATTTTGATATAAAGATCGACAAATACTGTGTCGTAGACTTTTCAACCTTTGAGAAAGTGATCAATGAGGTGGGAGGCATCGAGATTGATCTGGAAGAGAAAGAGGCAGACTATCTGAATACGACCAATTACATTTCCAAGAAGAAATACCGCAATGTAAAAGCAGGAAAGCATATCCTGAACGGGAACCAGGCTCTCGGTTATTCCAGAATCCGTTATGTGTCAAACAGCAGGTACGGAGACGGCGAATTCGGCCGTACCGGCCGTCAGAGAGCGGTCCTGGAAGCCACTTATAAAAAGATCATCAGGCAGAATCCGATGAAGATTCTGGATATCGGGTTTAATGCACTGGACGACGTGTCCACCGATATGAATGCAAGTTATATCAAAGGCCTTGTGACTTCTGTGGTTCAGTTCGGAGTTCCGAAGGTCCAGCAGATGAGGATTCCGATCGAGGGCACTTACATGCAGGGCCGGGCACAGAGCGGCATGTTTGTCTTCTTCATTAATTTTGATGCAAATAAGGCGGCGATGGAGCATTTTATCTTCAGCAAAGGAAAAGAAGAGGATTTCGCATCCAAATTCGGCGGATATCAGAATATAGAGACTTACGGCTATCCTGCAAAACCGGATTCAGAGGATGCTTCAGAGAGTTCCCCCGGAAGCTATAAGAGATAGTTTTTCACGCTTACATAAAGTCGAAACGGCACAAACATTGTAAAATCTTCAGGTTTAATTAAGAAACTGTCTGTTGTTTTCTGATATAATGTGCTATAATTGTAGACTAATAAATAGCAATTCAGGAGGAGTAGCATGACGCTGAAGACATATAAAATCATTTTGGGCATATTTTTAGTAATATCCGTTGCGGCGGGAGGAGTTCTTGGATATTATGATGCCAGGCTTGAAGCTGCCATCAATAAGACCGGTGATTTAGGAAGTGTAGATGTAGGTGATGTGAAGTTTGATGAGGATGTTGTGAATATCCTGCTGGTCGGTTCTGACCGGAGATCCGACGAAGAAGCGGCCGGGCGGTCCGATTCTTCGATGATCGCAACGATTAATTTTAAGACAAAAGAACTGAAGCTTACTTCCATTATGAGAGATATCTATGTAGAGATCCCTGGACACGGAAGGGATAAGCTGAATTCTGCATATGCATATGGAGGAGTGGAGCTGCTTTATCAGACCATTGCGAAGAACTTTGGAATCAAGATCGATAAATACTGTGTCGTAGATTTCGACACTTTTGAAAAAGTAATCAATGAAGTGGGCGGTATCGAGATCGACCTCGAAGAAAAAGAGGCACAGTACCTGAATACGACCAATTATATTTCCAAGAAAAAATACCGCAATGTAAAAGCAGGAAAACATACCCTGAACGGAAACCAGGCTCTCGGCTATTCCAGGATACGCTATGTGGTATCTAAGAAATACGGAGATGGGGATTTCGGCCGTACCGGCCGCCAGAGGGCAGTTATGCAGGCTACCTTTGATAAAGTCAAAGGCCAGAGTCTCACAAAGATTCTGGATATTGCTTTGAAGGTATTAAGCGATGTTTCCACCGACATGGATGCTGACTACATCAAAGGTCTGGCGGCATCTGTGATCAAGATGGGCACGACAGATATCGACCAGATGAGAATACCGATCGAAGGTTCCTATAAGATGGGAAGGGCACAGCATAACATGTTTGTCTTCTTCATAAATTTCAATGCAAACAAAGCTGCCATGAACTACTTTATCTTCGGAGACGGAAAGGCGGGAGACGGATCTGACGAGGCCTTTGCCAAGGAGTACGGCGGATTGAGCGGTGTGGAGACCTTCGGATATTCGGGGGTATCGAATACTTCATCCGGAAGTACCTCGTCCGGAAATACGGGATATAATAACTCAGGAGGATCTGCGGGAAGCGGCTACTCCACTTCGTCTACGAGCGGCACAAGCAGGCCGGCTTCCACATCGACCAAAAGACCGGCTACGACAGCGGCTACACAAGCTACAACAGAACAGCAGACCCAGGCTACTACCCATGCCACAACGGCTGCGAAACCAGAAAATACAAGTCAGGGAAACGCAGAAGAATAGTTTTTCAGTGATTTCTTGACACTGAATATTAGAATTGATAGAATTGTTAGGAGGATGAAGTCGTCTATGAAACAGATCGTACTATCTATCGTGGCGGAAAACAATCCGGGGGTACTAAGCCGTATATCCGGACTGTTCAGCCGCAGAGGCTATAATATTGACAGTATTACAGCCTGTAAGACGCAGGATGAGAAGTATTCACGAATGACGATCGCGGTCAGCGGGGATGATACCATTCTGGCACAGATCAAGAATCAGCTGATCAAGCTTGAAGATGTCATAACGCTTGTGGAACTGGAAAACCCGACCTCTGTCTGCAGAGAACTTATCTTAGTCAAAATCCGCACAGGAAAGTCTGAAAAGCAGGAGATCATCACGATCGCCGACATTTTCAGAGCCAAAGTTGTGGACGTGTCAAAAGATTCACTGATGATCGAGCTTACCGGAAATGTAAATAAAATTGAAGCTTTCATAAATCTTCTGGAAGGCTTTGATATTCTGGAACTTGTGAGAACCGGACTCACCGGGCTTTCTCGCGGGGAATCCGTGCCGAGACTTGTCAAATAGGCACACATTTAATTAAAAGGTATGGGAATACCCCTTACTTATAAAGCCTAGAAAATGGAGGAATGTAAAATGGCAAAGATTTATTATCAAGAAGACTGTAACTTATCACTTTTAGACGGAAAGACCATCGCGGTGATCGGTTACGGAAGTCAGGGACATGCACATGCCCTTAACGCAAAAGAGTCCGGATGCAATGTTATCATCGGATTATATGAAGGAAGCAAATCCTGGAAGAGAGCAGAAGAACAGGGATTTGAAGTATATACAGCTGCTGAGGCTGCAAAAAAAGCAGACATCATCATGATTCTGATCAACGATGAAAAGCAGGCTACAATGTACAAAAATGATATCGAGCCGAACTTAGAAGCAGGAAATATGCTCATGTTCGCTCATGGCTTCAACATTCATTTTGGATGTATCGTGCCTCCTAAAGACGTAGACGTAACAATGATCGCGCCTAAAGGACCTGGACATACTGTAAGAAGCGAATACGAAGAAGGAAAAGGTGTTCCTTGTTTAGTAGCTGTAGAGCAGGATGCTACAGGAAAAGCATTAGATATGGCTTTGGCATATGCACTGGCGATCGGCGGAGCAAGAGCAGGTGTTCTTGAGACTACTTTCAGAACAGAGACAGAAACAGACCTCTTCGGAGAACAGGCAGTGCTCTGCGGCGGTGTTTGTGCACTGATGCAGGCCGGCTTCGAGACATTAGTAGAAGCAGGATATGATCCGAGAAACGCATACTTTGAGTGTATCCATGAGATGAAACTGATCGTAGATTTGATCTACCAGTCAGGATTCTCAGGAATGAGATACTCTATCTCCAACACTGCAGAATACGGTGACTACATCACAGGACCGAAGATCATCACAGAAGATACAAAGAAAGCGATGAAGAAGATCCTTTCCGATATCCAGGACGGAACTTTCGCAAAAGACTTCTTAGTAGATATGTCCGAAGCAGGAAGCCAGGTTCACTTCAAGGCTATGAGAAAGTTAGCTTCCGAACATCCGGCAGAAGTTGTCGGGGAAGAGATCAGAAGCTTATACAGCTGGTCTGATGAAGACAAACTGATCAACAACTAATATTTGATTATTGATCTTACATATAAAACCGGAGCGCATGTGCACTCCGGTTTTTTCTGATACTATGGGAAAGTTCGTTCTATTATGTTTATCTCTTCTGCTGCCTTGCGCGGTTGGTCGAATCTCTGACAATGAGATAAGGCTTGTACTCGATTCGGATAAAGTATTGGCTTTTTTGCTCCGGAGTTTCATTCCACTGGATTTTTTGATAAATCGTGTCAAAAGCCTTCCGTCCTTTCTCCTCCATATAATGTTCCACTGTGGTCAGTGAGACCGGAAGCAGACCGGAAGGAAAATCATTGTCAAAGCTGCACACGCTGAAATCTCTTGGAATCTTATATCCTTTCTTTAAAACCGCATCCATGATACCATAGGCAACCATATCGTTATTCCCGACAAAAGCAGTGATACCGGACAGGCCCCGGTCTTCCAGGCAGTCCATACACAGCTGATATCCCACATCGTATTCCAGTGACAAATGATTTCGTTCATATTGAGAATCAACCTTTTGTTCTCTTACGATGACGTCATAAGGCTCATTCGCGCATAATTTTGCATAAGTATTCTGAATGGCCTTCAGCCGCTGATACCGCATGGCCAGGGATACGTCAGGAGTGATCGTCGTTGTCAGGAAAGCGATATGCCGATGCCCTAAACTGTGCAGGTGTTCAGCTACCAGAACCCCTGCAGTATAGTTGTTTGTTTCAATAATATCGATGTTGATGGAAGAAGTCTTGTCACCGATCACGACAATAGGAAACTGTTTTGCAACCTTTTCGACAAATCCCGGATCGTTGGGTATCATGGTGAATATGATTCCTTCCACGTTCATATGGATGGCATCCATGACCAGTTCGTGTTCTTTCTTTACTTCGCGAAACGTAGTAAAGATTAGGGTCTTATATCCTTTTTTATAAGCGGACTGCTCGATGGACTGGGCAATCGTTGCATAATAAGAGTTGAAGATATTGGGGCAAAAAACAGCGATTACTTTTTTGATCTGTGCAGAAGAGGGGGATCTGAGAGCAGTGTCTTTTTTCTCATGGCTTAACTCATATCCCAGACGTTTTGCGGACTCCAGTACTTTTGCCACCGTTTCTTTGGAGAAGGAGACATCAGATCTTCGGTTTAAGATCATGGAAACAGCAGAAACGGAAATGTCCGTATCCTTTGCAATATCTTTCATCGTCACACTCTTTTTATTGGCCATGGCGGTCCTCCTTATTAAAATTTTAATTGAGCTTTATATAATATCTACAAAATATTTTAATTGAAACTGTATATTATTCCAAAGTTTATTGAAAATAATTTAAATAATTTGATAATTTAACGGGTCTGGATTAAAATTTAAGTAAAGAAAAGTTAAATTTAAATAAAATTCCGGAATGTTTTATTAAAATTTTAATTTATTATAACACACCAATTCATGTGAATCAACGATTCCTAAGGAGGTTTAAGAATTATGAGAATTATACAAATTTCTGATTTTCATTTGAGAGGGGACGGGAAACTGTCTTTCCAGAAAGCGGACACGATCGCTGCATTAAACCAAACAATCGAGTATTTTTCAAAATTAAAACCATATGAATTACCTGAATTTTTTGTTGTGACTGGAGATCTGGCCGACGGAGGAACACAGGAAGGATATGAGATCATCAGGGACGGATTAGATAAGCTTCCACGTCCTTACTTTGTAGTTCCCGGCAATCATGACAAACGGGATTTTTTCCTCCGTATGTTCCCTGAAAATGCACCGGTGGAAGACGATATTAAACCTTATATTTGCTACACCTTAGATGACGGGCTGATTCGTGCGATTATCATTGATACCATGATTCCGGACTGCCATTACGGCGGACTGACGGATGAGGTCGCAGAATGGCTGGAGAAGAAAATTATTGAATATCCAAACAAACCTACTTTGGTATTTACCCATCACCCGCCTTTTACTACCGGGCTGGCAGCGATGGATGAGGGGTTTGCACAGGCTGACCGGCTGGCCGCAATTTTAAAGAAACATAAAAATGTCCGTCTTTGCTGCGGCCATATGCACACCGGTATCTTTACTTCATGGCAGGGAGTGTCCTGTGTGACTTGTCCGCCGATCGCCATGCAGATGGAAGTAGACTTCAGGACAAAAGACGGACCGGATGTCACTCAGGAAGAACTGGCTGATCATTTCAAAGGGGGAGGAGACCGCTTCTTCCTTGGCAATCCCGGATATTTAATTCATGATCTGCAGAATGACATGGTAAATACCCATTATATGATCATCCCCACAGGCGCAGATTATTCCGGCCCCTGGCCATTTAAATATTATGAAGGAGAAGGCCATTAATCGTCTGAAAAAGGAGAATAAACTATGGGAGAGCAAAAATTAAGTCTTAGGAAAATTGCCGCAGTTACCCTGTTTGAAAGTGCCGTTCAATGGTATTGCTTTTTACTATACGGCACTGCTGCAGGAACTGTGTTTGCAAAAGTATTTTTCTCACAGTCCGGGGACGGCACTACCGCATTGATCCTTTCTTATATGTCCTTTGCCATCGGATACATAGCAGGACCATTTGGAGCAGTGTTTTTTGGACACATTGGTGACCGGAAGGGACGCAAAGTTACAATGTATGCCTCTTTATTAATGATGGGCATCTCAACATCTATTATCGGAATTTTGCCGTCGGCAGCAACGGCGGGCATTTGGGTCGTGGTCGTACTTCAGCTTATGCGACTGCTGCAGTGCTTTGGACGCGGAGGAACATGGGGCGGCGGTATCCTGATGGCTTTTGAAAATGTGCCGGAGAATAAGCGGGCTTTCTACGCAGCGATTCCGCAGATCGGCCTTCCGATAGGATTCGGATTATCCTCCATTTTAATTGCAGTACCGACGTTGGTACTGCCTGAAGAGATCTTTTTTAACTGGGGCTGGAGAATCCCGTTTTTGTCAGCAATCATATTGACACTGATTGTTGTCTATTTAAAAGGTATCACGATGGAGACGGAAGACTTCAAGAAAGCCCAGGCAAAATTAGAGGCTCAGGAAGCCGAGGGGAAGAAGCAGAAGGTAGGATTTATCCCTATGGTAAAAGGATATTGGAAAACGCTGCTTCTCGGATGCGGAACCCGCTGGGTAGACGGAACATTTTATAACATCTTTATTGTGTGGATTTTATCTTACTGTATCGGATGGCTCGGAATGCCGTTGATCCAGACTTATATCATTACTATCGTTGCATGTGTTTTCAAGATTCCATTTACACTGTTCGGCGGATGGTGTGCACAAAAGTTCGGTATGACCAGAACGTTTGTCATCGGAGGGCTGGCATCGGCGTTTCTCAGTATTCCGACATTAAAAGTCATTGAGCTGAGCGGCGGAAATCTGTTTGTTACCATCATGGGAGTTGTTCTCGGATGGAGCATTGCCTACAACTTAATCTGGGCAGTTATCAGCGGACTCTGGTCTTCTTATTTTGAAACAGAAGTGAGATACTCCGGCATTTCCTTTGTTTATCACGTGCCGAGTTTCCTGGTAGCCGGCCTTGTGCCGACCATCTGTACACTGCTGATCGACTATGGAAAAGGAGATACCATTTATGTAGGAATCTATTCCACCATTGTCGCTTTGATCAGTGTGGCCTGTGCCATTGCTTTAAAATACCGGCATGACCGGGGCATGAAATAAACTATGACATTTTCCACACGATTTCCGTTCGGCTCTTAGAATGCCTCACTCTAATCGTGTAGAAAATGGACGTAATGTCTGTTGGAGAAAGGTCTCTGTCAAAAAAAGGTGCCACTTTTCGAAAACTATTTACCGCTATTGGAGGAGCGCATTTTAAAAGCGCAACGGAAATAGTGGTGAATAACTCACAATTTTCTAATAAATATGATTCACCAAAAAAGACACCTTGTGGTCACTGGATGAGTATTTCGACCTAAAGAGAGTAAAGATTATTCCTTGAACAAAAGAAGCTGTTCAAAGGTAACACCTGTCTCACCAGTTTATGCAAGTGTGTAACTGGTGAGACAGGTGTTTTTAATGATTCATTTCTTCCAGCATAATAGACTGGTGCAGATAACCCAGATTTTCTTTTAGGAACTTTACAAAGCTGTATCCTCCGGCCTGATATACATTGTGAAACTGTGCCCATACGAAAAGCAGTGTGGTTTCCATCGTGATGATTCTAATGAATTTATGAAAAGGATGTTTTTTGAACCGGCTTAACGTATGAGACTGAAACATAATATGCGGCAGTTCATCACGGAGCATCTGGGTGCAGATACTTTTTAACGCAGGGGAGTCTGTGCTCTTTGACAGGGCGTCATAATAGGTCAGGGCGATCATTTCAGCTGTTACAAGTATGGTGATCTCACATCTCAGTCCCCCTGCCTGCCTTAATTTCCGGAAGACTTTATCGGGAAAAGATGACTTGGCAGGTTTAATGTGGTGATGATCCATGAATTTTCTTAAATATGCGGAGTGCCAGTTTTCTTCTTTGATGAACCATAGCATAGCTTCCCGGTATTCAGGAGCACCATGTTGATGTATGTATGCTTCCACTGTGTTCATGAGATGTCTGCCGTCGGAGCCCTCGCCTTTTTGGAAAGCCCAGACGGAGGGAGTGATGAGCCTTCGTTCTGAATCTGTCAGAGGCAATTCTTTTGAAAAATCGATGTGGAGTCTTTGCTGGTCATTGGATTTAAAGTAGGAAATCCAGTCTTTATAGTTGTATTTATTCATTTTTGATTTTAATAGATTGATCATGTTGGGCTCCCTTTCATATGTTATATTTTGGATGTTAATTGTATTTTACCATATACAGCAGCAGTGTGAAAATCGATGTCTGGATACAAATATGATATACTCAAAGAAAAGTTTGAAATTATCTATTGACCCTCACGGGGCGTCATAGATTAAGTTGGATATATCAGGAACGGGAGGGCAACAGCTATGAGGACGGTAAAGGAAATATCAGAAGTAACAGGTATCAGCGTGCGCACGCTTCACTACTATGATGAGATCGGGCTATTAAAGCCGACGAGCAAGAGTGATGCGGGATACCGGCTTTATGACGATAAAGCGTTGGAAATTTTACAGCAAATCCTGTTTTTCCGTGAGTTTGATATTCCACTGAAGGAAATCAAAGCTGTTATAAAAAATCCGGCTCTTGAGAAAAATCAAATTTTGCAGGTACAGAGGAGAATGCTGGTTTCTAAGAAAGAACGAATGGAGCGCCTGATTGCCAGTATTGATGATATTTTGAAAGGAGATAATAAAATGGATTTTGCAGTTTTCAGTAAACCGGAAATAGAAGAAATGTTTGAAGCCATGCTGGATCATATGCCGGATGAAATGCGTCAAATGGCCATTAAAGAATTTGGCGGTGTAGAAGAGTGGAGGAAACATTACATTGAAGTATTGTCCTCAGAAAAAATGCAGAAGAGCTATGCAAAAGTAGTGGAGTGGTATGGCGGTAAAGATGAATACTTGTCTGTTGTGAAGAACCCTGTCAGCAAAGAAATTGCAGAAAGTTTTAATAAAAGAATAGAAGTGATATTGCAGAAGCTGATTGCTAAACGTGGTTGTCCTCTGGATTCCTTTGAGGTAAGAGAAATTGTCGGTGAGTACGGATTTGTAGTGAAACAGCTTAGTCAGATGAAGGAAGAGAGGGAGGGTATGCTTGCCACCGCACGCTTCTATCGGAATGAACCTTCAAAGTCTAAATTGGATGAAACGTATGGAGAGGGGGCGGCAGAATTTTTTGCTGAGGCGATTGAGGCTTTTTATGGAAGAAGTGATGAGCACTAAATTATTGATTGTTATATAGATAAAATAAGAACTGGATCTCACTATTAAGAAGTGGAATCTGGTTTTTATTTTTTGTAGTATTTTCGGAAACGGCAAAAATATTATAAATAATGATCAAGAAATAGATTTATTGCCGATAATGTGATATAATATTTATTAAATTAGTATTATTTTTTATTACAAATTAACGGAGGAAATCAGATGCAATATCTTTCAGTGGCAGAGACAGCGGAAAAATGGAATATATCGGAGCGCAGCGTAAGAAATTACTGTGCCCAAGGCCGTGTGCATGGAGCATTTCTTACCGGAAAGACTTGGAGTATTCCAGAAAATGCAGAAAAGCCAGAACGTATTAATAAGAAAAAAGAAAAGCCGATAACACTATTAGATATTTTGCAGAGTGAGAAGAAAAATAAGTATTCCGGCGGTATTTATCATAAAACACAGATTGACTTGACATATAACTCAAACCATATCGAAGGCAGCCGCCTGACTCACGATCAGACAAGATATATTTTTGACACCAATACCATTGGTGTAGAAAATGAAGTCCTTAACGTGGATGATGTGATTGAAACGGCAAATCATTTCCGATGCATCGACATGATCATCGACAATGCGAAAGCGACACTGACTGAGAAATTTATCAAAGATCTTCACTTGATTCTAAAAAACGGAACGAGTGATTCCAGAAAAGATTGGTTTTCCGTTGGAGAATATAAAAAGATGCCAAACGAAGTCGGCGGCATGGTTACTGCACTTCCTGAAGAAGTTGCCGATAGAATGAAAGCGCTGCTTACAGAATACAACAACAAGGAAGAAAAGACTTTGGAGGATATTCTAGATTTTTATGTTAAATTTGAAAGAATTCATCCGTTTCAAGATGGCAACGGACGTGTCGGCAGATTGATTATGTTTAAGGAATGCCTGAAATATAATATCGTTCCATTTATCATCGAAGACCAATTGAAGATGTTTTATTATCGTGGACTGAAGGAATGGAAAAATGAAAAAGGGTATTTGAAAGATACATGTCTGACAGCACAGGATAGATATAAATCTTATTTGGATTATTTTTGGATTGGATATTAAATGTTACTTGCGGAGAAGCGGAGGGAAATAAATGAGTGTTGAACAAGCGCAGAGAGTTGTAAATCAATTTAATAAAGAAATTGCTGATTTAGAAAAAAAGATGGCTGATTTAGTAAAAAAAGAAGCTGATAAGATAAAAAGAATTGGAGATATACAACGAAGTATCACAAAGAATACATCAGCCACTTCTCTAAGGTCAAAAGATAGGCAAATCGAGAGATATCAAAAGGATTTATCTAGAGTTCTCTCTGATAAAGCTGATATTAACAAAAAAATAGCTGATAAAAGAATGCGTTTGGCTGACGCAACAGTAAAATTGCAAAAAGAAGAAACTACGCATGCTAAGTCTTTAGCTAAACAGCAAGAAAAGGGATACATCACTTATCAAAAGCAAATTTCAGATTTAACTAAGCAGATAAAAGCACAGGAAAACCTTGTTTCATCAAAAGAGAACCTTTTTGATTCGAGTGGTGCTGAGGAATACGATGTTTTTGTTTCTCATGCAACAGAAGATAAAAGCAGTTTTTGTGATGAATTTGTACAAGTTCTTAAAGATAAATACGAATTAAACGTTTGGTATGATAGTGTTTCTTTACAATGGGGAGACAGCATTAGAACAGAGATTGACAAAGGTCTTAAAAAATCTAAATTCGGCGTTGTTATTTTGTCAAGAAGTTATATAAAAAAATATTGGACAAACTATGAACTTGAAGGTCTTTTCCAAAGAGAGTCAAATGGTGGAAAACTAATCCTTCCAATATGGCATGATATTACTAAGAAAGAGGTTCAAGACTTCAGCCCGTCACTAGCTGGAAAAATGGCTATGAATACCGCTATAATGACAGCGGATGAAATTGCCGAAAAATTAAATCAACTCTTTGAGGCTTCTCAAAGAGAATAAGGATGACTTTTTGAAGGTTCAGATTACTGTTGAATTTTAGGCAATTTACAATTTCTGGACTTTTAAGACGAATGTTGATGCCAGTGATCATAGAAAAGAAAGAATATCTCTTTTTACCATGGATTTTCATATCATGCAGATGATAGGGTCCTGTAATGCCTGTGCACGGAGGAAGCTTTGTCTAATTGGCTGAGAAATTTTTACGCATGAGTGCCTCATTTCTACAATGGATAGGAGCTACTAAAAATGATACGCTATATGGAAAGGAAGTGTAAGGCTAAAATCAGCATAGAGGTGGAAGTTACTTTTTCATTCAAGGGTACTATTTATCTGCTCTGGAAACAGTAGCACTTCGAGATTCTATATGTTATACTAAACATCGAAAATTTGTTAAGAAACTGAGGAAAATAATTATGAAGTTACAACAAGTACTAAGCTATGTCCGCCGGGCCGTGGACGACTATCAGATGATACAGGAAGGGGACAAGATCGCAGTCGGCATTTCTGGCGGCAAGGACAGTCTGACCATGCTCTATGCCCTTGCACAGTTACGCATTTTTTACCCGAACAAATTTGAAATCCATGGAATTACCGTAGATCTTGGATTCGGAAACTTTGACATATCTCAAGTAGAAAAACTATGTGAAGAATTAAAAGTACCATATACTATTGTAAAAACAGAAATCGCAGATGTGGTTTTTGAGCGCAGGAAGGAAACAAACCCGTGTTCTCTTTGTGCTAAGATGAGAAAGGGTGCATTGAATGAAAAGATAAAAGAGCTGGGATGCAATAAAGTTGCCTATGCCCACCACAAAGATGATCTGGTGGAGACATTTTTGATGTCCATGCTGTTTGAAGGGAGGCTTCATTGTTTTTCACCGGTGACATACCTGGACCGGATGGATCTTAAAGTCATTCGGCCTTTGATGTACATGGATGAAGCAGATGTGATTGGATTTAAGAATAAGATGAACCTTCCGGTGGAAAAGAGTCCTTGTCCGATGGACGGCTATACAAAGAGACAGTATGCAAAAGAGACCTTAAAAAAATTGGATGAAGACCATCCGGGATCGAAAGATCATATGTTTCGGGCTATGATCCATGGAAATCTTGAAGGATGGCCTGAAAGACAGGAACGAAAAAGATAACATACAAAAGCAACCAATGAAAAAACAAGATGCCTATCAAAATTATTTTTTGACAGAGATCTTGTTTTTTTGATTTTAACAATAATTTGAGTTTGTACCACAACAAGAATGAAGCAGCTGCAGTAAAAAATATATCAGGAGAGTAAAATGATGATCTCTATATCTATACGCAAAATACTAATTTAAATTATAGATATAGGGGAAAAGCTCTTTATTCTACTGTCAGGATCATTTTCTGGCATGGATAATCAAATACTGTGAGCAATTCATCATCTTTGAATCCGCAGGCATGATAACAATTTCGTGCCGCAATTCCTTTCTTATCTTCAGATGTAAATGTCACCACCTGAATTTGATCTCCAGGTTTAAAAGCCAGGATCATTTTTTTAATAAGTTTTTTTGCTGCACCTAGCTTTCTGTAGTCAGGATGTGTGGCCAGGAACTGTAATTCCTTTTCCGTCCTTGAAAATAATAATAAGCAGGTGATTTCTCCTTTATCATTCATTGCCGCAAGGGCTTCTTTGTTTTCGATGCAGTATTTTAGAGCTTTCCTGAATTCTTCCTCCTTGTAGCCAGCAAAATCTGTTTTGACAATTTCGACAAATTTCATACAAGACTCTATATCATTTTTTTTGACCAAATTTATTTCCATATTTCTACTCGCCCTTTCGCTTTCACCATACTTTTATTCCATCATACAAAAAAATCTGAGTAAATTCAATTAATACTTGCACTCTTCGATAGAATCCGATAAAATACTTCTAGCGGGGTATGGCTCAGTTTGGTTAGAGCGCACGGCTGGGGGCCGTGAGGTCGCAGGTTCGAATCCTGTTACCCCGACTTTTTAATATTTTTTAACGAGAGCCGGCAGGCTTTGGCCAAGGGATTATCTGACGGATATAAAATCACTGATTGTGATTTCCGTTGGATATTTTTTCTTTTGATGAAGAGAGGGGAAATTAGAAATGGAGTATATAATAGATGCCTGCAGCGGAAAAAGTATGAATGTATCGGCAGGACAATCGGTCGGAAATCATATTTATTCAAATCTTTATCACCCGATGTTTGAAGTGCTTTATGATGAGGTTGGCGAGCATGATCTGCTTCACCCATGCTGCCGCCCCGAGATGTACGATTTCTTTTATCATAATGGAGAATGACATTCAAATTGTTTAGATCATATTAATCACAGTCTGGATGAGAAAAGACCAATCATTCATCCGGTAAATATTTTTATGTATACGAAAATTAGTGCGGGTGGTTCTATTTCGGTCAGAAAGCCCCTGTCAAAGGCGGGGAACAAGATAATTCTAAGAGCTGAAATGGATATGCGTCTGGGCATTGCCGCCTGTAGTGTATCTGAGAGTGAGTGCAATAACGGAAAATGTACTCCAGTTAAAATTCTTATTGAAGACTGATGAATCAAATTTGATAATACGGATAAAGAAAGAACCGGGAATAAGTGACTCCCGGTTCTTTCTTTATAAATCATCTTTACTTCTCTTCTTCTTTTTCCACCTGGCGGATTTCTTTTGTCTCTATTTCTTTCCGTATCGCACAAATAAAGTCGTCTAAGGACATCTGTCCTTCGTCTCCCTTGAATCTGCTTCTCACGGAAACTGCCTGGTTCTCTTCTTCTTTTCCGCCCACAACCAGCATATATGGAATCTTATGAAGCTGTGCCTCACGGATCTTGTAGCCCATTTTTTCGGCTCTTGTATCAATCTCTGCTCGGATGCCGGCAGCTTTTAACGCATCGAGTACTTTTGTTCCGTACTCTAAATGCTTATCAGAAATCGGAATGACTTTTACCTGCACCGGTGCCAGCCAGGTTGGAAAAGCCCCGGCGAAATGTTCGATCAGGATTCCGATAAACCGCTCGATAGAACCAAATGCTACCCGATGGATCATGATCGGACGGTGCTTCTCTCCGTCTGCTCCTGTGTAATGAAGGTCAAATCTCAGCGGAAGCTGGAAGTCTAACTGAATGGTTCCGCACTGCCATGTCCTTCCGATGGAATCCTCCAGATGGAAGTCGATTTTCGGCCCGTAGAATGCTCCGTCGCCTTCGTTGACAACATAGTCAAGGCCAAGGTCATCCAGTGCACTTCTCAAAGAATCTGTTGCCATCTCCCAGTCTTCATCACTTCCCATGCTGTCTTCCGGACGGGTTGACAGTTCTACGTGATATTTAAATCCAAACAGGCTGTAAACCTGATCGATCAGTGCTGCAACACCTTTGATCTCGTCTTTGATCTGCTCCGGCATCATAAAGATATGGGCATCATCCTGTGTAAAGCAGCGGACACGCATCAGTCCGTGGAGCTGTCCGGATTTTTCATGACGGTGGACTAAACCGAGTTCACCCATACGAAGGGGCAGGTCACGGTAAGAGCGCGGCTCTGACTGGTATACTAAAACGCCGCCCGGACAGTTCATCGGTTTGATCGCAAAATCTTCTTCGTCGATCACAGTAGTATACATATTTTCCTGATAGTGATCCCAGTGGCCGGATGTCTCCCACAGATGCCTGCTCAGCATGATCGGGCTTGAAATTTCAACATAGCCGGCTTTGTTATGGATCTCTCTCCAGTAATCCAGTAAAGTATTTTTAAGAACCATCCCATTCGGCAGGAAGAACGGGAACCCTGGTCCTTCATCTCTCATCATAAAGAGTCCCAGTTCTTTTCCAAGCTTTCTGTGGTCACGTTTTTTGGCCTCTTCCATCATGGTCAGGTAATCTTTCAGCTCTGCTTTCTTTGCAAAAGCAGTTCCATAGATCCTGGTGAGCATCTGGTTCTTTTCGTTACCGCGCCAGTAAGCACCGGCAAGGCTTGTCAGTTTAAACGCTTTTACCGGTTTTGTTGTCATAAGATGAGGTCCGGCACACAGGTCAATGAACTCTCCCTGCTGATAAAAACTGATCACTGAATCCTCCGGGAGGTCTTCAATCAGTTCTACCTTATATGGTTCATTTTGCTCTTTCATAAAAGCAATGGCTTCTTCTCTCGGTTTTGTAAAGCAGGTGATTTGAAGTCCTTCTTTCACGATCTTCTTCATCTCTGCTTCAATTTTTTCCAGGTCATCCTGTGTAAAAGGAGTATCCTTTTCCATATCATAATAAAATCCGTTGTCAATGGAAGGGCCGATGGCAAGCTTCGTCTCCGGATACAGGCGTTTGACTGCTTGAGCTAAAATATGGGATGCCGTATGACGGAAAGCATGTCTTCCGCCCTCTGAATCGAAGGTGAGAATGTTCAGTTCACAGTCATCTTCGAGGATTGTCCTTAAATCTACCACTTCTCCGTTCACTTCGCCTGCACATGCTGCTCTTGCAAGTCCTTCGCTGATGTCCTTGGCAATGTCAATGACAGACATACTCTGGCTGTATTCTTTTACAGAACCATCTTTTAAAGTAATTTTCATCTTTTTTTCCTTTCTTACTAAAATAAAAAAGTCCCATGGAAAAATTCCATGGGACGAGTTATCGCGGTTCCACCCTGGTTGCCTTTCTGTGAATGATACAGAAGGCCGCTTATATGGCGGTAACGGTGCCGACCGGGCTGGTTTGCAGCCGCTCAGAGGTGGTCTTCATCTGCTTTGGCTTAGAACACTCACACCATATGTGTCCCTCTCTGAAAGTTTTCACAGACTACTCTTCTCTTCAGCGCTTTTTCTTATTTCTAAAATATTATAACACCGATGAATTTTGAAATCAATCCTCAATTTGCCTGGATATGATCTTCTGTGTGGGAATAATCGGTAATTCCTTTTCCTGCGTTTGGATGCTTTGAGGAATAAATCTGATCTGTCAAAAAAGTCCCCAGCAGCAGTATACAAAGGATGACCAGCAGTTTAGGCTTCAGCTTTTGGATCTGATTATCAATGATTGGGGCAAGGAAATAGACGATTGCTATGCCTCCAAGTCCAAAAACAAGCAGTCCTTCCGCACAGACTCTTCCCTGGATATTCAGAAAATATCCGCTGTAGTCCCACCATTTTTGTCCATGATGTACGGTTTCGAGAAAAACAGAAGTAAAATATTCCACACATCCGCACAGCACAACTGCAGAAAAGAATTCAGCAACAGGCCGGCTTCGCATTTTATGTAAGAGCGTAAGGATCAGAATACTGCCGACACCATAGATTGGAAGCCAGGGACCGTGAAGTACGCCCCGGTTTACAAAGGTACCATCAGAGATTAAATGCAGGCTTACCTCCCATACCCATCCGATAAATGACAGGATAAAATAAATCATGATCAGAGACCAGATGGTATAATTGCGCATATAATGCAGCGTCTGAATCTTTCTGCGCTCTGTATGTTCAGGGAAATTGCTTAGTCTTCCGGGATATGAAATTTTTTGAACAGCGCCGGCAAGATCCTGGAGCCTGATCTGCTCTGACTGATATTGTTCATATTGTTGATACGCATTGGAATTGACCAGAATTACGCCGAAATAGTCAGATAAAAATCTGCCGATTCCTGTGCGGCTGTCTTTGAAGTTCCTGGTTTGTTTCAAAACAGGGATCACGTCTCCATATGCCTGCTCGATTTCTCTTTCTCCTGCAGTTTCAAAGAGATAACGGTCATTTAATAAGTCTGCATGTTTTATCTGCCGGTCTTTGGCTTCTTTTCTGAGCTGTGTGTAATACTCGCAGAATACTGCAGTTTTATATGGGCTGGAGTATAAGACTGCACTGATGCCAAGGGTCATAAGTTCGAGGATGTTCCATCCGAAAAAAGACAGTTCAAATACAAAACACTGCCATTTGTGTCCTCTCATCATATTTCTTGAAAGGGAAATAGCCTCCCTGGAACCGATGCCCGGGTTTTCCGCAACAATATAAGGTACCAGATAATAAGAATATTTCTTGATCGGACCGCCGATGACCGTTAATCCCCATAAAATCTGATAGACAGCCATGAGAAGCATCGTTTTTGCGGCCTGTGCCCACTTCCTGACCCTTAGCAGATAAAGAAAACGATGGGCTGGAATCTGACTGTAAATGCGCCCCTCCAGAAAGATTCTTCTGGATATGACGGAATATGTATTTACGATAAATACCCAGAAGAAACACACGATGAGGATACTGAGGATCAAAAGGACTGCCAGTGCAGCGTCTGTAGAGCCAAGGAAGGAATTTAACCCGGAAACTAAGGTTACAACAATGGATCCGGAAGTTACAGCGTTAAATGCCTCGGCAAAAACACCCCGGCTCCGGCCAAATGCCGGATTTCCGTGTTTGGCAGCCTTTACTTCTTCTTTTTTTATTTTTTCTGATTTCTTTCTTGCCTTTTTTGTACCGCCTGTAAACAAGTCTTCTGTAACATCGATGATCCCTTTTTGCACTGTTACGGTACCGGATGGGGAAACTTGTTCTGAAGTGGGAGAATAGGTTTTGACAAACTTAAGAGAGCCGGTGAACTCGTTCCCCAAAAATGCGGCAATCAGGCAGACGGCAAGAAACATGATATAATGCTTTTTTAATGACTGTCTGCCCAGCTGCTTCATTTCTTTTCTTGAAAGCATGGTTTTCTCCTTTGTATTCAAAGCTGTATTACACAGGCCTGTTGATTGAGAGGATTTCTTTTTTGATAATCAAAGAGAAGGAGTGTGTCTTTCCTGCATCCGCTGCCATAAACATCATACCGGAATTTCTCAATGTGGGCCATCTTGCGCATATTCTTTTTCGCATACGTAGATAAAGATGGATTTTTGGACAGTACTTCATCATAGAGATCATACAGCTCCTCTTTCCCCACAGAATAATCCCCGGCAAATCCGGGCCGGTTTTTCACATTTTCCCGCAAGTACAGATCAAAGGTTAAGTATTCCTCATAAAAAGATTTTTTTTCTTTGATGCCGGGCAGTCCTGAAATAAATTCATCCAAAATTTCATATCTGGAAATACGGGAATGCTTTCTCTTGTGATAGCCGTTTTGTAAATAGAATTCCCCGAGACTTTGGTACATATCAAAAGGTGTGGAAAATTCGTGTTCCAGCTGTCTCATCGTATAAGTGAACTGACCGCTGTTATAGTAAGTTTCCACCATACTCTCAACAGACTTCAGCGTAAGAACGTCTTCGTAAGAGAGCCATTTTGTATAGAGAACCTCATAGGGAGGAGTGCTCTTATATACAAGTCCATAGGAATCCTTCTGCTGCTCCATAAAAGATCCTTTCAGCACTTTTAAAAATCCAAGCTGCAGCTGTTCCGGCCTTACTCTGTATACGTCGTTAAAAGAATCCCTGAAACTTTTGAGATCTTCAAACGGAAGACCCGCGATCAGGTCCAGGTGCTGATGGATATTTTGTCCATGGTTGATCCTCTCTGCAATGGCGGATACTTTGGCAAAATCCATTTTCCTGCAGATCTCGGATATCGTTTTCGGATTGGTGGACTGAACTCCGATTTCCAGCTGGATCAGGCCGGGACGCATGCCGGATATCAGATCTAATTCTTCCGCTGATAAAAGATCGGCGGCCACCTCAAAGTGGAAATTGGTGATGCCGTTGTCGTGATCCTTTATATAATTCCATATGGCCGCGGCATGTCTGTGGTTACAGTTGAACGTCCTGTCTACGAATTTTACCTGGGGAACCCTGTGGTTAAGAAAAAACTGCAGTTCTTCTGTTACGAGAGACAGATCCCTAAAACGCAGGCACTTGTCAATGGATGAAAGGCAGTAGCTGCAGGAAAAAGGACAGCCCCGGCTGGATTCATAGTAAATGATCTTATTCTGAAAATCTTCCAGATGGTGGTAGACAAAGGGGACCATGCTTAAATCCATGACAGGCCGCCATGGATTTTCTGTAATCTGATCCCGATGTCGGTAAGTAATGCCTTGAATCTGAGAGAGATCTTCTGTCTTGCCGTGATAATGGTCAAGCAGCTCCAAAAATGTTTCTTCTCCTTCTCCCCTCATGATTCCTGTAACCTCGGGAAATTTCAGGAGAACTTGTTTTGCATCATAAGAGACTTCCGGCCCTCCCAGCCAGATGGGCAGGGAAGGAAACAGTTTTTTTATCTCGCGGAGGATTCGTTCCACATATTCGATATTCCAAATATAACAGGAGAAACAAAGAAGATCCGGTTTTTGTTTGTACAGATCCATCAAAATATCGTCTGTCTGCTGGTTGATCGTATATTCTGCGACAGTGATTTCGTCCTGATAGGGTTTTGCAAAAGCTCTCAGGCAGTACACTGCCAGATTGGAGTGGATGTATTTTGCATTAATTGAAGTAAGTATAACGTTCATGATTTCTCCTGTGTTTTAAAAAATCTCAGAGCCAAACGGCATCAGAGCCAGTTTTGCGATCTTAAAATGCTGAAGCCCGAAAGGAATGCCTACAATGGTTACACACAATAAGGCTCCCATAAGGGCAGAGCCTGCGGCCATGGGAAGTCCCGTGACGATCAGCCAGATAATATTCAGAAGCATGGAACCGGCGCCGCCGCCGTAACGTACTTCTTTTCCGAAGGGCCAGAAGCTTAGGGAAGCGAATTTAAAACACTGAAGTCCTACCGGTATTCCTACAATCGTAATGCACCAGAGGCAGCCGGCAGCGCACCAGCCCAGTCCGCTTACAAAGCCTCCGCAGATAAACCATAATATATTTCCAAAACAGCCCATAGTTTTTTCCTCCTATTCCTGTGTTCTTTTGCTCTTGAAGTAGATAAAATCATCGATTGCACCGAGGATATCCTGAAAGTCTTCTCTCGGAGCCAATTCTATATATTTTTTCAGAAGCTCCCGTTCATTTTTCTTATAGGGGCCGTAAAAAATATCAAAAAGATTATGGCCCCTCAGATAAATTTTGATCTGTTCCATATGTTGTCTGATATCCTCAGACGATGTCAAAGTTCTTCCGAGTATTTCTGTCAAATGCCTGCCGCTCTGCAGGCGATGAAGATATTCCTGCCATTTGTCAAACAAAATCTCATAGAACTCTTCCTCTGTCTTTAGAAGGTTTAATTTTACCATAACCTTTGGGTTCAGGAAATAGTTTTCAAAGGAATAATACTTTAGGATCAGGACGTTTTTTCTGGTGACCTTCGGCAGAGGGTCCGCATCGGAGAAACTCCGCTCATCATAGTATCTGCAGAGCTGTTTTCCGAGGATATCCGGGTCCTTTCCGTCGCTGTCCCGTATCATCAGGAACTGGTTCTTCAGATATATCTGATTCATATACTTTAAGTTGGCATAAGTCTTAATATTCGTACAGCTGTTGGTGGTAATGATGGCGATCCGCTTTAAACGGCCATCTTCATCACAGACTTCCGAATAATACCGTTCAAGCAAAAGAGGAAGACGGCTTTTGTCCTGTTTCCCCTCCACGATAAAAACAAAATTCACATCCATCAAGTCTGCCGCTGTATAGCCAAGGTCATTTAAGATTCCGCCGATATCTGTCTTATCCCGCACAATGGAATACGCATTTTTGTCCAGCTGGATCTGACGAATCTGCCGGCTGTTAAAGTTAAAGATCAGGTGCGGTGCATGGGTGGTAAACATGACCTGATTTTTTTCCGAAAGTTTATACAGCAGATCTCCTGCCGTTTTCTGGAGTTCCGGATGCAGATAGATTTCAGGAACCTCCATCATGATGATACATGGAATACTCGCGGACTCTTCCACATAGGCCTCCAGAAGGGACAAAATATAGATGCTGCGGATGCCTTTTCCCTGCTGCTCTACGGTTCTGGAGGCCTGATGTTCGGGACTGTAAATCATAGAATGAACCTTCAGCAGAGAATTCATATCATAATTCATATAGTAAAATACGTCACCCACTCCGCCGTTTTTGCGAAAGCTTGTGTTGACCTTTTCCACAAAACGATCCAGGTTCAGGTGGTACAGTTTATATTCGAATAATTTGGAAGCCTCAAAGGCATTCAATTCTTCTGGCATTTTTTGATTGATCAGGCCGATGCACTGAAAACAGTGGGTGCACTTTTTTTTCCTGTCAAAGAGGCAGCAGTCGGAGCGCATCTGAGTCAGCAGCCGGTCTTCCTGGCTGATAAACAGATCCTCCTGGATCTGGGAAATATCCCGTTCCGTGTCAATATAATAAATTTTGGGAAACACCTTTGGAATATAGGGATTATTTTTCTGAAATCCGTCCTGATATAAGATCCTGCCGTTTCTGTTGGCGATAAAAGAGAACGTAAGGCACCCGTCCTGAAACGAAGGAAGCCGTTCTTTAAATCTTTTTTCCCAGACATCGTAGCGCTTATATTGGCTCACAATGCCCTCGGAATGGAGGACTTTCAAATCTTCCCGGGTAATGGAGAGTGTGATCCCTATCTCGATATTTTGTCCGGATGGATGAAAATCGTCTTCGGTGATTTGATACTGTCCTCCCACTGCTCTGACTGCATCTAAAACAGAACTTTTGCCGGCATTATTTTTACCCACGAGAATCAGAGCATTTTCAACATCAGTCAAATGCATAGTCTTGATGGATTTAAAGTTATGAATATAAAGGCTGGTTATCTGCATTGAAAGCTTCTCCGATCATATAGATATATACTATTTTATCACATTTCCGGATTTGGCAGTACTTCTTCTTCAATGCTGTCTGAAAGTTCTTTCATATCGGTGATGAGTGCAATGCGAAACATTTTTATTTTACGGTAAATCCTTCCTAGTCTCCCTTGATAAAATGGTAAAATGTTGGCAGATAATAAAGCCCTGCGGCGATCATCATGCCTCCGCACAGCATCATCAGAATTAGCTGCAGGAGCCTGGGCATATGAGGGAACAAAAGGAAAAAGGCCAGGCACCAGTAAGTGATCATAGTAGATGCTTTTCCGATAAAGGCGGCACCGTCAAGCTTTTTGCCATGAAATCGCATGGAGATAAGATTTCCTGCCAGCATATACAGTTCTTTTACCGCAAATACTGCAAACAGGTATTGGATTCCCGGAATTGTTCGAATCAAGCAGAAGATCACGGCACCGAGCGTGAGTTTATCCGCAACAGGATCCAGGGCTTTTCCCAGCTGGGTCACCTGATGAAGCTTCCTTGCTGCGATCCCGTCAAAAAAGTCGGTGATGCCGGATAAAATAAGTATGAACAATGCACGGCAGGTATCTGTCACAGACTGCGCATTTAAATAAATATACATAAAAATCGGGATCAGCAGAATACGAAAATATCCCATCAGGTTTGGTATTGTAAAGAGTTCTTTTGTACGGATTGTCATACAGTATCTCTCCTTCCGTTTTTATTTTAACATACTGCCATAAATTTGTAAGGCTTTAGGCAGAAGACAGTTTATGATATAATGGACTCCAGAAAGCTGATACGGAAAGGAGCCATTTTACAGAATGAAACCTCAATCTTACTATGATGAACTGAGCATGCAGCAGACATTGAAATTAAGAGAATTGATCCGGACTCTGCCGCCTTTTGCAAAACAATTTTTCCGCGCCATAGATACGACGACTCAGGTGCGCACACGGATCGCATATGCATATGACTTAAGAGTCTTTTTTCATTTTTTAATGGATGAGAATCCGGTGTATAAGAATTATACTGTTATAGATTTTAAACCGGCGGATCTTGACAGGATTGAGTCTGTAGACCTAGAAGAATATATGGAATATTTAAAGACTTATGTCTCCGATGATAAACGGATGCAGAACACAGAAAGGGGAATCTTCCGCAAGATGTCTTCCCTGCGGACATTTTATGCATACTATTATAAGCGTCAGCTCATAAAAACTAATCCGACTCTGCTCGTCGATATGCCGAGGATTCATGAAAAAGAGATCATTCGGCTGGAAGCCGATGAAGTCGCCTCACTGCTGGATTTTATCGAGAAGGGCGGAGATAATTTAACCGGACAGAAACGAATGTATTATGAGAAAACTAAAGAGAGGGATCTGGCCATCATTACTCTTCTTTTAGGCACAGGGATCCGTGTGTCGGAACTGGTGGGCCTTGATATGAATGACGTGGATTTTAAAAATAATGGTCTTCACCTGATCCGGAAAGGCCGGAAAGAAATGACGGTCTATTTCGGTGATGAGGTATCCGATGCCCTGCTCCAGTACATAGAAGGTTCCAGGAGCAAAATCATCCCGCGGGAAGGACATGAGAATGCCCTCTTTTATTCCATGCAGAGAAAACGAATCGGAGTTCAGGCAGTTCAGAATCTGGTGAAGAAATATGCCAGACAAGTAACTCCGCTGAAAAAAATTACTCCGCATAAGCTGCGGAGTACTTATGGAACTGCTCTTTACGAGGAGACAGATGATATTTATCTGGTTGCGGAAGTTCTGGGCCATAACGATGTAAATACAACGAGAAAACACTATTCTGCCATGTCTGATACAAAGCGGAGACAGGCAGCAAAAAAAGTGACTCTCAGAGAGAAATAAATTTTCAGGAATGCCTCTTTTTTGCTGCTTCTTCTGCCAGAGTCTGATAGAGAAGTTCAGGATCGATGGGCTTAGCAAGGTGTCTGTTCATACCGGCCTCATCTGACTTCATGACGTCCTCGCGGAATGCATTGGCAGTCATAGCAATGATAGGGATGGTTTTTCCGTGCTTTTGGCCGGAATTCCGTATGATCTCTGTGGCCTGATAGCCATCCATGACCGGCATCTGTACATCCATCAGGATAAGGTCATAGGCTTCCCCGTTTTCTAAGAATTTTTTTACTGCTTCTTCCCCGTTTTTTGCACAGTCTGCCGTGATACCTGCCATACGAAGGAGCTCTACTGCAATCTCACGGTTGAGTTCATTATCCTCTGCAAGCAGGACCCGGCATTCGGCTAATTCAGGGTGCTGTGTCATTTCACCCGGCGTGCGCACCGTTTTCCCGATGCCCGTTACAGAGAGAAGAGAATTATATAAGGAAGACGCAAAAACAGGTTTTGCCAGAAAAGAGTCTGCTCCTGCATTAAGCGCACTTTCTTCAATGGACATCCAGTCATACGCAGTTATAATGATGATTGTTGTATCAGGGCCTGCGATATTTCTCACACGTTTTGTCACCTCTATACCGTTGATATCCGGCAATTTCCAATCGATCAGACAGACGTCGTAGTCCTTCTCTCTGTTGTGTGCATCCTGAACCTTTCTCACACAGTCGTTTCCGCTCAGCACCCAGTCTGATATAATCCCCATATTTTTCAGCAATAGAGATGTATGGATGCAGCTGTCCCGGTCATCATCTGCTATGAGTACCTTCAGCGATTCTATCATATGCTGTTTTTTTGGAATTACGGATCTCTGGTCTGCCGGCTTATCAAACTCAAGTTCCACTGTGAATGTTGTTCCTTTTCCGGGCTTGCTTTTGACAGAGATTGTTCCGCCCATCAGTGTTACGAGATTTTTGGTGATGGACATGCCAAGTCCGGTGCCTCCGTACTTCTGACTCGTTGAAGCGTCTTCCTGCTCAAAAGGATGAAATAAGTTTGATATAAATTCATCAGCCATTCCGATGCCGGTATCACTGACAGTAAAACGCAGGCAGACAGTATCGGAATTTTTTTTGATCTGCCGGATTTCCATCCGGATACTTCCGCCCTCAGGAGTAAACTTCAGTGCATTGGATAAAAGATTTAAAAGAATCTGGTTCAGCCGAAGGGAATCTCCTACCAAGGATGTATCCGTCAGATCTGCCAGCGGTACTGTAAAGACAAGACCTTTGTCAGAAGCCTGGGGATATACAATGGAAGATACAGACTCCACCACAGTTTCAAGCTGAAACGGTTCATGAGCAATCTTCATTTTTCCTTCTGAAATTTTAGACATATCCAATATATCATTGATCAGCGTCATCAGATGTTTGGAGGAGTAGCCGATCTTTTCAAGGCAGTCTGAGACACGCTGACGATCATCTATGTATGCTGCTGCGATGGTTGTCATACCAATAATGGCATTCATGGGAGTGCGGATTTCGTGGCTCATTCTAGATAGAAATTCCGTTTTTGCCTTGTTGGCCTGTTCGGCAACGGTCAGGGCATCTTTTAATGCCGCGGCCTGTTCCGTCAGTTTTCTCTGAATCTCCCGAAGTTCCGTTACGTCCGTAATATCAGTAAAAACTGCCAGATAAACGGGACATCCGTCCTGCCATTCTATGCATGAAGCATTCACTTGAAGCCATAAGGTTTGTTCTTTAAGGATTTTTACATTCATCAGAAAATGCAGCGGTTTTCCCTCCAGTATCCTGTCTTTTTGCTCAAGCAGTGTATCCATATTGCTGTGTATATTTCTCTGACTCAGGCTGCTGCCGCTGCCCACCGCATCATTTCCGAAATACTCCATGAAGCGGTCGTTTCCCTCCAGCGCCTGGAAATTAAATTCCTGATCAATCCGGTACTTTGCCACAAATCCCGGAATATTTTCATAGGTAACGGATTGTTCCTTTTGTGCTCTGATTAAATCATCAATATTTGTGAGGACTGAATATGCTACCTGATGTCCGTTAATATACTCATCAGAAAACTGAGCCGAAAATTGCACCCAGACATAATTTCCGTCTTTCCGCCTGATCCGGGAAACCATATGATATCCGTTTTGTCCGGAACTGACTGCATTTAACACGGTTTCAGAAAGTTTTTCCCATTCTTTTTGGCTGTCATGGTATTGGTAATACAGATCGGGACGGTTGTGGAATGCCGCTTCATACTCATCTTTAGGCCATCCGATCAGTTCATAATAAAAATCATTTGCCCAGATCAGAGTAAAGCGGTCATCCAGCATATGCTTACTTACACTGACGCCCAGCAGACGCATTAACGTATCATATTCATAACCGGCAGACATTTCATAATTGTCCGGCACAGTGCATTCTTTTTCATGTTCTTCCATATCTGCATTCCTCCGAAACTATGTTCTCTCATGTAGTTTCTGCTAAACGTGAAAGAACTCTAACCTTGTTCATAACCACTTCTTTTATATTATACCGCAAAAATGAAAAAACTCAACTCATCTATGGAAAGTAATATGATAAAATGCTAAAATGACATCTGTGGAGGTGGCCGATCATTGCAGAATAAACAACACTTTTCTAATTTAATCTATGAATATTTTTTTCTCCGGATTCGGTTTCAATATTACGAGTGCGGGGATACACTGCCGTCCATTGATACGCTGTGCGATGAGTTCAGTGTATCCTCACAGACTGTTAAATCTGCTCTCAGGCGTCTGCGTTCAGAAGGTTATATTTCAATGCATAACGGCAGACCTACAACCGTGATTTTCCGCCAGACCGGAGAAGATCTTTCAGACTTTATTACGGGCTATTATTCAAAACGGTATAAAGCATTTGCTGATCTCAATGAAACGGGATTACTCATTTATATTCCATTAATAATGGAGGGTCTGTGCCGGATGAACGACGACGAGATTTCCGGTATCTTTCAGTTGTCTGAACAGCCAACAACCGACAATTTACTGCATTTCTATTGTTTTGTTCTCCAGAAGTTAGATAATCCGCTGATCATGAACCTTTTTTGGGAGACAGCAATGTTTGAAGGATTTCTGCTGGCTCAGAAAAATGCCGGCATCAGCCTATACAGTGATCAGACAATCAGAGATTATTTGAAAGCCGTGGCGGGATATGCGGCGGAGCGGAACTGGACTGAAACATATAAGGTACTTTTCACCTTCCAAAAACAGACTTTTGAGGAGGTAAAGAGATATGTACAAAAACATATTTCTCCTGCGCCTGATTCAGAACAGATTCCATTTAAGTGGAGGATTTACAGAGAGCATCCTCAGATCTGCTACAGTCTCTCAGTGCGTCTTCTTCATGAGATGTGTATGGGTGAATACAGCGAAGCTGAATATCTCCCATCCTACGAAAAGATGTCAGTCAAGTACAATGTATCGGTCAGCACCATGCGCAGGACCGTATATGTGCTTCATCATCTGGGTGCTGTTCAGCCGGTAAACGGGAAGGGTACCCGTATTTGCAGGATCAGGGAAGGCGATGGGATGCCGGATCTTTCCATTGCTCCGATCCGGCGCAACATGGCTTTCTTCTTTCAGGCATTTGAAATTATTATGTACTCCTGTGAGGAAGCTCTGCATATCACTTTCTCGGCAATAAGTCCGGAAGAAAAAAAACAGCTGAAGGAACAGCTGAGAAAATATTTGGCATTGGGCTGCTGTGAAATTTCTCTCTGGCGACTTCTGCTGACAGTTGCGGTGGGCAGTCCTCTTCAGGGAATCAGAGAGATCTATGGAAACATTTATGGACTGTTTCTGTGGGGCTATTCTTTGAAACCATCCCATGAGACGGAACCGGATAACAAGCGGATGTACAGGATGTTTACGGAAGAACTGATACAAGCACTGGAGACAGACGATATTGACCAGTGTGCTGCCTTTATAAAGCAATTTGTCTCTAAGCAGTTTATATTTGCTGAAAAGTATCTGATCAGACATGGCTTTCAGCAGAATGAACTGAGGCTGTCATCATCGATCAGCTTTCTTCTTTCCGCAAACGAAGGGTAATCTTCGCTTCAGTGCAAACCAAAAGGCCCAAGTACAGTCAATCACACTATACTTGGGTCAGAAAAGATGAGTCATTCACCACTATTTCCGTCGCGCTTTTGAAATGCGCTCCTCCAATAGCGGTAAATAACTTTCGAAAAGTGGCACCTTTTTTTGACAGAGACCTTTCTCCAACAGACATTACGTCCATTTTCCATATGATTGGAGTGAGGCATTCTAAGAGCCGAACGGAAATCATGTGGAAAATGTCATGATATATTGACCAGGCTGTCAACTGTTTTTAGAAGCGAATCATTTCCCTTGTGATCTTTTTCAAAGAATCTGCACCGCACATCACCATAGTGTCTTCCAATTCACTTCCTATTTTATCTATGTAGGTCCTGACACCGTCAGAACCCCCTCCATATACGGCAGTCACGAACGGCCGGCATATGAGAACACCGTCTGCTCCCAGGGCCAGGGCTTTAAACACGTCAGTGCCGGAACGGATTCCGCCGTCGACCAGAATTTTCATGGATCCTTCTACTGCATCCGAAATCTCTTTCAGTACTTCTGCAGTAGAAGGACACTGATCCAGCACACGTCCCCCGTGATTGGAGACTACGATGGCTTTGGCACCTGCCTCTTTCGCTTTTAAGGCACCTCTCACAGTCATCACACCTTTGACGATGAAAGGAAGATTGGTCTCTTTCATGATTTCAGCTAATTCTTGCTCTGACTTTCGTCCGGCAGGCGGCGTCATATTTTTAAGAAAAGGAAGGCCTGCCGCATCCACATCCATAGCCACAGCAAAAGCACCGCAGCTGTGTACCTGTGCGAACTTTTCCCGGATCGTCTGAAGATTCCACGGCTTGACGGTAGGGACACCCAGTCCGCCGGTTTTCCGGATTGCTTCTGTTGCGGCGCACATCACTTCCGGATTGGTTCCGTCACCGGTAAAAGCTGCAATTCCCGCATCGGCACAGGAAGAGACCAATACTTCATTGTATGTGACATCAGTGTATTTTTCGCTGTAATGGAGATTCACAGCCCCTGCCGGACCTGCAAAGAACGGATAGCGAAAAGTTTTTCCGAACAGTTCAAGGCTGGTATCAGCGGGCAGGTTTTCGCACAGGGTATCCATATTGACACGAATTTCCTGCCATTTTTGATAATTGCGGATGGCTGTATCACCGCTTCCTTTTGCTCCGGGCCCCGGTATCTGATTTCTGCAGGCCCTGCCATTGCATACTGAACAGGCCTTGCAGTATGGTCCCATACAGTTTCTGGCCGTCTTCAAAATTTCTTCATATTTCATATGATCCTCCAATCTTTGATTGCCGATATTACCGTTTTGCTCTGCGATATCCCGCAGCCTGTGCTTCCTTCTCGCTTTTAAACTTCACAAGATATTTTGAGGTTTTCATTTTTTCATAATCCCTCTGTCCTGGGCAGTGATAAACCTTAGATCTTGAGTTGCCGCAGATATAGACGGATTCATTGTGATGGCTCTGGCCGCTTTCGGCATGTCGTTTTTTCTTTGAAGCGGCTGTCTGAGTCTCTGTATTCTGTGCTTTTTTGCTTTTCCCTGTTTTATAGTCAATGGAGACTCCAGGCTGTACGTTATATACGAAGACATTAAATTCAATATCCTTTCCTCTGTCTTCCACAGACATAGCTTCCATCTGAACGCCTTTTGCGACCAGGTCTTCTTCCTCATAAACAGGAGTGACCCGGTACAAAACGTGATTTCCGGTCTCTTTGACATAGTCGGCTACCATATCTTCAAATGGCAGCATTCCGTCTACATTCATCGCACGGGTTCCGGTAATCAGGTTCTTTTCGTTTGCATTTTCGCCGGTGAGCTGATAGCCGATCAAATGACAGCGGTTATAGAGGTATTTTCCGTCCACATTGCTGTATTTGACAGTATGCCATCCGGTAGGTTTGACCATTCCGATGGCGCCTCTTTTTTTCGTGGGCATGATATCTTTTCCTATGTTTGCCTGGGCAGTGCCGCATCTTCCGAGAGAATCCAGTTTGCTGTATGACTCGTAAGATTTGGTCTTTAATTCCCTGGATTGAAATTCAGGCCGGCTGCCGTTGAGTTCCACATACATCTTCCCCGAATAATCAGGGATATTGTTTACGGATATGTTCTTTTGTGAGGAATTGGAGGCGGTCTGAACCTCGGTTTCCGCTGTGTGGCTGCCCGGCTGTTTTTCTTTCGAACTGTCCTGGCATGCTGTCAGGCCAAAGGCCATGAACAGTGCGAAAAGTAAGATAGAAATTCTGTTCCTTAATTTCATATTTCGTAATCTCCTTTTATATATCTTTCTTTTGTGATGCTGTGAGAGGATCCCTCCAGCTCTTCAAGCTCTGCGAGATTCCAGAGCGATAAGTCCAGATCAAAATACGTGTCTGCCGGATAAACTTTGTTCCAGCGGAATATGAAAAGTTCCCGGATCTTCTCTTCATCCTCTTTCACAGAGCAGGTTTCCAAGAGACAATAGTCATCTGCTTTTGCCCGGGATAAAAAATCTTCACAGACAACTGCATTTTTAAAGTCTTTATATAGTTCATAGGTGTAGAAATTCATATACAGCTTTGAATCTTTTGTCATAGCTTTGATAAAATCTCTTAATCTTCGGTCCTGGCTCTGTCTTCTTTTATTGAAACAAAGTCCGTTTTTATTGTCCAGACAAACAATCAATTTCATAATCTAAGATGTCTCTCCTTTCTCCGGCAGTGTCATTCGGCGCGCAAATACATCAAGCCCCTCAAAGAGTGAGGGGCTTGATAATTATATTCTCATGTACTGTTTTTACTTCTCTTTTTCTTCAATAACCTGCTTGATCAGTTCTACGGTCTGGTCAATGCCCAGAAGGCTGCTGTTGATACAGAAGTCATAGGCCTTTGCATCGCCCCACTTATTAGAGCTGTAATAGTTGTAATAGCTAGCCCGCTGCTTATCCTTTTTCAGAAGCGCTTCCTTGCTTTTCGCCTTGGGGATCTCATATACTTTTTCAATCCGTTTGATACGGTCTTCAAAAGGAGCGTGGATAAAAATGCTCAGGCAGTTATCAAAGTCTTCCAGGGCATAATCAGCGCATCTGCCGACGAAAATGCAGGGACCTTTGCTGGCAATGTCTTTAATGGTGTCAAAGGCAGCCAGAAATACTTTGTGGTTCAGCGGAAGATCAAAGGAATTGGCGTTATATCCCAGAGAATAGGGGTCCATAACCAGGGAGTATAAAAAGCTTGTGGTCGGTTTCTCATCAAAGCTTTCAAAGATTTCCTCACAGATTCCGCTCTCCTTTGCTGCGACTTTTAATAATTCTCCGTCATAAAAAGGAATACCAAGATCTTCGGCAAGCTTTTTCCCGATCAGGTGCCCGCCGCTTCCATACTGTCTTTCAATCGTAATAATCGTTTTTGTAGCCATATGAACCGCTCCCTTCTTTTCAGTAACTTCGTTTAAGTTATCTTTATTATAACGCATCTCGGCAAAAAAGTATACCCGCAGGGCACACAGGTATTTAAATGAGCCCTTGTTCTATTACCCAATCTCTTGCAAATAGCGCGTCTTCCTTCATTTGCCTCGAAAGGCAGTCAAGGGATTCAAACTTCATTTCCGGGCGTTTAAAACAAAGAAGTTCAACAGATATTGGTTTATGATATATATTCTTATCAAAATTTAAAATATACGTTTCAACCCCCATATGTTTTTTTCCTTCGATCGTGGGTTTGACGCCTATATTGCTGATTCCGTAATATACCTGATTTTTGATCGTAATCCTCGATACATAAACTCCGTTAGGGGGAAGCAGCTTTTCAGGATTTGGAATTTGATTGGCAGTGGGAACTCCTAAGATATCTTTTCCCATATGATTGCCCTGCACGACGGGTCCATAAACCAAAAAAGGGGATGAGAGCAGGCTGTTGGCCTCCTCGATCCTTGCCTCTCTGAGCAGGCTGCGGATGCGGCTGCTTGAGACAATTCCTCCGTTCAATTCAAGTTTTGGAATTACGATCAGTTTAAAATCGTATTCTTTCTGCATCTCCTTCAAGAGTTCTACATTTCCCTGACGCTTGTATCCGAAGCCGCAGTCGTCTCCCACCACAAGAATTTTCATTCCGACCTTTTTGATCAGGACTTCTGTCACGAAATCCCTCGGAGAGAGCTTAGAGAATTCTTTGGTAAAAGGATGCTCAATTAAGACGTCCATCCCCTTTTTTGCCAATAAGCGCTCCTTTTCTTCTTTAGAATAGATCATGTGATAATTTTCGGATTTCAGGGTATTGACCGGAGGACGGTCAAAAGAAAATACAACAGTCTGGTATCCCTGTTTTTTGTATTCCAGCAGCTGGTCAAAAATAAGCTGATGGCCCCTGTGCAGTCCGTCAAATTTACCAAGCGCTACCGCAGAGTTATGAAATTGAAAGTTCTCCGTTTGATGTATGTATTCCATAGTGCTCCTTTCAGTAAAATAATTTATCCGGAAAGTACATTTTTTTCTGATCTTTCCAATCATACACCCCGATAAAACAGCCGTCCTCATCATAAATCCTCAGCCGCTGTTCATCGCCGCAGGAGGATGTAAAACACTCTGATTTTAAGGGGTTGCCATTATAGAGGATTTTTTCATATTGTTTTTTTACCGTTTGACAGGGAAGGCTCATAAACACCTGATCCGGAGGAATGACAGCCTCCATAAGCCGATTTTCCTTGACCAGCTTCTCAACCTCATCCAGAGTATGGCTGTCTTTTTTGTGAAATCCGCTGGCCGCAGTGCGCTCCAAACTGGTCATACAGGCACCGCACCCCAGTTTTTCGCCGATGTCGCGTCCAAGGCTCCGTATATAGGTGCCTTTGCTGCAGACAACGGTCATGGTAAACTCAGGGAGACAAATCTCTAAATTTTTGATTTCATAGATCGTAACGGGTCTTGCTTTTCGCTCAATTACTTTACCCTCTCTTGCAAGTTCGTACAGTTTTTTGCCATTTACTTTCAAGGCAGAATACATGGGAGGAATCTGATCATAGCCTCCTTTAAAAGAACAGATGGTTTTTCGCACCTTGTCCTCGGAGACAGAAATGTCTGATTCTCTCAAAGTCTCTCCCCAGATATCTTCCGTATTAGTTGTGAGGCCGAGACGGAAGACTGCCCTGTATTCCTTTTTCGTATCCGTGAGCATATCGCACAGCTTGGTAGCCTTTCCAAGACAGACAGGAAGCACACCGGTGGCCTGGGGGTCCAGGGTGCCGGTGTGTCCGATTTTCTTTTGTTTTATGATTCCCCGGAGCTTTGCCACTACATCATGAGAGGTAAAGCCGGCTTCTTTGTAAATATTTAAGATACCGTGTATCATAAGCACCTCTATAATTGTTCTCGGATTTTTGAAAGGACAATGCCGGTCACTTCTTCAAGTCCGGCTTTCATACTGAAGCCGGCAGCACGGACATGCCCTCCGCCGCTGAATTCTTCTGAGATTGCAGCCACATTGACTCTGCCGTTGGAACGCATGCTGACCTTATAGGTATCTTTGTCCAAAGCGTACAGAAATACCGCAGCTTCTACCCCTTTTGTAACTCTCATCTGGTCGATTATCCCGTTGGTGTCCCCGGAATCAGCACCGAGGGCCTGCATTTCATCTTCATTCAGGTAAGAAAGAATGATCTGGCCTTCTTCATAAAGCCGGCTGTTTAATAGTGCCTGTCCCAACACGCGGTTCTGTACAAACGTTTTCTGATAAAAGGTTTCATCGATGACTCTGGATGTATTGATTCCTTTGGAAATCAGTCTGCCGGCGTACTCCATTGTCTGCTTCGTCGTATTGGAATGCTTAAATACACCGGTGTCATGGACGATACCGGTATACAGGCAATAGGCACAGGATAAAGAAATACGGTCCGGTTCAAATAACTCATACAGCACTTCGCAGGTGGCACTGGCCTGGGGTTTTAAAATATACTCCTGACCGATTCCTTTGCTGCTGATGTGGTGGTCGATACAGAACGTCTTTGCCGCGCGTTCATACATGGACAGATACGGTTCGATCCTGTCCAGAGAACTGCAGTCCAGGACAAAGAACAAGTCATAGGATTTATGTTCGGCCTCCTGTTTCACTGAATCAGCCCCGGAAAGAAAGAGAAACTCCGGAGCAATGGACTCAAGATAAACTGTAACAGATTTCCCGGGATAATTATCCAAAATGTACTGCCGAAGCCCCAGGCAGCTCCCGATGCAGTCACCGTCCGGATGGATATGGCCGGTGACTGCAATGGTGTCTGCGGCTTCGATGGATGATATGAATTCATTCATAGTGCTTCTCCTATTTGTTCAGCTCGTCAATTTTTTTTGACATTTCAACACCATATTCAATGGAATCATCCAAAATAAAAGTGATTTCCGGGGTATTCCTAAGATTAATGGAATGTGCCAGCTCCCTGCGGATATAGCCAACCGCACTTCTGAGGCCGTTAAGGGTATCCTCTTTGGCTTTCTGGTCTCCAAGGACACTGATATAAGCCTTACACTGTTTTAAGTCCGAGGTCACAACCGCATCCACAACAGATGTCATAGGAGCGATGCGGGGATCTTTAATTTCCCGACTGATGATACGGCTCAGTTCCCGCTGTACCTCCCCGTTGATTCTAGTATTCTTAATGCTGTTCTTTCTCATGGTTTTCCTCCTGTAAAGAAGGCTTATCTAGGGATCTCTTCCATTATATAGGCTTCAATCTGATCGCCTTCTTTAATATCATTATAATTTTCAAGCACAAGGCCGCACTCAAAGCCGGTCTTGACTTCTTTTACGTCGTCATTGAAACGCTTGATAGACGCGAATCCGCCTTCGTGTACGACGATACCGTCACGGATCAGTCTGGCAGTGCTGCCTCTCTGAATGATACCGTCGAGGATATAGGATCCTGCGATGGTTCCGACTCCGGATGCCTTGAATGTCTGGCGTACTTCGGCGTGGCCGATGACTTTCTCCACATACTCCGGCTCCAGCATACCCTTCATGGCCGCTTCGATATCTTCGATAGCGTTATAAATGACACGGTACAATCTCAGATCGACTTTGTCTCTCTCGGCAGCATCTTTAGCGGTTGGGTCCGGACGGACGTTAAATCCGATGATGATGGCGTTGGATGCAGATGCAAGCATAACGTCAGATTCCGTGATCGCGCCGACTCCTCCGTGGATGACTTTGACGGCTACTTCATCGTTAGAGAGCTTGGAAAGACTCTGCTTTACAGCCTCCACCGATCCCTGAACGTCTGCTTTGACGATGATATTTAAATCTTTTACGCTTCCTGCCTGGATCTGGTCAAAGAGATCATCCAGAGAAAGCTGTGATTTTGTCTCTGAGAGCATTTTTTCTCTGCCGTATGCAATGAATTTCTCTGCCGTTGAACGGGCTTCTTTTTCATTGTCCATGGCCATGCAGACTTCTCCTGCAAACGGAACTTCGCTGAGCCCGAGAATCTCAACCGGAGTTGACGGTCCGGCAGTTTTGACACGTTTTCCTTTGTCATCAATCATAGCACGGACTTTTCCGTGAGCACTTCCGACTGCGATGGCATCTCCCACATGGAGAGTTCCTTTCTGAACAAGTACGGTAGCGACCGGACCGCGTCCTTTGTCGAGTTCTGCCTCGATGACAATACCTCTTGCCTTACGCTTCGGATTTGCTTTCAGCTCCAGAACTTCGGCTGTGAGCGAGATCATATCAAGAAGATCGTCGATTCCCTCTTTGCTGTGTGCGGATACAGGACAAAAGATTGTCGTACCGCCCCAGTCTTCCGGAATCAGTTCATACTCTGTAAGTTCCTGTTTTACACGCTCAATATTTGCACTTTCCTTATCGATCTTGTTGATGGCAACGATGATCTCAACACCGGCAGCTTTGGCATGGTTGATTGCCTCGATTGTCTGCGGCATGACACCGTCATCTGCGGCTACTACAAGGATTGCGATATCGGTGGACTGGGCACCGCGCATACGCATGGATGTGAAGGCTTCGTGTCCCGGTGTATCCAGGAATGTGATTGTTCCGCTCTCTGTCTGTACCGTATAGGCACCGATATGCTGGGTGATCCCTCCGGCCTCACCGGCAGTGACACGGGCGGATCGAATCGCATCCAGAAGAGAGGTTTTACCGTGATCAACGTGTCCCATAACGCACACAACCGGCGGTCTGGTCACAAGATCCTTTGTATCTTCTTCGTCTTCATCTTTTAACAGCTCTTCGATGACGTCTACGGTCTCTTCTAACTCAACGATGCGGTCATACTCTAAAGCGATCTCTTCTGCACGTTCAAAATCCAATTCTGTGTTGAGGTTCACAAGTCCGCCTCCGGAGATCAGAAGTTTTTTGATGATGTCATTTGCAGGGATGTGGATCGCTTCCGCAAACTCTTTTAAGGTGAGGATCTCAGGAATTTTTACTGGTTCACTTGGATCATATTCTGGCTTCTTTACCGGATCCGGCTTGATAAAAGCTCCCGGTCCCGTCTTTTTCTTCTTCTGGGTATTTTGATTTTTATTGTTGAACTTATTGTTTCTGTTCTTTTTGTTGTTCTTGTTAAACCTATTGTTTTTATTATTCTTCCCATTCTGTCCGTTATTATTGGAAAATTTCTGAGAATTCTGCGGATTTTCTTTCTTCAGCACTTTCTTCTGAGTTCCCTGATTCTGGCCCGCTTCTTTTTCCTTCGGCTGCCTCTCAGGCTTTTTGCCCGTACGGTTCTGATTCTGAGTATTCTGAGGCCTCTGTTGTCCCTGCTGATGCTGACCCCTGTTGCCGCGCTGCTGGTCTCGGCCCTGCTGATTCCTTGGCTTTTCCTGGCAGTTCTCCGGTTTATTCTCTTTCTTCACCGGTTTTTCTTCCTTTTTTACTCCAAGGGCCTTGTCAATGACCGCGATCTGGGAGTCTTCCACCGTACTCATATGATTTTTTACTTCGATATTATTTTTTTTCAATATTTCAATGATTTCTTTGCTCTGTTTATTATATTTCTTTGCTATCTCATGGACTCTAGTTTTTGCCATAGATTGCACCTCCATTATTCAATTTTACTATTTTCGAGTTTCCCGCGAATGGCCTTTGCAAATCCCTGATCTTCCACAGCTACCGCCGCACGAAATTCTTTTCCGATGGCGTGGCCAAGTTCGCTTCTGTCGCTGAAAAAATACAGCGGCACATGATAGTATTCGCACATATTCCGGTACATCTTTTTCGTATTTTCGGAAGCATCATTGGCCGCAAGGACCATGCATGCATGGCCGGATTTTACGGATTTTTCTACCGCAAATTCTCCGCTTACCAAATTTCTCGATCGGGCTGCTAATCCGAGAAGAGACAGAATTTTATGATTCAAGATCCATCATCTCCTTTTCCAGCGCGCCATAGACTTCCTCGGAAATCGATGTCTTAAAAGAACGATCAAGACCTTTTGACTTTCTCGCTTTTTTCAGGCAGGAGAGAGAACGGCAGATATAAGCGCCGCGTCCGTTGGACTTGCCGGTGGGATCGATGAAGATATCTCCATCCTTGGGTTTTACCACTCTAACAAGGTCTTTTTTCGCTTTTGATTCCTGACATCCAATGCATTTTCTCATCGGAGTTTTCTTGTTCATATACGATCACATCCTAAATTTTATTCGTCAATATATTCAGATTCTTCGGAAAGGAGCTCATCTTCCACGGCATTTTCATCATCGTAAGCCATGGATTCATCTGCCATTTCTTCGGATTCGTAATCTTCATAACCTTGGAGTTCCTCTTCTTCCTCAGCCTGAGATTCACTTTTGATATCGATTTTATAGCCGGTCAGCCTTGCAGCGAGTCTTGCGTTCTGCCCCTCTTTTCCGATAGCCAGTGATAACTGATAATCCGGAACGACAACCTGAGCACTTTTTTCCTCCACGTCTACGGATACAGATACAACCTTAGACGGACTCAGCGCATTTTCGATATAGACACAAGGATCTTCATTCCAGTTGATGATATCGATCTTTTCACCTTTTAAGTCATTGACGATCGCGTTGACTCTGGCACCGTTCATGCCGACACAGGCACCGACAGGATCTACGTTTGGATCATTGGACCAGACGGCAAGCTTTGTTCTGGAACCGGCTTCGCGGACGATGTTCTTAATCTCTACGATGCCGTCCTGGATCTCGGCTACCTCTTTTTCAAAAAGACGCTTTACAAGATCCGGATGTGTACGGGACACTAAGATCCGGGGTCCGCGGTTGGTGTCTTTTACTTCTACAATGTAAAGTTTGATCCGTTCCGTGGGCTGGAATACTTCGCCTCTGATCTGTTCGGACTTCATCAGAAGTGCATCTGTCTTGTCATCCAGGCTGACACTGACGTTTTCGCCGACATAGCGCTGTACCACGCCTGTGACAATGTCTTTTTCCTTGCAGTAAAAATGATCAAAGACAACTCTTCTTTCTTCTTCTTTGATCTTCTGTACAATGACACTTCTGGCGTGCATAGCAGCAATTCTTCCAAAATCTTTCGGTGTTATCTCCACGCGGACAATATCACCCAGCTCATATTTAGGGTCCATTGCTTTTGCTTTGGCAAGACTGATCTGGAGCGCCGGGTCAAAATCTTCCCCGTCTGCGGTTTCCACGACTTCTTTTTCTGCATATACGACAATATCTCCGGTCTCACGGTCCATATTGACCACCACATTGTCTGCATTTCCAAAGTCTCTTTTGCATGCAGCAACCAGGGAATTTTCAATCGCTTCCATAATGACGTCTTTATCAATATGCTTTTCTTTTTCTAACTGGTTTAATGCATCAATTAATTCACTCATTTTTTCTGTTGTCCTCCTTTAAAAATCTAATGATAAACGGGCGGATGCCACACTTTTTGTTTCAAATTCCTGATCGGTGCCGTCGATCGAGAGTATGATTCTTTCCTTTGAATATTCTTTTAATATACCGGTAAACTCTTTTTGTTTGTCGATGGCTTTATATAATTTAATGTCCACAGACTGCCCGATACTTCTCTGAAAGTCTTTTTCCTTTTTTAAAGGCCTTCCAAGACCCGGGGAGCTGACTTCCAGAATATATGCGTCTTTGATGAAATCATCGGCGTCCAATTTGGCCTCCAGTGCCCGGCTGATCAGCACACAGTCATCGATACTGATGCCTCCCTCTTTATCCGCGTAAATCCGCAGATACCAGTTGGCACCTTCTTTTACATACTCCACATCAACAAGTTCAAAGTGGTTTTCATCGATGATCGGTGTCACAAGTTCTTCTGTTTTTTGTTCAATCTCTGCTTTTCCTGCCAAGTTGCCCTGCCTCCTTTTCTGCGCAAACAATAAGAGTGGACTTGCGTCCACTCTTTAAGTTAATGCTTTATGTTATTGATTATTATAACACTTTCATTTACAGAATACAAGGGTTTGTGTCGGAATCTTGTTTTTACCTTGAGTTTTGAATGAAATCAAAGATCAAACAGTGACAGCTGGGTAATCTCCGGCTCTTTTTTTCCTGCGGTCTCTTTTGCCGTATATTGCTGCGGCAGGTCCGCGAGAAATTCGGAAGATTCTTTTCTTGTAAGAAGGATTAGTTCTTCTTTTGCCCTGGTCATGCCTACATAGAACAGACGTCTCTCCTCTTCCTTATCTGCATGGTGAGCAGGTGATTCCAGCGGTATACTGCCCTGTTTTGTTCCGGCGATGAACACAACCGGAAATTCCAGTCCTTTGGACCCGTGGAGAGTCATCAGGGTGACAGCATCTGACGTATATTCCTTTTCACCGCTTCTTTTTATATCCCCTTCTGTTCCCAGCAAAAGATTGGACAAAAAGGATGCCATATCTTTATGAAACAGAGTCATCTTGTACAGACTGAGAAGGGATTCATCATCCAAAAGACCGTTCTTTTCCATCCAGAGCTTTAAAACCTCTCCTGGAGACTCTTTTTTCAAAAGCTGTTTGAATTCTTTTTCTAAGGTTCCGCAGTCAGGAAAAGCGTTCAGTGCGATCTGAAGAGCCTTCGTATCCTTTTCATCGAGAAGAAACCGAAAAAATGAAGTTGTACCTTTTACCTTTTCTTCCTCAAGAAAACTATCCTGTCCTGTGATGACGCATGGAATACTCTCCTGTCTTAAACATTTTTCTATGGCTCTGGCCTGATGGTGGGTTCTGTATAATACGGCAATTTCTCCAAAACCTCTGGGATGTTCCGTTTTTAAGGCATAATTCTGGGCATCCATCATATCCATGCCGCCGGTGAGCCTGTTGATTTCCTTTGCAATAAAAATGGCCTCGGACCAGTCATTGGAGGCAGTGACCAGACGGACTGGTTTCCCGGGTTCACGGACGGCAGAAAGACAGCGTTTGTTTCCCGGATTCCGGCTGATCACCTGAAGGGCAGACTCCACGATTTCAGGTGTTGAACGGTAATTTTTCTTCAGATAAATTTCATACAGATCCGGAATTTCTTCTTTCAGCCGTGCAAAACATCTGGAATCAGAACCCCGGAAACCATAGATCGACTGGTCCGGATCTCCAATGACAAATAATTCTTTCCCGTTTTGGTTCCAGAAAAGCACCAGACGGAATTGTATGTCGTTGATATCCTGGAATTCATCCACGAGAAGATAAGAAAACTGAGAGGTTTGTAAAACCGGGGATTCTGCCTGTGAAAGCACACGAAGAAGCAGGTCATCAAAATCTGTAAGACCCATTTCACTCATGATTTCCTGAAAACAGTCTGCTTCATCATTCGTCAGACGCTCTTCCATCGGCACATTGTTTTTAAAATTGGATATCTGTTTTAAAAAGTCCTTTGGCTTCTTATCTGAATCTAAACGGTTCAGGGCTTCTTTGGCAGTTTCAAGAAGTTCCGCTTCATCGGCGAGGATAATGTCCTCACCCTGCTGTTTCAGAAGCTGAAGGCAGATAGAATGAAAGGTGCCGATGGTCATATCTTTGACAGCCCGTTTTCCTCCAAGCCTTTTGGCAAGCCGTTCTCTCATCTCCGCTGCCGCCTGGTTTGTAAAGGTAACGGCTGTGATCTGAGACGGAGATACGTTCCTCTCCTTCACAAGATAAGCTATCTTGTCTACCAGGGTTTTCGTTTTTCCTGTTCCCGGTCCCGCGATGACCGCAACAGCTCTGTTCTCAGCAGTGACCGCTTCCTGCTGTTCTTTGTTGATCCCTGTATCTTTTCCTTCAAGGCCGTCTGTTTCCATGACAGTTTCTTTTTTCACAGGTCTGATTTTTTTCTTCTTTTTCCCGGGCTCGGCTGCGGCGGCAATACCAAGAGAATCAAAAAGTGTCATCTGGCCGTTAATGATATCCATCTCGTCCTTTTCGATGAGATGGATTTTTCCGTATTCTCCGTCATATCCGGGGTCGCGCCGGACTTCTCCCCGTCTTAAACGCCGGATTCCTTCCTCTACACAGGCTCCCGCACTGTGTCTTATATCCTCAAAAGGTACTTCTCTTAAAATAGAAAACTCCGGTCCAAGCTCTGAGAGCATTTTTTCAAACTGCGCATTCACCTTTTTCCCGCCGGCCGACATTCCCGTAGATGCGGCAATGACTTCCGGAAGTGGTACGAGGCTTTCAAAGGGCTTTGCGTCAGGGCGGAGATAATCTTCGGGCCTGTCCGCCAGCTGTTCTACCCGGTGCTGGACTCCGATGGTGATTTTTTTCCCGCAGACCGGACAGATGCCGCCATATTCCTTTGTCTCTGACGGAGTCAGCACAAGACCGCATTTTCGGTGTCCGTCAAAGTGATATTTTCCTTCTTCCGGGAAAAATTCGATCGTTCCGTAAAGGCCCTGTCCGGTCTGGATGGCTTTCGTGAGTTCCGGATAAGAAAGTTCAATGTCCATGAGATTGGCTTCCCGCCCAAGCTTTGCCGGAGAGTGGGCATCTGAATTTGAGATCAGCTGGAAGGAGTCCAGCGCTGAAAGCCTCCAGTTCATAGGAGGATCGGAGGACAGGCCTGTCTCTAACGCATGGATATGGGGCGTTAAGTCTTCAAAACATTCCTCGATCGTATCAAACCCCGAAAAGGCTCCGAACAGTGAGAAATGAGGAGTCCATATATGGGCAGGCACCAGTACTGCATTTGGAGAAATGTCCAGAAGAATCTCTAAGAGATCCCGGCTGTCCAGACCAAGGATCGGCCTGCCGTCGGAATGGATATTGCCGATGGTCTCAAGTTTTGCAGAAATCTTATCTGCGGTTTCGAGTCCCGGAAGAAGGATCAGGTTGTGGACTTTCCTTGTCTTTCCGTTCTTTTTATAGATAGAACTGATCTCCCCGGTAACGACAAAGCGCGGACTCTGGCTGTCCGGAGCGATCCCGTCTTTTATTCGGAACTCTTCCTTAAGGATGTATAATCCTTCTTCCGCAGGTTCTAATTTTTCCCGTAACTCGTCCCTCCACGCCTGATGAGTAAAATCACCGGTTCCTACAATATGAATCCCTTTTTTTCTGGCCCAGAGATCCAGATGTTCCGGATCACACTCTTTGCTTGTTGCCCTGGAATATCTGGAGTGGATATGTAAATCTGCAATGTACATCGTATTCTCCTTCTTTCGTAGTGTTTTATCCTGACATAAAACATTCTTTTCTATGTAAGAACAAAACAGACAATCTGCTGATTATCTGTTTCTAGTGACTGATTATGAAATTATTTGCAGAATCTGATGGAATAAAGATAAAGCAAAGGGAAGACGAAGCCTCCCAGGCTTGTAGCTGTAAATCCATTGACAAAGAAATTAAAAATAAAAATGAATACAGCGGCGGCTACGAGCGCAATGGCAAGCTGAAAGCAGGTTTCTCCAAATTCAAAATGTTTGGCTGCTTTTAAACCGTAAACTCCGCAAACGATTTCAAGCATCCCGAAGATAATGCAGACTATGAGGTACACGGTTAAAATCCCGCCGCTTAGCTTGACCTGCTCCATAGCCATCTTCATCAGATTGCCGCTTGTCATCAGGGTGACATTGGTCACAAGGTTTAAGATTCCGGCTAACAGCAGAATGATGCTCATGATCGTCAGCATCACATTTCTCTTTTTATTCATATGTTTCTCCTAACTTGTAATAATGAAATTATTCTATCACAGAATGTTTTGGAAATCAAACATTCTGTCTGTAAACCATACGCAGCAGTCGGAATAAGAGAAATCCCAAGAGGTTTGCAATGACGATGCTCGCACCGGCCGGTGCAGAAAAGAAATATGATGCCGACAGACCGATACAAAAACATATGACAGAGAGGAAACCGGAACAGATCACAACTCCCCGGAAGCTCTTAAACATCTGCATGGCCGTCAGCGCAGGAAAGATGACCAGGCTGGAAATGAGCATAGCCCCCATCATTCTCATGCCGATAACAATCGTGACGGCGGTCAGGATTGCAAGCAGCGAATTATAAAAGGAGACATCCACTCCTGATGCCCGCGCAAAACTTTCATCAAAGGTGACAGCAAAGATCTTATGATAACAAAAAAGAAACAAAATGAGGACTGCTACACTCAGCAGAACACTTAGCCGTACATCTTCTCTGCTCATAGCCAGAATGCTTCCAAACATATAACTATATACATCCATATTCATGCCGGTAGTGAAGGAAGTCACCAGGACTCCGGCAGCCAAAGCCGATGCCGACATGACAGCGATGGCCGCATCGCTGCTGATCCGGCTGCTCTCAGTCAGCTTCAGGAGAAAAAATGCGGCAATGACAACGACCGGAATCGAGAGTTTCAAAGGAGCAATCCCGAAAGCGACTGCGATGGAAAGCGCTCCGAAGGACACATGAGACAGTCCGTCTCCGATCATAGAGAATTTTTTCAGTACAAGGCTTACACCGAGCAGGGCTGCACAGAGGGAAATCAAAATTCCCACGATGAAAGCACGGATAATAAAAGGATAAGAAATCATTTCTTTAAACAATTCCATGAACAGCACCTCCATTCATTTCACGAAAATGTTCAGAACGGCGGTATTCTGAAACACTGCCGAAGAAGTAATCCTCATGCCGGATGTGGAGGATTTCATCCGCATCCTTTAAGGCATTGGACAAGTCGTGGGAGACCATCAAAATTGCGATGCCCTCATTTTTGTTGAGTTCCTTCAGCAAGATATAGAGTTCTTTTGCGGCACCCGGGTCCAGACCTGTCACCGGCTCGTCCAGGACCAGCAGCTGATCGGTTGCGCATAAGGCTCTTGCCAGCAGGACTCTCTGCTGCTGGCCGCCGGAAAGCTCCCGGTAGCATGTTTTGAAAAGCTCCGGAATACCAAGCTTCTCTAACTGCTCCATGGCAGTGGATTTTTCTTTTTTCGTATAAAAAGGCCTTCGCTGTTTTCGGCTTAAAAAACCTGACAGAACCACTTCCAGGGCAGTTGCCGGAAAGTTTTTCTGCATTTCCGTCTGCTGTGGGAGATATCCGATGCCTTTTCCCGAAAGACTGCGCTGGATTTTCCCGGAGACAGGGCGCACAAGACCCAGCAGCGTCTTGATAAACGTGCTCTTACCGGAGCCATTTTGTCCGATGACAGAGACATAAGCCCCCTGTTCTATTTTCATATTTAAGTCTTTTACGATGACATGTCCGTCATATCCAAGATCTACATGACTGCACGTAATAATGGAAGTCATTCTCTCAGTCCTTTCTCCAGATTTTTCACATTTTTCTCCATCAGATCCAGGTATGTGACGCCCTGGTCAAACTGACGTTTTGTCACGGTATGGCAGGAATAAAACGGTATATTCTCAGCACCGGATGCTTCACAGATCACATCCGCGATCTTACTGCTTCCAAAGTCCATATGATAGATGACTGGTATTTTTTCTTTCTTTACCAGATCAATCAGATAAGAAAGCGTCCTGGAACTAGGCTCCGATTCCTCGCTGCATCCCGGGAATGCCGCCCTGTAAGAGAGACCGTATGCTTCGGTAAAATAGCGCATCGGGAATTTATCTCCGAAAACCATAAGCTTACGTTTCCCATGTTTTACTGTCTCTCTGAAGTCCCGGTCCAGTTTTTTGAGCTTTTTTAAATAATCCTTTGTATTCTTCTCATAAAAATGGGCGTTTTCTGGATCTTCCTTAGATAAGACAGCACATATTTTTTTAACAATAATCTGTGCGTTCACAGGGGATGTCCAAATGTGTTCGTCATATTCTGTTTCCCTTTCTTCTTCCCTGGGAAGGCTCATCCCCTCTGTTACCTCTTCTTCTACTGGATTAACCGAGTCCATAAAGGCATAAGAAACTTGTCCGTTGTTTTCCTGGGATTTCTGTATTTTTTGGACCCAATATTCCATTGCTCCGCCGTTATAGAAAAAAATATCGGCCTTCTGTATGCTGATCAGATCGGCCGGAGTCGGTTCAAATGTATGACTGTCTTTGCCCGCAGTGACGATCATTTTGAGGTTTACTTTATCTTTCCCAATCTGCCTTACAAAATCATAGTAAGGAAAAATGGTGGTTACAACATTCAGTTTTTTGGAACTGCTGTCGAATTCTTTACCGGTGCCACATCCGGATAATGCGGACATGCAGACAGTAAGACACAGCAGAAAGACAATCCATCGTTTCACAGGCATGTTCCTTTCTCTATATTATCTAATTGAATATAATAGCAGGAAAAAATTTGAATTGCAAATATGGAAATTTTCACGTGGTTGAATCTTTTGTCGAATTATTATATACTTATACTTCATAGGAGAAAGGGGAATGAGTTTATGAGTCAGGATACATCTACAATAAAACAGCTGAAAGCGCGCCAAAATGCGCTGCTGCACGGAATTCTCTTAATGTCTGTGCTTTTGCTTGCGGATACTTATTTGAGAACAAGGAGCTATATTCTGATTGACGGAATATGGGATAATACCTTTATTATTGTCGCTGCTTTTACTTTGATTTTTTTGGAAATGATTATAAAAGGAGCCTTTGACCTAAGCGATCCAGTCTGGACCGTTCTGGCCGGAGCCGTTGGCATCGGGAGCATTGCAGCTTTTGTCAGTCAGATATATCTCATATTTTTCAGCAAAGACAGTTTCTTTCTCATCACAGAATCAATATCCAGCAATGGATTTTTTTTGATCTGTTCCGTGCTGGGAATGCTCGTGGCTGCGGCTTATTTTATAAAGAGGAAATGTTTTTTGAGATAAAAATGCCGCTGTATAAAAGACGGAATCATATCAAATATAATGCTTGATATGATTCCGTCTTTTATTTTGACCAATTTTCCGTCCTACAACAGTTTTTTATTTTCCGAATTTGTCGATGAGTTCGATCAGTTCATCGATCTTCTCATCACCATTGTCTTCTGCCAGTGCTTCAGATATGCATCCCTTCATGTGTGCTCTTAGAATTTCTTTATTCGTCTTTCGTATGACGGCCTCTGTCGCCATGAGCTGATTGGAGATATCCATACAGTACCGGTCTTCCTCCACCATCTTTAAGATCCCGTCGATCTGTCCCCTGGCGGTTTTAAGAAGCCTTGTGATCTGAGTTTTGTCTGCCTGCATGGACCCTCCTTACTGAATACCGGTCACTTGATAACCTGCATCTTCCACTGCCTGTTTCAGTACTTCCTCACTGACCTCTTTTTCTAAGTTCACAACAGCATTTTTATCTGAAAGGCTGACCTCTGCGGCCACCCCGTCGAGTTTATTGAGTGCATCTGTCACGTGTTTTACACAGTGTTCACACATCATTCCTTCGATTGAAATCGTCTTTTTCATCTTTGTTTCCTCCTCACTTTGGCCCGGCTCATGTACTTTCACCGGTGTTTCTTTGTTTCTTATAAAACCTGGCCGGAAAAACTTCAGGCGCAGGGCATTGCTCACGACAAATACAGAACTTAAACTCATGGCTGCGGCACCGAACATAGGATTAAGCTTTAATCCGAAAAACGGATACAGACATCCGGCGGCCAGGGGAATTCCGATTACATTATAGAAAAAGGCCCAGAAGAGATTTTCTTTGATATTTTTGATCACCGCTTTGCTGAGCTGGACTGCCGCCACTCCGTCCAGCAGATCACTCTTCATCAGAACGATATCTGCGGATTCGATGGCAATATCGGTGCCGGCTCCAATAGCTATTCCCACGTCAGCTCTGGCAAGGGCCGGAGCGTCATTGATACCATCCCCGATCATGGCCACTTTCTTTCCTTCATTCTGAATTTCCCGGATCTTGGCCTCTTTGTCCTGTGGAAGCACTTCTGCGATTACACGGCTGATGCCCAGCTGTTTCTGGATTGCCTCTGCTGTTTTTTTGTTATCTCCGGTCAGCATGACGACTTCGATATCCATCTTTTCAAATTCCTGAATGGCCTGTCTGCTGGTCGGTTTTACAACATCGGCTACGGAAATCAGTCCAAGCAGTGTGCCCTCTTTTGCAAAGTAAAGAGGAGTCTTGCCCTGTGAGGCAAAAACAGTACTTTTTTCTTCCAGTTCTCCAAGAGAAACTCCTATCCGTTCCATCATTTTCAGGTTGCCGGCATAAACCTTATCACCTTTTATGGAACCTTCGATCCCTTCTCCGGGCACCGACTTAAATCCAGATACTTCATAGAGACCGGCATTGGTCTCTTCGCCAAAAGAGACAATGGCATCTGCGAGAGGATGCTCTGAAGGTTTCTCCATACTGGCGGCAAGCTTGACCAGTTCTTTTTCTTTCATGCTGCCGGAGGTTAAAATATCTGTCACCTGAGGACGTCCTTCCGTGACAGTTCCGGTCTTGTCCAGAACGACGGTTTTTATCTCATGTGCCGTCTCAAGGCTCTCCGCAGACTTGATCAGAATGCCGTTTTCTGCGCCTTTCCCGGTTCCCACCATGATTGCGGTCGGGGTGGCAAGGCCAAGTGCACACGGGCAGGAAATAACCAGGACGGCAATGGACGTAGACAGTGCGAACTCAAATGTCTGCCCGGAAAGGAGCCATATGATCCCGGAAGCCAGGGCAATGACAATCACTACGGGAACAAAAATTCCGGCGATTTTATCCGCAAGCTTTGCGATCGGCGCTTTGGAACCGGAGGCATCTTCCACAAGCTGTATGATCTGGGCAAGCGTCGTGTCGTTTCCTACCTTTGTAGCCCTGAATTTAATAAATCCCCCTTTATTGATGGATGCGCTGATGACTTTGTCTCCGGAGGATTTCTCCACAGGGATGCTTTCCCCGGTCAGAGCGCTTTCATCCACAGAAGTTATGCCTTCAAGGATGACTCCGTCAACCGGAATACTGGCTCCGGGGCGCACGATCACCGTATCACCCTCATTCAGCTCCTCCACAGGGATCTCAATCTCTTCCCCGCTTCTTTCTACAGTCGCAGTCTTCGGAGCCAGATCTAAGAGTTTGCTGATAGCCTCCGAAGTCTTCCCTTTGGACCTGGCCTCCAGATATTTTCCGACCGTGATCAGCGTCAGGATCATAGATGCAGATTCAAAATATAAATCCATGTGGTACTGATGTACCAGATGAAGATTCTGCACACCGAGGCCGTATCCCATGCGGTAAATGGCAAAGACTCCATAGACAAAGGCAGCGCCGGACCCGATGGCGATCAGGGAATCCATATTTGGAGAGCCCTTAAACAATGTTTTAAATCCCACCTGATAAAACTTCCGGTTAATATACATGACTGGGAGAACCAGGAGCATCTGGGTCAGCCCGTAAGAAACCGCGTTGTGGGTTCCGCTCAGAAAAGACGGGAGCGGAAGATTCACCATATGCCCCATGGAAATGTACATAAGCGGTATCATAAACAGGATGGATACCCAGAGTCTTCTTTTCATGCCAGTAATCTCATCATCTACGCCGATATCCCGTTTTCTTCCTGCTTCTTCCTGCTTATCATGGACAAAGGCACCGTAGCCTCCGCCGATGACAGCGCGGATAATCTGATCATCGTTTACTTCTGACTCGTCATACTCTACGGTCATGGTGTTTTGAAGCAGATTGACATTAACTTCAGCAACACCGTCTAATTTTCGGACACTCTTATCTACATGGGCACTGCATGCACTGCATGTCATGCCCGTCACATCAAATTTTTGTTTCATAACACGCCTCCTTACCACCCCCTGGGGGTATGGGTATATTATAGGTCCCGCCATAATTTCTGTCAACGATAACATTTCTCAATTAGTATTTCCCAATCCGCTTATAATATCGCCTTATACGTAGAAAAGCAGAAAAAAGCAGCTTATCTCTGCTTTTTTCTGCCTTCCATCCACTCGATGAATTTTTTTGTTAAAAGTGGGTCAAACTGTCTTCCTGACCAGCGTTTTAATTCTTTTATGATTTCTTTTTCAGAATGACGATACCTTCCGAATGGTGCATATTTCATCCGGTCATAGGTATCTAAAATTAAAAGCATTCTCGATTCCACCGGGATGCTGTCGCCTGGCAGACCATACGGATAGCCGCTGCCGTCCCAGTTTTCATGATGGTATAACACAATCTGTGCTTCTTCTTCCATATCCGGCACGGACTTCAGAATCCGGTATCCCGTTTCCGGATGACGCTTGACTTCCTGCCTTTCGTTATAGGACAGAAGGTCCCGCTTGTTCAGGACCTCATCAGAAATGGAAGCCATTCCGATATCATGTACATAGCCGAGGCCCTGGAGAAACTTGACCCGTTCGGTTTCCAGACCGAGATAAGAAGAAAACTGACCGAAAAGCCGGGACATTCTCATGGAATGCTGATGGATTTTCGGATTTCTAGTAAAGAGTGCATTGAGGATTACATCTAATGTCTCTGATTTTTTCACGGCGTTGTTTCTGAACTTCTTTCGGTACATCATATCTTCTGCGGCGGATAAAACCGTCAATATATCTTCTCCCGGACTGCTTTTTACTGCGCAGCCCCATGAGAAGGAAAGCCGGATGCCTGACAGGCTGTGCAGCTGTATCATCTCCTCTGCTCTTTTTAGAAACGATTCAGCTTCGCATAATTCTGTCCCCGGGAAAAAGGCAGCGATTTCATCTCCCCCGATCCGGGCAAAGATATAGTTTTCCTTTGCGTATGTTTTCAGAATCTTTGCAACTGTAGTGATCGCCCTGTCCCCGAAGGAATGGCCCAGGGAATCATTGATCATTTTTAAACGGTCCAGATCCAGGATTGCCGCGGAGAGGGGGAGATCATCCGTTTTATCACAGTACAGAAGATATTCATTGTAAAACATCCGGTTATAAAATCCGGTCAGTGAATCATGAATACTTTTCTCCCTTATTTTCTGCTGTTCTTTTTTCAATTCCGACACTTCTGTTACGATGCCCGCAAACAGCATGGATGCTTTGTTCTCTATACGGCCGAGGGGCTGTCCATATCGGTTGCCGGTTATGATAACCGGGATATAACTGTTCCTGCACAACATCCTGGCTTCTATTGATAAGACCTGATCCTTCTTTAAGAGACCGTGTATCATCATATCCAGTTCCTCTCTGGTGTCTTTGTCTGTCAAGTCTCTGATATTATAGCTGCACCGGTCCTGAAACGGTACAGATACCATACTGCAGAATCGGTGATTTGCATCTGCGATCCGCCCTTCCTGGTCAAATACAAGATATCCGGCCGGCGCGCTGTGAAACAGCTGCTGGTAATGCATCCGTTTCTTACGGCACTCTTCCAAATTATATTCAAGATGTTCAATCTGCTTTGTCAGTTCCTCCACAGATTGTTCTTTGCCTGTCTTTTCAAGATGAAAGTGATTTAAATTGCTCATGATCGATCCATGTCTCCCCCTTATTAAAACAAAACCCCCGAAGCCTGCCGATGCCTTCCGGCAGACATTAAAATTATTATATGAGAGATTTTCCAAAAATAGAACCGGATATGTAAAAAAACATATTCGGTTCTATCATTTCGGGGGATCAAAGGAAATTGAAACTGAGCTGATCGCTTTCTTCCAGATCTCCCATTAATCCCAATTCTTTCATCTTATCTACAACAGATTTGGGCGCCTTTGTCCGGTCACGGAAATTTTCCATAGAAGTAAATGGTTCTCCTTTAGACGCCTCTGCGGCTTCCTTGGCAGCTTTTTCTCCCATACCGTCAATGGCTGAGTAAGGAGGCATGATCTTTCCGTCAATGATCTGAAAGTCTTTTGCCTTTGCCCGGTAGATATCCAGAGGCATGAACTCAAATCCACGGGCATACATCTCATCTGCAATCTTCATTTCCCGCAGAAGATCCAGGTCTGCATTTTTCACCTCAAACTTCGGCGTGTTTTGTATCTCCTTCATCCGGTTATTCAGTTTTTCTTTTCCCATACACATGTCTTCATAGGAAAATGCTTTTGCGCGGATACTGAAATAGGCGGCATAGTAGGCGAGAGGATGAAAAACCTTAAACCAGGCAATCCTCCATGCCATCATGACATAGGCAACCGCATGTGCTTTCGGGAACATGTATTTAATTTGTTTACAGGACCAGATATACCATTCCGGCACATCTTTTTCCCTCATTGCTTCTTCCTGTTCCGGTTTCAGACCTTTTCCCTTCCGGACGCTCTCCATAATCGTAAATGACAAGGCTTCATCCAGACCCTGATTGATCAGATAGACCATAATATCATCCCTCGTACAGATGGAAGTTGAGATTGTAGCATCCCCCTCCTCGATCAGTTTCTGAGCATTGCCGAGCCATACATCTGTACCGTGGGACAGTCCTGAAATACGGACCAGATCCGAAAAGCTCTGAGGATTTGTGTCCAAAAGCATCTGAATAACGAAATCGGTTCCGAATTCCGGTATCCCGAGAGATCCGAGTTTCGTGCCTCCGATCTGTTCCGGAGTGATGCCCAGAACCTCTGTTCCGTGAAACAGAGACATGACAGATTTATCATCCAGGGGTATATTCTGGGCGTTGACTCCTGTCAGATCTTCCAGTCTGCGGATCATGGAGGGATCGTCGTGACCCAGGATATCCAGCTTTAACAGGTTGGAATCGATGGAATGATACTCATAATGGGTTGTAATAATCGGTGATCTTACGTCGTTGGCCGGACGCTGAACGGCAGTAAAGTCATAAATTTCTTTGTCATGGGGCACAACGATGATGCCGCCGGGGTGCTGGCCGGTCGTTCTCTTAACTCCGGTGCATCCTTTCGCCAGCCGTTCGATCTCACATTTTCTTTTCGATATTTCTCTTTCTTCTAAATATTTAAGGACATATCCATAGGCAGTCTTTTCCGCCAGCGTACCGATGGTCCCCGCGCGGTAGGCCTTTCCTTTGCCAAAGATCACTTCCACATATGCGTGGGCCTTACTTTGATATTCCCCTGAAAAATTAAGGTCAATATCAGGTTCCTTGTCCCCTTTAAATCCGAGGAATGTTTCGAACGGAATATCGTGACCTTCTTTGTTTAATTTTGCACCGCATTTCGGACACACCGCATCCGGCATATCACATCCGGACATACCCATCCTGGCATATTTTTTTACCTCAGGAGAGTCAAAATCCACATAATAACACTCCGGACAGATGTAGTGGGCAGGCAGAGGATTTACTTCCGTGATCCCGGACATGGTCGCCGCAAAAGATGACCCGACAGATCCTCTTGAACCTACCAGATAACCATGGTCCAGGGAATCCCATACAAGCTTCTGTGCGATGATATACATAACTGCATAGCCGTTTCCGATGATGGAATTCAGTTCTTTGTCAAGTCTGGTAGTTACGATGTCCGGCAGGTTCGGACCATAGATATCGTGTGCTTTCTTGTAGCAGATATCCCGGAGATCCCGGTCTGAGTTTTCGATGACCGGCGGACATTTATCCGGATGGATCGGAGAGATATTTTCAATCTGGTCACTGATCTTATTCGGATTTGTTATGACAACTTCTCTGGCTTTATCGCTTCCCAGATATTCAAATTCATGGAGCATTTCCTCTGTTGTACGGAAGTAGAGAGGCGGCTGGCTGTCCGCATCTTTAAATCCTTTTCCGGCCATAAGAATCGCCCGGTAAATGGAATCATCCGGATCTAAAAAATGCACATCGCAGGTAGCAGCCACAGGTTTGCGGAAGGTTTCGCCCAGCTCCACAATCTTCCGGTTGAAATTTCTGATATCCTCAAAAGAGCTGACGTTCTCATGGCGGGCAGATTCGATCATAAACTGGTTATTGCCCTCCGGCTGAATTTCCAGGTAATCATAAAATTCAACAATCTTTGCGATTTCTTCCTCAGACCGCTGATCCACGATGGCACTGTACAGTTCGCCGGCTTCACATGCTGATCCGATGATCAGCCCTTCCCGGTACTTATTGATCAGGGATTTGGGCATTCTGGGGCGTCGGTTAAAGTACCGGACGTGAGATTCCGACACCAGGCGGTTTAGGTTGACTCTTCCGGTGTTATTTTTGACGAGAATGATCCCGTGATAGGTACGGCCTTTTTTAATGAAGTCTTCGGAACCTGCAACAAACTCATTTACCTGATCCAGGTCAAAGATTTCTTTTTCCTCCAGCATCTGAACAAATTTTATGAAGATTTTCCCCGTAGCTGTGGCGTCATCCACTGCCCGATGATGAGTCTCCAGTTTGATGTTCAAATTTTTGCACAGATTATCCAGTGTAAATTTTGCCAGGTGGGTCATCAGGCTTCTTGACAGACCGAGCGTATCCACAATGGTTGGATGAAAATCAAGATCCAGACGTTTCGCATTTTCATGGATAAATCCGGTGTCGAACCCGGCATTGTGAGCCACTAAGACAGAATCCCCGCAGAACTCAAGAAATCTTGGAAGTACAGCATCGATCGTATCTGCATTCATGACCATTTCATCTGTTATTGTCGTAAGCTGTGTGATTTTAAATGGAATCGGAATCTGCGGATTAATGAATTCACTGAAGGTTTCTGTGATCTCACCAGCTATGACCTTTACGGCCCCGATTTCTATGATGCGGTCTGTCTGGCTGTTAAATCCTGTGGTCTCAATGTCGAATACCACAAAATCTCCCCGGAGGGACTGGCCTCTGGAGCGGACTGCCAGATCTCCAAGGTCATCGACAAAATAAGCCTCCACTCCGTAAATAATCTTAAACGGATCGTCTTGTGGAAGCCTTAAATCCTCATAAGCATGCCTTGCAATCGGAAAGGCCTGAAGCACGCCGTGATCCGTGATGGCAACGGCAGGATGTCCCCACTCGTAGGCGCGTTTTACGATGTCATTGATCTGAACAACGCTGTCGTTGTCGCTCATAACTGTATGTAAATGGAGTTCTACTCTCTTGTCCATGGACGTGTCCTGGCGTTTCTCCCTGAAATCCGAGACTGCCTTAATGCCCATGACAGAACCAAGAGATATCTCATGATCAAATTTATCATACATGGCGACCGCCTTAACACGGTAGAAACCGCCTTTTTTCAGATCACTGAGAACCTCCGGGAGCTGTTCATTCCTGACAAAAATTTTACAGGAGATGGTATCCGTAAAGTCCGTGATATGAAAAATAATGATTGTTTTTTCATTTCGAATTTCTCTCGTATCGAGGGTTGTAACCTGTCCGTGGATCACGACTTCACCGATCTCATCGATAATATCTTTGATTTCAATGAGTTCCCCTTCACAGTTTCGGCCGTAAAGAAGGGTCGGATCGTCTTTAAATTTAGGCTTTCTCTTAAACTTGGAATCGTAAGAAAAGTTGGATTCCTTTTTCTTTTTTCTGGCTTTTTTCTCTTCTTCCTGTTCTTTGCTGAGCAGGTCTGCCTGTTCGACAATCCCCTCAATCTCTTTTTGAAGCTTATATTGGCTTTCCTTTTTCAAAGACCGGTCTGTCGTCTTGGAAAAATCAAAGCCAACTTTGATCTCCATGCCAAATTTGTCTTTCAGCGTTGTCTCAAAATATTCTTTGATCTCATCTGCCTTGCTCTTGTTGACAAACGTATTTTCAAAAATAAAGGTAACGACATCGCCATCAATGGCATAGTCTCCTTTTCTGACTACATTAAAAATAACCTCCCCTTTGCCTTTTAACTCAAAGAGGAAGCTTTTCATATAGTGTTCAAATAAATAATCCAGATCGTATTGGGCTGAAAGCCGGAAATACTCCTGAAAGCGTATTTTAACATAGCGCTTTGAAAACAGCTGCTCCCGGATCTGCTGTTCCATCCGCCAGGTGTCGATTCTTGGAATCAGATGGTCGCTTGTAAATGAAATGAAAAGTGTATTTTTTGATTTCTTGAACAGAACCTGACGGATACACACAGTGCGGAACAGTTCTTTTACATCCCCGGATACTTTCAGGTCAGGAAATACCTGAAAAAATTCTTTTGTATGCTCTTTAGCAGTCTGCATCTGATTCACCCCAATGTTCTAATTCATAGCGCAGAGTACTTAAAAGATCCTCCTCCGGGACCTTGCGGATGACCTGTCCTTTTTTCATCAGAAGGCCTTCACCGATTCCGCCTGCGATCCCGATATCCGCTTCCTTTGCCTCACCGGGACCGTTGACGACACAGCCCATGACGGCGACCTTGATATTCAAATGTTCGAAGTCTGCGGCCATCGTCTCCACCTGCCCGGCAAGACTGATCAGATCAATGTTGGTCCTTCCGCATGTAGGACAGGAAACTACTTCGATCCCGCCCCTTCTGAGCCCTAACGTCTTTAAGATCAGTTTAGCGCTTGCGATTTCGTTGACAGGATCTCCGGTCAGTGAGACGCGGATTGTGTCTCCGAGCCCCTGGTGAAGGATAATGCCCAGTCCGACAGCGGACTTGATATTCCCACTGTACACGGTTCCTGCCTCTGTGATTCCGACGTGAAGCGGATAATCAATCTGCTCTGCTACCAGTTCATATGCTCTGGCACACATGAGAACATCAGAGGATTTGATGCTGACCGCCAGATTGTCATAGTCGAATGCCTCGATCATACGGACTTTGTCAACAGCACTCTCCACCAGTCCCTCGGCCGTCACTCCGTGATACTTTTCCACCAGCTCTTTTTCCAGAGAGCCGCTGTTGACGCCTACACGGATCGGAACGCCATACTCTTTGGCTTTTTCAATGACTGCCCGGATACGGTCTTCTCCTCCGATATTGCCCGGATTGATGCGAATTTTATCGGCGCCGTTCTCCATAGCCGCGATGGCGAGCTTATAGTTGAAATGTATATCCGCCACCAGCGGAATGTGAATCCTTTTTTTGATCTCACCCAGGGCATCCGCTGCTTCCGGAGTCGGGACCGTGCATCTTACGATATCACATCCGGCTTTCTCAAGGCTTAATATCTGTGATACGGTAGACTCAACGTCTTCTGTCTTTGTATTGGTCATGGACTGGATCAGCACAGGATTGCCGCCGCCAATCTTCTTATCCCCAATCCGGATGACTTTTGTATTATTTCTAGTAACCATACTAAGACTCCTTTACAACATAATCTTATAGATATCCTGGAACATGACAAAGATCATAAGCCCCAGCAATAAAAACAGGCCGACCGTGTGGACAGCAGCTTCCACGTTTTTTGAAACAGGCTTTCTCCTGACCGCTTCCACGATGAGAAAACAAAGTCTGCCTCCGTCCAGTGCGGGAAGCGGCAGAAGGTTCATAACCCCCAGGTTTGCACTGATCAGGACCGCAATACTCAGCATTGTGGAGAGAAGGACTGTGAAACCGTAAGTGGCTGCCTGGTTATACGTATCCCCTACCTGTTTTACAATGCCTACAGGTCCTGACAGATCATTCAGCGTCAGCTGTCCCGTGGCCAGTTTTACAACACTCTTTACCGTCACGCGAATTTGGAATCCCACCTCATGAAATCCATATTCTATGGTTTTTAATGGATTTAATTTTTGATATGGTTCCCAGCCGATGCCGATCATATACCGCTTGGCTTCTTGGTTAAACTTCGGGGTCACAGAGAGGCTTTTCTCTGTTCCGTCCCGCTTTATCACAATAGGCACTTCTCCGCCTTTATAGTCCAGAAGGAAATAATAAGACAATTCACGGTTATTGTAGATCTTTTTTCCATCAATCTTCAAGACCTGGTCCCCGGCTTTCAATCCTGCTTCCTGAGCAGGAGACTTTGTCTCCACTCTGGCGATATCGGGCAGGTCAGCGCCTGATATACCGATCATAATAAAGGCAAGGATCAGGGCAAAAACAAAATTGAAAAACGGTCCGGCAAAAATGACTGCCATTCTGGCCCAGACAGATTTATTTCCAAAAGCGTCCGCCTCCGGCCGGTCTTCGTCTTCACCCATCATACAGGCTCCGCCAAATGGAAGGAGTTTTACGGAATAATAAGTTTCTCCCACTTGTTTCCCAAACAGAGTCGGACCAAGACCTATACAGAATTCGTCCACACGGATACCATTCTTTTTGGCGACTGAAAAATGTCCCAATTCATGTACAATGATAATAATGCCAAAGATTAAGATTGCAATAATAATGTTCAAGTAATTACCTGCTTTCTATGAATTCATATACCCACTGTTCTGTTTCCAGTACCTCCGTAAGAGATGGATTCTCTATCACATGATGTGCATTCATTGCATCTTCGATCAGATCATAAATCTCTGTAAAAGATATTTTCTCCTGCAAAAACAGAGCCACCGCTTTTTCGTTGGCTGCGTTCAGCACGGCCGGCATGGATCCTCCGGTCCGTCCTGCATCATATGCATATGAAAGACCTTTTAGAACATCGACAGGCGGCTCTTCAAAAGAGATACTTCCCAATGCAGCAAAATCTAAACGGTCTCCCGGAAGAAATCTGCGCTCCGGGTAGTAGAGGGCGTATTGGATCGGCAGCTTCATATCCGGGGTTCCCAGCTGGGCCTTTACCCCGCCGTCCTGAAACTGCACCATAGAGTGAATGATACTCTGCGGCTGTACGACTACCTTGATCCGGTCAAAATCTATATCAAAGAGCCAGCGTGCCTCGATCACTTCCAGCCCCTTATTGACCAGCGTTGCGGAATCTATGGTGATCTTTTTGCCCATAGACCAGTTCGGATGTTTTAAAGCATCTTTTAATGTGACCGTTTTGAGTTCTTCTTTTGTCTTGGTTCGGAACGGTCCGCCGGATGCCGTGATGATCAGGGAATCCACATCTCTATCAGACTCTCCCTGAAGGCACTGAAAAATAGCGGAGTGTTCACTGTCCACCGGATAAATCGAAACTCCGTATTCTTTTGCCAATGGGATGATCAGGTGGCCTGCGGTCACCAGCGTCTCCTTATTTGCGAGAGCGATGTCTTTCTTTGCCCTTATAGCAGCCATCGTCGGCTTTATGCCGATCATCCCGACGACTGCAGTGACGACCAGCGAACAGCACGGCTCAGAAGCTGCCTCGATGAGCCCTTCCGGTCCGGAAAGCACCTGCACTTCGAGATCCTTTACACGAAGACGCAGTTCCTCTGCTCTTTGTTCGTCATAGAGAACTGCTGTATGAGGATGAAATTCCCGGATCTGCTGTTCTAAAAGATCCACATTGCTTCCGGCTGCCAGAGCCGTCACGCCAAGATCTTTATTTGCACGTACAAGCTCCAGTGTCTGGGTTCCGATGGAACCGGTAGAGCCGATGATGGAAATGTATTTCACTGCATTGTGCCTCCTGAGATCATCATTGTGAGATAATAAATAACCGGAGCAATCAGTATGATACTGTCAAACCGGTCTAAAATACCGCCGTGTCCTGGAATCAGAGTCCCGAAATCTTTGATCTTGGAATCTCTCTTAATGGCAGAGGCAGCCAGGTCACCGATCACGGATATAGCCGCACCGATTCCACAGATGATCCCGAACATCATCATCGGATTAAAATTAAACCGGATCCTTGTCTTTAAATAGATCCCATATGCTGCTCCTAAGATCACCGCCCCAAGGATTCCGCCGATCAGTCCTTCTATGCTCTTTTTCGGACTCAGCTTCGGGGTCATTTTGTGCTTACCGATCAGCATGCCCGTGCAGTAGGCCAGTGTATCATTGCCCCACGCGGCCAGGAACAGGAGTACAATAAATTCGCCTCCGTTCTGAGCGATCCTCAGCTGATAAATATAGGAAATCATGACGCTCACATAGACAAATCCAAAAAAACAAGCCATGACCTGGTTCATGTGATATTTGGGAAATCGGACCACATAACAGCCGAGCAGGAAGATCATAAACAAAATGATGATCGATGTGGACCACTGGCCCAGGTCAAAAAACAAGGCGGCATAGTAAAGAATCGTTCCTGTGTATCCAAGGACCGCCAGAGATGATTTCTCTATATTGAATATCTTCAGTATTTCATTGTATCCGATCAGGGCAACGATCGCCGTTAAGAGTAAAGTCACGATCCCTCCCAGGTAAAGGCCAAGGACGGTAACTGCCACTAAAGCAATCCCGCTGATAAGTCTCTGTTTAAACATAAGTCTATATTCCTCCAAATCTCCGTTCTCTTCCGTTATAGTACTCCACAGCTTTTTTCAATTCTTTTTTATTGAAATCCGGCCAGAGCACATCGGTAAAATAAAATTCTGTGTAGGCCAGCTGCCAGAGCATAAAATTTGACAGACGCTGCTCTCCGCTTGTGCGGATCATCAGATCAGGTTCTGGAATACCCTTTGTATCCAGATATCCCGCAAATGCATCCTCTGTAATATCCTCTTTTTTCAGGGTGCCGGCCAGCAGATCACCGGCCATTTTTTTCATAGCGCGGATCATTTCATCGCGGCTTCCGTAATTCAGGGCAATCGTAAAATTAATTCCTGTGTTACCCTTGGATGCTTCTTCAAGCTGTTCGATCTTTTCCCTGAGATCCTCTGAAAGGCCGGTCACGTCTCCGATGACGCGGACCCGCATATTATTTTTATTTGCCCGTTTGATGCATGTTTTTAAGTAATCCCTTAAAAGCTTCATCAAAGCATCCACTTCATCCTTCGGACGTCTCCAGTTTTCGGTTGAAAATGCGTATACCGTCAGGTATTTGATGCCCATGTCAAATGCATCCTCAATGATTCTCTCCACCGTCTTGCTGCCCTGTGCATGCCCCATATTCCTGGGAAGGAATCTTTTTTTCGCCCATCTGCCGTTGCCGTCCAGAATGATCGCAACATGCTCCGGCACTCTCATTGACTCCATAGAACACCTCCGTCAAATCATCGAAAAAACAGGGCTGACTCAAGCCAGCCCTGCTGCTTTTCTTTATTGTTATACCGTCATGATCTCTTTTGACTTTGCTTCCACCGCATCATCAATTTTTTTAATATATACATCTGTAAGCTTCTGAACTTCAGATTCCTGGTCTTTTAGCTGGTCATCGTTCAGTTCATTGGCTTTGTTCATTTTTTTCAATTCGTCATTAGCATCTCTGCGGATATTCCGGACTGCAACTTTTGTTGTCTCTCCTCTTTTTTTGATATCCTTTGCCAGATCTTTTCTGCGTTCTTCTGTGAGTTCCGGGAAATTCAAGCGGATCGCAGACCCGTCATTGTTAGGAGTGATTCCGATGTCAGACATCATGATCGCTTTCTCGATCTCTCCGAGGAGATTCGGCTCCCATGGCTGGATCAGGATCGTGCGTGCTTCGGGAACAGAGACATTGCCCACCTGCTGGATCGGAGTCGGCACTCCGTAATAGTCTACGGTAACTTTGTCCAGAACATGGGGATTGGCCCGTCCTGCACGTATCGCCATAAATTCTGATGTCATGTTCTCATAAGACTTCTGCATCTTATCTTCAAATTTTTTTAACATTTTTCTTCCTCCTATTTTACGGTAACATATGTACCATTGAATTTTCCTTTTAATAAATCAGCTATGCTGTCCGGCTCATTGAGCCCGAACACTGCAAGGGGCATCTTGTTTTCCAGACACATGATCGTAGCTGTCAGATCCACGACTGCAAGCTTTTGATCCAATACTTCATCTAAACTGATCGTATCGTATTTTTTTGCATCGGGGTTGACCGCGGGATCGCTGTCGTATACACCGTCAATAGACTTTGCGAGCAGTATCGCATCTGCCTCGATCTCCACGGCGCGCAGAGCCGTTGCCGTATCGGTAGAAAAATACGGATGCCCGGTTCCGCCGGCAAAGAAAGCGATCTTTCCGTCTTCCATGGCTTTTACCGCCTTGTCTTTGGAAAACAGTTCTGTAAACGAACCGCACACAAATGGGGTGAATACTTCGGTCTCAAGCCCTGCGGTGCGGAAAGCGTCCGCAACATAAATACAGTTCATCACCGTAGCCAGCATGCCGATCTGGTCTGCTTTTGTCCGTTCCATATTCTCGCTTGTGCGTCCTCTCCAGAAATTACCGCCTCCGATGACAATGGAAATCTGGAGGCCCCGGTCGGCTAAAACCTTGACCTGTCTTGCCACATCCATACAGGTAGCTTCGTCAAAACCGGTCTTTTTATCTCCCGCGAGAGCTTCGCCGCTCAGCTTTAAAAGAATCCGTTTCATATCCTTTATATCTTTCATGAACATACCTCATCTATCGTATTTTTCTGTTTCTCTCTGATGAATTATAGCATAAACCATACCAAAGGACAACTGAAAATCAGCTGTCCTCACTGTCCAGTATAATCGTAAACGGTCCGTCGTTTGCGAGTGTCACTTCCATCTCCGCACCGAAGATCCCGGTCTCGACTTTAGGAACTTTTTTTCTGCACTCCGATATGATATATTCATACAATTCTTCTGCAAGATCCGGTTTTCCTGCATTGATGAAAGAAGGCCGGTTGCCCTTTCTGCAGTCTGCATAGAGGGTAAACTGGGAGACGAGCAAAAGGCTTCCGTCCACATCCTTCAGTGCAAGATTCGTCTTTCCGTTTTCATCATCAAAAATTCTTAACCCCACCATTTTTTTGATCAGTTTATCCGCTGTCTCTCTCGTGTCGTTCTGACCGACACCAATCAGCACGAGAAAGCCTCGGTCAATGCTTCCGACCGTTTTGTGGTCCGCATCCACTTTGGCATGGCTGACTCTTTGAATTACAAATTTCATATGCTCTCTCTTTCTGTCAATTTCCAAAAATTCTTCCTGTAATCTCTTCCGCTTTCCTGTAAACGAAATCTGGTTCTTCTCCGATGGAGAATTCTCCGTCCTCATAGAGGATCTTTCCAGCAACCATGGTGAGCCGGACATTCTGCTTGCTGCCGCTGTAAACTAAGTTTTTTGTCAGATTGTGGACCGGCCGCATATTGGGCTGGTTCAGATCGATCAGTATTAAGTCCGCCTGCTTCCCTTCTGCGAGAATATCACAGTCAGAAAGCCCCATTGCCGCTGCGCCGCCTAAAGTTGCCATTTTGAGCACAGTGTCCGCATCTGTGGCCGAGGCGTCGTTTTCCCGGTATTTGGAGAGCCCTGTGACCAAAAACATTTCCCGGAACATATCCAGGCAGTTGTTGCTTGCGGGACCGTCTGTCCCGATGGCCAGGCTGATTCCCATATCCAGCATCTGCTTTATTGGTGCAATACCGCTTGCCAGCTTCAGATTAGATGCCGGATTGGTGATCACAGACACCCGGCGTCTTTTCAAAATCCGGAGATCTTCCGGTTCCATATGGACACAGTGAAAACACCCGCCTCCATTTTCAAACAGGCCCAGACGATCCATGTAAGCCGTCGGCGTCAGCCCGGTGCGCTCTCTGCAGGAGATGACTTCCGGGAGGCCCTCTGAACTGTGAGTATAAACCGGGGCATGATACTGATCCGACAGCTCTTTTACAGCGCGAAGCTTCTCTTCGGATGTAGTATACTCCGCATGAAATCCAAGCCGAAAGCTGATCAGACTGTCTTCTTTGTTATATTTTTGATACCATTCGTCCAGCTGTTGGGCAGACTGTGAAAAATCGTTCAGGGCACCGCAGAGCACTGTCCTGAATCCGCAGTCTTCGGAGGCCTGAGCAATCGTATCGGGTGTTAAATACATATCGAAATTAGCTGTCATCCCGCTCGTCAGATATTCCATGACAGCCAGTTTAGAGAGATGATAGATATCATCGGGAGTGAGTTTTGCCTCCCACGGAAAAACCTGCCGGTTGAGCCATTCGAGCAGCGGCAGGTCATCTGCATGGGATCTTAAAAAGGTCATGGCGGAATGAGTGTGGGCATTTTTAAAGCCCGGCATTAAAAGACCGCCCCGGGCGTCAATCTCTCTTTTAAACGGCCGGGCATCTCCGGAATCTGCGGGTGGTTTTTCACCAATATATGAAATACGGGACCCGTCAGTTTGGATTTCTCCGTCAAACGGCTGCATACCGTTTTCCATTGTAAGAATTTTAGCATTGTAGATCCTTATCATGGGACTCTCCTTTAAATATACCGCCGGAACTGCTTTTCTCAGAGCAGCTCCGCTATCTTTATGATCCCTTCTTTGAGCAGTGCCTTGAACACAGGAGCCACTTTATCGGCAGTCTCCTGAACCTCTTCATGGCTTAAAGGCTTCATTGTAATACCTGCACCCGGATTGGTGATGCAGGAAATACCGCAGGTTTTCATCCCCATATGCTTTGCGGCTACAGCTTCGCAGGCTGTACTCATGCCAACCGCATCCGCTCCCAGTATTCTGCACATCTTGATCTCCTGGGGAGATTCAAAATTCGGTCCGCTGAGCTGTACATAGACACCTTCCTTTAAATCAATTTCAAGTGTCCTGGCGATTCTGCGGAAAATATCCTGAAATCTGTCATTATAAATGCCTGTCATGTCACAGAAACGTTCTCCAAGCTTTTCCAGATTCGGTCCAATCAGCGGAGAAGGAACAAAGGTGGAAATCTGGTCAGTGATCATCATGAGATCACCGGCGTCAAATTCGTCGTTGACACCTCCTGCCGCATTGGTAAGGATCAAGGCTTTGGCGCCCATCATTTTCATCAGGCGGATCGGCAGAACTACATCTGTCATATCATAACCTTCATAGTAATGAACTCTTCCCTGCATGATCACAACGGGCACCTTTTCTACATAACCAAAGATAAATCTTCCTTTATGGCCTTCCACTGTAGACACCGGAAAATCCGGCAGATCCCTATATTCTACAATCGTCTCAATCTGAATATCTTCTGCAAAACCGCCTAGTCCTGATCCGAGCACAACGGCTATCAGCGGCTTAAAATCTGTTTTTTCCTGCATGCTCTCATAGCATCTCTGTAATTTTTCGTAAACCGCATTCATCACGGTCCCTCCTTTATGAAATCAAATGAATATTATATTCTGCACCATGTTTCGACAGCCATGTTTTCGGCTGTTCATAATCCGGCATATACTGTGCGACCGCCTCATAAAATGCCGGGGAATGATTCATGACTTTTAAGTGGGCAAGTTCATGCACCACTACATATTCAAGAACTTTCCGCGGCATCAGGATCAGCTTCCAGTTAAAATTCAAGTTTCCTCTGCTGCTCGCGCTGCCCCAGCGGGTTTTCTGCTCACGGATCGTTATTTTCCCGCAGGAAACACCCATCTGTTCTGCATATATCCGGCAGAGCCGTGTGATCACAGTCTTTGCTTCCTTTTTATAGTTTTCCCGTTCTTTAGCAGTCATACGAATTTTTTTCTGATTTCTTTTTCTCTCCGCTGAAAGCTTCATGTGGTGTCTGATCCAGCCTTGCTTCTCCTCGATAAATTTGCGGATCTCACCTTTTGGCAATCGCTCGGGCGCCCTGACGATCACCTGTCCGTCCGCAGTCACTGTGACGGCCAGAGTTTTTCTGCCGCTGTAAATCACTTCATAGTCTAATGCCTGATCCACTGGTAAACCACTCCCTCCAGCAGTGCCTTGGACGCGGCAAAATATTCACGGATTCTGTCTTTGTGTCTGCTTTGATAGATCACCGAATCCGAGATCACCGCATGGGCGTTCAGTCCTGCGGCTTCTGCCAGATAATCCGTCCTTGGAACATAGAGTTTCTGCGTGCACACATAAAATGATTTTCCGGGAAATGCGGAACATGTATTTTTCATTGTGCGGAATGTATCGAGGCCTTCCCGGTCTTCATATATATTTTCTTGTGGAATTCCTCTGAAAAGCAGGTACATTTTCATGAACTTTACTTCTTTTCTCGTCCCTGAGATCAGAATAAACTTTCCGATGCTGGCCCGGTAAAGCCTCAGCGCCCCGTCCAGACGGTCTTTCAGCTGTGCGCCTATGACACCGTTTTTAACGAGTGCTCCCGGGACCAAAATGCCGTCCCGCTTTTTTAACGCCTCACAGAAGAACACATCCGCTGCAGCCCTCTTTTGTTTTCCGTGCAGCTTTCTGTATGAAAACAGAGAAAACCCTGCGGGCAGGATACCAGGAAGAAACCAGAGCCCTGTATGTCTTTTTTTGCCGTTCATCTCTCATTACTCCTTACTTACTGACCGTCATCTTCGGTTTGTTCCTGCTGCTGTTCCGTTGTGGCCGGCTGATCCGTCGTGGCAGGTTTTGGTGCCTCGGTCTTCTGCTGTGTGGCTGTCGTCGTTTTCTGCCGTTCGGCCGTAGTCTTCTTCTGTCTGCGCGTCGTCGTACTCTTGTGGGCTGCAGTCGTACTCTGATGATTGGAGCCGGTGTTTTCTGTGCCCCGCTCCTGAGTCTGCTGATCTTCTGAGGACCCGGTGTCTTCTAAAGTCGTCTCTTCCGAGGATGTCTCGGTTGCCGATGAATCTTCCTTATCCTTTTTAAATCCTCCGGAAAACATTACAACAATGACCATGCAAATGATCACAGCGACTGTCCCAAAGATCAGTGCGATCATATTTTTTTTACTGATCTGCATTGTCTTATCTCCTGTTCTTATATAAATTTTTGTTTTATTTTCCTTCTATGTGCCGTCTCCATTATAAAAGAGGAATGATAGTGTGTCAATTTTTACTAACAAAGAAATTATATCATAGAATCATGCTGGGAATTATGTAGAATCTTTTTCAGTTGGTATCTTTGACTTGTAAAATGGTTTTTTGGACATTATACTAGTAGTGATATAACATTGACAAAAAATAATCAAATAAGCTAAGGGGATGAAAACATGTATTGCACAAAAAATATTACAGACGATTTATATTGGATCGGAGGAAACGACAGGAGACTCGCCCTGTTTGAAAACATTTTTCCGGTGCCAAACGGTGTTTCTTACAATTCTTATGTGCTGTTAGATGAAAAAACAGTGCTTTTCGATACGGTGGACAAGGCTGTCAGTGAACAGTTTTTTGAAAATCTTGTCCATGCGCTCGGAGAACGCACACTGGATTATGTGATTATTAACCACATGGAGCCTGATCACTGTGCCATGCTCAAAGAAGTAATCATGCGATATCCGGATGTTCAGATCGTATGCAATGCCAAGACAGCGGACATTATCAAACAGTTCTTTAAGATCGAGACGGACGCTGTCATCGTGAAGGAAAACGATACCCTTTGTACAGGAAAACATACTTTCACATTCCTTATGGCACCTATGGTACATTGGCCGGAAGTTATGGTCACATATGATACGACGGACAAAATATTATTTTCAGCAGATGCTTTCGGAACATTCGGAGCGATCAACGGAAATCTGTTTGCCGATGAGATTGAATTTGAACACAAATGGCTGGATGACGCCAGAAGATATTATACGAATATCGTAGGAAAATACGGAGCTCAGGTACAGGCGCTGTTAAAGAAGGCTTCCAATGTGGAAATCGGGATGATCTGTCCGCTCCACGGTCCGGTATGGAGAAAAAATATTGAGTGGTTTGTTGAAAAGTATCAGAAATGGAGCACTTATGAGCCGGAAGACCAGGGTGTCATGATCGCTTATGCATCTATTTACGGCAACACGGAAAATGCAGCCAATGTACTGGCTTCCCGCCTCGCTGATAAAGGTCTTAAAAATATTGCCATGTACGATGTGTCCGTAACCCATCCGTCTGTGGTTGTTTCCGAAGCATTCCGCGCAAGTCATCTGGTATTTGCATCCCCGACATACAACGGCGGTATTTTTCCGAATATGGAGACCGTGCTGCTTGATCTGAAAGCCCATAATCTTCAGAAACGTACCGTAGCGTTCATGCAGAACGGAACGTGGGCAGCCACATCCGGCAGGCAGATGAATGAGATGGTGTCAGGGATGAAACAAATGACGGTCCTGGAACCAACCATCACGATCAAATCTGCACTGAATGACAGCCAGTCAGAGGAAATCGACGCGATGGCTGATGCAATTTTGGAATCTATGAACTAAAGAAATTATATACAAAAAGACGCTTTTAAAGGCTTTGTAATCAGGCCGTTTAAAAGCGTCTTTTTTATCCTCCGATCTGAGACATTTTCCGGCTGTCTGCTTCACCATCCGTGTCTCTCTCAGAAAATCGGTGTCCTTCGGGCTTATCCAGAACAGTCTGGCGTATGAGCTGTGAAAGATCTCCTCTTGATATTCCGGATCTTAATTTTTCTCTCAGAGGGATGCCGCGGCTGTAATACAGGCAGGGCTTTAAGAAGCCTTCTGAGGTGAGCCGGATTCTGTTGCACTGTCTGCAGAATTTACAGTGTACCGCATCGATGAAGCCCACGGCTCCGGAAAAACCGGGAATTTTTAAGTATCTGGCAGGTCCGTTTCCACGGATTTGTTCTTCTTTTTTAATCCCGGGATATGTTTGACGGAGCAGAGATATGATCTCATCTGAATTCATACCGGTAAATTGTGTTCCGAAGCCGATAGGCATCATCTCAATAAAGCGGATGTCAACGTGATCCTCTCTTCCGATTTCCAGCAGATCCAAGATTTCATCGTCGTTGATGCCTTTCATGACCACACAATTTACTTTCGTGTTCAGACCCATGCGGGCAGAGTTTCTGACGGCTGACAAAACTGTCTGTACTCCTGTTTTCCCGGTGATCTCTTTATATTTCTTCTCGTCCAGCGTGTCCAGGCTGATGTTGATGCCGTCGATCCCTGCCTCTTTCAGCCGTTCAAGATACGGTTCTAAGAGGAGGCCGTTGCTGGTCAGGGTAACCTGCCTGACTCCGGGAAGCTGTTTCAGTCTTTCTATAAAGCCGGCGCATCCTTTCCTCACCAGAGGCTCTCCCCCTGTGATCTTAAACTTACAGATGCCCAGATCTGCGGCGCTCTCACATATGCTTAACAGTTCTTCGTAGCTTAAAATATCTGTATGTTCCACTGATGGAATATCCTCCGGCATGCAGTACCGGCACCTTAAATTACAACGGTCAGTGACGGAAATCCTCATGTAATCAATTGTGCGTCCATAGATATCTTTCATCACTGTGTGTCCTTTCTATCTCAAAAACAGACGAAGCAGCCTGTTTTTTCTCTTGCTGTACGGGTGGTAACGAATGGGAAGATCCGTCCATGTTGATTTTTTTACGATACTTTTTCTGTGGCTGAATGTCCGAAAGCCATATTCGCCGTGATAGGAGCCCATGCCGCTCTCACCGACTCCCCCGAATCCCATGTGTGACGTGGCAAGATGAATGACGGTGTCGTTGATACATCCGCCTCCGAAAGCCATGTTGTTAAGAATCCACTGTTCCATCTTCTTGTTTCCTGTAAACAGATAGAGAGCCAGGGGCTTCTCCATCTGCCTGATATGCTGTACCGCGTCAGAAAATCTACGGTAGGACAGCACAGGAAGTACAGGGCCAAAGATCTCTTCCTGCATGACGGGGGAATCCCACGATACCTCCGGAAGAATAGACGGTGCTATTTTCAGTGTTTTTTCACAGCCGTATCCTCCGAGGACTGCAGTCTCTTCCCCGATCAGCTTCATAATCCTGTGATAGTGTTTTTTATTGACGATTTTTGGGTATTCACTGTTTAGGAGAGGCTCCTCTCCAAGCATCCTGCGGGTCTGGAAGATCAGTTCTTTTATCAAAGTCTCTTTTACTGCTTCGTGTACGAGGATATAGTCCGGGGCCACACAGGTCTGTCCGCTGTTTAACAATTTTCCGAACACGATCCTCCTGGCAGCCAGGGAAAGATCTGCCGACCTGTCCACGATACAGGGACTCTTTCCTCCGAGTTCCAGGGTTACGGGCGTCAGACGGCGTGCCGCATGTTCCATGACGATTTTCCCCACTGCCTTGCTGCCGGTAAAGAAAATATGATCAAACTTCTGGCTGAGAAGCTGCTTGTTCTCCTCTCTTCCGCCTTCTACGACAGAGATATAATTCGCTGGAAAAGCCTCCTCGACGATGTGCCGGATCAGCGCGGATGTGTTGGATGCGTCTCGGGACGGCTTTAAGATACAGCAGTTTCCGGCGGCTATGGCTCCGATCAAAGGAGCAAACGTCAGTAAAAAGGGATAATTCCACGGAGCCATGATCAAAACCACACCCAGAGGCTCGGAGATTTCAAAGCTTTTTGCGTGAAACTGGCTGACCGGCGTAGGCTTTCTCTTCGGTTTCATCCAATTTTTTAAATGTTTTTTTGCATGAGTTAATTCACTGTAAAATAATCCGATTTCTGTCATATATGATTCAAAGCCGGATTTGTTCAAATCTTTTTTCAGGGCACGCTCCAGCTGTTTTTCATGGCTTTTGACTGTCTGCTCTAAACGGCAGAGAGCTTCCATCCGAAAAGCGTAAGACTGTGCAGCACCTGTATAATAAAAATTCCTCTGAAGTTTTACCAATCGTTCAATGGTCATAAAGGTTCCTCCTTATGGAATAAAAAAGAAAAAGATATCTGTTCATAGTCAGACTTTTTTTCCAGCGGCCCGGGTGTTTTCTGTAAAATGAATTCGGTCTGTCCGTCATCCATAAGCCATACCCATGCATCTTTCGGGTCCAGGATGAGAGGCATCCTGTGGTGAACACCTCTCACTGATTCATTTGCTTCTGTGGTAAGAATCACGAAACGCTGCCAGGAACCGAACTGATTCCAGCATCCTGCCATCAGCAGCGGTTTTCTGTCTGTGCGCTCAAAAGTATATTTCGTCTTTTCGCTGTCCCACTCATAAAAACCGCGGGAAGGTACGAGAATTCTTTTGGTGCGGACGCTGTCTCTGAACATCTTTTTTTCCAGTGCACCCTCCGCTCTTGCATTGAAAATCAGCTTATTTTTCTCAAAACCGGGAAATCCCCATCTCATCTTTTCAAACCCAATTCCTTTCGGTGTGGAAATCAGGACATCCGCAGTATCCGCGGGATGAATATCCTCCGCCGCCGGGACAACATCTTTTGTTCCGGGAATTTTGAATATATCATAGAGTTCTTTTGCCACTGAAGGGTCTGTAAAATATCTTCCGCACATAGTGCTCTCCTGTCCGTTAAGCTTTATTTTTTCTCTGTTTGATCACTTTAAGCCTGGTGAATTCTTCTCTCTCTTTCTCTTCCAGGGCATTGGATATCTCGCTCACAAGACTCCTGTAAGAGGGAATCGTAATGTTTTTCAAGGCATTTGCACGCTTTTGCGTCTTTTTGATGCTGGCTGCCAGCCGGTAGGCAGAGTTTTCAACCATGGAAAGCCGGATCGTCAGATCTTTGACTTTCCGGAAAGCTTCTCTTGCTTTGTCGATGGATTCCCTCGTAGTGCTGAAGGAATAGGTCGGAATGTTTTGATCCGGTGTGTAAGTCACCAGAGGGATCTCTGTTCCCATGATACTGCGGCTCTTTATCTGAATGGAATCCTCGATGGGCACCGTGTAGGCCAGCTGGTCTGTCTCGCTGATGCCGTGTTCAATATTTGCTTCCTGAAGACATTGATAGGCGTACGTAAAAGTCACATCAATCTGTTCCTGAATATCCTTCGCCTGATCAATCAGGTTCATAAGCTCTCTGATCAAAATGTTCCGCTTCTTGTCCATCAGATCATACCCCTGCATCGCCAGGGCGAGAGAATTTTTAGCGAGCATCAGATTCCCCTTGGTCGGAAAAGTTCTCGTGTCCATATGTCCGCCTCCTTTCGTTCAGCTTGGACTAAAACATTAAAGAATCCGTCGCCGCCGGAGGCCTGCTGTCCTCCGGATTTTTGGAATAAGTCTCCTTATCTCCGGTCTTTCGATAATAACGGTCCAAAAGCTTCGTGTCAACACGGTCCAGTTCTTCTCTCGGGAGAATGGCGAGGAGTTCCCAGCCGAGATCGAGGGTCTCTGTCACCGTACGGTTTTCCTCACTTCCCTGTCCGATGTACCGTTCCTCAAACTCTTTTCCAAACTCTAAATACTTTTTGTCAATCGGAGACAGTTCGTCTTCCCCGATGACGGAGGCCAGATTTCTGGCGTCTCCCACTTTTGCATAGGCGGAGAAAAGCTGATTTGCCAGATCCTGATGATCTTCCCTCGTATAGCCCTCTCCGATTCCGTCTTTCATAAGGCGGGACAGGGACGGGAGCACACTGATCGGCGGATAGACAGCCTGACCGTGCAGGCTGCGGTCCAGCACGATCTGTCCTTCCGTAATATATCCGGTGAGATCCGGGATGGGATGCGTGATATCGTCATTGGGCATTGTAAGGATCGGTATCTGGGTCACTGATCCGTCGATGCCTTCCACAATGCCCGCCCTCTCATAGATCATTGCCAGTTCACTGTATAAATAACCGGGAAATCCTTTCCGGCTCGGAATTTCTCCCTTTGAGGAGGAAACTTCCCTCATGGCCTCCGCAAAGGCCGTCATATCCGTCAGAATGACTAAAATATGCATGTGATGTTCAAAGGCCAGATATTCTGCCGCGGTCAGCGCCACCTTGGGTGTGATCAGCCTCTCAGCCACCGGGTCATTGGCCATATTTAAAAACATTGCCACATGGCTTAAGGCACCGCTCTCCTCAAACGTCCTGCGGAAGAAATCCGCATCGTCGTGTTTGACACCCATGGCGGCAAAGACGATACCAAAGTTTTCCATGCTGTCCCCGCCCAGTGAAGCCTGGGTCACGATCTGGGCAGCCAGCTGATCATGGAGCAGCCCATTTCCCGAAAAGATAGGAAGTTTCTGTCCCCGGATCAGTGTCATCAGGCCGTCAATTGCCGAAATCCCTGTGCATATAAAATTTCGCGGATACTCCCTGCGGACCGGATTCAGGGGCAGTCCGTTGACATTGCGTTTTACGTCCGACACAATGGGTCCCAGTCCGTCGATAGGCTTCCCAAGGCCGTTTAATGTCCTCCCGAGGATGTCGGGAGAGAGAAAAATTTCCATTGGATGCCCCGTAAGCCTTGTATGAGTATTGGAAAGCCCCATATTATCCGTTGTGTCAAACACCTGGATGATCGCTTTGTCCTCGTAAAGTTCTATGATCTTTCCAAGCTTTTTTTTATTTCCCTCCACGACAAACTCTACAATTTCCTCATAGAAAGCATCTCTGCAGCCCTCCAGTACCACCAAAGGTCCATTGATCCTGTCAAGTCCCAAATATTCAATCGGCATGTGAAACACTCCTTTCAGGTACAATTTTTTTACACTGCAGACAATTTATCCGTTTTTCTCGATCACCTTCTGGTAAAAATCATCCACTGCTTTTCGATATTCATCAAACATCTCAAGCTTGTCATTGGGTACGTCATATTTCATGGAGATCACAGATTCAAACACCGTATCTTCTTTCAAAACAGACATGGGCATATTCATACTGATCAACAGCTTTGCCTTTTCATATAAATAGAGGATTACATCCATCATCTCAAACTGTTTTTCCATAGATACGCAGGTATCGTCTTTATGAAAGGCATTCTGCTGCAGAAATCCAAGACGGATCACTCTGGCGATCTCCAGAATCAGCTTCTGGTCATCGGGAAGCACATCGCTTCCGATCAGTTTGACGATTTCCATCAGGCTGCTCTCCTGATTTAAGAGAGCCATGATGCGGTTTCTGTGATCCACAAACTCCACGGAGACGTGTTCTTCATACCAGGGTGCCAGATCTTTTAAGTATTCACTGTAACTGGTCAGCCAGTGAATGGCAGGGAAATGTCTTGAATAAGCAAGACTTTTGTCAAGTCCCCAAAAGCACCGCACAAACCTCTTTGTATTCTGGGTCACCGGTTCTGAAAAGTCGCCTCCCTGGGGCGATACCGCGCCGATGATCGATACGGAGCCTTCTGTGCCGTTTAAATTCTTCATCATACCCGCCCTTTCATAAAAGGCCGACAGTCTTGAGGCAAGATAGGCAGGAAAGCCTTCCTCCGCCGGCATCTCCTCCAGCCGTCCGGAAAGTTCTCTCAGCGCTTCCGCCCAGCGGGACGTAGAATCTGCCATGATTGCCACGTCATATCCCATATCCCTGTAATATTCGGCCAGGGTCAGTCCAGTATAAATGCTTGCTTCCCTGGCGGCAACAGGCATATTGGACGTGTTGGCGATCAGGACTGTGCGGTCCATCAGGGGATTCCCGTTCTTCGGGTCCACCAGCTTGGAAAACTCCTCCAATACCTGTGTCATCTCATTTCCGCGCTCTCCGCATCCGATATAAATGATGATGTCGGCATCCGACCACTTGGCGATCTGATGCTGAGTCATCGTCTTGCCGGTTCCAAAGCCACCCGGGATGCAGGCCGTACCGCCTTTTGCAATGGGGAACATCGTATCCAGAATCCTCTGTCCGGTAATCAGCGGCCTGGATGCCGGATAGCGCAGGCTGACCGGTCTCGGAACTCTGATGGGCCACTGCTGCATCATAGGAAGTTCTTTGAGATCACCGTTTTCCTGTCTTACGGTAACCAGCGGTTCATCGATGGTATAGTTGCCGTCGCAGACTGTCTTTTCGACGACACCCTGAACTCCGGGAGGCACCATGCACCGGTGAGTGATGGCGGCCGTCTCCGGCACTTGGGCAATCACATCCCCCGGTTTTATCTGATCTCCCGCCGATACGGTGATCTGTGTTTCCCAGCGTTTTTGATAATCCAGGGAATCTACCTGAGTTCCCCGGCTGATATATTTTCCGGACTGAGCGGCAATCTGTTCGAGAGGGCGTTCAATTCCGTCAAAGATATTATGGAGAATTCCCGGTGCCAGTGACACAGAAAGCGGATGTCCGGAGGCCTCTGCCCGGTCTCCGGGACGAATGCCTGTGGTATCTTCAAAAACCTGCACCGTAGCCGCATTCTTATCCAGGGAGATCACCTCTCCCACCAGTTTCTCCGGTCCCACATAGACCATCTCGGACATTTTAAAGCCAATGTCTCCCTTCACGTAGATGACCGGTCCGTTGATTCCGTATATACGGCCTGTCTCAGACATTTTTCTCACCTCCCCGGAACAGAAAATCCGCGTATTCTTTCTCAAGTGCCCGGCTGAAAGAACGGTCAATCAGAATATTTTTGGTCCGGATGACTGCCCGGATTCCGCCGGTAAAATCTTCGCTGCTGACCGTCAGCAAAGCTCCGGTCCTCTCTTCTATGGCTTCCTTTAACTCTCTGTCCGAAGCATTGATATAGATCACAGTCTCCTCCCCGTCAGCATAGAGCATGGCTTCTCTGACCTGGCGGCTGAGAAGATCCAGGTATTCCCCGGTTTTCATATAAATCTTCAGCAGTTCGCGGACCCGTCCAAAAAGTTTCTTTTTTAACTCTTCCTGATATTCATTCAGTTCTCTCCTGAGCCTTATCTGATACTCAGAAATATCTCTGTTCTGCCTTAACCTGATTCGGGCTTTTTCATTCCCGATCCTGTTCTCGGCCTGCATCTTCATTTTCTGCTGATGTTCCGACAATCTGTGAGACAGAAAATCCGCATGTCCTTTGATCAGGGCATTTCCCTCGGACCTTGCCTCTTTCATAGAAACCCTCTGCAGGTTCTGGATTTTTTCTTCCAATGTCATTTGGGGTCACCTTCTTTGCAATCCTTAAAGCTTCAGTCCAATGGCTTCATTTACATACGATGTGATAAAGTCTTTTCTGCGTCCGGTTCCGTGGCGGTCAGGAATCTCGACAATCAGGGGCATTTTCCTGTTCAGTCTGATCTCGTCGATGATCTCGGGAAATTCCCTGCCAAACTTTTCTGTGAGCAGCACAATGCCGATCGTGCTGTCGGTCATGACCTTCTCAAGTGCACGGGAGAGTTCCTCTCTTTCATGGACAACGATGCCGTCCACGCCGGCAAGCCGCATTCCTGTGCAGGTGTCGACATTATCACTGATCAAAAACATTTTCATGGCTCACAGCTTTCCCAGGATCATAAAGGCGATGACCAGCCCATAAAGGCAGATTCCTTCCGCCAGCCCTGCAAAGATCAAAGATTTACCGAAAATACTGCTGTCCTCACTGATGGCGCCGAGAGCAGCGCTTGCGGCGCTGGCCACGGCAATTCCTCCGCCGATGCCGGAAAGACCAGTAGAAAGAGCCGCTGCCAGATATCCGATCCCGGCCGATGGATTGCCGGAGGCCGAAGCCGCCTGCACTCTTTCGGGATAAAGCATAACCACTGCGGCAATCAGAAGAGTGCCGAAGAAAAAGAAAACATTGACTCCCAGAGCCTTCTTATATCTGGATTTCTTTTTCTGCCCTAACAGAAAGTATCCGAACGGTATTAAAACGCTTAAAATCAAGGCTGCAATCAGCACAAGCTTTGTTAATGTATTCATAGTGAAGACCTCCTTTGATCCGATGTGTCCTATTTGGTTTTATGTCTGTACGGCCGGAATTCCGTTCCGCCTCCCTGATAAAAGCGGCTGAATATTTCATAATATTCGAGTCTCAGCACCTGGATGCCCACGATGAGTCCTTCCATCAGACAGACAAACAGGTTTCCGAATACGATCACCGCCCAGTTGATATGCCCTTCTTCCGCTCCGGACAGCATCATGACGACTCCCATCATGGCTCCGTGGCTGACAGCAAACGCTCCGATCCTCACAAAAGACAGAGTGTTGGAAAAGTAGCTTAACAGTGTCTCAAATAATTCAAAAAATGCCTGGACGAAAAACATAAGCTTCCCCTCTTTCAGTTCTGGCCTGTGTCTTTTCAGCATGCCGGAGAGGGGTTCCTTCAGTGCGATCATAAGCAGCGGAATGCCGAACATGACAGCCAGTATGACCGTTCCCGGCATCCTGCGGCCCGTGACAAACATAAATACTGCCAGGAGTACAGAGCCATAAAACAGAAGTCCTGCGGCTCCGCTGGCTCCAAACAGTGATTCTCCCAGATCACCGGCTCGTACAGAAAATATAATGTGCAGGATCATGGTCAGAAGAATCAAAAATGTTCCAAAAATAATCGCCGCGATGAAGACCGTATTCATCTTTCCGATACCCGGAACATTCATCATTGCCTCCTGGGGCTTCAGCCATCTGGCCTGTATAATATTCTCAAATCCAAAAAAGCTTCCGTACATCCAGCCGAAAAAGGAAGAACAGACGCCGGCAGCCGCAATGATCCCGGCCAGGTCAGCCTTTTTTGTCAGATAGAGCAGCATACCTCCCGCAAAAAGACATAATCCCTGTCCCAGATCTCCGAACATGATGCCGAAAATAAGAGGATACGTCATCGCAATAAAGATCGTCGGATCAATCTCGTTGTGAGAAGGCAGTCCGTACATTTTCACAAACATTTCAAATGGCCTGAGCACCTTTGGATTGTGCAGTTTCGTAGGGGGCTCTCCGAAGTAATCCTCGTGTTCATCCTCCACCATTAAAAACAGCTTTTGATCGTTCTTAATGTCTTCGGTAAAACTTTTGACGTCTTCTTCTGACATCCAGCCGCATAAAATATAAAAATTCTCGTGTTTGTCCTCCACACATGCCGCCATCTTCCTCACGTCAAAATTTGCCGATAAAGCCGCTAAGGTTTCCCTGGCGGCATAAATCTTATCAGCATTTTCATTTAATTCCTGTTCCAGCTTCTTATTCAGCTTCTTTTTTTCCTCTGTTAGAATAGAGAGTTTTCGGTTCAGGTCGTCACAAGCCTCCTCCGGAGTTCCGATGAACTCGTCCGGAATAAAAATCCTCTCAAAGTGAAGAGACTTGAAAATGGCATCAATCTGTTCCGATTTGGACCTGGACGTAAAATATACCCCATACCCATAGCTGTTATTTCGTACCCCTTCGACGAAGATCACATCCGGATTGTGTTCGATGAACTCCAGCATCTTTTCGAAGTATTCCAAGGGTGCCCGTCCGAAACGGAATTTCACGAATTGAAAGTGAAACACTTCTCTCAGTACAAACTGCATGGGGCGGAATGGTTCAATCATTTTTATTTGCTCGGTGAGATTCTTTTCCTCAAGTTCCAGTGCTTCTTTTTGGGCCTCAATACTGCAGCAGATGTTTTCGGTCTGGGATATGATCCTGAGTGCCTGGTCAGAAGTCAGACCAGGCAGATCCTGAGTTTTTGGAACACTCAGAAGCTCTGCGGCTTTATCGGCCTGTTCCAGAGGCTTTTTATAAGGGTTTGTATCTGTGAACGGCTGCAGGTTATCAACCGTCTTTAATTCCGACAAGGCATTTTCAAGCTGAATCTCATATTTTGACAGATAGTCGTTGGTGACTCTGTCGATGTCGCGCTTTGGTCCTGTGAGTGTTATAAACTTCATCTTAACAATCATACCCCGATCACTCCTTTCACATAGCCTGCCGTCTGTTCAGGAGGCAGGCCGTAACGGACACGTTCCATAATGGTGATCAGTCTCTGTATCTCTTCTTCCTTATAAAAGAGATATGCGGTGAGGCTTGCGATAGAATACGGATCTCTGCGCCTTTCCGTCAAATACAGGCGGCGGAGACATTCGCGGTACATCTGCTCAATGGAAGCTATATCTTCTATCCGGTACCGCTTCCCATAAAAACTTCCCGTGACCTCCGCCTTAAATTCCTCAATTTCTGACACTTCTGTGAGTTTTTTCAATTCCTCCGCATGAATATGAAAATGTATTGGAATCAGCAGCGCATAGATATCCGCAGGCTGCATCTCATGGTACTTCTTGGATCGGTAGATCCACTGCAGATTCAGAAGATCTACCTGTGTGCCTGCCTCTTTCGTGAAAATCTCCAGTTCTTTCTTTTTTAAGATTTTTTTCTTTTCCCTCCATATGGAGGAGAAATAATAGAGATTCAGTGCCAGATTAAAATCAAACAGTGTCTGTGCCCCTGCATCCAGTAAATTTGAGAGCGGACCGTAATACTCCGTATCCCGAAGTCCTTCCACCAAATCTTTCATATTTTTTGATCCGATCAAACGATCGATGGAAATCTGAGAATATCGGTCAAAAAATCGTTTCTTATAATCCAGGTCAAAAGGTTTTTGATAATGATTAAAAATAATCCGGAAACAGTAATTGATCAGTTCCACCTCATATCTTTTTAAATATAATTTGAGGAATCTGCGCTGTTCCAGTCCTGAAAACCGGTACAGCTTTGTATAATCTTCATAAAGAGACTGTACCAGAACCTTTTCTATATTCCCGCGGTGAAGATCTGCCTCATCCAAAAGAGAAAGGATATCCCTGTAGGCCGGATATCCTTTCAGATGGCCCACGATTTCAGGGACACTGAAAAGCTCTGCCAAAAACTGAAAATCTTCATCCCTTAACAGCTTGGCTCTCATGGCACGTATCTTAGTAACAAGAGCGCTGTATTTTATCATACTTCCCATAGGCTATACCCCGCTGATGCGTTCTAAAATCTCCCTGGCATACTGCTCCCCTCTCTGCTCATATTCCTTCTTCAGCTGAAGGATCTTTGATTCATGATTTTTTTTCAGCTGTTCCTTTTCAGCGGATACTTGGCTCTCTGCCTGTTTTGATACTTCTGTAAGCCTCTGCTCCGTCACAGCCTTTAATTCCTCGTCAAATTTTGTCTGTTTCCGCCGCATTTCCTGTTCAAGCTCATCCTTCTCTTCCTCTGCATGTTTTACGATGGCGGCAGCGGCACTCTCAATTTCAGCCAGCCTGTTTACAATCGCATCCATCTTCACGCCCCCTTTTAAAGTCAAAATGTTTTTTTCATTATACACCTAATGCATAAAAAAAGCATCTGAAAACCCAGAGATGTTTCTCTGTTTTCAGATGCATATTTCAGACGGATTATTTTAAGAGCAGGATGTTAATCAGACCTTCTTCGTCTGACACTGTATAGTCCGGAGATGTCTTGCCGTCCGGCAGAATATCCTGTCTCCGATTCAGCCAGATGCTCTTCCAGCCGGCAGCAATGGCTCCGCATATATCTGTGGCATAGGTATCACCTATAAACCATGTATCCTTCATATCAAGTCCGAATCTCTGCTCCGCGAGTTTAAAAATCCCGGGGGCCGGTTTGCGGACTCCCTCATCCCCGGATACAATGATATGGCTTCTTGGTATCCATTCTTCCAGATGAAGACTCTTTACTTTGTTCCACTGAGCACGGGAGAATCCATTTGTTATAATTCCGGTGAAAATTCCTTCTTGTCTGCAAAATTCCAGAACGTTTTTCATTCCTTCTGTCAGCGTAATTTTTGTCTGTTCTCCCCGGTAAACTTCATGAAATTCCATCACCTCTGACTCTGTAATCTGAATCCCGAATTTACTGAAAGCTTTGCGGATTCTGTCAACAACAGGGATGTCGTGAATTCTTCCTGCCAGAAATAAGTCTATGGAAGGAATGGAATATTTCTCTTTAAAAACCTTGTCGCATGCGCTGCAAAATGGTATGGATGCATCATAGAGTGTGTCATCCACATCGAATAGTATAGCCAATATCCCCACCTCACTTTTTCTTTTGATTATTTTGCGGCATCCACCGGCCTGATCCGTCTGAAACAAAGCTTCCGTCACCGATGCCAAGCGCAGACTTTGCAAGCATATCTGCCTTGTCATTGTATTCATCATTGGAATGCCCTTTTACCTTTACAAACCGTACCTGAAGCCGATCCTTCACACTATCGTAGAAGGAACGGTAGGCTTTCGTTCCCTCTTTTTTTGCTGCCCACTCCCCGGTACACCATTTTGCGATTCCCTCATAGTCATAGTAAATGGCCAGTTTTTGATAGCCGCTGTCCACAGCATACTGCATTGCCTTTTGAGCACCCTTGATCTCGCCGGCTACATTTCGCATAGCGGCTAACGCAGGATCTGCATATTTTTCGGCAAAATACAAGTCTCCCTCTTTTTTTCTGAGGACCATGCCATATGAAAATTCTTTTTTTCGATGGTCATAACTCCCGTCTACATAGGCTGTCAGTGTCTGACCGTCGATCTCTATATCCTGCCCGGCTGAAGAATTAAGAAATGCCTCAGCCTCAGCCAATGCAGGAAAGCTTTTAAACTGAGCACAAGGAAATCCGGAAACCTGTGCCTGACAATCCTTCCATGTGCGGTAAATTCCCGGGTTGCGTCCTTGTCTGACTGCATAAAATTTGTTTGCCACGATGTAAGTCCTCCATATTTTTTCCGCTTTTTATTATAACAGAAACAGGAAGTATCTGAAAGTACAGATACCCCCTGCCTGATTGCCGATATTTTAATGATAAAAGATGAAGTTTTAGTTATTCGACAAATTCACAGAAAAACTGTATGTAGCATTTGCTTTGGCAAGGACCTTCTGTTTTACAGAACAATCGTCGATCAGATAGGAAAATTCTTTCATGACATCCCATAAGTCCCTTGCCTCCTGACCACTTAATTCGGTTGTACGGTCATTCAGTAATTTCCCTACTGCGGCTGCGGTCTGCCTCACATTTTCTGTGCTAAAATCATTTCCAAGCAACTCTAAAAAAACTTCAGACATATATTTCATATTTGCTCCTTTTATTATCTTAAAAGTAACACTGCTCATGCTTATAGAGTAAAGCAAAATTCTGAAAAAGTCTATTCTTTTCGACAGACATAAAATGAAAGAATCCGTCTCTATTCGACAGAATCTCCGTTCATACTTTTCTTAAAAGTGTCCAGCAAATCTGACAATATACGTTTTTGTTTGGGAGTCAAACTTTCTACTTTCAGGAGAAGTTTGTTTTCACTCTCAATTATTTCCGGATCAAATTGATCTTTTAATATTTCATTTGGTGCTGTTTTTAATGCCTGACATATTCTGATAAACAGAGGCAGACTTGGAAGCCTGATCCCTGATTCTATCTGCCTGATGTGTCCGGCATTTACATCACAAATTTCTGAAAGAGCTTCGGAAGTCAGCCCTCTTTCTTTCCGAATCTGGTTAATCCTCTTACCCAACAATCTGCGTTCCATGTTCATGGCTCCAATCGGTATTATTTTCTCTCTCTCATATCCTTTCACAGCCTTATCTATAAGGTTTTAACATACATGTATTTCATTATATACAAAAGGTTTCCCGTTTCACTAGATGCGTAGACGTATGTATTATAATCTCTCAGCACACAAAACAGATGGATATGAACATGCTTCTTCTTTTATGTCGAATTTTGTCATCCATTTTCTGTTTACAAGATTCATAGAAAGGCCGTCTATCAAACGTGACAGGAACAGGATATCAAGATGAAAATAAATCTATGAGTCATCGGGAGCTCAGCTTTTGCAGCCATGACTGCAGAGCAGGACACTATTATGGAAATAATGGGGAAGGATATGTTAGATATACCGGCTTCATAAGAGGAAATCGGAACAATGAATGCGGAACTGAAAAGGAAAGATTATTCCTGCTGCTGATCTTTGGAAAAATTCATTGCAGCGGCAATCTCAGAAAATTTCCCGGTAATATAGCCATAATTTTCTCTTTTATGGGGAATCATGCACTGACTGCAGTCTTTCACGCCGTTTTTTAAATTAAAACTGCCGCCGCAGTTCTCCCCAAGCATATAGAGCGGACAGTAACAAAAAAGACAATTAAAGTTTTCAATATCATCTGTTTCATGGCATGGAAAATACTCACAGTCTCTGTGCCGGAAAAATTGATAGTTTTTTTTCTCTCTCTTCATAATTTACTTCCTGTCTGATGTTCTGAAACGAGGCGGACGAGACTTTCGGCCGACGCCTGCTCTGCAATATATACCTTCATTCCAACTTCTTCTGCCGCCCGGGCAGTCTGCTCTCCGATGCATGCTGCCTTCATTCCTTTGATGCACGTATCCGCCACTGCAGCCGCAAATCCCCGGACTGTGGAAGCGCTTGTAAAAACTGTCCAGTCGATCTCTCCCGATTCGATCATTTCTTTTACAGGGACCAGCTGCCAATTCTCATATTGAGTGTCATAGATTCCTATATCATCTGTCTGAATTCCGGGCTTTTTATGAAGAATCCGTATCATTTCCTGATTTCCCGAAGCTGCCCGCGGTATCAGGATGTGCTCCGTACCTGTAAGTCTGTCCGCGAGTGTCCCGGCAAGAGAAACTCCGTCATAATGTTCGGGTACCAGATCACAGAACAGGCCTCTCTCTTCCAATGCATTTTTTGTGCCTGCACCGATGGAGGCTATCCTGCAGGAACCAAGGCTCCTGATATCTTTCTTCTGATGTTTCATTTCCTCAAAGAAGATTCTGACTCCGTTGACGCTTGTGAACACGATCCAGTCATAAGAATTGATCTTCTCAAGAGCCATGGAAAGTTTCCTCTGGTCTCTTACCGGCTCTATACTGATAGAAGGCATTTCCAAGACTTCGGCCCCCTGATCTCTGAACATGGCAGCTGTCTTTTTGATAAGCTCCTTCGGGCGTGTGAGTAAAATGCGGCATCCCGCCAGAGGGAGGTCTTCATACCAGGCAAAATCTTTTGAAAATCTGCATACCTGTCCGACGACAATGACCGCAGGAGTCTTTATCCGGCTTTTGCACACGGCTTCCGGAAGTTCACGAAGCGGCGCAGCAACTCTTTTCTGTCCTGCCGTGGTTCCCCTGGAAAGCACGGCAGCCGGCATCTGAGGGTCCATTCCCGCAGAGATCAGGGAGTCAGCGATATCCGGAAGTGATGAAATTCCCATCAAAAACACCAGAGTACCTTTTGTTCTCACGAGAGCTTCAAAGTCGATATCATATTCTGACCCTGCTTTTTTGTGTCCGGTTATGATATGAACGGAAGAACTGAAATCCCTGTGAGTCACCGGGATACCGTTATATTCCGGCACCGCAATAGGTGAGGTGATGCCAGGAACGATTTCAAATGGAATCTGGTGTTCTTTTAACAGTTCCAGTTCTTCTCCTCCCCTGCCGAACAGGAAGGGGTCTCCTCCCTTCAGCCGCACGACAAAACGGCCTTTTTGAGCTTCTTTAAGAAGCAGCAGATTGATTTCTTCCTGAGGCATCGTGTGCTGTCCGGAACGTTTTCCGACATAAATGTAATCAGCTGTTTTGGGAAGTGCCGATAATATTTCGGTGCCGATCAGGCTGTCATAAATGATCACATCTGCCTTCTGCAGCACTTCCGCCGCTTTTATCGTCAAAAGGCTGATGGACCCGGGCCCTGCGCCCACCAGCCATACCTTTCCAGTCTTCATCGGTAATTTCTCCTTTTTATTTCCATCATAGCATATTGACAAGGTTCTAACAACTCGATAAAATGGAAGAAATTGAATGTTTACAGGTGCCTTTTATAAAGGAGAATAGGAAAGCGGGTGAGATTCCCGCACGGTCCCGCCGCTGTATAGGAAGAGCTGCATTTCAATCATGTCACTGGGAAACTGGGAAGGCGGAATGCGGCAGTGAGGCCTGAGTCAGAAGACCTGCCGTAAACATGCGATTTACACCGGTCTGCGAAAGACAGCCGTTGTAGAATATATCGTCGAAGGAGCCGCGTCCTTCTGCGCCTATATTCGATGCGCCAGCATACCTGGTGTTTTCGGTGCTGCAGTTTTTTACACCGAGACACAGCGAAGTGAATCGAAAGGAGCAAACATGAAAAACTATCAAAAAATCATTGTAACCGCTGCATTGGCGGCGGCTGTCATCTTTGGCTTCGGCCGCACAGCCAGCGCCATGCACATCATGGAGGGGTATCTTCCTCCTCTGTTCTGTATCGCCTGGGGAGTTCTGAGCCTTCCGTTTTTAGCCGCAGGATTTTTTTCCATCAAAAAGACGGTCAGCAAAGACCGGCGGCTGATGACGATACTTGCTATGTCAGGAGCATTCATCTTCGTTATCTCTTCTTTAAAAATCCCCTCTGTCACAGGAAGCTGTTCCCACATGACCGGTACCGGACTTGGCGCCATTCTGTTCGGACCTCTGGCTGTAAGCATACTGGGCATCATCGTTCTGATCTTCCAGGCAGTCCTTTTAGCCCACGGCGGATTGACGACTCTTGGAGCCAACACTTTTTCTATGGCAGTCGCAGGGCCGTTTTTATCCTTCGCAGTGTATAAGATCTGCCAAAAATGCGGGCTGAACCGCCGGATCAGTGTATTTTTGGCCGCAATGCTTGGAGACATTTTTACATACTGTATTACCAGTGTTCAGCTGGCACTTGCATATCCTTCAGAACAGGGCGGCTTTTTGGCTTCTGCAGCAAAATTTCTCGGAGTCTTTGCTCCGACCCAGCTCCCTCTTGCCATCGTAGAAGGAATTCTGACCGTTGTGATCATTATCGCTCTTGAATCCTATGCCCGTCCGGAACTCAAGATTCTCAGCTTCATCAAGGAGGGACATGCATATGAAAAGTGATAAGAAAAAAGTAATCATCCTGCTTTTCGTGGCCGCCTTTATTGCTGTGGTACCTCTGTTTGCCTTAAAAGGCGCCGAGTTCGGAGGCTCTGATGATGCGGGCAGTGTCATGATATCAAAGATTGAGGGAAAGGAATATCAGCCGTGGTTCACTCCTGTGCTGGAAACCTTTATTGACGGAGAACTTCCGGGTGAAGTGGAAAGCCTCTTGTTCTGTGTACAGACCGGGATTGGTGTCGGGATCATTGCCTATAACCTGGGACGTTTAAGGGAACGGAAGCGCCTCCTTGCTGCGGCAGAGGCGGCAAACGATGCTGATTGACCAATACTGTCACCGGTCCGGGCTCAGAAAAGTAAATGTCATGGAAAAGTTCTGCTTTTCCATGACAACGCTTCTGCTCTGTATCCTCAGCAGATCTTTTTCTGTTTCGACTCTGGTCATTCTAAGCCTTGGCTGGCTGACGGTAAAAAAAGGCGGCATCTCTGTCCGCCGGTATATAAAGCTGATGCGTCTTCCTGCGGTCTTCCTGCTCTTGAGCACGCTGGCGATCCTCTTTAATATTTCCAAAACTCCTCTGGATGCCTATGCAGTGCCGGCAGGTTCCTACTATATAACAGGAAGCTGGGAGTCGCTGATCTTCGGTTTCAGGCTGATACTCTCAGCTCTTTCTGCAGTATCCTGCTTATATTTTTTGTCTCTTTCCACCCCGGTGACTGACTTGATCGGCATTTTAAAGAAGCTGGGCTGCCCGGCTCTGCTCATAGAACTGTTTATGCTTATTTACCGGTTTATTTTTGTCTTATTGTCGGAGGCCACAGCCATCAGGATCTCCCAGGAGGCAAGGCTTTCCAACCGGAATTTCAAGACATCAGTCCATGCATTCGGAGGTATGGCTTCCGCCTTGTTCATGAAAGCAATGAAGCGTTCCGGCAGATTATTTGATGCCATGGAATCCAGATGCTATAACGGGAACATGCGGGTCCTTTTAGAGGACTATCCTCCAAAAAGGAAAGAAATTATTTACATCATAATGTTTGAACTTCTTCTGCTGTCTCTCATAATAGGAAGGAAAATTTACGGATGAAGATGGAATCTATTATAAAAGCCGATAATCTGTATTTTACTTATGACGGAGAGAATACTCCGGCGTTAAACGGGCTTTCCCTGGATATTCAAAAAGGCAAAAAAATCGCAGTCATGGGAGCCAACGGTTCCGGAAAATCTACTTTCTTTCTCTGTCTGAATGGGATTTTAAAGCCTCAAAAGGGAACTCTGTCTTTTTGTGGAACACCATATTCCTATGATAGGAAAAGTCTGTTAGAGCTGAGGCACAGGATTGGAATTGTATTTCAGGATCCCGATAACCAGCTGTTTTCGGCCAGTGTCCTGCAGGAAATCTCCTTCGGCATCTTGAATCTTGGAGCTGACAGCGAAACGGCTCTCAAAGAGACGGAAAAGATCATGGATGCTCTGGATATCACAGAGTTGAAAGACCGCCCTACCCATATCCTGAGCGGAGGGCAGAAAAAACAGGTTGCCATTGCTGACATCCTTGTCATGCATCCTGATATTGTAATCCTGGATGAGCCGGCTGCGGCTCTGGATCCTAAACATACGGCCCTGGTAAACGGAACCATAGATCAAATGACAGAAGCCGGATTGACTGTTCTGATCTCAACCCATGATCCGGACTATGCTTTCTCATGGGCGGACCAGATTATATTATTCCATCAGGGCAGAGTTCTGAAATCAGGATCTCCTATAGAAGTATTTTCTGATCAGGCAGCCCTTACCCTCACCAATCTGTCTCGGCCCGCCGTACTTTCTATGTATGGAAGTCTTTGCCGGAAAAAAATAATAAATACTGGAATTCCGATTCCCAAGAACCTTATGGAGCTTGAACAAATAATTGAAGGAATCTGAAAAATATCTGTCTGCGGAGGAAATAGATGAAGAAAAAAGCGATTTTAGCTGTCAGTTTCGGGACAAGCTATGAAGATACACGAAAAAAAACGATCGAAGCGATCGAACATACACTGGAACATCATTTCCCGGATCACAAGATGTACCGGGCCTGGACCAGCCGTATGATCCTTGAAAAAATAAAGATAAGAGACGGCATCCATATTGATTCTGTGCCGGAAGCCATGGCGCACATGAAAGCCGACGGCATTACGGATGTAATCATCCAGCCCACCCATGTCATCAATGGTGTGGAAAATGACCGGATGAAAACAGACGCTCTTTCCTTCCGGGACTCTTTTCATTCTATTGTCTTCGGGGCACCTCTTCTCTCATCGGAATCCGACAATGAAGCGGTTGTAAATGCGGTGGCATCGGAATTTTCGTGGATCTCTGACAAAGATGCTCTGGTTTTGATGGGACACGGAACTACTCACTATGCCAATACTGTCTATGCTGCCCTTGACTACCGGTTCAAGGATATGGGGTTTAAAAATATCTTTCTGGGTACAGTAGAAGCCTTCCCAAGCATGCAGTCCCTGATGCGTATGGTAAAAGAATACCAGCCGAAGAAAGTCATTCTTGCGCCTTTTATGATCGTAGCCGGAGATCATGCAAGGCATGATATGGCGGGAGACGACCCGGATTCCTGGTACTCTCAGTTTGTGTCGGCAGGATATCAAGTAGAATGTGTCATGAAAGGACTCGGAGAATATGACGGGGTCAGGGAGCTGTTTGCCGAACACGCGAAATTGTGTACCTAGATATTGACTTTCTCAGTCAATATGATATTATCTATAAAAATAGCATAAATGTTAATTACCGCCGGGTAACGTCTTATTTATTCCAGTAGGCCTTTGTTGGAATGAGTAAGGCGTTTTTTATTCCATAGGGAAGTCCTGCGGAGATGTACACAAATGCATAAGGAAGGTATATACCATATGAAAGAGATGTCATGTTTTAAAGTTTTTTTGAAGTATTCTTCGCTCAATGTACTGGGTATGCTGGGGCTGTCTTTTTATATTCTGGCAGATACTTTTTTTGTCTCCAGGGCATTAGGGGCAGATGGACTGACCGCCCTGAATCTTGCAATTCCGGTTTACAGCTTTATAAACGGCAGCGGATTAATGCTCGGAATCGGAGGAGGAACAAAATATTCAATTGTAAGAAGCCAGAAAAATAAACCCAAAGCGAATCAGGCATTTACAAATGCTGTGGTTTTGACGGGAATCGTTGCAGGTATCTTCTGCCTGCTTGGTATTTTCTGCTCCGGACCTATGGTCAGAATGTTGGGAGCCAACGAATCTGTGTTCCAAATGACAAAAACTTATTTACAGGTTATTCTGCTGTTTGCCCCAATGTTTATGGCAAATAATCTCTTGCTGTGTTTCGTAAGAAATGACGGAAATCCTCATTTAGCCATGGCAGCTATGATCTGCGGAAGTCTGTCTAATATTATTTTGGATTATATCTTTATATTTCCGCTCGGAATGGGACTGTTTGGGGCAGCGTTTGCCACCGGACTGGCACCGGTAATCAGCATTTTGATTCTGTCCCCTTATCTGATCAATAAAAGAAATCAGTTTCATTTAAAGAAATGCAGGCTTTCGGCAAATCTGCTGCTTGACATTTTTTCAAGCGGACTTCCGTCTTTAATCACGGAAGTTTCTTCCGGTATCGTGATCATTGTATTTAATATGATCCTGCTGCGCATAGCGGGGAACATCGGCGTCGCGGCCTATGGTGTCATCGCGAATCTGTCGCTGGTCGTCATGGCAGTCTATACAGGCATCGCACAGGGGATACAGCCCGTCTTAAGCAGCAATTACGGTGCCGGAAACCATAAAAATGTTACTGCGATTTTACGTTACGCCGTCACTGCGGTTATTGTAATCTCCGCCTGCGTTTATCTGTGTATATTTTTCGGTGCGGAACCGATTACCGGAGTCTTTAACAGCAGTCACAATAAAACACTTCAGGATATCGCAGCCGCAGGACTGAAAATATACTTTACCGCCTCTGTATTTGCAGGTTTCAACGTTGTGGCTGCCGTCTACTTTACTTCCACGGAATACCCGCGGCCGGCACACATCATATCAATTCTCCGGGGATTTGTCATCATCATTCCTATGGCTTTTTTGTTATCTGCCCTGGGAGGCATCACTGGGGTTTGGGCGGCCTTTCCCACGACTGAGCTGCTTGTCAGTCTGATTGGAATGATCCTGCTTTTTCAATTTCATAAAGTAAAGAAAGAAGATTCTTGACATTAGGAATTCGTCTGTTATAATATGAATTGCTCGGAGGGCAAATCATTTGGATGATAGGCCGGACAAGGGTATAGATTGAATGATCAATCTGTTCCCTGTCCGGCTTTTTTACGTCTAAAATTATCATTTATTTTCAGGAGGATCACAATATGGATTTTTTAACAGGAAAAATTAGGCCACTTTATTTTAAATATTTATCAGCCGCTTTCTGCAGTGCACTGATAACTTCTGTCTATTCTGTTGTAGATATGGCCGTGGTAGGACAATATCAAGGCCCGGAAGGTACAGCTGCTCTTGCCGTAGTTGCCCCAATATGGAATATCATTTACAGCCTGGGACTGCTCATGGGGATTGGAGGATCGGTAATCTTCAGTACCTTAAAAGGACGAACAAATCTTAAATCACGTGACGAAAATGAATATTTTTCTGCTTCCGTCATTGGTTCCGTTTTCTTAGCTGTAGCTGCATGGATCATTCTAATCTTTTTCGGCAAAGAATTCTTTTCCGGCGTCCCCCGTGGCTGACTGTTACCATGTCCCCTTCCCTCTTCCCCAGATAGTTTGATGAAACTTCTGTCAGCATCATCTCATTATCATACTTTGGAACGCGTCCCTTTAAAGGGTCCAGGAAATATTCATTATTAAATTGGCTTACAACCTGCAGCAGCATTTTCTGATGTTCCATATCTAAATACTGGCTTTCCGTTGAATAGATTGATTTTACCTCAGATAATTTTTTCGTATCTTCTATAAAATCCTGAAACAGTATACTGCTGTCGGCGGACAAATCTGATGTGTTTGCAATGGAGATATCTGAAGCTGAACTTCCGAATAAGACTGCTGTTTTTCTAATATCAGTCATATTTTCATGCAGTGCCGAGATACTCACCATGAAATAGATCATAAATCCGCAGACAATGACTAAGAGCAGATACTGGGGAAGACGAACCGATACATGTTTCACAGCCAGCCTTAAAGGCAGCGAAGGAAGATTGAGTTTTACCAGGGAAACCTGATACCTTTTTGTAAAACAGATGTCTTTTTTACCATTTCTTATGGCCTGAACAGTTGAAATCTTTTGGACACACCGAAGGCTCATCCAGGCAGTCAGTACAACAAAAAGGGCAGCCGCCAAAATTGAAAGTATGACCGGTTCCAGGCGTATCCCTCCGTGCCATAAAATCCCTGAACCTTCCATTGCAGTTTCTCCCAGAGAAGGTACGGTAAAAAATGACCCAAAATGTCCGGCCACTCCTCCGGCTCCAAATAAAAACGCCGTCTGCAGGATTTTCGCACCCAAAAGCTTCCTTTTTGAATAGCCAAGAGCGTTAAGAATCCCCAGTTTTTTGTAATCATCCTCCAAAGATGAGGCGATCAGGTAGCGGATAGTGATCAGCATGACCGTCAGCATAAGCAGACTGAATAGAAAGATCAGTCCCAAAAAAATGTCTGTCAAAGCCATGGCCGACATTTTCATCAGCGGCTGTTCGATATATTCTGTTCCCTTTCTGGCAAAGCCTGTTTTGCCGTTCAGCTCTTTGATCCTGGACGTGAAATCCTTCCCGGTATCATGATTCGTCCAAAGACTTACCATCGTGCTCTTATAGTTTAAAGCTTCCGTTGTTTTTGAAAGTTTCTCATATGTTTTCCGATCCAAAAACAGTTGTTTAAAACCGGTCATTGTGCTTCCGAGAAACGGGTCTTCAAAAAAACCTGCGATTCGGTACTTTTTGATCTGACCGGACAATTTCAGAGTCACAATATCCCCTGTCTCCAGGTGCTTGGAATCCTTTAAGGTAATAGGGAGATAAATTCCATCCCGTTTCCGTGTTCCTTCTGTCAGGCTGTACTGGTCCGGAAATGCCCGGATAATGGTACCACTGGAAAACCAGCTGTCATCTTTGAAACGGACAGTCTGATTTTCTCTGAGCAGAAGGATATTTTCCTTCATAACTTCTTCTGTCTCCGGCTGCTTTTGAAGGTTTTTAGTAACTTCATCTGCGTCTGAATGCTGTCCTTTGTTAAAAATATTGATGACTTCCGGCAGGTGCATCCTGGCAGCCGCCTCGTCATACTGCTCCTGGCTCTGCCATAGAACAGAGACGGACGTTGATATTAACAGGGTAATCAAAAAGCTGAGAAGAAAAATAACCGCTGCCTGGCTTTTCCGTTTTCGGATATCATACTTTATCATCATGAGGATGCCCATACTACCACCCCATTCCCGAAAGCCAGCCAATCAGCTGTTTTTCTCTTGCCGCAGCACTCTTTTCTTCATATGGGGCAAGGTTTAATTCACCCTCGATTTTTCCATCCTTCAAATATAAAATACGGTCGGCCATGAGCGCTGCTTTTATGTCATGAGTTACGATTAAAATATCTTGTCCAGTCCTGCTCATAGAATAGAGAAGTTCTAATATTTCTTTTCCGGAAGATGAATTTAAGGAACCGGTTGGTTCATCGGCAAACAATATTTTGGGATGATTAATTAATGCTCTTGCAATGGCACACCGCTGCTGCTGGCCCCCGGACATCTGTGATGGCAGCCTTCCGGAAAGTTCAGGTATTCCGACGCGCTCCAGCAGATCTCTGGCCTCCTCGTGTGTTTTTCTTCTGCTTCTTCCCTTTTTCAGATATCCTGCAGTACAGATATTTTCCAAACATGTCATATGGGAAAGAAGGTTCATCTGCTGAAAGATCAATCCTGTCGTCTCCTGTCTGAACCGGGCAGTTTCCTTGTCATTCTGTTTCCGAAGGAGTTCTCCGCAGATAGAGACAGTACCGCTGGTGACGGAATCCATCCCGCTCAGCATGTAGAGCAGCGTGGACTTTCCGGAACCGCTGGGTCCCATGATCACGGTGAACTGCCCCTCGTAGATCTTCAGATCGATATTTTTTAATATATGCATCTGTTGGCCTTCGCTGGCATAGCTTTTACATAGGTTTGATGTCTCAATGATTGATTTCATACTTTGATCCTCCTTATGCTGCTATCCTAGCAAAAGAATTCTTAAATAGTCTTTAAATCACGTGCTTTACTTTTAGAAGATACAAAGAAACCTGCAGTCCTTCCCTGTTCTCAAGTTCCAGCTTCCCTTCCATCTGTCTCATCAGCAGCTCACTCAAGTACAGGCCAAGCCCCGCTCCCTGCTGATTAAGGGCATTCCTTCCCCGGTAGAACTTTTGCTTCGCATATAAGAAGTCCTCCTCAGGAATTCCCGGACCACAGTCTTTGATACGAATCACCGCGTACTGCTCCTGATCTTCCATTTTAATTTCCACAGGAGAACCTGCCGCATATTTTTCAGCATTTCCAAGAATATTTTGAGAGATAATCGTCTCCGCCAAGCATCAGGCCTTTTACTTTATCTGTATCACTGGTCCTGGCAGAAATGAAAATGACAGGAAGCTCTGTTTCGTTTCTTAGCTTTTCTATGAACTGAAAGCCATTCATTCCGGGAAGATTAATATCCAGGATAATCAGTCTGATAGGATGCTGATACAAAGCTTCAAATGCCTCTTCGCCGCTTTCTGCCCGGATACATCCAAGCCCCTTTTCTTCCATATAATCTATAGCGATCTCTGCCAGATCCCTGTCGTCTTCTACGATCAAAATCTCTGATTGAAGCATGGAATATCCTCCTGTCTGTCATGCCGGGAATGAGTCATTAAATAATTTGTCAGGTACACACCCTGGCGTTGTGCCCGCTGTTCTTTCACAACTTTGTACCCTCTTTTTTCAAAGAACGGTTTTGCAGTAATGGATGCATGTGTGATAATTTTTCTCCCTTGTACTGCCTGTTCCAGCTGATCGCAGATAGCTGAGGCAATTCCTTCTCTTTGATAATCTTTATGAACGAACAGGCGGTCTAAATATCCTGTATGATCAATGTCTCCAAAGCCCACGATAACATCATCTTTAACTGCAACATATGTAATATTTGCTGATAAAGATTCATTCCATCTTTTTAAATCGGCACTTCCGGCTGCCCACACATTTAATTGTTCTTCAGTATAATCTTCTGCGTTGACTGCGTGGATCGTGTTATAAAAAAGTTCCGCCAGTTCCTTACCGTCAGAAGATTGATATATTCGAATTGATAGGTTTTTCATAATATTCTTTCTATGTGCTAAAAAACAGCTCAAAAGATCTAATAAAAAGTTTCAAAAAAAGATTGCCAAGTCACATACCACGCGTGTTTTTATCATTCGTTAAAATAAAAATATATTATTTAACCCCTCCTGCCAGGGGTGGTATTGTCCGTTCTAAATCTCCTCTCAATGCTCTTGCATTAAAAATACGACTATGATCCCGGACAAATACTTCTAAATTGCGTAACCAAAAATCCAGAGAAACTTTTCTATCTTCACTTATAAGTATAAGGATATCCTGTAAGTATTCCCTCATCATAAATCCTTGCTCTACATTACCTAATAAGTTTTTATATTTCTCTGTAAAATCACATTTTGCAGACAAATTCCCTCTAAAATAATCAGGTCGAATCTTTTCCACACTGTCTAATTGATGGAGCATCAAATAGACATTATGTAATACAAAAAGAACTTCACTTTTGGGCAATGCTTTCACTTCTCTAACCAATACAATAAGTTGTACACATGCTCCCTTTAAGTCATCTTGATCTAAACATTTTATTGCATCATTTAGTATACTTTCTTTATAACTTAATTCTTCTCCATATACTGAAACATGGTTTATTAAGGATTTTGCTAATTCACAATAATCATCATCACCAATATATTTAACTATCAACGATTTTTGGTATACTGTTTTTCTATAAAAATGCCATCCAGTTTTAATACAGGGTAAATATACAAAATATACAATATCATTTGTTACAGTTATAGCAGACAATACAAACCATCTAATGCCCCCAAATATATTATTATTTCCTAATAGATGTTCTAAATTTATTTCATCTCCATCTACTAGTCCCCCTATAGAAAAACTATTCTCTGAATGAATAGCTCCGCTTGTATTTAATTCACCTAATGTCATAAAATCATTTCTTATATTTGCAATTTGAATTTTTACATTTAAGATTGGAGAATTTTGAGGATTTCTAGCAAAAATAATTTCGTTTTTAATATAGAAAAAAGGTAACGATTTCTCGAATTTATCCTTCTCGTCCATTTCATATTTCTCTTCTTTCTGTTTTTCTTTCTCTAAACGTTCTTGTTTGTCTTTGTTCACCTGAAAAAAATACAATAAAGCAGGTATCGTTAAAGGAAGAGTAAGTTCTATAAACTTAATAAGCGCTTGATTGTTACCTAATAGATCCATAATTTTATTATTACAGAAATATATTATTATTAAAACGAATATATAGCTTAATATTAATTTAAATAACATCATAATACTATTCCTCAATTATTATCTTGTTCATCTATCTCGCAGCTTCTTTTAATGCTTCTCTCAATTCTCTATCGCATGCATAAATATATAATCCATTCACTCCCCGGGTCATCAGGACTCTTACTTCATGCTGGATTAAAGTTTCTCCAAATCTCTGCTTCGTACCATCCGACAATGTACGTTTTCTGGTTGCTTTTAAATTCCAGCTTTCACTTGGGTCGAAAACAATCTTGCCATTGCGGTACTTAACAGACGGGCCAAGGATTACACCTGCGTAATTCAGGTCAAATCCCTGAATTGTAAAGGTGGAACCCACCTCATCTATTGTCTGCGGCTGTTCCGCCCAGGCAAGTGTTTTATTCTTGTTTTTCTCTTTTCTTCCCAGTTCCTTGTCCAGCTCATGGTTCCATGGTTTATGCCAATCACCGATCAGCACTTCCCAATATTTCTTCATTCTCTTTTCCATGGATGAATTCTGGCTATATTCCCAATCATAGGTTGCTATCATCCGGGAAAGCTTATGTTCTTCCTCCGCGGCTTTCGTCTTGACTGCAGTCTCAAGCTCAGCCGGATGTTCAAAGATTTTTATCTCATATCCTGTGGTATCCATTGGAATTGCTGATAGATGATTCTCCTTTGTAAAATCATCTATCCAGGAAATCGTTTCATCTGATGCAGTAATTCTCATCTGCTTTGTCAGCTTAAAATGATTTCCATTTTCTTTGGCTTTCTCTCTATAATTTCCTAATATTTCTGTTTCCCAATACTGCTCTGTTGTTAAAATCTGATTTTCATCAAACATAACCACAGTGACTTTGGCCCTCTCAATGATATCCTGGAGCTGATTTTTACCCCGATAGGATTGTTTTCCCTGTGTTAATAGCAGATGAGCCTCATCAATAAATGCCACGTCTATCGGTTTATCCGCTGAGTGATGATTGATAAAAGTTGTTGGTTTAGATACAACCCTTCCATATTTATTTTTTAAACCTAATTTTTCTGCTATTTGCTCATATACCGTAATCTGCTCATCATGATTTACTATCAGACAACACTGGAAATCCGTCATTTTTTCTTCTTCTGCCATCAAGTACAGCTCGTAAAAAGTGCTGCTGTTAAGAACGGTTTTTCCTGTTCCGGCTTCTCCGTCAATAAAAATAAGCTGTCCATCTCCATTCTGCTCATTCAATACACTGAAAACCCTTTCTATAATCCTGTCTCTTATATCTTCCTGCTCTTGTGTCAGTTTATGAAGAGGTGAAGCCTTAAATAACGCTGAATCCTTTATAACACTTTCATTTGGAAACATTGATGGGTCTGTTTTTCTCAGCTTATGCCAGATCCTTCGAAAGATATCATTCACTTCAAAATCAGGATAATATCTGTTCTGCGGATTTGTCCTTTTATTATGTATTCTTTTTACCGAATCAACCCCCATCATATAAAGCATTAAGCGGTTTTCAATATCCATGGTTAAAGATTTATTAAAATGGTCATGGCCGATAATATACAAACTTGCCGACTTTCTTCTCAGCTGGGACCTCCAGTTCTGTTTGTCCTCTGATTGATCAAAATGCTGTTTTGTTCTCTGAATAATATTATTTGATTCACCCACATATACCTCATAGCTTCCGCTCTTTTTCCAGTTATGTATATAAACCGTAGGATAATCTAACAAGACTGTTTTTTCTTTTTCTGAAGCCTTATTTAATAATTTTTCCTGAAAATTATGTAAGCCATGCATATTGTCATTTATTTTATGTATGATAGGTTCCAAATCAATTCCTTGTATCATGTTTATAAAAAAAAATAAACACATACTTTCCTTTCTTTTAAAATATCTTTTCTTACAAAACAAAAGAAATTGCATTACAATCTTCACTTAAAATCAACAAATTGTATCATTTCCTTCTTAAATTCTAATATCTTCCTGTGTAATTGTCAAACAGGTATCCTCTCCTTATGAGCCGTTATAATCCCGAAGTTCTGCTGATTTTACTTTCTCCACCGAAGATGCTAAAATAGTGCCAGAATAATCGTTAAACAATCACATCCGCAAAGGAGGTTTCTATGGAATCGGCAGTTACACGTGACGAAGCTTTTGAGCTGTTGAAACAATATAACAAAGAACCTTTTCACATCCAGCATGCACTGACAGTGGAAGGTGTCATGAAATGGTATGCAAACGAACTAGGCTTCGGACAGGAAGAAGACTACTGGGGCATCACAGGACTTCTTCATGATATTGACTTTGAACTTTATCCGGAAAAACACTGCCAAAAAGCACCGGAGCTCCTGCGGGCAGGAGGTATTGGAGAGGACATGATCCGCTCTGTCTGTTCCCACGGCTATGGGATCTGTTCCGATGTCCGGCCTGAACATGAGATGGAAAAAGTCCTGTTTGCGGCCGACGAACTGACTGGTCTGATTGGAGCCGCTGCATTAATGCGTCCTTCTAAAAGCGTACAGGATATGAAACTATCCAGTGTCCGCAAAAGTTTAAAGATAAAAAGTTTGCGGCAGGATGTTCCCGGGATGTAATTTCACAAGGAGCTGAGAACCTCGGCTGGGAGCTGAATGAACTATTTGAAAAAACGATTCTTGCCATGCGTTCCTGCGAAAATCAGATCCGGCAGGAAATGCAAAAATATGAACAGTAGGAGGTAACCCACCATGTGTATTAACAAAAAAAGACAAGCAGATGTTACCCTCCATGCAGAGCCGAACAAAAAAAGTGCCGGCTGCATGGAGTAAACAGGCACTTTTGATATGCGGCTTTGCATCCAAGAACAACGATGTTTAAGGAAACGAGGCCAAATATGAAATATAAAAATGCATCTTCCCTTCTTCCTGCGGCCCTTGTGGAACAGCTTCAGGACTACCTGCAGGGAGAATATTTATATATTCCTAAAAAAGAAGATCAGCATAAAAGCTGGGGTGACCAGACCGGAAGCCGGCTCAGGATCAGCAAACGCAATGCCTGTATCCGGAGAGATTTTCAGCTTGGGAAGTCAATAGAAAATCTGTCAGAGACATATTTTCTATCTGTACACACTATCAGGAAGATTATATACAGCAAATAAAATATCTGGAAAAAGTGCGGTTTATAGATTGGAAACCGCACTTTTGTTTTGCGCATGAAACTTTCTGAATCCATAAGTATAAAATGATTCTGTATCAATTCGTATATTGAGGGAAACTTATCTCTCTGATATTCTTTGATGCAGGAGGTGTTACTTATGAAACAAAATAGAAAGACTGCATCATTTGGATTTGCACAAACGGATATTACCCCGAGCGTATCCGTAGAAATGGTTGGATTTTCAAGAACAAACAATAAATCAAGGGGTGTTCTTCATCCATTGAAAGCACAAGTCCTGATATTCAGGACCGCAGATAAAACAATATGTCTGACAGCCATCGACAGTCTGGGATTTACCGTAAAATTAACGTCTCAATTAAGGAAGCAGATGTCAAATGTACTGAATGTTCCCGTTGACAACATCATGATCTGCTTTTCCCATACTCACTCTGCTCCGAATGCTGCAGCAGAAAGTGCCTATTTTACCTTCGTGTGTGACCGTATATGTTCTGTCCTGAAAACGGCCCTGAAAAATATGAAACCATTCTATGCCGGATGGGGTATTGCAGAACATGACATTGGAGTCAATCGGAGATCCGGAAAAGTTTTAAGAGATCCCCGTCTGGGAGTTTTAAAGCTTTCCAAGCCCGATGGCAGTCCGGCACTGCTCCTGCTTCGGGTATCCGCCCATGCAAATGTCCTTACAAGTGACAACTATAAAATTTCTTCCGATTATTTCGGCGTAACCAGACAAAAACTTTCTGAATCGTTTGGATGTCCGGTTATGATGATTCAGGGGGCATCTGGAGATCTCCGCCCCAGATTCCAGCAGGAAAACGCTGAGTTTATGGAGATTTATGGTGTGGACGCCTTAGAAGAACCATATACTGCCCAAGAAAAAGAAAAATATTTCAGACAGAGCACAGAATCCTTAAACAAAATGGCAGAATCCGTATTTCAGTCTGCTGCTTCCATCTTTACTGCTTTAAAAACAATGCCGGTATACTGTGTCTCTATGTGTTCTGTAAGACACAGGTTCACAGCCGATGTTCCGCCTTTGAACCGGGCCGCTGAAATCGCGGCTGAAGCAAAGGAAAAGGCCAGAATTGACGGAACAGGATGGCTGCAGGAGGTCCGCAGGCTGCACCATGAACACATCCCTGCTCAGACAGCAGACATTGAATTTCAATATTTTTTATTGAATGAAGGATGTCTCTGCGGTGTTCCCAATGAAATCATGTGCGAAATATCTCTGGATGCGTGGCATCGGTCAAAGGATTCCCTTCTTTTCCTAAACGGCTATACCAATGGGATTGACAGTTACCTTCCCACAGCTGAGGAATATGATGAGGGCGGTTATGAAGTCCTCTGGTCTAATCTGATCTATTATCCTTATCACGGAAGGGTCATGCCGCTGAACCGGGAATCTGCCCGCCGGATGGCATCCTTTGCAGTGGCTGACCGAAAGAATCTTCTGGCGGATTAGTCTGCCCCTATTCTTTTTTCTGCCTGATGTGAAGTCTTCCAGGCTTTGACATGATTGTTTTCCATGACAGGGTGTAATCTCAGCTGATACTGCCCGCCGTGCTGACGGACCATCCGGCTCAGTTCCCCGTAAACCAGTTCCCGTTTCTTCTGCTGGGAAACAGGAATACTGATGTCCGCCGTTATGAGAATGTTTGCCCCAGATTTGATCAAATAAAAATGATGAATGTTTAATAATCGATGGATTTCTTTCGCTTTCTCTTTTAAATCTTTTTTTATTTCCTGTATCTCAGGAGACTCTTCTGCCATTATATCCGCCTGGACCGTACAGCTGCATCCAAACTTCTGCTCTATTTCTATAGAAAGCTCTGAGGCCCGGGCGCAGACAGTATTTTCTGTTCCAAGAACCTTTGCCGAGACCACATAATGGTTGAGCCCGTAGTCATGAATCATTAATTCATAACAACTCTTGATGCCTTTCTTTTGCATTATCATCTCTTCTATCTTTTCTGCTATGGAACTATCGGCCTGCATACCGATTACTTTCTGTACAATGGCTGAAAAGCTTTTGACTCCATTGAATATAATCAGTGCCGCCACTCCGACCCCGCACCATCCATCTATTTTCCAGGAAGTAAATTCTGCGGCGAGAGCTGAAATCAGTACTGCGGATGTAGCGAGTGCATCGGCCAGTGAATCATTTGAAACAGCTTTTAATGTCTCTGACTGCCGCCGCTCTCCTGCCCGCTTCTGTATAAAATGCATCCATATCTTAACAAATACAGACAGGAGCAGCACAATAAATACGGAACCCGGATACTGGGACTGCTGTCCTTGATATACGGCGGACCCAGAGGATTTGAGCAGTTCTAATCCTATCGTGATTACCGATGCAGAGGTCAGCATGCCAAGGATCCATTCCAGTCTCCCGTGCCCAAACGGATGATGTCTTCCAGCGCCGCATCCTGCCGCCCAGAGCCCAAGCATTGTAATAGCCGATGTCCCTGCATCTGTCAGGCTGTTCCATCCGTCTGCGGTTATTGTTACAGAATGGCTGACAGCGCCGGCTCCAAATTTCACAGCACACAGCAATAAGTTTAATGCAATGCCCAGCACGGTAAGTCCGAAAATGCCGATTCCTTTCTTTTCCCCTTTCATATATTTTCCTCCTTCATCTGTTCCATAGACCGGCTGCCGTTTTGGATTCCCAATATTTCATTCATCTTCCATGCAAACCACAGAGTCATCAGTGCCGAACAGATATCCGCCGCCGGCTGAGCCCACACAATCCCTGAAAGTCCGAAGAGTTTTGGAAGGATTAAAATACACGGAAAGAAAAAGATCCCCTGCCTTCTTAAACTCAGAATACTTCCGGCACCGCTTCTCCCTGCCGACAGATATAGGGAGGCATAAACCATCTGAAACCCAAAAGTAAGAAACATCAGCGCATTCAGCCTCAGTGCTTTTCCTCCCAGGGCCAGCATCTGAGGGTCAGTTCCAAACAGCCCGATTACCTCTCCGGAATACAGAATACATAGAAATGACATGAGAATACAAAAGGCAGTAGACCATAAACTGCACAGCTTTACCGCCTCTCTGAGCCGTTCATACTGCCCTGCGCCAAAGTTAAAACCTGCAAACGGCTGAAATCCCTTCATAAAGCCAAAGACGACATAGATACCGACCGTCATGACCCGGCTGACTGCACCCATGGCTGCGACTGCATAATCCCCGTACTCTTTTGCCGCCGTATTTGTAAGGCCCAGTGCAGCACTGGCAAACAGCTGAAAGGTCAGGACAGGAATTCCTATTTTTAAAATCTCCTTATAGACAGCACCTTTTATTGTAATTTTACGAATAGATGGTTTTAGCACACCCTTTTGTCTTCTCAAGTAATACACATACATCAGGGAATTGACACAAAGGGAAACCACTGTAGCTGCAGCGGCCCCGCGGATTCCCATGTGCAGTCCGTATATCAGAAGCGGATCCAAAATCAGGTTCGTCACACTTCCGGCCGTCATAGTAAATCGTGTTGATCCCTGGGCCGTCAGAAGGTTATTCATTGTCACATTAAATACATTGAGTATAGAACCAGAAACATAAATCACAGCATATTCTCTGGCGTAGGGTAAGATCGTTTCTGTAGCTCCAAGTGCCGACAATATCGGTGTTAAAAAGCACAGGATCAGGCCAATAACTGCCGCTCCTGTCAATAGTCCGGAAAATAAAGCCGTTGAGGCTGTCTGGTCAGCCAGAGCGTACTCCTTCTCCCCGAGCAGCCGGGAAATATAGGAAGATGCTCCTGCACCGAACATCATCCCCAGTCCGATGACCAGCTGGACAACAGGAAAAACCACAGAGACTGCACCCATTTGGCTGATTCCCAATCCTCCCACAAAATAAGCGTCCACAGCATTATACAGAGCCGAGGCCAGCATACCGATCATCGTGGGGATGCCGAGCTTTAGCAGCGCCTTTGACACCTTTTCTTCTCCTAAAAGAAAGTTGGTTTTCGTTGTTTGTTCCATTTTTCTTACCTCCAAAAGTATTTTTTATCTGAACGGATCACTTTTCCGTACAAAGCAGAAGAATTATAATATTGAATATATATTCAATATTGTTCAATAAAAAAGGGAACCGGCTCAAAAACCGATTCCCTGCAAATACATCTTCGATATTTTATTTAGTAATTCCATAGCCCATTCCTCGCTTTCATAATGATATGCAATCTGAAGCAGCGCATCTACAAAATTGTTGGCTACAATATGCACAAACACCGGATCATGGTTTTTTAACATGTCTTTGTGTGAATTCAGATGATGCTCAATTTCACTGACTAAGCGCTCTTTTTCATCCTCATATTTGGTCTTTGTGCTTTTATCCATCATGATAATCAATTCCCTGCGGTGTCGGAAAAGAGTCCGGATACAGTTCTCTTCCATTTGGCTCAGATACTTATAGTCTTGATAGTCCGGAGAGCCGCCATGTTTCATGACCCGTTTCCAGTCAAAACAAACCGGCCTTAAAACTTCATCAAACAAAGCCTCTTTATTTTTATAATAGGAATAGATCAGTCCGGCGGGAATCCCTGCCCTGCCGGCAATGTCCCGTATCGTTGTGCGGACATATCCATGGATAAAAAACTCTTCCAGTGCAGAATCAAGAATACACTGGCGTATTTCATCTTTTAAGACTTGTGCCATAGCGCCTCCTAATATTGAACTTTAATTCAATATTATAAGAAAGCCGGGATTTTGTCAACTATTGTTTCATCTTCGCTGCAAATTTCATCTTGATGACTGACGGCAGCAGACAAAGCAGCGTGTTTCTTGACATCTTTGTATTATATAGTTATAATTATAACAGTTATAAATAGAACTATATGGAAAGGAATGTATTTGATGCAGAATCATGTTTTAACCTATGCCAATCATTTCAAACATCTGTACCGCCAGACATTTCAGCCCTTGTCGGAACAATATGAAATGTCTCAGCTGGAAATTGATATTTTGCTCTTTCTGAAAAACAATCCCCGGAATAATACCGCCAAGGAAATCTCAGTCATGCGGGGGTTTGCAAAATCCAATGTTTCAAAAGCCGTGGAATCTCTCAGGATACAGGGTTATCTGACCACCTCTCCTGATCCCGGTAACCGGAAGGTCCGCCGTCTGTATCTGACTGAGAAAATGCAGAACAGAATCGACGCCCTTTCAAAGTGCCAGGAACAATGTTTCGCACTTCTCCTCGATGGATTTACAGAAGAGGAGCGGCTCAAGCTGCAGGAATTTTTCAGCAGGATCGACGAAAATATTACAAAGTCACTAAATCATAAAAAACACAAAGTATGAGGTAACAGCTATGTTGTATAAATTTATCATTTGTTTTTTAGCCGGAATCGGCGCAGGATTGGGGACAGGCTTCGCTGGAATGAGTGCAGCTGCAGTCATAAGTCCCATGCTGATCACTTTTCTTGGAATGAATCCATATATGGCAGTGGGCATTGCCCTGGCAAGCGATGTTTTTGCCAGCGCAGTTTCAGCTTATACATATGGAAAACACAAGAATCTGGATATTAAAAACGGACTGGTCATGATGATTTCTGTGCTTTGCTTTACACTAGTCGGCAGCTATATTTCCAGCCTTGTGCCAAGCACTGCTATGGGCGGATTTTCTACATTCATGACTTTGCTGCTGGGAATTAAATTTATTGTCCGTCCTGTTATGACCACAAAAAGCAGTATGGATTTGGTGGATGCAAAAAAAAGATTTCTTCAGTCTGTTCTCTGCGGATCTGTCGTCGGTTTTATCTGCGGATTTGTAGGAGCGGGCGGAGGCATGATGATGCTCCTTCTGCTGACCAGTGTCTTAGGGTACGAACTCAAAACTGCTGTTGGAACCAGTGTATTTATCATGACATTTACTGCTCTGACCGGATCTCTGAGTCATTTTGCCATCGGCGGACGCCCGGATATGCTAAGCCTGCTTTTCTGCGTGCTGAGTACATTTCTCTGGGCAAGAGTAGCAGCGAAGTTTGCAAACAAAGCTTCGGCGATCGTATTAAACCGGGCAACCGGTGCGGTCCTTACAGTGCTTGGACTGGCGATTGTCACAGTGAATTACCTTTAATCAAAAGGGCCGGATCCACTAAGGTGAGCCGGCCCTTTTGAATGCATCGATTTATCTGGTTCCATCTATCATATAAAGCAGTGCATTTACAATACACGCCGCAATATTGCTCCCGCCTTTTCTTCCCCTTGCCACAATATACGGAACTTCAGCATCCATGATCAGTTCTTTTGACTGGACCACATTAACAAATCCCACGGGAACCCCTATTACCAGATGAGGATCCAGTTTCCCTTCCCTGATCAGCTCATACAGCCTGACCAGTGCCGTCGGGGCATTTCCAACTGCAAAAATGAACTTCTCACCTAAAGCCGCCGCTTTGTCCATACTCGCCACAGCCCTTGTGGTGCCGTTTGCTTTTGCTGCTTCTGCAACATCCTCATCGGACATAAAACAGTGGACCGTTCCCCCATACCGGGCCAGTTTCTTTTTATTAATGCCTGCCCTGCCCATCTGCGTATCTGTCACAATGGACGCGCCGTTTTTGATGGCATCTATGGCAAGTGATACTACATGATCCGAAAAGCAAAGATTTTTTGCATAATCAAAGTCGGCGCTAGTATGAATACAGCGCTTTACGATAGGTTCAGTTCCGGGAATCAGCGAAAAAGCCCTCATTTCCTCTGTTATGATCTCAAAACTTCTTGCCTCGATCTGGGCAGGCTCCACATTCTCAAGTTTAATTTTCATTAGTCTTCTGCTCCTTTATGAAGGATTTCATATATTTTTTCCATATCCAGATGCTTTCTCAGTTCATCTGCCAGCAGATCATACTGCTCTTCCTTTAACTGCCGGTAATCCGTCGCCGGAGCATCGGAAAGATCGATCCCTTTCTTTTCTCCAATGGCACGGACAATCTTTTCCGCCGTATCCGAGAGTTCAAAAATGCCATGTAAATAAGTGCCGTAGACATTTCCTACCCAGGTTCCGCAAAGCTTTGTGACGCCGTTACCTTTATCCTCAAAAAACGTCAGCGGTTTTGCATTGCCGTGCTGTGAAGAGATTCCCATGTGAATTTCATATCCTTCAAAGGGAGCTCCTGAGATCGGATACAAATCACCATCCAGCTTAAGAAATCTTCCTTTGACCCGGCTTCTTGTTTTTTGTTTGGAAAAGACGGTGTCGATCGGGAGCAGTCCCATTCCTTTAACCATTCCTCCTGTCTCCACATGATGAGGGTCAGACAGTACTTCTCCCAGCATCTGATAGCCTCCGCAGATTCCAAAAATAATCGTTCCCCGGTATGCTTCTTTGAGGATCATATTTTCCAGGCCGGACTGACGGAGCCACAGGAGATCCTCAATGGTATTTTTGCTTCCCGGAAGCAGGATCATATCCGGATCTCCGAGTTCTCCCGGGGTTTTCACATAACGCAGTGAAACATTTGGAATGAGTTCAAACACGTTAAAGTCCGTAAAGTTAGAAATCCTTGGAAACCGGATCACAGCAATGTCGACCAATTCCTTTTTTGTTTTCCGGTCAAACTTCTCGCTCAGACTGTCCTCATCATCTAATTCAAGATTCATATAGGGGGTAACCCCCACGACCGGGATCTGCACTTTTTCTTCCAGCATCTCAATGCCGGGATCCAGGATCGTTTTATCTCCCCGGAACTTGTTGATAATCATTCCTTTCACTCTTTTTTGTTCTTCCTCTGTCAGCAGCATCATGGTTCCGGTCAGCTGTGCAAAGACGCCTCCCCGGTCGATGTCTCCCACTAGAAGTACAGGTGCATTGGCCAGTTCTGCCATGCCCATATTGACGATATCGTCCTGTTTCAGATTAATCTCTGCCGGACTCCCCGCACCTTCTATGACAATCATATCATATTCCCTGCTCAGAGCATCAAATGCCTTTTGGATTTCAGGAATCAGCGTTTTTTTATATGCAAAATAATCTCTGGCGCTCATATTGCCAAGGACTTTCCCATTTACAATCACCTGAGAGCCGGTATCGCTGGATGGCTTTAAAAGAATCGGATTCATATAGACAGACGGTTCGATTCCCGCCGCCTCTGCCTGCATGACCTGGGCACGTCCCATCTCCAGCCCGTCCTTTGTTATGTAAGAGTTCAGCGACATGTTCTGCGACTTAAACGGAGCCGCTTTATAGCCATCCTGCTTAAATATTCTGCAGAGTCCTGCAGTCATAAGACTTTTCCCGACATTTGACATCGTTCCCTGAATCATGATTGTCTTTGCCATGCTGTTTCTCCTTTCGTGAACGCCTGAAGTGTCCAGATAAACCGCCGGTTTTCCTCTTCTGTCCGGACTGCGATCCTGAACCATCCTTTTGAAAGTCCCTCATAATTCCGGCAATTCCTGATCAGAATTTGATTTGAGAGACAATATTCATAGAAATCCTCCGGGCCTTTGAAAAATATATAGTTGGCTCTGGACCCGTAAATTCGAAAGCCTGCTTCCTCCAATGCTTTCTTTAAAATATGTTTCTGTTCAGACACGAACCGGACTGACCGTTTTAAGTAGGACTGCTCCGACAAAGCCGCTGTTCCTGCGGCCTGGGCAGGAGACGACACTCTCCATGGCTGGGTCACTTCCGTCATTTTTAAAAGGACCTTTTCGTCGGAACAGATACCGTACCCGAGACGGAGACCGGCCATGGCATAGCGCTTTGTAAATGCTTTCAGCAAAAAAATATGGCGGTTATATTTCAGGCAGCCTGCCAGTTCATAGTCCTGTCCTTTCGGGACAAAATCCAGGAAACACTCGTCCACTGCAAAAAATACCTGATGTTCTCTGCACTTTTGTGAGAGTTTCAGCAGCATTTCCCTGTCGGTCAGTTCTCCTGTGGGATTGTTTGGATTGCACAAAAACACCATATCCAAAGCCGGTGTGATTTCTGAAAGGATCTTCTCTGTCACACGGAATTCTTCCTGTTCTGTCAAATAAAAATAGGTTATCTGACAGCCCACACTTTTCAGTGCCTGTTCATATTCTGCGAAGGTCGGAGCTAAGATCAAAGCTTTCTTAGGCTTTAACGCCAGTGTCAGGGCGAAAATAAGATCTGCAGCGCCGTTGCCGCAGATCAGCCAGGACTCAGGAACCTGTTCCCACTCTGATAATGCCTTTTTTAATTTGCTGCAGTGAACGTCCGGGTAATGTTCGATTCCTTCGGCCGATTTCCGAACAGCTTCTTTGACACTCTCCGGCGTTCCAAGAGGATTTACATTGGCGGAAAAATCAGTTATATGCCCGTGACGGTAAATATCTCCCCCGTGTATATGTTTCTTCATGCCGCTCCTCCTTCCGGTCAAAACTTCCATCCGATACACATAAGTATAATCCCAAAAACGGCGGCTGCCAAGAGGCTGCATCCGTACATAAGGCCGTTGGCTCTTTTTATATCTTCCGGCTCCGGGTGTCTTAAATCATCGCCTATGGTTGGTTTTTCATAAAGTTTTCCAAAGTACCAGGCATTTCCTGCCAGCTGGATATGCAGAGCCCCCGCTGTCACGGCTTCCGTGTGGGCAGCGTTGGGACTCTTATGGTTTCTTTTGTCTCTCCTGTAAATCCGTCTGGCCGCCGGCACATCATTTCCGGTAAAAATACAGGCGGCAATCATAAACCATGCAGACAGCCTTGCAGGGATATAATTTGCCAGGTCATCCAATTTCGCCGGATATCTGCCGAAATTCAGATATTGTTCATTCTTATATCCCACCATGGAATCCATCGTGTTGATGGCTTTGTAGAGAAACATCAGCGGAACACCGCCTAATGTCATATAAAATAACGGGGCCACGACTCCATCCGATGTATTTTCCGCCACGGTCTCCACGGCGGCCTTTATAACACCGGTGCGGGTTAGTTCTTCTGTATCTCTTCCGACGATCATGGAAACTGCCTTTCTGGCCCCTAAAAGAGATCCTTCGGTAAGCTCTCTGTAAACTTTTATACTTTCATCTTTTAACCCCCTTGCCGCCGTCAGCTGATAACAGAAAAAAGACTCCAAAAGAAACCCTGCCGCCTGGCTCCATCCGTACAGTATTTTCAAAGCAAAAAACGGAAGGGCGAAGGATGCGGACCCGATCAGGAGGATCAGAAGAATTCCTCCCGCCCGTTCTCCTCGTGGTGTCTGAGGAAAAACAGACCGTATTCCTTTTTCCGCCGCTGATATGGCAGAACCGATCAGGCGGACGGGATGACAGAGCCAGCGGGGATCGCCGAACAGGAAGTCCAGGAAAAAACCAAACAATAATGCTGCTGCTCTTACTTCCATATGTCTGATCCCTCTTTTCTGATATAGATTTCATGACTGCCTATGACCCATTGTTTCTCATCTGTCTCTATTTCATATCCCTCCAGATTTTTTACCTGCCAGTCAAAATAATCCCTGTGAGGGACGGCAAATCCGTCTAAAATACTCATGATCGTTCCTCCATGGATTACCATTGCAAAAGTTCTATATTGATACTGTATGCAGTGCTCTATGCATAGAGAAAACCCTTCAAGACACCTGGCCTGAAATTCTTCTCTGCTCTCTCCCCCAGGAAAAGGGAGGGTTCCGTTGCTGTCGATCCATTCCTGATACTTCGGTTCATCGGATAACTCTATGTAGTTCTTTCCCTCAAAAATGCCGAAATCACACTCAGCAAACTGTTCCCGGATCACCGGCTTTTTTCCGCGGTAAAGAAGTCCGGCAGTCTGTATACACCGCCTCATAGGGCTTGTATAGACCACGTCTGTCTGCGGATATATCCGGTCCAGACACAAGGAGATCCCTTCCGGGCTTAAATTTTCATCTGTTCTTTTTCCAGCATAGCGGCCTGAAGCATTACTCTCTGTCATGCTGTGCCGGATCACGTATCCTCTGATCATCCCTTTATCACCGTCCCTATTCCGCACACGACCCGGTGCACTTCACTGCTCATCCCGGCCAGACAGGTAAGAAGCCTTCCCTCTGTCTCCCTGAAATTCCGGTCAAATGCATTCGCCGGCACAACACCGCAGCCGAGTTCATTAGCTATAAGGACCAGCTCCGGGTTTGCCTCAAAAATTTTCCTGGCTTCCTGTTCATAATCCTTTATATCCGGCAGTTTCCGCCTGACCCATTCATGAAAATGATACAGGCATTGACAGGAATAAATCTCCTCCAAAGAACAATCCGCTCCGTCTGTCATCTGATCTCCCGGAATGCCGGTGACCCTTTCCGCATATTGTTTTTTCCCTTGAAATGCTCCTCCTATGATGATGATCATGGCTGCTCCTTTACATTATTTTCTCTATTACGGCCAGGCATATGGCCGCAGACAGCTCACATATCTGCAGAAACCACCCTGCGAGATCTCCTGTAATGCCGCCAAACTGTTTCATCGACATCCGGTAATACCAGGCAAAGGATAAAATGGCTCCTCCAATACACAAAAGTCCGGCAGCAGGATTTAAGAGACACATGGCGGCCGCAGACCCTGCCGCTGTCACAGCCGAGACTCCGCGCACCGCTCTTTTGTGGGCAGTCCCCGAAAAGGATGCCGCAAGCCCTGTTTCTTTTGCCATGGGAAAAGATGCGATGGAAAAGGCACTCAGCGCCCGTGACAGCACGAATCCCCAGGAAAGAATCAAAAGATTTCCTCTTCCGATCTCACTGAGGGCGCCTCCATAAGCAATAAAATAACCCACGCATGAGAGAACGGCAAATGCTCCGCAGTGGGGATCTTTTAAAATCAGCAGCTTTTTTTCTCTGTCCCGGCAGGACCCTAAAGCGTCTGCGGTATCCATGAATCCATCCATGTGGATGCCTCCGGTGACAATGACCGGGATCAGAGCCAGGCCGGCAGTGCGGGCCAGGATACCCAAGTTCAAAAAGATGCTGAAATCGGACCAGCAGATGACAAGAAGCCCCACAATCCCCCCAACTGCCGGAAAAAAACAAAGGGTATATTTCATATATTCTTTTGTCCACTCACTTTTCGGCACAGGAATCCTGGAATACATGGAAAATGCGATTTTAAAGCTATTCCAAAGCTGCTTCATTTTTTGTCTCATCCTTTCTGTCTCAGCGGAATCCCGCATACTACTTCCACCACCCGGTCTGCCATTTCTGCCATCCGGCAGTTTAAATCCCCAAGACATTTTTGATAGAGGATCGTTTCGGCTCCATATTCTATTCCGTCTGAAAAAATCTCATTGGTGACAATACATACATCCTCTGCTGATGCCAGAAGATGTTCTATACCGGAAAGAATGGATGTTCTTGTATCAGCACCTGCTCCCTCTTCTGTAAACATTTCGTTGGCCGTAAGGTTTGACATACAGTCCAGCAGCACATGACACTCCTCAGGAAGACAGAGATCAGAAAGGCCAATAAAACATTCTAAGGTGATAAACCCTTTGTCCCGTCTCATCTCCCGGTGTCTTTGGATCTTCTTTCTGGTCTCCTCATCAAACGGCATCATCGTTGCTATATAGATTTTCGGATCGTTCCAAGAATCTACAAGACTCTCTGCATATTCTGATTTTCCGCTGCCGCTGCCGCCGGTGACTAAGGTAAACATCCTGCCCTCCTTTCAGCTGAGAGGAACATACTGTTCCACGTTGATTTCATCAAAGGTGCTCATTTTTTCATAGACATCCAATGCCGTGTCCAGTAAAGGAAACAGCATAAGAGCCCCTGTCCCTTCTCCAAGGCTCATGCCGCAGTTAAGGCAGGCGTCCAGACCAAGCGCATCCAGCAGCAGTCCTGCCGCCGGCTCCTTTGACTTGTGGGAAGGAAGCATATAATGGACTGCGTCAGGACAGATTTTCATTGCCGCCAGAGCCGCTGTCCCGGAAATAAAACCGTCGATCACAATGGGAAGTCTTACTGCCGCTCCGCCCAGGAAGAATCCCGTCAGAGCGGCCAGATCAAAACCGCCGACTTTGGATAGGACATCCAGCGGATCCTTCCTGTCTGGCTGGTGCAGGTTTACTGCCTGTGTAATCACCTGAATCTTGCACCGGAGTCTCTGATCATCGAGGCCCGCTCCACGCCCGGTCATTTCTTCTGCCGGCCGGTCCAGAAGAACGGATGCGACCGCACTGCTGGTGGCCGTATTTCCAATTCCCATCTCGCCGGTGGCTGCGATACAATATCCCTTCCGGGAAAGTTCAAATGCCATGGAAATTCCCGCATTGACTGCGCTGACGGCTTCCTCTCTGGTCATCGCAGGCTCTCTCAGCATATTTCTTGTCCCAAAGCCTGATTTCTTTTGAATCAAAGACGTCTCGCATGCGACTCCCACGTCCACGGCAAACAGATCTGCCCCCAGATGCCGGCACATCACACTGGAAGTGGCCCTGCCGTTTAACATGTTTTCAGAGACGATCGCCGTGACCTCCTGTCCTGACTGGGAGACTCCCTCTTCCACGACTCCGTTGTCGGCGCACATACAAACCAGTGCTTTTTTCGTGAGATTGATGCGCTCACTTCTGGTGATCCCCGCGATCTTTACGATCAGATCTTCCAGCTTTCCAAGGCTGTGCAGTGGTTTCGCTATGCTGTCCCACCTCTTCCTGCACCGATTCATGGCGCCTTCATCCGGTTTCGTGATATGACTGCTGATTTCTGTGATGTCCATTTTATCTCCTCTTTTCCGTCTGGTATTGACGGCATTTCCTTAAAAATGCCTTTGGAAGCTCCGGACAACCATAGTAATAAAAATGAGGAAAACCTGCAAACAAAGTATCGGATGCGTAGATACATTCCCAGCCTCTGTTTCCCACTGGTTTTTTGGCATAAAAGTCCTGCCCGCAGCAGTCGGAATCATAATAATGAAACTCGTGAGCCGTAAGCTCTGCAGGACTGGTTCCAAACAAGCTGCCAGAGTTCTGTCTCAGAGAGATATATCCGAACCGTGAAAGACGGTCCTCTTTATATGCCTTTCCCGGAATCACGCCTGCCATTTCCCTGAAAATACCGTCTTTGTCCTCCATCTCCCTGTGAAGATACAGAAAGCCTCCGCATTCGGCCATACATGGAAGCCCGGAAGACACAGCAGATGCAGTCTCTCGTCTCATCACATGATTTTCCTCAAGTTCCATTCCATAAAGTTCCGGATAACCGCCGTAAAAGATCAGTCCGTCCAAATCTTTAGGCAGGTGTCTGTCATGAATAGGCGAAAAAAATACAAGTTCCGCTCCCATGTCGCTGAGCAGTTCTAAATTTTCTCTGTACATAAAACAGAAGGCTTCATCTTTTGCAATCCCGATCCTTACCTTGGAAAACGATGTGTTCTCAAAAGAATCCGTTTCATCTTCTGCCTCCAGGAAAGAGGCACCTTGCGCAATTCTAAATAATGTATCCCAGTCGATGGTTTCTCTCATAATACCCGCAAGACGGTGAAGCTTCTCTTTGATATCCTTGATTTCATCCGGCATGACAAGGCCGAGGTGACGGCTTTTAAACACACAGTCCGGGACTTCCGGCACATAGCCTGCAACCGGGATGTCCAGCCGTTCCTCGATCAATTGTTTCATCCGGGGATAGAGCATCGGGGATATCCGGTTTAGAAGGACCCCTCGGATGCCGCTGTCCTTTTTCCATGATAAAAAGCCATGAATCTGTGCCAGGACAGAAGTGCTCATTCCTTTTGCATCGACGATCAGGACTGCAGGAGTTCCTGTGATGCTGCACAGTTCATATGCGCTGGCTTTTGCCGTTGTCCCTCCGAGGCCGTCATAATACCCCATGACGCCCTCTATCACAGCCAGATCGGCGTCTTTGGCATGGCGGGCCAGCAGGGATCTGAGTGCCGAAGCAGATGTCAGAAAAGGATCCAAATTCCAGGCATCGGTTCCGACTGCTTTCCGGTGAAACATCGGGTCAATATAATCCGGCCCGCATTTAAAGGATACCGTCTTTTTCCCCATTTCGCCGAGGGCGGCAAGAATGCCGCAGGTCACCATCGTCTTCCCTCCTGCACTCTGCGGGGCCGTAAATAAGAGTCTGTCAATCTTCACAGCGCACCTCCCCGGTCCCAGTGCAGGAAAGGATATAAACCGGATTTTCTCCCATCATCAAATGATAGCTGCCGGCTTTTTTCGCCCTGCTTACCGTCACATTCACGATATCCGGCTCCGTGACAGGCAGAGTTTGAAAGGCCTTGACTGCCTCTGTAAGTGTCTCCAGCGTTATGCAGTTCATAACAATTCTGACCCTGGGATTTTTCTTTAACACAGCATGAAGGATTTCTGTGAGGCCGCCTGAAGTCCCTCCGATAAAGACATGGGTGGGAGGCTCCAGCCCTTTTAATGCCTCCGGTGCCGTTCCTTCCACAATATGTATAGAATCCATACAGAACTTTCTCCGGTTTTGACGGATCAAATCTGCCGCTTCCGGTTTCTTTTCCACTGCATATACGCGTCCTTCATCTGCTTTCTCTGCCATCTCTATGGAGACAGATCCTGTACCTGCACCGATATCATAGCAGACAGCATCTTTCAAAAGCTGAAGCTTTGAAAGAGTGATGCTCCGCACCTCCTCCTTCGTCATGGGAACCTTTCCGCGCACGAACAGATCATCCTGTAAACTGTGAAGTGCAAAACAATTCCGCGGCTTTGGATTTTCCACACAGAGCACACTTAAAGCATCCGTCCGGCAGCAAAGGAATTCCTTCGGCGTACCGGATCTGATCTTTTCGCCGGGATAGGAAAGCCGTTCCCCTATATGAAGAGTAACCTCCCAAAGGCCATATTGAAGGAGTTCCTTCGCAAGCTCCCCGGCTTGTGTTCCTGTGCCCAGGATCGCAAATACTTCCCCATTTTCTGCTATTTTCCGTACAAGATGTCTTTTCTGTCCATGGCAGCTGACCATCACCGCATCCTCCCAGGAAATACGAAGTTTGGCCATGAAATAGGACAGAGAAGAAATGCCGGACACTGCTCTTACGTTCCATTCTTTTTCAGAGGACAGCAGTCCGTACAGTTTCTTTGCCCCGCTGTAAAATCCGGGATCCCCTGACACCGCAATGACAATATGGTCATAAAACGGATGAGCCTTTATGTAGGCCAAAATCTCCTCACTTTTATATTCCTCATAAATCTCTGCCTTACGAGCGTTTCCAGCCGCTTTTTTTGCTGTCTCCAGCACCCGGCCGGCTCCGATCAGAAGATCTGCGTTTTGGCATGCACGTACTGCCTCTCCTGTCATCGTTTCGATGCTTCCCATTCCCACACCTGCAAGAGTAATCTCCGGACGGTATGGGAGCTGAAAACGTTCCTTCAGCATCTTCCGGCATTCTTTAAAAGTAAGCCCCGTTTCCTTTTTCGGCCTCCCAATGATCAGAAGCTTTGCTCCCGCCTCTTTTGCGGCCTCTAATTTTTCCGGAAATCCACCTTCCATACCGGAGGCCTTTGTCACCATCCATTTACAGCCATACTGCCTGAGCATTGCAGTATTCAGGTCCTTTGAAAACGGCCCCTGCATACAGATCAAATGATTTCCCCGAAACCCCATTTCGTCACAGCTTTTTACCACATCCGGAAGAGAGAGGACTCTCGCATAAATCCTCTCTTCAAATTCAGGAACCGCAGTAAACTCTGCCAAATCTTTGCTTCCTGTCGTCAAAAGAACATTTCCCTCTGTGCGTGAAAGAAACTCCGCTGCTTCTTTTGCGGAACTGACACAGGTAATGTCTCCTCCGTCCCAGGTGCCCTCGTCCCTTACCAGCCGTATCAGCTCCGTGTGGGTGTGGATACAGGCTGACCGTATATTTTCTGTTACCAATTCTGCATACGGGTGTGTGGCGTCAACCACAAGATCCGGTTTTTGGATTCTGATCTGTTCTTCCATCTCCTCTGCGGAAAGTCTTTCAGGAGACAGGACCATATGCTCCGCTTCCCCGATCAGGCTTTTCCCATATTCAGTTGCCGTAAATACAAAGACCTCCACGCCGGCCCGGCTTAGAAACTCCGCCAGTTCCCGGCCCTCTGTGGTGCCCGCAAATAAAAATACTTTATACATCTTGATATCCTCTCGGAGTGACCATCGCTTCGGACAGGTTCTTTGTCTGGGAGTTCCCAACAAATACTGTGGTAAACATATCCGCCTCTGCGTCTTTAAGCTCCTGAAGAGTGAGGAGAGACTTCTCCTCCCCCTCTCTTCCGATATTTTTTACGATTCCGCATACCGTGTCCGGGGATTTATACTTCAGCATGAGTTCACATGCCTTTTTCAGATAATCCCGACGCTTTTTGCTGGACGGATTGTAGAGACAGACAGAAAAGTCTGCCCTGGAAGCCGCAAGAATCCGCTTCTCGATGGTTTCCCACGGAGTCAGCAGATCACTCAGGCTGATGACGCAGAAATCATGGATCAATGGTGCCCCAAGCAGTGCCGCTCCGGCTGTGGCTGCCGTGACCCCCGGTATGACTTCCAGTTCTGTATCAGGATATTGTGCGCCGATTTCATACATTAGTCCGGCCATCCCGTAGATTCCCGCATCTCCGCTGCAGATCACCGACACCGTCTTTCCTTTCCGGGCCTCCGAAAATGCCATCCGGCACCGGTCTGTCTCTTTTGTCATGGGAGTAGACAGAAACTGTTTGCCCGGCAGGTGATCTCTCACCAGATCAATGTATACGGTATATCCGATAATGACATCACTCTGTCTTAAAACATCCGCTGCCTTTACGGTCATCTGTTCATACGCTCCCGGACCGATGCCCACTACATATATTTTATGACTCAAACCTGATCCTCCAATCTTTTAACGCAAGAGCCGCAGTCACGCCATTTCCAGCCTGTCTGCCCACAATCAGTTTCCCTCCGTCTCCGGCCGCCAGAAAGGCACTTCTCTCACAAACATTATCTGCGCCGGTCACGCGGCTGACAAAGGCAGAGGATGTAAATGCTCCTTCTGCCTGCATCAGTTCCTTGGCAGTAAACGTTTGAAAAGGAATTGCTTTCTCCCTGCAAAAACCAAGGAGTCCGCGTTCTTCCTTCTTTAAATCAATGCTGGCTGCCAATCCCAATGCCAAAGGCTCAATCTGCCCTGTTTCACATACCTGTAAAAAAGCCTGTTTGATGGCTTCTTCCGGTGTGCCTTTTCGGCATCCCACTCCAAAAACGAGGGCTTTCGGAATCAGCCTCAGGGTTTTCGCAAAAGGAAGAAAATTCTTCCTCACAGAAATGCAGATGCCGAGTTTTGTATCTTCCCCCCGCACCAGTCCCTCCGGCAGATTCCCAGACACCGGAAAGTCACTGTGAAACCCGACCGGCATCCCTGACAGCAGAGAGGCGGATATTTCTTTGGCAAGCCCAAGATCCATGATATGCAGACGGTTCTTTTTTGCAAACAGATCCACTGCAAACACCTGATGGATATCCGTAGACGTAGTAATCACAGGAACAGCGCCTGTGAGGAAAGCCGCCTGTTCTGCCAGATCGTTGGCGCCTCCCAGATGTCCGGACAGCAGAGGAACCGAAAAGTTTCCTGTCTCATCGATTGCTATGACAGCCGGATCAGTGTCTTTGCTTTTGATAAAAGGTGCAATAGCCCTCACCGCAATCCCGCAGGCCCCGATGAAACATAAGGCGTCTTTTTCCCGAAACTGCCTGGCAGTCCAGTCATTTAATGACTCTGTTACACAGTGCACATCCCGGTTCTTGATATATCCGGATTTCACTGAGATTTCTGCTCTGTGGCCCGACTTATTGAGACCCGTCTTCAATTTTTCGGCAAGGTTTAACCCTCTTTGGCTAAAGCAAATGATGGCTGTCTTCATTTCCCGTTTCCTTTTCTGTATCCCGTGGTAAACTCCGGATCATAGAGCTTCGACCTCTGATAATGGTGATGGGAGACCACATCCCCAACAATGATCAGCGCTGTTTTCGTAATCCCGTGCTCCTCTGCCGTCTGAAAGAGAGTCGACACTGTGCAGAGGAAGGTCTGCTCATCCTCCCAGGTCGCCTTATAGACGATGGCCGCCGGTGTCTCCTCTGCGTATCCGCCTTCCACAAGCTTCTCTGATAATTCCTTTAACATTCCGGTGCTGAGGAAAATCACCATAGTGGCCTGGTGAGCAGCAAAAGATGCAATGCTTTCTCTTTCCGGAACCGGGGTCCTTCCCGCCATCCTTGTAATGATGACGCTCTGTGACACATCGGGAAGTGTATATTCTAAATTGAGGGCAGACGCCGCTCCGCAGAAAGAACTGACACCCGGACAGTAATCATATGGGAGACCTTTTTCATCCAGAAGGTCCATCTGTTCTCTGACAGCCCCGTAAAGACATGGATCTCCGGTGTGCAGCCGGACCGTGTCCTTCCCCGCCTGTTCCCCTTCTTCCATGACCTTGAAAACTTCCTCCAGTGTCATTTCTGCGCTGTTGTAGATCTTACAGTCAGGCCCTGCATATAAAAGAAGTTCCGGATTCACCAGAGATCCGGCGTAGATCAGGATATCCGCTGTCTCGATCAGCTGTTTTCCCCGGATGGTGATCAGGTCCGGCGCTCCGCTGCCCGCTCCGACAAAATGGATCATTGTACATCCTCCTGTTCCTTTACGATGATCAGGGAGTAATACCCTGCCTCCTGTGGGATCTCATTGATGCTGCCATAAAGTTTCTCATCTCTCATTCCGCAGTTTTCTATCATTCTTCCGTCCAGATTTTTTTCAGACAATTTTTTCTTCACCTTGGCCAGCTGTTTTCCGGCCTTCATAAATACTTTTGTCCCCGAAAGTTCCAGCCATTCTTCCACCTCATAGGCTGCCGGTATAATGTGCAGTGCCTGGTCTTTCTCTGCAAGGCCTGTTTCCATTCTGGCCGCAGCCGCACAAAAAGAGGGGATACCGCTTATGATCTCTGCCAAAAATCCCTGTTTTCTGACGATCTTATGTAAATACAGGTAAGTAGAATACACAGTTGGGTCACCGAGCGTTAAGAAAGCGATATCCATCCCTTTCTTCAGATGTTCTGTCAGAAGAAACGCCCCCGCTTCATGATTCTCCTTCAGTTTTTCTTCATCTTTCGTCATAGGCATATGGATACCGATCAGTTTTTTATCTTTTATTTCCGGACACGCCCTGACCGCAATCTGAAAAGCCGTGCTTTCTTCCGGATTTCTGCCCGGAACAGCGACTGCCGCGCACTCTCTGATCTTTCTCACTGCCTTTAGCGTCATAAGTTCCGGATCCCCCGGACCCACCCCGATTCCATATAGTGTTCCGCTCATTCTGTCTCCTTTAGTTTCTGCCATAATAAATCTGTGTGTTTCGTCTGTCCCAGAAATCCGTGTCCGCCTGAAAAGACCAGGGCACCGGTCAGCAGCCTGTCATAGGCTCTTCGGGAAAGATTCTCCCCAATCTTTTCTAACAGATCTTCCATTGTCCGCTCCAAAATACCTTCTGATTTCAGTAACGAAATGCCCTCTTCCGTGGTTTTTGTCTGAAGAATCTCCCTGACCGTTTTAAGACCTGCACCGCTCCTCACTGCAGCAGCAGCCATCAGCTCTGCCCGGCAGTCTGCCTCTCTTGAATGGGTATTCATAATCCCGCCTGCAAGCTTGATAAACTTTCCGATATGGGACACAAACAAAAGACCCCTGGCCTTTAAATTGACAGCCATGTCGATCGTATCACCCACAAAGTTACTGCACTTTAAGATGTTGTCTCCCGAAATGCCGCAGTGTGTTTTTACATAGTCAGCCCCGTAATTCCCGGGCGTCACTAAAAGGTATCCGTTTCCCTCTGCGAGCAGGATCCGCATCTCTGCCTCAATACTTTTGACCATCGCCGCTTCGCTCATAGGTTCTACGATCCCGGTAGTCCCGAGAATTGATATCCCGCCTTCGATCCCGAGGCGCGGATTAAAGGTTTTCTTTGCAGTCTCCTCTCCCTCCGGCGTCCGGACGGTTACTGAGAGACCGCCTTCATAATCGGAACGGTCAAGAACTTCCTGCACGGCATCCGTGATCATTTTCCTCGGCACAGGGTTAATGGCCGCCTCGCCGACCGGCAGAAAAAGGCCTTTTCTTGTAATTTGGCCAATCCCCTCTCCTCCTTCTATGAGAATTCCGGGAGAAGGAATTTTTTTCACCTCCGCATAAATATGAATCCCGTCTGTGACATCCGGGTCGTCTCCGGCATCTTTGGTAACACAGCAGGAAACCGAATTATCTGATACCCTGAAATCCTCCAGGGGCAGAAAAAGACGGATACCCGCTGGTGTCAGAAGAGAAATTTTTGCCTCCTTTATCCCCAAAAGCAAGGCCGCGGCGGCTCCTTTGGCTGCGGCGGCCGCACAGGAGCCTGTCGTAAAACCGCATCTCAGCTCTTTATTCTGCTTTATGACCTTATGTTCTTCAAGTCCCCTGCCCATAAAATCCCTCCCGGCTGTCTTCTCTATGAAAAAAAGGAATCCATCACATCCAGCGTCAGATCTACATCCTCCTGTTTCATAGCATTGTTAAAGAAAATAGCTTCAAACTGGGACGGGGCCAGATGGATTCCGTGATCCAGCATATAATGAAAATATTCTGCAAATGCTGATACATCCGAAGTCTTTGCATCCTCATAATTGGTAACCGGACGGTCTGTAAAAAACAGACAGCTTAAGGAGCCTGTCCCTGTAATCTGATATTCCTCGCCGTGCCGCTTTAAGATCTCTTTTACACCGCTCCTGAAAGACTCTCCAAGTTTCTCAAGATGCCGGTAGACTTCCGGGTGATCTTTTAGAATTGTAAGTTCCGTGATACCGGCCGCCATGGCAACCGGATTTCCGCTCAGAGTCCCGGCCTGATAAACACTGCCGAGAGGTGCGATCATTTCCATGATCTCTCGCTTTCCTCCGTAACAGCCTACCGGCATGCCTCCTCCGATGATCTTTCCGAATGTGGCCAGGTCCGGCATCACGCCGTAAGTTCCCTGTGCGCCGGTAAGTCCCAGTCTGAAGCCGGTGATGACCTCATCAAAAATCAGCAGTGTCCCATTCTCGGTACAGATGTCTCTGAGTTCCTTAAGAAAGCCTTCTCTCGGCAGTACAACCCCCATATTTGCCGCCACCGGTTCAATGATCAGCGCGGCGATCTGTCCCGGATTTTCTTCAAATAATTTACGGACGCTGTCTATGTCATTATACACCGCAGTCAGGGTATCCATCGCACAGCCCTTTGGCACCCCGGAGCTGTCCGGGATTCCGGCGGTCATTACACCGGACCCTGCTTTAACCAGCAGTGCGTCAAAATGTCCATGATAGCATCCCTCAAATTTGATGATCTTATCTCTGCCTGTAAAACCTCTCGCCGCCCGAATGGAACTCATCACGGCCTCCGTGCCCGAATTGACCATGCGGACCATATCAAAACACGGCACCAGGCTGCAGAGCAATTCTCCCATCTTGACTTCGATCTCTGTGGCCGTACCAAAGCTCAGCCCCCTTTGTGCAGCTTCCACTACCGCTTGTTGGATCTCTGGATGATTATGTCCCAGGATCATCGGTCCCCAGGAGCCGATGTAATCAAGATAACGTTTTCCTTCTTCGTCATATACATAAGTGCCTTCCGCTTTTTTAATGAACCGCGGACAGCCTCCCACAGACTGGTAGGCCCTCACCGGGCTGTTGACGCCTCCCGGCAGTACCCGTTTGGCGCGGTTAAATAAGTCTTCTGATCTGGTCATCATCCGATCCTCCCTTCTCTCACAAATCCGGCGATCTCCTTCGCAAAATACGTCAGGAGGATATCACAGCCTGCCCGGTAAATCCCGGCAGCCGTCTCGCAGATCATCTGATCCTCGTCGATCCAGCCCTTCATGGCTGCCGCCTTGATCATAGCATACTCCCCGCTGACGCTGTATGCAGCTACCGGAAGATCGACCGTGTTCCGCACTTCCCGCACAATGTCCAGATATGAGAGCGCCGGTTTCACCATGATGATATCCGCACCTTCTTCGCAGTCCTGTTTCACTTCCTTTAAGGCCTCCAGACGGTTATGATAATCCATCTGATAACTCTTCCTGTCCCCGAAAGAAGGAGCAGATCCTGCGGCATCCCGAAAAGGACCGTAAAAAGCGGAAGCATACTTGGCAGCATAGGACATGATCGGCACATCTGTGTAACCGTGCTGATCCAGCAGACTTCTGATCTCAGAGACCCGGCCGTCCATCATATCAGACGGGGCTACCATATCGGCCCCGGCCTGTGCCTGGGACAGGGCAATCTTAGCAATCATAGGCAGAGTCTTATCGTTGTCCACCCGTTCTCCGCTTAAAATACCGCAGTGTCCGTGGGAAGTATACTCACACATACACACGTCTGTAATATAATAGAGATCCGGCACTTCCTTTTTTGCCTTTCTCAATGCCTTCTGGATGATGCCGTAATCTGACCAGGCCCCGGTTCCGCACTCATCTTTTATATCCGGAATTCCAAACAGCATAACACTCGTCACCCCGGCATCCGCCATTTCATTCAGCACCTCCGGCATCCGGTCCAGACTGTACCTGAACTGTCCCGGCATGGACGGAATTTCTTCTTTCACATTTTCTCCCTCCCGCACAAAAAGCGGATAAATGAGAGAAGACGCATCCATTCTCGTCTCCCGCACCATCTTTCTCAATATCGGTGTGGAGCGGAGTCTTCTTGATCTTATTGTCATATCCATTCTGCATCCTTCTTTCTGTATCATTTATTCCTGTATCTGTTCTGCAAGGCGGCATCCAAGTTCACCGGCATCCTGTGCCTTTCCATTGATACTCATTTTCCTTCCGGTATTATCTGCCGCATTATAATAAAGACCGGTAAGACAAAGGTCATTCCCTGTAATCTCTGCGTATGCCGCGATCGGAGAAGAACAGCCCCCGTCCAGAGCACGTACAAAACCTCGTTCCGCCTCAGTCACAAGCTCCGTCTCCCTGTCGTGGATACAGAAAAAAAGTGACTGATCAAAATCTTTTCTCACCTGAACGCACAGGGTCCCCTGTCCGGCCGCCGGCAGCATTTCTTCCACTGAAAAATATCGGCTGATCCGCTCTTTAAGGCCTGCTCTTTTCAGTCCCGCGGCCGCCATGATCAGTGCCGAATACTGTCCTTTGTCCAATTTGCGGAGTCTCGTGTGGATGTTCCCCCGGATACTCTGAAACTCTGCTTCCGGAAACAATCTTCTTGCCTGGAGAACTCTTCTGGCACTGGAAGAACCGATCACCTGTCCAAATTCTTCAAAATCTCCGGACGAAGGAAGCACAAGCACGTCTCTCGGATCACCCCGCTTAGGCACTGCCGCCACGGGAAGGTCATCAGAGATCTCCATAGGCAGATCCTTCATGCTGTGGACCGCCATGTCGATCCTTCCGTCCAGAAGGGCCTGGTCAAGTTCCTTCACAAAGAGGCCCTTTCCCCCAATCTTATCTAATGTCTTATTAAGAATCTTATCCCCGGTGGTTTTCAAAGTCACCAGTTCAAAAGAAAGCTCCGGATAATTTGCTTTTAACTGCTCTATTACAAGTCTTGTCTGGGCCACAGCCAGAAGGCTTTCGCGGCTTCCAATCCTCAGTCTTTTTGGTTCCATATCAAACTCCTGATTCTGTCTGCTGTCTGTTTTGTCTTTTTATGATCGGCACCTCCGGATGTAACCCCGATGACAATCTCGCCGTCTTTTATAACTGAAGGAAAATAAAAACTGCACTCTTCTTTGCAGTCGCTGATATTGACAAGTATTTTCTCCCTCCGGGCTTCCAGGAAGACACCGTGATTGACTTCTCTGTCATCTGTTGCGGCAAGTACCATATCAAAACCTTTCAGGTCTCCCGGAACATAACTCCTGGAAATCCAGGTGGCAAAGCCCTCAAGAGCCATGTCTTCTATCTCTTTGCAGACAGACGGCGATATGACGGTGATATGTTCATGAAACAGTTGAAGTGTCTTAAGCCTCCGCAGGGCGATTGCGCCCCCTCCGACCATCAAAATCCTGAAATGCCGGATATCTGTATACAATGGAAAATATCCCATGGTCAAGCCTCCTTAAAAAATATCCACCTCATCTGCCGACAATTCCAGTGCCTCAAGGATATGCTTCCATTCCTGTCTCGGAAGCACATCTTTAAGACCGAAGAGAATCCGTTCAACCGCTGATTCCGATGCCCGCATCACCTCTTTTTGAAGGCCGCTTACATCCCGGTGCTTTTTCCTTAATTCCCTGTATGTCTTCTTCAGCTTGGCATTGGTCAGTTCCCCGGCAGCGCTGCTGACTTCCCGGACCAGGGGAATGTAGTCCCTGAAATAATACCAGTTCATAAACTCATCAGACTGCTCGCAAATGATTTCTTCTGCCTTCTTAAGTTCCCCGGCATCCGCCGATACCTGAAGGCCCAGATCGTCCATATCTAAAAGGCAGCATCCGGGCAGCTCTGTAAGATCCGGGTCCAGGTCCCTTGGCACTGCAAGGTCTGCAAATACATAAGAGCAGTTCTCCTCCAGAGCCTCTGCCGCCTGCTGCGCATGGACCGTATAGTGTGGACTTTTCGTGGCACTGAAAACAAAATCCATGGTTCCCATGGTTTTATACCGGTCCCGGTAAGGAACGACTCCGCATCCTGCCGGGATCATGACGTCCTGTTTCCGGTACTGCCGCAGAGTCATGGAAACACAGGCCCCTTTATGTATCAGCCATGCGGCCAGAAGACGGCCCATTTCTCCATTACCGATGACCAGACATTGTTTTCCTTTAAATGAGCCGTATCGGTCTTCCAAAATCGAAACGGCCCGTTCCGGCACAGAGGTGTCCCTGCTTCCGATCCGGGTTTCCGTTTTGACTTTTTTTGCTGCCGTCACAGCCATCCGAAACAGCGTGTCCAGAACAGGATCCGGCTTACAGCATTCTCTGGCACGGTTAAGCGCCTCTCTGACCTGGGAGACAATCTGGTCTTCCCCAAGGATCTGAGAATGGAGACCACTGGTCATTTCCATCAAATAAGAAACAGCCTCAGTCCCGGATCTTCGGACGAACAGCTCTCTCCCCGAATTCTTTATATGAGGCAGCTGTGAGAAAAGGTAATCCAGGGGGTCAGGTGTCAGATTATAAAACCAAAGTTCTGTCCGGTTACAGGTAGACAGGACGATGCAGGAGGCATTTGGGTCCATTTCCTTTACAGACCTCATGAATCGGACGGCCCCCGAATCTGTAAATGCAAACGGCTCCCTCTCCTCTACCGATGCCGTATGATAATCTATTCCTATCATCAAAAGTTTCATGGCTAACTCCTTTTTATATCTGAAAGAATTTTAGCACGTTTTACAGAATAAACGCAACTAAAAACAGAGCTTATCCGGCATTTCTCTGCCAAACACCAGGATAAGCTCAGAAAAGTATGAGTTTTTCTCCATTATCTCCAGTCGGCTCTGGAAAGGCCTCCTTCCGACAATGGAGAAAAACTATCGCAGGTGGCACCTTTGATTTCTAAGCAGCCTGCTCCAGCAAATAATATGTCCATTTTCTACACGATTGGAGTGAGGCATTCTAAGAGCCGAACGAAAATCGTGTGGAAAATGTCATACCATTTTTATTGTAGGTGCTGCCTGTCTATGTAGCCAATGTAAAGCTTTTTGTAAGGTATAAGGCTCTGGCTTTGTAGTTAAGTGTATCAGTTCTCTGTTTTCGCCTATAAACCATGCGCAATCCTCACTTATTTTCCATTGACTTTTTGGCTAGCCGTTCTTTCTGTCTACAAAACAGATATAATTCTTCATGTATTTTTCAAAACGGTTTTTAATCTCCGTGTCCAAGTCAACCCGTTTTATCACACCGCCAGCCGTCATACAATCGAGCATGACGTTTTCCACCTGTTAGTGTATAGTGTTTCCTGTGCCCCCTCCCTTGTTAGATAACGGGGCTACATAAAGCTCGCCACAGGCTCGCTCACAGACGAAGTGAACCAGCCACTTGCAAGCATGGCGGAAAAATCCTGAGATTTCCCCGCCACCGTGTCTGGATCACTCCGTCAATGTGAGTTGTGTAGCCGTTACAATCTTATTTCAAGATCTTTTTCGGTTCTCCAATATTTTCTTTTTCTTCAATACGATTAGAATTGCGATTAATAGTCCGCTTATTGCGAACAATGATATATATAACACTATATTTGTTCTGTCACCCGTTTTTGGACTGTCTGGCGTATCAAGTTTATCAGGTGTGGATGGCTTCTCTGATGTCACTTCCTTGTGGTTGATAAACTTGATTCCCACATTACCATTCTCTGGAACTGTTCCTTTGTCAGCAGTAGAAGTAGTCACATAGCCGTCCTGGTTGGCTTCTGTTTCTTCTACTGTATATCCGATACCAGCAGGAAGTCTCACAGCTGTTGCTCTCTGCCCGTGTTTCAATGTGAATGTAGCCACGCCGTCCGCGAAGTCCATATCTCCAAATTTTCCGCTGATTGTCTTATCATCAAGCGTAACCGTGAAATGGAACTCCTTGTCTTTATCGCCGTGTGTTCCCGAAACTTGTTTTGTTACTGTCAAGCCACCTGTTTCTGTTTTTGCATTGACATATTTAATGGTATTAGATGGCTTTTTTTGATCCATCTCGGTCACATTCTCATCCACTATAATAGTTCCGGTAACCTTTCCAGAAGCTTCGTCTTTATTTATCTTTCCACTTCCTGTAGTAACAATCTCTTTGACCCCATAATATGTGTTTTTGGCTTCTGTAATGGTATAGGTTGCCCCTTTTGGTAAATTATAAATCAAAACCTTTTCACCAGCTTTAATTGATAACACGCCTTTACCATCTTGCAACTCAATATCTGATTGTTCAACCCAGTTTGGACTCTCAACATCAGTCGGGCTTTTAAACCATGATAAAGAGTTCAAAGGCGTCCCATCTGCTTTTGTGAAATATACGTTGAAATTGAAATCCTTATCTGTTGATTGCGTATCAACAGATAATTGCTTTTCTAATTCTAACATTCCAGGGTCTGTGGCATTAATAAAACGAACATAATTGTTTTTATCAAATTCATCCCCATAATCAACACCCAATGTTAATTTTTGACCTAATCCATCCTTAATTGTTCCTGTCATAAAGGTTGTTGAATCTTTTGGAGTCAATGGAATAACTGTAACATTACTTGGATTCAAGTTATCAGGGTATCCTGTACTAGATGAATCTACTCTTCCTAATTCTCTTACATTATATCCATAGCCTTTCTCCAAATCCTTATCAGTATCTTTTGGCAAATGAGAAATCAGCACTTTCTCTCCATCCTTTAAAAAAAATTTTGTTCCACTGACAATTGAAGCATTAGAAGTACTAATTTCTTTTCCATTTGCATCATATCTCTTATATGGATATTGATTAACCATAGAATTTCCGTTAGGTGTCGTTAAATCCAACTGAAATGCATATACACCTTTATCTTCTTTTGAATTGCTCTTAACATTTTTCTCAATTTGAATTGCCTGATCAAAAGTAATTGGATTTGTAGCTAACTCTTCAAATGGAACTGTAAATCTCATATAGCATGAAGATCCAGATGCTCCTCTTTCTGTGTAATATACAGATAAACGATATGTTTTCTTATTATCTTTATTTGGAATACCTGTGGCAATTATCTCTCCATCACTATTTTTTATATCTTCTGCTCCATCAATAAATTCCCATAAATCTACGTACATACCTAATGACGAGTGAACTCCACCCATGTCTGCCACTTGTACACTGTTAGTATGATCAACTGTAACTGTCCCATCCTCAGAAACAGTTGTTTCTGACAAGAACACTAATAAATCATCATCTCCATAAAAGAAGTAATTCAATGGTCCACAATATCCAGGTTGTAACACAAAGTCAAAATATGTTGTCATACCAAAGTAAGAATTATGATCATTATTTTGATCATCACTTGTTGGAAGGGCTCCAGATACTTTAGCTCCAGAACCATCAATTCCTACAAAATTTCTAAGATCTTTGGAATTTAAATTTCCAAATTTAAGATCGTGTCCATCAGTTCCATATGATGAAGCATAATCCATCGGCCAAAATTCATTTGAATAAAGAGATGATTTATTTTTGGAAATTTTATCCAACTTACTGCTGACTTGTTTCCCTTTATTGTTCTTAACTCCAGATAAAGTATATGTACCTCCAAGACGAGAAAACTGTAAGTTATAGTTTTCTTTGGAATTTTCTGTCCCATATCCACTATATTTTAAATATTCCGTTTTCCCTTGTATTCCATTTGGATTATCTATACCATCTGAATTCAAAGTATCTTTAGCTGTTGAAAAGATTGGAGGTGCATTTACCCCCTCACTCCACTTAATACTTCCATTTTCATTGACGCCTTGACCCAAACTAAATGTTGCCCCTCGAAGACTCGGACCATAGAATGTAGTACCCCATTTACTGGTTCCAGCACGATTTCCTGCATTAGTCATATTTAATGATGCCGCTACACCGTTAGGATCATTCCAAGTATTCTTTCCTAATCCAGTCCCAGCATTATCGTTTCCAAAAGCAAATTTTTGCTCTGCTCCAGCAGGAAGATTATTTCGGTTATTTATACCTTGTTTTGCTGTGTTTGCATAAAATGTTACATTTTTCAATTCATCTTTGCTTTGATAAGAAGTTGGAAGTTTACCATCTACATTAAATTTACTGTTTGAAACTAATTGATCTAAAGTTTGTGCTTCTATTGCCTTATCAACCTTTTTGCTTATATTATCTACCTCTTGACCATCTCTTGCTAATGCAGCTGCTTTTTCTGTAGTATAAATCCATCCATCCGTTATATCATAATCGAAAAAATTCACTGCATCATAATTATAATTTTCTTCTGCAGTTGGTTCAAAAACTAGACGAATGACCGTATCTTCAGTAATTAAAATCGTATAACCGTCTTTTGAATCTCCAATATATTTCACACCATCAGCATTTGTAGTTTTTGTAGAATTAAATGCTGGATTGTCCTTATAGTTAGTGAAAGTAAACTTAGAAGGATCATGATGGATTCCATCATCCATTACAGGTGCATCTAAGACATAAAAATCCTCTTCATTGGTACTATCTTTATCCTTACCTTCTTTCAAAAGCCAAACCTGTTCTAATGTATAATTCTTATTATAATGATTTTCACTTTTATCATTATAAAGCTTATTCATGAATCGCATTTGTGATTTTTCAAAGAAATATGTTTCCTCATCAGCAAACAATTTTCGTAATTCATTTTCTGTTTTTACTGTTCCATCATCATTTAAGTTTAGTTGCGAATGTGGACTTTGTTCATATAATTCATCCACACTATGGTTCTCTCCATAACTATTTTGTTTCTTAAAATTACGTGGTAAATTATTTTCCCGTGAAGCATCTGTTCGCCATACAATCATCGTATCTGTCTTAGATGCTTGCGCATTTACTAAATCCATTCCCGCCTTATCACCAGAATTTGGAATGTCCAAAGCCATCGCTGGATAATTTAAATAATGTTGAATGGTATATTTTGGATTATATTCACTATCTTTTATATCCCCATTCGTATTTCCTTCTGCTTTAATTTGCAAAGACATACAATTTAATATTAAAATTAGTACAAAAACCACACACACAAATTTTGACATTGTGTAACGAGAATTCTTCTTGACACTTTCTTTATACATATTTCTTTCCTCTTTTCACTCATTTTTCTACAGAACGCAAAAAAGACACAGATCACCATATAATTAGTGTATCTGTGCTTTTGGTATGTCTATATAGTTTGTACGCAAAAAAAGGCAGACTTTACCTGTCTGTCTGTCTGTCTGTCTGTCTGTCTGTCTGTCTGTCTGTCTGTCTGTCTGTCTG
>OBXO01000028.1_pt1 | contig 204166 bp, 173 predicted proteins | sample 1501431 | NCBI WGS metagenome assembly OBXO01 (sample SAMEA2580163, study PRJEB22360) | human gut metagenome | biome: human gut; feature: human-associated habitat; material: faeces | place: Denmark | collected 2008/2010
TTTGGCATATTCATGCCAAAACACCTCGCGGGATAGTGGTATGTGAACAGTAACATCCTTTACTCTAATGCTGAGTTTTTTCCGTGTTTACAATTGACATCTTAACAAGAAATGATTATGATATTTCTGACAGTGCTTTTTAGCTGTCCGGATTTCATATCAAATCAAATACCCTGTTGCCAGTGGGATATTTGATTTGATATGAAATGAATGAGGAATGGTGAAATACGAAGGAGAGTTAGAGTTATGAGTATTTCCATGATTGGAATTGACCATAATATGGCACCGGTGGATATTCGTGCGAAATTTGCATTTACAAAGAAAAATGCCGGTGAAGCAATGGAAAAAATAAAGAATCAAAATGGAATATATGGATGTGTGATCCTGTCCACCTGTAACCGCCTGGAGGTCTGGGCAAGTGTGGATGATGAGGTAGATGTCTGTCTTTATGACTATCTCTGCAGGATAAAGGGAATTACTGAGGATTCTTACAGACAATATTTTGTGGAGCGTAAGGATCAGGAGGCAGTTGAGCATCTTTTTTATCTTACCAGTGGTCTGAAATCACAGATCATAGGGGAGGATCAGATCCTTACACAGGTGAAGGATGCCCTGAATCTGGCAAGAGAGAATTTTGCGGCAGATGGTGTTCTGGAGGTTTTGTTCAGAATGGCTGCCACAGCAGGAAAGAGGATTAAGACAGAGGTTCCTTTTTCTCATGGAAATCCGTCAGTGATCCATCAGGCCATCGGATTTCTGGCAGAGAAGGGGTATTCTCTCAGGGATAAGACCTGTATGGTCATCGGTAACGGTGAGATGGGCAAGGTGGCTGCTCAGGCCTTGCAGGAGGCAGGTGCAGATGTAACAGTGACCATCCGTCAGTACAGAAGCGGAGTTGTGAATATTCCGCTGGGCTGTAAGCGTATTAATTACGGTGACAGAATGGAGTATATGCCGCAGTGTGACCTTGTAGTGAGTGCAACTGCAAGCCCGAATTTCACATTAAAAGAAGAATTATTCCAGGGAATCAGGACAAAGGATGACTTGATTCTGATCGATCTGGCAGTTCCCAGAGATATAGAGCCATCTGTTGGAAAGCTCCAGGGGGTCACACTGTATGACATGGACAGCTTTCGTATAGAGGAAGTTCCTGCAGAACTTCAGGAAAATCTGGAGGCAGCAGGCGCGATCGTAAGAGAGCAGATGGATGAATTTTTCCAATGGCTGGATGGAAGAGACCTGATCCCAAGAATTCAGGATATTAAAGATGAGGCAGTCAATGACCTGAATTTAAGGATTGCAAAGATATTAAAGAAAACACCTATGGAAGAGGATGACAGGCAGAATCTGGTCCATGCAGTGGATACGGCAGCAGGAAAAGTAGTAAATAAACTGATCTTTGGTCTGCGTGACAGTCTGAATCAGGAGATTTTCCTTGAGTGTGTGGCAGGACTGGAGAAAATATATGAAGAATAAGCCGTATTTTCCAATGTTTATAGACTTATCAGATAAGAATATCGTGGTTGTAGGCGGCGGAAACATTGCAACCCGTCGAGTGAAAACCCTTTTATCATTCACCAGAAATATCAGAGTCATTGCTCCGAAGGTCACCATGGAGATGATGGAGCTTGGCAAAGCCGGCTATGTAGAGTTGATCACACGTCCGGTGAAGCGTACAGACTTTGCGATGGCATATATGGTGATCGCAGCTACAAATGACAGAAAGTTAAATGATGAGATCCACAGGATCTGCAGGCAGGAAGGCGTTTATGTTAATGTAGCCAGCGACAGAGAACAGTGCGATTTTTATTTCCCCGGGATCTATATGGAGGATGGACTGGTGGTGGGAATCACAGCCAGCGGTCTGGATCATAAAAAAGCGCGCAGGATAAGAGAAGAAATCCAGAATGCCCTGGAGAGGGTTGCGCAGGAAGATGAGAATGAGGAGGGAAATGATGACTGAGGTGATCATTGGAAGTAGAGAGAGTAAGCTGGCCGTTCTCCAGAGTGAGATGGTAAAAAGCTACATAGAACAGAAAAACCGTGAAAAAAATGCCGGTTCTGAAATAACAGTAAATATCCTGACTATGAAAACAACAGGAGATATTATTCTGGACCGTACCCTGGATAAGGTGGGCGGAAAAGGATTGTTTGTAAAAGAACTGGACAGGGCATTGCTAGATGGTAAAAGCAATCTGTCTGTACACAGTCTTAAGGATATGCCTATGGAGGTTCCAAAAGAGCTTCCCCTTCTGGCCTTTTCAAAGCGTGAGGATCCAAGAGATGTACTGGTGCTTCCTGAGGGAGTGGCGGAGCTGGATCCGGATAAACCTCTGGGATGTTCCAGCTTAAGGAGAACTCTTCAGTTAGAGAAGCTGTATCCTGAGATGGAGGTAAAGAGTATCCGTGGAAATCTGCAGACAAGGCTTCGCAAGCTGGATGAAGGAGAGTATTCCGGGCTGATCCTGGCAGCGGCAGGTCTGAAACGACTGGGGCTGGAAAGCAGGATCAGCAGATATTTTACACCAGATGAGATGATTCCTTCAGCAGGTCAGGGAATCCTGGCTGTGCAGGGACGCAAAGGTGAGGATTATGGGTATCTGGACGGATACTGTGACAGGGATGCCTGGATTGCAGGAACTGCAGAGCGCGCATATGTAAAATATCTGGACGGAGGATGTTCTTCGCCTGTAGCTGCATTTGCAGAGGTGGACGGAGATGAGATCTTTATCCGCGGTTTATATTACAGTGAAGCTACAGGAAAGTGGCTTACAGGTCAGATCAGAGGTGCAGCAGAGGATGGAGAGAAGCTTGGAATTGCACTTGCAAAGCAATTGAAATCTGACTGTGAGGGAAGATAAAAAAATTTATAAAAAGAAAATTCTTGTGACGCAAAAAGGAGAGGTAACATGGCAGCTGGCAAGGTTTGGCTGGTTGGTGCGGGACCGGGTGATATCGGGCTTTTTACATTAAAGGGCGCAGCGGTTCTGCAGCAGGCAGATGTGGTAGTATATGACAGTCTGGTAGGCGAAGGGGTTCTGGCAAAGATCCCGGAGCATGCCAGACTGATTAATGTAGGTAAAAGAGCAAATCACCATACAATGGTGCAGGAGGATATTAATAAGGTTCTTCTGGAAGAAGCTGAAAAAGGAAATAAAGTGGTAAGGCTTAAAGGTGGAGATCCCTTTCTCTTTGGAAGAGGCGGGGAGGAACTGGAACTTCTTTCTGAGAATGGAATCCCTTATGAGATCGTGCCCGGAGTGACATCTCCCATCTCTGTTCCTGCTTACAATGGGATTCCTGTGACACACAGGGATTTCTGTTCGTCCTTACATATTATTACAGGACATAAACGCGCAGGGCAGGAGTATGATATAGATTTTAAGGCACTGACCCGGACAAAGGGAACACTGGTGTTTCTCATGGGAATTGCAGCACTGGAGGATATCTGCAAAGGGCTTCTTGCAGGCGGAATGGATCCGAATGTGCCGGCAGCAGTTCTTCAGAAAGGAACAACAGCAGGACAGAAGCGGGTGGTTGCTACTGTAGGTACCCTCAAGGAAGAGGTGGACAGACAGGGGATAGAGACACCTGCCATTATTGTTGTGGGAAAGGTATGTTCTCTGGCTGACAAATTTGCCTGGTATGAGAAGCTTCCTCTGGCAGGCTGGAAGGTTCTGGTCACAAGACCAAGACAGCATATTTCAAAGACAGCAGATCTTCTCCGTCAGAAAGGTGCCGAGGTTCTGGAGCTGCCGTCTATCTGTACAGTACCTGTTGAGGATAATGGCAGACTGTATGAGGCATTTGAGAAACTGGATACTTATCAGTGGATCATTTTTACAAGCCCTGCAGGTGTGGAGATCTTTTTTGACGAGATGGACAGAAAAGAGATGGATGTGCGCAGCCTGGGACAGGCGAAGATCGCAGTGATCGGTGAAGGAACGAAGAAAAAGCTGAAAGAGCATCACCTGCTGGCTGATTTTGTGCCAGGTGTGTATGACGGAGATACTCTTGGAGCAGAGCTTGCAAAAGAACTTCAGGGAAATGAAAAAATCCTGATCCCAAGAGCTGAAGCCGGAAATAAAAAGCTGACAGAACTGCTGGAGCAGACAGGGGCACAGGTGGATGATATTGCAACCTACACTACTCGTTATGAGAAGAGCAGACTGATCGATGAGAAGAAAGAACTGGAGACAGGAAGTGTGGACTGTGTAGTATTTACCAGTGCATCCACTGTAAAGGGCTTTGTGGAAGGCACAAAGGGACTGGACTATACGAAGGTAAAAGCTGCCTGTATCGGAAAACAGACCAAAGCTGCAGCAGATGCTTATGGTATGCAGACCTGCATGGCAAAGAAGGCTACCATCGAAAGTCTCATAGAGCTTGTGGAAGAGATGAAACAGGAAAACTGATAACTATTCTGCAAAAAATGGAACAGTTATGAGAATTGTTGATAAAAGGAGCAAAAAGACATGGATTTAATTCAGAGACCAAGAAGATTAAGAGGCAGTGAAAATTTAAGAAAAATGGTAAGAGAGACAAGAATGGACAAGTCTTCCCTTATCTATCCCTTATTTGTAAAAGAGGGAACAGGAATCGAAGAAGAGATCCCTTCTATGGAAGGACAGTTCCGCTACAGTGTAGACCGTCTTCCTTTTGAACTGGAACGTCTGCAGAATGCAGGAGTAAACAGCATTATGCTGTTCGGTATCCCGGATCATAAGGATGAGGTGGGAAGCGGTGCGTACGACCCCAACGGAATCGTACAGAAGGCCCTGAGAGAAGCAAAGAAACAGTTCCCGGACATGTACTATATCACAGATGTATGTATGTGTGAGTACACTTCACACGGACACTGCGGAGTGCTCTGCGGTCATGATGTAAATAATGATGCAACACTGGAATTACTGGCTAAGACAGCTGTTTCCCATGTAGAGGCAGGCGCAGATATGGTAGCTCCCTCTGATATGATGGACGGACGTGTACGTGCTATCCGTGAGGCTCTTGATGCGAACGGACATTATGGAGCACCGATCATGTCCTATGCAGTAAAATATGCATCTGCTTTCTACGGACCATTCCGTGATGCAGCAGGTTCTGCACCGTCTTTTGGTGACAGAAAGAGCTACCAGATGGATTTCCATAACAGAAGAGAAGGAATGAAGGAAGCTCTTACGGATGTGGAAGAGGGCGCAGATATCATTATGGTAAAACCTGCCATGTCTTATCTGGATATGGTCTCTGAGGTATCAAAGGCTGTAAATGTGCCGGTTGCAACATACAGTGTAAGCGGTGAATATGCAATGGTGAAAGCAGCTGCAAAGATGGGATGGATCGATGAAGAACGTATTATGTGTGAGATGGCAGTCAGTGCATACCGTGCAGGTGCCCAGATCTATCTTACTTATTATGCAAAAGAACTTGCAAAATGCATGGATGAAGGGAGAATCGGCTGATGGGTTTATCAGAAGAATTATTTGACAGAGCGGTAAAGGTGATTCCGGGAGGAGTAAACAGTCCTGTACGTGCCTATGGCGCAATCGGTATTGCACCGAGATTTATCGACCGCGCAGACGGATGCCATATTTATGATGTTGATGGAAAAGAATATGTGGATTATATCGATTCCTGGGGACCTATGATTCTGGGCCATAATTTTCCGGAAGTAAAAGAAAGTGTACTGAAGGCATGTGAAAAGGGCCTCAGCTTCGGATGTGCAACTGCAATCGAAGTGGAGATGGCTGAATTCATCTGTGACCATATTCCACATGTGGATATGGTGCGTATGGTAAATTCCGGTACAGAGGCTGTTATGAGTGCAGTCCGTGTTGCCAGAGGATTTACAGGAAAGAATAAGATCATTAAATTTGCAGGATGCTATCATGGACACAGTGATGCCATGCTGGTAAGTGCAGGCTCCGGTGTGATGACAAGCGGTGTTCCGGACAGTGCCGGTGTGCCTAAGGGATGCACAGAGGATACCATGACTGCTGTTTATAATGATCTGGACAGTGTACGTGCACTGATGGAGCAGGCTGACGGACAGACTGCTGCTGTTATCGTGGAAGCTGTAGGCGCCAATATGGGTGTGGTTCCTCCGAAAAAGGGATTCCTGGAAGGTCTGAGAAAGCTCTGCGATGAGTACGGCGCCCTTCTGATCTTTGACGAGGTTATCACTGGTTTCCGTCTGGCTTTTGGCGGTGCTGCAGAATATTTCGGCGTGACCCCTGATCTGGTCACCTATGGTAAAATTATCGGTGCAGGTATGCCAGTAGGCGCATACGGCGGACGCAGAGAGATCATGGAACTGGTTTCCCCTGTGGGAAAGGTTTACCAGGCCGGTACTTTAAGCGGAAATCCTATTGCAATGGCAGCAGGACTGACACAGTTAAAATATCTCTATGAACACCAGGAAATCTATAAAGATCTGGAGGAAAAAGGAAAACGTCTCTATGGCGGTATGGAGAAAATCCTGGCAGAGAAAAATCTGCCTTACCATATCAATCACGTATCCTCCCTGGGAAGCCTGTTCTTTACAGAGCAGGAGGTTGTGGATTATACATCAGCCAAATCTTCAGATACAAAAGCTTTCTCTGAATATTTCAAGGGAATGCTTGCGCAGGGAATCCATATGGCTCCGTCACAGTTTGAGGCAATGTTTTTATCTGTTGCCCATACAGATGAGATCATAGACCAGACACTGGAGGCTGTCAGAAATTATTTTACCAAATAAACAGCAGAGCGCTTATCCGGTATAGAACTTAGCCAAAATTCATTCCAGATTGCCTGCGGCAATAGAATCTTGGCTTGTATGTCTCGGGATTTTGGCATGTGAACAGTAACGACAGTAACCCATGAACTGGAAAAAATACATAAAACTGAGTTCCGTAATCTTGTTCTGATTAGGAAAATGTGCTATAATCACCTTATCGTATGACATCGTCCGGCAATATCGGGACGAAAATATTATTGCTCGCTGACAGCAGACGGGAACAGAGTGAGCGATGATAAATAAACTTGAGGACAGCAGGAGGAAAAAAGCATTATGAGTGAAAAGAAATATGTAGCTTATGTGGGCTCTTATACACATGGCTCTTCCAGACAGGGAATCCATGTTTATGATGTTGATGTTGAGAATGGCACTCTTACAGAACGCAGCAGTGTTGAAGTAAGTAATGCATCCCACATGGCTGTTTCAAAGAATGGTAAGTATCTTTATTCTATCGAGGATGAGGGTGTTGCAGTATTTAAACGTGATAAAAATGGTGATCTGTCACGTATCAACAGTGTAAATATTGATGGAATGAGAGGCTGTTTCCTTTCTACAGATGTTGACGGTAAGTATCTTTATGTTGCCGGATATCATGACGGTAAGGTGACTGTTGTACATACTCATAAGGACGGCAGACTTGGAAGCCTGATGGATGGCGTATTCCATACAGGACTCGGAAGTGTTGCAGAGCGTAACTTCCGTCCCCATGTGAACTGTGTTCGTCCGACTCCGGATAATAAATATCTCTGTGCAGTAGATAACGGAATTGATCAGGTGAAGATTTACCGTGTCAACAAATTGCGCAATAAGCTGGAACTGGTAGACATCCTGAGATGTCCGAGAGAGAGCGGCCCGCGTATCATTCGTTTTAGCGATGATGGTAAGTTTGCTTATATTCTCTTTGAACTCAGTAATGAGATCAGGGCTTACAAATATGATGGAAGCGGTAAGGTTCCGGCGTTTGAACTGATCCAGACGATTGAGACAAGTGCGAAGAAGGATGTTCATGATACACATAATGCAGCGTCCGGTCTTTCTCTTGCAAATGATGGCAAGCATCTTTTCTGTACAACAGCAGGTGAGGATACAGTTTCCATGTTTGAGCGTGATGAGGAGACTGGTATGCTGACAAGGAAGTTTACACTCCCGATCAGTGGTGAATATCCGAAAGATCTGGTACTTTTACCGGATGATAAGCATCTGGTGCTGGCTAATCATGCAAGTAATACACTGACTACTTTTACAGTGGATTATGAGAAGAATATTATTGTGATGAACGGCAAGCCGATTAAGATTACAGAGCCAAACTGTATCAGAATCTGGCCGGTGCCGGAAGAATAACAGATTCGTTACATAGAATCAGCAATATAGGCAGATAATAAAATACCTTCATTTGAAACTGAGATCAGCTCAGAATTCAAGTGAAGGTATTTTTGCGTGGATTAATTGGAATTATTTCCGATAAAAATCCCGAACCTTATCCATCTGGGAACTCATATTGACAAAGAGCGCATCCGCCAGTGTGATTGCTGCCATAGATTCTACCACAACCACTGCTCTTGGGACAATGACCGGATCATGTCGGCCATGGATTTCCAGAGAAAGAGGTTCTTTATCTTTGGTTACGGTCTGCTGTGGCTGGCTGATGGATGGGGTTGGCTTGATATGGGCACGAAGTATGATTTCACTGCCGTCACTGATTCCTCCCATGATTCCGCCTGCGTGGTTGGAGGTTTTGATGATTTCACCGTCTTTGACTGTGAATCCATCATTGTCAGTGGAACCGTTTGAGGAAGTCACTGCAATGCCGTCACCGATTTCAACAGCCTTGACTGCACCGATGGACATCAGGGCGTGGGCAAGAAGAGCACTGAGCTTGTCAAAGACAGGCTCGCCAAGTCCGGCAGGTGTTCCGGTAATACGACATTCGATCACGCCGCCTGCACTGTCCTGATTCTTCATACATTCTTCCAGATATTCACCGGCCTTCACTGCTGCCTGTGCGTCCGGCATATAAAATGCATTCTGATGGATTTCTTCTTTATTAAAAGAAGCAATTTCAACAGGTCCGATAGATTTGGTATAGGTGCAGATTGAAATGCCAAGTTCTTCTAATATTTTAGAGGCAATGGCACCTGCTGCAACTCTTCCGATGGTTTCCCGCCCTGAAGAACGTCCGCCGCCTCTGTAGTCGCGGAATCCGTATTTTTGGTCAAAAGTATAATCTGCATGTCCGGGACGATAGGAGTATGCGATATTTCCGTAGTCTCTGGAGCGCTGATCTGTATTTCTTACCATCAGAGAAATTGGAGTTCCGGTGGTTTTGCCCTCAAAGACACCTGAGAGGATTTCTACCAGATCTCCCTCTTTACGGGCGGTGGTGTATCTGCTCTGTCCGGGTTTTCTTCTGTCGAGGAATTTCTGAATGTCCTCTTCACAGAGAGGAAGGCCTGCCGGGCATCCGTCTATCACAGCTCCGAGAGCTTTTCCGTGGGATTCTCCCCAGGTGGTTACCTTAAATTTATTTCCAAATGATGACTGGCTCATATGATTTGTATCCTTTCCTGTTATTGTATTAGAGCGTGTCTGGAAAATCATTCCCACAATCTGCACGCCCCACTTTGCGGGATATTTCACCTGAATTCAGTTGCCGTAGTTAGAGCGTGTTTGGAAAATCATTCCCACAATCTGTACGCCCCACCTTACGGGACTTTTATAAATAAATACTACTTTATTATAGCGAAGTGTAAAAGTTTTGTAAACCGAAAGCATTGGAATTGACAAAAATTCATGTTCAAATTATAATGATGTTTGAGTCTTTGTGAAAATAAAGAGTAAACGTAACTGTTCAGTAATCTCTTGCAGAAGCTCTGAATAGTTGCAGATTTATTGTTACTGAGAACAGAGTAAACAGTAACAATCTATTGAGGGGAAATCGAGAAAAAGAAGGGAAGTGTGGATCGTGGTAAGGATTTTTAAGACAATCGATGGCGCTATCCATGAAATACAGGAACCACAGGAGGGCTGTTGGATTGCACTGACGAATCCTACGGCAACAGAAATTTTTGAAATTTCCGAGCAGTTTGGGATAGAGGTGGACGATTTGCGCGCACCTTTGGATGAGGAAGAGCGTTCCCGTATAGAAGTGGAGGACAATTATACCCTTATCCTTGCAGATGTACCTGCGATTGAAGAACGTAACGAGAAGGACTGGTATGTGACCATTCCTCTTGGTATTATCGTGACTCAGAAGATGATCTTTACTGTATGTCTGGAAGACACACAGGTTCTGACAAGATTTATGGAAGGCAGGGTAAGAAACTTTTTTACCTATATGAAAACCAGATTTATTCTGCAGATTTTGTACCGTAATGCCAGCATGTATCTGAGATATCTGCGTATTATAGATAAGAAGAGCGAGCAGATTGAGGAGAAACTTCATCTGTCTACAAGAAATCAGGAATTGATGGAACTTCTGGAACTGGAGAAATCACTGGTATACTTTACCACATCTCTGCGTTCCAATGAGATGGTTCTGGAGAAACTTCTGAAGGTGGAGAGTATCAAGAAATATCCGGAGGATACAGAGCTTCTGGAGGATGTTATCATTGAGAACAAGCAGGCTATCGAGATGGCTAATATTTACAGCGGTATCCTCAGCAGTATGATGGGAACTTTTGCGTCAGTTATTTCCAATAACCTGAACATTGTCATGAAGGTTCTGGCTGTTATTACCATTGTTATGAGTATTCCGACTATTGTTTTCAGTGCGTATGGTATGAACCTGAGTGCTGCGGGAATGCCGTTTTCCAGGACACCATGGGGATTTCTTATCGTTATCATCCTTTCTGTAGTGGCAAGTATTATTGCAGCGATATTTCTTTCCAGGAAGAAGTTTTTCTGATTTTATGTCTGAACTGAGAGGCAGTTATTCGGTGCAGAATTACGCAGAGAAAGCAGATTGTGGATATCCGCTGTAACGAAAGAACGAATAGCATTTTGTAAGAAAAGGAGATTTATGAAATTTATTGACAAACTGGAACGAAAATTTGGAAATCGCGGGATTGAGAATCTTACGATTTATATTATTGTAAGTTATGTACTGGGATATGCATTGATGTATATTAATCCGGGGGCTCTTTCCATGTTGAGTTTGAATGTCTCTGAAATCCTGCATGGTCAGATATGGAGACTTGTTACATGGATTATTTATCCGCCAAGTATGTCATCACCACTTTGGTTTGTAATCGCAATTTTATTCTTTTATTATCCTGTAAGTGCTTCTTTAGAGCATACATGGGGAAAATTCAGATTCACCTTATATATTTTGTCCGGAATATTTTTTACAGTGATTGCTGCATTTATTCTGCATTTTGCAATGGGTGGAATGTTGGATGGGTATAGTGGGATGATTTTTTCCACATATTATATTAGTTTATCAGTTTTTCTGGCATATTCGCTGACATATCCGGATACAACTGTATTGTTTATGTTTGTAATACCAATTAAGATGAAATGGATGTCAATTGTGTATGTGCTGATTGTCATGTATGATGTTGTAAGTGATATCATGAGTGGAGCATGGTTTATGGCACTGCCGATCATCGCATCCTTACTGAACTTTATTATTTTCTTCCTTGGTACAAGAAATCTTAACAGATACAATCCGAAGGAAATCCATCGCAGAAATCAGTTTAAGAGAGCAATGGGAGAAAGTAAGACCGTTCCCTTCCCGGGTGGCAGCAAGTCAGGGGAAGTGACGAAGCACAAATGTGCAGTCTGTGGCCGTACAGAGAAAGATGATCCGAATCTGGAATTCCGTTTCTGTTCTAAATGTAACGGAAACTACGAGTACTGTCAGGATCATTTATATACACATATACACAAGAAGTAAGAGGAGAAAAGATTATTATGAAAAAAGTACCATTTGTCACCCTGGATAAACTTCAGGAAATCACAGCGCAGTTTCCTACACCTTTCCATCTTTATGATGAAAAAGGTATCCGCGAGAATGCAAAGGCAGTGAAAGAAGCATTTGCATGGAATAAGGGCTTCAAAGAATTCTTTGCTGTGAAGGCAACTCCAAATCCATTTCTGATCCAGATCCTTCAGGAGTATGGCTGTGGCTGTGACTGTTCTTCCATGACAGAGCTGATGATGTCCAAAGCAATCGGATGCAAAGAGGGAGATATCATGTTTTCTTCCAATGATACACCGGAAGAAGAATTCAAATATGCAAATGAAATCGGCGGGATCATCAATCTTGATGATATCACACATATCGAGAGTGTAGAAAGAGCAGTAGGATATATTCCGAAGGTGATCAGCTGTCGTTATAATCCGGGCGGAGTGTTTAAGATCAGCAACGATATTATGGACAACCCCGGAGATGCCAAATATGGTATGACAACAGAGCAGATTTTTGAAGCATTCAAGATCCTGAAGGAAAAAGGTGCCGAGGAATTCGGTATCCATGCATTCCTTGCAAGCAATACTGTGACAAATGAGTATTATCCGATGCTGGCGAAAGAGATGTTTGAAATGGCAGTGAAACTTCAGAAGGAGACAGGTGCTCATGTGAAGTTTATCAACCTTTCCGGTGGTGTTGGAATCGCTTACAAACCAGATCAGACTCCGAATGATATCAGAGAGATCGGTGAGGGTGTCCGCAAAGTATACGAAGAAGTACTTGTTCCGGCCGGAATGGGTGATGTTGCAATCTATACAGAGATGGGACGTTTCATGATGGGACCGTATGGCTGCCTGGTAACTAAGGCAATCCATGAGAAGCATACTCATAAAGAATATATTGGTGTGGATGCGTGTGCTGTAAACCTGATGCGTCCGGCAATGTATGGCGCATACCATCATATCACTGTTATGGGAAAAGAAGACCAGCCATGTGATCATATGTATGATGTGACAGGTTCTCTCTGCGAAAACAATGATAAGTTTGCAATTGACCGCTATCTTCCGAAGGTTGATATGGGAGATCTTCTTGTGATCCATGATACAGGAGCTCATGGTTTTGCCATGGGATATAACTACAATGGTAAACTGAAATCTTCTGAGATCCTTCTCCATGAAGATGGAAGTTTCGAGATGATCCGCCGTGCCGAGACACCGAAGGATTATTTCGCAACATTTGACTGCTTCCCGATTTATGAGAAATTACTGGAAGATATGGAATAATGCTGTGATTATTCTGTAATTTACTGTCTTGTGGTATTGCCGGGGCAGATATGACATAAAAACACACAAAAAGAAAGGTACTGATCTGTGCATGATGCTGGAAGGTTAGTGCCTTTCGTTTTGCATGGAGAAACAGTGATTTCAGAAGAATATACTGTAAAAATTTTGTCTGTTCGGAGGTAGACGTATGATTAAATATGAATATGAAACAGGAATGTGTAAACAGCTGCATTACAATGGTCTGTGGAGTGTACAATATGAGGGTGTTCCCGGACATTTTAAAAAAGTAAAGATGGTCTGTCCCTGCATCAGAGACGAATGTGATCAGGATTGTGAAGTGTTTAAGAACATACCGGAAATAAAAGCAGCAGATCAGGAATGGCATATGAGAGATGAGAGATAGAATAATGGGAGATAAGAAAAAAGAATACAGAGACAAAAGAACAGGCATGCAGACTGTAAGGTCTGCCATATTTGCTATTGTGCTTATAATTACAGGTTTTACCAGTATAATATATGTGGCAGATAATACTTATGCAGCAGACGAATATCGAGTGCATAAATCTGAGGTGGTTGTAAAGACCGGTGCCACTTATACAGTAAAGATCCTGAATCATGATACAAAAGTGAGTCCAAAGAAGTTTAAATGGACCAGCAGTAACTCAAAATGTGTAAAGGTTATAAATGGCAGGATATATGGTTTAAAGCCCGGACAGGCAACGATCACAGCACAGATGAGTGGACTGAAAGTAAACTGCGAGGTTTTTGTCTGTAATAAAACGGAAACAGTTCTTTTTAAGAAATACAAAAAACAGGTGAAAGTAACGGCAGGAAAGACAATTATTCTGGAGCCGCAGAAGTATGGAAAAAGGCTGACTTATACTTCTTCTGATAAAACGGTGGCAACTGTATCAAAGAAAGGAAAAGTTACTGCAAAAAAGGCGGGAAATGTCAAAATCACCAGTGTTTCTTATGGTACTGACAGGTATGTATCAGAGATAGAAGTGATCGTCCTGCCGGCAGCGTCAGAAACTCCGGAAATTACGCCTACACTGACACCGGATGAACCAGCACCATCTGTGACCCCGGAGCCGACGGTAACGGTCACGCCAACTCCGAAAATCACACCTGCACCGGAAGATGAGGAAAAGTTCCGGAAACCCCTGGATGGAGTTACTCATTATATTTTGCACAGAGGTGAACAGACAGAAGCACCTGAGAATTCCGTGCCTGCCTTTGAGATGGCAGGACGCAATGGGGCGGAGTTTGTGGAGACAGATGTGAGAGAGACCGCAGATGGAGTTCTGGTTGTCTCTCATGATGATTCTTTGCTGCGGATGTGCGGGGAGGACAGGCTTATTTCAGAGATGACTTATGAGGAGATAAAGCAGTATCCGATTATAAATGGAAGAAATGCTTCACAGTATCCGGATAATCTTATTCCTACACTGGAACAGTATATTGCATGCTGCAATAAGTACTCTGTGACGCCTGTGATTGAAATAAAGTCAATCCGTACGGAAGAAGCCATGAATTTGTTCATGCAGCTTCTGACTGAATCACAGAAAGAGCCGATAATCATCTGTTTCCGCATAGAAACACTTGGTAAACTGCGTGAGATGGGATTTACAGGGAAATTGCAGTGGATTCGTACAGTGCGCATGAATGCTTCTATGATACAGCAGTGTAAGAAATATGATCTGGACATAAGTGCAGAGTATAAAAATATCAGTATGAATGATATCAACAATGCCCATCAGAATGGAATCCGCATATCCGTATGGCTTTGCCGGAATGAGGATATGGTAGACATTTTCAGGAAAATGGGTGCGGATTATATCACGTATGAGAAGTGGAATACAGATGAAGTAAAAATGCGTTACTATTCACATAGCACTATCCCGCGAGGTGTTTTGGCATGAATATGCCAAAATCCCGAGACATACAAGCCAAAATTCTATTGCCGTAGGCAATCTGGAATGAATTTTGGCTAAGTTACTGAGAACGGAGTGAACAGTAACAAAAATACGACAGAATTAGCAGAAAATCAAGGTAGACATTTAGCAGAAAAATAAGTAAAATACAAGATGTAGATATAAATTGTAAGCAGAACAGTAACAGTTCACTATTGCTATAAGAAAGGACTGAACAGTTGTATATATTTTATATACTGCTGAAAAAGAGGAGGAGAGAGTAATGAAAAAAATAGCAGCTATGGTGCTGGCAGGTGTTCTGGCAGCAGTTCCGGTCAGTACGACCGGTGCAGCGGAATTTCAGGATGGAGCAGATACACAGAATTTCATCTGGGCAGCCGGAGAGGAAACTTCAACAGACACAGATGAAAGCAAAGGGGTAAGTGCAAATGACAGTGTCGTTGAAGGACTTGACAAACCTCTGGTTTTCTATCCCAACACTTACTATAAATTTAATGTGACCGGTGCCGGAACGCAGAATACGAATCCTGTTGAGGGAGATGTCAGATGGACACCATTATACTGGAGTCTTTCTCTCAAGCCACAGGAAAGCGATATTCACAGGAAATGGGAAATCGGTTCTGCAAAGGGTATTTATACAAAGGTGGAACGTGCATACAATATATATGTCTTTTTCCAGAGAGAAGAATATACAGGAGGTATATGGGAGAAAAACGATATTGTACAACCTGTGAGATATCAGTTCAATGCAGCTCCGTTAACTGAACAGGGTGGAAGCTATAAGTACCTGATAGGTGGAATTGGCTATAAGATTTTAAATGAAAGAGAAGTAAGCGTTACAGGTCTTGCTGCGGAATATAATGTGATACAGATTCCGGCTACAGTTGTGATCAATGATAAAGTTTATAAAGTAACTACAATTGACAAGAATGCCTTCAGCGGGAACAAAGAAATTACAGATGTTATTTTTGGAAATAATGTAACAACGATTGGAAAATATGCGTTCAGCCAGTGCCCGAATCTGCGGAACATAAGATTTGGCAGCAGAGTAAAAAGAATTGGCAGCAACGCATTTGCACAGTGTACAAAACTGCGAAATTTTATACTTCCTGCCAGTGTCAGACATATAGATGCCAGAGCTTTTTACCAGTGCCCGGCAGTCAAAGTAATCAGGATCAACAGTACAGCACTGAACTATGTTGGAAAAAAAGCTTTTGCGGTCAACAAAACCGTAACTATCAGACTTCCTGAGAAGCTGTTTGCCAGATATCAGAAACTGATCAAGGCAAGCAATGTGTATTCTAAAACGAGGTTTGTGAAATATTAAAAAAAACTCAAAAATGCCCTTGCCATTTCGACAAAAACGTGATATGATAATACTCGTTTCAATGCCGGCATGTCGGAATGGCAGACGAGGCAGACTCAAAATCTGTTGTGGGCAACCACGTGTGGGTTCAAGTCCCACTGCCGGCATTAAAAAGTAAGCGAAGCCTTTGTTTGTGAAGGTTTTCGCTTTTTTTATTTGCCGTATTAAACAGTTCAGATAATTCTAAAATCTTTATGAAATTTATCTCGCTTTTCTTGAAAAAGAGATGAATAAGTGATATGGTACATCATAACAAAACGAAATGGAGGAAAAGCCAATGAACCTTGATAATAAAAAGCCTGGCAGAAAACCGCTTTATGTATATTATATCATTGCGGCAGTTATTATCATTCTTCTGAATGTGCTGTTACTTCCTGCAATTGAGGGACGAAAGGTACAGACGACTGATTACAGTACTTTCCTGACAGGAGTAGAGAAGGATTACGTTAAGACAGTAGAAATTCAGGATGATTATATTTATTATGTAGCAGAGAGTGACGGACAGGAGGGTTATTTCAGAACTGTCAAGATGAATGATCCTGACCTTGTAGACCGTTTGCATGATGCAAATGTCAAGTTCGGTGCAGCAGCACCACAGCAGACATCTATCTGGATCAGTCTGATCGCAGGATATGTACTGCCGATTGCCATCTTTATCCTTCTTGGAAGGTGGCTCAGCAAGAAGATGATGAGTTCCATGGGCGGAGGTCCCGGTGGGGCAATGTCATTTGGAAAGAGTAATGCGAAAGTATATGTGAAATCATCTACGGGAATCAAATTCTCAGATGTAGCGGGAGAGGACGAAGCCAAGGATCTTCTGACAGAAATCGTAGATTATCTTCATAACCCGCAGAAATACAGAGAAATCGGTGCATCTATGCCGAAAGGAGCCCTTCTTGTAGGCCCTCCGGGTACAGGTAAAACACTTCTTGCAAAAGCGGTAGCCGGTGAAGCGGAAGTTCCGTTCTTCTCCATTTCCGGTTCTGAATTCGTGGAAATGTTTGTTGGTATGGGCGCTGCCAAGGTGCGTGATCTTTTCAAACAGGCGAATGAGAAAGCTCCATGTATTGTATTTATCGATGAGATCGACACAATTGGCAAGAAACGTGATGGTGCCGGATTTACAGGCGGTAATGATGAGCGCGAGCAGACTCTGAACCAGCTGCTTACAGAGATGGATGGTTTTGACGGCTCCAAAGGTGTTGTGATCCTTGCGGCAACCAACAGACCGGATTCCCTTGATCCCGCACTTCTTCGTCCCGGACGTTTTGACAGACGTATTCCTGTTGAACTTCCGGATTTAAAAGGACGTGAGGAAATCCTTAAAGTCCATGCAAAGAAGATTAAGATCGCAGATTCCGTACGTTTTGATGAGATTGCGAAAGCTGCAGCCGGAGCTTCCGGTGCAGAACTTGCAAATATTGTCAATGAAGCAGCACTTCGTGCAGTACGTGACGGCAGAAAATTTGCCACCCAGGCAGATTTTGAGGAGAGTATCGAGGTAGTTATCGCAGGATATCAGAAGAAGAACAGAGTTCTTTCCAATAAAGAAAAACTGATAGTTGCTTATCATGAAATCGGACATGCGCTGGTTGCAGCAAAGCAGACCGAATCTGCACCGGTCCACAAGATCACTATTATTCCGCGTACATCAGGAGCACTCGGATATACCATGCAGGTGGATGACGGAGATCATTATCTGATGACAAAGGAAGAACTTGCAAATAAGATAGCGACCTTTACAGGCGGTCGTGCCGCTGAGGAACTGATCTTCCACTCTATTACAACCGGAGCATCCAATGATATCGAACAGGCGACTAAGCTTGCAAGAGCAATGATCTCCAGATATGGTATGAGTGAAGACTTCGATATGGTTGCCATGGAGAATGTGACAAATCAGTATCTGGGCGGCGACTCCAGCTTAAGCTGTTCTTTTGAGACACAGACTCTTCTGGATAAGAAGGTTGTGGAGCTTGTCAGGATGGAACACCAGAAAGCACTGAAAATCCTTCAGGACAATATCGGAAAGCTCCATGAACTTGCAAAATATCTGTATGAGCATGAGACAATTACAGGTGAGGAATTTATGAAGATCCTGAATGCACCTGTACAGGTTCCCACTGTAGTGGCAGAATCTGAAAGTAATACAAAGTCTGAGAACAATGCAGAATCCGAAAACAGTACAGAAGCTGATGCAGATACATCTTCCGGGAAAGTGAATCTGCAGAAGTGATATTTTCTCAAGATATACAAGCCAAAAGTCCATTGCCGCAGGCAATCCGGAAATTTGGTTATGTCACTGAAAACTGAGTGAACAGCAATGAAAGCAGCAGAGGCGATTTGAGCTTCTGCTGCTTTTCCTTGCCAATTAACTCCGGTTCGGTTATAATTCGTAATAGTGAACGCAGCATCCTGGATGTTTTTTGGAAGAAAGAAGGGAATGAAGATGGATTGCCGAACTGCAGAAGGAATGGTGAGTAGTTATATTAAACATGATCTTCCACTAAATGAACTGGAAGAGTTTCTCGATCATGTACAGAATTGTTCTTCCTGTTATGATGAACTGGAAACATATTTTATTGTACATGAGGTAACACAGCAGCTTGATGATGACAGCAGCGATTCGGTTCTGGATTTCAAAAAACTGCTGGAACAGGATATCCGGAAATCCAGAAGATATATCCGCAAGAAGAAAGCCAGTTGGCTGATGTTTGGAGTAAGTATATGCCTTCTGATCGCTACGATTGCGGCAATATTGATTTTTGTAATGATGGAGACAAATTACATTCTATAAAGACACTGGAGGATTTTATGAGCGAAAAAATATTACTGATTGACGGACACAGTATTCTGAACAGAGCTTTTTATGGTCTGCCGGATCTTACAAATTCAGAAGGAAAACACACAGGGGCAGTATATGGTTTCCTGAATATCCTTCTTCGGACGATCGAGGAAGAGAAGCCTCAGTATCTGACAGTGGCATTTGACCTGAAGGCACCGACTTTCCGCCATAAGATGTTTGAAGCATACAAGGGAACACGTAAACCCATGCCTGAAGAACTGAGAGAGCAGGTACCGCTGATTAAAGAAATGCTTACTGCAATGGGTGTGAATGTTGTGACAAAAGAAGGCTACGAAGCGGATGATATTCTGGGAACTCTGGCCAGGAAAAGCGAAGCGGCAGGAATGGATGCGACAATCCTTTCCGGGGACAGAGATCTGCTTCAGCTTGCAACAGACAGGATTATGATACGCCTGCCAAAGACTGTAAGAGGCAAGACTACCATAGAGGATTATCATGCACAGCAGGTGATCGAGAAATATCAGGTGACACCTTCCCAGATCATTGAGTTAAAGGCTCTGATGGGTGACAGTGCTGACAATATTCCGGGAATCCCGGGAGTAGGTGAGAAGACTGCCACAAAGATTATTGTGGAGTATGGAAGTATTGAGAATGCTCATGAACATTTGGAAGAGCTGAAGCCAAACAGAGCCAGGGAATCAATGAGAGAACATTATGATATGGCGCAGATGAGCAAGGCTCTGGCTACGATCTGTACGGACAGTCCCATAGAGTTTTCGTATGAAAAGGCAAAACTGGGAAATCTTTATACAAAAGAAGCTTTCCTTCTCTGCAGACAGCTGGAATTTAAGAATCTGCTTAACCGTTTTGACTCTGCGGCCGTACAGGAAGATACGCTGGAACAGGAGTTTTTCACATGTGCAGACTTGGCAGGCTGTGAAGCGCTGTTTGCGAAAGCGGAAGCAGGAAAGACAGCGGGTGTTTCTCTGGTTACAGAGAATGGCAGGGTATTTGGTGTAGGACTTGCGCTGAATGAAGAGGAAATTTATTATATTCCTGTAGAAGGGATGATCACAGAAGGTTATCTCTGCGGAAAATTGGAAGGGCTCCTTCATAAAGTATCTGAATCCAACACAGAGAACATTATGAAATCTAATACAGATGATGTGAAGAAGGATCCGGAAAATGAGATATCTGATGTCAATACAGACGGTACTCTGAAATATGATAAAAAATGTGTATGTGCATTGGATGTAAAGGCATTACTCAAGCATATAAAATCTGATGATCCGATGGCTGTATTTGATGCAGGTGTGGCTGCATATCTGCTGAATCCTCTGAAATCCTCCTATACTTACGATGATATGGCAAAGGAATATCTGAATGGTCGTATCCTGCCTGCAAGAGAGGAACTTCTTGGAAAGAAAACAGTGGAAAAAGCATGGGAGGAGAGTGCAGAGGGGCTTGCAGCATGGGCCTGCTACATGGCCTATACAGCACTTGCCTGCCGGAAACCCATGTGTGAAGCACTGCGTGATACAGGTATGTGGAATGTATATACACAGATTGAGCTTCCGCTGATCTTTACTCTTGATTCCATGGAAAAATGGGGAATCAGCGTGAAGAGTGAAGAACTGAAAAGCTACGGTGAGAAACTAAGTGTACGTATTGGAGAACTGGAGAAGCAGATCTGGCAGCAGGCAGGGGAAGAGTTTAATATCAATTCTCCGAAACAGATGGGAGTGATCCTGTTTGAAAAGCTTGGCCTTAAGGGTGGAAAGAAAACAAAGACAGGTTATTCCACAGCGGCAGATATTTTGGAAAAGCTTGCACCGGAGTATCCCATTGTAAAGGATATTCTGGAGTACCGTCAGCTTGCGAAACTGAAATCTACTTATGCAGACGGGCTTGTTGGTGAGATCGCAGAGGACGGCAGGATTCATTCTACTTTTAACCAGACAATTACAGCAACAGGAAGGATCAGCAGCACAGAGCCGAATCTTCAGAATATCCCTGTAAGAATGGAGCTTGGGAGACTGATCCGTAAGGTATTTGTTCCGGAAGAGGGATATGTATTTCTGGATGCGGACTATTCCCAGATCGAGCTTCGCGTTCTGGCGCATATGTCAGGGGATGAGAAACTGATCCAGGCATATAAAGAAGCCCAGGATATCCACAGACATACAGCATCAGAGGTATTCCATGTGCCCTTTGATGAGGTGACAGATCTGCAGAGGAGAAATGCCAAGGCAGTAAATTTTGGAATCGTTTATGGGATCAGTTCCTTTGGGCTCAGCCAGGATTTAAGTATCACACGAAAAGAAGCAGCAGAATATATTGAAAGATATTTTGAAACGTATCCAAAGATCAAAGGATTTCTTGACGGACTGGTGGAAGAGGGAAAAGAAAAAGGATATGTGACTACCATGTTTGGCAGACGCAGGCCGATCCCGGAACTGAAATCCGGTAATTTTATGCAGAGGTCTTTTGGGGAGCGAGTAGCCATGAATTCTCCAATACAGGGAACTGCGGCGGATATCATTAAAATTGCAATGAACCGTGTGTACAGACGATTAAAGGATGAGAATCTTAAATCCCGTCTTGTACTTCAGGTACACGATGAACTTCTGATAGAGACCTGTAAAGAGGAAATCCCGCAGGTTTCTGCTATTCTTGAAGAAGAGATGAAAGGTGCCGCAAAGCTTTCCGTAGAACTGGAAGTCGATATGCATCAGGGTAATAACTGGTATGAGGCGAAGTGATGATGATAACAATAGGAATTACCGGCGGAGTGGGTGCCGGAAAAAGTACAGTGCTTGATTTTCTTGAAGAAAAGTATCTGGCATATGTGATGAAAGCAGATGAGATCGGGCATCTGGTGATGGAGCCGGGGCAGTCCTGTTATGAACCGGTGATTGCACTATTTGGAAGACAAATCATAAAAAATGATAAAACTATTGACCGCAGACAGGTTTCGGATGTAGTATTTTCACATCCAGAGCTTCTGGAGAAATTAAACCAGATCATCCATCCGGCTGTGAAACAGTACATCAGAGAGCAGTTAGCTGTAAAGAGACAGCAGGGACAGAAGATATGTGTGGTGGAAGCTGCACTCCTTCTGGAAGAGCATTATCAGGAGTTTTGCGATACGATATGGTATATTCATACGGATGAAGAGATCCGTATCAGGAGACTGATGGAGAACCGCGGTTATACAAGAGAGAAATCAGTCAGTATCATTGCCAGTCAGGCACCGGAGACTTTTTTTCGGGAAAATGCAGACTATGTTGTGGTAAATAACGGAGATTTTGCACAGACCAGACGGCAGATTGAGGAAGGAATCAGAAAATATGAGACTTTGTAGCATTGCCAGCGGAAGCAGCGGAAACTGTATTTATGTGGGCTCAGATAATACCCATCTTCTGGTGGATGTAGGCATCAGCGGAAAAAGAGTAGAACAGGGATTGAATTCTCTGGAATTGACAGGAAAAGATATTGATGGTATCTTGATTACACATGAACATTCGGATCATATCAAAGGTCTGGGCGTGATCGCAAGGAAACATCAGATACCGGTTTATGCGACAGAAGGAACTGTGGAAGCTTTATCTCACATGAATCTTGGAAAAATGCCGGAAGGGATTTTTCGTGAGATACACGAAGATGAGCCTTTTGAGATTAATGATCTGACAGTGAATCCTTTTACGATCCCTCATGATGCTGCACAGCCCGTAGGATACCGGGTAGAGTGTGGAGAGCATTCTGTGGGGATTGCTACAGACCTTGGAAAATATAATGAGTACATAGTCGGTAATCTGCAGAATCTGGATGCGCTTCTTCTGGAAGCAAATCATGACATCCGTATGCTGCAGGTTGGAAAATATCCCTATTATCTGAAACAGAGAATCCTTGGAGACAGGGGACATCTTTCCAATGAGAATGCAGGCAGGCTTTTATGCAGGCTGCTGCATGACAATATGAAAGGGATTTTCCTTGGACATCTGAGCAGGGAAAATAACTATGAGGAACTGGCATATGAAACCGTCTGTTCAGAAGTAACCTTAGGTGACAACCCTTATAAGTCGCGTGATTTCAGAATTCAGGTGGCACAGAGGGATTGCATATCAGAAGTAATTACAGTGTAGAAAGGACAAAGAACTTATGAAAAAGACAATCATCACAGTAGTAGGAAACGATACCGTAGGAATTATTGCAAAGGTTTGTACTTATCTTGCAGACAATAATGTAAACATTCTTGATATCTCCCAGACCATCGTACAGGGATATTTCAACATGATGATGGTAACAGATGCCAGCAAATGTGAGAAAGACAACGGAGTTCTTGCCAAAGAACTGGAAGCCCTTGGAGATAAGATCGGTGTAGTGATCCGCTGCCAGCATGAAGATATCTTCAATGTAATGCACAGAATCTGAGAAAATCTAAGCAGGTAAGCCACTGAGGGACTTTCCTGTATCAGATTGCCTGAAAAATGCTGAGAGAACATACAAGGGAGAAAAACAAAATGATCAATATTTTTGAAGTAAATGAAACGAATAAAATGATCGAGCAGGAGAATCTGGATGTGCGTACCATTACTATGGGTATCAGCCTTCTGGACTGTATTGACAGTGATCTTGCTGTTTTAAATGAGAAAATCTATAAAAAGATCACAACCTGTGCAAAGGATCTGGTATCTACAGGTGAGGCTATTTCCGGTGAATATGGAATTCCGATCGTAAATAAAAGAATTTCCGTAACTCCGATCGCATTGATTGGCGGAGCTGCATGTAAGACAAAGGAAGATTTTGTAACTATTGCAGAAACTCTGGATAAGGCTGCCAAGGTGGTAGGTGTAAACTTTATCGGCGGTTATTCTGCACTGGTAAGTAAGGGAATGACTCCTGCTGAGAGACTTCTGATCGAATCTATCCCACAGGCTATGGCGAAGACAGAGCGTGTCTGCAGTTCTGTAAATGTTGGATCCACACGTACAGGTATCAATATGGATGCTGTTAAGCTGATGGGTGAGATCGTTCTGGAAACAGCGAAAGCTACCAAAGATCAGGATTCCCTGGGATGTGCGAAGCTGGTTGTATTCTGTAATGCACCGGATGATAACCCGTTTATGGCAGGTGCTTTCCATGGTGTGACAGAAGCAGACACTATCATTAACGTTGGTGTCAGCGGACCTGGCGTTGTTAAGACTGCGCTGGAACAGGTAAGAGGTAAGGATTTTGAAACTCTTTGTGAGATGATCAAGCGTACTGCCTTCAAGGTAACACGTGTTGGTCAGCTGGTAGCACAGGAGGCTTCCAGACGTCTTGGTGTTAAGTTTGGTATCGTGGATCTGTCTCTGGCTCCTACTCCTGCAATTGGTGACAGTGTTGCTGAGATCCTTGAGGAGATTGGTCTGGAGCATGCAGGTGCACCGGGCACAACAGCAGCGCTTGCTCTGTTAAATGACCAGGTTAAGAAGGGTGGAGTTATGGCTTCTACAGCAGTTGGTGGTTTGAGTGGTGCATTTATTCCGGTCAGCGAGGATCAGGGTATGATTGATGCGGTGAATGCAGGGGCACTGACTCTTGAGAAGCTGGAAGCTATGACTTGTGTATGTTCTGTAGGTCTTGATATGATTGCAATTCCCGGAGATACGAAGGCTTCTACGATTGCGGGTATTATTGCGGATGAGTCTGCAATTGGTATGGTGAACCAGAAGACTACGGCGGTTCGTCTGATCCCGGTAATTGGTAAGGGGGTTGGCGAAGTGGTTGAGTTCGGTGGACTGCTTGGTTATGCACCGATCATGCCGGTGAACCAGTTCTCCTGTGATGCGTTTGTGCAGCGTGGCGGAAGGATTCCGGCACCGATCCATAGCTTTAAAAACTGATAAAAAAGGCCAGAAACTTCGGAAAAGGGGAGTTTCTGGCTCTTTTTATGTTCAAGAGGGACGCGGAGCGGAAAATATTTTGTCTGGGGTGCGGTTTCGGAGCCTAAGATATTCTAAGTTTCCATAAATCTGCTAAAAGCATGAGCCGTCTTGTCAAACTCGCTCCGTTGCAAACTTCGCTCAGACAGTGATGCAGCCAGCTCATAACGCAGATTTCTGAAAACTAAGAATATCTAAGACTCCTGCAAATGCACCCCAGACAAAATATTTTCCGCTCCGCTGGTATCTGGTTTTAACTATAGCAATTAAAGAGATTCCAGAATATTGAGGAGTCGGGTGTTGTCTTCGGGGTGCATGATGCAGAAGCGGATGTATTCGCCGTCCAGGCATTCGAAGGAGGAGCAGTCACGGATCATGAGACCCTGACGGATGCAGGCGTCGAAGACGTCCCGGGAGGTCAGGCCGGGCTTCTGGATTTTCAGGAGGAGAAAGTTGGCGTAGGCCGGGTAGGTTTTGTAAGTGGGGATATTCTCCAGTGCTTTGAGCAGGCGGGTGCGTTCTGAGAGAATGAGGTCCCGGGTCTGGCGGATGTAGGTTTTGTCCTGGAGCATCAGCTCGCCGGCCAGGGCTCCCAGACTGTTGAGAGACCATGGTACCTGTTTTTCTTTCATTTTTTTGAGAAATTCCAGGTTCCCGGTGATTCCGTAGCCAAGACGCATACCTGGGGCTGCGTAGAATTTTGATACGCCGCGCAGAATCATAAGGTTCGTGAATTCTCTGGTAAGGCTGACAGCAGTGATCTCATTGATATCCGGGGCAAATTCTACATAAGTTTCGTCGATCATCACGAAAATGTTCCGCTCATTGCAGAAGGAAACGATTCTGCACAGGTCATTTATGCTAATTGCAGATGAGGTAGGATTATTTGGGTTGCAGAGGATGAGAAAATCGTATTTTCCATCCAGAGTCCGGCAAAAGTCATCTACATCGAGAACAAAGTTATCCTCTTCGCGCAGGTGGTAGTATTCCTGAGTGCTTCCGGAGAAGGAGAGTTCCCTGGAGTATTCTGAATAGGTCGGACCCAGGATAAGGGTATGCTTTGGATTTCGTTCCTGTATCAGCAGTGCGATCAGTTCGCTGGAACCATTTCCGGGAAGGATGAATTCAGCAGGAATATTACAATATTCTGAAATTGTGCTGCGAAGTGAAGTATAATCTCTGTCTGGATAAGAAGACAGGATATCCAGCCGTCCTGCAAGCTGTTCCTTTACATGCTCGGAAAGCCCCAGCGGATTTACATTAGCCCCAAACTTCACAATTTCCTCCGGCTTAAGCTGATAGACCTCACATATTTTCTCAATATCACTCCCATGAAAAATCATTTTTGCTGTTGACATATAATATCCCTCATTTCTATATAATCTAATCTATATAAACTTAAAATCACTACATAGCAGATCACAGATCTTTTCTGAACATTATTTTAACACTTATCACATCGTTCTGTAAACATCACTGTCTACATATTGCTATCCTGAAATATACAGGTCCCAATATCATTGCAGCAGGCATTTGACAGAAGGCAAGTCCCCACTCACTGCTTATTGCTTTTCGCAACCACCGCAGGGGATTTACTTGATTCGATTAAATAAGTCTCCTGCGGTGGTGCAGAAAGCAAGCAATTCGGCATGCTGTCGAAAATGGAATATATGTCAATTTGCCAGTACACAGCGAAGGAATGGGAAGGGATTTCGGGCGCATTTGAGGGTTCATAGTAATTCTTGGTATTTGGGAAGTTGCGTTATTCAAAAAAATCTCACTGTCTGAGCGAAGCGAGTTTGAGATTTTTTTGAATGTTTTTAGCAACTTCCCAAATGCCTTAGAATTACATGGTTCCGAAACTAAGCCCGAAATCCCTTCCCATTCCTTCGCGTCCCTTTTGGGAAAAAATAAAAAATAAACCTCTTGACATATCTGCATTAGCGTGGTAAAGTAAACACATCAAAACCGATGAGAAAGAAGAGTAAACAACCAAGAATCATTCCAGAGAACGGCAATTGGTGGGAAGCCGTATGAAACTGATTGTTGAATGGCCTTTCGAGGGCGGTCCGAAATCTTGATAAGCGTGAGAGTAGGCACCGACGGGAACCGAACCCGTTATAAATCAGGAGTGTATGTTTGTACATGAGAAAGTGGACGATTCGTCAATTTGAGTGGTACCGCGATAATAAGATTCTTATTACCGTCTCAAGCAACAGATAGCTTGTGGCGGATTTTTTTATATATAAAGAGAATCTGTTATATGGCACCCCCTGTAATGCAGGAAAATCTGCTGATGGCAGGTGGGGATCACAGCAGTTGACACATCCGGGAAAAAGAGGAATCCGGGGAGTTCTTTCTCACAGACAGTAACAAGGGATTGGCAAACATCCCTGAGACTATGGCAGTTAAAAAACCATGAACTGCTAAATAAGATGTAGAGAGAGGAAAAAAGACTATGAAAAAAAGAGTATTAGCAATCGCAGCAACAGCAATGGCAACTATGATGATGGCATCACCGGTTATGGCACAGGATTTCAAGATCGGTATCTGCAATTATGTAGATGACGCTTCCTTGAATCAGATCGTAGACAACATCCAGTCCCGTCTGGAAGAAATCGGCAAGGAAAAAGACGTAAATTTTGATGTGTCCTATGATAACTGTAATGCAGATGCCAATGTTATGGAACAGATCATTTCTGATTTTCAGGCTGATAATGTAGATTTGATGGTAGGTATTGCAACACCTGTAGCAATGCGTATGCAGTCCGCAACAGAAGGAACCGATACACCGGTTGTATTTTCCGCAGTGTCTGATCCTGTAGGAAGCGGTCTTGTAGAGGATCTGGATGCACCTGGAGCAAACATTACAGGTACAAGCGATTATCTGGATACAGCATCCATCATGAAACTGATCCAGGCAGTGAACCCGGATGTAAAGAAAATCGGACTTTTATACGATATCGGACAGGATTCTTCTACAACAGCCATCCAGGAAGCCAAGGATTATCTGGATAAAGAAGGCATCGAATATGTAGAGCGTACAGGTACCACAACAGATGAGGTACAGCTTGCAGCAGATGCACTGGTGGCAGATGGCGTAGATGCAGTATTCACACCAACTGACAACACAATTATGACAGCAGAGCTTTCTATCTATGAGAAATTCATTGATGCAGGTATCCCACAGTATACAGGAGCTGACTCCTTTGCACTAAATGGTGCATTTGTCGGATATGGTGTTGATTATGCAAACCTTGGACAGAAGACAGCAGATATGATCGCAGACATCCTTATGAATGATGCAGATCCTGCAACAACATCTGTTGAAACTTTTGATAATGGTACTGCAACAGTAAACACAGAAACCTGCGAGGGACTTGGACTTGATCTTGAAACTGTTAAAAAAGATTTCGAGCCGTTATGCACACAGGTAAATGAGATCGTTACAGCAGAGAGCTTTGATGATGTAGAGAAATAATAAGGATATTCGGACAGCATTTTGAATAAATTCAGAATAAGTTCTGGGTTTATGGAATCCATTGTGCCGGTTGAAAAGACTGATATATTTTCTGGATTAAAATGAACAGCAGCAGATATTTTCTGTTGCTGTTCATTGAATGTAATAAAATAAATACAAACTGGAGGAAATCATCGTGACTATTGCGACTATACTCTCTCTTGGAGAGACCGCACTGAAACTTGGCCTGATCTGTTCATTGACAGTTCTTGCCCTGTTTCTCAGTTATTCCATGCTGAATGTCTGTGACCTTTCCACTGATGGCTGTTTCACACTGGGAGCAGCAGTGGGAGCAGCAGTGGCAGTCAGCGGACATCCTTTTTTATCAATTTTTGCAGCTATGGCTGCAGGTATATGCTCGGGCTTTGTGACAGCCATACTTCAGACAAAGCTGGGTGTTGACAGTCTTCTTGCAGGAATTATCGTTAATACGGCTCTTTATTCTGTGAATATTGCAGTGATGGGAGGTTCCTCCCTGATCAATATGAACAGAACAGAGACGGTATTTTCCATGATGAAAGAAACATTGAAAAGTACACCGCTGAAAGGAAGAGGAGATATTGTAGTTGCTTTCATTGCAGTAGCCATTGTGATTGTCTTCCTTGTATTTTTCTTAAGGACAAGACTTGGTCTGGCAATCAGGGCAACAGGAAATAATGCAGATATGGTAAAATCCTCATCTATTAATCCGGTATTTACTACGATTGTAGGTCTCTGTGTTGCCAACTCCTTCACAGCACTTTCCGGATGTCTTCTGTCTCAGTCGCAGAAATCTGTAGATATCAATATCGGACAGGGAATGGTTACCATCGCGCTGGCTTCCCTGCTGATCGGTGGTACGATTCTTGGCAGAGGTGGAATTTTCGTGAGAGCTGTTGGCATGGTACTTGGATCTTTTATTTTCCGTCTGGTATATACCGTCGCACTGAGATTCAATATGCCGGCATTTATGCTGAAACTGGTATCTTCTGTGATCGTTGTGCTGGCTATTTCAGGTCCATATTTGAAAAAACAGTGGCCGCAGATTAAGAGAAGAATGACTCACAGGAAGGGAGTACAGTGATTTATGCTGAAGATTGAACATATTTCCAAGACTTTTAATCCGGGTACGGTAAACGAGAAACAGGCCATCAGAGATTTATCCCTGAATCTGGAGAAGGGCGATTTTGCAACGATCATCGGTTCCAATGGAGCTGGTAAATCCACTCTGTTTAATGCAATCTGTGGAGATTTTCTTACAGATTCCGGTGTGATCATGCTGGATGGACAGGACATTACTTTTATGCCCCAGCATGTACGTGCAAAGACCATCGGTCGCCTGTATCAGGATCCTATGAGGGGAACTGCGCCTGGAATGACTATAGAAGAGAATCTGGCACTTGCAGCAGGGAAAGGCGGATGGCTTTCCCATGTGTCCAGACAGGAGAAAGAGCGATTCCATGAAGAGCTGAAACTTCTGGATATCGGACTTGAGAAACGTATGACTCAGCCGGTAGGACTTCTCTCCGGTGGACAGAGACAGGCGCTGACACTTCTCATGGCAACCATGAATCCGCCCAAGCTTCTGCTTCTGGATGAGCATACAGCAGCCCTTGACCCGGGCACAGCAGAGAAGGTACTGAATCTTACGAAACGAGTTGTAGAGGAACATCAGCTTACCTGTCTGATGATCACCCACAATATGCAGTCGGCCCTTGATCTGGGAAATCGTATTCTGATGATGGATTCCGGAGATATTGTGCTGGATATCCATGAAGAAGAAAAGAAAGGCCTGACAGTGGAAGGACTTCTGGAGAAGTTTAAGACAGGTGCCGGTAAGATGTTGGATAATGACCGTATTCTTCTTTCCGGAGAAAAGTAATTATAAAAATAACATGTAATTGTAAATGAAAGAACCATTATATACAGAGGTTATAGTTGTTGCCTGAAGCATACAGCCATGTTTTCTGATATAATGGTTCTTTTTGTCTGGTAGCGACTCTATTGCTTGCTGTAATTTGCAGAAGGTTCCTGCTCTGGTTTGAGTGTGATAAGTTTGCTCCCAACCGCTGCTGCGATGAATATCCAGATAAACATTTTAACCGGGAAGCAGAGGAAGAGAAGCATGGTTCCTGCCAGTGGCTTTTTCATGATTCCGCCCAGAAGTGACGCAGTAACGATTGCAGCTCCAAATACCACATGTCCCCCGTCTGGCCCGCAGGTCAGCATTGCCATGCCGTATCCCATACATACTCCGGCAAAGATGACAGGGAAGAAATGTCCTCCCTTTAAACCGAACTGAATACATAGATTTGTCAGCAGAAGTTTGAAAAACGCGATAGCAATAAGTGCCAGCGGAAGATAAGAGGTATAGGTTTTCATAAGTGTTCCCATCTGCTCTTCTCCGGAAAACATAAGTACAGGTAAGAATGAACCTGTGATTCCAAGACATAAACCTGCAAAAATTTCTCTGACAACTGCCGGGAATCTGCTGGAAATATTTCCGGTCAGTTTGTGTGTTGCCTGATAGAAGTATGCCAGGATAAGACCGCACAAAATATACAGAATCATAAGCAGATAGTCTTTTCTCTGGATTTCCACCATATCAAAGGATGGAAATCCGGAAAGCCCTGCACCAAAAAGTGCAGATAAACCTGCATAAATACCAGTGCCTGCAGCCAGCGCGATTCCGTAAATAAATAATTTGGAACCCTTTGTTAAGGCTGCAAGATCTTCCTCGGAGTTTTCTTCTACTTCGAAAATACCGAACAGAGGTGCGTGAAACAGCACACTCATGGAGACTGCGGCACCAATCTGCGAATAATTTCTGGTATTCTGTTTGGCAAACTTCAGATTGTCTCCGGCCCAGTAGCATAAACCTACGATGATTCCGGTAAGTCCGGCTTCGGGACCTACACTGCTTCCTATGAGTAATGGCAGCAGTGCTGCCACCATCATTACAAGCATGTTTTTGTATTCGTATCTTTTTTCTGTTCTGACTTTTCCCATAACAGTTTCCAGATCTTCGGGATAGTCTCCGAATATTTTTCGGAAAATACCGATAATTGTCGCACCGGCTACACAGATAAGAATCGTATAATAGGGAACAGAGGTTTTCCCGGGAAGCCATTTCCATAGAAATTCAGTTCCGACTGCCATTATTTTCAGCAGGATCCATACCAGTGCACCGGCAACAGCACCAATGAGTGCACAGAACAGCCACAATTCAAGCTGATTTTTTAAAGATACGTTTTTGGGGCTTTTTGTGTTATTCATACAGTCATAACCTTTTTGTTAGTTTTCGGTCTTTCCGAAATTGATTCCAAGTACAATCATATTGATACCCTGCATCAAAACAGAAAAAGCGATCATATATCCTGCAGAGATCATGGTAAGTACAGGATGGGTAAATGAAATGATGCTGACAATTACGGATAAAACACCGCACACAATGCTCAGGATACCTTTTCCTTTAGATGTTTTATATACCTTTGCGCCGCCGGCAATCTGGAAAATACCATAAATCAGAATGATTGCACCGACCAGATAAGCAGCCATTACGTCTGTGATGAACCGCTGAATGCCGCTGAATAATAAGACAATACCCGCAAGTCCTTCCAGAACACCGAGAATACATGCTCCGATTTCTTTCTTTTCTTTGGATAAAGAAAGGATTACAAGTTCAATACCATTTACAAACAGAAGGATTCCCAGGATCCATCCGATTGCAAGAAAAGTTCTCATTGGTCTTACAAGAGTGTAGACTCCTAATAACAATGTTAAAACTCCGGTGATCAAAGTGAGGTATTTTAGTGCTTTATTATCTTTCATACTGTTAAGCTCCTTTCATATTGCAAGTGAAACCGTTTTATACTATACTTCAATTAATTTCAGGCAGTATATTATTTCATTGGAGGACAAGTGCATGAAAAGAATTAAAGTATTAGGCAATGTATTAAAACGGACTCGCGCAGATAAAATTATCATTGGTTTTATTGTGTTTATTTTTGCTATCGCAGCAGTGATCCAGCTGGTTGAACCGGACATTAACCGATACGGAGATGCATTGTGGTATTGCTATGCGGTGATCTCCACTGCCGGATTTGGCGATGTGGTTGCGGTTACTTTTATTGGAAAAATGTGTTCCGTTCTTCTGACGATCTATTCGCTTTTTGTAGTTGCCATCGCCACCGGGGTAGTGGTTAATTTCTACACCCAGATGGTAGAAATGCAGCGAAAAGAGACACTTGCCATGTTTATGGATCAGCTGGAAAGACTTCCTGAGCTTTCCAGAGAAGAATTGGAGAATATTTCCAGAAAAGTGCGCCAGTTTCGGTAGTTGTGGATCTTACTGATCTCTGGAAGAATGTTCTTTTTCCTGTTTGCTGCGTACCTGCGGGATCAGAGAAGCTGCCAGCTTTCCTTTTCCACGGTTTCGCAGATACAGAATACCGATGATAGAAAATACGACTGCGCCGATAAAGTTTACGATCAAATCTTTCATGGTATCAACAATACCAATATCAAGATAGCCTCCCAGATTCCAGGTCTCGCCGTTAACGGCCAGGGACTGAACATCTACATGGATCGGAACATTTGCACCGGTAGGATTCAGCTTCACAGAGTTGATGGCCGGTACGATCCAGTCCTTCTGCATATCCATTCCAAAAAACCAGTCCATGCTGAATTCAAAGAATTCCCACATAACACCAACAGTCATTGAAAAACAGAATGCAAAAAAAGCTACAAAATACGGTGACATTTTAATGGAAAACCTGTCGCTGCGGTTAAAAAGATCAATCAGTGCAAATCCGATGGCAGCCATCAGAAAACCGTTAGTAGTATGTAAAATGGTATCCCAGATAGGGATTTTTACATAAAAGGCATTGATTTCGCCAAGAATTTCTGCTGAAAAGATAAAGATCAGAATCACTGTCTCCAGTCCCGGTGGTATTGTGACGTTCAGTTTCCTGTCCAGAAACTGTGGAACCATAAAAAGGATCAATGTTAAGATTCCCAGAAACATATTGTGGTAATTTCCCAGAAAAAACTGACGTACAACAGATAAGATTACCAGGGCGGTAAGTACCATCTGAATCTTTGTTCTGTTTTTTTTCAAACCTGAATTAGCTTTCATTTTTCTTTTCCTCCTTCCTTATTTTATATCCTTATCCTCACTGTTTATATTTTAACATAAGTGCATCCAAACAACAAGAATTATAGGATAATAAGCTGTTTCTGGGACTCGTGGCAGAATTTTCTGCCGGTTTTCAGACACAGAAGTTTTTCATATAAATTGGAAGAAAAAACAGTTTCAGATAAAATCTGATTACCTTCACTGTCCAAAAGATTTTGGGCGTCCGCAAGCTTGGTGATAAGAGGAATTCGGCTGTGCTGCTTGATCCGGCTTAGCAGTTCACTGCTTTCCCTGCGGAAACCAAGAACCCTGGCAAAGGGAATCTGAGTGGGTGCAGTGTGGATATTTAATATAATATGAAGCAATGCCCTCTGTATCCTTGTCTGAGTCAGTTCTCTGGTTTTTAAAACAGATACAGATTGGGAAAAGGACAACAGAAGATTCTGCTGATTTATGATCCGCCGGGCGAGATCCTCGGAAACATCCATATAGGAAGAAAGGCTTTCTACATTTTCTTTCATAAGGCAGTAAGAAAGAATAGAGTCCAGAGAATTTTCTGTGAGAAATTCACCGGAGTCCAGCGCCTTTTTGAAAACGTAAAAAGCATCTGGTGGAATCTGGGATGATAATATATTGGCAGTTTTGGTATCCGGATTCCTGACTGGATTATTTATGTCTGAGATTGCCTCTGAATGGACACCTCCCGGATTCTGAATAAGACTGCGTATAGCAGTTGCAGATGCAAAGAAATCAGTAGATGATTGTAAATCAGGGGAGGAGCTTACTAAATCTCCTTCAGGGACAGTGGTTTCATGATACCCCATTCCTTCCCTGCGGATGGTCACAGGGCGGATCTGGCTGTTCAGACGGAGAAGTGCCTTGCAGTATTCGATCCCCAGAATATTATTCGGTGTATTCAGGATCTGTGTAACTTCATTTAACAGAGGAGTAAGTACCCCGTCAAAATCGTCACCACTGAAGTTGCGCGGATTTTTAAAATATTCTGTCAATGCCTGGCTTCTGGCAGCGGGAAAAGTCAGACCTTCGCTTAAAAAGCTTTTCAACAGTTTCTTATATTCTTCAGGTTCTTCTACAAGGATCTCAGCCAGTTCTTTCAGTGCACTGATTTCCCCTGACTCACTTCCAAAGCAGAGTATATCAACAATACCAAGGCTGTCTAACAGGGAAACGCCCCCCATTGCAAAGGCTTCTGCACTTGCTGTAGAGATGGATACCGGCATTTCAAGTACAAGGTCAGCGCCGCACCGCAGAGCCATTTCTGCACGTGTATGTTTGGAGATGAGAGCAGGGGTGCCACGCTGCACATAATCTCCGCTCATGGCAACGATAACATAGTCTGCTTTTAACTTTTCTTTTGTATACCGGATCTGATATTCATGTCCTTTGTGAAAAGGATTATATTCTGCAATAATTCCTGCTGTTTTCATAAATTTACACAGATGCTCCTTCCTGAAATTTTGTAGAGTTCTCTTTTTTAACCATATTGCATCTTAAAAAATACTTTTTTATGTCATATTCTACCATTCAGATGCTTGAAATACAAGGCTTCAGGAGGTATAATGAAGACAGCGCAGAAAACAGATTACTGTTCACTGTATATATTCGGTGAATGGTAATGACATCTGGTATACAGATATTGTGATATCAGAACTGCTATATGAAAGGAGCCATTTTAATCATGGGATTTATTGACACACTCAAAGAGAGAGCAAAAGCAAACGTAAAAACAATCGTACTTCCGGAGACAGAAGATAAGAGAACTCTGGCAGCTACAGAGAAAATTTTAAAAGAAGGAATTGCAAAGGTTATCCTTGTTGGTAACGAAGAAGCTGTTAAAAAGAGTGCAGCTGAAGACGGATATGACATTTCCGGCGCACAGATCGTAGATCCTGCTACATCAGAGAAAACACAGGGATACATTGACAAGTTAGTAGAATTAAGACAGAAAAAAGGCATGACACCGGATCAGGCTAAAGAGATTCTTCTTAACCAGTATCTGTACTATGGTGTAATGATGGTAAAAATGGGCGATGCAGACGGTATGGTATCCGGTGCATGTCACTCTACAGCTGATACATTAAGACCATGTCTTCAGATCCTGAAAACAAAACCAGGTACAAAACTTGTATCTGCATTCTTCTTAATGGTAGTTCCGAACTGCGAATATGGCGCAAACGGCGCATTTGTATTTGCTGATTCCGGTCTGAACCAGAACCCGACTTCAGAAGAGCTTGCAGCAATCGCAGCATCTTCTGCAGAATCCTTTGAACTTCTTGTTCAGGAGAAACCAATCGTTGCAATGCTTTCACACTCCACTAAAGGCAGCGCAAAACATGCTGACGTAGATAAAGTAGTAGAAGCTACAAAGATTGCAAAAGAGCAGAATCCGGAACTTGCACTTGACGGAGAATTCCAGCTTGATGCAGCTATCGTTCCAAGCGTAGGCGCTTCTAAAGCTCCTGGAAGCGAAGTTGCAGGTAAAGCTAACGTACTTGTATTCCCAGACCTTGATGCAGGTAACATCGGATACAAACTTGTACAGCGTCTTGCAAAAGCAGAAGCTTACGGACCTGTAACCCAGGGTATCGCTAAACCTGTAAATGACCTGTCCCGTGGATGCTCTGCAGACGATATCGTTGGTGTGGTAGCTATCACAGCAGTACAGTGCCAGGCTGACGACAATAAATAAGATTTCAGTCAGACCGTAAAACGGACTGAGAATTATTTCATTGACTACATAATGTTAAAGGCATCGGAGGAGATATTTCTGATTCTGATGCCTTTGATATCATTACTCATATTTCCCTAGAAATGATGAGAATAATATTATAATATGAAAGGAAAAGCTGACAGAAATATTCGAAGACTTGTGTCAGGATTATGGACAGTATTCGAAATTTGTTGCCGGCAGAATATGAAAATGAACGTATTAGTAATCAACTGTGGAAGTTCATCCCTTAAATATCAGCTGATCAACTCTGATTCAGAAGCAGTTCTTGCAAAAGGTCTCTGCGAGAGAATCGGTATCGATGGAAGATTAGTATATCAGAAAACAGGCTGTGACAAAGAGATCACAGAAGCTGCAATGCCTACACATAAGGAAGCAATCCAGATGGTACTGGATGCCCTCACAAATGATAAAACAGGCGCAATCGGAAGCCTGAAAGAAGTAAATGCTGTTGGACATCGTGTTGTACATGGTGGTGAGAAATTTGCCAAATCTGTAGTGATCACAGATGAAGTAATCTCAGCAGTAGAAGAATGCAATGACCTTGCACCACTTCATAACCCTGCAAACCTGATCGGTATCCGTGTATGCTCCGAGCTTATGCCGGGTGTACCTCAGGTAGCAGTATTCGATACAGCTTTCCATCAGACAATGCCTGCAAAAGCATATCTCTATGGTCTTCCGATCGAATATTACAAGAACTACAAAGTAAGAAGATATGGTTTCCACGGAACATCCCACAGCTTTGTTTCTAAACGTGCTGTTGAATTCCTTGGCCTTGACAAAGACAACTCCAAAGTTATCGTCTGCCACCTTGGAAACGGTTCTTCCATCAGTGCTGTAGTAAACGGACAGTGTGTAGACACAACAATGGGTCTTACTCCACTTGAAGGTGTTGTTATGGGAACACGTTCCGGTAACATCGACCCGGCTATCATGGAATTCATCGCTAAGAAAGAAAACCTTGATATCGCAGGTATGATGAACGTTCTTAATAAGAAATCCGGTCTTCTTGGATTATCCGGCGGATTATCCAGTGACTTCCGTGACCTGAACGATGCAGCTCAGAGCGGAAACGAAGATGCAGCTAACGCAATCGATGTTCTCTGCTATGGTATCGCTAAATTCGTTGGCGGATATGTTGCAGCTATGAACGGTGTAGATGCCATCGTATTTACAGCAGGTATCGGCGAGAATGCTATTCCTGTACGTGAGAAAGTTGTAAGCTATCTTGGATACCTTGGAGTTACACTTGACAAAGAAGCTAACGGAGTTCGCGGAGAAGAGATCGTTATCTCTACACCGGATTCCAAAGTTAAAGTTGCTGTAATTCCTACAAACGAAGAACTTGCAATCTGCAGAGAGACAGTAGCTCTGGTTTAATTTTCACAGATAATAAAGTGTCTGTTTTGTGTCCAAACGAGAGAAATATAACTGGATAAAAGTTATATTTATATAGAAGGGAAGGGTGCATCTGTCAGGAGCACCCTTCTTTGTGCCCGTAAGGCATGTGGAAATTACCTGATAATAATGCCGCCGGATGATAAAATACTTCGTAAAGGAATATTACTTGACAAAATGTGAAATTTTTCTAATTTATCGTTGACAAAAGCAGAGGCGGTATGTATAATAAAACAAGTGTGGATAGGAGAAAAGTATGCAGATACATTTATCAGATATTTCATCCAGTGAAGGAATGCGTATTCAGAAGACTGCAGAGTTTGGAATGGATACGATCACCTTTCAGTCAGGAAGCTTTCCGGTACTTGCAAAAGAACCCATAGAGCTTACGATCACGAATACAGGTGACAGAAATCTTGAAATCAGAGGAACAGGTAAGATTACCGTAGGTATTCCCTGTGACAGATGTCTGGAAGAGGTTTCAACAGAGATTCCTTTGGAGATTGAGCGAAAACTTGATATGAAGCTTACGGATGAAGACCGTGTGAATGATCTGGACGAAAGTTCTTATCTCACAGGTATGGACCTGGATGTGGACCAGCTGGTCTATCTTGAGGTACTGATGAGCTGGCCTTTGAAGGTTTTATGTAGAGAAGACTGCAAAGGAATCTGTAGCCAGTGCGGGAAAAACCTCAATGACGGTCCCTGTGGATGCGTCGAGGAACCTAAGGATCCCCGTATGGCAGCTATCAGTGATATATTTAGTAAATTTAAGGAGGTGTAACATAATGTCCATCTGTCCGAAGAATAAATCTTCCAAAGCAAGACGCGATAAGAGAAGAGCAAACTGGAAAATGAGCGCTCCGAACCTTGTAAAATGCAGCAAATGTGGCGAACTGATGATGCCGCACAGAGTATGCAAAGCTTGCGGAAGCTACAACAAAAAGGAAATCATTAAAGTTGAAGACTAATTTTTAATGGTTGCAAAGTATGGCAGGTTCTCCCGTCTGGGATGCCTGCTTTTTTGTGTATTATTTTATGGATGAGGAAAAAGTAATGAATGAGAGGGAGAAGGTAAATCAGATTACAGAAGGTGTGATCTGGAAACAGCTGCTGTTATTTTTCTTTCCTATTGTATTTGGAACATTTTTTCAGCAGATTTATAATACAGCAGATACTATTGTTGTCGGCCGTTTCGTAGGAAAACAGGCACTTGCTGCAGTTGGAGGTTCTGCCAGTCAGATTGCCAATCTGATCGTTGGCTTTTTTGTAGGGCTTTCTTCAGGGGCAGCAGTTGTGATCTCGCAGTTTTATGGGGCAAAAGATAAGAAGAATCTGAGTAAGGCTCTGCATACAGCATTTGCATTTTCCATTGCGGCGGGGATTGTTCTTACTGTAGTGGGGATTTTTCTGACCAGACCTGCATTGCTGCTTATGAAAACACCTGCAGATGTAGTAGAGGACTCTGCAGTGTATCTTCATATTTATTTCGGCGGAATGGTTTTTAACCTGGTTTATAATATGGGAGCAGCCATCCTGCGTGCAGTAGGAGACTCCAAAAGACCACTGTATGTTCTGATCATTACCTGTGTGCTGAACATTATTCTTGATCTGCTGTTTGTGGTTGCGTTTGGCATGGGTGTGACAGGAGTAGCTGTTGCTACAGTTACTTCTCAGGTGATCAGTGCGCTGATCGTAACAGTAATGCTTCTGAAAACCAGAGAGATATATGTGCTGAAGATCAATCAGATCCGTTTTGACAGAAGAATGCTGTTTTCAGTTCTGAGAATCGGTATTCCGGCAGGTCTGGAATCTGTAATGTATAATATTTCCAATATTGTGATACAGGTATTTGTAAATAATCTGGGAACTGACACAGTGGCGGCATGGGGAACTCTTGGGAAAATCGATGCTATTTTCTGGATGGTGATCAATGCGTTCGCAATTTCCATTACTACCTTTGTGGGACAGAATTTCGGAGCCGGCAAATATCACCGTATGCGAAAGAGTGTGAGTGTCTGCATGATCATGAGTATGGTCAGTTCTGCAGTGATGATCATTTTGATGTATTCATTTGCTCCCTGGATTTATCGTCTGTTTACCACAGACAGCGCAGTGATCGTCCATGGTGTTCATATGAGTCGTTTTTTACTGCCGTCCTATTTCATTTATGTGATCATAGGGATTCTGTCTGGGGCACTGAGGGGTACCGGGAAGGTTCTGGTGCCTATGCTCCTTACCTGCGGCGGTGTGTGTTCCCTGAGAATCCTGTGGCTTTTTACAGCCGGACAGATGTACCCGGGAATTAATACGATCATGCTCAGTTATCCGGTTTCATGGAGCATTACGGCAGTATTGTTTATTGTATATTATTTTATGAAATTTCCAGGAAAGAAAAAGGAGAATTAATCATTTTTCGGTACACCATTTTTCATGAAATAATGCAGTTTATCCTATGTCTGTTGCCGAAATTCACCAGATAAGGTAAGCTAAGAACAAAGGAAATTGAGAATAAAGATAACGGATCGAGTAGTAATGTAAAATGAAAGTATGAAAAAAGCATGAGAAAACAGAAAATAACAGTTCTGATTTTAATGATAACTCTGTGCCTGACTGGCATATGGGGAATGAAAAAAAATACCACAGTATGGGGCGCGGTGATCCGGGTAAATGATGTGATCGTACCGAAGGATATTCCTGCAGTAGCTGTAGAAATAAATAAAAGCAGCGAACTGATTACTGAGAAACTGTCTCGGGTTTTCTATACAGTTTATACAGACACAGATACACTGCATATTCCAGTGTTCTGGGATGTTTCGTCTGTAAATATGAAACTGGCAGGCGTTTACACAATGAAAGGTGTACTGAAGCTTCCGCCTGAGTATGCTTTTGATGAGAGTGAAAGTCTGCAGGTACAGACAACTGTTTCTGTGCAGTACCCGGACAAACCGGATATTAATATATATTACAGGCTGACTGCGGCAGGAATCTATATATTTCCCTGGTTGAAGCAGGAAAATTTTGACTCCATGGAAGCTTATCTGAAGAAAGAAAGCGGACAGTGGATCAACCTCACTGAGGAGGGCTTTGCTCTCTGTGAAGAGGAGGGCCTGTATGTATCTAACCAGAGTATGGTTGTGGGCAATACCTATTCTCTGTTGGTAACCTATGATAATGGAAGGAAGCAGACCAATACTCTGCGGTTTCAATATCAAAAAGACGGCAGTCTTAAAATTTACGGTTATCAGCACAGTTTGCTTGGAAACACACAGAAGCCTGGAAAGATCATCTGCTCTTATGATACCGGAGATGAGAAATATCTCAGCAGATGTGCTGCCTATGCAGTAAAAACGGGGGGAAGCCTGAAGCAGATTGAGAAAGAATTGAAGGAGAATGTCAGACTGAGGGTCAGTACTGCTGAAACATTTGAAAATACAGCCGAGAATCCGGAACTGATTCTGGAATCTTCCTGGGATCTGAGCCGGGTGAATAGGGAAAAACAAGGCGTGTACAAGGTAACCGGATCATTTGTGATCCCAGAGGGATATGAAGTATCTGACAGCCTGACGCTGCCAGAGGCATATGCATATCTTTCTGTACAGAAAAAAGGAGAACCACAGATTAATACCTACAGCATGCCGATGGTAGACCTGCTGGAATTTCCTATGCTGTTGGATGGATTTTCTGCAGAGGAACGCCGGAACATACAGGTTTACCTCTCTGAGAATGGGGGAAATTACCGGAAAATTGATGATGACTTGGTGGAAGTGACTTCTGCTGGAATTCAGATTTATTACAGAGAGATATTAAAGAAAGGACAGAACTACCAGATCTGTGCTGTCTATGAGAAAGGGAGCACGGGAATTTATTCTTTTTCCTATAATGATGCCTTTATTGTCAACGAATACTGGCATGAGCGGAATTTTTCAGACAGGGAGGAAAAAGATCTTCCTGACATTGTGCAGAAAGCACCTGCTTCGTCAGATGAAATGCAGGGAGAAAAGGAAGGAAATCTGAATACGGGAAGTGCCGGATATCATTATGACAACTCTTACGGAACAGACAATAATACAGACGGACAGAATAGCAGCAGTAACAAAGCTTCTGATGCAAAATCTGCTGAAATATCGGATACAGAGAATTCTGTGACAGAGTTAAGCACCGACACGATTACTGCAGTCAGCGGAGAGAGACTGCTTTTGATACTCCAACAGAACGGCAGTGCAAAGTTTGAAAAACAGGGAATCTCTGTAACATTTTCTCCGGATACAGTGAACGGATGGAAGATCAATGCAGAGGATGAAATCCAGATAGGAATCGAGAAAACGTCAGAAACTGCATTTTCTCTGCGGATTTTTGTCAGAGGTGGGGAGGTAACAGAAGTTCCGGGAACAGTGGTGGAATTCCAGACATCTGTGTTTGGCGGAATCCAGTCACCTGAAACAGTAAAAGCGGAGGATGTGCAGGGAAATCAATATGCAGTGAATTATCAGGAAAAGCAAAATGTTCTCCGTATGGAAATCAGCCAGACAGGAGACTATTTCCTCATAGATGGAGAATCAGAAAGTATGGGAGATCAGACGGATGAGGACAGTGTGGAAGCTGTTTCAGATGGAGAAGATACAGGATTTACAGAAGAAGAGTCGGTGCCGGAAGAGAAAACAGAACAGAAAACAGAAGCTTCCGGCAGGCAGCTTCTGATGATAATACCTACATTACTGGCAGTATGTATCATGGCATTTGCTGCTATTTTTGTATTTTGTAAAAAACGCAGATAAGGGACAGAGGAAAAGCAAAAAAAGCACCCGAAAACAGAAGGAGGTGTCAGCAATGAAGAAGAACTGGAAATATTCATTACTACTTATAGCAACTGTATTTGCATTGACTATGGGCATATTCTTTCTGTTTTACCGCTTTGATAACAAATATACGGCCAGGGGGGACCAGGCCATTCAGGGAATCCTCTATGTGTCTGATGATGATTCTGTGCATTATCTTGCCAGGGAATGGGAATATTATCCGGATGTATTGCTGACACCGCAGGAAATAAAGGAACAGAAGGAGGACTACTACAGCCGTTATGTTTCCATTGGCGAGTACGGTGGAATGGACCTGGGCGACAAAAATAAATCTCCTTTTGGAAGTGGTACCTATCGGATGACCCTGGTGCTTCCTGAAAAAGAAAAACAATATGCTATTGGCCTGACAGAGATTTTTTCTGCTTACAAGCTGTATATTAATGGGGAATTGATGGGGCAGATGGGAAATCCGGATCCGGACAATTACCAGGAGCAGATTCAGAACAGGGTATTTACCTTTGAGGGAAAAGGAACTGCAGAGATTGTGATCGCAGTGACAGACAAACATTCGGTGTCATCGGGAATTCAGTATGTGCCGGTTTTGGCTTCTCCTTTTAAAGTGAATATTATCCGCGGGTTGTCGCTTATGATTGCTGTGGTATTTATGGCTTTTACATTTTTTGTCCTGATTTTTTCAGTGTATATGTATATGCGAACTAAAAAAGTGGAGTTTGGACTTTTTGCCCTGCTTTGTATCTGTGTGCTGGGATATGGTTCTTATCCGATCCTGCATTCCTTTGTTGCAGTAAAAGTACAGCCTTGTTATGGAATGGAGGCATTGTTCTATTATCTGATGTTTGCCGGTGTTATGCTGGTACAACAGAAGATCCTGGGAGGTGAGGAAAGGATTCCGGAAATTCTTGCAGGTGTGGCCGCAGTAGCCGGAGTGATGGTTTTTGTGGCAGAAATGCTGTGCAGCAGAGCCCAGTCTGCAACAGGGCTGTATCTGATCTCTAAGCTTACAGAGATTTTGAAGTGGGCAGCAGCCGGTTATCTGCTTTTCAGAAGTGTAAAGGAGATAAAACAGAAGTACAGTAATGTACTTTTAGTGGGAATTGTTGTTTATGCAGCGTCTCTGGCAGCAGACCGGATATGGAGATTATATGAGCCGATCATTGGCGGGTGGTTTATGGAAATTGGTGCAGCAGTGCTTGTAGCCAGTGTGGGACTGACTCTGTGGATGGAGCTTGCCAATGCTTACAGATTTCAGCTTACCTATGGAGAATACAGCCGTCAGATGGAACAGAAACTGCAGATACAGAAACAGAATTATGAGGAACTTACAGAAAAGATGGATGAGATCAGCAGGATGCGCCATGATATGAGACACCATCTGCGCACCATCATGTCTTACACCCAGCAGGGAAAATATCAGGAGATGATGGAATATCTGCAGGAGTATGCATCCGTTATAACAGAAGAGGAAAAGCTAATCTGTTATTGCAGAAACATGGCCGTAGATGCAGTGATCCATTTTTATGCAGGAGAACTGAGGAAGAAAGGGATTCCTTTTGAATGTGATATGATGCTGCCACAGAATATTGGCATTTCAGATACAGATCTGTGCAAAATATATGGAAATCTTCTGGAAAATGCCGTAGATGCAGTAAAAGATCTGCTGCCGGAAAATAAGCCTTATGTAAAGATGCTTACAAAGGTTAAGAACAGGAAGCTTCTGATAGAGATTTCAAATCCATATTCCAATGGAATCCAGCGAAGGGAAAAAGTTTTTTATTCAACAAAGCATGAAGGCTTTGGAATCGGAACAGCGTCTGTGGCAGAAGTGGTACAACGAATGGGCGGATATGTAGTTTTTAATACAGAAGAGGGTATTTTTAAAGTAAATATCTTTCTGCCGGTGAAAACAGTACAGTAAATAAATAGTTACTGCCCGGAGGGGAAGAGGCATATCGGAAATACTTATTTATCAGAGTCTGAAGAGAATAAGTATTCCAGATATGCTTTTTTTATTGCGTTGGAGCCACGCTTGCGTACAGTAACAAGCTCCTGATTGTCCATAACAAAGCCTTCATCTGTGGATTTCTCGATGTGATCCATATTTACGATACAGCCTCTGTAACAGGAGAGAAAACATTTCATTCCCTCCAGAAGCTCTTCGAATTTCTGGAAGGTTATGTAGGAGCGTATAATGCCTGCATCTGTGGTATGTACCTGAACTGCATTGCGGTAGGTATCCACGTACAGGATGCTCCTGACAGGGATCTTTACAGGGGTACGGTCGGAGATCAGCTCTATATATCTGGAATTCTGCGACTGCCTGAACTGGATTGTTGAGAGGATCCGGCAAAGCTTCTCCGGGTCAAAGGGCTTCAGCAGATAGTAGGATGCCTGTACATCATAGCTTTCCACAGCAAAGGAATCACTGCTTGAAATAAAAATCAGAGCAGCTGTATCCCTGGCTTCGCGGAGCTTTCTGGCTGCATCCATACCGGTCATACTGCCCATATAAATATCCATAATGATCAGGTCGTAAAATCCGGGTATGTATTTAGTAAAAAAAGCTTCTGCGCTGGAATACAAATGGATGTCTGCGGATGTATTCTGGGATTCATAATAAGAAGAAATGACAGATTTTACCTGACGCAGATCTTCCTTTGAATCGTCAAGGATTGCAATATTCAAAAGGAGTACCTCCTAAATTAACTTAAACATAATTTGTATTTTAGCGTATTTTCATGAGTTATTCAAGTACGGATTCCTTACTGAAAGCAAGTAATACCATAAGTATTTATTCATTTTTCCATATTTCATGAAAAATGTCATTTAATCCCATGTATCTTGAAAATAAGACTGAAATTTTTTATAGTAAGAACATAGAAATTCAGTTTAGAAATATGTACACACATTTTAAGAAAGGATGGTAAAAAAATATGAAAAACTGGAAAAAAATAATGGCAGGTCTTTGTGCTGCTGCAATGGTAAGCTCTATGGTTGTTCCGGTATGGGCAGCAGAGGAGACTACAGAAGAAGCAGCAGATGACGGAGATGTCGCGGATGTATCAGAGGCAATGTTAGGACTCTGGAAGGACAGCGCAGGAGATATCTACGGATTCTACAAAGATAATTCGTTTTTTGGTCAGTGGAAGGATGAAGAGCAGGATGTTCTTGGTGTATATGCCCTGAGTTCAGACGGAGAATATACAGCTCTGGTAATGCAGTTCGCAAATGACGACGGCACGTATGATGATGAAAATATGGTAACTTATCTGGTGCAGGCAAATGAGGAAGAGAATCTTCTGGAACTTTATGATCCGGACAGTCTGGACCTGACTGCAACCCTGGAGCCTTATGAGGCAGACGGTGATGAGTCGGATTACAATCAGACTTATCAGGATATGGGTGATATCCTGACAGAGTGTTATTCCGGCGAAACAGAAGCGGGTGAGACTTTTATTTATGCAGCTAATGAGGATGGAACTTTCTGCTCAGTACTTGTGATCGATCAGGATGATAACTATGTAAGCTTTGTTGGTGAAGGTACTTTTGATGAAGAGAATGGTACTGTGACGATTACTGATGAAGTTTCTGAGATGGCACTTACTTTTGGCGTGGCAGTGAATGATGATGATACACTGACACTGGATATGGGTGATCTTGGAAGTGCCACTGTACAGGAAGCTACGCTGGCAGTTGCTGTTCAGGGACTGAAGTATGCAGTTGAGAATGGAACTGAGATGAACTAAGCAATTCTTTTTCAGGAACAAAAATATGTGATTTTGAGGATACTCCTCTTCGGATAGATTTATTCGGAGGGGAGTGTTTTTTCTGTGCCGGGGGTTTTAGAATGGCTGGGAAGATGGTATAATGAGGAGCGAATTCTATAGTTTTTGTGGAAGTGTTACAGATGAGCAGAAACAGACAGGAAGCGAAAATTACGAGAGAGGTTTGAATTTATGAATATTCTGAATATAGAGCATGTTTCTAAGGTGTTTGGTGAGAAGGTGGTGCTGGATGATGTTTCCTACGGGGTGCATCAGGGAGATAAGATTGGGATCATCGGGATTAATGGGACCGGGAAGTCTACGATTCTGAAGATCATCGGCGGTCTGGAGGAGCCGGATGAGGGACAGGTGATCACACAGAATGGTCTGCGGATTACCTATCTGCCGCAGATGCCGGAGTTTCCGCAGGGAGCTTCTGTCCTGGATTATGTGGCAGAAGGAAAGTGGCAGAAGGACTGGAGTACTGAGAGTGAGGCAAGGAATGTTCTGAATAAGCTGGGAATTACAGACCATGAGGAGAAGATCGATCATTTATCCGGGGGACAGAAGAAAAGGGTGGCACTGGCAAGGACTCTGGTGAATCCCTGTGATGTGCTGCTTCTGGACGAGCCTACCAACCATCTGGATAATGAGATGGTGACCTGGCTGGAAGACTTTCTGAGAAGTTTTAAGGGCGTTGTGATTATGGTTACTCATGACAGATATTTCCTCGACAGGGTTACTAATAAGATTCTGGAGATTTCCCATGGCGGCCTTTATGCTTATGAGGCTAATTACTCGAAGTTTCTGGAACTGAAGGCAGAGCGTGAGGAGATGGAGCTTGCCAGTGAGAGGAAGAGACAGAGCGTACTCCGCATGGAACTGGAGTGGGCAAAGCGTGGATGCAGAGCCAGAAGTACCAAGCAGCGGGCACGTCTGGAACGCCTGGAGGCACTGAAGAATGGAAAGGCTCCGGTGCGTGATGCGAATGTGGAGCTGGATTCTGTTGAGACACGTATGGGAAAGAAGACAATCGAACTTCACCATATCAGCAAGAGTTTTGGTGAGAAGAAGATCCTGGATGATTTTAATTATATTGTGCTGCGCAATCAGCGTCTGGGAATTATCGGCCCCAATGGATGCGGAAAGTCAACTTTGATCAAGATTATTGATGGGATGGTACAGCCGGATGCAGGAGAAGTGGAAATTGGAGAAACCATTCGCATAGGGTATTTTGCACAGGAAGTGCCGGATATGGATACCAATCAGCGTGTGATCGATTATATCCGTGACGTGGCAGAGTATATTCCGATCAGGGACGGGAAGATTTCCGCAACAATGATGCTGGAGAGGTTTCTCTTTGATTCTGCCATGCAGTATGCACCCATTGCCAAATTGTCAGGTGGTGAGAAGAGGCGTCTGTATCTGCTGAAGGTTCTGATGGAGGCGCCGAATGTGCTTCTTCTGGATGAGCCAAGTAATGATCTGGATATTCCTACACTGACCATTCTGGAGGATTATCTGGATTCTTTTGCAGGGATTGTGATCGCAGTGTCTCATGACAGGTATTTTCTGGATAATATTGTGGACAGGATTTTTGCTTTTGAGGGGAATGGACATCTGACCCAGTATGAGGGCGGATATACGGATTATACAGAGGCGCTGGCGAGAAAAGGCGGGGCAGTATCTGAAGGACAGAGCACTGCAGTTGGTGCGGAAAAGAAGAAGTCGGCTCAGGCAGACTGGAAGCAGAATCGTCCCCAGAAGCTGAAATTTACCTATAAAGAGCAGAGGGAATTTGAAACTATCGATGATGATATTGCAGCGCTGGAGGAACTGCTGGAGAAGCTGGATAAGGATATGGAGGCCAATGCCACCAATTCTGTGAAGCTTCGTGAGATCATGGAGCAGAAGGAGAAGGCACAGGCAGATCTGGATGAGAAGATGGACAGGTGGGTTTATCTGAATGATCTGGCGGAGCGAATCGAGGCACAAAAAAGTGAAAAGTGATTTTTTTCAGATGCTATTGACTTTGCAGAGGGTTCTTTAGTATGATACAGATTATGGAAGATTGCAGGAGCTGCTTTGCAGCGGGGCAATTTGCGGATGCCGGGTCAGTAACAGAAAATATCTTTTGATTCTGACATCTGTAAGTGAACAGTAAGTGAACAGGAGATATAAAAATATGACAGAACAGGTCAGAGTTGTAGTGGACGCAATGGGCGGGGATAATGCCCCGGCAGAACCTGTCAGAGCTGCAGTGGAAGCTGTAACAGAGAGACAGGACATAAAAGTAATTCTTACAGGAAAACAGGAAGTGATAGATAAGGAACTGGCGAAATATTCCGGATATCCGAAGAACCAGATCCAGGTTGTCAATGCATCCCAGGTGATCGAGACAGCAGAACCCCCTGTTTTTGCAATCCGTAAGAAAAAAGATTCATCAATCGTAGTAGGTTTGAATATGGTTAAGAAACAGGAGGCAGATGCCTTTGTTTCATCAGGAAGTACAGGAGCTGTTCTTGTTGGCGGACAGGTACTGGTAGGCAGAAGTAAAGGTGTGGAGAGGCCGCCTCTTGCACCGTTGATCCCTACCACGAAGGGTGTTTCCCTTCTGATCGACTGTGGTGCCAATGTGGATGCACGTCCATCGCATCTGGTGCAGTTTGCGAAGATGGGCTCTATTTATATGGAGAACGTAGTCGGTATTAAAAATCCAAAAGTTGCCATTGTAAATAACGGGGCAGAAGAGGAGAAGGGAAATGCACTTGTAAAAGAAACTTTCCCCCTTCTGAAAGAATGCAAAAACATTAATTTCATCGGAAGTATAGAAGCCAGAGATATCCCGGCAGGATATGCGGATGTGGTCGTATGCGAAGCATTTGTGGGAAATGTGATCCTTAAATTATATGAGGGAGTTGGTTCTGCCCTGATCCAGAAGATCAAAGAAGGAATGATGACCAGCACAAGAAGTAAGATCGGTGCACTTCTGGTAAAGCCTGCACTGAAAGAAACTCTGAAATCCTTTGATGCAACGGAATATGGCGGAGCACCGCTTCTGGGGCTTAAAGGACTTGTGGTAAAGACGCATGGAAGTGCCAAAGCCATTGAGATCAAACATGGTATTTTCCAGTGTGTACAGTTTAAACAGGAGAAGATCAACGAGAAGATCGCAGAGCGTATCCTGGAGGATCAGGAAGTACTGAAGTCCGGAGCAGAATAGAGCAGGACAGGAACAGAAACAGGAAGGAGGGTTGAAGATGGAACTGGAGAAAATAAAAGCTATCATAGCAGAGGTTCTGAATATTGATGCAGATTCGATCACAGAAGACACTACATTTGTAGATGATCTTGGTGCAGACTCTCTTGATATTTTTCAGATTATTATGGGGATTGAAGAGGAGTATGACATTGAGCTGGATAATGAATCTGTCGAACAGATTCAGACAGTCGGTGATGCTGTTGAAGCAATTCGGACAATTAAATAAAAATGTAACTGTCCGGCAGTCTGAAATTTGACAGGAGCATAATACAGGCGCACTGAGCAGTTGCAAAAAATGATGTCGCAGGGTTGTCAGATGACAGCCCTGCGCATATGGAGAGGGTTAGAGGAATGAATAGAAAGACAGAAGAATTAGAAGAAATCATAGGATATCATTTTAAAAATAAACATTATCTTACACAGGCACTGACTCACAGTTCCTATGCAAATGAGAAGAAGCTGGGGAAGCTGGGCAGCAATGAGAGACTGGAGTTTCTGGGAGATGCTGTGCTGGAGCTGATCAGCAGTGATTATCTGTATGCAAGATTTACCCAGATACCGGAGGGAGAGCTGACAAAAAAGAGAGCCAGCCTGGTGTGTGAGCCAAGCCTTGCCTATTGTGCAAGAGAATTCGGACTGCCGCAGTTTCTGTTGCTTGGAAAGGGCGAGGATATGACAGGCGGAAGAAACAGGGATTCTATCGTCTCTGATGCAACAGAGGCTTTACTGGGAGCTATCTATCTGGATGGTGGTTTTGCTAATGCAAAGGAGTTTGTGCTGAATTTTATCCTGAATGATATTGAACACAAACAGCTCTTTTATGATAGCAAGACCATCCTGCAGGAAATCGTGCAGGAAAACGGAACACAGCCGGTGGAATATATTCTGACAAAAGAAGAAGGCCCGGATCATAACAAAAACTTTACTGTGGAGGCAAGAGTAAACGGAAAAGTGATGGGACAGGGAAGCGGTCATACAAAGAAAGCAGCAGAACAGGCCGCAGCATACCAGGCGATTCGTGTACTCAGAAAATAAACAGGAGAATTATGTATTTAAAGAATATAGAGGTACAGGGATTTAAGTCTTTCGCCCAGAAGATCAATTTTGAATTTCATAACGGGATCACCGGTATTGTAGGTCCGAACGGAAGTGGAAAGAGTAATGTCGGTGATGCGGTGAGATGGGTGCTGGGTGAACAGAGTGCCAGGTCTCTGCGAGGAGGAAATATGCAGGATGTCATTTTCTCCGGTACAGAGACAAGAAAACCCCTGGGTTATGCATCGGTGGCGATCACACTGGATAATTCAGACCATAAGCTTCCGGTTGATTTTAACGAGGTTACGGTTACCAGAAGGCTTTACCGTTCAGGAGAGAGTGAATATAAGATCAACGGAAGTGCCTGCAGACTGAAAGATATCAATGAGATGTTTTATGATACAGGTATCGGTAAAGAAGGATATTCCATTATCGGACAGGGACAGATCGACAGGATCCTAAGCGGTAAACCGGAAGAGAGAAGAGAGCTTTTTGATGAGGCAGCAGGTATTGTTAAATTTAAGAGAAGAAAGAATACCACTATCAAAAAACTGGAGGAAGAACGCCAGAACCTGGTCAGAGTGACAGATATCCTCTCGGAGCTTACCAGACAGCTGGAACCACTGGAGAAACAGTCAGAGACAGCAAGAGTTTATCTTTCCAAAAGAGAGACTCTTAAGGAACTGGATGTGAATATGTTCCTGATGGAGTATGCTGCTGCAGCCAAAGAACTCAAGGAACTGGAAGAGAAGAACATAATTGCGCAGAATCAGCTGAAGGATACCCAGAGTTCCTATGACCGGACCAAGGTGGAATATGAACGTCTGGAACAGGAGCTGGAAGATTTAAATTCCAAAATGGATGCACTTCGCATTTCCGGTCAGGAGCAGGCAATCCGTAAACAACAGCTGGAAGGCCAGATCAATGTATTAAATGAGCAGATACTGGCAGGGGCACAGAATGAAGAGCATTATAAGGGACGTATCCAGACTATTGAGGCTGAACTTTCAGTAAGAATAGATTCAAAGAAGAAACTTGAAGAAGAAAAAACGGATATTTATGCACAGTTAAAGGCTGTCCGTAAGAAACTTTCTGAGGAAGAAGAGAAATTAAGGACAGCGCAGGAGAATATGGAAGCCTGTACTCTCGAAGTGGAGAATGGCAAAAATGAGATCATTGAAATTCTGAACAGCCGCGCCAATGTCAAGGGTAAAGCCCAGAGATTTGATGCAATGATGGAACAGGCAGAAATCCGTAAGGCAGAGATCAGCCAGCGTATTCTCAGACTGAAGAGTGAAGAGGAAGAGCAGCAGACCATTCTGACTACAGCCCGGAAACAGTATGATGAGATTACATCCCAGATTGAAAATGCCAATGAGGAATGTGAACATCTGAATCTGAGTGTGATGAAGATTCAGGAAAAGCTGAAGGAACAGAACACAAAGCTGGAAGCAGAACAGACAGCCTATCACAGAGAGGCATCCCGGCTGGATTCTCTCAGAAATATCGCGGAGCGCTATGATGGATACGGAAACAGTATCCGGAGAGTTATGGAACAAAAAGAACGTGTTCCGGGAATCCAGGGTGTTGTCGCAGATCTGATCCAGGTAAACAAAGATTATGAGATCGCTATCGAGACAGCTCTTGGTGGAAGCATTCAGAATATTGTTACAGATAATGAGCAGACTGCCAAAACCATGATCGAATTTCTGAAAAAGAATCGTTATGGACGTGCGACCTTTCTTCCCATGAGCAGCATAAGTCCCAGAGGTGAGTTTACACCGAAAGAAGCACTGAAAGAGCCGGGCGTTGTAGGGATTGCCAGCGAACTGGTGTCCGTAGCTTCTCAGTATCAGCAGATCACGAAATTCCTTCTTGGAAGAGTGCTGGTAGTTGATAACATTGATCATGCCATTGCAATAGGAAAAAAATACAGACACAGTCTGAGAATGGTCACAACAGAGGGTGAATCCTTAAGCCCGGGAGGTTCCATGACCGGCGGTGCCTTCAGAAACAACAGCAATCTGCTTGGAAGACGGCGTGAAATAGAGGAACTGGAAACAAAAGTAAATCAGCTGAAGCAGAATCTGACCGAAATGCAGAATGCTGTTGAGGAAAATAAAAATCAGAGAAACAGGCTTCGTGATGCCATTGCAGGATTTCAGGAAAAACTCCGTCAGAAATATATAGAACAGAATACTGCCAGAATGAATATCAAACAGCAGGAAAAGAAAGCTGAGGAGATCCGAAGCGGATATGCGCAGATTAACAGAGATCAGGCAGAAATCAAACGCCAGGTCATGGAAATCCGGCAGGATCATGACCGGATTGCCAGGGAACTGGAGAATTCAAAGCAGGATGAGAAAGAACTGGAGAGTTTTATTGAGGCAAAGCAGTCAGAACTGGATGAATGGAAAGAAGAAGAGAAGAAAATCACCCGGGAGTTAGAAGAAATCCGTCTTCAGTCATCCGCTCTTGAACAGAAAGAGAAATTTGACCAGGAAAACCTGAGCCGTCTGAAAGCAGAAATCACAGCTTTTATGACTGAGAAAGAGGATATTTATCAGTCTCTTGCTCACAGCAGTGAAGAGATGGAAAAGAAGCAGGAGATGATCACCCAGCTGAAAAAAGAGTCGGAAGAGTCTGTCTTTCATGAAGAACAGGCACAGATGCAGCTGAAAAATCTGCAGAAGGAGAAAGAGAGCAGAACTTCTCAGCATAAAGATTTTTTTGAGAAAAGAGATTATCTGTCCGGTCAGATCGGACTTCTGGATAAGGAATGTTACCGTCTGCAGGGACAGATGGACAAGCTGGAGGAGAACAGGGAAGAGCGGATTGCCTATATGTGGTCCGAGTATGAGATCACTCCCAATAATGCCGTTTCCTACAGAAAAGAGGAACTTACTGATCTTTCGCAGATGAAGCGACAGGTAGCTCAGATTAAAGATGATATCAGAAAGCTGGGACCTGTAAATGTAAATGCTATTGAGGATTATAAGGAACTTCTGGAAAGACACACCTTTCTGTCCGGTCAGTATGAGGATCTGGTCACAGCGGAGAAAACTCTGGAACAGATCATTCAGGAGCTGGATGAGGGAATGCGGAAACAGTTTTCTGAGAAATTCGGCGAGATCCAGAAGGAATTTGACAAGGCATTTAAGGAATTGTTCGGAGGCGGAAAAGGAACTCTGGAGCTGGATGAAGAGGCAGATATCCTGGAGGCAGGAATTAAGATCATTTCCCAGCCGCCGGGAAAGAAACTGCAGAATATGATGCAGCTTTCCGGCGGGGAAAAAGCTCTGACAGCTATCGCGCTTCTTTTCGCGATCCAGAATCTGAAGCCGTCACCGTTCTGTCTGCTGGATGAGATCGAGGCAGCGCTGGACGATTCCAATGTTGGGCGATTTGCCGGATATTTACAGAAGTTGACGAAAAACACACAATTTATTATAATAACCCATAGACGTGGAACTATGAACGCCGCAGACCGGCTTTATGGTATTACCATGCAGGAAAAAGGGGTATCCACACTGGTTTCCGTCGATCTGGTGGAGAATCAGCTTACCCAGTAACAGGAGGAGTTTCACATGGCAGAAGAAAAGAAAGGTTTTTTTAAACGATTAGTCAGTGGACTGGCAAAGACCAGAGACAATATCGTAGCCGGATTTGACAGTATTTTCAGTGGTTTTTCCAGTATTGATGAAGATTTTTATGAAGAGCTGGAAGAGATTCTGATCATGGGTGATATCGGGATCAATGCGACCACTTCTATTATTGAGAATTTAAAGAAAGAGGTTTCCGAACGTCATATTAAGGAACCGATGGAATGTAAACAGCTTCTGATCAATGAGATCAAGGATCAGATGCGTGTGGACAGCACAGAGTATGAATTTGAGAACCGCAGATCCGTAGTTTTGGTGATCGGTGTCAATGGTGTCGGAAAAACCACTTCAGTAGGAAAGCTTGCAGGAAAATTAAAAGACCAGGGCAAGAAGGTTATCCTTGCAGCAGCCGATACTTTCCGCGCAGCAGCAGGAGAGCAGCTTACTGAGTGGGCGAACCGTGCAGGTGTGGAGATCATCGGCGGACAGGCGGGAGCAGATCCTGCATCTGTTATCTATGATGCGGTGGCTGCAGCCAAAGCAAGAAATGCAGACGTACTTCTCTGTGATACAGCAGGACGTCTTCATAATAAAAAGAACCTTATGGAAGAACTCCGCAAGATTTACAGGATCCTGGAGAGAGAGTATCCGGATGCATATCTGGAGACACTGGTAGTGCTGGATGGTACCACCGGACAGAATGCCCTTGCACAGGCGAGACAATTTGCGGAGGTCGCAAATGTCAGCGGTATTATCCTTACCAAGCTGGACGGAACTGCCAAGGGAGGTATTGCAGTTGCCATCCAGTCTGAACTGGATATTCCGGTGAAGTACATTGGCGTAGGAGAAAGTATTGACGATCTTCAGAAATTCGATGCAGATGCATTTGTAAATGCGTTGTTTGATGTAGACCATAAAGAAAACCCGGACGCTTAAGATTAGGATGTACTTTCGGAGTCAAATCAAGTACAAAAAGATTCAGGGAGTACATTTAGGACAAAATGGAGGAAAAAACAATGCTTACTTTAGAGAGTTTTGAACAGGCATCAGAGATCGTAAAACAGGTCACACAGGAAACAAAGCTGATCAAGAGCAGCTATTTCAGTGAACTTACAGGAAATAAGGTTTATTTAAAACCGGAAAATATGCAGCGTACAGGTGCATACAAGGTTCGTGGTGCTTATTATAAGATCAGCACTCTTTCCGATGAAGAGAGAAATAAAGGTCTGATCACAGCATCCGCCGGAAATCATGCACAGGGTGTTGCCTATGCTGCGCATAAATATGGTGTGAAGGCAGTGATCGTTATGCCTACCACAACTCCGCTGATCAAGGTTGAGAGAACAAAGAGTTACGGTGCAGAGGTTATCCTGCATGGTGATGTATATGATGAGGCATGTGCACATGCATTGGAACTTGCTGAGAAAGAGGGATATACCTTTATCCATCCTTTCGATGATCCGGCAGTTGCCACAGGACAGGGTACCATTGCAATGGAGATCGTTCAGGAGCTTCCGCTTGTTGATTATATTCTGGTTCCGATCGGTGGAGGCGGACTTGCAACAGGTGTTTCCACACTTGCGAAGCTGTTAAATCCACATATCAAAGTCATCGGTGTGGAACCGGCAGGGGCTGCCTGCATGAAGGCTTCTCTGAAGAAGGGTGAGGTTGTGACTCTTCCGCACGTAAATACGATTGCTGACGGTACTGCCGTACAGACACCCGGAAAGAAAATCTTCCCGTATATCCAGAAGAATCTGGACGATATCATCACTATCGAGGATGATGAACTGATCGTTGCTTTCCTTGACATGGTTGAGAACCATAAGATGATCGTAGAGAATTCCGGTCTTCTGACAGTGGCAGCGCTTCGTCATCTGGATGTGAAGGGAAAGAAGATTGTTTCTATCTTAAGCGGTGGAAACATGGATGTTATTACCATGTCTTCTGTTGTTCAGCATGGTCTGATCCAGAGAGACAGAATCTTCACAGTATCTGTGCTCATTCCGGATAAGCCGGGTGAACTGGTACGTGTGGCAAGCGTGATCGCCAGGGCGCAGGGCAATGTTATCAAGCTGGATCATAACCAGTTTGTAAGCACGAACAGAAATGCGGCAGTGGAACTTAAGATCACATTGGAGGCTTTTGGCACAGATCATAAGAATGAGATTGTTAAAGTTCTCGAAGATGCAGGATGCAGACCAAAGGTGATTCGTCCAAGTCTGTGATTGTCTCAGAGTAGTGTCTGCCATGTAAATAAATGAAATGGGAGCCCTGGTGTTCAGTATATGGATGCCGGGGCTTTTTTGCCGAGATTTTTAAGAAGTGTATCGGAAAAAATAAATTTGTGCTGTCAAGAGAAAATGCTTGACAGCACATTGGAAATAGGTTAATATAGTCAAGGTGATTACAGATGGAGAAGTTTGTAGAGCAAGGTTATTTATATGATTTTTATGGAGAACTTCTGACAGAGAGACAGCAGCAGGTTTATGAGAGCGTGGTGCTGGAGGATTACTCGCTGAGTGAAGTCGCAGAGGATCTGGGCATCAGCAGACAGGGTGTGCATGATATGATCAAGAGATGCAACAAGACCCTTGAAGAGTATGAACAGAAGCTTCATCTTGTAGAGAAATTCCTGAATATACGGGCACAGGTAAAGCAGATCCGTGTACTTGCCCGGGAATATCATTCCGATGAAATTGTAAATATTTCCAATGAGATTTTAGAGGAGTTATAACATATGGCATTTGAAAGCTTGACAGATAAACTGCAGAATGTATTTAAGAAGTTACGAAGTAAGGGCCGCCTGACAGAGGAGGACGTTAAACTTGCCCTTAAGGAAGTAAAGATGGCTCTGTTAGAGGCAGACGTAAACTTTAAGGTTGTGAAGCAGTTTACTAAATCTGTACAGGAGCAGGCAATCGGACAGGACGTTATGAGCGGTCTGAATCCGGGTCAGATGGTGATCAAGATTGTTAATGATGAACTTGTGAAATTAATGGGAAGTGAGACAACAGATCTGCCTCTTCGCCCGGGAAATGAGATCACAGTGTTCATGATGGCAGGTCTGCAGGGGGCAGGTAAGACCACCACAGTTGCGAAGCTTGCAGGTAAGCTGAAATCCAAAGGTAAGAAACCTCTTTTAGTAGCCTGCGATGTTTACCGTCCGGCGGCTATCACACAGCTGCAGGTCAACGGCGAGAAACAGGGCGTGGAAGTATTTTCCATGGGAGATAAGCAGAAGCCTGTGGATATTGCGAAAGCAGCCATAGAGCATGCGAAGGCAAATCAGCAGAATGTCGTACTTATCGATACAGCCGGTCGTCTTCATGTTGATGAAGATATGATGCAGGAACTTGCAGATATCAAGGCGAACATTCAGGTAGATGCAACCATCCTCATTGTAGATGCGATGACCGGACAGGATGCGGTAAATGTGGCAAGCACATTTGCTGATAAAGTAGGAATCGACGGTGTCATTCTTACCAAGATGGATGGTGATACCCGAGGCGGTGCAGCCCTTTCTATCAAGGCAGTAACCGGTAAGCCTATTCTGTATGTAGGTATGGGCGAGAAACTTTCTGATCTGGAGCAGTTCTATCCGGAACGTATGGCTTCCAGAATCCTTGGTATGGGTGATGTCATGAGCCTGATCGAGAAAGCAGAAGCTTCCATCGATAAAGAACAGGCGCAGGACATGCAGAAGAAGTTGAAGAAAATGGACTTTGACTTCAACGATTACCTTACCAGTATGGAACAGATGAACAAGATGGGCGGTATCGGCAGTATCCTGAATATGCTTCCAGGTATGGGCGGTAAGATGAAGGATATTGAGGGAATGATCGATGAGAAAGCCATGGACAGAACCAAGTCAATTATCCTTTCCATGACACCTCAGGAGAGAAGTAATCCGTCAATCCTGAACATTTCCAGAAAGAACCGTATTGCCAGAGGTGCAGGAGTAGATGTCTCTGAAGTAAACCGTCTGGTGAAACAGTTTGAGCAGAGCAAGAAGATGATGAAACAGATGCCTGGTCTTATGGGCGGAAAAGCCGGTAAGCGCGGCGGTGGATTTAAACTTCCGTTCGGACTGTAATTGAGAAGTTAGCGAAGCGGATAACGCTTTGACATAAAAGTTACTGTTTCATAGCTGAACAGTAATATAACATAAGAAAACAATATATTTTATTTAATGGAGGAAAAGAAACAATGGCAGTTAAAATCAGATTAAGAAGAATGGGACAGAAGAAAGCACCTTTTTATAGAATCGTAGTTGCAGATTCCCGTTGCAAACGTGATGGAAGATGTATCGAAGAAATCGGAACATACGATCCAAACCTTGAGCCAAGCGCTGTAACAGTTGATGAAGAAGCAGCTAAAAAATGGCTTGCAGCAGGAGCTCAGCCTACAGATGTTGTAGCAAAAATCCTCAAAGATGCCGGAATTGAAAAATAATTCAGATATACCAGGATAAGGTATTTCTGCAGCGTCCGTAGGGGACGGGTCAGGGAGGTATGTAATGAAAGAATTAGTGGAAGTAATTGCAAAATCTCTTGTTGAAAATCCGGATGAAGTAGTTGTTACTGAGACAGAAAAGGAAGACGCGATCATCGTTGAACTGAAAGTCGGACCTGCTGACATGGGCAAGGTTATCGGACGGCAGGGAAGAATTGCGAAAGCGATCCGAACTGTGGTAAAAGCAGCTTCTTCAAAAAGCAGCAAAAAAGTGATTGTAGATATTCTGCAATGAAAATAAGGGTCAGGAGCTGTGGAACATCCCATGGCTCCTGATTTGGGTTTAAGCGGATTTGGAATATGGATCAGCATTCGCTGTGAGCAGGCATAAAAGCAGAATGCAAATGACGTATGATATGAAAATTATAGGAGTCAGCAGATGGAAGATTTATTAAAAGTTGGTGTGATCACTACGACACACGGAATACGCGGGGAAGTAAAAGTATATCCTACCACAGATGCAGACAGATTTCTGGATCTGGAATATGTTCTGCTTGACACAGGCAGAGAGAAAAGAAAGCTTGAAATAGAGAATGTTAAGTATTTCAAGAACCTTGTAATCCTGAAATTCAGGGGAATTGATAATATTAATGATATAGAGATGTATAAAAAAAGAGAACTCTGGATTCCGAGAGAAGAAGCACAGGAGCTGGAAGAAGATGAATATTACATTGCAGACCTGATCGGTATGGATGTAGTTCTCGAAGACGGAAGCAAATTTGGAACTCTGAAAGATGTAATGGAAACAGGCGCTAATGATGTCTATGTAGTAGAGGATGCCAAAGGCGAAGAAATTCTGCTCCCTGCTATCAGGGAATGTATCCTTGATGTGGATGTGGAGAAGAATGTAATGACCATTCATCTGATGAAAGGATTAATATAAATGAATTTTCATGTTTTAACCCTGTTTCCGGAGATGATTGAAAATGGCATGAATACCAGCATTACCGGACGTGCGATCACAAAAGGTCTCCTCACACTGGAGGCAGTGAACATTCGTGATTATGCATTCAATAAGCACCAGAAAGTGGATGATTATACCTATGGCGGCGGTGCCGGAATGCTGATGCAGGCAGAACCGGTTTATCTTGCTTATGAGGCGATTACAAACCGTACGGCAAAAAAGCCAAGAGTTGTATATCTGACTCCTCAGGGGCAGGTATTTAACCAGGCTATGGCCAGAGAAATGGCGCAGGAAGAGGATCTGGTATTCCTTTGTGGACACTATGAGGGAATTGATGAGCGTGTTCTGGAGGAAATCGTCACAGATTACGTATCTATCGGAGATTACGTGCTTACAGGCGGCGAACTTCCTGCAATGGTCATGATGGATTCCATTTCAAGAATGGTTCCGGGTGTACTGAACAATCAGGAGTCCGGTGAGACAGAATCCTTTGCAGGAAACCTTCTGGAGTATCCGCAGTACAGCCGTCCGGAAGAGTGGCATGACAAAAAGGTACCGGAGGTTCTTATGTCCGGTCATCATGCAAACATAGAAAAGTGGCGCAGAGAGCAGTCAATTTACCGCACGGCAAAAAGACGCCCGGATCTTCTTAAGAAAGCTGATCTGACAAACAAAGAATGGAACTATGTGCGCCAGTTAAGGAAACAGTGGAAGGAAGAAGAGGAGCAGATAAAATGAAAACATCAGATTTTTATTATGACCTTCCTCAGGAACTGATCGCTCAGGATCCTCTGGAGGACAGAAGTTCATCCAGACTGATGCATCTGTCTTTAAAAGATGGCAGCATTGAGCATCGCCATTTCACAGATGTTCTGGATTATATGGAAGAGGGAGACTGCCTGGTCATCAACGATACAAAGGTAATCCCTGCCCGGTTATACGGACATAAAGAAGAGACAGGAGCACTGATCGAGATCCTGCTTCTGAAGCGAAGAGAGAATGATATCTGGGAGTGTCTGGTAAAACCCGGAAAGAAGGCACGCCCGGGTGCTAAGATCACATTTGGAAATGGTATTTTAAAAGGTGAGATCATTGATGTGGTGGACGAGGGAAACCGTCTGATCCAGTTCCATTATGAAGGAATCTTTGAAGAAATCCTGGATCAGCTTGGCGAAATGCCTCTGCCGCCTTATATTACACATAAACTGAAAGATAAGAACCGTTATCAGACAGTTTATGCAAAGAACGAAGGCTCCGCAGCAGCACCGACAGCAGGATTGCACTTTACTAAAGAGCTTCTTGAAAAAGTAAAGGAAAAAGGCGTCAATATCGCTCATGTGACTCTTCATGTAGGTCTCGGAACTTTCCGCCCTGTCAAAGTAGATGACGTGGAAAGCCACCATATGCATTCCGAATTCTACATAGTAGAGGAGGATCAGGCAAAGCTGATCAATGACACAAAGAAGGCAGGTAAACGTGTAATAGCAGTAGGAACCACAAGCTGCAGAACACTGGAATCTGCAACAGGAGAAGATGGAATTCTGAAATCCGGAAGCGGATGGACAGAAATCTTTATCTATCCGGGCTATCATTTCAAAATGATCGATGCCCTGATCACAAATTTCCACCTGCCGGAATCCACACTTGTGATGCTGGTGTCTGCGCTGGCAGGCAAGGAGAATATCATGCATGCCTATGAGACTGCAGTGCAGGAGAAATATCGTTTCTTCTCCTTTGGAGACGCCATGATTATCATATAATGTCATCCATATAACTATATCAATCAGTTATCTGGTTATGAGCAAGTAGCGAAGAGGATATTTTTATCTGCCTGATAAAAGCATAGTAAAAACATAAAAAGAGAGCTGAGAAGTCCTTAACAGGATTTTTCAGCTCTTTTGAAGTATTGATGTTTGGATGAATGAAGGAGTGAACCATTTATTCGGCGTCCGAATTATCAGTATCATAGGATTCGTCGTATGTCTCTGTGTCTGTGTCATCTGAAGCTGAACTGTTCATATCAACGATATCGCTATCTGAAGCAGCTGTATCTGCAGAACTGCTCTGGGAGTCGTTATTACTGTTATATTTTGCAGTAAAAGTGCTGCCTTCTGCAGTAGAAATCCAGGAACTCCGTTCATTGATTTTTCCAAGGATTCTTGTTGCCTCATCACCTTCTGCCGGAGTTGGCTGATAATTATTATATCCATCATAGGCAGCAGAAGAAATGGAGCAGGGAATGATATTGGTCACGTTGTCTTTTTTTACCCCATCGGCATCAATAGTAAAGGTCTGCTGGTAGATCATGGTATCCATATCACTTGGAGAACTGTTGCCACCGAAGCAGAAGTTTCCGAGGCTGTATACAATATTCCTGTCTTTATAAGTTTCAATACCCTGAAGTACATGCGGATGATGTCCGCATACAAGATCAGCGCCTTCATCGATCGCGATGCGTCCAAGTGTTGTCTGGTTGCTGTCCGGAACGGTTTCCGTTTCATTACCCCAGTGGAAGATCACTACGATCAGCTGTGCCCCGTCTGCCTTTACTTTTGCAATATTGTCTTTTAACTGCTGCTCGCGCTCAAGATGGTCATACAGTTCATAGATACCGACTAATCCTACTTTGATTCCCTTTACATCCATAACAGCAGTTTCATCATATCCGAAATGAACGATTCCTGCATCATCCAGTGCTGCCAGAGTATCATCGAAACTCTGATCACCGTAATCATGACTGTGATTGTTAGCGGTATTTACGGCTTCTACAGATCCGCCTGTCAGAATAGAGGCATAGGATGCGGGTGCTTTAAATGCAAATGTTTTATCCTCCCGTTCATCAGAATCGGTGAGTGTTCCCTCAAAATTCGCAATAGTCAGATCATCTGCGGAAAAAATATCTTTTACATTCTGCAGGAAATAATCTGCACCGTAATTTTCATAATAAGCATTTAAGCTGGTATCATAATCAAAAGTTTCATCTGTGCCAAGAGTGCAGTCACCGACAACGCTGAGTGTCAGAGAAACAGGAGAAGATACTGTAGCATTGGAGGAATCCGTGTTCTGAGAATCTGAGGATGCTTTCTGGCTGTTGTCCTCAGAAGCGTTCATGGAAACAGCTTTTTTGGCTGCTGCCTGTCTGGAACTTATATAGTTGCTGCATCCGCGGATACCTGCCAGAATAAGTATAAAAACCAGAACAAAGATACCGATACCTGTTGCAATCAGCAATTTTTGCCTTTTTTCCTGATAGTATTTTGATTTTTTGTAGATGTCTTTCCTGCGTGCAGAAGAAGATTTCGTCTGGCTTCGCTTGTTGGATTGTAGGCTCATATGTATAGTTCTCGCTTTCGTTTATAATAGATTAGAGACATAGTATTTAAAAAAATATTAAAGAGACCGGGCAGTTAAAATATCTGAACAGATGATCAGAATTAACAAAAAATAAATCGTAATTGCTATAGGATATATTCAAAGTATATAGAGAATTCACAGAATCGTCAAGAAATAAGTCTTTTCATAAAACCGTATTTTTGTTATAATACCATGACAAAAGGTTACATAAATATTACAGATAAAGAATGAGATGTGTTATCCTAGAGCGTGTCTGAAAAATCATTCCCGCAATCTGCACGCCCCACTTTGCGGGATATTTCACCCGAATTCAGTTGCCGTAGCCCGCTACGGCGCCCTCATCCGGGCAAAATATCCCACAAATTGTGACGCACATCTTGCAGAAAGCCTTTTTCAGACACGCTCTAAAGCGTATGAAACATGCTCTGAAAGCACTCAAAGATAATGAGAGATGGGTACGTGAGATAGCACTTCTCAGGAAAGAATATGAGGAAAAATAAAGATGAAAACATTGATATTCAACGGTTCACCGCGAAAGAACGGTGAAACTGCATATATGATCCGGACTCTGCAGGAAAATCTTGGAGGGGATTTTAAGGTGGTTAATGCCTACAGGGCAGATATCCGACCGTGTATAGACTGCAGATGGTGTTTTGACCATGCAGGATGCGCAGTCAAAGATGAATGGCAGGAGGTTCTTTCGTACATTGAAGAATGTGACCATATTATTATGGCATCTCCTGTATATTTTGAGGAGGTTACGGGAATGCTTCTTGCTGTGATGAGCAGACTGCAGACCTATTTCAGTGCAAGATATATCCGTAAAGAAGAACCTGTTCCTAAGAAGAAAACAGGAGCAGTTCTGCTGACAGCAGGAAGTATCGGACCCAGAGAAAAAGCGGAAAGTACGGCAGAGATGCTGCTTCGTCAGATGAGCTGTGACAGTCTGGGTACAGTATATGTGAATCGTACAGACAAAGTGCCGGTCAGAGACAGAGAAGATATCATACAGGAAATAAAAGATCTGGCAGGCAGATTGAGAACAGCAGAATAAATATTATCTGAAAATGAAACACCATTTGTGTTATGTGGAACAGATGAAAGGATGATTAAAATGAAAAAAATAAAATACTTTATGATTACAGGAATGCTTCTGGCATCCATCGGTCTTGCCGGATGTGGGAAGAAGTCAGAAGATGATATTACAAATAAGGAAATTTATCAGGATGATCTTGAACCGCTGACAGAAGAAGAGCTGAATGAAATGGATGCAGATACTTCTGACGAGGATATGAAACAGATTGATGAGCCTGAGGAAGAAACCGCTGACATTACAGATACTACAGATGCAACAGAAACTACAGATAAAACGGAAAATACAGATAAAGCAGAAACTTCAGATTCTTCTGCAAAAAAATCTGCGGATAAAACTGAAACATCAGATTCTGCAGATACAACGAAATCAGAAACTAAAACGAAAACTGAAAAATAATCACAAGGGGGCTGTCGCTGAAATTATTATTGCGACAGCCCCCTGATCATATTTCTGTAATTATCAGGAAAGAACCTCGTTCTTCAGTTCGTTCCCATCCATAAATGCTTTCGCATTTTCGAGAGTAGTCTCGGCAATGTTAGTCAGTGCTTCTTTTGTAAAGAATCCCTGATGAGAAGTCATTACTACATTCGGGAAAGAGAGCAGGCGCTGGGTAATGGAGCTCTGCAGAATACGCTCGGACATATCCTCGAATACGAAATCAGTTTCTTCTTCATAAACATCCAGTCCTACTGCAAAGAACTTATGATCACGGATTCCGGAGATCAGGTCCTCTGTCTTGATCAGGCCGCCGCGGGAAGTGTTTACAAGAATTACACCATCTTTCATTTTGGCGATAGTTTCTTCATTGATGATGTGTTTGGTTTCTTCTGTAAGCGGGCAGTGAAGACTGATGAGATCACTGGTTGCCAGAAGCTCATCCAGAGATACATATTCCAGATAATCCAGGTTCTTATTCGGGAAAAGATCGTAAGCGATAACTCTCATACCAAAACCTTTGCAGATTTTTGCCATTGCCTGGCCAATTTTTCCGGTACCAATGATTCCGGCAGTTTTCTGATAGAAATTAAGTCCCATCAGACCACTTAAAGAGAAGTTGTTTTCGCGGCATTTGATGTATGCTTTATGTGTGTGGCGGTTTGCAGTCAGCGCAAGTGCCATTGCATGCTCAGCCACAGCTTCCGGAGAATATCCCGGAACACGCAGAACCTTCATTCCGAATTTGTGAGCAGTTTCCAGATCTACATTGTTATATCCTGCGCAGCGCATAAGGATCAGTTTTACACCCTGAGCATTCAGCTCTTCGATAACAGGAGTGCTCAGATCAGCGTTTACAAAAGCGCAGATTGCCTCATATCCTTTTGCAAGGGAAGCAGTTTCTTCGTGAATATTTGCTTCGGTAAATTTAATTGTAATTCCCGGATAGGAAGGAAGAAGCTTCTCGAAAAATTCTTCGTCGTAGTTTTTTGTGCCGTAAAATAAGATTTTCATAAATGTTAGCTCCTCTCTGGCTGTATACCTGTATGGTATACTCACCGTGAAAATTATAATATCAGTGTGTATAGCAATCCTCATAAATAATGCATCTTAATCCAGACCATCAGAGTGTGAAATCCTGCTATAGTAAAACAAATCGAATAATGTTAAAATAATAACAATCTTCTGACGATTCACATTATAACCGATTTATCGGAAAAAGAAAAGGCTATTTTGGATAAAAATTCTCAAGTATCTATAAAAATACAATCTGAGAGAGTATGAAGATACTGTAAATAGGAATTGCAAATTATGCTTTGTTATGAAAAGTATGTACAGAAAGACAAAAGATATGCAGGACAAAAAACATCTTGCGGGATATTACCGGTGAACAGTAAAAATTATGCTGCTGTCAACAAACATAAAAAAATGATATGTTGACAGCAGCATAATTATAAATGACAGTTGCTATTTTCCGAGAGAGTACAGATTTTCATAGAATTCCGGATAGGAAATTTTAACGCAGTCCCCATCTTTGATAGTAAGTGTACCGTCACAAATTGTACCTGCAACAGCAAAGGACATGGCAATACGGTGATCAAGATAAGAATTGATCTCGGCACCATGAAGTGGCTTTCCTCCATGGATGATCATTCCGTCATCAGTCGGCTGAATATCAGCTCCCATGCGTTTCAGTCCTTCTGTTACCACTGCGATACGGTCGGATTCTTTTACCTTCAGCTCCTGTGCGTCCCTGATAACAGTAGTCCCCTCTGCAAAAGCTGCCATTACAGCGATCATCGGGATTTCATCGATCAGTGTGGGGATGATCTCACCCTCAACAGTGGTTCCGTGAAGACTGCTTGTGCGGATCAGCAGGTCAGCGGTAGGCTCACCCTCTGTACTTGCATTCAGAAGAGTAATATCAGCCCCCATAGCCTTGCATACACGAAGCATTCCGTCTCTGGTTGGATTAATGCCTACATTTTTAAGAAGAATCTCACTTCCGGGAGTAAGAAGCCCTGCTGCGATAAAGTAAGCAGCAGAAGAAATATCTCCGGGAACTTTAATCTCGCGTCCGTTCAGTACAGGCTCCGGTTCAATAGAAGCAGTTGTTCCCTGGGAAGTCACATTTGCGCCGAAATAATTCAGCATGATCTCCGTATGATTTCTGGAAAGTACCGGCTCAGTAACGCTGGTGATCCCATCTGCATACATACCAGCCAGAAGCACGCAGGATTTTACCTGTGCGGAAGCAACCGGTGACTGATAATGAGCGGTATGTAAAGGCTTTCCTGTAATACGCAAAGGTGCGCATCCATTGCCCCTCAGACTTACGATATCAGCGCCCATAGACAGAAGAGGAGTCATAATCCTTTTCATTGGACGGGACTGAATGGAAGCGTCGCCGTTTAATTCGCTGGTAAAAGACTGTCCTGCCAGAATTCCGGAGATCAGTCTTGTGGTAGTCCCGCTGTTTCCCACATCCAGAGTTTCAGACGGAGCACTGAGTCCGTGAAGTCCCTTTCCATGAACGAGGATTTCGGAAGCATTTCTTTCAATATCGATTCCCATTTTCCGGAAACAGGAGATAGTAGAGAGACAGTCAGCTCCCTCAAGAAAATGTGTGATCTTTGTAGTACCCTGTGCAAGAGAACCGAACATGACTGCACGATGAGAAATGGATTTATCTCCGGGTACAGTGAGTTCTCCTCTGAGGTTTGTCTGTTTTTTTATTTCCATGTTTGATTCCTGCCTGTTTTTATAATATTTCTGTATTTCCCTGCAGCTATTTATAGCAATCTGCTTTTGACAAAATATTTTTGAAATGAATGTCAAAGGGTGATCTGTTTAGCGCTCGTAGACAATATAATTTCTTTTTTTTAGGAGTGCGGCACCCTTTTCCATAGAGATTCCGTCGTAGAATTCAATTTTGAGGACACCTTCCTCGAATTCACGGTTGTGAATGATACCGATATTTTTAATGCTGATCTTCTCCATCGCAAGGATAGTGGCAATCGTAGCAATACCACCGGCCTCATCCGCGATATCAAGATATAGGACATAAGCCTTTTTCAGCAGACCATTGTCTACCACATCAATAGAATCACGGTAATCTCTGGAACTTGCAAACATCTGATACAGACTCCTGGAGTCTTTGTTATCTACAAAACACTTGATCTGAACCAGCAGGCGGATGTAGTCATCCAGAACATTGGAGATATTCTGATTATTTTCCACACAGATCTGCTCCCACATAATCGGGGAAGAAGAAGCAATACGTGTGATATCACGGAAACCTCCGGCTGCAATCGTTTTCATGTATTCCTGATCGCTGTCCAGCATATTGACAAGATTTACCAGTGCAGAAGCAATAATATGAGGCAGATGGCTGACTCCGGCAGTGATGAAATCGTGTTCTTCACTTGTAAGGACCATCGGGATCGCACCAAGGGAAGAGATCATCTCTGTGAAATCTGTCAGGCGTTCCAGTGCAACTTCACCGCCCGGAGTAATAATATAGTAAGCATTCTCAATCAGACGGTCACTGGAAGCTTCGAATCCGGTCTTCTCAGAACCGGCCATTGGATGACCTCCGATAAAACGGGATTCCAATCCAAGACGTTCTACTTCTTTATGGATAATGCCCTTGACACTTCCTACATCTGTGAGGATCGTGTCAGGACCGATATTGTCTTTGAAATATTCAAGATATTTTACATTAAATTCTACAGGAGCACACAGGAAAATATAATCGCAGCTCCTGAAACGTTCATCATGTTCTTCGCATACAGCATCGATCATATTGCTGCTTACTGCTGCAGCAAGTGTTTCCCGATCCTGATCATAAGCAAGAAGTCGGTAGTCTTCATGGTATTTTCGGATGGCCTTGGCAATTGATCCGCCAATCAGTCCGAGACCGATAAAACCGATAGTTTTCATAGTGGTTTTTGCATCCTTTCAGGTAACATTATTCGTAACTGTGAAAATACGGAACAGTTACATGATTTCATAATTTACTATTTTAAAGGATATGATTTGAAAAGTCAATTCATACGGCACTTTTATACATAAATAATTTAAAGCGACAAAGCGAACGCCGTATCATATGCAGATATCTTCCATGTCTTTCGCACTCTGGTTACTAGAGTGTGTCTGAAAAATCATTCCCGCAATCTACACGCCCCAATTTGCGGGATATTTCACCCGAATTCAGTTGCCGTAGCCCGCTACGGCGCCCTCATCCGGGCAAAATATCCCACAAATTGTGACGCACATCTTGCAGAAAGCCTTTTTCAGACACGCTCTAGGACTGCTATAGTCAACTGAAAAAACGATGCATTATAAATATTCGTACAATCAAAATCAGTCAGCCAGCTGCATGCTTGAGATAAAATTCACAGTCGAAATCCGTGAAAATTACTGAAAATATATAAAATGCTCATCAATTTACAAGAAGTTCACAAAAAAAGATGTTAAAATTTCATAAAATACTTGAAAAATATAAAAAAATTTAGTAATATATAGCCATATCGTTGCTGCGGACGTTACAGGCGGCAATAACATAACAGACAAACAGGGAGGTACGCAACATGGATGTATTTAGAACTGACCGAATTAGAAATGTAGTCCTTTTAGGTCATGGGGGCGCTGGCAAAACTACACTGGCAGAAGCAATGGCTTACTTAGCAGGAATGACTAACCGTCTCGGAAGAGTAGAAGACGGAAATACTGTCAGCGATTATGACAAAGAAGAGATTAAGAGACATTTTTCCATTTCTACCACATTGATCCCGGTACCGTGGGATAAGGTAAAGATCAATGTGCTGGATACTCCCGGATATTTCGATTTCGTAGGCGAAGTAGAAGAAGCAGTAAGCGCAGCAGATGCAGCGATCATTGTAGTTTCCGGTAAAGCAGGCGTTCAGGTTGGAACACAGAAGGCATGGAACTTATGTGAGAAATATAAACTTCCGAGAATGATCTTTGTCACAGATATGGACGTAGATGATGTCAGCTACCGTAAAGTAGTAGAACAGCTCACTGAACTCTACGGCAAGAAGATTGCACCGCTTCACTTCCCGATTCGTGAAGACGGCAAATTTGTAGGATATGTAAATGTTGTAAAACAGGCAGGACGTAAGTACATAGATAAAGGTAAGAAAGAGGAATGCCCGATTCCTGAATACCTGGATGAATATCTGGAGAAATATCACGATATCCTTATGGAATCTGTTGCAGAGACCAGCGAGGAATTCATGGACCGTTATTTTGAAGGTGATACATTCTCGGTAACAGAGGTTTCCGCAGCACTTGCAATGAACGTACAGGAAGCATCTATCGTACCTGTATGCATGGGCTCACCGATCAATCTTCGCGGTGTATCCAACTTACTGGATGATATCTGCGGATATTTCCCAAGCCCGGACAAACGCTCCTGCAACGGAATCGCTCAGAAGACAAATGAGATCTTTGAAGCAAACTATGATTTCACAAAAGCGAAATCCGCATATGTATGGAAAACTATCGCAGACCCGTTCCTCGGCAAATATTCTCTTATCAAGGTATGCTCCGGTGTTATCAAATCTGATGATACTCTGGTAAACGTAGAGAAGGGTGAAGAAGAACGTCTGAACAAATTATATGTACTGGAAGGCTCCAAACCTATCGAGGTTCCTGAACTTCATGCAGGCGATATCGGTGCCATTGCCAAATTAAACAGTGTACAGACAGGTGACAGCCTTGCAACCAAGGCAAATCCGATCTTCTATCCGAAGGCGGTTATTTCCACACCTTATACCTGCAAGAGATTCAAAGCAGTGAAGAAAGGTGATGAGGATAAGATCTCTCAGGCACTTGCCAAGATGATGAGTGAAGATAAGACACTCCGTGTAGTGAACGACAGTGCAAACCGTCAGAGCCTGATCTACGGTATCGGTGATCAGCATCTGGACATTGTTGCCAATAAGTTAAAAGAACGCTACAAAGTAGATATAGAACTGAGCAAACCGAAGGTTCCGTTCCGCGAAACCCTTCGTAAGAATTCAGACGTTGAAGGCAAACATAAGAAACAGTCCGGCGGACATGGACAGTATGGTCATGTCAAGATGCGTTTCGAGCCGTCAGGCGATCTGGAAACACCTTATGTATTTGAGCAGGTTGTAGTCGGCGGTGCAGTTCCGAAGAACTACTTCCCGGCAGTTGAGAAAGGTCTGCAGGAATGCGTATTAAAGGGACCTCTGGCTGCATATCCGGTAGTTGGTGTGAAAGCTACTCTGTATGATGGTTCCTATCATCCGGTAGATTCCTCGGAAATGGCATTTAAGATGGCTACCATCCTTGCATTCAAAAAAGGCTTCATGGATGCATCACCTGTACTCTTAGAGCCAATCGTATCCATGAAAGTAACAGTTCCGGATAAATACACAGGTGATGTTATGGGTGACCTGAACAAACGCCGTGGCCGTGTTCTGGGTATGACTCCTGACCATCAGGGAAATACGATCATTGAGGCAGATGTACCTCAGCTTGAGATCTATGGATATTCCACAGATCTGCGCTCCATGACAGGCGGAAGCGGAGAATTCTCCTATGAATTCGCACGCTACGAGCAGGCTCCGAACGATATCCAGGCAAAAGAAATCGAAGCAAGAGCAAGCAAAGTGGATAAAGTTGAAGAATAAAAAAAGGGTAATTACTGATAGAGCAGTAATTTGTGTTAGCGCAGTAATTAAAATATAGTTAAGAAATAAAAATGGCAGGACATTTTGCAGAGATGCGGAATGTCCTGTTTTTTACGTTTTGTTGACACACTCTAGTGGTGTATTACTCGAAAATGCGAAATAAGTGCCATTTTTACAGCAAAAACACTAGATACAGCAAAACGTTACATTGACAAACAGCCTTTGTTGAATTAAAATAAATTTTTAGGATAAGATGTCCATAATCGGACTGAAACCGCCGGAAATAATAAAAGCAGCTGTGTAGCTCAGTGGAGCAAACAGTAGTGGTGTCATGGACGCACCCTGAAAAAGACGGTATCTCGCCTTAAGTCAGATGCCCTGGTAACTCTGTTGCCGGGTAGTTCACATACAGCAAAATGTTGGAGGAAGTATAGAGATGAAATACTTGTTTAAAAAGATCGAGCCTAAGTGGCAGGCAAAATGGGAAGAAGCCAAAGTCTTCGAAGCCAAAGATAACAGTGACAAACCTAAATTCTATGGTCTGGTAGAGTTCCCATATCCAAGCGGTGCCGGTATGCACGTAGGACATATCAAAGCATATTCCAGTCTGGAGGTTATTTCCAGAAAACGTCGTATGGAAGGCTATAATGTACTTTTCCCGATCGGATTTGATGCATTTGGTCTCCCGACAGAGAACTACGCGGTAAAGACCGGAACACATCCACGTATTATCACAGATGAGAACATCAAGAGATTCTCAAACCAGTTAAAGAAAGTTGGATTTTCCTTTGACTGGAACCGTGTGATCGATACAACAGATGAAGACTACTATAAATGGACACAGTGGATTTTCCTGAAAATGTTCGAAAAAGGTCTTGTATTCAGAGACAGAACACTGGTTAACTACTGCCCGCACTGTAAAGTAGTCCTTTCCAATGAAGACAGCCAGGGCGGTAAATGTGATATCTGCCACAGCGATGTTGTTCAGAAATCCAAAGATGTATGGTATTTAAGGATCACCCAGTATGCAGATAAGCTTCTGGAAGGTCTGAAAGATGTAGATTATCCGGATAATGTAAAACAGCAGCAGATCCACTGGATCGGCAAATCAAAAGGTGCTTTCGTTAACTTCGATGTTGACGGAATCGATGAGAAACTTGAAATCTATACAACCAGACCGGATACTCTGTTTGGTGTAACATTCATGGTAATCGCACCGGAACATCCGATCATTGACAAATATGCAGATAAAATCACAAACATGGATGAGATCACTGCATATCGTAATGAGTGTGCAAAGAAAACAGAGTTTGAGAGAACTCAGCTTGTAAAAGATAAAACAGGTGTGAGAATCCAGGGACTTGAGGGAATCAACCCGGTTAACGGTAAGAAAATCCCGATCTACATTGCTGACTATGTAATGATGGGATATGGTACAGGGGCTATCATGGCAGTACCTGCTCATGACCAGCGTGACTATGATTTCGCAAAGAAATTCGGCATCGATATTATCGAAGTTATCAAAGGCGGAGATATTTCCAAAGAAGCCTATACAGGCGACGGCGAAATGGTAAACTCCGATTTCCTGAACGGATATGCAAAGAAGAAAGATTCTATTGAGCGTATGCTGGAAGAACTGGAGAAAAAAGGAATCGGTAAAGCCGGTGTTCAGTATAAGATGAAAGACTGGGCATTCAACCGCCAGAGATACTGGGGTGAGCCAATCCCGCTTATCCACTGCCCAAACTGCGGTGTTGTGGCAGTTCCGGAGAACGAACTTCCGCTGCGCCTGCCGGATGTAAAGGACTTCGAGCCGGGTGAAGACGGACAGTCCCCACTTGCAAAGATTGATTCTTTCGTAAACTGCACATGCCCGAAATGCGGTGCTGCAGCGAAACGTGAGACAGATACCATGCCTCAGTGGGCAGGATCTTCCTGGTATTTCTTAAGATACACAGATCCGCACAATGCAAATGCACTGGCTGATATGGACAAACTGAAATACTGGATGCCTGTTGACTGGTACAATGGTGGTATGGAGCATGTTACCAGACATATGATCTACTCCAGATTCTGGCATCATTTCCTGTATGATCTTGGCGTAGTAAATACACCGGAACCATATGCAAAACGTTCCATCCAGGGACTGATCCTCGGACCGGACGGAGATAAAATGAGTAAATCCAAGGGCAACGTAGTTGATCCACTGGATATTGTAGAAGAATACGGTGCAGATACTCTTCGTACCTATGTACTGTTTATGGGTGACTATGGCGCAGCTACACCGTGGAGCGAGAACTCTGTAAAGGGCTGCAAGAAGTTCCTGGACCGTGTTGCAGGGCTGACAGATATCCTTTCTGAAGAATCCGTATCTGATGAACTGGAGATGAAACTCCACCGTACCATCAAGAAAGTTTCTTCTGATATCGAGAACCTGAAATTCAATACAGCGATCGCCAGCCTGATGACACTCATTAATGAGATCACAGCAGAAGGACACTTAAGCAAAGATGACCTTACCATCTTTATCAAACTGCTTAGCCCGTTTGCACCACATATCTGCGAAGAAATCTGGGAATTCATCGGAGGTGAAGGCTTACTGGCAGTTTCCGAATGGCCGAAATACGATGAAGGCAAAACAATTGCCAAGACCGTTGAAATCGGTGTACAGGTAAACGGTAAAGTAAGAGGAACAATCGTAATCCCTAACGGATGCGAAAAAGAAAAAGCATTCGAGATCGCCAAAGCAGACGAGAGAATTGCTTCCTTCCTGGAAGGTAAGAACCTTATCAAAGAGATTTATGTACCGAACAAGATCGTAAACTTTGTTGCGAAATAATAGAAACAGTAAAAAGAGGACTGACAGAAATTTTTCTGAACAGTCCTCTTTTGAGTTTGCCAGCTATATTAAGAGACCTTTAGACCTTTTCAGGCAACCGCCTGCTGATATGCCGGAATGTCAGTGTAAACACGATTCCCTTCACGATAGAAGAGATTGTAAGCGCCCACCATACACCATTTAATCCCATTCCCGCATGTGTCAGGATCAATGCCAGCGGGATTCGTGAGCCTGTCAGGATCACACTGATCGTACTGGATAATCTGGTGCGTCCAAGTCCTGATAATGCGCCCACTGTCATCAGCTCAATGGACATAAAGACTTCACTGAATCCGATAATGACCAGATAATTGACAGCAGTATCCAGAGCTTCTTTTTCGTGGAAAAATAACCTGGCAATTGGTTCCGGAAGAAAGACAAAAGCTGCAGTGACAAACAGGCCCCAAATTGTGAGAACGCGAAATGACAGACTGTAACCTTTACGGATACGGTCTTTTTTTCGTGCACCGTAGTTTTGGGCAATAAAAGCATTCAGTGCTGAAGCAAAACCATCAGCAGTATTCCAGGATACGGATTCAATCTGTCCGCCAACACGCTGCGTTGCAATAGCGGCAGCACCATAACCGGAAACCATACGGGTCAGAATCATGGAGATGAAACAGTAAATGCTTCCCTGTATAGCTGTGGGAAACCCGATCCTGAAAATGTGCTTATAATATTCTTTTGGAAAAACAGACAGCAGATTCAGATGCTGTAAAACATTGGGCTCCAGTCTGGAATGCCGGATACGCAGAACCATCACTACAAAAACCAGAATCTGTGAACTTACTGTCGCAATAGCGGCTCCGGCAACCTCCAGCCTCGGGAAAGGTCCGATGCCAAGGATCAGCAGCGGATCCAGGATCATATTTCCTGCAAGCCCGATAAAGTTTGCAAGCAGGGGAGTGCGGGAATCTCCCTGTGCAGTAGAGAGTCCGGTCAACGTCAGATTCAGATAAGAAAAAAGGATCAGTCCACAGGTGATCAATGTATAAGATCTGGCAGCAGTATAAGTTTCTGCGTCGGTCAGATTAAAAAATCCCAGCAGAGGCTGTATGAAAATAACACAGACAGCAGCAAACAAAATGCCGGACAGTGCAGTGAGCTGCAGAGAACCGGCAGCATAGGAACGTGCCTGGTCATAATCTTTGCGCCCGCATGCCTGAGCTGTATTTACCTGTCCGCCCATTCTTGACAGGGATGCAAGCCCCTGGGAGAGCCAGACATACATTCCGCCTACTCCCACGCCTGCAACCGCCTTCGCACCAAGCAGTCCAATCCATGCCATATCCATAATACTGTATGCTGTTCCCAGCATGGAAGAAATCATGATAGGCAGAGCCAGCTCTGCCAGAGTTTTCAGGATCGGACCGGAAGTCAGATCCACAGTTTTTGCTTTACTCATTTGTAATAACCCTTCATGTACCAATTATTATAATACTTTTGTAGTCCATTTACTGCAGTCCCATACCTGAGAAACCACATCGCGGTAAAACTCCGGTTCATGGCAGATCAGGAGAATGCTTCCCTTATATTCGATCAATGCCTGCTTCAAAGCTTCTTTTGCATCCACATCCAGATGATTGGTAGGCTCGTCCAGAAGCAGAATGTTCGTTTCTTTATTTACCAGCTTACACAGACGCACCTTCGCCTGCTCCCCGCCACTCAGTACACGTACCTGACTTTCAATATGCTTGGTAGTCAGACCGCATTTGGCGAGAGCAGACCGCACCTCATACTGAGTATAAGACGGAAACTCCGCCCAGATCTCATCAATACAGGTAGTCTTGTTATCGCCCTTTACTTCCTGCTCAAAATATCCAATCTGAAGATTCTCCCCAAGTTCGCAGGAACCCTTCAGAGACGGGATCAACCCCAGAATACTCTTCAGTAAAGTTGTCTTACCGATACCGTTTGCACCAACCAGCGCAATCTTATTTCCTCTTTCCATAGAGAGAGTAACAGGTCTGGAAAGAGGTTCATTATAACCAATAACCAGATCCTTCGTTTCGAAAATATATTTCCCCGGAGTGCGTCCGTATTTAAAATGAAACTCAGGCTTCGGCTTCTCGGCAGCAAGCTCGATCACATCCATCTTATCCAGCTTCTTCTGTCTGGACATTGCCATATTTCTTGTAGAAACCCTGGCCTTATTTCTTGCGACGAAATCCTTCAGTTCACTGATTTCCTGCTGCTGGCGTCTGTAAGCAGCCTCAAGCTGAGCCTTCTTCACCTCATACACTTCCTGGAAATGGTCATAATCCCCGACATAACGGTTCAGTTCCTGATTCTCCATATGATAAACCAGATTGATAACAGAATTCAGAAACGGAATATCGTGGGAGATAAGGATAAATGCATTCTCATAATCCTGCAGATAACGCTTCAGCCATTCGATATGTTCCTCATCCAGATAGTTGGTAGGCTCGTCCAGAAGCAGGATATCCGGCTTCTCCAGAAGCAGCTTGCCAAGCAGAACCTTGGTTCTCTGACCACCACTCAGGTCTGTAACATCACGTTCCAGTCCGATATCCAGAAGCCCCAGGGCTCTGGCAACTTCCTCCACCTTCGCATCGATCACATAGAAATCATGCATGGTAAGGGTATCCTGAATAGTTCCCAGCTCCTCCATCAGAGTATCCATCTCCTCAGGAGAAGCAGTGCCAAGAGAGTCACAGATCCCATTCATTCTTTCCTCCATCTCAAAGAGATAAGAGAACGCAGATTTCAGCACGTCACGGATGGACATACCCTGAGAAAGGACAGAATGCTGGTCTAGATAGCCGACACGTACATTCTTTGCCCATTCAATCTTACCCTCATCCGGCATCAGCTTTCCGGTTACAATATTAAAGAAAGTAGATTTACCTTCCCCGTTGGCACCAACCAGTCCAATATGCTCGCCCTTTAACAGGCGGAAAGACACATCATTAAAAATCGCCCTGTCTCCGAAACCATGTGTCAGATGTTCAACATTCAAAATACTCATAAAAAGAAATTCTCCTTAATTATTGTTATATAATGTCAGGGTCAAAAGGTATTTCACCCCTGACCTGACATCCACGAATTACTTACTCCGCTGCAAAGCAGCTCCCGCAATTCTTTTAATATTTGTAACTATACAACAGTATGATCAGACTTCCCTGACTCCTTTTAATGACGGCTCAGCCATCAGCGAATAATTTGTATAATAAACCACAAATCCGGGCTTCGCCCCTGCAGGCTTTTTCACCTGCTTCTTCTGGATATAATCAATCTCCACCTTAGGAGCAGTACGTCCTTTGGAATAATAAGCAGCAAGCTGTCCCGCAATCTCAAAGATATGATCCGGCAGTTCGCCGTCCTTAGACTTCACGACCACATGCGAACCGGCCATCTTCTTGGCATGAAACCACCAGTCATTCCCTGTGGCAAACTTAAAGGTAAGCTCATCATTCTGGAAATTATTTTTTCCCACATAAATATCATACCCATCCTCAGTCACATAATGGAACGGCTTAGACTTACTCTGCGCCTTTTGCCCCTTCCTGCGGTCATAATGCTTCTTAATATATCCATACTCCATCAGCTCTTCCTTGATCTGTGCCAGATCACTCTCAGCCAAAGCAATATCCAGAGCATTGGAAACAGACTCCAGATGCTCAATCTCACTTCTCGTATCTGCAATCTGCTCAGTCAGAGCCTCCTCCGTACGCTTCAGCTTTCCATACTTGTCAAAATACTTCTTGGAATTCTCCGCCGGAGTCATAGTAGGATCAAGAGGAATGGTAATCTCCTCATTGGTATAATAATTCAGAGCCTTAAACGATTTACATCCATCCTCCAGCCCATACCCATAAGTATTGATCAGCTCCCCGTAAACCTTATACTTCTCTTTCTTCGCAGTATCCTTCATCTGCTTCTCCTGCAGACTCAGCTTCTTACGGTTACGCTCCAGCGCAGTCTGCACGATCCTCCTCAGATCCGAAGACTTCTGATGGATACGCGTCAACGTATTCTTTGTCGCATAATAAGTCTCCAGCATCTGTGAAACACTCTCAAACTCCACAGAATGATACTCCGGTCCATACTGCTGGAACGCAAACACACCATACTCCACAGGTTCTTCCCCCCGGTAAACAATATTCGGAGAAAAATCCCCCTCCACAACCTGATCCATCAGCCTGCGGAACGTATGATACAAATGCACCCTCGCCGCCTCATCCAGAGACTGCGCTGCATCACTCCCGTCAATCGAAGCCCTGAAACAGATCTCCTCCGCAACAACCGGACTGATTCCAGTAAGAGAAGAGTAAACAGCTCTGGAAATATTACAGGGCTTCCTGCACACAACATCACAAAACTCCTCCTCACTCACAGTCAGCGGATCCAGCTTATCCTGCGTCTTCGGAATAAAATACTCCCTTCCCGGAAGCACCTCACGCACAGAACTCATATGAGAAGAAACATGCTTGATACTATCCAGGATCATCCCCTTATCATCACAGAAAATAATATTACTGTGCTTGCCCATCAGCTCCATGATAAGAACCTTCTTACAGGGATCCCCCAGCTCATTCAGATGCTCCAGCTCAAACATCACCACACGCTCCATCCCCGGCTGCCTGATATCCGAAATCCTCGCACTTCCAATATGCTTACGCAGCAGCATACAGAAATTAGGCGCAGTCATAGGGCTGGGCTTATTCTTGGAAGTAAAATAAATCAGCGGAAGAGAAGCACTGGCCGAAAGCAGCAGCCTGCACTGCCCATTCGCCCCCTTCCCCGTAATCAAAAGCTCATCCGCCTCCGGCTGAGCAATCTTATTAAACCGTCCTCCATCCAAATTCAAATGCAGCTCCTTCACCATAGCCGCAATCGTAATCCCATCAAAAGCCATATAAAAACACTCCTTTTTAAATAATACTCACAATAATCAAAATCTCAATCCCCAATATGACTGATAACAATTTTATAATTGACAGGTAATACATAAAATCTAAACATCACCTACGTCAGAAAGGCAAAGCCCTTTCTGACAAACAAACTCTAATATAACAGGCCTTTTGAAAGCCTTCCAGTTAAATATACCATATACCTCCCACAGCCAGTCACCAGCAGGAGAAAATAAATAGTTCCGGGCGCATTTGCAGGGGTTGTAGTAACTCTTAGGCTTCGGGAATCTGCGTTATGAAAAAAACAGCAACCTGTCTGAGCGAAGCGAGTTTTGCTGTTTTTTTCATGCCTTTAGCAGATTTCCGAAGCCTTAGAGTTGACTAAACCCCGAAACCGCGCTCGGAACTATTTATTTTCTCCTGCGTCCTACCTGCGTCCTACCTGCGTCCTACCTGCGTCCTACCTGCGTCCTACCTGCGTCCTACCTGCGTCCTACCTGCGTCCTACCTGCGTCCCACCTGCGGCGTCCCTCTTGTAAGTATACCACACATTTCCTACCGCCATCAACGAAAAAATGTTTGACTCCCATTCTATAATGAACTATAATAAATCTGTATGTAAACCAGAACAGGCACACATACCCCGACACTAATAGACAGACAAAGAGAGAAAAACTATGATAAAAAGCATGACAGGTTTCGGCCGGGCAGAAGTCGTGACCAAAGAAAGAAAAATAACAATCGAACTAAAATCTGTCAACCACAGATACCTGGACCTCAGCATCAAAATGCCCAGAAAACTCAACTTCTTGGAAGGCGCAGTCAGAAACCTGATGAAAACCTACATCCAGAGAGGCAAAGTTGATGTATACATCACATACGAAGACTACACCCTGGACAACGGAGCTCTCAAATACAACAGAGAACTCGCATCCGAATACATCACCTGTCTTAAACAGATGCAGCAGGACTTTGACCTTGACTACGATATCAAAGTCAGCACTCTGTCACGCTATCCGGAGGTACTTGTCATGGAAGAACAGTCTGTTGATGAGGAAGCACTCTGGGAATCTCTGGAACCGCCCCTTCGCGAGGCATGTGAGAAATTTGTCCAGACAAGGATACTGGAAGGCAGAAATCTTGAGAAAGACCTTATCGGAAAACTGAACAGCCTTGAAGAAAAAGTATTACGTGTAGAAGCCCGCTCTCCGGAAGTAGTCAATGCCTACAGGACCAAACTGGAAGCAAAAGTTTCCGAGCTGCTGGAAGATACACAGATCGACGACAACCGCATCGCAGCAGAAGTCATCCTGTTTTCAGACAAAATCTGCAATGATGAGGAAACCGTCCGCCTTCACAGCCACATCAGGAACATGAAAAAGATGCTCACAACAGAGAAAGAAGGCATCGGACGCAAACTGGACTTCATGGCACAGGAAATGAACAGAGAAGCAAACACGATTTTATCCAAATCAAGTGATCTGGAGATCTCCAACATTGCCATTGATCTGAAAACAGAGATCGAGAAAGTCAGAGAACAGATCCAGAACGTAGAATAGAGGAAGAAAACGTGGCAAGACTTATTAATATCGGTTTTGGAAATGTAGTCAATTCACAGAAAATCGTGGCAGTGGTAAGCCCGGATGCGGCACCTGTAAAACGAATGGTGCAGAGCATAAAGGGAACCCGGTCACTGATTGATGCAACTCAGGGGCGAAAGACAAAAGCAGTGATCGTCACAAGCGACGATTATCTGGTGCTCAGCGCACTTCAGCCTGAGACCATTGCCCGGAGATTTGCAGAAATATATGAAAACGAGGATAAGGGAGAGACCCATGAATAAAGGAATTTTAGTAGTGGTTTCCGGATTTTCCGGTGCAGGAAAAGGCACAGTAATGAAACGCCTCATGGAGAAATATGATGGTTATGCATTATCTGTCTCCGCAACAACCAGAAAACCCCGTCCCGGTGAAGAGGACGGCAGAGAATATTTCTTCCGTACAAGGGATGAATTTGAGAAGCTGATCGAAGAGGATGCATTGCTTGAATATGCCCAGTATGTGGAAAATTATTATGGTACCCCACGCTCTTATGTCGAAGAGCAGCTTCAGGCAGGCAGAAATGTAATCCTTGAGATCGAAATCCAGGGCGCAATGAAGATCAAAGAGAAAATACCGGAAGCACTTCTGGTGTTTGTAACTCCGCCGACTGTGGAGGAACTGGAACGCCGTCTCACAGGCAGAGGAACAGAAACCGCACAGGTGATCGCAGACAGACTTGCAAGAGCCGGTGAAGAGGCAGAAGGTATGGGACAATATGACTATATTCTTGTCAACGATACTGTAGAGGAATGCGTAGACCATCTTCATCAGATTATTGTGAGTGAACATTCCAGAGTATCCAGAAATGCAGAATTTATCGCAGATATCCAGAAACAGACAAAAGCATTTCAGAAATGATAAACATGCGGCCCAGACCGCTTAAAAGAAAGGAGAAAATACATGATACATCCGTCTTATACAGAATTAATCGAAGCAATCAATACAAACAGTGAGGACGACGATACAACAATGTCCCTTAACAGCCGTTATTCCCTTGTACTTGCTGCAAGTAAACGTGCACGCCAGATCATTGCAGGTTCCAAACCAATGGTAGAGGGTGCGGCAGGCAAGAAACCTCTCTCAGTTGCGATCGACGAGCTCTACAAAGGAAAAGTAAAGATCCTTGCTCCGGAAGAAGAGGATGAAGAAGGAACAGAACAGACAGCTGAGGCACAGGCAGAAGAATCAGCACAGGCTTCTGAAATCACAGAGACTGCTGAAACAGCAGAAGAAACAACTGCAGAAACAACTGCAGAAACAACCGAAGAGTAAGAACTGATGGTAACACAATAGATAAACAAAAGGATGTGTCTGAGAATTACAGAGGTATATTTTCAGGCACATTCTTATAGGAGAATTTATGAAATTATTATTCGTATCATTAGGCTGTGACAAGAACCTTGTAGATTCCGAAGAAATGCTTGGACTTCTTACAGGTAACGGGTTCGAGATCGTAGATGATGAAACTGAAGCAGAGGCCATTGTGGTGAACACCTGCTGCTTTATCAATGACGCAAAGGAAGAGAGCGTCAACACCATCCTTGAGATGGCAGAATACAAGAAAACCGGGAGCTGTAAAGTCCTGGTTGTCACAGGATGTATGGCACAGCGTTATAAGAATGAGATCATTGAGGAAGTACCGGAAGTAGATGCAGTACTTGGCACAACTTCCTACGGAGATATCCTTAAGGCAATCCGTGAAGCAATGGAAGGAAAACATTTCCAGGAATTTAAAGATATTGATTATCTTCCGGAAAAGCTTGGCAAACGTGTTCTCACAACAGGCGGACATTTCGGATACCTCAAGATAGCAGAAGGCTGTGATAAACACTGCACCTACTGTATCATCCCGAAACTTCGTGGTAAATTCCGAAGCGTTCCGATGGAACGTCTGGTAACACAGGCAAAGGAGATGGCAGAGGAAGGCGTAAAAGAGCTGATCCTTGTCGCACAGGAGACAACCGTATATGGAACTGATATATATGGAAAGAAATCTCTTCATATCCTCCTGAAAGAGTTATGCAAGATCAAAGGAATCCGCTGGATCCGCGTGCTTTACTGCTATCCGGAGGAAATTTATGATGAACTGATCCAGACCATGAAAGAGGAGAAGAAGATCTGCCATTATCTGGATCTTCCGATCCAGCATGCAAGTGACCGTATCTTAAAGAGAATGGGAAGAAGGACAACACAGGCAGAACTGGTGGAGATTGTAAATAAGCTTCGCCGGGAGATTCCTGACATCGTGCTCCGTACCACTCTGATCTCCGGATTCCCCGGGGAAACACAGGAAGACCACGAAGAGCTGATGAGCTTTGTGGATGAGATGGAATTTGACCGTCTGGGAGTATTTACTTACTCACCGGAAGAAGATACACCTGCAGCAACGATGCCTGATCAGGTTGCGGAAGAAGTCAAAGAGGCCAGACGTGACGAGATCATGGAGCTTCAGCAGGAGATTTCCTATGATAAGGGAACTGACCGTATCGGACAGGAACTTCTCGTGATGATCGAGGGAAAAGTTGCAGATGAGAGCGCATACATTGGCAGAACTTACGGAGATGCACCAAAGGTCGACGGTTATATTTTTGTGCAGACAGGAGAACTTCTGATGACAGGAGATTTTGCAAAGGTACGTGTGACCGGTGCACTGGAATATGATTTGATAGGAGAGTTGGCAGATGAATACACCGAATAAACTTACAGTAGCTAGAATGATCCTGGTTCCGTTTCTTGTACTGTTTATGCTTACAGACTTGGGCGGTGAGGCAAACCGCTATATAGCACTTGCTATTTTTGTTGTTGCAAGTGTGACCGACTGGTTTGACGGAAAGCTTGCCAGAAAATACAATCTGGTGACAAACTTTGGAAAATTCATGGATCCTCTTGCAGACAAGCTGCTTGTGTGTTCTGCAATGATCTGCTTTATTGAACTGGAAAAACTTCCGGCATGGTTTGTTATCATTATCATAGGAAGAGAATTTATTATCAGCGGATTCCGTCTGATCGCAGCCGAGAACGGTGTTGTGATCGCGGCAAACTACTGGGGCAAATTCAAGACGGTTTCCCAGATGATCATGATCATTTTACTGCTGATCGATCTGGGCGGAGTGTTTGATATTCTGGAACAGATATTTATCTGGCTTTCTCTGGCACTTACCGTTATTTCCCTGATCACATATATCTGGCAGAACAGAAGTGTTCTGTCCATGCAGGATTAGAAAGAAGGCTTTAATATGGCTTCAGAAAAGGAAGCATCAGAAGAATCAGCATTAGAGGAAACAGCATTAGAAGAAACAGTTGTAGGACTCCTGAAAAAAAAGAAAATGACACTGTCTCTTGCCGAGTCCTGTACAGGCGGTGCGGTAGCAGCGGACATCGTAAATGTGCCGGGAGCTTCTGAGGTATTTATGTGCGGCTATGTCACATATACAAACCGCGCCAAAAGAAAATGTCTTGGAGTAAAGAAGAGCACACTGAAGAAAGAAGGTGCTGTCTCAGCCAAATGTGCCGGACAGATGGCAAAAGGCGGTGCGAAAGCAGCCAAAACCGATGTCTGTCTCTCTGTGACAGGACTTGCAGGTCCGGGCGGTGGAACAGAGGAAACACCGGTGGGAACTGTATTTATGGGATGTTACTGTGCAGGAAAGACAACTGTGAGGGAATTTCACTTTGAGGGCGACAGAAAAAGTATCAGAGACCAGGCAGTTGAACAGGCACTGACATTTATCTGCGACAGGCTGCGCAAATATGACAGATAATAATTGGTGACAAGTTACATTACTGAACATAAGAGTACATTTCGGAAAGTTGATGAAATGTACTCTTTTTGTTATCATGGCAATTCATATTAACCGAATCAGGTAAGTTTTCTGCGGAGTCTGCGAAAAGCAATAAGCAGTGAGTGGGGACTTGGTCACCGCATCATTTTCATAAGGTTCACTACTTTATCAAGTTTTTGTGCCTCTGCGGGAGATTTTCCCATCTTCAGTACTTCAATGATCGCAGAAATCTCATCAGCATTAAATTTCAGACCACCTTTTTTTCCCTGAGCAGCTGCGCTCATCAGGAAAGGCAGCATCTCATTTGCACCCTTTGAACTTCCCTGGGAAGCCAGATTCTGAAGCATATCAAGCTTGGAACGGTCCATACCTGCAAGCTTCGGGTTGTTGCGCCAGTCATCATTCATGGGAATCCTCCTTCTCACCATCTGCAGGCTGATTCATGAGCTGCAGCATCTGAACCATAGCCATCATATTTACCATCTGATTTAATTTATCCCTGCTGGGACCATAACAGAAGCTGCGGATATCATTGACGATATCCACCGGATTCTGGGCCGGCATGCTCATGGCACACAGATCGCTGCCGGAACTTCTTTTGCTGAAAACAGAAACCGTATTGATAAATTCAACCGCTTTTTCATAGACTGAGAAAATCTGCTGTCCTTTTGGTGGAAGATAAGGAATGGCGGCTTTTATCATCTGTCCGCGGTCAGAACTGACCATCTGATCCAGTAAAGTCTGTGAAATCTGCTCTTCATTCATAATATCTGCTTCCATTTTATGTTTTTTATTAACAGAATATGACGGGGAGAAGGATTCTGACATATAATAAAGTAGAATTTAAGTAACTGTGAGACTGCTTTTACTGCACGTTGCCTCAAATTTTATGGAATTGCTGCAGGTATCATGCGTTTGCAGTTGCAAAAAAATGGAGAATCAGATATGGGATCAGAGTCAGAAGAAAAGAAAGAAATGCTTATTATAAATGGAAATGCTTTTTATGAGATAGATTTGGAGTGTGTGAAAAAGAAAAAACAATGTGCTCAGACAGTGCACCCGGAAAAGAAAACAGACAGGATCAATTCCCGGAATATGAAAGATAAGGATAATATCAGGTAGCATGAATAATAAGGACGAAATTATAATCCTGTAAAATATAAAGAGGCAGAGGGAAAGATCCCCCTGCCAACAGAAAATGATTGTCAGCAGCCACATCCACAGCCATTGTTTCCACATAACAGAAGCAGCACGATAATAATCCAGCAGTTGTCACCGTTGCCACATCCGCCGCAGCCATTGCTGCATCCGCAGTTATTGTTTCCGCACAGGCACAGAAGGATGATGATCCAGAGGATATTACAGCAGGAATTATTTCCGCCTGAAAGTCCCCATCCACTGTTACATCCACATCCGTTATTACATCCGCAGCCATTGTCGCATCCGCATCCGCTGTTATTAGCGCAGCCACATCCGCATCCTCCTCTGTCCTCACATCCGCAATTTGTAGCAGCTAAGTCGCTCATATTAAATCCTCCGTTTTTTTTCTTTACAATCCTATCATATGTGGAACCGCAAAAAGTGTTACAGTTTCATTATTGTTCATTATGTTCACAGTAACCAATAACCAATAACCTTAAGTTCGATGCGAATTGTTGCTTTTCACAAGTTGACAATAATATATGAATCCGATATAATATACCACGTAACAAATCTGTAATGATTGAGAAAGAAATGCAACAATAACCCAATTAAAACGTAAAACAATACGTATAAAAAGAGAGGAAACGGGGAATAAGAATGAAGAAACATGGGAAACTATTGTTAAAGTATCTGCTCCTTTTTGTGATGACCGTTTTTGTAATGGGCTGTTTTAGTGTATCCGCGGCAACAAAAACAGGATTTGTCACTCAGAAAGGGAAAACCTATTACATAAACAAAGACGGTTCCAAACAGAAAGGCTGGCTGGAACTTAAGGGTAAGAAATATTACTTTGATAAGAAAACAGGAGTTCAGGTAAAAGGCTGGGTAAAAGACTCCAGCGGACAGGCGATCCGATACTTTACCAGCGGAGCCGGATATATGGTGACAGGATTTATCACTGATTCCAATGGAAATACCCGCCATTTTGATGAGACAACAGGCCTGATGACAAGAGGCTGGCTCACAGATACAGATGAATATAAATATTATTTTTACAGCGGTTCCGGCGTTATGGCCAAAGGCTGGGTGGAGAACAAAAAAGAACAGAAACGCTATTTCAGTCAGGCCAATGGACGTATGTGTACAGGCTGGGTGAAGAGCAGTGCCGGAAATTACAGATACTTTAAGCCGTCAAATGGAATAATGTATACAGGCCTGGAGAAAATTGACTCAGACTATTACTATTTTTCAAAATCAACCGGTGTCCGTTATCAGAAAGGTTTCGGAACCGTAGGAAGTAAGAAATATTATTTCAACCCTTCAGATGGTAAGGCGAAGACAGGCTGGCTTGAGCTTGATGGAAAGAAATATTACTTTGATACATCAGGAGTGATGCTGGCAAATACCATCGCTTCCATTGACGGAACTACATACAGGTTTGATTCTGACGGTGCTGCAACAAAGACTTCCGATAATGATTACACAGTAGAGGGCAAATATGTCAAGGTCTTTGATGCGAAGAATAATAAATACTACTATATGGAAGAAGAGTTCCTGGAACATCCGGGAATTGCAGACGGAAAGGTGTCAGATCTGGATCTTCTGGCAGCAGTGTGTGATGCAGAAGCAGGAGATCAGGGAGTCGTGGGAATGGAGGCAGTTGCGCTTTGCGTATTAAACTGTACCATTGACCAGTATAAAGAATTTCCGTCACAGATCCGTTATGTGGTATATCAGGGAAAACCTACCCAGTATGCGGTTGTCACAGACGGAGCACTTCTTAAAAGACTGAAAGGCCAGTTTGAGGACAGGACCAATGCCTATGCGGCAGCAAAGGCAGCCATGGAAGTGTTCAGTAACTATGTGAATCATGGCACAAAGAGAACACTCCCGGGATTTAAGACAAAGGATTTCAATTACAAATTCTTTATGACTCCGGCAGCATTTAAGGCACAGAACCTTAATTTCAGCAAGCTGGAATATGAACAGTACAAAGGACATGTATTCTTTGTGGACTGGATTTCAGGGTGAGTACATTAATGCTTTAAGTTGGTGAAATATGAAGAGGATTGTTATAAATTCCTTGACAAATAAATTTTGTATTTGTATACTTGCAGATATATGATATAAAAAGGCACAGATGGGAAAGAGTAACATAGGGAAAACAGACAGAGAGCTGCCGGCAGGTGAGAGGCGCGTGGGGAACTTATGTGAATACCTCCCGGAGCTCTGCACCGAACACTTCAGAGATATTGTAAGGTAAGTAGGCTGCAGCGGAGTGGCATCCGTTAACATGCTTAAGTAACAGAGAGAACCGTTGTTTATCATAACAATGGCATGGTTTGTTACTTATTGAGGCAGAGAATGCGAGTTTTCTGTGAATTTAGGTGGTATCGCGGGGCCCGGTTCTCGTCCTAAAGGGACAGGAACCGGGTTGTTTTATTTTATTACGAGGAGGAAACAAACAATGACAGTTTGGGACGAGCTGAAAGCCCGTGGTCTGATTGCCCAGGTAACAGACGAAGAAGAGATCAAAGAAATGGTAAATAATGGAAAAGCCACATTTTACATTGGCTTTGACCCTACCGCAGACAGCCTTCATGTGGGACATTTCATGGCGCTCTGCCTGATGAAACGTCTGCAGATGGCGGGAAATAAACCAATCGCATTATTAGGCGGCGGAACCGGTATGATCGGTGATCCATCCGGAAGATCTGATATGCGTCAGATGATGACAGTGGAGACAATCCAGCACAACATCGACTGCTTCAAGAAACAGATGGAACGTTTTATCGACTTCTCAGACGGCAAGGCATTAATGGTAAACAATGCAGACTGGCTGATGAATTTAAATTATGTAGAGGTACTTCGTGATGTTGGACCACATTTCTCTGTAAACCGTATGCTCTCTCACGAGTGCTACAAACAGCGTATGGAACGTGGACTTACATTCCTTGAGTTCAACTATATGATCATGCAGAGCTACGACTTCTACATGCTGTATCAGAAATACGGCTGCACCATGCAGTTCGGCGGTGATGACCAGTGGGCAAATATGCTTGGCGGTACAGAGCTGATCCGTCGTAAACTTGGAAAAGACGCTTACGCCATGACGATCACACTTCTTCTGAACTCCGAAGGTAAGAAGATGGGTAAAACACAGTCCGGTGCTGTATGGCTTGACCCGGAGAAGACTTCTCCTTTCGATTTCTATCAGTACTGGAGAAACGTGGATGATGCAGATGTTATCAAATGTATGCGTCTCCTTACCTTCCTTCCGTTAGAAGAAATCGATGAGATGGCGAAATGGGAAGGAAGCCAGTTGAATAAAGCAAAAGAAATCCTTGCATACGAGCTGACAAATCTGGTTCATGGCGAAGAGGAAGCAAAGAAAGCGCAGGAAGGCGCAAGAGCACTTTTTGCAGGCGGCGCTGACACAGCACACATGCCGACAACTGAGCTTGCAGACGAAGACTTCTCAGAAGAAGGAACAATCGACCTGATCTCCATGCTTGTAAAAGCAGGAATGGTTCCAACACGTTCCGAGGGACGTCGTGCCATTGAACAGGGCGGTGTTTCCATTGACGGTGAGAAGATCACAGATGTGAAATACACAGTTGCCAAAGATGCACTTACAGGTGAAGGTGTAGTGCTGAAAAAAGGCAAAAAGAAATTCAATAAAGTTCTGGCAAAATAAAAAATTCATTATAGAAATATCGGCGGATACTGCTGAACCGGTACCGTCGATTTCAGGAGGAAAAGATTATGAAGAAATACGGAGTAAACGAACTTCGTCAGATGTTCCTGGACTTCATGGAGAGCAAAGGACATCTGGTAATGAAAAGCTTTTCCCTGGTACCACAGGGAGATAAGAGTCTTCTGCTGATCAACGCAGGTATGGCTCCGCTGAAACCATATTTTACAGGTGCTGAAATCCCGCCAAGAACAAGAGTAAGTACCTGCCAGAAATGTATCCGTACAGGTGATATCGAGAATGTAGGTAAAACTGCACGTCACGGTACATTCTTTGAGATGCTTGGTAACTTCTCCTTTGGTGATTATTTTAAGACAGAAGCCATTCACTGGTCCTGGGAATTCCTCACAGAGGTAGTAGGACTGGATGCAAACCGTCTGTATCCTTCCGTATATCTGGAAGATGATGAAGCATTTGACATCTGGAACAAAGAAATCGGAATCCCTGCTGACAGAATTTTCCGTTTTGGAAAAGAAGATAACTTCTGGGAGCATGGCGCAGGTCCCTGTGGTCCATGTTCAGAGATCTACTATGACCGTGGAGAGAAATACGGCTGCGGGAAACCTGGCTGTACAGTAGGCTGTGACTGCGACCGTTACATGGAAGTATGGAACAACGTATTTACCCAGTTTGAGAACGATGGAAACGGAAATTATACAACACTGAAACAGAAGAACATTGATACAGGTATGGGTCTGGAACGTCTGGCAGTTGTTGTGCAGGACGTAGATTCCATCTTCGATGTAGATACTATCTGCGCACTGCGTAACCTGGTATGTAAGATCTCCGGAAAAGAATACGAGAAGAATTATAATGATGACGTATCCATCCGTCTGATCACAGACCATATCCGTTCTGCAACATTTATGATCTCCGACGGTATCATGCCTACAAACGAAGGCCGCGGTTATGTACTCCGCCGTCTGATCCGTCGTGCAGCACGTCACGGACGTCTTCTTGGAATCGAAGGCACCTTCCTTGCAAAATTAAGTGAAGAAGTGATCAATGGTTCCAAAGCAGGATATCCGGAGCTGGAAGAGAAGAAAGAATTTATCTTTAAAGTTCTCACAAATGAAGAAAACCAGTTCAACAAGACCATTGACCAGGGTCTTCGTATCCTTGGAGAGATGGAAGATGAGATGAAAGCAGCAGGAGAGAAAACACTTTCCGGCGAAAATGCATTCAAATTATATGATACTTACGGATTCCCGATGGATCTTACAAAAGAGATCCTTGAGGAAAAAGGATATGATATTGATGAAGCTGGCTTCCAGAAATGCATGGAAGAGCAGAGAAACAAAGCCCGTTCTGCACGTGAAGTGACAAACTATATGGGTGCTGACGCAACTGTATATGATGATATTGATGTAAATGTTACAACAGAATTCGTAGGATACGATCATCTTACCTTTGATTCCAAAGTAACAGTCCTTACAACAGAGACAGAGATCGTAAACTCCCTGATGGAAGGACAGAAAGGAACTGTCTTTACAGAGCAGACGCCATTCTACGCAACTATGGGTGGACAGGTCGGAGATACAGGTGTGATCGAAACTGCAAACGGTAAGTTCGTAGTAGAAGACACCATCAAGCTTCGCGGCGGTAAATTCGGACATGTAGGTCATATGGAATCCGGTATGATCTCCACAGGCGAAACAGTTTCCCTGAAAGTGGACGAAGCTGCAAGAAGAGATACAGAGAAGAACCACAGTGCAACACATCTTCTTCAGAAAGCATTAAAGACAGTTCTTGGAAGTCATGTAGAACAGAAGGGTTCTCTGGTAACACCGGACAGACTTCGTTTCGACTTTGCTCATTTCCAGGCTATGACAGCTGATGAGATCGCACAGGTAGAAGCTCTTGTTAATAAAGAAATCCAGGCTGGTCTTGAAGTCCGTACAGATGTTATGGATGTGGAAGAGGCTAAGAAATCCGGAGCAATGGCTCTGTTCGGAGAGAAATATGACCAGAAGGTACGTGTGGTATCCATGGGCGACTTCTCCAAGGAACTCTGCGGTGGTACTCATGTGGCAAACACAGGCAACATCATGCTGTTCAAAATTGTTTCCGAATCCGGTATTGCAGCAGGTGTGCGCCGTATTGAAGCTCTGACAGGAAACGGAGTTCTGGAATACTATAAGAAACAGGAAGAACTGCTTCATGAAGCTGCAAAAGCCCTGAAAGCAAATCCTGCAGAGATCGTAGAGAAGATCGGACATCTTCAGGGAGAAGTAAAAGCACTTTCTAGCGAGAACGAATCCTTAAAGAGCAAACTGGCTCAGGGAGCTCTGGGAGATGTTATGGATAAAGTAGTAGAAGTCAAAGGTGTGAAACTTCTTGCTGCAAAAGTAGACGGAGTGGATATGAACGGACTTCGTGACCTTGGCGACCAGCTGAAAGGCAAACTTGGTGAAGGTGTTGTCCTTCTGGCAGCAGTAAACGGTGAGAAAGTAAACCTTCTTGCAATGGCTACTGATGCAGCACAGAAAGCAGGCGCTCACGCAGGTAACCTGATCAAAGCAGTGGCAGCTATCGTAGGCGGTGGCGGCGGCGGACGTCCGAACATGGCTCAGGCCGGCGGAAAGAACCCTGCCAAAGCTCAGGAAGCCGTAGATGCAGCAGCAGGAATCCTTGAAGGTCAGATAAAGTAAAAATTGTTACTGCTCACTTTGTGACCAGCAACACGCTTCGCGATGCAGGAAATATGAACCTCCTTGTGCAATGCCCAAGGAGTATCGTTTGCTTCGCAAACTTAATTTATGCTAATCGCATAAATTCGCGCGGTATGTCTCGGGATTTTGGCATATACATGCCAAAACACCTCGCGGGATAGTGGCGTGTGAATAGTAACTAAAAAAATCTGCAAAATTTAACCAAAAAAATGTTGACGAACCCACAGGCAATGATATATAATATCACTTGTGCAAGAAAAAATACCCAGACAGTTGTATTTTAGCACAATCTACAACTGGAGGGAGGTTAGGTGTGAGTCTATGTCAAACGTAATCGTAAAAGAGAACGAGACTTTAGATAGCGCTCTTCGCAGATTCAAGAGAAGCTGTGCAAAAGCAGGAATCCAGCAGGAAATCCGCAAAAGAGAGCATTACGAGAAACCAAGCGTTCGTCGTAAAAAGAAATCTGAAGCCGCAAGAAAACGTAAATATAATTAATTGTGCGCAAAAATCCCTGGCAGTTCTGTCAGGGATTTTTATCATAATTTGGACAATAATCAGGGGAAGGAAGTAATCTTGAAGGCAGAAAATAACAAAATACTTAAAGAAAAGAAAAACTGGATCCTTTTACTGTTTAAAAAACTGGCAAAGCTGATTTTCAACAGAATCTTTTATGTTGCGGTTGCAATGCTCGTCCAGCTTGGATGGATCTTAATGATGGTACTGCGTCTGGCCGCTTATTCCAGATATATTGATATCGGATTGAGGCTGATAGGTATTGTGCTGGTATTATGGATACTGAATAAGGAAATAAATCCTTCCTACAAACTGGCCTGGACAATGCTGATCCTGATCCTGCCAATTCTTGGAGTGGTATTATATTTTGTATTTGGGCGTTCCAGGATCGCTGCGATCATGCAGCAGCATTTTGAACAGAGGATTGAGGAGAGCAGGGAGTATCTGCGGGATCGGCCACAGACGAGGCAGAAGCTGGAGGCTCTGGATCCCTCGGCTTCGAACCAGTCCAGATATATTTCGGATGTTTCCAGATTTCCGGTCCATGAGAACACAACTGCAGAGTATTTTCAGGTAGGAGATGATATGTTCCCGGTGCTTGTGAGGGAACTGAAACAGGCGAAGAAATACATTTTTATTGAATATTTCATTATCAATGATGGGGTGATGTGGCAGACAATCCTGAATATTCTGGAAAAGAAAGCTGCGGAGGGTGTGGATGTGCGCCTGATCTATGACGGATTTGGCTGTCTTACAACACTTCCCCATAAATATTATGAAGAGCTTCAGAAAAAAGGAATCAAATGTCAGGTATTTAATCCTTTCCGTCCCATTTTGAATATTATCCAGAATAACCGGGATCACAGGAAGCTTTGTATCATTGACGGATGGGTTGGATTTACGGGAGGCATCAATCTTGCAGATGAATATATCAACCAGAAAGCGCGTTTCGGACACTGGAAGGACACTGCAGTTATGCTCAAAGGGGAAGCTGTCTGGAATATGACGGTAATGTTTCTCCATATGTGGACGGTGATCGGCAGATCTGAAGAAAGTATTGATTATGAAGCCTATTTTCCCCACAGATATCATGAGAAAGAATTTGAGAGTGACGGATTTGTCCAGCCGTTCTGTGATACACCTCTGGATGAGGAGGTTGTCGGTGAAGATGTATATCTGAACATTATCAACAAGGCAAAAAAATATGTATATATCTGTACTCCCTATCTGATCATAGACAATGAGATGATGACTGCCCTCTGTCTGGCAGCCAAAAGCGGGGTGGATGTGCGTATTATGACGCCGGGAATCCCTGACAAGAAGCTGGTATTTATCCTTACCCAGTCCTATTACAGGCAGCTTCTGGAAGCCGGTGTAAAGATTTATGAATATCAGCCCGGTTTCCTTCACGCAAAATCCTTTGTGAGTGATGATGAGATTGGAGTTGTGGGAACCATCAACCTGGACTATCGAAGTCTTTATCTTCATTTTGAGGATGGTGTATGGATCTACAGAAACAGAGTAATACAGGATATCAAAGATGATTTTATCCAGACTATGGAATATTGCAGGCAGATAAAACCGGAATTCTGCCTGAACAGAAATATAGGGCTGCGTATCATGCAGAATATTTTCCGCGCATTTGCGCCGCTGATGTAAAATGAGCACTGAAAATCGTATTTTTATGGTTTTCAGTGCTTTTTATCTGATTATGATCAGGTATCGGATCGGATTAAGATGCATTATTTTATTGGATTGCTATATAATGAATAAAGAAAGTAGTCTTAGAGCCGGCAGCCTGCCGGTACATTGATCGGAGAGAGAATATGCGAAAAAAATGGATCTCCATAATATGCGCTATACTTATCATGGTCTGCACCATCACCGCACCTGTATATGCCGCCGGAATCTTTTTGCCTGAGGAAAGCAATACCAGACAGGCAGAATCCACAGATCTTATTGAAGCACCATCAGGAATCTTAATGGAAGCGCAGACAGGAACAGTCGTTTATCAGAAGGATGCGGATACCAGACGAAGCCCTGCCAGTATCACGAAGATCATGACGCTGATCCTGATCTTTGATGCTCTGGATAAAGGCAGCCTGAAAATGGACGACACAGTCACAACCAGTGCACATGCAAAGTCAATGGGCGGTTCTCAGGTGTTTCTGGAGGAGGGGGAAATCCAGACAGTGGAAACCCTGATCAAATGCATTGTAATCGCGTCAGGAAACGATGCCAGCGTAGCAATGGCAGAGCATATCTGCGGCAGTGAACAGGAATTTGTCCGCCACATGAATGAACGGGCAGAAGGACTTGGGATGAAAAATACTCATTTTGAAGACTGCTGTGGTCTGACAGAATCTCCCGATCATTACACAACAGCCAGGGACATTGCCATCATGAGCAGGGAACTGATCACAAAATATCCGAAAATTCTGGAATATTCTTCCATATGGATGGAAAATATCACCCATGTGACCAGGCAGGGGACCAAGGAATTCGGACTTACCAATACCAACAAACTGATCCGCAGCTACGAGGGCTGTGTCGGTCTGAAAACAGGAAGCACCAGTATTGCAAAATACTGCCTCAGCGCAGTTGCAAAAAGAAATGACATTACTCTGATCGCAGTAGTGATGGCAGCCCCGGACTATAAAGTGCGATTTAAAGATGCAGCCTCCATGTTAAATTATGGCTTTTCAAAATGTAGCCTGTACATAGATAAGAAAATGGAAGCTCTGCCTGAGGTTCCGGTCAGAAATGGAAAGAAAAAGACGGTTTCTCTGGTCTATGAAGAACAGTTCCACTATCTGGATACCACAGGACAGAATATCGGGAATGTAAAAAGAAAGCTGAGAATCCACAGGGAAGTAAAGGCCCCGGTGAAAAAGAACACCCTGGCAGGGGAGATGATCTATTCCGTCGATGGGAAGGAACTGGGAAGAGTGCGGATCCTTTACGGGGAAAATGCAGGAAAAGCCACATATCCGGACTGCCTGAAAAAAGTCGTCATGAGATTGTAAACGTTACTGAGAACAGAGTGAACAGTAACCTGTAAACAAAAAGTATTTTGGACAGTTTTATAATTTTTTGACAAAGGACAGCAATCCGATGTATAATAAAATCCAAATGGGTATTGAGGGAAATAAAAACAAAAGGAAGGTACTATATAATGAAAGAAATCCGTACAGAAGATGCCGTAGGGCACATTTTATGCCATGACATCACACAGATTATCAAAGATGTAAAAAAAGGGGTGCTTTTTAGGAAAGGTCATATTGTCAGAGAAGAGGATATTCCTCTGTTACTCTCTGTAGGAAAAGAACATTTATATGTGTGGGAGAAGAAAGAAGGAATCCTTCATGAGAATGAAGGCGCAGAGATCCTTTATAAGATCTGTGCCGGAGATTCGGACACCATGCATGGTTCTGATATAAAAGAGGGAAAGATCGAGCTGATCGCAGACATTGACGGAGTGCTTAAGATCCGCAGGGAAGCTCTGCTGGCTGTCAATTCACTTGGAGAGATGATGATCGCATCCCGCCATGGAGATTTTCCTGTAAAGAAGGGCGACAAACTGGCAGGAACCAGAATTATCCCTCTGGTGATTGAGAAAGAGAAAATGGATCGTGCAGCAGAGGTGGCAGGCACAGAGCCGATCTTTTCCATTTTGCCATATAAGAAGAAAAAGGTGGGTATCGTAACAACAGGAAGTGAAGTGCAGAAAGGTCTGATCACTGACACCTTCACTCCTGTACTGAGAGATAAATTTGCAAAATTTCCATCAGAGGTCATCGGTCAGACAAAACCGGGTGACGATATGGAACAGATAACAGCCGATATCCTGAAATTTATCGAAGAGGGAGCCGATATGGTAGTCTGCAGCGGTGGAATGAGCGTAGATCCGGATGACAGAACTCCGGGTGCGATCAAAGCAACAGGAACCCGCATCGTATCCTACGGTGCACCTGTACTTCCGGGAGCTATGATGCTGGTTTCCTATTATGAGAAAGACGGCAGGCAGATACCGATCCTTGGGCTTCCGGGATGTGTTATGTATGCAAAGAATACCATCTTTGATCTGCTTCTGCCGAGACTGATGGCAGATGATGAGATCACATTATCAGAGATTAACCAACTTGGAGAGGGTGGACTCTGCCTGAACTGTGATGTCTGTACATTCCCGAACTGCGGATTCGGGAAATGATATCCCGCAACGTGCGTTGCCAGACATAAAGTGAACATAAAGGGAAAAGAAAACTTGCATGAAAAGATTTAAAACCGTACATTATACAATCCATTCTAACAAAATAAAGGATGCGAGAGGCATCAGATTTGCTGTGATCGCAGATCTTCATGGCATGGAATTTGGCCCTGATAACAGAAAGCTTCTGGAGACGATCCACCGGTACAGACCGGATGGGATTCTCATTGCCGGTGATATGATCGTGAGAAATGATTCTGCTTCTTTAAAGACTGCATCATCTCTTCTGAGGAGCCTGGCTCAGCAGTATCCGGTTTATTATGCATTGGGAAACCATGAATATAAGCTGTACAGGACAGATCCTCAGGAGAACTGTATGGCAGCCCGATATCAGGAATATGAAAAGGAGCTGAAGACAGCCGGGATCCATATCCTGCATAATGAATCCTGCAGCCTGCAGGTGGGAAAAACCAGCCTTACTGTCTATGGTCTGGAAGTACCTCTGATCTATTATAAAAAGCCATTTTCTCCACAGCTTAAAAGAGAGGAAATCAGGGAACTGATCGGAGAACCATCTTTCGATTCCCTGAATATTCTTCTGGCCCACAGTCCCAAATATGGAGATACCTATTTTGACTGGGGGGCAGATCTGATCCTGAGCGGGCATTATCATGGAGGGATTGTAAGAATTGGCAGGCACAATGGACTGCTTTCCCCACAGCTTCATCCATTTCCGAAGTTCTGCTGCGGAGATTTCCACAGGAAGGATCAGCATATGCTGGTAAGCGCAGGAGCAGGGGAACACACCATACCTGTAAGGATCCATAATCCCAGGGAATTGCTGATGGTGGATCTGAAACCGAATGCCTGAGAATATTGTTACTGTCTGCTGACTGTATGGCAGCGAAATATTTACTTGAAAAGGAAAAGACTGTGCTATGGGAATTCCGGTAAAGCTGGAAGTATTTGAAGGTCCTCTGGATCTCTTACTGCACCTTATCGAAAAAAATAAAATAGATATCTATGATATCCCCATCGTGGAGATCACAGATCAGTATATGGAATACATCCATGCCATGGAGCGGGAAGACCTTGGAATCATGAGTGAGTTCATGGTCATGGCAGCCACATTGCTGGATATCAAGTGTAAAATGCTTCTCCCGAAAGAGGTCAATGAGGAGGGAGAAGAGGAAGATCCAAGAGCGGAACTGGTGGAGAAACTTCTGGAATATAAGATGTATAAGTTTATGTCCTATGAGCTGAAAGACAAGATGGACGATGCGGCAAATGTATTCTTTAAAGAGCCCACTCTTCCGGAGGAGGTATTGCAGTACAGAGAGCCTGTAGATCCAAAGGAACTTCTGGCAGGTCTCACGCTGGAGAAGCTGAATGCAATCTACAAGTCTATCATCCGCAGGCAGGAAGACAAGGTTGATCCTATCCGAAGCAAATTCGGAACCATCGAGAAGGAAGAGGTCAGCCTGTCTGATAAGATGATAGAGATCAAAGATTTTGCCCGTACCCATCGGAAATTCAGCTTCCGCAATCTCCTGGAGAGTCAGTGCTCGAAAGTACAGGTGATCGTCACCTTTCTCTCCATACTGGAACTGATGAAAATGGGACACATCCACGTGGAGCAGGACGGGCTGTTCGATGATATCTCTGTTGAAGTACAGACAGATCCGGATACATGGAAGAATCTTACGGAATTTGCGGAAGATGAACCGCAGAATACAGAGATCAATATGTAATAAAAAGGATAAGGAATGAGGAAGACTGAGTGAAGATTAAGGAGACAGAAGCTGCGATAGAAGCAATACTTTTTGCAATGGGCGGTTCCGTAGAACTGCCCCGGATCGCCAGAGCCATCGGTGTGGACGAGAAGACAACAGGAAGGATCATCCGCAATATGATGGACCGTTATCAGGAAGAGAACAGAGGCATCCAGATCATAGAACTGGAGAATTCTTTCCAGATGTGTACAAAGAAAGAATATTATCAGTATCTGATCAATATTGCCTTGCATCCTCAGAAGCCGGCACTGTCAGATGTTATGCTGGAAACCTTATCCATCATTGCATACAAACAGCCGGTTACAAAGGCGGAAATCGAGAAGATCCGAGGGGTAAAATGTGACCACGCCATCAACAAGCTGGTAGAATACAGCCTGGTCAGGGAGCTGGGGCGTCTGGATGCCCCCGGACGTCCGATCCTGCTCGGGACCACGGAAGAGTTTCTGCGCTGCTTCGGCGTACAGGATCTGGAATCCCTGCCTGTCCCTGACCCTGTCCAGATAGAGGACTTTAAGGCAGAGGCAGAGGAAGAAATCCAGCTGAAACTGGATGTGTAAGATAAAGGAGAAAAAATAATGCCAACCACATATGCACATGATTTATTTGGAAAAGAAGTATATAAGAGACTGCCTTCAGATATGAAAGCTCTGATCCGCAGACATGGAGATCTGTACAGGATCGGTTTACATGGGCCGGATATCCTGTTCTACTATATGGTTTCAAAGAATCCTGTCACCCAGTTCGGGATTGAGATGCATCATGAGAAGGCAAGAGCCTTTTTTGAAGAAGGGATGCGGCAGGTCAGAAGAAATGATAATGAGGCACTTTTTGCATATCTTCTTGGATTTGGCTGTCATTATATTCTGGACTCCGCATGCCATCCCTATGTAAATAAGATGGCTGCAGAAGGCGTCATTCCTCACATTGTTCTGGAGAAGGAATTTGACCGTGTGCTTATGGAAGAGACAGGTAAAGATCCCGACCATTATTATCCGGCCTGCGGGATCATGCCGAAGATGGAATATGCCAGAGTGATCCACAGGGCCATTCCTCTGGTGAAAACCATAAACATTTATATTTCTGTCAGGATGATGAAAATTCTTACCAATTTCATGGTGTGTGATGACCATGGAAGAAAACGCAGGATTCTGGGGAAACTTCTGAGACTGGGAGGAGAGTCCATCGGCTCTGTCATTGAACATTTCATGACTGCCGAAGCAGTAGAGCAGGCAAAAGCTCCCATGCCTGAACTTGAGAGGCTTTACAGAGAGGCGGTTCCTGAAGCTGTGGAATATCTGGGAGAACTTTATACCTTAAGAGAGGGAGCTTATCATCTGAGCAAAAGATGGGACCGGACTTATAACGGGTAATGGACATATCCCGATATTTTTCGGAACTGTGACAGTCATATTCCGGACATGCAGGCATAAATTATCTTATAGGGTGAAGCAAAATCCTGCAGATATCCTGTAAACAACAAATCTGTGAATAACCGTAAATTATGAACAGTGATATTCATGGATTGCCAGCATGTGAGGTGGAGTATGAGAATGAAACATATTGCCGCTGTCATTGTTGTGACGGCGGTATTATTGTTTACGCAGACATACACCTCCGCCCGGGGAGCGGAGTACAAAATACCTCAGACAGTAGACATGACACCTGTTGCAGAAGAACCGGCAGAACTGTACGCATTATCAGCAGTCCTCATGGACGGAGAGTCCGGCAGAGTACTCTATGAAAAGGACGGGGAGCGTCCTCTGGCAAATGCCAGCACAACCAAGGTGCTTACCTGTATTGTGGCACTGGAGAACTCTCCGGGGGATGATTATGTTCTGGTTTCTCAGAATGCGGCATCCCAGCCGGAAGTAAAGCTGGGACTTCAGAAAGGAGAACAGTATTATCTGGAGGATCTTCTGTACTCCCTTATGCTGAAAAGCCACAATGATACAGCGGTGGCCATTGCAGAACACTGCGGGGGAAGCGTGGAAGGCTTTGCCAGAATGCTCAACCGGAAAGCAAAACAGATAGGATGTAAGAATACGTATTTTATCACACCCAATGGCCTGGATGCTGAGGATGAGAACGGAAAACATCACACAACAGCCAAAGATCTGGCACTGATCATGCGCTATGCTATTAAAAACGAAACATTCCTGCACATTGCACAGACCAGAGACTATACATTCTCTGAGATCACAGGAAAGAGAACCTTTTCTGTACATAATGCCAACGCATTTCTTGACATGAGAGACGGAGTTCTTGCCGGAAAAACAGGCTATACTTCCCAGGCTGGCTACTGTTATGTATGTGCCTGGGAGAAAGAGGGCAAAACATTTATCGTCAGTCTCCTTGGCTGTGGATGGCCCAACCACAAAACCTATAAATGGAGTGACACAAAGAAACTGCTGGACTTCGGAGATTACAACTATGAGTACGAAACCTACTGGAAAGAACCACAGACCGGAAAAATCCTGGTAACAGACGGTGTGGAAGATGGTCAGGATATAGGAACGAAAATCTATCTGAGAGGTAAATGCAGTGTAACCGCATATGACAGGGAAAAAGAAGTCCTTCTGAAAAAAGGGGAAACTGTAACCTGTAAAATAGAAATTCCACAGAAAGTCAGTGCACCGGTTCTTAAGGGGGAGAAGCTTGGCCGCATTGCCTATTACCTGGATGGAAAACTGATAGATTTTTATCCGGTCTATGCGGAGAAATCAGTGGAAAAAATCAGTTTTAAATGGTACACTGAAAAAGTATTTCATGATTTTTTTCATTAGATACATTGATATGGGAACCTATAGCAGTCCCAGTAAATAATGCATCTTAATCCAGCTCAGCAGAGTGTGAAATCCTGCGTCAGATATCTTTGCCGTGCGTCAGCACGCCTGCAGATATCTTCCTTGTCTTTCGCATTCTGCTAAACTGTCTTAAATGCATTATTTACTGGGGCTGCTATAAAAGAACCGTCATTAGAGTCTTGCTATAGAATCGTTTATCGAATCCATAGAAAAAAACTATCGAACAGATGAAATAATTTAATGGTTTAAAGGGTTGCTATGCGAAAGCAACATTGATATAATAAACTTTAACAGTCGGCATTCATATATTGCCGTTCGTGAATAGTTTATGTCAGCCTGTGGCTGATCTGCGGTCTGCTGCAAGCTGACATAGGAAAGACAGAGGAAAGAGATATGAATCAGTTAGAAATACTCAGAGAGAGTCTTGGCCAGTGTGATGAGATCATTCTGGATGCACTTATCATGCGTAACAGGATCGTGGAGGACATTATGGCATATAAAGAAGCCAACGGACTCCAGATTTTACAGCCTGAGCAGGAAGCGAAGCAGAAAGAATGGCTGGAGAAGAGAATGGAAGGCAGACGCCATAAGGATGAGGTTTCCGATGTATTTGAATGCATCCGCACAAACAGTAAACGGATCCAGGCAAGAAAACTCTTCAACTACAACATCGTGCTGATCGGTTTCATGGGTGCCGGAAAGTCCACAATTTCTGATTTCCTTAAGAATGTATTTGCCATGGATGTGGTAGAGATGGATCAGATCATTGCCCAGAGACAGGGAATGAGTATTTCCGATATCTTCGAGACATACGGTGAGCAGTATTTCCGTGACCTTGAGACAAACCTGCTTATCGAAATGCAGTCACGCAGCAATGTTGTGATCTCCTGCGGCGGTGGTACTCCAATGAGAGAGTGCAATGTAGTAGAGATGAAGAAGAATGGCCGTGTTGTTCTCCTCACAGCAAAACCGGAGACAATCCTTGACCGCGTCAAAAATAACCATGACCGTCCGCTGATCGAGAACAATAAGACTGTTCCATTTATCGCAGATCTGATGGAGAAACGCCGCGCTAAATACGAAGCAGCGGCTGATATCATCATCGAAACAGACGGCAAGAACGAACTGGAAATCTGCGAAGAACTGGTACACAGACTCCGCACCATGGATGAAGAAAAATAATATAACATGACAGATCTGGTTTATGATATCAGAAGTGCCGGATATCAAGTCATAATATTGAATGTATCGGTTATTATAAAAAGATATGGGGTGTCTCGACTGACGGGACAGTCCCATATCTTTTTGTATTCTGATATTTTATTAAGTCAGATCAGCTGGTCTTATAATCCCATTCCTTCTGTGCCTGCTCGATCACATATTTCTTAAATGCTTCCACAACCGGTGGATGGTATACGTTCTTCAACATTGCCATATAGAAGTTTCTCTGCCAGCTTGGAGAAACTAAGGGAAGGATCTTTACATTCAGAGACTGCAGGATCGGAATATTGGGAGCTACGCAGATTCCAAAGCCGTTGGAGACAAAGCCTGCAGCAACCTGATCCTCGTCAATCTCATAAGCCACATCCGGTGTCTGCCCGATACATTCAAATAGTCCGTCAATGATCTGTCTCAGACCACTTCTCTTCTTAAATATAATCTGTTTATAAGGAATGGTATCCTCCAGCCGTACTTCATCCTTTACTGCCAGCGGATGATCAAGAGGTACGATCACAACCAGCTCCTGTCTGGCAACCGGAATAAACTCGATCAGCGGCTCATTATCAAGTTTGGAACAGAACCCCAGATCATATTTCTTCTCTTTTAATCCGTTCAGAATATCAGATGTTAAAACTTTATCACAATACAGATTAAAATCTATCTTTTTAGTAGGATTTTCCTCCAGAAATCCCCGCATGATCTTAGGAAGAAAATCAATTCCAAGTGTACGCAGGAATACCACATCAATGCAGCCTTCCCCTTTACCTGCCAGCTTCAGACTGTTCACAGAAGAGTCCAGACGGTTCAGTACCTCTTCCACGTCATTCAGGAAAACTTTTCCATACTTGGTAAGAGTAACATTCCTTCCATTTTTTTCAAACAGTTTTACGCCCAGTTCTTCCTCGAGAGTGGAGATCGCATAACTCAGCGAAGGCTGGGTGATCGCCAGAATATCAGCGGCTTTTGTGTAATGTTCAATATGAGCCAGCGTAGAAAAGTACCGCAGATGATACAGGTTCATAGAAAAACTCCTTTCTCTGATAAGTATTTTATAAGTGACTATATTTTATGTGCAGGCTTTCTCAGTCCTTTAATGCTTCGGAAAACTATAATTATAGTCACTCTTGCACAAATAATCCGCGCTGTATTTGTCATATACGTAGATTATATCATGATGTATTGAAAAAATCTATGAATTTAAAGGATAGAACTAATTTGTTTTATATTTAACAAAGATATATAATGCTTATATCAAAAAGATACAAAATATTATCAAAATAAATAGAAAAATTATGCGATTTTATCAGGAGGACAAAAAGATGTCAAAAGAATTTCCAATTACAATCAGTTCCTGGACACTGGGAGATCAGTGCAAATTTGAAGACAGAGTGATCGCTGCAAAGAACGCAGGATACGAAGGAATCGGCCTTCGTGCAGAAACTTATGTAGATGCGTTGAATGAGGGACTTTTTGACAAAGACATTCTTGCTATTCTGGACAAACATGGTATGAAAGTAACAGAGGTTGAGTACATCGTACAGTGGGCAGAAGAACACAGATCTTACGAACAGAAATACAAAGAACAGCTCTGCTTCCATATGTGTGAATTATTTGACGTAAAACAGATCAACTGCGGTCTGATGGAAAACTACTCCGTAGAATATACTGCTCAGAAATTAAGAGAATTATGCCAGAGAGCAGGAAAATATATCATTGGTGTTGAACCAATGCCATACAGCGGAATCCCGGATATGAAAAAAGGCTGGGCAGTTGTAAAGGCAGCTGACTGCGAGAATGCAAAACTGATCATGGATACTTGGCACTGGGTAAGAGCAAATCAGCCGGTTGACCTTTCTGTGATCGAAGACATCCCTGCAGACAAGATTGTATCCATCCAGATCAACGATGTATGGGAAAGACCATATGCAACAACGATCTTAAGAGACGAATCCATGCATGACCGTCTTGCTCCCGGAACAGGAATCGGATGCACAGCAGCGTTTGTTAAGATGGTAAAAGAAAAAGGAATCAAACCAAACGCAATCGGTGTAGAAGTCATCAGCGATGCAATCCTTGCAAAAGGACTTAAATATGCTGCAAACCATACATATGAGAACACAAAGAAAGTGCTTGAGGAAGCATGGCCGGAAGTTCTTCAGTAAGTATCTGACGGATAAACCAACAGATTAAAGGATCAGGCAGAAATCTCCACGCCTGCCTGATCCGGATTCTGAATGAACACAAAATAGAGAATGAATAATTAATAGAAAAGAATTCGAAAAAAAGGAGAAGGTTACATGAAATTTAATGCAATGTTTCAGCCGATCAACATCGGTCCAATGACAGTAAAGAACCGCTTCGTAGTTCCGCCAATGGGAAACAACTTTGCAAACACAGACGGAAGCATGAGTGAACAGTCCGCAGCTTATTATCGTGAAAGAGCAAAAGGCGGCTTCGGTCTGATCACAATCGAAGCAACAGTAGTACATAAAGGCGCAAAGGGCGGCCCCCGCAAGCCATGTCTTTATGATGACTCCACAATCGAAAGCTTCCGCAAGGTAGTAGATGCCTGTCATGCAGAGGGAGCAAAGGTTTCCGTACAGCTTCAGAATGCAGGTCCTGAAGGAAATGCAAAGAACGCAGGTGCACCGATCGAGGCAGCTACAAGCATTCCGTCAGACTGTGGAAGAGATACACCAAAGGAAGTTACGACTGAAGAAGTTTATGAACTGGTAAAAGGCTATGGCCTCGCAGCAAAGAGAGCCATGGAAGCAGGCGTAGATGCAGTTGAGATCCATATGGCACACGGCTATCTGGTAAGCACCTTCCTTTCTCCGAGAACAAACAAGAGACTGGACGAATTTGGTGGTTCCTTTGAGAACAGAATGCGTTTCTCCCGTCTGATCATCGAAGAAGTTAAGAAGATGACAGAGGGAAAGATCGCAGTTCTTGCAAGAATCAACAGCTGTGATGAAGTACCGGGCGGTCTTGATGTGCATGACAGTGCTGCAATCGCTGCATATCTGGAAGGATGCGGACTGGATGCCATCCATGTATCCAGAGCTGTTCACATCCGCGATGAATTTATGTGGGCACCGACAGTTACACACGGCGGTTTCTCCGCTTCTCAGGTAGAAGAGATCAAACGTGCCGTATCTATCCCGGTGATCACAGTAGGACGTTATACAGAACCGCAGTTTGCGGAATTAATGGTAAAAGAAGGACGCTGCGACCTGGTTGCATTCGGACGTCAGAGCCTTGCAGATCCTTATATGCCATTAAAAGCACAGGAAGAAAGACTGGAGGATATGCTCCCATGTATCGCATGTCTTCAGGGCTGCGTGGCAAACATGTATGCAGGAAACCCTGTATGCTGTCTTGTAAACCCATTCCTTGGACATGAAGCTGAGGGCATTGCTCCTGCAGAAAAAGCTAAGAAAGTAATGGTAATCGGCGGCGGTGTTGCAGGTCTTTGCGCTGCATTTATCGCACAGGAAAAAGGTCATCAGGTAACACTTTATGAAGCAAGTGATAAACTTGGCGGAAACATGCGTCTTGCTGCTTATCCTCCGGGAAAAGGCGACATCACAAACATGATTCGCAGCTATATCGTACGCTGCCAGAAAGCAGGCGTAACAATCAAAATGAATCAGGAAGTAACTCTGGATCTTATCAGGGAAGAGAAACCAGACAGCGTAATTGTTGCTTCCGGTTCCAGAACACTGATCCTTCCAATCGAAGGTATCGACAATCCTGCAATTATCCATGGCTCTGATCTCCTTGACGGCAAGAGAGCAGCAGGAAAGAAAGTACTGGTTGTAGGCGGCGGAATGGTGGGATGCGAGACAGCAGCATTCCTCGGTGAGCAGAACCATGATGTAACAGTCATTGAGTTCAGAGACACTGTAGGTGCCGACGTGATCCACGAGCATAGAGTTTACCTGATGAAAGATTTCGAAGATTACAAGATCAAAGAGATCACAGGTGCAAAGGTATGCAAATTCTATGAGGACGGCGTAGAGTACGAGACAGCAGACGGACAGAGACATGAATCCAGAGGATATGATTCTGTCATCCTTTCCATGGGATTCAGAAACTACAACCCATTCGGCGAAGAGATCAAAGCTATCGTACCGGATACCTATGTGATCGGCGATGCCACCCGCGCAAGAAGAGCACTTGATGCTACGAAAGAAGCGTATGAGGTAGCTTCCACATTATGAAGATATCAGGGTCAAAAATTCAAAAAGTCGTTCGTGCTTGCACGATAAGATTTTTGAACCTGGGACCCGCCAAACATGAGAAAGTAGCGATTTACGCAGTAAATCAGCGAATTTCGAATCTTATAATTTATTCGTTTTATAGTTGCAGTTAAGAGACGCTGTATGATATTATCAGCGGACAGCAGCTTGAAAATGATTTTACAAAAAAATTCAGGAGGCAAAAAGGAAATGGAACAGAGAATTAAAGGAACAACAGGATTAATGGCACTTATCGGAAGCCCGGTAGGACACTCAGGATCACCGGCAATGTATAACTTCAGTTTCCGTTATCACAACCTTGATTATGCTTACATGGCGTTTGACATCAAGGAAGATCAGGTTCCGGCTGCTCTGGATGCAATCCGTCTTTTCAAAATGAGAGGCGCAAACGTAACAATGCCATGCAAGAACGAAGTTGCAAAACACATGGATGAGCTTTCACCTGCAGCAAGAATCATCGGTGCAGTTAACACAATCGTTAATGAAGACGGTAAATTAGTAGGACATATCACAGACGGTATCGGATTTGTCCGCAACTTAAAAGAACATGGCGTTGACGTAAAAGGCAAAAAAATGGTAGTTCTCGGTGCAGGCGGTGCTGCAACAGCAATCCAGGTACAGTGTGCATTAGACGGAGCAGAATCTATTTCTATCTTCAATCCGAAAGACCCATTCTTTGCACGTGCAGAGTCCACAGCAGAGAAACTGAGCAAAGAAACACCGGATTGTAAAGTTTCTGTATTTGATCTGGCAGATGAGGTAAAACTGAAAGAAGAGGTTGCAAACGCAGACATCCTCGTAAACGCAACACTTGCAGGAATGAAACCTCACGAAGAGATTACTCTGATCAAAGATAAATCCATGTTCCGCCCTGACCTTGTAGTAGCAGACGTTGTTTACAATCCTGCTGAAACAAGAATGGTAAAAGAAGCCAAAGAAGCAGGCTGCAAGCTTGCAATCGGCGGAAAAGGAATGCTGTTATGGCAGGGAGCTGCAGCTTACAAACTCTACACAGGACTGGAAATGCCAACAGCTGAATACCAGAAATTCCAGGAAGAAAACGAAAACAAGTAATAATAACCCAGGAGACCAAAATGAAACAGAAAACAAACAAAATGCTCATTTTCACCTCCCTTGCAGCATATTTCACTTATTTCATCCATGGAATCGGTGCTTCTATCCTGGGGCAGTACAAACCGGAGTTTGCAGCTGCCTGGGGTGCGAAGCCCCTGGCCGATGGCACACTGGATGTAAGTATGGTAGTATCTGTAATTGCAGCACTTGGACTGGGACGTCTGATTTCCCTTCCTTTCTCCGGCCCTCTGTCTGACAAATACGGAAGAAAACTGAGCGGAATTATCGGTGTGCTCTGTTATGTAGCATACTTCTTTGGAATGGCAAATTCCACATCCATGGCAATGGGATATGCCTTTGCAGTGATCGGCGGAATCGCGAACTCTTTCCTCGATACCTGCGTAAGCCCTACCTGTATGGAAATCTATGTAAACAACCCGTCAGTAGCAAACCTGTTTACAAAATTTTCCATCTGCCTGAGCCAGTTCCTGCTTCCGTTCCTGATCGGAATCGTAGCATCTGCAAATATGTCATATAAGACAATCTTTATCGTAGCAGGTATTGCGATCCTCATTGACGGAATCCTGATCCTGATCCTCCCTTTTCCGGCGAGAGAGAAGAAAGTACAGGCTAAAGTTGATAAGAAGAAATCCGGACACAAGATTTCCCCTGCAGCGATTGCTGCAATTCTGATCGGATTCACCAGCTCCTCAACCTTTATGTTATGGCTGAACTGTAATCAGGAACTTGCCCGTTCCTATGGTATGGCAGACCCTTCAAAGATCCAGTCCCTGTATGCCCTGGGAACTGCAACTGCCATCCTTGCAACAGCAGCTTTTATCAAAAAAGGTCTGAAAGAGATTAATGTCCTGATTCTCTATCCGTTAATCTCCACAATTATGCTGGCTCTCTGCTACTTTATCCAGGCTCCGTTTATCTGTCTGGTAGGTGGCTTTGTAATCGGATATGCAGGTGCAGGCGGTGTTCTCCAGCTGGCAGTTTCCACAACAGCAGAGTTCTTCCCTGAGAATAAGGGAACAGCAACCTCACTGGTAATGATCGCATCCAGCATTGCGAACTACACGATCTTAAGCCTTGCAGGATACATTACCAAAGTTGGCGGAAGCAGTGCTCCGAGAATGATCCTTCTCCTGAACATGGCAGTGACTATTATCGGTATCCTGCTCGCTCTTTTTGTAAAGAAAAACAGAAATCAGTAAGGCAGTATGCCAACAAGTTGATTTCCTGAATAATCTCGCATCTAAATTTCTTATTTTCGCGTTGTTGTCGGGTGTCGTAGCTACCGCTATGCCTTGAAATAAAAAATTATTAAAATCCAATCCAACTGAAGATATGTTTGGACGTTACAAGTTTCAGATTTTTTCCGGTGGGATTGGATTTTATTAAAATCTGGATTGTCTAAAAATTAACAAAAAAGATAGAATATATAAGATAAAACATAGAAATAATCTAATAATTTATTGAAAAGGAGAATTTGTATGGCGTATACAAGAACACAAAGAAGAGAAAATGAACTGCCCTACATCCCCTTTGGACCATTTCAGATAAGACTTCCTTTTATACACTACAAGATAGAATCTGTTGAGTTCATTCAGGGTCTGATCCTGGGCGTTACTGCGCTGGCTGCTGTTCCGTATCTGGAGCAGTATCTGGGGCTTCCTTATGAGCTGGCGTGGAGCTGTGTAATTATTGAAACCTTCCTTTATCTGCTTCACAGCCTGCTTGGCGATCCGGTAGTACCGGGGTGGATCACACCGACCCTGCCGCTGACTATTGTATTTCTGGAAGGCTTCCCCATGGGAAAAGAGCGAATACAGGCTATGATCGCACTGCAGATGTTGGTAGGTCTGGTATTTATCTTTATGGGTGTGACCAGACTGGCGGATAAATTTGTTCATGCAGTTCCCAATTCTGTCAAAGGCGGTATCCTTCTTGCAGCACCTGTTACAGTTATGGCAGGGCAGCTGGGAGAGAATGGAAATATGCACAAATATCCTCTGGCTATTGTTGCAGGTGTAGGCCTCCTGATCCTGATCAGCTTCTCTGACAAATATCAGGAGAAGAGAAAAACAAATAAGTTTCTTGATCTTGTTGCAAGATATGGAAATCTCTTCCCATATCTTATCGCAATGGTAGTAGGACTTCTGGTTGGCGAACTGGATGCCCCGGGACTGGAGATTGGTACTTTTATCAAGGTTCCTCAGTTCAAAGATATCATTGATCAGGTGAGTATTTTCGGCGTAGGGATTCCTCCTGCATCTATGTTTATCAAAGCACTGCCGCTGGCACTGGTATGCTATGTTATTGCATTTGGTGATTTTGTTACTACAGAGACCCTTGTATCAGAGGCACGTCAGGCAAGAGATGATGAGTATATTGATTTCAATTCCAGCCGTTCCAATCTGGTAAGCGGTCTGAGAAACCTGATCCTGTCTATCATTGCACCATTTCCTCCCCTTTCCGGTCCGTTATGGGTTGGAATGACTGTATCCGTATCCATGCGTTATAAAGAAGGAAAGAAAGCAATGAAGTCTCTTCTCGGAGGAATGGCTTCTTTCAGACTGGCCACATTCTTAAGTGTGCTGATCATTCCTGTAGTAAGCTTCTTTCGCCCGATCTTCGGAGTAGGATCTTCCATTACTCTGATGTTCCAGGCGTTTGTATGTGCAAGAATCGGTATGGATTACTGCAAGAGCGACAGAGACAAGATGATCGCAGGCGTAATGGCAGCAGTCCTCGCAACCCAGGGAACCGCATGGGCATCTGCATGGGCACTGGCAGTAGGCTTCGGACTGAATATCTTCCTGTCCAACTGGAATCCCCTTGAGAAAAATCATAGATGATTAATGGAATCTGTGTTATAATCAGGTAAATTAGATGAAGAAGGGGTGAATGCAATTATGATGTATCCGTTTATGACATTGAATGATGATACTGAAATTACTCATTCGGAAATGAAAGCAGATGGGAAAGTAAAAGTCTATATAGAAACTCCTGATGAATTTGGAGGATTTCACAATGCCACATGCTGGCTTCCTGATTATAAGTGGGAGGATATTGAGGGATATTCTGATACAGAGATGGCATATTTTAAACAGTTAATCAGAAATAACGCTCATCTTATTATTGAATTTTCGCAGGAAGGAGGCATTTTAAATGCCGCAAATTCTTAGAATTGGACCATATAGTATTTATTTTTGGTCCAATGAAGGAGATCCCTTAGAACCCATTCATGTTCATGTATCAGAAGGAAGAGCCAGTGCAACTGCTACTAAAATATGGATTACCAGTACTGGAAAAACTATTCTCAGCAATAATAATTCTAAAATTCCGGAAAAGATACTGAAAAGGTTAATGAGGATGATAGAAGCCAATAGTTCGGATATTATTGATGAGTGGTTAAATCGTTTTGGAGAAATTCGATATTTTTGTTGAAAAATACCAGCTTTTATTAGCTGGTATTTTTTTATTGTGAAGGATTCTGAGATAAAGAGATAGTTTTGGATAATTCAGGTTGGAAAAAGGAAGGCTCTATATTAATGGCTGAGGAAGGCAGTACAATATCAATAATAGTACCTTCGCCAGGTATACTTTCTACCAAAAGTCCATATTCCTCTCCATAATAACTGTGTAACCTTTGATTTACATTTGCAAGTCCAATAGAGTGATGCCCTTTTGGAGAAGTTTTGCCGGAACACTGAAAAGTTTTTAATTGTTCCTGAGACATTCCACTTCCGTTATCAGCAACCAGGAAATGAAGTAATTCGTTTTCAAGTTGACAGGAAATACTGATATAACATTCATTTTCTTTATTGGAAAAACCATGTTCCACACTGTTTTCTACAAGTGGTTGGAACAAAAATACAGGAAGATTCATCTGCAGGAATTCAGGTGGGACATTAATATCATAGCAGAATTTTCCGGGAAAGCGTATGTTCTGGATAGTCATATAGCGCTGAACCTGCTGGAGTTCTTCCTGAAGAGTTGCAACAGGAAATTTTTCCAGATTATACCGTACAAGTTCAGACATACAAGTAGCAATGGTTTCGATTTCAGGTACATCATGAATTTCAGCAAGTGACTTGATAACATTTAAAGTATTATGAAGAAAATGATGATTTATCTGAAATTGCAGCATTTGAACCCGCATTTGCTGTTCGGCAATCTGAATTTCATAATTTTGTTTCAGGCTCAGAAAGAGACGCTGGCTCATTCCGTTAAAGCTGTCAATCAGTTTGTGCAATTCCTGGTTGGAACCGCAGGATTTCAGATCAATCTGTGTTCCATCGGAAGGATCCAGAATATCGATTTCATGACATAGATTGGAAACCGGACGGGTAAGTATTCTGGACAGGAAAATTGCCAGGATAAGTCCAAGCAATGCGCAGAACAGGAAAATTCCCAGGTAACTGATGATAGTGTCATGAAAAGTATGAGCGATTTTTTCGTTGCTTATGATCTGAACAATATGCCACTGGGTAGTATTATTAATGCATCCATTAATTACAAACTGACCCAGAGATGTCTTAAGAGTACTTTGACCGATTGCATCCTGTGAAGTTAGAGTATTGCTGAAGTCTTCAAGTTTGGACAAAACAGAGGAAGATATATCTGCTTCTGAAAAAGATGCAAGATTAATTGTGCATGTAAGTTTGTTATCTGCATTATAGATTAAAAGTGTATTTTGTGTTTCACAGGATGAAGATAGGATTTCCATAATTGGAGTAAAATCTATTTCTGCATAACATAGTCCTGTTTCCCGGTAATCGTATCTATCCAGTAAAATTTTGACCATTGGAAGAATACTGTGTCCGGTACTGGAATCTGTCTGCAGAGGTGCAAAATATGTCCGGTTTTTAGAAGTTTCAGCTATTTTTTTCCATTTTTCCATATTAGATTCAATTGTATGACGCTGCTGCGCTGTCTTTACATTATATTCAAAAGAGTAACCGTATCTATTTTGAAAATAGACGGTAAGCATAGAACTGTTCAATTGATTTGTCTGGCGCATTAAATTTCGAAAAACATTGAAATCCTGAGCATATGACAGATAATCTTTTTCGTAATTAGTTATCATGGCTTTACGTGCGTCATCGTTGAGAAGAGGAGTATCCGCTATTTTTAGTGCATTTTCAAGAAGTGTATCAAGAGACTGGTTCATTTGCGTCAGTGTTGCTGCAGTAGAAGTATTATATTCTGAAGTGATTGTACTGGTTTTTGAAATGGCATTTATTGTGCTTAGAAGAACCGTTGGAAAAATAACGAGAATAAGTGATGACAGAAAAATCTGCATACGAAAAGACAATTGATGTATCTTTTTCATAAAAACCTCCAGATATTTGTGATAGAATATTTTTAAAGAATTATAGCATGTATTTTTTGGAAAAAATAGAAAATATCCCAAGAAATTTTCTATTTTTATAAAACAATCTTTCTATTTTTTTGAAAAGAAGTTTATTATACTGTTTTTAACGGTCAGGGAACTTTGCAAAGTAGAAGACAGTAGAAATTTCAGGAGGTTAGAGAAAGATGACAAAGAAAGAGCGTGTACTGGCAGTAATGAAAAAAGAGCAGGTGGATATGATTCCGGCTGGATTCTGGTTTCATTATAAATCAGATTATACAGTGCAGCAGATGATTGATGAGCATATGAAATTATTCAGAACTACAGATATGGATATTATTAAAATTATGCAGGATTACCCATATCCGATTTCTGGAAAGATAACCTGCGCGGATGACTGGTACCATATCCAGGTAAAAGGAACAGACTCTGAAGAATTTGCAAAAATGGCAGAGATCATAAGAGGAATAAGAAAAGAAGCAGGTAAAGATGTTTTGATCTTCCAGACAATGTTTGGACCTTTTAAAGCTGCATCTATGACTTTTGGTGATGATGTTCTGATGAAATACAGTAAAGAAGCTCCAGAAGCAGTTGCGGCTGGTGTTAAGATTATTGCAGATGCATTGGAAGAGTGGACAAAGGGATATCTGGAGGCAGGAGCAGATGGCATATATTATTCTGCACAGTTTGGTGAAATCGGAAGATTTGAAAAAAATGAATGGGAAGAACTTGTGCGCCCATATGATCTTCAGATTTTAAAAGTAGCAGAGGAAATGCCAGAGAAATATAATATTCTTCATATTTGCGGTGAACCGGAATATCAGTTTGAAACACATGTAGAATGGTTTAAGAATTATCCGGCTGATTTGATTAATTGGTCAGTGAAAGATAATCATTTCAGTCTGGAGCAGGGACGTGAACTTTACAGCAGCGCGATTCTTGGTGGAATGAATAATAAGGGTAATGTATTGAATGGCTCTGAAGATGCAATCCGAGAAGAAGTAAAAGGAATTTTGGACGCGTTTGGAACAAAAGGAATTATGATTGGAGCTGACTGTACGATTCAGGGCGAAAATATCAGCCTTGATCTGATTAAAACAGCAGTGGAAGCGGCACATGCATACAAGAAATAAAAAGTAAAAGGAGAAATATATTATGGGTAAGAAGAGTTTGGCAGCATTACTTTGTGCAACAATGGCAATGACAGCATGTATGTTACCTGCAACAGCAGCAATGGCAGATGAACCATTAAAAATTGAATTCTTTCAGCAGAAGGGAGAAGAAGGACCTCAAAAGGGATATAAGGAGATTATTGATAAGTTCAATAAAGAAAATTCAGATATAGAGATTGAAATGAATACAGTTCCGGATGCAGGAACAGTTCTTACATCCAGAATTTCTTCTGGTGATATTCCGGTGATTTTTTCCGATTTTCCAACACAGACACAGTTTAAACAGAAAGTTGCCAATGGATATGTACAGGATCTTTCTGATCAGGATTTCCTGAAAAACGTCAATGAATCCGCACTGGAAATGACAAAACAGGAAGATGGTGGATATTATGCGCTTCCTTACAGCCGAAACTATATTGGAGTTTACTATAACAAAAAGACCTTTGAAGATAATGGATTAGAAATCCCGACTACATGGGAAGAGTTTACTGCAGTATGTGATAAGTTAAAAGAGGCAGGAATTACTCCTGTTGGAATGCATGGAAAAGATCCGGCACGTGTAGGACATCTGTTCCAGGCAGCAACTGTTGCATGGGCACCGGATGGTGTGGAAACTATCGGAAAAGTTGTTTCCGGAGAGGCAAAAATTGAAGGAGACGAAGAATTTAAAAATGTATTTGAAAAGATGAACACACTTCTTTCCTATGCGAATGAAGATGCACTGGCACTTTCTGATACAACATGTTACGAAAACTTTGTAAATGGTGAATATGCAATGACGATTACAGGTTCTTATGCGAGAGGAACTATCCAGTCTATTAACCCGAATCTGGAAATTGGTGTATTCCCACTTCCAAATGATACTTATGATGATACTAAGTGCTTATCCGGTATTGATGCTGCAATTTGTGTATCTGCACAGGCAAGTGATAAGGAAAAAGATGCAGCATATAGATTCCTTTCTTATCTTGTTGATCCTGAAAATGCACAGATATTCTGCGATAATGACGGTGCACCATCCTGTATCACAGGTGTTACAAGCAATGATGATGGAATCAAACCTATGGTAGATATGATTAATGCCGGAAAAACACATGACTGGATGGCGTCTACAATTGATAACAATGTAACTACTGATCTTTATAATGTAGTGCAGGGATTCTGGGCAAATAAAGATGTAGATGCAGTTATGAAAGACATGGATGCATCAATTGAAATTTCAAGCGCACAGTAAAATATTAAACGGCTCAATGTAGAAAAACCGTATACGTTCAAAAAAAGATTGCTGCGTAAGAATAATGATTCATTGGCAGCAATCTTTTTTTGAACCTGGATTTGATAATAATAAACAAAGCCTTTTAAGAGGAGTGCTATATGAATAATACAAAAAGAAAAAAGTTATCGGGCAGAGTGACGTTTTTTCTGTTTACACTGATACCGGTAGTGCTTTATACATTTTTTTATGTGGTATCTGTAATCAATGGTATTCGATACAGTTTTACAGACTGGGATGGAATGGCTCAGAAAATGAATTTTATCGGGTGGAAGAATTATAAGATATTGCTCAAAAATCCGAACTTTTGGAATGCTATAAAAACAACGGTGATTTACAGTGTATTGCTGGTGATTGGTGTAATTGTAACATCACTGATTTTGTCAATTTCACTGAATTCACTGAAAAAGTTTAAGACATTAGTAAAATCCGTGTATTTTGTTCCGGCAATGATTGGTGGTGTTACAATTGCACTGATCTGGGATCAGATTTATTATCGAGTGATTCCGGTAATCGGGAAAGCACTGGGAATTTCCTGGTTATCTAACAGCGTTCTGATGTCTGGAGATACGGCGTTGCCTGCAGTTGTATTTGTACAGATATGGCAGGCGGTTGCGATGCCAACGGTAATTTTTATAGCCGGTTTGCAGCAGATTCCAGAAGAGCAGTATGAATCTGCCAAAATTGATGGTGCCACAGCTTTTCAGCGTTTCAGGTATGTTACATTTCCTTATTTGCTTCCAACAGTAACAGTAAATCTTATACTTACAATTAAACAGGGATTTACCTCATTTGATTTTCCGTACGCACTTACCGGAGGTGGACCTGTCCGGGCAACAGAAGTAATAGGAATTCTGATATATAATGATGCGTTTAAAAATATGCGATTTTCCATGGCAAATGCAGAAGCATGTATATTATTTGTGATTGTTGCGATATTCTCACTTACGCAGTTGAAACTGACAAGTAAAGGAGGGACGGACTGATGAAGATAAAAGCAGGAAATGACGAAAGAGTATGGCTTTTTTTTAGAAATATTATTTTGATCGGTGGATTACTCCTGATTTTATGCCCTCTTTGGATGGTGTTGATCAACTCATTTAAAACATTGGAGGAGGCCGGAAAAAATTTCTTTGCGCTTCCTTCAAAACTGAATCTGGAAAATTATATTGAGTTGTTTACTAACAGTAATTACTGGATTTTTTTGAAAAATTCATTTAAAATAACAGTAATAACCATCATTTTGATTTTGATTTTTGTTCCGTCTGTTTCTTATTCTATTGCAAGAAACTTTAACCGGAAGTATTACAAAACAATTTATTTTTATATTATGATGGGGTTATTTGTTCCGTCGCAGGTAGTATTGTTGCCTGTAACCAAAATGATGTCAAAGTTAAATATGCTTAATCATGCGGGACTGATTATTCTGTATGTGGCATTTAGCCTGACGCAGGGAGTATTTCTGTTTGTAAATTATATCAGAGGTCTTCCTTACGAAATTGAGGAGTCTGCACAGATTGACGGTTGCAGTGTATTTCAGACATATGTAAAAATAGTACTTCCTCTGGTAAAGCCTATGATTTCTACGTTGCTGATCATGGATACTTTGTGGATCTGGAATGACTTTATGCTCCCTTTACTAATTTTAAACCGTTCACAGGCTATTTGGACACTTCCTCTTTTTCAGTATAATTTTAAGACAGAATATTCTTTTAACTATACAATGGCGTTTACGGCATATTTACTTGCTATGCTGCCTATGTTGATCATTTATTGTATGGGACAGAAATACATAGTCAAAGGACTGACAGCAGGATCTGTAAAAGGTTGATCCTGTAGAAGTAGTATATTGCGGGGGAAAGGAGAATCATGAAAAGTGAAGGTGCTGGTTGTAGAAGATGAATTTTATGCAAGAAAAGCCATGATAAGACAAATCAAAAAATATGATCAGGATGGACTTTTTGAGATATCGGAGGCATCTAATGGAGAGGAAGGCTGGGAATTTTGCGAAAAATATAAACCAGAACTTGTCTTGACAGATATTCGTATGCCTAAAATGGATGGGATACAGCTTCTTCAGGAGATCCGCAATAATGAATTAGAAATAAAAGTAATTATTCTGAGTGCTTACTCTGATTTTGAATATGCTCGCAGTGCAATTGTAAATGGAGCTTCAGATTATTTACTGAAACCAATTGATGATACGGCTCTGACAGAATGTCTGAATAAGTTTGTCACTCAGCATAAAATAGAACGAAAAGAAGCTTTGCTATCCAGAAAAGATATGGCAACACAATATATTTTGAATAGCATTCAGGAATCAAAATATTCCGGTTTTATAGAGAAAAATATGTTTGAAAGAGTGTTTCCACAATATCAGCTAGGTGTTTTTCTGTTTCTTCATGATAAGCCCAGACAGGAAATCTTTCTTACGGAATTGGAAGAAAGCTGCGGAAGTATCATGCTGACGAAGATTCGGTTTGTAGAATTGAAACCGGATATGTGGATATTGCTTGTAAGACCAGAGGGAGATATGCTGTTTTTCTGGAGACGTATCAGAAAACTGCTGGAGAAAGAGGATTCCCAGGTTAAGATAGGAATCAGTAATGTGTATGGTGCAAATGCTTCTGTTTTGGATGCTTTTAGAGAAGCAGTTACTGCGATAAAGAGCAGAATTTATAAAAGGGAATCTCTGATTTTTGCGAAGGAAATAAAACAGGAAGATTTTTCAGAATATTACCTTGAAAAAGAAATAGAAAGAGAACTGGAACAATATCTAAAGGAAGGGAATGAAAGCAAAACAGGGACAACGCTGGATAAACTTTTTAAAGATATTGAGAAAGTTCTCCCGATTCGAATAGAATGTATGGAACTTCTGTATTCGCAGATTATCCTTATATACCGAAGGACGATTCGAATGGAAAATCATGATAAAGAATTAGATAATCTGTCAGAAGGTTTTCTGAAGTTTGATTCTGTTTTGGAGATTGAAAGCTATCTCAGGAGGATTGCGGAAAATATTTGTCATATGCAGCCGCAGAGACAATCAGATGAGTTGACAAATACGGGAATGGACATTGTGGAGAAGATGAGCGAATATGCAGTCAATAACTATAATATGGACATTACAATCCGGAATCTTGCGGAAAATGTATTTTTCATGAATCAGAGTTATATCAGCCACTTATTTGCTGAGAAGAAAGGAATTAGTTTTTCTGCATTTCTGCGAATGATTCGGATTTGTCATGCTAAGGAATTTCTGGCAGATGCGAGATGGTCCGTAACAGATGTTGCATTGATGTCGGGTTATAACGATACCTCACAATTTATACGTATTTTCCGACAGGAAACAGGAATGACACCAAAGAAATACCGAATATTTCTGAAAAATGGAGGAAGTGAAAATGAATCCAGGGAAAGTTGAATGGAATGAAGAAAATAAGCCACAGCCGGATATGGAATTATTAGAACAATGGATCTCCAGACAGGAAGATCAGATGCGAGAAGATATTGCAGCATTGATCAGAATCCCGAGCATTGCTGATCAGCAGGAAGCAATTCCGGGGGCACCATATGGAAAAAAATGCAGGGAAGCACTGGAACAGATGCGAGCATTTGGATTGAGAGAACAGATGGAGACAGAAGATATAGACGGACACTGTCTGACTATTGCTACAGGCAAAGGGAATGTTGAGATTGGAATATGGAATCATCTGGACGTAGTTCCGGAAGGAAAAGGATGGATATATCCGCCCTATACGTGTACAGAAAAGGATGGCTATTTAATTGGGCGTGGAGTACAGGATAATAAAGGTCCCGCAGTTGCTGTTTTATATGCAATGAAATATTGTAGGGAAAAAGAAATTCTGAATAATATTAAAGTAAGGCAGATTCTTGGATGTCAGGAAGAAAGCGGCATGACAGATGTAGAATATTATCTGAAATACAAAAAAGCACCGGAATATTCTTTTGTTGCTGATTGTGGATTTCCCGTATGTTGCGGAGAAAAAGGACATTGTATTGTGTTGATGGAAACTGTTAGTGCAGTAGAGGGGATTCTGGAATTTGACGGAGGGACTGCGCCTAACAGCGTGCCGTCTTTTGCTCATGCGGTTGCGGAGAACAAAATAGGACAAAAGAGCGAAGAAACAGCAGTGGGAATCAGTGGACATGCAGCTTTTCCGGATGGAACTCAAAATGCAATAGGTATACTTTGTGGAAAGTTGAAAATGCAAAATTTTCCTGAACAGACAAAAAGAGCATTAGAATTTGTGGAGAGACTTTCAGAAGGCGGTTATGGGGAAAAAACAGAAATTTGTTGTTCTGATGAATGTTCTGGTAGACTGACATGCAATATAGGTCAGGCATTTCTGCACGAAGGACATTTGAGAATAGTGATTGACATCCGTTATCCAGTTACTAAAAAAACAGAAGATTTTCTTCCGAAGCTGCAAACAGAAGCTGCTAAATCAGGAATTCGCATCATTGGTATTGAAGACAGCAGACCATATTATATGAATCCGGAACAGCCTTTCATACAGACTCTGATGGAAGCATGGAGGGAGGTTACAGGTCTTGAAGGCAGACCATTTGTTATGGGAGGAGGAACTTATGCGAGGAAAATTCCCAATGCAGTGGCATTTGGCCCTGGACAGGAGCGAAATCTAGACAGGCTCGGACTTCCAAAAGGACATGGAAACTGTCATTGTGCGGATGAAGCGGAATTGTTTGAAAATCTGAAGAATGCAGTGAAAATATATGTTTTTGCACTTAAAAAACTGGACAAAAGAATAAAAGAAATACGTTAACTAAAGAGAAATACATAAATTAAGTATAATACAGGAGGATACAAAATGAAAATGTTTCAGATTAGTGACAAAATAGACAATGTATCAAGAATTGGAATTGGATGCATGAGAATTACAGGTTTATCTGATGAAAAAGCGGTAAGAAGTCTGACTGAAGGAGCACTGGAGTGTGGAATTAATTTTTTTGATCATGCAGATATTTATGCAGGCGGAGAAGCCGAAACAGTATTTGGAAATGCGCTGACACCTCAGTTGCGTGAAAAGATGGTGATTCAGACAAAATGTGCCATACGTCCGGGTATCTGTTATGATTTTTCAAAAGAATATATTCTGAATTCTGTAGATGGAAGTCTGAAACGTTTAAAAACAGATTATGTAGATATATTACTTCTTCATCGTCCGGATGCGTTGATGGAGCCGGAAGAGGTAGCAGAAGCATTTGAAATTCTGGAAAAAAGCGGAAAAGTAAAAGCATTTGGTGTAAGCAATCACAATCCGATGCAGATTGAATTACTAAATCAATACTGTGGTGGAAAAATCTGTATTGATCAGATACAGTTTTCAGCGGCTCACTGTCCAACGATTGATGCAGGACTAAATGTAAACATCCATAATGATGCAGGATGTGATCGTGATGGTGGTATTATCGAGTATGCAAGACTGAAGAAAATGACATTGCAGGCATGGTCTCCGTTCCAGTATGGAATGTTTGAGGGAATATTTATTGGAAACGAGAAATTTCCGGAACTGAATAAAGTGTTAGATCGTCTGGCAGAGAAATATGGGGTAACACAGAATGCAATCGCAGTTGCATGGATTATGCGTCATCCCGCAGGAATCCAGACAATTGTAGGAAGTACAAATCTGAAAAGAATTCAGGATATAAGTAAAGCATCCGATATTGTTCTGAGCCGTGAAGAATGGTATGAAATTTATCTTGCAGCAGGAAAAATGCTGCCGTAAGAAAAAACATATCATCTGAATCAGATGGTAAAGAACTTTGCTTGACAGTTAGGAGAAGAGAGAGCGTATTCATGGAAAAAAAAGTGTATGAGAGTTATCTGGAGATTCTCAGAGAAGAACTTGTTCCTGCTCTGGGATGTACGGAACCTATTGCAATTGCATATGCAACTGCAACAGCAGCTTCTGTGCTGGAAAAAGTGATAAAAACAGATGATGATGGAAATAAAAAATATGATGGATATTTAAATCTTTATTGCAGTGGAAATATAATAAAAAATGTAAAAAGTGTTACAGTACCAAATTCAGGAGGAATGAGGGGCATTGAAGCTGCTGCAGTTCTTGGAATGGTTGGTGGTCAGGCAGAACGGAAACTGGAAGTACTGGAGGGAATTACAGAAGCTGAACGCATTCAGACAGCAAAACTTCTGGAAGCACAATTCTGCACATGTTATCTTGAAGAAGGAGTAGAGAATCTTTATATCCGTGCAGAACTTACGCAAAATGGACATAGAGCAGTTGTAGTTATAGAAAATAAACATACGAATATTGTCCTGATCAAAAAAGACGATGAGGTACTGTTGGAAAAGAAGGGCTTTCAGCAGAAAAAAACAGAGAAAAACCAGGATAAAAGAGATTTGCTGAATGTAGCAGATATTCTGGAGTTTGCAAAAATTGTGAATATAAAAGAGATAGAGGAAGTCATAGGACGCCAGATTGCCATGAATACAGCAATTTCCGAAGAAGGCCTGCGTAATCATTACGGAGCAGAAGTCGGACGTACCCTGCTTCGAGCATATGGTGATGATGTCAAAGTACGTGCCAGAGCAAAGGCGGCAGCTGGATCTGATGCAAGAATGAATGGATGCTCTATGCCGGTAGTTATTAATTCCGGGAGCGGAAATCAGGGAATGACCTGTTCTTTGCCAGTCATTGAATATGCCAGAGAACTTAACGTTCCTAAAGAGAAAATGTATCGTGCACTGGTTGTAAGCAACTTAGTAGCGATTCATCAGAAAAATTATATTGGAAGTCTGTCAGCTTACTGTGGAGCGGTAAGTGCCGCATGTGGAGCAGGAGCTGCCATATCCTGGTTAAACGGGGGTGATTACAATGCAATATCTAAAACAATCACAAATGCTCTTGCAAATACAAGTGGCATTGTATGTGATGGAGCTAAGTCTTCATGTGCTGCCAAAATCGCTTCAGCAGTAGATGCAGCAATTATGGCATACGCTCTGGAGGATGCAGATCATTGTTTTCAGGCAGGAGAAGGATTGGTACGTGATAATGTTGAGGATACAATCCGAAATATGGGATACGTAGGAAGAGTTGGAATGAAAGATACAGATGTTACAATCCTGAATTTGATGATCAATCAGAAAAAAGTATAAAGAATAAAAGCAAAGAACCTGTCAGGTTTTCGACAGGTTCTTTGTCATGGAAATTTTCATCATAAAATTTTAAGGAGTATTTTTGAGTAAATATTTATTGCCATATATCTCATGGGATAACAATCATCTGTTGCCGAAGATGAGTGATATCAGACAACTATGGGCAAGAATAACATCTGATATCACATCATTCATCAACAGATCACAGGCTGCTGTGAATGATATCCAGCACCTGTTTTAATTCATGCACACCGACCTGTCCTGGAGCAGAAGCTTTGGAAGCAGCACCGAAAGTGAGAGCGGAGCCAAATGTCTCACCTGTCAGGCGGCTTACAACGCCTGTTCCTGCCATGGACATGGTAATGATCGGGCGGTCTGCATATTTCTCAGACATTTCCAGAGTAGCAGACAGCAGTGTGATGACATCCTGCTTACAGGTCGGCATAACAGCCATTTTCGGAATATCAGCGCCGAAATCCTGCATCATACGAAGACGTCTGATGATCTCCTCCTTCTCAGGAGTCTTAAAGAAATCATGGTTGGAAGCAATTACCTTTACACCTGCCTTATGAGCAGCGTCAATGATCGTTTTTACAACATCATCGCCTGTAAATGCTTCTACATCAATTAAATCTACATAACCGCTCTGAGCAGCAGCAATATTTAAAGCAGCATAATCACTTACAGAGATCTCTTTTTCCCCGCCTTCTTTGGAAGTACGGAATGTAAGGAGAACAGGGATATCTTTTAAGACTTCCTGAAGCTCTTTTGCGGTTTCTAATACTTTTTCAGTAGCAAAGACATCATCGAACCAGTCAACACGCCACTCAACCACATCAACTGGAAGAGAAGTGATCTTTTTGGCTTCCTCGAGAATGTCTGTTTTTGTTTTTCCAACGATCGGAACGCAGATCTTAGGTCTGCCTTCACCGATCACAGTGTTTTTTACCTGAACTGTGTTCATTTTCTTATCCTCATATTTCTTATCATATTAAGAATAACCGGGGTATCAGTCATCATAGGAGATGTGAAGAATCTCTTTCATATGTTCGATAGGCATTGGTTCGCCTGTCCATAACTCAAATGCAGTGGAACCCTGGAATAACATCATTCCCAGACCGTTCATTGTCTTGCATCCTACCTCTTTGGCCATGGAACGCATCTTTGTTTCCAGCGGAGAGTAAGGAACATCTATAACGATCAGCTCAGGACGGAAGTAAGATTTGTCCGGAACAACGGACTGTCCTTCCAGTGGTTTCATTCCCACACCTGTAGCATTGACAAAGATAAAACTGTCATCCATCTCAGCTTTCAGTTTATCAAGATCTGCCAGATCATAAAGAACTGCATGGCAGGATGTCTTTGTGTTGATCTTCTCTACTGTGGATACTGCACGATCCCAGAATTCATCCTTGCGGTTAAAGATTGTGATCTCGGCAACACCGTCTAAAGCAGCCTGGATCTCGATGGCAGTGGCAGCACCGCCTGCACCAACAATGGTCATTTTCTTTCCGATCACATCAATATCATTATCTTTCAGGGCAGACATAAATCCGATACCGTCAGTGATATGACCTGTAAGATGACCGTTGTCATTTACGATCGTGTTAACTGCACCGCATAATTCTGCAGCAGGAGAAAGCTCATCCAGGTATTTTCCAACCAGAGTTTTGTTTGGCATGGAAACATTGGATCCTCTCATTTTCAGAGTACGGATTGCTTTTACTGCATCCTCAATCTCATCTGCGCCAACCTCGAAAGCAAGGTAAGCGTAGTCATACCCGAGTTTTGCAAAAGCCTCATTCTGCATTGCAGGAGAGCTGGAGTGACGGATCGGGTAAGCCATCAGACCGATTAATTCAGTATGTCCGGTAATTCTTTCAGCCATTATAATATCCCCTTTCGTATTTTGTTGTAAAGGTTTTTATTGAAGGTATCCCATCTGAGTCAGTGTATTAAGGATATTTCTTCCTTCCAGAGTTCCGTCGATGATTCTTCTTGCACGTTTGCTGTCTCCGATGTTCAGAATCTCAACATCATCAGAAACAAAAGCATCGGAAAGCTCTGCGAAAAGCTGTCCCTGAGCTCTCATACCAAGACATACGAATCCGTAGTCAAATGGAAGCTCACGTTCACCTTCTGCATCTTTTACAAGGAAAGAGCTGTCTTTTACTTCCTGAAGAGCTGTCTTTGTAAGCTGGGCCACATGATGTTTCTTCATCTGGTCCTTCATGTCATTCTTTGTAACAGGATCCAGGTCACGTCCGATCTGATCCATCATCTCCACAATAGAAATCTCAGGATTTCTTGCTGCAAAGAATTCCACAACATCAAGACCAACAGCACCGCCGCCCACAACAACAACCTTCTTGCCTGTCATATCTTCCGGATAGTCATTGATGTGATTGATCATTCCCAGGATAGAAGCAACCTTGCTGCCTTCTTTGTCAATGCGGTCGTGAAGTCCCCTGATCGGAGGAAGCAGTGGTGCGGAACCTGTGGAGCTTACGATCAGGTTCGGATGGAACTTGCGGATATTTTCCGGTGTTCCTTCTGTGTTTGTGAAGATATAAAGATTCTCAAGCTGCTCTGCTCTGTGGATCAGATAGTTCGGGAAATCAGCCAGACGCTTCTTTGCAGGGATCTTAGAGATCACAGAAGCAAGACCACCAAGAGTTTCACCCTTTTCCAGAAGGAAGGTATTACAGCCTACTTCTGCGGCTGTACAGGCAGCTTCCAGTCCGGCAGTACCGCCTCCGATTACTACAACGTTACAGTTTTTGTTCACTTTCTGATTCTTATAAACATCACCTTCCAGAACAGCCGGGTTTACAGTACAGCGGATCGGACGGTTAAAGCCGATTCTGTTTCCTGCACATCCGATGTTACAGGAGATACATTTGCGAAGATCACATTCTCTGCCTGTAGCTACTTTGTTTACCCATGCAGGTTCTGCGATAAGACCACGTCCCATACCGATCAGGTCTGCGCCGCCGTCAGCGAGGATCTGCTCGGCAACCTTCGGGTTACGGATATTTCCCATGGAGATACATGGTTTGCCGAATTTCTCTCTGACAGCTTTAGGCATATAGGAACGCCATCCGTCTTTCATGTAGTTGGCATCGATCTGATACTGGATAGAACCGTTTAAACCGCAGGAAACATCGAAGATATCAACTTCATCCTGAATATATTCCAGATATTCAAGAGTATCCTCAAGAGTGTTGCCGCCTTCCATCAGCTCATCTGCGCTGAGACGGAGCATGATCGGGAAGAAAGGTCCGACCTGTTTTCTTACTTCTTCAATGACCATACGGCAGAAACGTGTTCTGTTTTCCACAGATCCGCCGAACTCATCTGTACGTTTGTTTGTAAGAGGAGAGAGGAACTGGCTGATCAGATAGGAGTGTCCCGCATGGATTTCTACTGCGTCAAAACCTGCAGCCTGGGCTCTCTTTGCAGCCTCGCCGTATTTCTTTACAATGTGATGGATTTCTTCCACTGATAACGGACGCGGGATTTCTCCGCCTTCTTTGGACGGAACATCAGATGCGGAAACCGGCTGCATATTTGTACGTGCGGAAACAGCGGAAGCACCTGCGTGGTTGATCTGGATTGCAATACAGGTACCATATTTGTGGATCTCTTCACAGAATTTGTACAGACGCGGCAGATAGTTGTCGTGGTCAATACGAAGCTGAGTAGTTCCGTTGGAACCCTGCGGAGAATCTACGCTTGCATTCTCTACGATGATCAGACCTGTGCCGCCTTTGGCACGCTCTTTATAATAATTAATGTGAAGAAAACTCATTTCGCCGTTCTGTTCCCCGTAATTGGTTCCCATAGGCATCATAACGATACGGTTTTTGATAGTCATATTTTTTACTGTGAGTGGTGTGAAAATATGCTGGTAATTGCTTTTCATTACGTCTTTCCTCCTGAAATTTTCTGTTGGATCTATAATTGTTCAGTGCTTTAGCTGTGGCCTGAATTTCTTTGATGTGTTAATTATATAACGGGATAATCCATAAATCTAATTGATAATTCGTGCTATATAATAAAAAACATCTATGGTTTTGCTGAGACTTTTATACCTGTGCAGTCGGATTCGCAGACAAGTGAGTGGTATAGTTACTTCAAACACACTCTGGTTTACAGGAGAGGGTGAAATACAGGACAATACAAAATAACCGTAATACCCTCTATTAAATAGGAAGAAATGCTCAAAAAAACAAAATTTGGAGAAACCTGACAAATTTTTCTGCTATATTTTTAACGAAAATGACAAATAAATGTTGAAATTTTCTGCCGGAAAAGGTAAAATTAAAATCGGCTAAATTTTTGGGTTAACTTTTAAATATTCTCATAAAGATGGAGGGCAAACAAGAATGAGTAATGCAACACAAAGCTTAGCAGGCACAAGAATTACTTCTTTGCTTGACGCAAACAGTTTTGTCGAAATCGGACAGGGTGTAACAGCCAGATCCACAGATTTCAACATGACTGCAAACAAGGCACCATCTGACGGTGTTATCACCGGATATGGTGTGATCGATGACAAACTGGTTTATGTATACAGCCAGGATGCATCTGTATTAAACGGTACTGTTGGTGAAATGCATGCAAAGAAGATCACAAGACTTTATGATCTTGCCATGAAAACAGGCGCTCCGGTTATCGGACTTGTTGACTGTGCAGGTATCCGTCTTCAGGAAGCAACAGACGCACTGGAAGCTTTCGGACAGATCTATCTGAAACAGACACTGGCATCCGGTGTGATCCCGCAGATCACAGCAATCTTCGGAACATGCGGCGGTGGTATGGCAGTTATCCCGTCCCTGACAGATTTCACATTCATGGAATCCAAAAAAGGAAAAATGTTCGTCAACACACCAAACGCACTGGAAGGAAACAACACAGACAAATGCGACACAGCAGCAGCTGATTTCCAGAGCAAAGAGACAGGTGTGATCGATGGCGTTGGTACAGAGGATGAGATTCTTGGCCAGATCCGTTCTTTAGTATCACTTCTTCCTTCTAATAATGAAGACACAGACAATTACACAGAGTGTACAGATGATCTTAACCGCGTATGCGCAGATCTTGCAAACTGTGCAGGTGACACAGCAATCGCACTTTCCCAGATCGCTGACAACGGTGAATTCTTCGAGACAAAAGCAGACTATGCAAAAGACATGGTTACAGGCTTTATCCGTTTAAACGGCGCTACAGTAGGTGCTGTTGCAAACAGAAGCGAAGTATATGACGCAGAAGGTAAGAAAACAGAAACATTTGACGGAAGCATTTCTGCAAGAGGCGCAAGAAAAGCAGCAGATTTCGTGAAATTCTGCGACGCTTTTGATATTCCGGTACTTACACTTACAAACGCAACAGGCTTCATGGCAACCTTATGCAGCGAGAAGATGATGGCGAAATCCGTAGGTGAACTGGTAGCTGCATTCGCAGATGCAACTGTTCCGAAGGTAAATGTGATCATCGGCAAAGCTTACGGTACAGCTTACGTGGCAATGAACAGCAAATCTATCGGTGCAGACCTTGTATATGCATGGGATAACGCAGAAATCGGTATGATGGATGCTTCCCTGGCAGCCAAGATCATGTATGCAGATGCAGATGCTGCTGAACTGAATGAGAAAGCTGCTCAGTACAGAGAGCTTCAGAATGGTGTTGCTTCCGCAGCAGCAAGAGGCTATGTTGACACTGTGATCAGCCCGGCTGACACAAGAAAATATGTAATCGGTGCATTTGAGATGCTGTTCACAAAGAGAGAAGATCGTCCGTCTAAGAAACATGGAACGGTCTAAGCGGGGTGACGCATATGAAAATGATCAAAAAAATAACTTCTGTATTCATGACATTTCTCGTAATGGCTGCGCTGGTGATCGGCAGCACCTCTGTGGTATTTGCCGCAGATAAGGTTGATGATACTGTTAAGTCCACACTGGTAACTACAGCAGAAGGACTGACAGATGCCATTGTCCAGCTTAAAGATGAAGAAATCGAGAATTACATGAGTTCAGGAGATGACTTTACAACAAGTGCCATGCAGTCCTGGCAGACATCCAAGGATGAACTTGGCGCAAAGAAGGACAGCAATGGTGAAACTACTGTAACTTTCAAAGATGATCAGTACACAGTTACTGTTCCTCTTAAATTTGAGAAAGCAGAAGCAAACTTTGTATATGTCTTTGACTCACAGGGAACACCGACTTCCATGTCTGTAGATGTACAGTATGGTATGGGCAAGACTCTTCAGAGAGCAGGTCTTAATACTCTGATGGGTATTGGAACTGTATTCGTAATGCTGATTTTATTAAGCCTTCTGATTTCTCTGTTTAGATTTATTCCGAATCCGGAAGCAAAGAAAGCAGCAGAAGCAAAAGCAGCCAAAGCTGCAAAAGAGGCAGAGGCAGCAGCCATCGCACAGACAGCACCTGCACAGGCAGAAGAGAACCTTGCAGATGACGGAGAGCTGGTAGCTGTTATCGCAGCAGCTATCGCAGCAGCAGAAGGAACTACAACAGATGGCTTCGTAGTTCGTTCCATCCGTAAAGTAAAAAGAAATAGAAGATAATTGTCATTTATTTAGGAGGATTTTAAAATGAAAAGCTATACAATTACAGTAAATGGTACAGCATATGAAGTAACTGTTGAAGAAACAGGAAGCGTATCCGCTCCTGCAGCAGCTCCAAAAGCAGCACCTAAGGCTGCACCTGCAGCAGCTCCGAAAGCAGCAGCTCCTGCAGCAGGCGCCGGCGCAGTAAAAGTAACTGCTTCCGTACCTGGTAAAGTTGTCAAAGTAGCAGCAAGCGTTGGACAGGCAGTAAAAGCCGGAGACAGCGTAATTATTCTTGAATCCATGAAAATGGAAATCCCTGTAGTAGCTCCTCAGGACGGTACTATCGCAAGCATTGATGTTGCAGAAGGTGCCTCTGTAGAAAACGGAGATACTTTAGCAACAATGAACTAAGACGGGAGGTAGTCAAATGTCTTATGTAACAGAAACATTGTCCAACCTGATTCACCAGACAGCATTTTTCAATCTGACATGGGGCAATTACCTGATGATCGCAGTAGCCTGCGTATTCCTTTACCTTGCTATCAAGAAGGGATTCGAGCCGCTTCTGCTTGTTCCTATCGCATTCGGTATGCTGCTTGTAAATATCTATCCGGACATTATGGCAAACCCGGAAGATATGTCCAATGGTGTAGGTGGACTTCTTCATTATTTCTACATCCTTGATGAGTGGAGTATCTTACCATCCCTGATCTTCATGGGTGTAGGTGCCATGACAGACTTCGGTCCGCTGATCGCAAACCCGATCAGCTTCCTGATGGGTGCTGCAGCACAGCTTGGTATCTATGCAGCTTACTTCCTTGCAATCTTTCTTGGATTCAACGGAAAAGCAGCAGCAGCTATCTCCATCATTGGTGGTGCTGACGGCCCGACTTCCATTTTCCTTGCAGGTAAACTTGGACAGTCTGCACTGATGGGACCGATCGCAGTGGCAGCATATTCCTATATGTCACTGGTTCCGATCATCCAGCCGCCTATCATGAAACTCTGCACAACAGAGAAAGAACGTAAGATCAAAATGGATCAGCTTCGCCCGGTTTCCAAACTGGAGAAGATCCTGTTCCCGATCGTTATCACAATCGTTGTCTGCCTGATCCTGCCTACAACAGCTCCGCTGGTTGGTATGCTCATGCTTGGTAACCTGTTCAGAGAGTGCGGTGTTGTAAAACAGCTGACAGAAACAGCATCCAATGCCCTGATGTATATCGTAGTTATCCTTCTGGGTACATCCGTAGGTGCTTCCACAAGTGCAGAAGCATTCTTAAACGCAGATACTCTGAAGATCGTAGTTTTAGGTCTTGTTGCATTCGCAATCGGTACATTCGGCGGATGTATGCTTGGTAAACTGCTCTGCAAACTGACTCATGGAAAGATCAACCCGCTGATCGGTTCCGCAGGTGTATCCGCAGTACCTATGGCAGCCCGTGTATCCCAGAAAGTGGGTGCAGAGGCAGATCCTACAAACTTCCTTCTGATGCACGCAATGGGCCCGAACGTTGCCGGTGTTATCGGTACAGCCGTAGCAGCCGGAACATTCATGGCTATTTTCGGAGTATAACCAAATCAAGCAAGCTATCTTGCTTGTATCAGGAGGAGTGCAACTCCTTCTGATAAGCTGCGGAGCAGCTATTTGGTTATGAGCAAGTAGCGAAGCGGATTGCGAATATCCGATTAAACAGAACTATAAAGGAGATTTAATAATGGCAGAATTAGAGAAAAAACCTGTTAAAATTGTGGAAACCATTCTCCGTGATGCTCATCAGTCCCAGATCGCAACACGTATGACCACAGAACAGATGCTTCCGATCGTAGATAAACTTGATAAAGTCGGCTATCACGCAGTAGAGTGCTGGGGTGGTGCAACATTCGATGCATCCCTTCGTTTCCTGCATGAAGATCCATGGGAAAGACTCCGTAAATTACGTGACGGCTTCAAGAACACAAAACTTCAGATGCTCTTCCGTGGACAGAACATCCTTGGATATCGTCCATACGCAGATGACGTTGTAGAATACTTCGTACAGAAATCTGCTGCAAACGGAATCGACATCATCCGTATTTTTGACTGTCTCAATGACCTTCGTAACCTTCAGACAGCTGTAAGCGCTGCAAACAAAGAGAAGGCTCATGCACAGGTAGCTCTTTCCTATACATTAGGAGATGCTTACACACTGGAATACTGGACAGACATTGCAAAACGTATTGAAGATATGGGCGCTGATTCCATCTGTATCAAAGATATGGCAGGTCTTCTCCTTCCAAACAAAGCTACAGAGCTTGTTACAGCATTAAAAGAAACAGTTAAGATCCCGATCGACCTTCATACACATTACACCTCAGGTGTAGCTTCCATGACTTACTTAAAAGCAGTAGAAGCAGGTGTGGATATCATCGATACAGCAATGTCTCCATTTGCACTGGGAACATCCCAGCCTGCAACAGAGGTTATGGTTGAGACATTCAAAGATACACCATACGACACAGGATTTGATCAGAAGCTTCTCTCCGAGATCGCTGACTACTTCCGTCCGATCCGTGACGAAGCTCTTGACAGCGGACTGCTCAATCCGAAGAACCTTGGTGTTAACATCAAAACTTTACTGTACCAGGTACCGGGCGGTATGCTCTCCAACCTGACTTCCCAGTTAAAAGAACAGCACGCAGAAGACAAATTCTACGATGTTCTCGAGGAAGTTCCGCGTGTACGTAAAGACCTTGGTGAACCGCCGCTTGTTACTCCGTCTTCCCAGATCGTTGGTACACAGGCTGTATTCAACGTACTTATGGGCGAGAGATACAAAATGGTTACAAAAGAAACAAAAGATATCCTGTTAGGAAAATACGGCGCAACTGTAAAACCGTTTAATCCGGAAGTACAGAAGAAGTGCATCGGCGATGAGAAACCGATCACATGCCGTCCGGCAGACCTTCTTGACAACGAGCTTGAGAAACTTGAGAGCGAAATGGCTCAGTACAAGGAACAGGATGAGGACGTATTAACATACGCACTGTTCCCACAGGTAGCTATGGACTTCTTCAAATACCGTCAGGCTCAGAAAACAAAAGTTGACGAGAAAGCAGCTGACAAAAAGAACGGAGCATATCCTGTATAATTGATCAGTAATTAAATATGTCCAAATGAAAAAAAGGAGCTTGCGTAAGCAGGCTCCTTTGCGTTATTATGAAAGAATATGATACCCGGGAATATGATGTGCCAATGGGTATATGCTGCCAGAGGTACATATCTATATTGATCGTAGCGAAGCGAAGACGTGGAACCATGATGAAATAGACAATCTGCAGGGTAAAATAAATACAGGAGAATATTCCATGAGCAAAGTTATAATAATCGGCGGCGGAGCCGCCGGAATGATGGCAGGGGTTTTTGCAGCCCGTAACCATCATGAAGTTCATATATTAGAGAAGAACGAGAAACTGGGAAAGAAAGTCTTCATCACAGGAAAAGGCAGATGCAATGTGACAAATGCCTGCGACACAGAAGAACTCTTTCCTGCAATGATGAGCAATCCCAAGTTCCTCTACAGCAGTTTCTATTCATTTACCCCTCAGGATGTAATGGAGTTCTTTGAGAAAGCAGGTGTCCCTCTGAAGGTAGAGCGTGGAAACAGAGTATTCCCACAGTCTGACCATTCTTCGGACATCATCCGCGCTCTGGAGCGTGAGCTGAAGAAAGCAGGAGCAAAGATTCATCTTCACACTGCTGTACAGGAAATTGTAAAGAAACCTGTAACAGATTCAGCAAATACCTTGGAATCAGAAGCCGCATTAACAGAATCAGGATTTGCTGCAGGAAAAGGCAGAAAAGGAAAAAAATCACCTGACATACCGCAGGAGAAGATCACAGGAGTCATCCTTACAGACGGAACCTTCATGGAAGGCGATGCAGTCATCGTGGCAACCGGCGGATTCTCTTATCAGAGTACAGGCTCCACAGGTGACGGATACCGTTTTGCAAGAGAACTGGGACTGAAAGTCACAGACATTGCTCCTTCCCTTGTCCCATTAAAGACAAAAGAAGACTATATCCCTAAGCTTCAGGGACTTTCCCTTAAGAACACAGGCCTTACCATAAAGAATGGAAAGAAAGTACTCTACGAGGATTTCGGAGAGATGATGTTCACCCATTTCGGAGTCACAGGCCCCATGATCCTCTCCGCCAGTGCCCACATCGGTGCAAAACTGGCAAAAGCACCAAACGGCGAACTGTCCGCATATCTGGATCTGAAGCCTGCACTCACCAGAGAACAGTTGGATGCCAGGATCCTGCGTGAATTTGAAGCAGGACCAAACAAACAGTTCAAGAATGTGATTGGCGTACTTTTCCCGTCATCTCTGACTCCGGTAATGCTGGAACTGGGTGGAATCCCCGCAGAGAAGAAAATCCACGACATCTCCAGAGAAGAACGCCAGCACTTCATTGACCTTATCAAAGCCTTCCCCCTCACAATCACAGGAATGGGTGAGTTCAAAGAAGCCATCATCACCAGAGGCGGCGTCTCTGTCAAAGAGATCAACCCCGGAACAATGGAAGTAAAGAAGATATCTGGTCTTTACTTCGCAGGCGAAGTACTGGATCTGGATGCGGTAACAGGAGGATATAATCTGCAGATCGCATGGTCTACCGCATATCTGGCAGCACAGGCTATACAGTAAGCTGTTTGTTTATAGAAATAAGCAGAGGATGAGTACCTTGTAAGCAAATTATGTTTATGATATGATTCGGTTATGCGTTATTTAGTGATTCATAAATATTAATCAATAATAAAACAGAGGAAACAGGAGGAACCGTGAAAATGGGATGTAATATTGCCATCGACGGACCTGCAGGAGCAGGAAAGAGCACCATCGCCAAAAAAGTAGCAAAAGAATTGTCATTTATTTATGTGGATACAGGAGCCATGTACAGGGCAATGGCCTTATATCTTCTGAACCAGGGGGTAAATGGAGACAGCCAGCAGGAAGTTGAAGCTGCATGCTCCGGAGCTGATATCTCTATTGAATATAAGAACGGAGAACAGATCGTAATTCTGAACGGTGAAAATGTAAATTCCATGCTTCGCACAGAGCAGGTAGGGAACATGGCATCCAAAAGCTCTGCAAATGCAAAGGTAAGAGCACATCTTCTCAAGCTTCAGAGAACTCTTGCAGAGAAAAATGATGTAGTTATGGATGGAAGAGATATTGGCACAACCATTCTTCCCAATGCTGAGGTGAAGATTTACCTTACCGCCAGTGCCGACACCAGAGCAAAAAGAAGAGCCCTGGAATATGAGCAGAGGGGAGAATCCTTCGACCTGGACCAGATCCGAAAAGACATTATCGAGCGCGACGAACGCGACATGAACCGCGAAATCTCCCCTCTGAAACAGGCAGACGACGCAGTGCTCGTAGATTCCTCGGAAATGGGAATTGATGATGTTGTAAATGCGATTCTTAATGTATATAAGGAAAAAGTGCAGAAATAATTTAAGAAGGATTATTTTATGAAAGTAAAAGTAGCAGAAACAGCAGGCTTCTGCTTCGGCGTCAAACGTGCAGTGAATAAAGTCTACGAACTCATAGACACAGAACAGAAACCTATTTTCACTCTGGGCCCGATCATCCACAATGAAGGTGTAGTAGCGGATCTGGAAGCCCGTGGCGTTCATGTTATCACAGAAGCAGACCTGGATTTCCCGGATGATACCCTGCAGAACGGAACAGTAGTCATCCGCTCTCACGGTGTAGGCAAAGCCATCTACGATAAGCTGAAAGAAAAAAACATCTCTTATGTAGATGTGACCTGCCCCTTCGTTCTGAAAATCCACAGGATCGTGGAAAAAGAAAGCCTTGCAGGAAACCACATCATCATCATCGGCGACAAAGACCACCCTGAAGTACAGGGCATCTGCGGCTGGTGTCAGGGACCGTACACGGTGATCAGAAACAAAGAAGAAGCCGAAGCATTTGTACCCCCAAAAGGCAAAAAAATAAGTATTGTGTCCCAGACGACATTTAATTACAACAAATTTAAAGATTTAGTTGAAATTCTTTGCAAAAAGAGGTATGATAATAATGTTTTAAATATTCTCAATATTTTAAACACTATTTGTAATGCTACCGAAGAACGGCAGAGAGAAGCAAAAAACATAGCCGGAGAGGTAGACACTATGTTGGTCGTAGGTGGCCGGCATAGTTCCAATACTCAAAAGCTGTTTGAAATATGTAAAAAGGAATGTGGAAATACTTACTATATACAAACACCTGTAGACTTGGATTCTGAAATGTTCCAATGCAGTAGTTATGTAGGTATTACAGCAGGGGCTTCCACCCCAAACAAAATTATTGAGGAGGTTCAAGAACATGTCAGAATTAAGTTTTGAACAAATGCTGGAAGATTCCGTAAAGACTATCAGAAATGGAGAGATTGTACAGGGTACTGTCATCGATGTTAAAGAAGATGAGATTATTCTGAATATCGGTTATAAAGCAGACGGTATTATCACAAAGAACGAATACTCTAACGATGCAAGCCTTGTACTCACAGATGCTGTTCACGTTGGAGACACAATGGAAGCAAAAGTTCTCAAAGTAAACGATGGAGAAGGTCAGGTTACTCTTACTTACAAGAGACTGGCAGCAGAGAAAGGCAACAAACGTCTTGAAGAAGCATTTGAGAATCAGGAAGTATTAAAAGCTCCTGTAACTCAGGTACTTGACGGCGGACTTTGTGTAAACGTAGACGAAGCAAGAGTATTCATTCCTGCAAGCTTGGTTTCCGACACATATGAGAAAGACCTTTCCAAATATGCAGATCAGGAGATCGAATTCGTTATCACAGAATTCAACCCGAGAAGACGCCGCATCATCGGTAACCGTAAACAGCTTCTTCTCGCTGAGAAAGCAGAGAAACAGAAAGAATTAATGGAGAAGATCCATGTTGGCGACACAGTTGAAGGAACAGTTAAGAACGTTACAGATTTCGGTGCATTCATCGATCTTGGCGGAGCAGACGGACTTCTTCACATCTCCGAAATGTCTTGGGGCAGAGTAGAGAACCCGAAGAAAGTATTCACTGTTGGCGATAAAGTTAAAGTTCTTATCAAAGAGATCAACGGAGAGAAGATCGCACTTTCCCTTAAATTCCCGGAAGCAAATCCATGGCTCACAGCAGCTGAGGACTTCGCTGTAGGAAACGTAGTTAAAGGTAAAGTTGCACGTATGACAGACTTCGGTGCATTCGTAGAGCTTGCACCAGGAGTAGACGCACTCCTTCACGTATCCCAGATTTCCAGAGAGCACGTTGCCAAACCTTCAGACGTACTTTCCATCGGACAGGAGATCGAAGCTAAGGTTGTTGACTTCAACGGTGAAGACAAGAAGATCAGCCTGAGCATGAAAGCTCTTGAGGCACCGGCTGAGGAAGCTACAGAAGAATAATCAAGAGAATACTCATAAATATTCAGCAACCGGCTTTGTATGAGGATGATCATACAGAGCCGGTTGATTGTTTTTTTAGATTACGAATGTGGTCAGCAGTTACAGGAGCATCAGAAATGCTGCAGACAGTCAGGAAGGAATGATAGGATGTCCATAAAAGGAATTTATGATATACACTGTCATATTGTACCCGGTGTAGACGATGGAGCCACAGATATAGGAGAAACCGTAAAATTACTCCGGATGGAATATGAACAGGGCGTGCGGACGGTTATTACAACTCCCCATTTCCGCTTTCGGATGTTTGAAACACCTGCGGAGAAAGTCAGAGAGCAGTTCAGACTGGTGGAGAAAGCGGCATCAGAGATAAGCCCGGATCTCCATGTGTATCTGGGATGTGAGTTTCACGCCAATATGGAGATGCTTCCCATGCTCAGAGAACAGAAAGTAATGACAATGGCCGGTTCGCGGTATGTTCTTACAGAATTTTCCCATAATTCGGAAGAAAGCTATATACGGGAACGTCTCGGTGCATTGCTCTCCGGAGGATATAAGCCGATCATGGCACATATAGAACGTTACGAAGCCACACGCAACAGTCTGGATTTTGTGGAAGAACTGGCAGATATGGGCGTCTATATGCAGATTAATGCAGACAGCATCACAGGAAAAGACGGATTTTTTACTAAACGGTACTGTAATAAAATCATGAAAGACGGACTCCTTCATTTCGTCGGATCAGACTGTCACAACAGTGCAAAGAGGAGCAGCAGGATTGGAGAGGCATATCGTATGGTTTCAGCGAAATTCGGGCAGGACTATGCAGATGAACTGTTTATTCATAATCCTGCAGAAATTCTGAAACAGAAACAAAAACATGAAGCTACAGATTGACTTTTTTTATTGGCTGATATACAATAAAATCGGTTTATGTCAATTTTGCTGTTTACTTTCAGAAATACATAAGACAGAATATTACCTGTGAACAGTAATGTACAAAACTATAAAGAAAAAAGGGAAAAGGAAATTATCAGATGTTAGACAATTTGAACAGTAACTTTGAGAGCAGCAAAGCACAGAGACCCGATGCAAATGATGATGAAGTCGAAATCGACTTACTGGAAATATTTTATGCGCTCAAGAAAAAAATCCTTCTGGTACTGATGGTTGCTCTTGTCGGAGGCTGTATTGCAGCAGCATATACGCAGTTTTTAATGACACCGATCTACAGCTCCACATCCAGTATCCTTGTACTTTCGAAAGAAACCACACTGACATCACTGGCGGATCTGCAGTTAGGTGCCAGCCTGACAAGTGATTATACAGTTCTGATCACAAGTACCCCTGTGATGGAGCAGGTAATTTCAGATTTGGATCTGGATATGACTGCAGAACAGCTGAAAGGAAGCGTAAGTATCAATAATCCTACAGATACCCGTATCCTTGAGATTACTGTCAATAATACAGATTCTAAAATGGCAAAGAAGATCGTAGATGAGATTGCGAATGTTTCTTCATCCTATATTGGCGATAAAATGGAAGTTATTCCGCCTAAGATTATTGAAGTCGGTAAGATTGCTACTGTAAGAACTTCTCCAAGCGTAAAGAAGAATGCAGCACTCGGCTTCTTACTCGGTTTCCTTGCATGTGCGGCAATCGTGGTTGTATACGCTGTAATGGATGATACTATTAAGACAGAGGAAGATATTGAGAAATACCTGGGAGTTTCTGTTCTTGCCAAGGTTCCTGACAGAAAAGATTTTATAAATTCGAAAAACAGGAAATCAAAGAACAAGAATAAGAAGCACCATTAAACTGATGGAGGAATCTGAGCAATGAAGAAACTCAATTTAACAGATAAAAGAAATCCGGATTATTTTTACAGTGAGGCGATCAAAACTCTGCGTACCAATATTCAGCTGTCGGGTCAGAGCATAAAGACAATTCTGGTTACAAGCTGTTATCCAAACGAAGGTAAGAGTGATATAGTACTCAGTCTTGCCCAGGAGCTTGGGAGCATTGGCAAGAAGGTTCTCCTTCTGGATGCGGATATCAGGAAGACTGCATATGCCGGACGACTGGGTGTGGAAGAGGAAGTGAAAGGTCTCTCACAGCTTCTGAGCGGTCAGGTGGGACTACAGGAGGTTATTTATTCTACAAACTTTCCGAATATGGATATCATATTCGGAGGCCCAAGTGCACCGAACCCGTCAGGACTTCTCAGTGAGAATATCTTTAAGGTATTCTTAAAGGAAATCAGAGAATATTATAATTATATCCTGATCGATACACCGCCTATTGGAACAGTAATTGATGCGGCAGTGATCGGAAGATGCTGCGATGGTGCAGTCTTTCTGATCGAACCGGGAAATGTCAGGTATCGGGATGCACAGAAAGCATTTAAGCAGCTGGAAAGAAGCGGATGCCGTATTCTTGGAGCTGTTATGAACAAGATAGATACCAGTGATGACAAATATTATTCTTCCTATTATAAGCATTATGGAGAGTATTATCGCAGAAGCGACGAAGAAGCCCAGATTAAATAATACGGGCAGTTATCTGGCAGTAAGACAGAAACCATGATCAATGATAAAGGAGAATTTGGAAAAGTGAGCAAAATAAAGAATAAAAAAATAAAAAAGACGAATATCTTACTGGGCTTTATCTGCATTCTGCTGGCAGTTCTCCTGGGCTTTATTCTTGTGACCAGTTATAAATCGGAACAGAAGGAATCCAGACACCTGTCAGAAATTGCAGACGACCAGCAGAGTGGGATTGAAGATTACGAAGCAGTAAAAGAACGTGCAAAAGAGCTGGAGGAGATATCTTCCGAAGAAGCAGAAGATACAGAAGACATTAAATCAAAGAACACAGAAGACACAAAAGACACAGAAAAAACGGATACAGCTGACACAGAAGATGCAGATAAGACAGAAGATACAAAAGATAAGACGACAGCTGCTTCAGGTATTGTGTGTTGGGGAGATGATCTGATCAATGGGGAAGAATCCAATACATATTCCTATATGACAGTACTTCAGAAGCTTCTGACCGATAATGGCTATAATATGACAGTGATCAATAAAACGCTTCAGGGAGGCGGCACTCTCTCCATGATGAAGATGGCTGGTGTAAGTGATGAAACTATTCAGAGCTATATTACTAAACATCAGCAGGCTGCAAACGGTGCCCAGCTGAATGTAACAGAGACCGGAATACGTGATCTGACAGAAGAACAGACTACAAGAAATGATATGGATTGTATTCCTGTTATCTTCATGGGATATTATGGCGGCTGGAATCATGATCCTGCAGAACTGGCAGACCAGCAGGAACAGATTTTAAATACATTTCAGAATAAAGATCAGTTTATTGTAGTAGGAACACGCCCTATGGACGGAAGTGTAACCTCTGAAGCACTGGATCAGGTGCTCAGCCAGAAATGGGGAGAACACTATATCAGTCTTGCAGATGTGACTGCACAGCCGTCTTCTACCTATGAGGCCCAGCAGGCAATGGCAGAGGCAATATTACAGAAATTGCAGGAGCTTAATTATATCAGCAAAAACTGATGAGATAACTGAAATACAGAGATTGAAGGAATGAAAATGAAAAAAAACACAAGAAAAGCCATCAGACAGCGTAAGATCTGTATGCTTTTGATTATTATCCTGATCATAGTTCTTTCCATTCTTGGCGGCGGTTATTATCTGTTAAGCCAGAAAAATGCTGCATTGCCAAAAAACGGTGGTCAGAACAGTGACAGCCGGAATCAGACGGATTTGAACCAAAACAGTGATACCGTAGAATATAAAGGTGAGACATACAAATATAATGATCATCTCAGCAATTATTTATTCCTGGGAATTGATACAAGAGAAGCTGTAGATACTTATCAGTCACAGGCAGATGCCGGGCAGGCAGATGCAATTTTTCTGGTGTCCATGGATCGTGCAACAGAGAAGATAAAGGTTCTGTTTATTCCACGAGATTCCATGACCAGAATTGAAACCTTTAATCCATATGGTCAGAGCCTTGGAGAGACAACAGATCATCTGAATATACAGTATGCCTTCGGGGACGGAAAAGAGAAAAGCTGTGAACTGATGAAAACAGCAGTTTCCAATATGCTGGACGGACTTCCGATCCAGGGGTATTGCTCCATGAATATGGATGGCATTTCAGTGATTACAGATTTCGTAGGTGGAATACAGCTCACAATCCCTGATGACAGTCTCGCAGATGTGAATCCGGAATATAAAAAAGGTGCTGTTGTGGATATCACAGGGGAAACTGCAGAACAGTTTGTAAGATATCGTGACATTGATAAAACCCAGAGTGCTCTGGTCCGTCAGGAGAGACAGAAAACCTTTCTTCAGGCACTGGTGCAGAAGGCTCAGGAAAAAGCAGGAGAGGACGCCGGATTTGTGACAGGTCTCTATGACAGTGTTAAAAGCTATACAGTTACAAATATGGGAAATGATATATTTGCCAAATTGCTGGCTGCATCACAGAATGGAATCACTGATACAGAGACAGTACCGGGTGAGGGAACACATGGGGAGAACTTTGATGAGTACCATATTGATGAAGATGCATTGTCGGACTTGATTATTTCCATGTTTTATGAGAAAATCTGATTGTATTAGTCATAGTATAATGAATGCAGAATACACTGTACTGTGATAAATAATTATCACTGTTATTATTTTATTCAGAGATAGTCCGTGCAGACATTCTGTACGGTTATCTATATAAAAATTAATCCAAAAGGAGAGGTGCATTATGAAAATCGCGAAGAAATTTATGACACTTGCTTTAGCAGCTGCCCTTGGAGTAGGATGTGCTACTGTAGGTGTTGGTGCAGCGCCAAGCAACACGAGTGATCTGGCCGCGGTAGCGCCAAGTAGGACAAGCGAAACTACTGTGGATTCTGAACATTCTTCAATTTATGAAGTTGTTAAGGAACTTGAGAAAACACAGGGCTTTGCTGATCTGCAGGCAAAATATAAAGATCTGGCAGATGCTTTTAAACAAATCAATGATGGAACAATGAAGATGGAAGATTTCATAAAAGTATTGAAATCCCTTTCCGTAGATGAAGCAGACAAAGCAGACCTTGAAGATGCCATTGCTAAACTCGAAGGAAAAATGATTGTTACATTTGTCAATGAATTCAACGTACTGAAGCCAGAAGAAGCAAAGCCTAATGATGACGGAACATATGAAGTAAAGCTTAATGTTCCGAGTCTTACAGACACTATGGAAGGTATTCAGCTTTGGGTCTACAGCAAAGACGGCACAAAGAAGTTTGTAGTCATTGATCCGGTTAATATTGACAAAGAGGGCAAAACTCTTACTGTTAACTTAAACGATGGAGATTTCTTCATGGTAATCGCAGACGCGAAATAATCAATAATTCGGAATCAGAACGCAGTCGCCAGAGATGGCGGCTGTTTTTTTGTAGAAATATGTTGCATTTTTTTATTGATGTAGTTATAATAAAACACAACGTAAATCTTTTTGTCTTTAAATCGTCGCTTTGCCGCGTTTGAAGATATGGATAATACATATCTTGAAGTATGAGTCTGCCTTGAAACACAGGCAGAATGGCGAAGCATACCCAGAATACGGAGGTAAGATATCCAGTGTGGTATGTGATGCAAGTGCGCACAGGCACCGAAGAAAACATCCGCTGTCAGTGTCAGCGGTTAATAAACAGCAATGTCTTAGAACGCTGCTTTATCCCATATTACCAACAGAAGAAACGATTTCAGGGCGAATGGCATATCCAGGAAAGAATCCTCTTTCCCGGGTATGTCTTTTTAATTGCCGAAAATTCGGAAAAGCTGGTAAATGGACTCAGGAAAGTCATCGGACTGACGAAGCTGATCGGAACCGGCGATGAGATCGTCCCACTGGTTCAGGAAGAAATAGATTTGCTTATGAAAATAGGCACAGACAAACAGCTTGTAGAGATGTCTTCCGGCATTATCGAGAATGACAGAGTGCAGATCCTGTCAGGTCCTCTGATGGGAATGGAAGGAAATATCCGCAGGATAGACCGACATAAAAGAATAGCATATATGGAAATAGAAATGTTCGGAAGAACAGTAGAAATGAAGGTGGGATTGGAAATTATAAGAAAAGAATAATAAAAAATGATGGCATATTTACAGGAAAACGATTCTGTAAATATGCCTTTTTGAATAAAAAAGAAGGAAAGGTTAGGAAAACGTATGTACAGGAAAAAATCAAGAGGATGGTATAAACACAAAGATTTCATATTAATTGATCTTGCGTGTTTATTTATGGCTTTAATACTGGCGTATCTGATTCGAAACGGTTCTGTCAGGAACCTGTTTACACTGGGAATTTATCGCAATGTGATGATATTTGTCATATTGGTGGATCTGTTCCTGATCATTCTGTTTGAATCTTATAAAGGAGTTCTGAGAAGAGGACGTTATCAGGAGCTGCGCTCTGTTATCCGGCAGATGATCCTGATCGAACTGGCAAGTGGTCTGTACCTGTTTACTATCAGTGGCGGACATACCTTTTCAAGAATAATCCTTTATCTTATGGGAATTTTCTATGTGCTTTTATCCTATTGTACAAGAATAATATGGAAAAAACGTCTGCTGCATAAAATGGCAGAAGGTGGAGAGCATTCTCTCTACATTGTAACCAATTATGACCTTGCATCAAAAGTAATCCAAAATGTAAAAGAACACAATTATAACCGCTACAACATCAATGGTCTGATACTCATTGATAAAGATATGACAGGGAAAGAAATTGTAGGAGTCCCGGTAGTAGCAGACTTAAATAACGCACCATCCTTTATCTGTCAGCAGTGGGTAGATGAGGTCTTTGTAAATGTAGATGAAACATATCCATACCCTCAGGAGCTGATAGAAGAGTTGCTGGAAATGGGAATGCCGGTCCATGTAAACCTGGCAAAAGTCAGAAGTACTCCCGGACAGAAACAATTTGTGGAGGAAATTGGCGGATATACAGTTCTGACAACCACCATGAACTATGCCACAGACAGACAGGCACTTGCCAAAAGAGTATTGGATATTCTTGGGGGACTGGTGGGCTGCTTCCTGACAGGAATCATTTTTATTTTCATAGCACCGGCTATCTACATCAGTTCTCCGGGTCCGATTTTCTTCTCACAGACAAGGATTGGAAAAAACGGAAAGCCATTTAAGATGTATAAATTTCGAAGCATGTATATGGATGCAGAAGAACGAAAAGCAGAATTGATGGCTCAGAATAAAATGAGTGACGGACGTATGTTCAAACTGGATTTCGACCCTCGTGTGATTGGAAACAAGATTTTGCCGGACGGAACCAGAAAAACCGGAATAGGCGAATTTATCAGGAAAACATCCCTTGATGAATTTCCACAGTTCTGGAATGTACTAAATGGGAGCATGAGCCTTGTAGGAACTCGTCCGATCCTTCAGGACGAACTGCGTCAATATGAATTACATCACAGGGCTCGAATCGCTATTAAACCGGGAATCACTGGTATGTGGCAGGTAAGCGGACGAAGTGACATCACTGACTTCGAAGAAGTTGTGAGACTGGATACAGAATATATCAGTAACTGGAATTTTGGCTTGGATATTAAAATACTGTTTAAAACAGTAATTATGGTTCTGAAGAGGGAAGGATCGGTATGAAGAAAATTCGGCAAAGTCCGCACATGGAATGCAAAGGAGCATGAAGTGGAGCGGATTTTGTTGTTATTGTGGATGGGGTTACTTGTAGAATATGGATGGAAAGATGTGTACAGTTTTAACAAAATTCATATGCCAACAAGTTAGGTGAGTAGCCCATGACAAGTCTACATCAAAGACTCAGTGACGGTCGGAAAAATGGATGTCACTGTGAGAAAAATGATAACCACAGTGCGATAGATTATCCGGCATGGATGATAACCACACTGTTTTATATAAATTGCTCGGCTCAATATGAGCCTTCCGTATAAGTAGAAAAAGAGGGAAAGGTGCGAGAAATGGAGTATAAGAGAAAGGTTGATAAAAAATGCATTCCAACTTGCAATATTATGGGAGTTAATATTGCGGCAATCAATATGGAGTGGTTGTTAGACTATCTCGAAAAAAATATTTCGGAAATAAAAGGAGACTACATATGTGTCTCGAATGTACATACAACTGTAACCAGTTTTGAGGATGCGGCTTACTGTGCGATTCAAAATGGCGGGTTAATGGCAATTCCAGATGGCGGTCCTCTTTCTACTGTTGGTCAGAAACGCGGTCATAAGAATATGGAGCGCACAACAGGTCCAAGTTTAATGGGAGAGATTTTTGAAATCTCTGCAAAGAAAGGGTATCGCCATTATTTTTATGGCAGCAAAGAAGAAACATTGGAGCTATTGTATCAAAAACTCACAAGCAATTATCCGGGAATCCAAATTGCTGGAATGTACAGTCCTCCGTTTAGACCTCTGACGGAAGAGGAAGATAAGGCAATTATAGAGAGAATTAATGAAACAAAACCGGACTTTGTCTGGGTTGGGATTGGAGCTCCCAAACAGGAAAAGTGGATGGCAGCACATCAGGGAAAAATTGATGGACTGATGCTAGGTGTTGGAGCTGGATTTGACTATTATGCAGAGAATATCAAGCGTGCTCCGATGTGGATGCAGAAACATAATCTGGAATGGGTGTATCGCTTAGCACAAGATCCGAAGAGACTGTTTAAGAGGTATTGGAGCACTAATACGAAGTTTATTTGGAATGCAATGATAAAAGGAAAGTGAGGTAATGACTGTGGACAATGCAAAAAAACAGAATATTTTGATTATACATAATTATTACCAGATTCCAGGTGGAGAAGATACAGTTGTTGCCAATGAAAAGAAAATGCTTGAGAAGCATGGCCATAAAGTAATCTTATACAGCCGTAATAATGCAGAATTGAAGCAAATGTCAAAACTTCAGAAAGTTTTTCTTCCAATTACAACAGTGTTTAATCCAAGAACATACCGAGACATCAAGAAGTTGATAAGAGATGAGAAGATAGAAATCGTTCATGTTCATAACACACTTAATCTGGTGAGTCCAGCGGTCTATTATGCGGCAAGACGCATGAAGGTTCCAGTGGTTCAGACGATACATAATTTTCGGCTACTCTGTCCCGGTGCGACTTTTTATAGAGATGGACATATTTGTGAAGATTGCGTAGAGTATGGTTTGAAATGCGCAGTAAAACACCGTTGCTATCGAGGAAGTAAAATTCAGACATTGGCATGTGTCCTTAGTACTGCATTCCATCGAATGACAGGAATTTACGGAAAAATCAATTATATTTGCTTGACTGATTTTAATAAGCAAAAACTGTTGGGATTAAAGCAAATTAAACCGGAAAGGGTATTTGTAAAGCCTAATTTTGTTGAATGCAAAAATGAATATATTCCAGAAAAGGATAGAAAGAATCAATTTGTTTTTGCAGGAAGATTAGATAAGCTAAAAGGAATTGACCTGCTTTTTGAAGCATGGAAACATATGGGAGAAGAAGCTCCAAAGTTAATTGTTTGTGGTACCGGTTCAATGGAAGATTGGTGTAAGTCGTTCATTAGAGAAAACGATGTGAACATTGAAATGCGTGGATTTGTGCCAAATAATGAGGCTCTAAAGATAATAGCAAACAGCAAAGCAATTGTATTGCCTACTCAGTGCTATGAAGGATTTCCGATGAGCATTGTGGAAGCGTTTAGTGTTGGAACACCTGTTATTTGTTCTGATCTTGGAAATGCTGGAAGTGTTGTCGAAGAGGGAATAACAGGTTATAAGTTTACAGCTGACTTGGTGGATGAAATCATTCAAGCAGTAAAAAGATGTCATGGATTGTGTAGTCAGACAAAGAAAGTATATAAAGATAATTATTCAGTAGAGAAAAACTATGAATTAATCAGTAGTATCTATAAGGCTATACAGATGAAAGGATTGTAAATGCAAGACTCAAATATTGTTTTACAGGTGGTAAAAATTGAAAATACCAATAGGAAATCGGCTACGCATTTTGCACTTTGCAGTGGATTGCATTTGCGATATTTAATTGATTTAGATGGCGGGGCCAAAAGGTTGAGTGAAAATATTTCTACATACTCAAAAAAACTAAGTCTGTTGATGCAGTTTATAAATATTATTCCGTTTCCGATATTGAACCTTATGAAACTGGGATATTTTGTGAAAGCGGAACTTAATAAAGAAGTAGAAACTTGTAGGCAGAACATTCAAAAAAAGCACTGGAATATGATTGTTGGTACTTATGATGAAAAACAAAAAATAGTTCTTCAGTGTTTCAATGCTTCAGAAAATGCTGATTTTATTAAAATTGGAAATGCAGCAACAGAAAAAGAAATGAATGCAGAGATTTCTTTTTTACAACAAAAGAGAGTATATTCAACTTTTGATATTCCGCAATTATTGGGCAGTATCAGCAGAGCAGATGGGGCGACTTTCAATATTCAAATAACAAAGGAATTTGTTGGTGACAAAGTAGAGCCTATATTAACACAAGAAATCGTGGAAATCTACAAAGAACTGTCAAAAGATAAAAAGAACGGTTTAGAGTTTTCACATGGGGATTTTGCTCCATGGAATTTAAAAAGAAATGGTGATAAGTACACGCTGTTTGATTGGGAACATTGCGGTTATAGGATGCCAGGATTTGACCTTATGCATTATGCAACTATTGTGCAAAAGGTATTGAATGGTAAAGAACTTTCGGAAGCATTTGATGAAGGATTGAAGAATATTCATCAGTGTTTACCATATTTTGCCATAGAAAAAGAAGATTTTTTAAAAGAATTTGAAAAACTAAGAACGCAGATCAGTTGAGGAGAGTAAAGAAATGAATTGTACAGAGGTTTTTAATTATATATTTGAATCTTTCAATTCGAATAATATTGATTATGCTATTATTCATTCATATCAATATTTGCCGGATAGATTTGACTCTGATATAGATACAGCAATCAATGTTCCGAATATAAAGGACGCTATCAAATTGCTTGATGATACCTTGGTTGGAACTGGCTGGAGAGTAATTCAATTTTGGCGACATGAAAATTATGCAGCAGATTGTATTATTTCGAATGATGATGAGTTTCTTCAAGTTGATTTTTGCACACATTATGAGAGAAATGGTCGAGTTGTAATTCCAGTACAAGAACTCTTAGATGGCAAGAGAATGTACAAAAATTTTTATATACCAAAACCACAAACTGAATTTACATATGTCTTAGTAAAAAAAATACTGAAGAAAGTCTTTTCTGATGGTAGTAAGCAACGGCTGACTGCATTGTGGAAAGCAATGAACGAAAAAGAAAGGCAGGAAACGAAAGCCGGTCTGAAAAGATTCATAGCGGAAGACCAGATTAATGAAATTCTTGAGTGTGTTGATTCATTGCAATATGACTTGATTGATTTAGAACGAGCACATCAGCTATTAAAAAAGAAAACTTCCAATGTTGCGGATAATCTGCATTATAAGGTGTTTGATTTGAAGCGTAGATTTGAGAGAATTGTTCATCCTACAGGTCTTTTTATTGTTTTGCTAGGGGTAGATGGCGCAGGAAAAACAACGATTGCAGAGAATTTAAAAGCTAGATATGTTACGGCATTTAGAAAAATTGATCATTATCATTCAAGAGTGCGTGTTTTAAAAGATATTTCTCAGTTAAAAAAAGATGCCACACCGATTGATGCATCAAATCCTCATGGAAAGAAGCAAAAAGCAGGAAAATTCACTTCAGTAGCTAAGTTTGGCTATTATTTTCTGGATTTTTTAATTGGAAATGTAAAGATTGCTATTGCAAAAATTAAAAGTACACTGGTATTGGTTGAAAGATATTATTATGACTATTCAATAGATAAAGTGCGTTATAACTTGAATTTGTCGGATAAATTTCTTTTGTTTTTTGAACATTTTGTTTTAAAACCAGATGTTATATTTATTTTAACTGGTGATAGTAAGAAACTGCTGGATAGAAAACATGAAATCACAATTGATGAAATTGATGAACAGAAGAGAAAATTGAATGAAAGATTCATTAATAATCCCAAAGCAGTGTTTATTGATACTACAGAAGGAACAGTTGATGAATGTGTTAATAAAATGCTTAAAGAATGCAATGCAATTATGAGGAAACGAAGAAAATGGTAAAAAATAGAATTCGGGTTTTAATATCAGCGTATGCATGTGAACCAAATAAGGGTTCAGAACCTGGTGTGGGTTGGAATTGGACACTACAGATGGCAAAAATGGACGAGGTTTATGTTATAACCCGCTCTAACAATCGAAAAGTTATCGAAACATTTTTACAGAAACATCCAGTGGAACATCTTCATTTCTATTATCATGATTGTGCTACATGGAAAAGAAAAATGAAGAAATTGCCAAATGGTATATTTGTTTACTATAAAATGTGGCAAAAAGAAATATTACCTATCGCAAGAAAAATTGTTGAAGATGAGAAAATCGATATTGTACACCATATAACATTTAATGAATTTAGAACACCAGGAAAGTTGTATCAACTTCCAGTGCCATTCGTTTGGGGGCCAATTGGAGGCGGGCAGTTTTATAATCCTATTTTCAAAGATGCTTATTTTAGTCGAAAAGATATCAACAAAGAAAAATTAAGGAATTTTATCAATAGATTCTATTTGATATTCTCTAGTGATATTAAAGCAGCTGTTAAAAAGGCAAATACTATTTTAATTGCAGATCAGTCCACAGAAAGTATTATGCCGAAATCAAGAAAGTACGTTCGCTTGCTAGAGACAGGGTATGACCTGAAAAGAAATGAAGTGAAAGATTATGATGAGGATTTAACAATCAACAAAAAGAGGCCGATTAGGCTTTTGTGGGTGGGCGGTATTTGGCCACGAAAAGGTTTAAAAGTTCTGATTGATGCCTTGCATAATAGCCAATTTGAAAATTATTCATTAAGCATTGTTGGAGATGGGCAGGATCGTAAAGCGTCTGAAAGACTTGTGCGAGAATATGGAATTGAGGAAAAGGTACGTTTTTTAGGGGCGTTAAGCTATGATGAAGTGAATAGTTTATATGACAACGCAGATGTTTTTGTGTTTACAAGTTTACGAGACACATCTGGAAATGTTGTGTTAGAGGCAATGTCTCATGGCCTGCCAGTCATTGCAATTAATCACCATGGCGTTGGAGAAATTGTTACAGATGAAACAGGTATTCGAATTGATCCAGTTTCTTATGATTCTGTAAAAAGCGATTTGGCAAAAGCTATTGAAAAGTATGCAAAAAATCCAGACCTAATGAAACAGCTTGGATTGGCTGGGAGAAAACGGTTGGAAATGTATTATTCATGGGAAAATAATGCGAAAGTATTACAAAACATCTATGAGAGAATAGCTATGGAAAAATAAAGAATTGAAGGAGAAAATGAAGTGGCTGAGAAGATTTCTATTATTACAATTTCATACAATTCAAAAAATACTATAGAAAAAACGATTCTTTCGATTTTAGGGCAATCTTATCGGCCATTGGAATATGTTTTTGTTGATGGTGGATCAAAAGATGGAACGATAAACTTGATAAAAAAGTATATTCCAGAATTAGAAAAGGCAGGAATAGAAGTAAATTATAAATCGGAACCGGATAAGGGAATTTCTGATGCATTTAATAAAGGAATTCAGAGGAGCAGTGGAGATATCATTGGAATTATAAATTCAGATGATCAACTTATGGATGAAGCATTAATGAAAATTGCAGATGCTTTTACACCAACAGTTGATATTGTATGTGGAGATTGTCTTTGGATTGATGCTGAGCGTAATCTGCAATATATTAGAAAGTCTAAAATGCAATTGAAAAAATTGAAATATGAAATGGTACTTATGCATCCGACATGTTTTGTAAGAAGAACAGCTTACGAAAAATGGGGATATTTTGATATTAATCTTAGATACATAATGGATAAAGATTTAATGGCACGATTTTATAGTAGGGGAGCTAATTTTGAATATACACCGAATGTAATTGTATCAATGTCTGCTGGCGGTGCAAGTGATGCCAATGCAAAAAAAGTCTTTGAAGAAGGTATTATTGTTGCAACTAGAAATGGAGTTCCAAGGGGAATCGCTGTATTTCGTGGAAAATATAAAGGGATTAGATTAAAACTTATCAAAGGCATAAAGAATCAAAAGAAATTATGGGGATTTTTGTATACTTTAAAGAGTAAAAGAAATTGATCAAAAAATACTTTATATAAATTTTGCTTTGAAACAAAAACTATCGGGTATTACTGACTGCCGGTAATACAGTGGAAGACTTTAAAAATGTTAGGACTAGGAGTTTGACTAATATAGATATTATGATATCTACCATTCCTGGCTTTGTTTTTAAGGTGAAAAAAATCATTGAAGTCAGTAAAATCAATAGATTTAAATCTGCCAGAATAGGAGGGACGGTCATAACAATGTTTGGATTTGTTATATATTTAAAAGCTCTTGCGACAATGTTAATAACTAATTCTCATTTTGATACCATTTATCCAATATCATAATTGTCCATGGGAGGAAGTATTGGTAATAGTATCTTTTTTTGGGTATCTGGGTTTTGTCTTTCGAATATTAAAAGCCGAGGGTCAATTGTCGTGGACGGGGGCTTGGTATTTGCACAGATTGTGGAGAATATATCTTCCATGCGTGGTTGCTGTTTTAATAAATACTTTCTACAGATATATGATACATATAGCACCCCCTAACTTAAAGGAGATACTAGGAAATATTGTGAATCCGACAGTAGGGTTCTGGTTCGTTCAAGCAATATTGGTTTTGTATATACTCTATTATATTACAGTTAGATTGCTTGATAATGGAACACTTAGTTTCAAAGTAGTTTTCATAACAATTGGGATAATATATACAATTTCATATGTATTGTGTGTTGATAAATCATATGTATCCATAGAAAGGGATAGCTTATTTAAGTGGATTTATTATTTTGCAGTTATGATGTTGGGTTTTTATTGCAAGAAAAAGAAAAGGAGTAATGCCCAAAATAAAGTCAGTTTATTAATTGTTTGTAGTGCTATGTTCGTGATATTTTATGGCTTGCAATTCGTTATTAAACGATGTACTGTCCTGCTTCCGTTTCAGTTTATTATTCATGTTGAAGAAGTTGTTTTTATTTATTATATTACTTATTTGTTTGAAAACCTTGAGAGCTTTTTTATTAAAATTAAACACAAAACAGCTATTTCAAAAATTGCTGATTCTCTGGCCAAAATCACATTAGAGATTTATCTAGTACAAATGGTAGTAATAGATTTATGTGCGGAACATTTAGCATTTCCTCTATCATTTGTAGTCGCCGTAGTCGGAATATATGTGTATGCTATTATAGTCAACTCTATTTCAACTCAAGTCAGAAGAATAGTAGAAAAAATAGTTATTAGAAAGAAGAAAGTTAAAATATGAAGATAAAGAAAGAAACAATAGTATGGATATTTCTTATAGTGCCTTTTTTTTATCCAAGCAGCATTGCAGATACAAGTTTGTCTTCTATATGGTATTATTGGAAACTTTGTGCAGTAGCCTGTGGCGTAATTTATATCTTTAAACGAATAAAAAAAATAAAATGTTTGGAAAAATCAACGTGGTTTATAATTGTAATGTACATAATGCAGATAATAGCTTCTGCTATAAACAAACTTGATATATTATATGATTTTAAGACTGCGGTCATGATGGGGGTCTTTGTACTTGTAGTATCCTTCCTTTTATATGAATATGGAAACAGAGCGATACTTTTCTTTTATAGATTAGTGAATGTTTTTATTTGGTTGAACTTTTTGTCAGTTATTTTTTTATACGGAAGAGGTATAGCAAGAGATTCCTATGATACTGCCATATATTTTTGGAGTACAAAAAACCATATTATTAGTCTTACAATAGTATATTTAGTGATAATATTTTATTTATATAATGAAAATTACATTCATAAAAAAGGATTTCTGTCAGGGGTTAGTGTGGCAACTATAGCTGTATTTTTGATGGGATCTTCGACTGCAATTACAGCGTTGATAGTTTTGGGTGTGTTTATGTGGTATTGCACTGTCTGCAATAAAAGAAAGAAACCAGCAAATATGAAAGCCGGGATAGTTATTGGTGTTATTGCAGATGTTGCTATTGTTGTGTTTCGAGTACAGGAAAAATTAGGACTATTTATTGGAACAATATTTGGAAAAGATACGACATTGACTGGACGAACAGATTTATGGGATCAAGCGCTTGAATTAATAGGCATACACTTTTTATACGGAAAAGGTGATTCATATGCATTGAATCAATATGGATGGTTGACAAAAACCTACTGGAATGATAAAACGCAGATTCTTGAAGATGTGTATTTTGTTGCACATAATCAGTTCCTGGAGGTTTTAGTAAATGGAGGTATCATATGTCTGATTCCATTTCTGTTATTTTTCTATAGCATGATTAAGTCTGCACGAAAAATACGAAATTACAATTATAAAAATATTATTGCAGCTGCAATTTTGGGTTATTTTATTGCAATGATTACCGATTTAATTACACCGTATGAACCACTTTACTTATTTATATTAATATCTTCATATATATATATGTGTGAAAAACAACCGGTAGGAAGGATGAAGAAAGATGAGTGAATTAAAAATTACAATAGTTACAGCCGTGTATAATGGAGAAAAATACATTGAAGAATGTATAAAATCTATTATGAATCAAACATACCAAAATTTTGAACATATTATTATGGATGGTGGTTCGACCGACAATACGCTTGAAATAGCTAAGAAATATGAAAAATTATATAATGTTAAAATTTATAGTAGAAAAGACAATGGAATGTATGATGCCATAGCAAATGGATTCGAGTTAGCAACAGGGGATATTTTGTGTTGGCTTAATTCGGATGATATGTTAATGCCTTGGGCGTTTGAAGTGATGCAAAAAGTGATAAGTGAAACAAAAGCTCAATGGTGTATGGGATTTCCTACATATTGGAATGATAATAATATAAGCAGATGTCAATTCAGGATTAGTACATATACAAGAATGGCTATTAAAGCAGGATTACATGATGGAAGAATTCTTCCTTTTATTCAGCAGGAGTCAACATTTTGGACAAAAGAATTATGGGAAAAAAGTAAAGGAAGTTTAATTAGAAATTATAAAATGGCAGGAGATTTTCAGTTATGGAAAAATTTTGCGAAATATGAACCTTTATATAAAGTGAATTCAACAATATCAGGCTTTAGACAACATGAAGGTCAAAAAAGCAGTGATAAAGAAAAATATTACTTTGAAGTAGGCAATTTTAATATGCTATATAGATTCTTTGTGAAAACCAAGTTATTAAAAATTTTTGATGCTTTATTAAGTTTGACAAAACGAAAGGATCGTATATTACTTCAGGATTTATATAAGAAATAAGGAAAAAATATGAACGATAATGAAATAAAAAGCATAAACGATACAAAAGAAAAAGTTTTAGCAGGATTATTTTGGACATTTGGTGAGAGAATCCTAGCCCAGGGAGTGTCTTTTATATTATCAATAATTTTGGCTAGAATTTTGCTTCCAAGTGAATATGGAATTATTGCAATGGTAATGGTTTTTATTAATATTGCAAATGTCTTTACTAGTACAGGATTTGGAGAGGCTCTTGTACAAAAGAAAGATGCAGATGAATTGGATTTTTCTACCGTATTTTTTTGTACATTAAGTTTGTCTATAGTTATTTATATTATATTATTTATTGGAGCCCCATATATTGCCGAATTTTATCACACAAAGGAAATTATTTTGGTGCTTAGAATTTTATCAATAAAGATTGTATTATCATCAATAGCAACAGTGCAACATGCGTATGTTCAGAAGAAAATGATATTTAAGAAATTTTTCTTTTCAACTTTAGGAGGAACTGTTATTTCAGGAATTTTAGGTATCGTATTGGCATATTCTGGCTTTGGCGTTTGGGCACTTGTGTTTCAATATTTGACAAATACAATTATTGACATATTGGTATTGTTGAAAACTGTGCCATGGCATCCAAGATTAATATTTTCTGTTGAACGTGCAAAACAATTGATGGATTTTGGATGGAAATTGGTCTTTTCCAATTTAATTAATGTAGTATATAATGAATCGAGAAGTCTTATTATTGGACGTTCTTATTCATCAGCAGATCTTGCTTATTATAATAAGGGAAATCAAATACCATCTTTGGCAATTACAAATATTGATACAGCAATTGGCAATGTAGTTTTTCCTGCTATGTCAGCAGCAGAAGATAAAGAAAGACTGAAGGCTATAGGAAGAAGAGCTATGAAAACAACTTCTTATATTATTTTTCCGATAATGATCGGATTAATAGTGGTGTCTAGACCTCTTATTCTATTATTATTGACAGATAAGTGGAGCAATAGCATTTTTTACATGCAAATTTTGTGTTTGTATTGGATGACTCAGCCAATACAGACTACAAATTGGCAAATCATTAAAGCTATTGGCAGAAGCGACTTATGTTTAAAGCTTGAAATTTTAAAAAAAGCGATAGGAATTACAATGGTGGTTATTGCGATGTACTTTGGTGTATTTGCTATTGCCGTTTCAGCCGCGATATTTGGAATTATTTCAATGGTAATTAACATTTTGCCAAATAAAAACTTAATTGATTATTCTATAAAGGAACAGTTATTAGATATCTTTCCGGCTTTGATAAGCGCTGTTATAATGGGAGTCGGTGTTTATTTTATATCATATTTATCCTTGCCTGTTATAATTCAGTTTGCTGTACAGATTATATTTGGTGCTATAATTTATGTAGGAATCTCATATGTATTCAAGGTTGAATCATTTGAATATATTTTATCAATAGTTAAGAAAAAAATAAAATGATTTTACTTTCACAGTTGAGGAACATTGGAATCTGACCGTGCGTCCAGCTAAAGGTATGTAGTTCGGTGGGGGGACCCATCAAATAAGCTGCTAGACATACTCTTAATTTCCTGAAAACAAATGAAAAAGAACAGTTGCTGAAATATGTGCCGGAAATAAGAAAATTGTTTAAGGATGATTTATTAGAAGGAAATGAATAATCAGCTTTATTGGAATGGAGTTTCGCAGTTTCCTGTGATGTAAATAAGAATCCTGCTTTTCTATGAGGCACGCACAGTAAAATAAAAGCTGATACCTTAAATCGTCGCATTGCCGCGTTTAAGGAGAGAAGTGGACAAAGTACTATTATATCACTTGAAATATAGTGAAATGGTATTTTGTCCGCTTTTTTGCGTTTAGAGACATGAATGTATTAAGACATCATGAAAACTTAAACTTTGATAGAATAAGTTTGCGAGGGGGAATAAATATGATGCAGGCGATTAAAAAGCTATATAATTTCGTGCAACAGAATTTGTTTTGTAAGATTGTGACATATTTTCTGGTGTTTGCTCCGATAGTGATTTGCATGGAAAAAGGCACTTCTGTAAAGAAAGGGTATATCAATTGCATAAATATTTTCTTGGTAGGAGTTTTGATACTTACTTATTATTCTTTTTTGAAAGATAGACATTATTATAAACAGCCATTGATTTATATTTTTTCTGGTATTATTGTATTCAATCGACTATATGACATTGAAGCGATAGGAAAAAAATGGAATTATTCAGAAAATATTCTAATGATAGCTGGGTTAGTGATAGTAAGTGCGGTATTATTTTTACCAGAAATGGGCATTTTTTTATGTAAGAAATGGAAAAAAAAAGAATTGAATCAAGAACAGTTATCTGTTGCTGATTTGACGGAAGATGGTAATTTAATACACGAAAATAAAAACCAACACACTGAGAGAATGTCAAATGATAAAAAAACAGAAGAAAAGAAACAATATAAAAATGTTAATATGATGAATGATTCAGAAAAGAATAAAGCAGAAACAGATAAAATGCCATTGTTTTTAACAGCAGTAATAATGTTAATAATGATTATCGTACCGTCTGGTATATATTATTACATTGTTCAGGGTGATGTTTTTTCAATTGTACAGAAATTTAAAGATCAAAATATCAGCAGTAATTTAATTTCCAGTATAGTTTCATATATTATTTTGGTATTTATTGTTGGTACTTATAGTATTCTTTTAATTAAGATTATTCAGCTTATGGTTGGATTGATCAGAGGGAAAAAAGCAGCAAAGAATGAATTGATGTTATGGTTTTCTGTCTTATTGGTGATTATATATTTGTATAAGGAAGATTCAAAATTCTCACAAGATTCTACACTTGCTTTATTCTTACAAGGTGACGTTTTCTCATTTCCGTTAGCATTGGCAATTGCAGTTCCTATTATTACATTTTTCTTATCAAGTCTATTAGATGTGTTGAATGAAAAAGAGAATATAAAGAAGAACATTGTAAAGCAACTTGAAATAATAGTGAACGGTATCATTGATTCTTTGTTAAGATTAATAAAATTTGTTACGATAGACTTTTTACAGGCTATGTTATCTCTTCTTGAGATAGAGAACTTAAAAACAGACTCAGACAATCAGGAAAATCGAGAGGATATAGAATGAAGAAAAATGATGTACATGAGAAAATAATTTCTGTTTTTTCAATTGCTGGTTTAATGACAGCTTTTATTTCATTAATTACTACACAGCAAGGATTAAAGCAATATACTTTTTCTAAAGACTGGCAGGCATTTTTTATTTCTTTTTCCATTCAAAGTGCATTGTTTGTCTGCAATATGAAAGGACCGGAAATTCTCAAAGCTTTAGCTGGTAGAAAGAAATTTGTACTTATATTTTTTTATACAATAGTGCTTATGTCATCGAGTTGTTTCAGTTTTGTATATATAGTAGATACGGCATATCCTGAGGAAGTGTTTCATAATGATGCAAACAGAATAATGACTGATGAATTCCTGGAAATTGATTATATGCTAAATGAAAATATTAGTAATAAATCTCAAAAAACAGTTGAAGAGATAGAAAACTACTTAAATGTACTACTTAGTAGCAGAAATACAAATAATGAACAGATTGATTTGACATTATATATCAGTAAATTGCAGGAAAGTGATGAAGGTTCAGAAGATGACAGTATATTGATCAATAATTTGAAGGAAATTAATAAGTCTGCGTTTAATGAAGATAAGCTGGAGAATGTTAAGCAGTTAATTGAACAAACGCTCAAAACCTTAAAATCTCACCACAAGGATTTGCAGAAGCAGCTTCAATCAATTTCTGATACATATAATCTTGAGGTACAAAGACTTACATCTTTTAAAAGTACTGGTTCTGATGAATATGGGAAGGCTGAAAAGAATGTAGGTGACAGTAAAGAACAAGCTGATAAAATAACTGCAGATATAGAGAATAATAAGAAGAAACAGAATATTCTGGTTCAGTTACAATATGAGTTAGATAATATAGGAATTGGTCTGGATTTTAACATTAAAAAGAAAGTTGACAGTATATATCAGCTTCTGAATAATGATCTCCTGGATGAAGAGGTATGGGATGATACAATAGAAGAAATATATGATATTTTGATTCAAAATGATGTTGAAAGAGGAGATTCTCGGATTGATGATTATCCAGAATTCAAGAACAACAGCATACAATATAAAAATCAGAAGTTGTTATGCGCAAAAATTGAAAAAAACATAGAAAATCTTTACAATATTTACAACGACACGAATGTAAAAACAGACGAAAATTCTAATGAATGGAAACAAAAATGGCTTAGTCAATTTGAGGAAATGCGTAGTATACTGAAAGAAGCACCAGAATATGCTTTTGACAAAACATTAAATGAAAACATAAATTCCAGAAGTAAAACGATAAAGCGCTTATCAAATCAGGAAAGGCTATATGTGACTGACTTAAATGAGTTTGAAAAAGCATGGTCTTTATTATTTTCCACGCATGAGTATAAAGGAATGGTAATTTTTGCAGCAATATTTGCAATCTTTTTGGACATTTTTTCTGCTGTGATGGGAATTCTTGTACATTTATATAGAAATTCAATAATGTGAAATAGCAGGGGCTTTGGATAAAAGGAAAGATTTTAGTTTATTTGATACTTTTTATGGAATATAGCAGTAAGATAAAATATGAGGGAGAACAACTATGACAGAAATTAATGATGAATTCTTATTAAAACAATTATTGGATTTTTGCGACAACATAAAAGATGAAGAAGGCTTAGCAGAATTTAGTAAAGCTGATAACTTTTTTCATCCACTTGACAGGGAGGTGAAGCACCAGATAGATGTGCTAATGAAAAAAGGCACAACGAAACGGGAAAGAGATAAAATGACTATTGAATTGTCTTACGAAATGAATGGTGAGATTGATAAATTATGGAATATGTTAATAGAAAAAGCTATAATTTGCCTTCGCTATTTTGACAAAAGAGAGCCATTTATGGAAAATAAAAAATTGCCATATGTATATGGAATGGATTCTTTAAAAGAATACCATAATAAGTATATTGATTTTGAGGGTGTATTATATGGGAGTGATGCATATTATAGAGATCATGTTTTTCATGTAATCAGAGTATGGTTATTGGGAATATATTTATTACTAACTGATAATTCATATATTACTGGGGGAAAAGAGCGCCTTATTGATGTTATACATTTTGAAGGTGATAGTGAAAATAAGCAATATTCCGTGGATAAGAATAAATTGGATGAAAAAGAAATGAATAATTCCTGGTTGATTAAGCAAGATGAAAAGTATTATAAAGTCAGGTCTAAGGGCGAAAATTATTTTATGGTTTCAGCTAATAGTTTCAGTGGGGATATAAATATTCTTGAAAAAATCAGTATGTGGACTTTGATGGCATTATGTCATGATTTGGGGTATCCACTTGAAAAGTCAAAGAAAATTTTAGCTAAAACAGAAAATATGATGGAAGCGTTTGTATCACAGGCAAATATTAATGGTGATTTAAGATTTGATGGAACGAGAGACTCCAATAATAAGGATATTATACTTTTTACAAGTAAAAAAATGAAAGTTATAGAACAAGAAGGCGTGGCTTTGTACAAAGCCAGTGTGCAGGAAAAATATAAATTTAAATATATGCTTTCATTGGAAGCTTTTGCACATGGAGTGATTAGTTCAATAATAATATATAAAAAGCTGAACTATTTTAAAGAAACGGATAATAATTCGGATGCTAATTATGTATTTCAGGAAGAAGATGCAAGGCAGTTCTATATGCGACGAGATATTTTAAGAGCCATGGCATCGCATACTTGTCAAGATATATATCATATAGATGTAGCAACTTTTCCTATGTTACTTTTTGTATGCGATGAGTTACAAGAATGGGGAAGAAAATCATGGAAAAGCATGTATAAAGGTGTGACAAATAATGCAGTACAGTTATCTATAAAAACATTTAATTCATGTAAAATTGAATATGAAGAGCAAATAGATATGTCCAATGCGGGAGAACAGCAATTGGTGGATAATATTAAGCGTATCTTGAAATATCAATATATGCTATATCAAACTACATTTAGAGACGGACAATATACTGCGAGAAGGCAATTCGATTATACGAAACATATTCACATAAAGATTAACGAAGAATACAAAAGTATTAAACAAATTGATATTGATTTTAGTATCAATCATGGCTCTGAGGATAATACGTTTATTTTGTCAATAAAAAATTCAGGAGATAGAGATAAAAAATCAGAAGCGCAAAGTTTGACAAAAGGCTTGTCTGATTTATTGGAACCATTTAAGTCAAATCGTAAATATGGAAACTGTACAATGAATGATGAGAGAGAGGAAGCAAAGTAATGAAACAGATTTCTATAGAAATTATACATAAATGTCCTAATAAGTGTTTGCATTGTTCGTCTTGCTCTGATGTAACTTGTACAATGAAGCTTGACACCGATAAAATTTTAAATATTATTGATAGTGCAAAAATATTAGAAACAGAAATAATAAGTATATCCGGGGGCGAGCCTTTTTTACATGAAGGGTTACTGGATATTGTTAAATATATCAAATCTCAGGGAATAAAGGTATATCTGTATACAAGTGGTGTGGTAATAACATCTGCAAATGAGATTGACAGTATAGAAGATAAAACATTCAAAATCTTAAAAAATATGGAGGTTGATAAGATAATATTTGATTTGCCGGCTATTGATGAAAAGATATATGATGAATTTATGGGAACTGCCGGATATCAGAAATATGCATTCGAAAGCATCCGCTTGTGTAAAAAGTATGATATTTTTACAGAAATTCATTTTGTACCTACTAAAATTAATGTTGATCAGGTAGATAGTATAATGGCTTTTGCCAAGAATGAGAAAATTGATGTTGTTAATTTTCTGGGATTGATTCCTCATGGAAGAGCCAGAAAATTCGCTGATAGATTATACTTAAATATACAAGATAATATCAAATTAAAAAATAAATTACATATGTTAGAAGGTGAAAATGTAAGAGTTGGGATTCCATTACAAAATATAGAGAGTGAATATAAGTGCTATGCGGGAAGATCAAAATTATGTATAAGATATGATGGAAAGGTTTTTGGCTGCGAAGCGTTTAAATATGTTCAGCTATTTGATGATAATGGAGACATTATATATTCGGATTCCATATACGAAAAGAATTTAGTTGATATATATTATAATTCAGTATATTTAAAAAGAGAAAGGAACTTTATTGAAGAACAAATGTGTGATGGTAATTGTCAGGAGAAATGTCCAGTACAGAGAATGATGAGAAAATCAGTAGGTTTTTAAGATGCTGCAGAATCAGGAAATTTTTATTCAAGAATCAAAAGCGCTGAAGAATAGAACAATTGATATTATTTGCAGAGGCAGTCTTATTCCCAATACTTCTGTTTTGAATAAATATTATCAAAAAAAATCTATTACACAAGCCTGTAAAGAGGGTTGTCCTAACTACGGTCAAAAATGGAGTTGTCCACCGTTATCAAAAGATTGTCATGAGTTATTGAAGCAGTACAATAAGGCAATTCTAATAAGTATATCCGCGGATATGGATAGCTACATGGATATTAAGAACAAATATATAGCTATAAAAGCGGCAAATGCTACTTTAAAGAACCTTGTGGAAAGAATGGCTAGAAAAATTGAAATAGAAACAAAAGGATATGCATTATTAAGCGGAAGCTGTAGGCTGTGTAGATCTTGTGCGTGCAAAAGAGGACAGCAATGTAAGCATCCAGATGACATGCGTTATAGTGTAGAAGCAAGTTATTTGGATGTGCAGACAATGTGCGAAGAATTAATGGGATTAAAACTTTTATGGTATGAAAAAAGGATATTACCTGAATATACCAGTACTGTTTCAGTTGTCTTTTTTAATCATTTGATTGATATAGAAGTAATATCTCAAATAATGAAAAAAGAAATTCTTGACTATTAGAGGGAATATATGAATATTTTAAAAAAAATAAATAAGAATAGATGTATTGTCTTTGGTATTGAAACGATATTACCATTTATGATACCATTTATATTTGAAATTCCAGAAGAATATATCGTCAGACAGGTTCAATTGATAATTGTAATTCTATTATCATTGGTAGACATGCTTTTTATATTTGAAATTAATAAGCAACAAAAAGCAGATGAAGAAAAAAATTTCAAGAATAAAATAGCAAGGGACGCATATTCTAATATCTATGAATTGAATGAAAGAAAAAGAAACTATATTGTTAATCAATCTTATAAAAATAATTTTGTGATTAGTAGAGATGCAATGCCGTATAATATACATGAATACATTGCGGAAATCTGTGATTCTTTTAGAAATGTTTTAGCTCAGGTTACAGATATTAATAAAGAATATGTATCAGTATCTTTTATATATCATTATATTTATAAAAATGTGTCAGAAGATGACAAAAATTGGAAATGGATTGTTGGACGGGAGCAAACAATGCAAACACCTCTTAATCAATTCGTAGAAAAAGAAAATACAGTGTATCATACATTGATAAAAGGTTCAGAAACAGTAGTATTTTATAATGATAAACAATCTATGGCAGAAGTTGGACGATATTATATGAGTGCCAGAGATGAGCGCCATAGCAGAATAGGGTCAATATTTGGTGTGCAGCTTATGTTTAGCAATAATGCAGAATTATTTGTTGAAGGTGTGATGGTTGTTTCTACATACGGAAAAAAGTTTGTGCCAAGTAATGATATTAATAAAATTAATCAATTAAAACGCTTGGTTATTGATGATTTGTTACCAAGTTATCAAAGAATGTTAGAAACAGAGATGGGGATGTTGTATCTTCGACATTTAGATTCTGAGTCATGCTTACAGCAAAGACAACATTGGGGTCAGAGATTACATCGTAAAAACAAAGAACTCTGGAAAAAAAGGTAGACGAAAATGGGATTGAACCAATCATTTCTTACAGTAAATGATGACGCAAACGATAAACTTCCATAAAATGCCCGAACGGAACAATATATTGAAAAAAATCTATACCCAAGGAGGACTCCCAAATGACAAATCTAAATTCCCTTTTCCTGTCCCAGGCCTACAATGACTGCTGGGACGATTACAACAGATCTTTAAAACTCCGTAGCTTCCCACGTTGGGATTACGTGATTCTGACTGCTTCCAATGAACAGCAGGCAGAAGGCTTTCGCAAACAGATTGAAGACAGGCAGAACTTCCTGCCGAGAGGCACGAAGTTTGTTGCCATCCCGGATCGTGATGGCAGGCGTGTCGGCTCCGGAGGGGCTACGCTGGAGGTTCTGAGATATCTTCATGAACAGGAAGGATCTTTTGACAGCCTTCGTGTGCTGGTGATTCATTCAGGCGGGGACAGTAAGCGTGTTCCCCAGTATTCTGCGCTGGGTAAGCTTTTTTCGCCGGTGCCTCATGAATTACCCAATGGACGCAGTTCGACTTTATTTGATGAATTCATGATATGCATGAGCTCTGTTCCTTCACGGATTCGTGAAGGGATGGTGCTGCTGTCGGGAGATGTACTGCTTTTATTTAATCCTCTTCAGATTGACTACAACAATGTGGGTGCAGCTGCCATATCCTTTAAGGAAAACGTAGAGACCGGCAAGAACCATGGTGTTTATCTGAATGGACCGGACGGAAATGTGAAGTGCTGTCTGCAGAAGAAATCTGTGGAGGTCCTGCGGGAAGCAGGAGCAGTCAATGAATCCGGTTGTGTGGATATTGATACCGGGGCACTGATCTTTAGTACTGACATTATGAAATCTTTATATTCACTGATTGAAACAGACGCGGACTATGACAGAAATGTCAATGAGAGAACGCGTCTTTCTCTTTACGCTGATTTTCTTTATCCTCTGGCTTCGGATTCTACGCTGGAGGATTTTTACAGGGAGAAGCCGGAGGGTGAATTCTGTCCGGAGCTGATGGCTGCCAGAACTCGTGTGTGGGAGGTGCTGCGTCCCTACAGGATGAAGCTTCTGCGTCTGGCACCTGCGAAGTTTATTCATTTTGGAACGACCAGGGAGATACTGGAGCTGATGAACGGAGGTGTGGACGAGTACCATTATCTTGGATGGAGCCGGAAAGTGGGCAGCAGTATCCGCAGTGATGTGTCTGGCTATAACAGTGTACTGAGCAGCAGGGCATCTGTTGGGAAGGACTGTTATCTGGAGGTTTCTTATGTGCATGGAAATTCCAGGATTGGCAGCCACAGTGTGCTCTCTTACATAGATGTGCAGGATCAGGTTATTCCTGATAATGTTGTTCTCCATGGGCTGAAGCAGAGAAACGGAAAATTTATTGTTCGTATTTTTGGCGTAAATGATAATCCTAAGGAGAACCGGCTGTTTGGCAGGGATCTGGATGAACTGGAAGATACACTTGGAGTGAGATTCTGGGAGGAGAACGGACAGGCACATACCTTGTGGTCTGCTGCGCTGTATCAGGAGGCAGATACGATCCGGGAGGCAACAGATGCGGCACTGGAACTTTATGAGATTGTCACAGGAGGGAAAGATTTTGACAGATCTTTATGGACTGCAGCTTCCCACAAGTCTCTCTGCGCCGGATTTAATGAGGCGGATCCGGATGCTATCATAGCGTGGAATAAGCGGATGGCAGATCTGGTAACTATGGACGGGATTGCAAAGGCAATCAGAGATCAGGTTCCTGCAGGGAGTATAAGAAAGCTGCAGTCTCTGACAAAGATTCAGAAGGAATGGCTGGAGAAGCGTCTGAGAAAAGCAGATTTCGGTGAAAAAATGCGTCTGCATTATTATCTGGGAGTGATCCTCGAGGATGAGAATGAGGTGCAGGAATGTTTCCGCATTATTCAGTCAGAGGTTCTGGAAGCGACGATCAAAAGTCTTGCTTATAATGAGCAGGCAAGGATTGTCACAGATCATCATACAGTCAGACTGCCGCTCCGTGTGAACTGGGGAGGTGGCTGGAGTGATACGCCGCCCTATTGTAATGAAAAGGGCGGGACTGTATTAAATGCCGCTATTCTTTTGAACGGGGAGAAGCCGGTAGAGGTGACATTGGAGAGTATTCCTGAGCAGAAGGTGGTTTTTGACAGCCGGGATATGGATGTTCATGGAGAGTTTGACACGATTGAGCCTTTGCAGGCCACAGGTGACCCTTATGATCCTTTTGCCCTGCAGAAGGCCTGCCTTCTTGCCTGCGGAATAATTCCCAGGGAAGGACATACTCTGGGTGAAATACTGGAACGCCTTGGCAGTGGTTTTGTTATGCATTCTGAGGTAAGAAATGTTCCCAAAGGTTCCGGTCTTGGCACCTCATCTATTCTTTCGGCAGCCTGTGTGAAGGCAGTGTTTGAATTTATGGGAATCGCATATACAGAAGAAGATTTATATGCCCATGTACTGGCAATGGAGCAGATTATGTCCACAGGAGGCGGTTGGCAGGATCAGGTTGGCGGTATTACATCTGGTCTTAAATATATAACCTCCATGCCTGGGCTTCAACAGCAGCTTCAGGTAGCACACATAGAGCTTTCACCGCAGACAAAGAAGGAACTGGATGAGAGATTTGTCCTGATCTATACAGGGCAGAGGCGTCTGGCGAGAAATCTTCTCCGTGATGTGGTGGGACGCTATGTGGGCAATGAACCGGACAGTCTGTTTGCGTTGGAGGAGATCCAGAAAACAGCAGCACTGATGCGCTTTGAACTGGAGCGTGGAAACGTAGACGGTTTTGCAAAGCTTCTGGATTATCACTGGGAACTGAGTAAGAAAATAGATGCCGGAAGCAGTAACACTTTGATTGAGCAGATTTTCAGCAGTATTGAGGAGCTGGTGGACGGAAAGCTGGTATGTGGTGCCGGTGGCGGTGGTTTCCTTCAGGTGATACTGAAAAAGGGTGTGACAAGGCAGATGGTAGAAGAACGTCTGAAAGAAGTATTTATGGACAGCCTCGTTGGCGTAGCTGACTGTAATCTTGTATGGGAATAGAAATTCCGAAGGAAAAGATCAGATGAAAGATTTATTTGTTAATACACAATTACCGGTTGTCACCTCTGACAGGATTTTATATACACCGTCAAATTTTGCCAGGACTTCTTTACTGTATTTGCAGGAGATTGGCTCTCTGCGGGTACATAAGCCTCACAGCACGGGTCGAAGTAACCTGTCCTCTTATTTGTTTTTTACAGTGACAGATGGCGAGGGTGAGCTCATCTGTGAAGGCAGGACTTATTCTCTTCGTACAGGAGACTGTGTGTTTATTGACTGCAGGAAACAGTATGCACACAGTAGTTCGGAGAAGCTGTGGAGTTTATCCTGGATACATTTCTATGGTCCGAATATGACAGCAATTTATGACAAGTATTTAGAGCGGGGTGGAAGAGCAGTCTTCCACCCCGTTTCTGTTTCCGGGTTTCTGGAAATCTGTCACAGGATTTATGAGCTGGCAGATTCCGATGATTACATTCGGGATATGAAGATCAACAGTGAGCTGAATTATCTGCTGACGCTTCTGATGAATGAGTCCTGGCACCCGGGAGAAAAACACAGAGATGCAGATCTGAAAAAACAGAATGTACTTCCTGTAAAGCAGTACCTGGATGAGCATTATCAGGAGAAAATAAGCCTGGATTTTCTGGCAGAGCATTTTTTTATCAGTAAATACTATCTGACCCGCGTGTTCAGGGAGCAGTTTGGTGTCAGTATCAGCAGCTACCTGATGAACAGGAGAGTCACGAAGGCAAAATATATGCTCCGTTTTTCCAACGAAAAGATAAAGACCATCGGCTATAAATGCGGTCTGGGAGAGCCTCATTATTTCAGCCGGGTTTTCAGACAGATGGAAGGCATGAGTCCTTTAGAGTACAGAGAGAAGTGGGAGAAGTGAGAAAAGAGAGCAAGATAATGTAAGAAAACAGGGAGAAAGGGCAATATCGTGAATTCAGGCTTTCCGGATTTTTTACTAAAATAAATGCAGTAACTGTGGAGGTATTGAACAGTTGCTATTGATCAAAACAGAAAGTAAATCAAAAGGAAAGTTGAGGTTAATATATGTCTAAGGTTGCATTGATTACCGGTATTACCGGTCAGGATGGTTCCTATCTGGCTGAATTTTTACTGGAGAAGGGTTACGAGGTTCACGGTATTGTACGTCGTGCTTCCATTTCAAATACTGCCCGTATCGATCATCTGGTCGAAAAAAATGTGATTAAACTTCATGACGGAGATCTGTCTGATTCTTCAGGGCTGATCCGTCTGGTGGGAGAGATCAGACCGGATGAAATTTATAATCTGGCTGCCCAGAGCCATGTGCAGGTATCCTTTGATGCGCCGGAATATTCCGGTGATGTGGATGCACTGGGTGTCCTGCGTGTGCTGGAAGCTGTCCGTGTCTGCGGTCTGACAAAGACCTGTAAAGTATATCAGGCATCTACTTCTGAACTGTATGGCAAGGTAGAAGAGGTTCCACAGAAAGAAACCACACCGTTTCATCCATATTCCCCTTACGCTGTGGCAAAGCAGTATGGCTTCTGGATGGTGAAGGAATACCGTGATGCTTATGGAATGTTCGCTGTTAACGGCATTCTGTTCAATCATGAGTCTGAGCGTCGTGGTGAAAATTTCGTTACCCGTAAGATCACACTGGCTGCAGGACGCATTGCAGAAGGTCTGCAGGATCATCTGGAACTGGGCAATATGGATTCCCTGCGTGACTGGGGCTATGCCAAAGATTATGTTGAGTGCATGTGGCTGATCATGCAGCAGGAGAAGCCGGAGGATTTTGTTATTGCGACAGGTGTACAGCACACTGTCCGCGACTTCACTGAGAAGGCGTTTGCAGCTAACGGTATGACCATCCGCTGGGAAGGTACCGGCATTGATGAGAAGGGTTACGATGCAGCTACCGGCAAGATGCTGGTATGCGTAAATCCCCAGTGGTTCCGGCCGACTGATGTGGACAATCTGTGGGGCGATCCGACTAAGGCGAAGACGGTTTTGGGATGGAATCCACAGAAGACGAGCTATGAAGAACTGGTGGAGATTATGGCAAAGAATGACCGTGAGCTTGCAAAGCGCGAGAAGGCCATGAAGGCTGTTATGTAAGAAAGAAGGCATACGATTATGATGGAAAAAAATGCAAAAATTTATGTTGCAGGTCATCGCGGAATGGTAGGCTCTGCCATTGTACGTGAGCTGCAGCGTCAGGGATATACGAATATTGTGACACGTACCCATAAGGAGCTGGATCTGACCCGTCAGGATGCAGTGGAGAAGTTTTTCGCTGCAGAAAAGCCGGAGTACGTGTTTCTGGCAGCTGCCAAGGTAGGCGGCATTGTGGCAAACCAGAATGCACTGGCTGACTTTATGTATGATAACATGATTTTGGAAATGAATGTGATTCACTCTGCATGGAAGAACGGCTGCAGGAAGCTGGAATTCTTAGGTTCTTCCTGTATTTATCCGCGTATGGCACCCCAGCCGATGAAGGAAAGCTGCCTGCTGACTTCTGAACTGGAGAAAACCAATGAGGCATATGCACTGGCAAAGATTTCCGGGTTAAAGTACTGTGAGTTTCTGAACCGCCAGTATGGCACAGACTATATTTCCGTAATGCCGACAAATCTGTACGGTCCAAATGACAACTATCATCCTACACACAGTCATGTGCTTCCGGCGCTGATCCGCCGTTTCCATGAGGCGAAGGAGAGCGGTGCTGCAAGTGTAACCTGCTGGGGGGATGGTTCTCCGCTGCGTGAGTTTCTGTATGTGGACGACCTGGCAAATCTGTGTGTGTTCCTGATGAACAACTACTCCGGTAACGAGACTGTCAATGCCGGTACCGGTAAGGAGCTGACTATTAAGGAGCTGACTGAGCTGGTTGCGAAGGTTGTAGGTTATGACGGTGAGATCAAATGGGATCCTGATAAGCCAAACGGTACACCGCGTAAGCTTCTGGATGTTTCCAAGGCAACGAACCTTGGATGGACGTATAAAACCGAGCTTGAGGATGGCATACGCCTTGCGTATGAGGATTTTCTGAATAATCCCATGCGCGCTGAACGCTGATCTTATTTTTACGAGGAGAAGATTATGAATATCATTTTGTTGTCCGGCGGTTCCGGAAAGCGTCTGTGGCCCCTTTCCAATGACATCCGTTCCAAACAGTTTATTAAGATTTTCAAAAAGGAGGACGGCACTTATGAGTCTATGGTGCAGCGTGTCTATCGACAGATCAGGAAGGTGGACACAGATGCGACCGTGACCATTGCCACCGGTAAGACACAGGTTTCTGCAATCCACAATCAGTTGGGTGAGGACGTGGGAATCAGCGTAGAGCCGTACCGTCGTGATACATTTCCGGCAATTGCACTGGCAACAGCTTATCTGGTGGATGTGATGCATGTTGCCCCGTCTGAGTCTGTGGTAGTCTGCCCGGTTGACCCCTATGTGGAAGATGGTTACTTTGAAGCACTGAAGGAACTGTCAGAGCAGGCAGACAAGTACGAGGCAAATCTGGTGCTGATGGGCATTGAACCGACTTATCCCAGTGAGAAATACGGTTATATCATCCCAGAGAGTACAGACCATGTAGCTGAGGTAAGGACCTTTAGGGAGAAACCGACAGCGGACGTGGCAGAACAGTATATTGCACAGGGAGCACTCTGGAATGGTGGTGTGTTTGCTTATAAACTGGGTTATGTGATGGATAAAGCTCATGAGATGATGGATTTTACAGACTATCAGGATTTGTTCGACAAGTACGATACCATGAAGAAGATCTCTTTCGACTATGCTGTGGCAGAGCATGAGCCGAAGATTCAGGTTGTCCGTTTTGCCGGTATGTGGAAAGACCTTGGCACATGGAATACGCTGACTGAGGCAATGGACGAAAGTATTATTGGTAAGGGAGAGTTGAACGACAAGTGCTCCGGAGTCCATATCATCAATGAAATGGATGTGCCGGTGCTGGCAATGGGTTTGCATGATGTGGTGATCTCCGCGTCACCGGAAGGCATTCTGGTCTCGGATAAAGAGCAGAGTTCTTACATTAAGCCGTTTGTAGATAAGTTTGAACAGCAGATTATGTTTGCCGAGAAGTCCTGGGGCAGTTTTAAGGTGGTCGATGTGGAAACCACATCCCTGACGATTAAGGTAACCTTAAATCCCGGCCATAGTATGAATTACCACAGCCACAGGAACCGGGATGAGGTGTGGGTAGTCATATCCGGTGAAGGAAAAACCATCGTGGATGGTATGGAGCAGATGGTAAAGCCAGGTGACGTTATAACTATGTCCGCAGGCTGCCGTCATACTGTGATAGCTGATACGGAACTGAAGCTGATTGAGGTACAGCTGGGCGCAGATATCAACGTCCACGATAAGCAGAAATTTGAGCTGGAGCAGTAAATAAGATAGAAAATACGACTGGTAAGAAAGACAGAAATGGTGATCAATGGACGTGTGCATGGAAAAAAGAAATGAACCCCTTTTGCTCCGTCCGGCAGGTAAGGATTACCTGTGGGGTGGAAAAAGGCTGAACGATGAATATGGGAAGAATATTGAGTTGTCTCCGTTGGCAGAAACATGGGAATGTTCCACGCATCCGGATGGGGTAAGTACTGTGCGTTGTGGAACGTTTGACAAAATGGAGCTGACTGCGGTCATAAAAGCCCACCCGGAGTATCTGGGAGAACGGCATAAGGGCGAAACAACGCTGCCAATCCTGGTGAAGCTGATCGATGCAAGAAAGGATCTGTCTGTGCAGGTGCATCCGGATGATGACTATGCAAAGATGAAGGAACATGGTCAGCTTGGAAAAACGGAGATGTGGTATGTGCTGGATGCAGCCAGGGATGCAAAACTGATCTACGGTTTGCGGCAGGACTGCACAAAGAAAGAAATGCAAAAGGCACTGGCAGAAGGTACGGTGATGAAGTATCTGCAGAAGGTACCTATTCACAAGGATGACCTGTTTTTTATCCCTGCAGGCACGATCCATGCCATTGGGGCAGGTGCGCTCGTGGCAGAAATCCAGGAAAGCTCGAACCTGACCTATCGGCTGTATGATTACGACCGCATAGGAAAGGACGGGAAGAAAAGAGAACTGCATATCGACAAGGCGTTGGATGTGGCAGATCTTCACGGCAGTGCAGAGCCGAGACAGCCGCTGCGGGTTCTGAAGTACCGTCCGGGGATGGCATCGGAGCTGTTGATACGCTGTAAATATTTTGAAGTATACCGGATGCTTATCAATACAGAACGCCGACAGACGGTGCATTACCGTGCGGACAGGATGGCATTTCGGGTATTACTGTGCATGGATGGCTGTGGCACGATATCCTATGATGAGGGAACTGTTAATTTTTATAAGGGAGACTGTGTGTTTGTGCCGGCGGATTCAGAAGTCCTTACGATTCACGGACAGGCGCAGTTCCTTGATATCAGAGGATAAAATACAGAACTCCAGGGTATGGGGAAAGACAGGTAGGTAAGATGAAGATTAAGAAGGAATATGAAAGATGGCTGGCAAATGCAGTGGCAGATACGGATGTTGCTGCGGAACTGAAGGCAATGGACTATGTGGAAGTCGAGGATGCGTTTTATCGTGATCTGGCATTTGGAACAGGCGGTCTGCGCGGTGTGATCGGTGCAGGAACAAACCGTATGAACATTTACACAGTTGCAAAGGCTTCTCAGGGATTAGCAGACTATTTGAAGAAACACTTTAAAGAACCTTCTGTTGCAATCGGCTACGACAGCCGTATCAAGAGCGATGTGTTTGCAAAAGTCGCAGCAGGGGTGTTTGCAGCAAATGGTGTCAGGGTCAATATCTGGCCTGTCCTGATGCCGGTACCGACCGTATCTTTTGCGACTCGCTATCTGCATACTTCTGCAGGTGTCATGGTGACAGCTTCCCACAATCCCGGCAAATACAATGGTTACAAGGTCTATGGTGCTGACGGCTGTCAGATCACGACCGAAGCAGCGGCGGAGATTCTTGCTGAGATTGAAAAACTTGACATCTTTGCGGACGTTAAGACCAGCAACTTTGAAGCAGGCGTGGCAAACGGCAGCATCCGGTATATTCCGGACGAGGTTTATACTGCATTTGTAGAGCAGGTCAAGAGTCAGTCAGTCTTGTTTGGCGAGAACGTCAACAAGAATGTAGCCATCGTGTACAGCCCGCTGAATGGTACGGGGTTGAAGCCAGTGACCCGCACCCTGCAGGAGATGGGTTACACTAACATTACGGTGGTCAAGGAGCAGGAGCAGCCAGACGGACACTTTCCGACCTGTCCTTACCCGAATCCTGAGATCAAGGAAGCAATGGCACTGGGCATGGAGTATGCCAGGAAGTGCAACGCTGACCTGCTGTTGGCAACTGACCCGGATTGTGACCGTGTGGGTATTGCTGTCAAGAATAAGGCTGGAGAGTATGAGCTGCTGACCGGCAACCAGACAGGTATGCTGTTGCTGGATTACATTTGCAGTCAGCGCATCAAACACGGTAAGATGCCTGCCGACCCCGTCATGATCAAGACTATCGTGACGATGGATATGGGCGAGCAGATTGCCGCCCATTACGGACTGCGTACCGTCAACGTATTGACCGGCTTTAAGTTTATCGGCGAGCAGATTGGCAAGCTGGAACAGCTGGGGAAAGCAGACAGTTATGTGTTCGGCTTCGAAGAAAGCTATGGTTATCTGACCGGCTCTTACGTCCGTGACAAGGACGGCGTAGATGGTGCGTATATGATCTGTGAGATGTTCAGTTACTATGCCACCCAGGGCATCAGCCTGTTGGACAGGCTGGATGAACTGTATAAGACATATGGTTACTGCCTGAACACCCTGCACAGCTATGAGTTCGATGGCAGCGCCGGTTTTGCCAGGATGCAGAGCATTATGCAGGCATTCCGCGGTGGCATTAAGGAGTTTGGCGGCAAGAAGGTTGTCAGGCTGCTGGATTATGTACAGGGACTGGATGGACTGCCCAAGTCTGATGTGCTCAAGTTCCTGTTGGAGAATAACTGCTCTCTGGTGGTACGTCCTTCTGGTACCGAACCCAAGCTGAAAATTTATATTTCTGTCAGTGCTGAGAATAAAGAAATGGCAGAGAAAGTAGAAGATGAGATTGCTAAAACTGCAGAAAAGTGGATTTGTTGATTTTGAAAGGCTCCGTAAGGAGCCTTTCGGTGATAATTTGAGAAAAGTATACTGTTAATGTTTAAGAAGTAACGACAGTACACGAGGTCGTGCTCCTCTTTCGTATCGAAATCCAAGTGCGTGACGTATAATTTCCGGTAAATATAATTTTTCTCCATCGCGTGTCAGATAACCTGACTGAATCATGGATTTCTCTTCAGAAGCGGTAAGAGCATCTTCTTCCAAATTCATGGGAAGCGTCTTTTTTTCAGAGTTTTGTTCCTTTTTTAATTCTTCATTTAAATGGGCAAAAGAATCTAATGAGGAATTGACAGATTTTACAAATAATTGTTCCCAAAAACTCATCCAGTCAAGTTCTTTGGCTGCATTGGAATTCAAATCAATAGTATTATCAATGTAATCCGGTTTATAAATATAGGATCTAAGCAAAGAAAATTGTGTTGACTCTGCGCCAATATTGACGTATAATTGGCACAGGAGGAGTTGACATGGTTAAGATAAAAGAGTGGAGACAAGGACTGGGAATTACCCAAAAAGCTCTTGCTGATGCAGCAGGGCTGGATCTTCGCTGGGTTCAGAAATTGGAAGCCGGTGATATTGATATTCAAAACGTTACAGTAAAGAGATTTTCTCTTCTCATGAAAGGAATCAGCGAACTCTCCCAGCAGGTTTCGTGTCCATGTTCAATGAAATCAGATATAGAAACAGTGAATGAAATCCATGAAATGGTGGACAGACTTTTTAAGGAGGATTCAGCATGACTGGTGAAGCTACTCTTAGCAATGAGAAAAATTATACAGTATTTCGTTTTGGTAATCATGTGATTCGCTTTGCTGCACCGTATTCTTTGGAGCATTACACGGAAGTGAAAGAGTGGGATAACGGCTACTTGGTAGTGATGGCGAAGTATAAGCAGAATGCTGAACCGGAAGAAGAATACATTGATCTTGTACCGATTCTTCAAAATCTTTATTTTGATGCTGATAAATTTCTAGAACCAATAAAAGGAGTGAAGATTGCAAATGGCTGATATTAAACAGGTTGCGGATGCGGCGGACATGATTGTGAACGGCTATGCGTTCACACGATGCACAGAGGGCTATCGCGTGTTGAATCTGAATCGCCCAGATCGTGCGGCAGTGTTTTCAAAAGATGGTAAGGTACTTGAAACAAGCATGGATGACATTGAAGTGCGTATTGCTGGAGATTATCTGGAGAAGAACCGTAAGTTTATGGAGGATTAAGATGCCGAAGTATTATGAATATAAAATTGCAGGATACTATTTGTACTTCACATCTTACTGTGTGATTGAGTGTATGCACGTTCATGCGAGTGACCGTAAATTAACCGAGGCAGGTTCGGCAAAGTTTTTTGTAAAAGACAACGGCGATACTGTGCTGCAGAATCGTGGTATTCTCAATGATAGAGAAATCAGAAAGATACAGGAGTTTATCAAACAGAACTATCAGGAAATGTACTTGAAGTGGTCAGAGTATAGCCATGAAGGCTACTATGGAAAAAACAATTAAGTATCGCAACATTGGCATCTTTTATATCTTTCCTTATCATACTTATATTGCAATACGTATTTATACGTATGCCAATTGCTTCATATGTTTTTCGTATTGTATATTGTGGTCTGATGGGAAGGCAATATGTGGAGTGCTTTGTTTACGACGGGCTATCTGACACAGACAGGAAAGAAAAGCCAGTATGTCAGGAGAAGGATAGTATTAACCCTGCCGGTTTCAAACTGACAGGGTATTTTTTTGTCCATTTTCAGAACAAAAACCTTGAAAAAGAATAAAAAATCTGTTAAAATAAGAACAATAAGTTCTAAAAACACGAATAAATCAATACAAACAGGGAATAATAATCATAGACGTATTCCTTTATTTTTTACATCGGAAAAGCCCAGAATGTTCTTCCTGAAATCGTAGATTATCACACTCTGGGAGTCAAAAACCCCGAAACTCATGTTATTACAGGAGCTTCGGGGTTTTTGACCAGATTATATGACTGCTAAAAGGCTGGAAAGCTTTTGCATATTTTGTTGTTTGAGTTCCATGGAGGGATGTACGTATCGGTTCAGGGTAATGTTTACAGTAGCGTGTCCAAGAATCTCGCTCAGGCTCTTGACATCAAAGCCGAGTTCAATACAGCGTGTGGCAAATGTGTGTCTCAGTGCATGGAAATTCACAGGAACCAGACCACACTGTTTCTGTACATAATGGAAATATTTCTGCATGGTGCGGGGTTCGATGTATTTTTCATTTACAGCGGCAAGGACATATCCCTGTCTGTTGGGAAATTCCTTCTGAATGAGCTGGATCAGACTGTCTGGAATTGGAATTGTACGGATAGAACATTTGCTTTTGGGCGATGTAACCATAATACGGGTTTTCTGTGCGGTGGTGGAATCTGGAATTTGCAGCCGCTGCATTGTGTTGTGGACATGGATAGATTTTTCCTGAAATGAAAAATCTTCCCATTTCAGCGCACAGATTTCACCAACCCGCATTCCCGTAAAAAGACACAGCAGAATCCCAAGATTGCGTTCTGACATGTTGGCATAAAGATATCGGCAGAGAATGTCCTGAGAGGAACGTGGAATTACGACTGTATCCGGCGCAGTCTGGCGGATGATGATCTCCTTTCCGGTACTTGGCGGCTGATATCCCTGAATCTGGGCATATCTGAGCAGACTTCTCACCAGAGACAGAATGTCTAGAACCGTCTTTGGTGAGAGTCCCTCTCCGGATGAGCTGCCATGTGTAAGAAGGTCATCACAGAATTTTTGGATCCGGGATGAAGTGAGTTCACTTAATGGAACATTATCAAATTCCGGAAGAATATAAGTATGAAGTATATTGTAGTATTTAACATAAGAAGACTTTTTGATTTGAGACTGTATGGAATTCATCCAGTCATTTGCCAGTTTTCTGATAAAACATGTTGGCATTGTAGTTTCGGGAACTTTGCAGATAGTAGTCTGGTTCGCTTCTATATTAATAATAGCTTGACTGCGCTTTCTTTTTGCTTCCTTATAGGTGGGGGCATATACATATCCGTAAACAGCTTTTCCGGTCTTTGACCGTGCTTTGATGTATCTTCCTTCCCATCGTCCATCTTTGCGTTTGTAAATGTTTTCACCTTTTCGTGGCATAATTAGTGGTTCTCCTTTCAATTTCCGCGTGACGGTTTTATTTACGGTGAATGAGCTAAGCCATTTAGCTCCATATGGCGAATTAAAGGATGAACCTCATTAAAAATTTCATAAAAACGAATGATAATATAAATATGCTTTGGTAAAATAGCATAGAATTTAGCAGATTGCTTTATAAATATTGACAAGATGTGTCACATTATGTAAAATTATCCGTAGTTGAAAATTATCGAATCCGAAAGAAACTGAATCCCTTAGTGTGATACTCTGCGGCTTCAGTTGGAAAATGAGGTGACCTCCGCCATGTTATTCGTGTATGAATGTACGGGAAATATTATCACAGACTTTAAGAAATTTTACGACACCCAATTGTCAGAACAGGATAAGAAAAAAATTTTCATCCCCACCTATGACTGCATGAAGAGATACCAGGGCTCCTGGCATGTAGAGCAGAAACCGCTGTTTACAAACTGCTTCTTCATAGAATGCAGGGACAAAGAGGAACTGAAAACCACACTGAGCAGACAGCGCTGCTCAGACTCTCTGGCAGAAGCAGTCATGTCCGGCATAACACCCTTACGTCCGGAACAGGAAGAATTCCTGAAAGCACTGATACAGCCGGATACAAAGACAATCTCAATGTCAACAGGCTATATCAAAGACGGCACAACCCATGTGACACAGGGTCCCCTTCAGGGAAGAGAGAAATTTATCCGCAGAATTGACAGACATAAACGCCTTGCGTGGCTGGTACTCCCGGCGGGAGATGGACAGCAGGAACTGCGCACAGGTCTGGAAATTATTTCAAAAGGGTGATGCACAAATATGAAGATGAGAAAGAGAAATATGACAAATATAAATTAATTAAAGAATAAAAAAGCCGGAACATAAAAGACTGCGGCTTATTTGGTTTGTCCGAAGATATCAGACCAGATTGAAAATGCTTTAAAAAAAGAAAAAAGAAGGAGAAGATGAGGAAGAGCGTATGTATAGGAAAAAGTCAAGAGGATGGTATAAACACAAGGATTTCATACTTATAGATTTAATATGCTTATTCTTGTCCTTACTAATTGCACATCTGATTCGAAATGGTTCTGTTCAGAGTCTGTTCAGACCGGGAATTTACCGCAATATGATAAGCTTCGTAATATTGGCGGATTTATTTCTGATCATTATTTTTGAATCTTACAAAGGAGTTCTGAGAAGGGGGCATTATCAGGAATTACATTCTGTTATCCGGCAGATGATTCTGCTGGAACTGGCAAGTGGTCTGTATCTGTTCACTGTCAGTGATGGACATAGCTTCTCAAGAACTGTTCTGTATCTAATGGGAGTATTTTATGTATTCCTTTCCTATGGCACAAGAATAGCATGGAAGAAACATCTGATCCATAAAATGGCAGAAGGTGGAGAGCATTCGTTATACATTGTAACGAACTATGATCAGGCAGCAAAAGTAATCCGGAATGTAAAAGAACACAATTACAATCGATATAACATCAATGGTCTGATAATCGTTGATAAAAATGCAGTCGGCAGGAAGATTTCAGGAATTCCTGTAGTAGCAGAACTGGAGAATGCAGCATCCTATATCTGCCAGCAATGGGTAGACGAAGTCTTTGTAAATATAGATGAATCTTACTCATATCCGGATGAACTGATACAGGAATTGCTGGAGATGGGAATGGTAGTTCATGTAAATCTGGCAAAAGTGAAAAGTACTTCGGGACAGAAACAGTTTGTAGAAACAGTAGGCGGATATACGGTTCTGACAACCACTATGAACTATGCTACAGACAGACAGGCATTTGCCAAAAGAGCACTGGATATTCTGGGAGGACTTGTAGGATGTTTCCTTACAGGAATTATTTTTATTTTTGTAGCACCGGCTATTTACATCAGTTCACCAGGTCCGATCTTCTTTTCACAGACACGAATTGGTCAGAATGGAAAACCATTTAAGATGTATAAATTTCGAAGCATGTACATGGATGCCGAAGAACGCAAAGCAGAACTTATGGCACAGAATAAAATGAGCGACGGGCGTATGTTCAAACTTGACTTTGACCCACGTGTGATTGGAAACAAAATCCTTCCGGACGGAAGCAGAAAAACAGGAATAGGAGAATTTATCAGAAAAACATCCCTCGATGAATTCCCACAGTTCTGGAATGTATTAAATGGAACCATGAGCCTGGTAGGCACCAGACCGATATTACAGGACGAATTACTGAAATATGAACTGCATCACAGAGCCAGAATCGCCATCAAACCAGGAATTACCGGTATGTGGCAGGTAAGCGGTCGAAGTGATATCACAGATTTTGAAGAAGTCGTGCGACTGGATACAGAATATATCAGTAACTGGAATTTTGGATTGGATATAAAGATTTTGTTTAAGACAGTGATGACGGTTCTGAAGAGGGAAGGGTCGGTGTAGGAGGATTCAACGGATGTTTTATGAAGTAAAAAACAAGGGAAATATGATTGCGGCGCCGATAAATGTCTACTCAACAAAGAAATACTATCTGTGATGAGCGGATGTGTACATAGATATAAAGGAGCAGAGGGGACAATATTGGTTGGAGAACATTATGAAAGATAAATTTGCAGTGTCCATGTTCGGACAAAAACGACTGTCCCGAGAGGGTGGGATAGAGATTGTTGTAAAAGAACTGTGCACCAGAATGGCACGAGATGGATGTCAGATTACCTGTTACAACAGATCTGGTCATCACGTGAGTGGTGCAGAGTATGACAATAAAATTGAATATGATGGAATCCGACAGAAATTTGTTCCAACCATTGAAAGAAAAGGTCTTGCAGCGGTGAGTTCCTCTTTCTTTGCGGCTTTGTACAGTGCTTTTGGAAAATATGATGTGGTTCATATCCATGCAGAAGGTCCGGCTTTTTTCTCATGGTTACCTAAGATGTTTGGAAAGAGGGTTGTGGTTACCATTCATGGTATAGACTGGCAACGGGAAAAATGGAAGTCAGGATTTGGCTCTAAATTCATCCGGCAAGGTGAAAAGAATGCTGTAAAGTATGCAGATGAAATCATTGTTCTGAGTAAAGGTGTTCAGGATTATTTCAGAGATACCTATGGCAGGGAGACACATTTCATTCCGAATGGTGTGAACAGACCAAAAACCAGAGAAGCTGGTTTAATAACAGAAAAATTTGGACTGACGAAAGATTCCTACATATTATTTCTTGGTCGACTGGTACCGGAAAAAGGTATCCGGTATTTGGTTGAAGCGTTCAAGGATGTCAAAACAGATAAAAAATTGGTTATTGCTGGTGGCTCTAGCGATACGGATTCTTTTATGATGGAACTGAAAGAGCTGGCAAAGGATGATAATAGAATCATTTTTACCGGATTTGTTCAGGGGCAGATGCTTGATGAATTATATAGCAATGCGTATATCTACACATTACCTTCTGATCTGGAGGGAATGCCGTTGAGCCTGCTAGAAGCTATGAGTTATGGCAATTGCTGTTTGGTTTCTGATATTCCAGAGTGCGCTGAGGTTGTGGAAGATAAGGCATTGATTTTCAAAAAATCGGATGTGAATGAACTTAGAGAAAAATTACAAGATGCCTGTGATTATCCAGAAAAAGTTAAGGAGATGAAAGCGCAGGCAGCTGACTTTATCTGCAAAAAATACAACTGGGATGCTGTTATAAATGAAACGATGAAACTGTATAGGAGAAATAATAAATAATCTCCTCTAACCGAACGCAGGTAGTGAGATGTACATAGTGAAAATGCCTGAAAAATAGCGTATTTGCGGCACTTTTTGAGAGATAGGTAGAGCTGCGAGAGCGGTTTTTATCTCGCTACCTAGGTTCAGTAACAGCAGATGATTTTATCATAAGAACTTTCAGTATCATTACCTGCGTTTGTATGGAGCACTCTGGTTTATGAATAACACATTGGAAGTGCTGCATCTGAACAGAGGTAGTGAAATAGAACATAAATACAGTACGAAAAAGGAAGTTAGGATATGCGAATTTTACTTGTGAATAAATTTATATTTCCCAAGGGTGGAGCGGAAACGTACACATTCGATGTAGGAAAAATGTTAGAAGAACATGGGCACGAAGTCCAGTACTTTGGTCTTGAAAATGAAAAAAATACAGTAGGAAATCGAATCGGTTCATATGTAACGAATATGGATTTTTCTCAAGGAATAAAAGCAAATTTAAATGCACCTTTTCGCATTATCTATTCAAGAGAAGCACGCAAAAAAATTCGTGCAGTTTTAGATGATTTTCAGCCAGATGTAGTGCATCTCAACAATATACAGTATCATCTGACCCCTTCTATTATTCTGGAAACTAACAAATGGCGTAAAGAAACAAAGAAAGAATGTAAGATTGTTTACACGACACATGACTATCAGCTTGTTTGCCCCAGCCATGGAATGTTTGATGTAAACATGAAGCCTTGTGAATTATGTTTGGATGGTCATTATATTCATTGCTTTCAAACTAAATGTCTAAAAAATTCCAGAGCAAAGAGTTTACTCGGAACGTTGGATGGATATATGTGGAAATATAGTAAGGCATACTCGTATGTGGATGCCTATATTTGCTGTAGTTATTTCCTTAAATCAAAGTTGGACACGCAGAAAAGATTCCGTGATAAAACTATCGGTTTGCATAATTTCAAAAAAGAAATGCCACGATTGGATAACATTCAAAAAAAAGGTTATGTGTTAGAGTTTGGCCATCTTTCACGAGACAAAGGAACAGACACTTTGCTTGAAGTAGCCAAGAAAATGCCGAATACAGAATTTGTGTTTATTGGCTATGGCCCGTCGGTTGATAAAATGAAGGATATTCCCAATGTGAAGTATCTGGGATTTAAGACTGGAGAAGAACTCTATCGCATTATTGCTGAGGCAGCTATCAGCGTTTGCCCGTCTGAGTGGTATGAGAACTGCCCATATTCTGTCATGGAATCTGTACTTTTGGATACGCCTGTTGTTGGATCTAAAATGGGGGGGATTCCCGAATTAATTGAGGCTGGTAAAACCGGAGAGTTGTTTGAAGCAGGTAATGTGGAAGAACTGATGAAGGCAATTCAGAAAATACTTCACACGCCTGATACTTTGGGAAAATATACCGATAACTGTAAACTGGTTCAATATGAAACAACTGAAAGCTACTATGAGAAGTTGATTCGGATTTATCAGGGATAAAAGCCTGAGAATAGATTGTACAATCAATCGAAGAGGATAGAACAATGTTGAATGACTATTATCAGAATATAGGGATGAAGGGCTTCATCCAAAGATATGGAATTGCGAATGCCGTCAAACGAGGGGCATTTATGTTTATCAAATTACATCTTGTCAAGGATTATGAAGTGCGGAAGGTATTGTGGCAGGAACGAGCTTCTTCCAAGATAAAACTGTATCTAAAGTATAAATACACAGATGTTCAAGGACTTAGCTTTCCTGAAAATGATGTAGAGAATCCGATTTGGATTTATTGGAACAAGGGAATTGAACAGGCACCAATCATTGTTCAGAAGTGCTATGAGTCCGTATGTAAATATTCTAATCAAAAAATTATTTTACTGAATGATCAAAATCTAGCGGATTATATTCGATTGCCAGATTACATTGAAAAGAAAAAAGATGCTGGACAGATTCCGATGGCGGGATATGCGGATTTGATGCGGTTTGCACTGCTAGAACACTATGGTGGCACATGGATTGATTCAACTGTGTACCTTACCGATATGTTGCCCAACGCAATTCTTAATAGTGAGTTCTTTGCTATACGCAATTCATTATTGCTGATTGATAATCCAGTGCTTTACCCGGCTTGGTTTCTCCACGCAAGGAAAGGAAACAAGACAATTCGAGAAATTCGTAATGTGGCTTTTGCTTATTGGTTAAAGAATGAGCACGTGATTGAATATTTACTTCCGAATTTAATTATCACAAATGTGGTAAAGAGTGACCCAGAAGCAGAGAAAAAGATTCCCTATATGAATAGCGATTATAGTGAATATTTAGTAAAAGTGCTAGGTGATGATTTCTCTACGGATATGTGGGAATGGATTACGGGATTAACAGGAATCCATAAATTGACGTATAAATTGTCAGATTCAATTAATCGAAATAATAGTTTCTATCGTTATATACTAGAGAATAAGGAATGAAAAAGAGGAAGGATTTTATACGATGAAGATTATTGCTTTTTATTTACCGCAGTTTCACAACATTCCTGAAAATGATGAATGGTGGGGAAATGGATTTACGGAGTGGACGAATGTCAAAAAAGCTAAGCCAATATTTGAAGGCCATCAGCAACCCAAAGTTCCGTTGAATAACAATTATTATAATCTGCTTGATGATAATGTGAAAGTATGGCAGGCTGATCTGGCAAAAAAATATGGTGTATATGGTTTTTGCTACTATCACTACTGGTTTAATGGAAAAATGCTTTTGGAAAAACCGATGGAGCAAATGCTGGAAAACAAAGAAGTTGATATTCCGTTTTGTATTTCCTGGGCTAATGAGCCGTGGACAAAAGCCTGGGTAGGTGATGAGAAAAAAATGCTTATTGCACAGGAATATGGCCAGGAAGAGGAATGGAAAGAACACTTCATGTATCTTCTGCCGTTTTTTAAGGATGAAAGATATATCAAAAAAGACGGAAAGCCATTTTTTATTTTTTATCGGCCGGATATTGTTCCCTGTATGAAGGAAATGATTGATTTATGGAATAGATTGGCAAAAGAAAATGGATTGAATGGTATCAGCTTCGCATTTCAATGTGGTGATTACGATTGGAATAATAGTAAAGAGGCAGACCTGTTTGATTATGATATTGAATTTCAGCCACCGTATGCAAGTCATTGGCTTTATTCGAATGACGGAAAAGTGGTCGCATTATTAAAAAAATGGAGAAGACTGCTTGCAGGATGGGCTGGAAAAAAATTTGGGATTGATTTGTACAGATATGGTACAGCTCGGTATAAGAAGATAACTGGACAAACAATTGCGAACTATGATGCAATGTGGAAGAAAATTATCGATGCAAAACCAGTACGTAATAATAGTATTCCTGGTGCTTTTGTTAAATGGGATAATACGCCTCGCCACGGGGATAGGGGACAAGTTAATGTTGGAACACCTGAAAAATTTAAATACTATCTGTCTAAGCAAATTAAACACGCTAAAAATGATTATCATGAAGATATGATCTTTATGTACGCATGGAATGAATGGGCAGAAGGCGGTTATTTGGAACCTGATGAAGATGATAAGTATGGATACTTAGAGGCAATTAAGGCTGCACTTGAGGAAAACAATGAGTTTCCAAACTATTAAAGGTGGTTATAAGGAATGATTAAAGGCAGCGCTTAATATCATTTATGGAGAAATTCACAATGAAAATACTAAATGTGTTTTACAGTTTTAAACAAGGAGGAGTTGAGCGTCTCGGAATAGCAATAGCAAATCAATTGGCGAATTATAGGGATGTTGAATCAGACGTTTGTATTATTTCTAAAGAGTATTCTGAGGAACTCTTGTCTGAATTTTCAAAAACTGTAAAGGTCTTTAAACTGGAGTCAAAAAGAAAGTTGCGTAAACTGCAGTATGTGAGACAGTTGATTCGAATTATAAAAGAAAATGAGATTGATGTTGTTCACGTACACCAGGGAAATTTAATGCCTTTTTTTCTTTTGATTAAAACTGCTTGTCCAGACGTGACCTTCTATTTTACTGTTCATGACACTTATATTTTTTCATCCGATTTAAATGAAATGGATAGAAAAATAGCAAATTTAATTTGCAAACGTATTATAGCAATTTCAGATGGTGTTGTGAAGGATATTAGGAGCTGTGGAATTAAAAAAGAAAAAATAAAAAGAATATATAATGGGATAAATTTTGATAAGTTTAAGATGGTAGAGCGAAAAGACCGAAAGGAACCATTTAAAATAATAAATGTAGCTCGATTTTATCCACAAAAAAAAGGTCAAGACGTATTAATTAAGGCAACGGCAATACTAAAAGAAAGAGGATATAGAATTAAAATTATATTCGCAGGAGACGAACCACAGGGGGTCAATGGCGAAATGAATAGGATGAAAGAATTAGCGAAAGCAATTGGCGTATTGGACAATATGGTTTTCTTGGGAAATATTCAAGATGTTAATAAAGAATTAGAACAAGCTGATATCTTCTGTATTCCATCCAACTATGAGGGTTTTGGTATTTCTGCTGTAGAGGCCATGGCGACGGGGCTGCCGTGTGTAGCAAGCAATATAGTAGGATTAAATGAGGTTGTTGATGATTCTCGTGTTGGAAAACTTTTTGAAGTAGGAAATGAGATTGATTTAGCAAATAAATTAGAGGAAGTTATAACACATATTGATCAATATAATTCTAGCGTTATTAGCAGCTACGCAAGAAAACGCTTTTCGATTCAAAATATGTGTGAAATTTTATTAGAGGTATATGGAAAGAGAGAAAATGAAACAAGAACCACTGATTAGTGTTATCTTAGTAAATTATAACGGGTATGATGACACAAGAGAATGTGTTAGGAGTTTATTGGCAAGTGATTATCGTAATATTCGAATATGTATAGTAGATAATGCGTCAAGTAAGAACATTGTAGAATATGACGATGTGATAAAAGAAGATAGATGTGATATAGTTTATTTAAAAAATAACATAGGATTTGCTGGTGGCAATAATGTCGGAATAGAATATTCAAAAAAATATAATCCAGATTATTATCTAATTTTGAATAACGACACAGTAGTAAAGCGGGATTTTTTGAAACCTTTACTTAGAAAATGTATTGCGAATGATAAAATAGGGATTGCGACAGGAAAGGTATTATATTACGACGAGCCTAGCATTTTATGGTTTGGTGGGAGTTATTTTGATTCAAAATTATGTGAATATAGAATTAAAGGAATTGGCTGCATAGACAACGGTGACTATGATCAAGAGACGGAGATATATTATACGACAGGGTGCTTTATGCTTATTCCGGCAGCTGTACTTAATAAAGTGGGTAAGATGAGTGAGGATTACTTCTTATACTATGAGGACGCTGACTATTGCGAAAGAATAAAATCATATGGTTTTTCTATCTACTATCTGCCAAAATCAATAATCTATCATAAGGAAAGCAGATCGACAAATAAAGGAAGTGATCTATATAATTATTACATAAATAGAAACTATATGTTCTTTGTATGGAGATATGCAAGAGGCAGAAAATTTAAACTGGTAATTGCAAGAATGGTAAACATGATAAAAGATACAATTAGAAAACGATTATCACTTAGGGTTATGATTAAAGTGTGGGTTGATTTTGTATTAAACAGACAAGGAAAGATGAGGAATGAATAAAACTAGGTTATGCATTAACAAGACAAATGCAGTGTATATCTCCTTCTTTTTAATATTAGCAATAATGGATATCAACGTATTCTATTTAATTCCTATAGAGGGAAACCTCTCCTGGATTTGGGGAGTATATAGAAAACTTTTGCTTGTAATAGTCGCATTTATGTTGTTTGTATGGAGTAAAGCGTGGGAACATACAACTTCGTTTATGAAAAATTATGTGGTTGCAATGGTGACCTCGCTTTCCATTATCGTAGTAACAAGCGTACTACGATATGACGTAAATCCGCTTAAGTATGTGTTATTAGAGGCTAGCTATTTTTTGCTAATTTTTCTTGCGTTTCCAATTTATAGATTTATGGTGCGCAACGGGAAAAATTCTTTTTTTTCGACACTCAATATTGTTGCATTTATATGGTATGTAATTTGTATAATGCAAGTATTAATATATTCTGTAACTGGGAATTTTTTTCTGTATGTGGATCATTTGTTTAGAAATGATAATTTAAGGTTTTCATTAAAGAGCGTTGGCTGTGTAATGGTTGTCTATAATTTTTGCAAAATATGGACAGAAAGAGATAAAAAAATAGGCTTTAATTTGTTGCAGTTTTGTCTTGGAATGTATTGCGTCTTTTTTATCCAACAGACGAGAGCATTTTTTCTTGCAATTGGAGGTGCGATAGTAGCAGTCTTGCTTTTATATCCAACTACAGTATCAAAGAAGGCTAGAAATATAATACTACTTATCGTTATATCATGTATCATTGTTGGAAATGGTTTTTTAAGTACTTTCCTGGAGTCCTTTGGTTCAAAGAGTATTGAGTACAATAGTACAATATTGAGACAAGGAGCATTCTTATATTTTTGGGAAGAATTTATTAAAAATCCAATTCTAGGTCATGGAATTATTGCTGGATCATCGCAATACCTTCAGCAGATAAAAACAGGCCCAATCAGTTGCTATTACTATGCGGATACTGGTTTTATTGGAGAACTTCCTCAACTTGGAATATTCATAACAAATATATATATATGGCCGTTGTGTCGTGCTATTAAGATGTCTTTCAAACAGGCAAAAGAAAAGACAGTTGATGCTTTTTCAATTGGCTTCTTAGCTTACATATTATTGTCATCACCAACGGTTATTTGTTTGAATCCGGCGTATTATTTTATCTGGCCGATTTTTATTGCATTTATGGAATATGAAAGGGTGGAAAAACAGACTTGAACGATACTAGAATAACAATTGGGATAATGGGAGGATTGGTGTCTAATGAAAACATGGGCTGTGTTGCATTGACATATTCTCTCTTGGCGATGCTGAATAGAATATCAAACAGAATTAAATGCGATTTTGACTATATTATTTTTGAATATGATCAGGATTATAGTGAAAATAAATTTGATGAATTAAGACAATATTTTAAATTAAGTAGAAATCAAATTCAATATGCTCCAATTGGCTATTATGATTTAAATAATCCAAAATTATTTTTAAAAAAGGCAAGAATTAATTTTAAGACATTACATGATATCAAGAGATGCGATGTTGTAATCGATATAACACAGGGAGACAGTTTTTCTGATATATATGGTGAGGAACGTTTTTTTCGACTGAGTAATATAAAATATGTTGCTGAAATACTTCAGATTCCTTTTATCTTGGGACCACAAACATATGGCCCATTTATGAAACAAAAAGTAGAGAAATTTGCGAGAAAGATAATTAATAAAGCAAATCTGGTAGTATCAAGAGATGTTAAATCAGCAATGTATCTCAAAGAATTATGTGATAAGGATATATATGTTGGAACGGATTTGGCTTTTGGGTTGCCCTATAATGACGAATATGCCACAAGCGGAAAACTAAAAGTAGGAATCAATCCATCAGGATTACTTTGCAACAAAAAAAATGAAAAAACTGATTTGAATACGGCTTTGTCAGCAGATTATGATCAGTATGTTCTTGAATTAATTAATTGCCTAAAAGAAAGAAATTTTGATATATATTTAATTCCTCATGTCGGAGAAGATGGTGTGAATTCTTTTAGCGAGATTGAGGGAGTTAATACACATCCTGAATTTTCAAATCCAATTGAAGCAAAATCGTTTATATCTTCAATGGATATTTTTATTGGTGCTAGGATGCATGCCACTATTGCTGCTTTCTCCAGTGGAGTAGCAACTATCCCTACTGCATATAGTAGAAAATTTGCTGGTTTGTATGAAACATTGGATTATAAATATGTCGTTGATCTAACTCGAGACAATACAAGTGAAGCGCTCCAACAAACGATGCGCTATGTGGATGCATATTTGGAACTGAGGAAGAGTTCAAAATATAGTATGCAAAAAGTGAAGAAGATATATGATGCAATGGAGGATAAAATTCAAAAGGAGATGGAAAAAATTGTTAATAATCGGAGGAGCAAATAAAAATGTCATCTTCGAGAAGTGAATATGTTGCGAAAAATGTTTCTATAACATTAGCAATGCAAATAGTAAAAAACCTACTCGGCTTTGTAAATAGAACGGTTTTTGTATATATTCTTGGAGCAGAATATTTGGGTGTCAATAGCCTATTTACCGATATTTTAACAGTGTTGTCATTTGCGGAACTGGGGATTGGCAACGCAATGGTTTTTAGTCTTTACAAGCCAATCGCTAGGGGAGATCAAGAAAAAATCAAATCTCTGATGAAACTGTATGCAAAGACATATCAGATTATTGGTATTGTGATTGCAGGTTTGGGCATTTGTCTGGTTCCGTTTATTGGTCACATCGTGGGAGATGTTTCCTATATTAAGGAAAATATAATTTTATTATATTTGCTGTTTTTATTGAACAGTGTTATTTCATATTTTTTTGTTTATAAGAAATCACTCATTATTGCTTGTCAGAAAAACTATATAGTTGATATATACCAACAGATTTTCTATGCTTTTCAAGTTGTGGCGCAGATATTATTTTTGGCTATTACCAAACAGTTTATTATATATTTGATACTGATGGTTGCAACAACATTTTTAAATAATTATTTTGTTGCAAAAAAAGCGGATAAAATGTATCCTTTTTTAAAGGAAAAAAATATTGCGCCATTAGAGAAAAATGAAATCTATGATATTATCAAAAATGTTAAGGCATTAGTCGTATATAAGATAGGCGGAATAATCTTAGAAAGTACAGATTCAATCTTTATTTCATCGATAATAAATGTCGTTACGGTTGGATTATATGCAAATTATAAAATAGTTGTCGATGTCTTTAGAACAATTGGCAGTCAAGTGATGAATTCAATTGTGGCAAGTGTAGGCAATTTAAATGCTGGAGATGATACAGAGAAGAAAGAAAAAGTTTTCAATGAGATGTTTTACATCAGTGGCTGGTTTTATGGATTTGCTACAGCGGGTCTTTGCTGTTTTCTAAGCCCACTAGTAAGCGTATGGTTGGGAAATAAGTATGTAATAGGGTTTGACGCTGTTTTGGCTGCGTGCGTGTATTTCTATATTTCAAATATGCATTATCCTTGTTACACATATCGAACGACAGCAGGACTGTTTGTTTTTGGAAAGTATGTTCCAATGTTCTCTGCAATAATTAATATTATTCTGGATATTGTTATGGGAAGGCTGTGGGGACTAGCAGGAATTCTTTGGGCGTCTTCTATTGCACGAATTGTAACATATGAACTAATTGATCCGATAATTGTTTATAAAAAGGTATTTAATAAACCGGTGATAAAATATTTTTTCCAATATGCAATGTTGACTGTTTTAATTGTAGTTGATGCAATAGTTAGTTATCGGGTTTCATTTTTTGTTTTAAGATTTGATGGGTTCATGGGATTAATATGTAGAGCTGTTTTATTTTCCGTGATTTTTAACGTAGTGTTCTTTCTAACAACGTTTAAAACACCCCAGTTTAAATCACTTATGAATAGAGGAAAAAGCGTATGGAAAAAAATGAAAACAAAGGGAGAATAAAAATGCTGCGAAAGGTAAAAAGACAGATGAAATCTGTAATTGAAGGTGTGGCATTGCGAAAAAAACAAAAGATGCTTTTTAAACAAGAATTTCAGGGAGGGGGGTATGACCGAAATGAGGTAAACCTTCTTCTATTAGCACACTCGCTAGAAAAAGGCATGGGGATTAATAATCCACGCAGAGGATTCGGAATAGAAAAGGCCACAAGGTTAATTAATGAAATAAGTATTTATGTTGCGCGAGTGAAACATCCGATAACCGGATATGCGTATAATGAGGCAATGTCTGTTTTAGGAGAATATATACAGTTTACAGTAAATAGTGGAGTTGATATTTCATCATTGATAGATGTTTATCAGAGAATTCTTGAACAATATGGCATTAAACGAGTTAATGCTGGCTATACCGAGATAGATGTTGATGCATTATACAATAGCATTGACTTCCAATCGGCGCTTCATTTTATGGAGTCAAGGCATAGTATCCGCAGTTTTGAAAAAAGGCCAGTATCGGAAGTGGAGATGGAGAAGGTACTTGAAACTGCATCTTTTGCACCTAGTGCATGTAATCGTCAGCCGATAAAAGTGTTCTGGACGAATAATTCGAATTCTGTTCTCCAAATCAGTAAGTGTGTTCCTGGAAATAAAGGATTCGAGGATGATATTCCCAACTGGGCGATTGTTGCTGTTGACAGAACGATGTTCGGAGAGCAGGAAGTATTACAGTGGTATGTCAATGGTGGTATCTATGTCTCTCATTTAGTTCTGGCGTTTCATGCATATAAACTGGGAAGTTGTATTTTCCAAATCCCAATAGGAACAGATTGCGCGAAAGATATTCAAAAAGTAGCAGATATACCAAATCAATACGCAATTGTATGTGCGGTTGGATATGGATATCCTCAACACATGGTCAAGTGTTTGGCTGCAGCGAGAAAGCCTGTGTCTGACTATGAAGTTTATTTCTAACGATTGGTAAAGTGATAGTAGATGGTTTATTTGAACAGCGGTCAAATAAACTATGGATAAGATAATTCAAGAATATTGTATAGGTTGTGGTCTTTGCCAAAGCCTTGGAAAAGCAGAGCTGATTTGTAATCAAAAGGGGTATCTATCTCCTATAAAGGGAGATGAAAAATGGCTTCGAACTGTTTGCCCTGCAGGCGGTAAACAATGCGCTTCGATGGATTTTAATCATATATGGGGTAGGATAGAAGCGGTATACTACGGCTTTTCCGCCGACGAGGTCCTCAGGAGGCAGGCATCAAGTGGTGGCTCATTGACGGAAATAGCGTCCTATCTTCTGGAAAGTAAGAAGGTCGATGCAATTCTTCATATCTGCGCTTCAAGTGAAAATCCAACGGAAACAGAAATATGTATCAGTATATCAAGGGAGGAATTACTTAGCAGATGTGGTTCAAGGTATGCTATCAGTCATCCATTGAGTAGTATTTCAGAGCTGGATGTGAATAAAAAATACGCTTTTATTGGAAAGCCTTGTGATGTAACTGTACTTAAGAACTTCCAAAAGTTGAATCCTATAATTGCGGAAATGATTCCGATCACAATGTCCTTCTTTTGTGCAGGACTTCCGAGTATTGATGCACAAAAGAAGTTACTTGAAGAAATGGGATGTAATAGTCGAGTGGTATCTTTAAGATATCGCGGAAATGGGTGGCCGGGTTATGCAACAGCAAATCTGGAAAATGGAAAACAGTGTAAAATAGACTATAATACATCCTGGGGAAAAATCCTAGGACGAGATATCATGAAAATGTGCAGATTCTGTCTGGATGGTATTGGCGAAATGACGGATATTGCTTGCTGCGATGCTTGGTATCTGACAGAGGATAACAAACCAAATTTTACAGAGGCAGATGGTCGAAATGGGATTATTTGTAGAAGTAACCAGGGTGTAGAAATTGTCCAAGAAGCTAGTGCATTAGGAAAATTGGTTGTGACAGAGTTCACGGACTATGAAGAGAAACTTAAGCATATGCAGTTTTATCAGCATGATCGAAGAACTACGATGTTTGAAAAGTATATTGCAATGAAAATTTGCTTAAAACCATTTCCGAAGTATCCGATGAAAATACGAAGATGTCAAAAGGGTGTTGGAATTCGCCACCGTTTTGGAATATTTAAGGGTATAGTTGGACGTGTTTTAAAAGGAAAAATCTAATAACAGTTTTTGGAGAGTGACTAATGGCAGGTTTATTTTTGAGAGACTTATGGTATAACAAAATATGTGCATCCATTTTAATCCCTAACAAACTTCGAGTTCGGCTATATACGTGGGGGGGGTACAGCTTCATAGAGGAGTGAGCATCTTCCCTCATTGTTTTTTGGGAAGTGCCAACTTGGAGATTGGTGAAGATACATTTGTGAATTATGAATGTTGGTTCAATACAGCAGGAAAAATAACAATAGGAAGAATGTGTAATATTGCATATAAAGTTACTTTTATTACATCAACACATGAAATTGCTGATAGAGTACGAAGAGCAGGGAAGCCAATTTCAGAGGAAATAACTGTAGGAGACGGAACTTGGATTGGTGCAAATGTGACAATTTTGCCGGGAGTCAATATTGGTTCTGGAGTAATTATTGCAGCTGGCTCGGTTGTAGTTCATGATTGTGAAGATAATAGTATATATGCTGGAAATCCAGCGAAATTGATCAAAAAACTTTGATGAGCATAATTGTTGTGTTCAAGTGAATTGGTGTACCCTTAATTAGGGCTATGCCTAAAAAGAAAAAGTAATTTTATAATGATTATGAAAAACAATCAAAGTATAGATACTAAATTTCAGTTAGAAAGGATAAGAATGGGAATATTTAATATATTATATAGAATATCAAGAATTGTCCCTGGGGGGGGGATTCATGCTAAGAATTATATATTCTTGCGATATTCCACGTCACGCAAAAATCGCAAAATCTGTTAGTTTTCAGCATAGGGCATTAGGTGTTGTGATTCATCCGGATGCAGAAATAGGAGAAAATTGTTTTATTCAACACCATGTTACAATTGGTGTAAATAAAGGAACAAAGGGTGTGCCTAAAATAGGTGCAAATGTTTTTATAGGCCCGTATGCGATGATTTTAGGAGATATAAAAATAGGAGATAATGCTACTATTGGAGCAGGAACTCTTGTTATGAAGGATATAGAGGCGGGTGCAACGTATACTGGAAATACGAAGATGATTAGACGAAGATAAACATGTGAAGGAGGTAGTTAGGTTATGAAAGGTATAATTTTAGCAGGAGGTTCAGGCACACGCCTGTACCCATTAACAAAAGTAACAAGTAAACAGCTTTTGCCAATCTACGATAAACCGATGATTTATTATCCGATGTCTGTTCTGATGAACGCTGGCATCCGTGATATTTTGATTATTTCCACACCGCAGGATACTCCTCGTTTCGAGAATCTGCTGGGGGATGGACACCAGTTTGGTGTGAATCTGACCTATGCGGTTCAGCCGTCTCCGGATGGACTGGCACAGGCCTTTATCATTGGTGCCGACTTTATCGGTGCCGATTCTGTGGCTATGGTGCTGGGCGACAACATCTTTGCGGGTCATGGTCTAAAGAAGAGATTAAACGCAGCAGTGGAAAAGGCGGAAAACGGCAAGGGCGCAACGGTGTTTGGGTACTATGTGGACGATCCGGAGCGTTTCGGCATTGTGGAGTTTGACAAGAACGGTAAGGCCATTTCTATCGAAGAGAAGCCAGAACATCCGAAGAGTAACTACTGTGTGACTGGCTTGTACTTCTATGATAATCGTGTGGTCGAGTTTGCCAAGAACCTGAAACCGTCTGCCCGTGGTGAATTGGAAATTACCGATCTGAACCGTATTTATCTGGAAGACGGCACCCTGAATGTAGAACTGCTGGGTCAGGGCTTCACTTGGCTGGATACAGGTACACATGAGAGCCTGGTGGATGCCACCAACTTCGTAAAGACTGTCGAGCAGCATCAGCATCGTAAGATTGCTTGCCTGGAAGAAATCGCATATCTGAACGGATGGATCAGCAAGGATGAGCTGATGGAAGTCTATGAGGTCATGAAGAAGAATCAGTACGGACAGTATCTGAAGGACGTCATGGACGGCAAGTATCAGGAACATCTGTATTAATTAGAAAACGAGAACAAGATACATAGATAAGTGTAGAGGAGAATAAATCATGAATATTATTGTTACCGGCGGCGCTGGTTTTATTGGTAGTAACTTTGTATTCCATATGCTGAAGAAGTATCCGGATTACCGGATCATCTGTCTGGACAAGCTGACCTATGCAGGCAATCTGTCCACACTGGCACCTGTTATGGATAACCCGAATTTCCGCTTTGTGAAGGCAGATATCTGCGACCGCGAAGCAGTGGATAAACTGTTTGAAGAAGAACATCCGGACATCGTGGTCAACTTTGCGGCAGAATCTCATGTTGACCGTTCCATCGAAGATCCGGGTATCTTCCTCCAGACCAATATTATCGGTACTAGTGTGCTGATGGATGCTTGCCGCAAGTACGGTATCCAGCGTTATCATCAGGTTTCTACCGATGAGGTTTACGGTGACCTGCCGCTGGATCGTCCGGACCTGTTCTTCACTGAGGAAACTCCGATTCACACCAGTTCTCCGTACAGTAGCTCCAAGGCTGCTGCTGACCTGCTGGTTCTGGCTTACCACCGCACCTACGGCCTGCCAGTGACCATTTCCCGTTGCTCTAACAACTATGGACCGTATCACTTCCCGGAGAAGCTGATTCCGCTGATGATTGCCAATGCTCTGGCTGACAAGCCGTTGCCTGTTTACGGCGAGGGTCTGAACGTCCGTGACTGGCTGTATGTTGAAGATCACTGCAAGGCTATTGATCTGATTATCCATAAGGGTCGTGTTGGTGAAGTCTACAACGTCGGCGGTCACAACGAGAAGCAGAATATTGAGATCGTGAAGATTATCTGCAAGGAACTGGGCAAGCCGGAGAGCCTGATTACTCACGTTGGCGATCGTAAGGGCCATGATATGCGTTATGCAATCGATCCGACAAAGATCCACAATGAGCTGGGCTGGCTGCCGGAGACCAAGTTTGAGGATGGAATCAAGAAGACTATTCGGTGGTACCTCGATAATCGTGAGTGGTGGGAGACCATCATCAGCGGCGAGTATCAGAACTACTATGAGAAAATGTACAGTAACCGCTAAGAAGCCAGAGGAGGAAAGGACATGAAGTTTTTTGTAACAGGCGTTGGCGGTCAGCTGGGACATGATGTGATGAATGAACTGCTGAAGCGTGGCCATGAAGGTGTTGGTTCTGATATTCAGGAAAACTACAGCGGTGTAGCAGATGGCTCTGCAGTAACAAAAGCACCGTATGTCGCTCTGGACATTACCGATAAGAATGCTGTTGAAAAGGTAATTACAGAAGTAAATCCGGATGCCGTGATTCATTGTGCAGCATGGACTGCTGTGGACATGGCAGAGGATGATGATAAAGTAGCGAAGGTTCGTGCTATCAATGCAGGCGGCACGCAGAATATTGCAAATGTATGCAAGAAACTGGATTGTAAGATGACCTATATCAGCACGGACTATGTGTTTGATGGTCAGGGTACAGAGCCCTGGCAGCCAGATTGCAAGGATTATAAGCCTTTGAATGTATACGGTCAGACAAAGCTGGAAGGTGAGTTGGCAGTCAGCCAGACACTGGAGAAGTATTTCATCGTCCGCATTGCTTGGGTGTTTGGGCTGAATGGTAAGAACTTTATCAAGACTATGCTGAATGTCGGCAAGACACATGACACTGTCCGTGTGGTCAATGACCAGATCGGCACACCGACCTATACATACGATTTGGCTCAACTGCTCGTTGATATGAATGAAACCGAAAAATATGGTTATTATCATGCAACCAACGAGGGCGGCTATATCAGCTGGTACGATTTCACGAAAGAAATCTATCGTCAGGCTGGATATAAGACGGAAGTCCTGCCGGTGACCACGGCAGAGTATGGTCTGAGCAAGGCAGCTCGTCCGTTCAACAGTCGCTTAGATAAGAGCAAGCTGGTGGAAGCTGGGTTTACTCCGCTTCCGACTTGGCAGGATGCACTGAGTCGTTACCTGAAAGAAATCGAGCAGTAAGAGGAGATAGAGAAGATGGGACAGATTAAAGTTGAGAAAAATGTAGGCGGCATAGAGGGTCTTTGTGTTATTGAGCCTGCTGTGCACGGTGATGCCCGTGGCTATTTTATGGAAACCTACAACGAAAAAGATATGAAGGAAGCTGGCATTGATATCTACTTTGTACAGGATAATCAGTCAATGTCCACGAAGGGCGTGCTGCGCGGTTTGCATTTCCAGAAGCAGTATCCGCAGTGCAAGCTGGTACGCGCTGTGCGCGGAACTGTGTTTGATGTCGCTGTTGATCTTAGAAGTGATTCTACGACCTACGGCAAATGGTATGGTGTTACCCTGTCGGCTGAGAACAAGAAGCAGTTTCTCATCCCAGAAGGTTTTGCGCATGGATTCCTGGTTCTGAGTGATGAAGCAGAGTTTTGCTACAAAGTCAACGACTTCTGGCATCCGAACGATGAGGGCGGCATGGCTTGGAACGACCCGGAAATCGGCATTGAGTGGCCGGAGCTGAAGGGCGAATACAAGGGCAGTGCAAGCGCAGAGGGCTATACGCTGGAAGACGGTACGGCACTGAACCTGAGTGATAAAGACCAGAAGTGGCTGGGACTGAAAGATACTTTTAAGTTTTAATAGGAATTGGTAAGAATAGCGCCATAAGTATTACAAAAGGCGTATCCACATAAGGCGGAAAGAACGCAGTAAGGAGAGAGTTATGAAAACAACATTACTTATCATGGCTGCTGGTATCGGTAGTCGCTTCGGAACGGGAATTAAGCAGTTGGAGCCGGTGGATGATGCTGGGCATATTATCATGGACTATTCAATCCATGATGCAATTGAGGCTGGATTCAATCATGTAGTATTTATCATCCGCAAGGATATCGAGAAAGAGTTCAAAGAGGTCATCGGTGATCGCATTGCCTCCATTTGCTCTTCTCATAATGTAACTGTTGACTATGCTTTCCAAGATATCAATGATATCCCGGGAACTCTGCCAGAAGGCCGGACAAAGCCGTGGGGAACCGGTCAGGCTGTGCTAGCAGCGAAGAAGGTCATCAAGACTCCGTTTATCGTCATCAATGCAGACGATTACTACGGCAAGGAAGGTTTCAAAGCCGTACATGAGTATCTGGTGAATGGTGGAAAGTCCTGCATGGCAGGCTTTGTGCTGAAGAACACGCTGTCTGATAATGGCGGTGTGACCCGTGGCATCTGCAAGATGGATGATCAGAACAATTTGACTGAGGTTGTGGAAACCAAGAACATTGTAAAGACCGCAACTGGAGCAGAAGTAGACGGCGTGGCTGTGGATGTGAATTCTCTGGTTTCCATGAACATGTGGGGATTGACTCCGGAGTTCCTGGATGTACTGGAGGAAGGCTTCAAAGAGTTCTTTGAGAAAGAAGTTCCGGGCAATCCGCTGAAAGCAGAGTATCTGATCCCTATCTTCATCGGCGAACTGCTGGAGCAGGGAAAGATGTCAGTGAAGGTTCTGAAAACCAACGATACATGGTATGGTATGACCTACCATGAAGATGTCGCAGCAGTAAAGGGCAGTTTCAAGGAGATGCTGGAGAACGGCGTGTATAAGGCTGACTTGTTCAGTGATCTGTAAACGACGATGAAAGGAACGATTGATTTACTCGGAAAGATCATCACAAATATCCTGACTGCTCTCTATGAGCCATTTGGATTTTCACTCCTGCTTTCCTTCCTAGCCATGTTTTTCTATCTTTATGCTTATGAGCCAATACATGCAGGCAAAGGCTGGAAGAATGCCATAGTGACCTGGTATCAGAAGTTCAAAGAGAGCGTGTTCTTCCGGAGGTTGTTTTTCTTAGTTTTTGTGACCTCACTTATTCTGTTCCGAACCCTGTTAAACCGTCAGCTGTGGATGAATCCTTTATCCGATGTTATGGGCGGTTGGGGCATCTGGGAGACAGTGAATGGTGAACAGCAACTGACCACCGAGTGCATCGAGAATGTGATCATGATGGTACCGTTTTCAGCAGTAGTGATGTGGACGTTTGGAGAGAAGATTGGAAACAGTTGGAAGAAGATACTATGGCAAAGCGGGAAGATAGCATTTATCTTTTCGATAAGCATAGAGATGTTGCAGTTATTGATGCGGCTAGGAACGTTCCAGCTATCGGACATCTTCTATAACACAGTCGGTGGAATGCTAGGCGGATTGATGTACTGTGGGACCATGAAGGCAAGAAAGTGTCTGTAAAACTGGATGAAATTGTGATATACTGGGAGCGGTAGCTCCCTACGCTGCTCGTAATAATCACACACCTCTTCGTGGTGAGCAGCAGGCAACGCTGATATGGCGGCTAAGTGTGAGACGACTTTAAAATTGTTCAATGCAACTAAATGCTTGAAGTGTTAGGGGAATACAAAATGCTTTCATTTGATGAGAATGGATGGCTATTTCCTGATCCGTTAAAAAATATAACTCAGGAAACTCTCGGGGTCAGATCCCATGAAATACCTTGGCAGTAGAGTGGTGAATGATCTGGAGAAGTTTAAAGAACTGAGTCAGGCTATTATTGCGAACAGGTATGACAGCTGTCTGGATGATGTGAAGGAGAAGGTGTATACCAGGGATATTTTTAAACGGGATTAAAAGTCTGATAGTTTGCTCTGGCATATTAGGGGATAGTGCCAGGGCAAAATTCTTTGGTTTATTCTTATTTGCTATGGCCTTTTGAATTATACAAGCAAAAATATACGATTGTAAAAAGGGTCACTATCGAAAATATTTCAGCGGATGATGTTGAGTCAAAAATGAGACCAAATGAAAACTTAAAAAATATTTTCTGAAAGTAGAAGTCTCAGAAGAGATCAGTGTTTGAATATATATCCCAAAATAGAACTGTCCGTATATCGAAAATTTTGATGTGGGCGCTCATTAAAGTATTGATTTTAGAAATTTCTTGCCGTATAATATTGTCATGTATCTTTTGCGAAATTTAGCATAGAATAATAGTAGATGACAGAGTACCTTAGACAGTAGGGGAGGGATACTCATAACATCCTACCGAGGGAAAGGAAGATAATATGTTTTATAATTCAGAAGAATCTTTTATTGATAAGTTTATTGCTTGTTTAAAAAAATTAAGTGTTACGGAAATTCCATTTGATAATAATGCTTTTTATAATGGTATTGAACAGATGAGGCAGTATTTTCAAAATAATAGAGAAAATATAGGGGAAGTTTCTGATGAGATTTCTATGTTATTTATAAAAAATCCATTTGAAAGAAATTTTGCTCGTTTTAGAGATGCAATATCTGAACAGAATGGGTGGTATATGTCATTTGAGAATCCAGAATACACTATAGGTATTATTAAAATTAATAATGTTGATGCCGATAATATATTAAGTGAACATGATTTAAATATTCCATTAAACTATTTGTATGATTTTGCCAAGGCGTTTTGTTTTGGTGCTAATATTCAGATGACATCAGTAGAATAGGAAGTGGAACACTATGCGGATAATAGATATTTTAAATGCACCTAAGTGTAAAACAATCTTTTATGAGATTCAAGAATTTGTAAAACAATCCTTATTTGAGTATAACAATGCCATTGAGCGTGATAGCAAACGTGAGGGTTTTTGTTTTCCGGATAAGGATATTTTTGATTTTGTTTGGGGAACTGTTAATTTTAGTGGGACAGAAATATGCGTATTAGATTCACCGTTATTGCAAAGATTGAGGAGAATTCATCAATTGGGGTTGGCCAGTAGTGTTTACTGTAATGCGGATAGTTCTCGTTTTAGCCATACAATAGGCGTCACAGAAGTGTCTGATAGAATGGCTAAAGTCATAAAAAAAAGATTAAATATGACAATAGGAGAAGGTCAAGAAAAGAGATATGATATTGGGGAAATAGTACGGTTGGCAGCGATTTTTCACGATACGGGTCATATGTTCTTTAGTCATGTGAGTGAACTGTATTTTTCATATGATAAATCGTTTCCACGTTATGAGGAAGTCCTTTCAGCCATGTCATATTTTTGCGTAAATACATCATCAAGTGTTTCGCTTCATGAATTATTTAGTGTTATGATAGTTAATTCAGAGGAAACTTTGCGGTTGTTTAAACTTATTGCTCCACATATGAAAAAGTCTAGGCTGGTACAAAAGGAGCATTATGAGCAACTTGCAGAATATATTTCGTGTCTAATTATTGGCATACCTGTTGATAAATTTATTCTTCCGTATTCTGCAATAATAAACAGTGCTATAGATTCAGATAAACTGGATTATTTATCAAGAGATTCTGCCTGTACAAAAGTTCCGATAGCAGTCGATATAGCGAGGATAATACAAAAATTAGATGTAGTTAATATAAAAGAAATTGATTATCCAACCATTTGGAATGACACTACTTCAGATGCAGTACCTTTAAAAATAATGGCAATAAAAAGTTCTGCTAAAAAGGTTTTTTGGCAACTTTCGAATGCAAGATCCAATATGTATGAAAGTGTATACTATCATCATAAAATATTAACAGTAGAGTCTATGTTTCGTAAAATGTTAAGGAATCTTTATGAAATAAAAGATGAAACGAATCTGAGTTTTACAAAGATTATGAAATTAACAGATGATATGTTCAACGAATACTGGGATTTGATTTTGCTCAAGCCAGAAATGAGGGAAGCTAAAGGAGTAGAGGTAGTTTCAGAATTAATAAAAAATATAAGAGAGAGGAATTTATATAAGCGAGTAGCATCCTTTTCTAGAAATAGTTTTAAAGGGTCTTTGTCATCCATTAAGAACTTTTTCAACCAAGTGATACAAGATCCTTTGTCTGATAAATATAGATCCTTTTGTAGTTTAATGAATGAAGAATATGAAAAAATTTGTAATCTATTAAAAATTCAAGATAACACACAACGACCTCTTGAGTTTATGTTTGTATTTTCAAAGTATGATGCAATGTCATCTATGCCAATAGAAAGTGGTGATGGCTTTTGTGTTTGGTCCTCTTCATTAATGAAACAGGAAACTATGGAAGCAGGAAAAAAATCTCAGCAAGAGCAGTTCTATCTTTTAACAAACTGTAAAGACCGAAAGCTTGTATATTTAGCATTAGAAAAAGTTCTTACAAAATTCGATATAGAACAGTTAGCAAGAGACTCTGCTATTTGCTCAAAAGTTCCTTATGAGGAAATGAATAAAACTCGTATGAGACTTTTAGAGTTAGGATATTATAATGACGCACTTTATTTGCTACAAGATGAGAATTTTACTCGTTTATTGAATGCAAAGACTTTTAAAGTAGTTATAGATAAATATCGAAGTTTTTTGGGAGCCGATTCATGTCAAATTACCGAAGAAAGTTTAAATAATTTTCTTCGTCAATTTTTGTGGCTTGATATGGATAAAAAGGATTTAGTAGTGCTATTAGATGGTATTCTTAAATTACTAGAAAGTGCTTATTATCTTGATAGAGAGTCTTTTGCTGCTCAAGTGGGAAAATTAATAGAAGAACTTTCAATTTTGCAATATAGTGACAAGCATATCGTAACACTAGGCGGATTATTTGACAGTGCAAAGCATTTAATGTACTATTTTAATGACATTAAGGGAGGAAAAAATGTAATTTTTGATGGCTCATTAGAAAGTGCATTGAAGAATACTACTGAAAATGATTGTTTATGCTTTTTTGATGATGGTGCCTATTCTGGAAAACAGGTAATTTCTATATTTCAAGAATTAATGGGGGTTCCAGTTGACGAGAGAACAACTAATGAGCATCATGTAGATGAACTGGCACAAGAAAATAAAGAAAAAATAAAAAAAATAAATATAGTTTTAGCATATCTATGTTTTAATAAACAATCAGAGCGTTACATAAAAGAGGAATTAAAAAGACTTGGAATTGAAAATATTACCATACTTTTTGTAAAAGATTTGTCTGAAAAGATTTTTGACAATGATAGTTCTGTATTCTCAAATAATGAACAGAAAGAGTTAGTTAAAAAATGGTTGGCTGAAATAGGTTATACAATTTTATTATCATCAAAGAGAAAAGCTGATGGAGAGTATAAGCCACGCTGGAATGAGAAGCGAATACAGGAAGCTGCATTAGGTTATAATAATGCTCAACAATTGGTCATTTTTTCTACTAATATTCCTACATATTCCATTACGGCATTTTGGGCGAATGGGGATTATGGTACACATAAATGGAAAGGTCTTTTCCAAAGAACAGTTAAAGATTAAGACGAATGCTGGGTGAAGGGAAATGTCGGGGTCTGACCGCAATATGGTCAACTTAAGCCCAGAACATTGATATTTCAATATTTCTGGGCTTATATTTTACACTTTTTTACTAAAATATCTTGACATATCCCCCTAAATATGTGTGTTGCTGATTTCTCAGTTTGCTACTAATTAGATTTGCTCCCATGTCACAGATCTGCCAAGTTTTGTGTCATTGGCATTTTTGTACAATTCGGCAGATTTCCTGCCGGATTATCTGTTTCATTTACAAAGAGTACCGGTAAACGGTAGAATACGAGTACCTTTTTATTCACTTCAAGTTATGCCAACACATTGGGGTCAGACCGTGCGTCCAGCTAAGGGTATATAGTCCGGTGGGTGGAAGCCCCATCAAATAAGCTGCTAACCACAGCGTTTGAAGCGAGTCTTGAGTCTGTTGCGGTAACGTTGCAGGCTAAGCGTAGACAGCAAGATAACAGGGATAGCTATTGAGCACTGAAATTCCAAAGTCACCAGAGGGTCGACATCGTGGTCTGGATGGAAGACAACATATGTATTTATCGTTATGGTGAGATTTTACATACCTCTGCGGTGTTGGTTGGAACTATTCATGTTATACAGGGAATATATATCAACTGGAGAGAACCTGCATTTTCTTCTGTAGTGTGTAAACAGAAAGTATGCCTGACAACCAAAAGAAGGATGGCAAAAGAAATGCAGGTAGTCGGAGGCCCGAATAGTACTGATGAAGGTATGAACAAATAAATACCAGAGGGAAGTCGAGAGAGAACTGTTCCTCACAGTTCTGGCCTGCGAAACTATATCAAAGAGGAAACATTAGCTATACACAGAGATAGAGGTACTAATGGAAACGAAATTGGCGAGAATATCACAATTATCAAAGGAAAATCCTGATATGGTATTTACGTCTTTAGGACATCTGATTAATAAAGAAATGCTTAGGAGCTGCCATGCCCAGATGGATGGAACGAAAGCTGTAGGAATTGATGGGATTACCAAAGAGGAATACGGGAGAAGACTGGAAGAAAACATAAGCGCTCTTATAGAACGTCTAAAGAAGAAGTCCTATAAGCCGAAACCGGCAAGGCTGGTGGAAATACCGAAGGATAATGGAAAGATGCGACCGCTCAGTATTTATTGTTATGAAGATAAGCTGGTGCAGGAAGCACTGCGCAGAATACTGGAAGCGGTGTTTGAACCCATATTCTATGATGAAATGATGGGATTCCGACCCAACAGGGGATGTCATAAAGCAATCCGAAAATTAAACCTGATGTTGGAGAGAAAACCAACAAGTTATGTATTGGATGCAGACATTAAAGGGTTCTTCCAGCATCTTGACCATGAATGGATCATACGTTTTATAGGATTAAGGATCAAAGACCCCAATATTATCCGTCTTGTCAGACGGATGCTGAAGGCAGGAATTATGAACAACTATGAATTTGAAGAAACCGAAGAAGGAAGTGGACAGGGTTCTGTCTGTTCTCCTGTAATCTCCTGTATCTATATGCATTACGTACTGGTATGGTGGTTTAAAGAGGTGATAACACCAAAGCTGAAAGGATATGCAGGTCTGGTCGTATATGCCGACGATTGTGCGCCACGAAGGCGGAAACTTGTGACATGATGTCAAACAAGTATAGCCA